>Ga0101945_1000039_pt1 | contig 382831 bp, 326 predicted proteins | sample DewCreD2012metaG_2_FD_75246 | JGI IMG/M metagenome (GOLD analysis project Ga0101945, IMG submission 75246) | Hot spring sediment bacterial and archeal communities from British Columbia, Canada, to study Microbial Dark Matter (Phase II) - Dewar... ... | reverse complement strand
TATGATCTCTTTGAGCCATCGTAAATGAAAACCTCCTTTCTTAAAGTTTTCTCCTTAAAAAGGAGAGTTGACGATGGCTCATTTCTTTAGATCAAATTGCAATTAATTTTGTACACCAGCTCTTATATCCTTCATATATATCACTTCTTTTATTTGACGTTTAATCAAAACAATCTTTTAAGTTTTCTCCTATATCGATATCTTTATAAAATCTCATGCAAAGCAAACCATTTCTTCATAAAATTAAGATTCGGATAATCTCTGAAATATTAGACTAATCATTCGCTTGCAATTCTTGAACTAACTTCTCCAATCGATTCAGAAAAATAAAAAATATGAATTAATAGAAGATTTCTTAAGACTGACGAATGAAGTCTTTTAAAGTTTTCAATGGTTATTCCCTCTGGAGGGCTACCAATGTTATAAAACAGATTTATCTACAAAGAATTTTTATTTTCGGTCAAAAATTTAAAAAAGAAAATAGGCAGGTGAACATAAATTTCAAACAGGGAAAAAATCGGTGAAAAAAATTGGTAAATAGGTAGGGCGGCACCAATTTTAGGGGAGGGGGTCGAAGAATTGACCCAGGGAAAGGTCTTCGGCCGCTTTTATAATTTTTGCTGCCAGAACGATATCCTGGGCTGCCAGACCAACCGTTTTAAAAAAGGTTATTTCTTCCTCTCGCAGGCGGCCTGCTTTTCTGCCCGAAGCTACGTCCCCGATTTCAGCTATAATAGATTCTTCAGTTATAACTCCCTCCTTTAGAGGAATGATCAGGTCACCTGCCTCCTCCAGGGCTGCCTCTTTCTGGTCAACAAAAATCCTGGCTCTGGCCACCGTGGCCGAAGGAATTTCCCGAACGTGGGGCTTATAGGAACCAATGGCATTTATATGAACTCCAGGCTTAATGGCCTCATCGGGAAAGACTGGAGTTGAGGAAGTTGTGGCGGTACAAATGATTTCTGCCTGGCTCGTAGCTTCTTCAGCCGAGGAAGAAACGACAATCTCCACATTAAGGCGCTGGCTCATCTCCTCGGCAAACTCCTGACTTTTCTTTTTATCCTGATCATAAACATAGACCCGAACAAGCGGTCGCACTGCCTTAATTGCTTCGAGCTGCCTTCTTCCTTGAAAACCAGCCCCAAAAATAGCCGCTACCCTGGCTTCCTTTCTGGCCAGAAGGTCAGTGGCCAGCCCGGAAGCAGCCCCGGTTCTTAAAGCGGTAAGAACCGAAGCCTCAAGAATAGCCAGGGGGGCTCCATTAGAGGCGTCAAAAACAAGCATCAGGGCAAAACTATAGGGCAGGCCAAGCCCAGGATTTTTCTCATAAAGATTAATAATTTTAACACCAATTTTTTCCGGGCCAGGAAGATAAGAAGGCATGATAAGAGAAGTACCCTGATGAACCTTTAAGTCAAGATGGGTGCGAGGCGGAACCAGAATTTTTTTCTCAGAGACGAGGATAAAGGCCTCTTTGATGGCCTCAATCGCCTCTTTCATGGAGACAGCTTCCTGGATATCCTTAGCTGAAAGCAGACGAATTCTCCTTTTTCCCATTTTTAAAGATCAAGCCTCCTGATTTTCATTTCCTTTATAAGCTTCACAATTCGATTTCAAACCTTTTTCTTTGGATGAACTATTCCTCTCTTCTTTTTAAACTCTGAGCCGAAGGACAGAGAGCCAGACCTGCGAGTGAAGTCACCTTTAATTCTTGAGGCAGCATTTTCCCCACCTCATAGACAGCGTCAATGGTCTCATCAAAGGGAATTGGATTTTCATAACCGCCAAGGATCAAATCAGCACAGATAAAGGAGGAAGCTGCAGCCAGGGCATTTCGAGTATGACAGGGTATTTCACAAATACCCTGAACTAAATCGCAAACAGAACCCATGGTATTCTGAAAGGAAATAGAAGCAGCGTCAAAGGCCTGCCGGGCCAGGCCGCCAGCAGCCTGGACCACAGCTGCAGCACCCATGGCTCCAGCAGCACCAATTTCAACCTGGCAGCCAGCCACTTCAGCCGCAAAGGTTGCCCGATAGCCAACGATAAGGCCAACTGCGCCGGCAGCGGCCAGGGCTTCTATGGCCTTTTCCTGGCTTAATCCTTTGTCTTCTAAAAGTGTCACCATGACGCCAGGCAGAGTACCTGCCGAGCCAGCAGTCGGAGCTGCACAGACGACGCCCATGGAAGCGGCGGTGTGTTGGGCGGCCATAGCTCGAGCGGCAGCCCGGGTTAAGGGTCCGCCGCAAGCCAGCTTGCCTTCTTTTTCAGTCTGGAAGATGAGATGGGCCGTGGGCCGCAATAGCTGGAGGGGCAAATCTTTTTTCAGACCGTAAGCCACAGCCTGTTTCATAATTTCGAGCCTCTGGCCAAGTTCTTTCTTTATTTCAGATTCTTTTAAGCCGAGAATCTGACTCTCATAAGCTATGGCCAGTTCACCCAGGGTTTTCTTCTCTTTTTCAGCTAAAATTAATGCTTCTGTGGCAGAACGGAAAAGAGGCTTACCCGAAGCCACCAGCCTTAAAGGCTGACATGACCAGAAGCCCTTCAGGTTGAATTTATTTTTTATCGTTTCTATTAAATCAGGATTAAGAGATACACAGGAAATGATGTGGGTCAGGACTTCCTCTCCTCTTTCCTGAAAATCAATCCTTTCAGTCTGAATCAAGAACGAACCTAAAAAATTTCTTAGGGCTTCTTTTTCCTTTTCGGGGATAAGAAAGAGATAATCGTATCTATCACCTCGAATTTGAACTGGCCAGCCTTGAAGCTCAATTATTTCCACCAGGCCACCGCCTACAGACCTGGCTTTGAGCTTGATTTCCTGGCCAGAAGAACCCGCAAGCTCAAGAAGAATAAAGTTGGGATGGTCGGCTTCAGGAAGAGAGGCCAGTTCAAAATCTATCTTCAATCCGGATCGGGAGGCAATATAAAGAGCTTCAGAGAAACGGCTATCGGTAATTTCCCAGCCGAGAAGTCCAGCCGCAAAGCCAAGATCACATTTTTGCTGGCGACAGACCCGACCATAGGAGCCCTGAGCATCAAAAACTATTCTTGCCCGCACCAGCTCCTCGCCTAAAAGGTCGCGGGCCAGACGCCCGATGAAAAATGAGCCTCCGGTGTGGGAACTCGAAGGCCCTCGGATTACTGGCCCTAGGATGTCATTCAAGATACTCAGATGTTTCATTGACTCAACCTGTCTCATTTTATTAATTGCTTTCCCTTTAAAAAATCAAGTTTTTTCTTCGATGCTCCCTGCTTTAATCTTTCTCGAAAAATTATGAATGAGGCAATTCTAAAACCTCTTCTTCTCTCCACAAACTGAGGATCATAGGTGATTTTTCGTAATATAATTTGTTTTTACATAGATTATCACTTGAGAATTTTGACAAAAGAAGAAGGCGGTAACTCGGTCATAAAAGATTTGTCCTCACAGAGTTTATCATTCTATATTTTTGTCAGAATAAAAAGGCGGTAACCTCTGTCCCTAAAAGATTTGCGCTGACTTAGATTATCACCCTTAGAATAACCTCATTAATCAATTCCTGTTCGTTCAGTCCAGCTTTATCTTTTCGATGGCATAAGCAGCTGGAATTACCACCCTTGTCTGGGGCAATTTTTCCTGAACGATCTTTTCCAATTCTTTATGCTGCCGGGCCGAGCCATGGATAGCCACGATAACTCTGGGCTTAAGATCCAGGGCCATCTTCAGGGCAGCAGAAGGCGAAGCCGTGGGCGAGGGGTCTCCTGTGGGCAGGAAAGCTAAATCAGCCGATAATCCTGACAGCGGCACATAATCAGAATCGCCACCATGAAAGATGCTTATGTCCACTATTTTAATGTGGAATAGTAAAATGGACCCGACATGAGCCCCTCTAACCGGTTTGATAGTCAGATTCTCAAGATTGAAAGGTTTATTGGCCTCGGCTACAAAGAGCTTTTCCGCCAGCAAGTCCCGCCGCAAACGATTGATAATCGAAGCCTCGGCAAAAATGGGGGCTTGAGTCACTTTGAACAAAGCCAGAGCTGTCGCCTGATGAAAGTGGTCATAATGGTCATGAGTAAAAAGGATTAATTTGACCGAGCCAGGGGGAATATTTTTCAGATCTTCACTTCTAATTTTATCAGCCGGGTCAATGATGATGGCGCCCTGGGGAGTCCGGATGACCACTCCTGAATAACCCAGATATTGAAAGGCCACCTCCTTCTCACCCAGAACATAAGCGAAGAGATTCTTTATTTCTTCTGTTTTCATGCTTTTAACCTCCCTCCTAGAATTATCTAAAGCCAGGGTTTCGAGAAAACAAAAACCCAGAAGGATGAGAATCCCTAAAACCTTAGTTTTTTTGCTTCGATTTTCCACGGTCATCCCCGAAAATGATTTATAGCTCAATCATTTTAAATCATTTTTTCTATTTTTTAAATTTTTAATCCTCTCTGGCCTTCTTCTCCAGCGCTTTTATTATTGCCGGCAGGACCTGCCGTATAGATATGTCTTTATCCTGGTCAAGACCACTTAAAAAGCTGCCGGATTTTAAGCCTTTCTCTGGTAGCCTGTAGGTGAAAGATGATCTTAATCTCAAGGCCGTCGGGCTATACTTCCTTTTCTTTGAGATTTAATGACCCTGAAGCTTGTCGCTCTTTTTCTATATCAATGTCAATGGTGTCAGGCCCATCCTTAAAAAGTTTGCTGGATTTGGCGATTTTTTATCATGAATATCTAGACATTTTTTGACCCGGGTAGGCACTTGTATCAGGGTAAAGAACGGACTTTATGCAGCCCTTCTTTAGTCACCTTTTAACCGTTAGAATGAGAATAAATCATCCTTCAATTTTGAAAGACATTTTTAGCTCTATTAAAATTTTATATCTTATTATTTTTAAAGGAAATACAGCCGTTATAGGCCAAATAAATTACCACATTTTTTGCGGAAGAGCCATTCTATCGCATAATTTTTGGGACATAACCAAATTTTTTAATTTAAGCATTTTTTCCTTATTTGTTTTCTATCTTTCTTTTCCTGTCACCTGGCTTTCAATTCTTTTTTAAATAGCTTTCTCATCTCTGGAATCAGGACAAAAGAGCGTGCATATTTCTAGCGCAAAAGAAAGCATCATTTGTTATAATTTTTTTATAACTTCTTTAGATAGATTAAAGACAGTCTTCCAAAAGTATGATGTGATGATTGCTTATCTTTTTGGCTCTAAGAAGGAAAAAGGGATTGAATTTTTAAGGGGGGAGCCTGTGGAATCCGAGAAGGGTTCTGACCTCGATAAAGGCGTAGTCTTTGAAAAACTTCCAGATAAAACTTAATTTATGGTGAAATCTATGCCGAGCTTGTAGATATCCTTGAATCCTTCAATATAGATTTTGTTTTCTTACAGGAGACAGACTCAGCTTTTCAGTATGAGGCGATCAGAGGAGAAGTGATTTACTGTAAAGATCAGGATTTTCTTGACGAATATGAAGAGCTTGTAATGAAGAAGGCCGCAGATCTGGCTTATAAAAGGAAAGAGGTCGAAGGAGATTTCCTTGAGGCAATAAAAGATGGTTATTTCAAAATTAAACACACATAAAATTGAAAAAAATATTTCTATCATCCAGGAGTTCTTATTAAGAATTGAAGAAATTCGCCAGCATGTCTCTGGATGAATTTCTTTCTGATAAAAGGAATCCATCATCAGCCGAAAGTTATCTGAGACGCTCTCTGGAAGCAATTTTTGACATTGGCTGTCATATCCTCGCCAGGACATATGGGTTAAAAGAATTGGAGTATATAGATATTAGCCAGACAACTGGGCGAAAAGGGTATAATCGAAAAGGAATATTCAAAAATACTCGTGAAAATGGCTGGATATAGAAACAGGATGGTTCATTTATACCATGAGATATCCTCTGAGGAAATCTATGATATTCTCCAGAATCATCTCGGCGATATGGAGAAATTTATTTCTGAAATTGTCCTTTTTATGGAAAAATGCAAGAATATCACCTGATCCTTTATGATTCCGGGAAAAAGAGAACCGAGATTCCCTTTTTCAAAACAGCTCGCTCAAACTTCATTTTTATCACCATAATTTTGCCACCTGGCTTAGATGTCTCAATATTTTGGGTCTAAGACAGCCTGATAAATCTTTAAATTTTTGATGAAGAAGCCTTCGACCTATTGTCTTTTCAGAGCATAAGAGCTAAAATAAAAGGTAATTTCGGGGCAAAATAGCCAGTCCTTCATTTCAAAAAAATCTGGCCCTTAAAGAAAGATCCCGAAATTAAGAATAAAAGGAGGAAACTGATGAGCGAGGTAGTCCGCCAGATTGAAGCCAGAATGGCCAGGAAGGAACGGCCGGAAAGGTTCCACCTGGATTTAGACCATATTGGTCCGGGCGAAAAAAGGCATCTTTATGAATTAATGTATGCTCATGGTCCAGGCAACGGCAAAATCATGCTCTTACCCATTGATCAGGGCTTCGAACATGGACCCAGAGATTTCTTTCCCAACCCACCCAGCATAGACTTTGAGTTTCAGTTAGAGCTGGCCCTTGAAGCCAACTATTCAGGCGTGGCCTGTCATATCGGGCTGGCGGAAAAACATCTTAAAAAATATGCTGGCAAAGTACCGCTGGTCTTAAAAATAAATGGTCGAACCTCAATTCCACCCGATGATGAAGCCTTCTCACCCCTCGATGCCAGTGTGGAAGATGCTCTTCGCCTTGGCGCTGACGCCATTGGTTATACTCTTTATGTCGGTTCTCCCCGGGAAGCCGAAGACATTGCCCAGTTTAATCGTATAAGGCAGGAAGCTAGAAAATATGGTTTACCCGTCATCATGTGGGCTTATCCCCGGGGGAAATATGCTGAAACGAGAGGGGGAGGCCGCGATTCCCTGGCCATGGTCGATTATGCGGCTCGAGTCGCCAACGAACTGGGAGCTCACCTGGCGAAAATTAATTTGCCCCAGCCCCCCAAAGGCGGAAGCTACAATCAATCCAGTCCCTTTAAAGCTTATAATGAATTCAAGGATATTTCCGAGGTCGAGGCCTTGAGAATGGTTATTCGCTCAGCTGGACGAACCGGGATTCTCGTTTCGGGCGGCTCCAGGCTGAGCGATGAGGATCTTTTGAAAAAAGTAGAAATCTGCCTTGAGGCCGGAGTTGACGGCTTCATTTTTGGACGAAACATCTGGCAACGAAAATATGAGGAGGCCCTGAGAATCAGCCGGGAAATATTCAGCTTAATCCGGCGCTATCAGTAAGGGCCAGACCTGATTTCTGAAAAATTTTATTTCTGATAAAAAGCTTAACCGGGAGGAAAAAAATGAGAGTGGGAATTTTAACGGGTGGCGGCGATTGCCCAGGATTAAATGCTGTTATCAGAGCCGTTGTCCGCAAAGGCATCATGTATTATGGCTATGAATGTTATGGCATAAAGAATGGCTGGCTCGGCCTGATTGAAGGCAAAATTATCCCTCTTGATCTTAATAGCATTTCTGGCATTCTGCCGCGGGGCGGGACTATTCTTGGAACCTCCAGAACAAATCCCTTTAAAAATGAAGCCGATGTGGAAAAGATTCTGGCCAATGTGGCCAAATTCGAACTTGATGCCATTGTGGCCATTGGCGGTGAAGATACTCTTGGTGTCGCCCTGAAATTATATCAAAGGGGTCTGAAAATTGTGGGTGTTCCCAAGACCATAGATAATGACCTTTCCTGCACCGATTATACCTTTGGTTTTGACACCGCAGTTTCTATTGTCTGCGAAGCCCTGGACCGTCTGCACACAACAGCCGAGGCTCACCACCGGGTCATGGTCGTCGAAGTGATGGGCCGGCATGCGGGCTGGATCGCTGTTATGGGCGGCCTGGCCGGAGGAGCTGATCTCATTTTGATTCCTGAAGTTCCTTTCGATCTGGACGAGGTCTGTCGTGAAATCCAGAAAAGGCGAGAAAGAGGCAAGGATTTCAGCATCGTCGTGGTGGCTGAAGGCGCCCAGCCCAAAGAAAATGGTCTGGTGACTCAATCAGAGGAAAAGGATCCTTTTGGCCATGTGCGGCTCGGCGGAATCGGCCATTATCTCGGCCGGGAGATTGAAAAAAGAACGGGTCTTGAAACAAGGGTGACAGTTCTGGGTCATACCCAGCGGGGTGGTTCGCCTACGGCCTATGATCGAATTCTGGCTACAAGATTCGGCATTGCCGCCATTGACCTGGTCAGAGAAGGAAAGTTTGGGTTGATGGTCAGCCTGCAGGGAAATAAAATTGTTCCTGTGCCCCTCGAAAAGGCTGTGGCCCAGCTGAAAACAGTTGATATGGAGCTTTACGAAATCGCCAAAGTTTTCTTTGGTTAAAAAAAATAATAACCTGTTTAAGGCAAGCCGGCTGAATAGCCATTGATTGGGCCCGGTGAAAGACTGAGCCTGGATAAGGACAGGTATTTATCGCGGGATATTATTTGTGTCTTCTTTTCTCAGGCTTCATCCGGCCTGAGCTTTCCCTTTTGATTTATGACACTTCCCTTCAATCAAGGACCTGATTAATAATGCCGCCGCCCAGGACAACGTCTTTTTCATAAAAGACAATTGACTGGCCCGGAGTAATGGCTCGCTGGGGTTCTTTAAACTCAACCATCACCGAATCCTCTTCCACGGGGATCACAATCGCTTTCGCTTCTTCATGCTTATAGCGAATTTTAGCCTTCACTGTGACTGGCCAGATTAACCTGTCGATGGCAATTAAATTGACCTTTGAGGCCAGCAATTTTCTTTTCAGCAGATCCTTTTCCTCACCCACAATGATGGCCCGACGCTCTGGATCGATGGCAATGACATAAAGAGGTTTTTTCCAGGCGAGACCCATGCCCCGGCGCTGGCCGATGGTGAAATGGACAATTCCCTGATGTTCACCCAGCTTCTGACCAGATTTATCCAGAATCGGTCCGGGAAGAAAAGCCTCGGGTCTCCTGGCTTTAACAAAATTAACATAATCGCCATCAAGAACAAAACAGATTTCCTGGCTTTCAGCCCGATCAGCCACATGAAGGCCAAATTTTCTGGCCAGGCGGCGAATCTGTCCCTTAGTATAATGGCCAACAGGGAAAATCGTCCTTTGCAATTCAGCTTGAGTCAGGGGATAGAGGAAATAGGACTGGTCTTTTTCCCGATCCTTGCCTTTTTTAAGAATATACCGTCCCGTTGATTCATCAAATTCAATTCGGGCATGATGGCCGGTCGCCAAAAAATCAGCTCCCAGATTTCTGGCCCTATCCCACAGTGCCCGAAATTTTATAAATTCATTACAGCGAATGCAGGGATTGGGGGTTCGACCGCTCAGATATTCCCGACAAAAATCTTCTATAACCTTTTTCTCAAACTCTTCCCTCAAATCAACTTCATAATGGGGAATGCCGAGATTAAGACAGACACGCTGGGCATCCTCAACCGCTTTGAAGCCGCAGCAACTGCGTAAATTTTCATCCAGGCAGACCTCGGGGGGAAGAGAAAAAAGCTTCATGGTTAGACCAATAACCTCAAAACCCTGTTTTTTCAAAAGAGCTGCGGCCACAGATGAATCCACGCCGCCGCTCATGGCCACAACAACTCTTTTCTGGCTCATCTTTCGTCTGAAATAAGCTCTGATAACAAATTTATAAATTAACAGATTTCACCAATTTTGCCTATGCCTCTTCAGGATAAATCTGAAGATGAAATGCTTAAAGAGAAAATCTGCTGGGTTTTGATTGGACAATAATGAGAAAATAAGATTAAATGGAACTAATGAAACCGGCCATGAAATCAAATCTTTTCTGGTGGACACTTTGCCTTTTTCTTTTAATTTTCCCTGAATTTAGCCGGGTCGCCTGGGCTGATGACCTTCGCAGGTTCGAATTGGCTGTTTCCTGGGAACTCAGCCGCCATAGTTTCGATTCGAGCTACCACCATCATTATTCACCTCCTTTTGAGCCTGGCGAAGCCCTGAGTTCAGCTTCCCATCATCTGGCATTATTTTCAGCTAAAGCTAGAGGTAAATTCATTTCTCTCGGCTTATTCCCTCTGAAGAGTTTTGGAATCGAAATCAGCTATTTTTGTTTATCTTCCTCGATCCATGGACAGAGTTCTGATTATGAAGTTTTAATTGAATATATTTCACGGCCCCCGCCCTTTTATGAGCCTGTAAAAATAGCCTTAAATTTTAGCCATGCCTGGCCCTCGCCCCATGGTCAGCTTGACCTTAAAATTATAAATTTAAATCCCTGTTTTCGACTGGTGAATAAAAAGACCTGGGGACTGGCTATCTCTTTCGGCCTCTCTTCTTTTTTCCTTAAGGGAGAACTGGGCCCCCTGGCCTTTACTCGCTTCTGGTTAGGCGGCCATTCTGTTCTTTTCAGTGAGGAATATAAAATCCTGGCCCGTTTACTTCCCAATCACAAGATTGGTTTTAATGCCGCAGCCACCTTTTCCCGAAACCTTTATGATGGCATAAACCTGTTTCTTGATCTTCATTATTACTCCAGCCCTAAAATTCCCCTCCGACTTGAAGCTATTGATTATGACCGGAATTATGAGCAGCCAGGAATTGAACCCCTGGCCAAAATCAGGCCTTATTTGGCCTTCGACCAGATTGTTTTTTATCCTTCTCTTTTTTCCCTGAATCTTGGCCTGAAATTAAAATTTTAAAATTTCTGTTATTAGCGTCTGAGTTCGAAGAAAAGCTCGGATCCGAAGCTTGCACAAAATTTTTAGTATCACCAGACCATTTTTTTAAACTTTATCTTAAGGCCTGATTATATGATTTCAAGTAAAAGTAAATAAATAGTCTGGCTTATTAACATGCATTGGCAAAATGGATAATTTGAGATAAAAAGGAGATAAAAATGAGATAAAAGTTTCGAATTAAAAAAATGAATTTAATGGAGGTAAAAAATGAGAAGGAAAATTAAATTCAGCAGATTTAAGCTAAGGACATTTCTTCTTTTGTTTTTATTTTTTATTTTTTTCTCTCCAGTTAAAGGCCAGGATTATTTTAATGAAAATATATTAAAAGCCTTCAGCTTCAGGAATACGGGCCCCTACCGGGTTGGTGCCGCCATAGCTGATATTGCTGTGCCCGAATCGCCGCTTAAAGCCCATCTTTACACTTTCTATGTGGCTACCTGGAGTGGTAGCCTCTGGAAAACGACTAACAACGGAACAACTTTTGAGCCCATCTTTGAAGGCCATATTGGCGATGTGGCCCTGGCCCCATCCAATCCTGACATCGTTTGGGTAGGAACAGGCGATGCCTTCTGTTCTGTCCGTTCCCATGCTGGCGATGGCGTTTATAAGTCAACTGATGGTGGCCAAACCTGGAAAAATATGGGGCTTCGCGATACCCACCACATTGCCCGTATCGTCATTCATCCTAAAAATCCAGATATTGTCTATGTCGCCGCCCTTGGCCATCTTTACTCCTTTAATGAAGAAAGAGGTGTTTTCAAGACAACTGATGGTGGCCAGACCTGGCAGAAAGTCCTTTATATCAATGACAAAGTGGGCGCGGTCGATCTGGTAATTAACCCTCAAAATCCTGACATTCTTTTTGCGGCCACCTATGATAAGCAGCGGTTGCCCTGGGTTCTAATAAATGGCGGCCCGGAAAGTGCTATCTATAAGACCACCGATGGCGGCAAAACCTGGCGCCGGCTGCGGGGTGGTTTACCGGAAGGGAAAATAGGCCGCATTGGTCTCGATATTTATCTAAAAAATCCGAGCATTGTCTATGCCGTAATTGAAAATGCCAATAAGCGACCGCCCACTGCGAGGGAAGCTGAACTCGATCTCAAAAGAGGCCTGAAGCCGCAGGAAAGAGAAATTGGCGGGGAGGTTTATCGGACTGAAGATGGCGGTGAAACCTGGGTCAAAATGAATTCCATTGAAGATAATGTCAGCTCCAAAGGTCCTTTCTATTTCAGTCAGATCAGAGTTGATCCCAACGATGACAGAAAAATTTTTGTTACAGGTGTATGTCTGGCCAATTCTACTGACGGCGGTCGAACCTGGCATGATCTGGACTGGCCCCCTCGCCGGCTGTTTACGAAAATGTTCGGCGATGTCCGAACCCTCTGGATAGATTCGCAAAATTCAGACCGAATCATCATGGGCTCTGACGGAGGTATCTATATTTCCTATGATGGCGGCTTTACCTGCGACCACTACTATAATTTACCTGTAAGCCAGATTTATGCTGTTGGCGTGGATATGGACGAACCTTATAACATCTATTGCGGTGTTCAGGATCATGAGCACTGGAAGGGACCGAGCCACAGCGCGGATCGCCACGGGATAACTTTTCTCGATTGGGTAGCTGTCGGCGGAGGCGATGGTATGTATACTCAGGTAGATCCAGTTAATAGTCGCTGGCTATACACAAGTCAGCAATATGGCGGTCATTACAGGGTTGACCAGAAACTGGGCTTGCAAACGAGCATTATGCCACGCCGCAGTCCTGACAAACCACCCTACCGTTTTTTATGGACACCGCCTATCCACATCTCACCCCATAATAGCGAAATAATTTATATTGGGGCGCAGGTGCTTCTGCGTTCCCTTGATCGCGGCGAGAACTGGCAGGAGATAAGCCCTGATTTAACCACCAACGATCAGACTAAAATGGTGCCTCGCTCTGAAGGTGGGCTTCCCTGGTTCGCCATCAGCACCATGGCTGAATCTCCTCTGACCCCCGGGCTCATCTGGGTGGGAACATGCGATGGCCAAGTCTGGTTAACCCGCAATTGTGGTGCTACCTGGATTGATTTAACGCCGAAACTGCTGGCTGCTGGCGGCCATAAAGGCGTCTATATCAGTCGCGTCTTTCCCTCTCATTTTAAGGATAGTGTTGCCTATCTGACCCAGACCGGTTACTGGCAGGATGACTTTGCTCCTCTGGTTTTTAAAACTGAAAATTACGGGGCTACCTGGGTTCCTCTAGCCTCTAATCTGCCATCATCACCGATTAATGTTATCTTTGAAGATGGGAAAAATCCTCATCTTCTCTTTCTGGGGAACGATGAAGGACTTTATGTTTCCATCAACGGTGGCCAAAAATGGTTCAGGATGCCTGGTATACCCTTTGTTCCGGTCAAAGACTTACTTATCCATCCGAGAGAAAATGACCTCGTCCTCGCCACCTTTGGCCGCGGAATTTATGTCACCGATATTAGCCCTCTTCAGGAATTGAACGAAAAAGTTTTAAATGAGGAGATTTACCTTTTTATCCCCGAACCCAGAGCTCAGCGCATCGTCAGAAGCTTCGGGGCCAATGACTACCTTTTTGGTAATCGCCATCTCGTTACTCCCAATGAACCTAATGGCCTCGTGATTTATTATTATTTGAAAAATAAAATTGAAGGCCAGATTAAGATTAAAGTAACTGATCCCTTCGGCCAGGAACTGGCCAGATTTACCGGCCCGAACAATCCTGGCATTAATTCCATCGTCTGGGATATGCTCCGACCGATTTCCGGTCAGAAAGGACCGCAGCCCGGGCTTCGACCAGGGAATATTCTGGACCAGCTGGTTGAACCAGGAGAATATGTGGTACTTCTTGAAGCTGGCGGAAAAAAATTGATTCAAAAGGCGAAAATAACCAGAACCATTGGCTGGCAGATCGGCCCCAGCCCTCAGCTCATTCGCTAATAAAAGATAAATTTCTTCTCACCTGAGCTTATTTTAAAACTCGTTTTATAAGAGGGCGAATTAATCCAATTAGCCACTCAATACGCCTTTAAAAATGGAAGAAAAAAGGGGAAAATAATAAAAAAGAAAGATAGATTTCCTGATAATCAAACCAATTTAAATTACCTTGAACCCTTGATTGTTTAAAGCTTTTTCCAGCGAAGACGAAGGGAATTGGTGACGACTGAGACCGAGCTGAAGGCCATGGCAGCAGCAGCTATGACTGGATTCAAAAGCAGTCCAGAAAAGGGATAAAGAACTCCAGCCGCCACAGGAATGCCAATTAAATTATAAATGAATGCCCAGAAAAGATTCTGTTTAATGGTTTTCATTGTCTGGCGACTGAGTTCAATGGCCCTGGCCACAGCTCGAAGGTCGCCTGTCATTAAAATGATATCAGCTGCCTCAATGGCAATGTCAGTACCGGTTCCCGGGGCTATGCCGATATCTGCTGCCGCCAAAACCGGAGCATCATTAATACCATCGCCAACCATGGCCACAACGTAACCTCTCTCTTTAAGCTCGTGCACTATCCTGACTTTATCTTCAGGTCGGGTTTCAGGGAAAATATTTTTCAGGCCAGTTTGACGGGCTATAGCCTGCGCCGAAGACCTTGTATCGCCGGTTACCAGGAAAAGTTCAATTCCCATCGCTTTCAGCTTTTCTATGGCCTCTATGGAGGTTTCTTTCAGGGTATCAGCCAGAGCAATAAAACCAACAAGCTCTTTCTCGACGACAACTCCGACCAGAGTCTTCCCTTCTGACAGAAGCGGCTCAATCAGACCATCAAGGCCGCTTATATTCACACCCTTTTCCTTCAGGAAATTAAGGCTCCCCACAGAAATCATTTTACCCTCCGCCACCGCCTCCACTCCCAGGCCCTGATGCATCCTGAAATCATCTATGGGCTGCAGAGTGAGCCCCCTTTTCTGGGCTTCCTTCAGAATGGCTCTGGCCAGAGGATGCTCTGATCTCTGTTCAGCCCTGGCAGCTACTTCAAGCACCTCCCTTTCGCTCCAATTCTTAATCGTAATGATATCAGTGACGCTGGCTTCGCCTTTGGTCAGGGTTCCGGTTTTATCGAAAACAACTGCCGAGATACGATGGGCTCTTTCTAAATTTTCTCCGCCCTTAATCAGAATTCCCCTCTCAGCTCCTTTGCCTGTGCCGACTAGAATAGCTGTGGGCGTAGCCAGTCCCAAAGCACAGGGGCAGGCTATCACCAGAACCGAAACCATGTTAAGAAGAGCCCGCGTCAGGCCTGGTTCAGGACCAAAGAAAAGCCAGACAAGGAAAGTGATAAAAGCTATAGACATAACAACAGGAACGAATACAGCGGCTACTTTATCGGCCAGCCTCTGGATAGGCGCCTTGCTCAGCTGGGCTTGCTCAACCAGCCTGATAATCTGGGCAAGAACAGTATCCTCGCCAACCTGGGTGGCGCGAAAAAGAAAGCTACCAAAGCGATTGATGGTCCCCCCGATAACCTTATCCCCGGACTTCTTGTCCACAGGCAGACTTTCGCCGGTAATCATCGATTCATCCACCGAAGATTGTCCCTCTAAAATGATTCCATCCACTGGAATTTTTTCTCCGGGTCTAACCAGAATGGTGTCACCGGGACTGATCTCTTCAACCTGAACCTCAATTTCCTGGCCACCTCGAATTATCCGGGCTTTTTTTGGTTTCAGGGATATGAGTTTCTGGATAGCCCCTGAAGTCCGGCTTCTGGCCCTGGTCTCGAGAAAACGGCCAAAAAGGATCAGGGCGATGATAAAAGCTGAGGTGTCGAAATAGAGTTGGGGCCTTAAACCAGCCCTGAGGAAAAAATGGGGAAATAAAGTGGCGAGAACGCTGTAAAAATAAGCCGCCAAAGTGCCGATAGAAATAAGGGTATTCATATCAGCCTGCCTGTGAAGAAGGGCCTTCCAGGCACCCTTAAGAAAAGGCCAGCCAAAATAAAATTGAACTGGTGTCGCCAGCAACCAGAGAAGGAAGGGAGATTGAAGCCAGATGGGGACAAAGGGAAACCACTGGGGCATGCTGGCTATAAAAATAATGGCGGCTAAAATAATAGCTCCCAGGAAATAAAAACGAAGTCGGGCATATTCTTTTCGGGCGATTATCTCGGGTAAATAGCCTGCCTCTTTTTCTTCTCGGATCAGAGAGGCCTTATATCCCAGCTGATTAATTATCTGCTGGATTTCCTCGGGCCGGATCAGACCTTCAATGTAAGAAATCCTGGCTTTTTTTGTGACCAGATTAACCGAAGCTTCCACAATGCCTCTGGCATTTTTTAACTCCTTTTCAATCCTGGCCACACAGGCAGCGCAGGACATGCCCTCAACGCTCAGGTTAACCTGAGAGAGAACAACATCATAGCCCAGCTGGCGAATCGTTTGAATTGCCTTTTCAGGCTCAAGGAATGGGGCCTCAAAAAAAATGGTCGCCATTGAGCCCGGGAAATTAACTTGAGCCTCTTTTATCCCGGGAACCTGATTGAGGGCTTTTTGAATATTTAGAGCACACCCGGCACAGCTCATGCCCTTTACGGGCAAATCAACCCTGACCAGCTCAGCCTTCTCCAGAGCCGTCTTTTTCAGGGCTAAAGCCTCCTTATGACCTTTCGCTTCTTTTCTCATTAGCTTATCTTACCTTAAGAAATAGCTTTTGCTTGTATTATATAATATTTTACTTTTTTTATCGATTTAATAAGAAAAAATACTCCTAAGGGCCTTCCTTTAGATTTGTTACCTGCTATTTTATTCTCTTCGCACTTTCCTCGCTGGGATAAAGACCGGTCTTTAGCTTTGACCCTTCCCCCGATTTCTTTTTATCCGGGATATTTACAAGGCAAAAAAGGATATGATAAAATTTTGAGGTGATTCCCTCCTAAGGAGTCAAAATGTCGGGACATTCTAAATGGCATTCAATTAAACATAAAAAGGCGGCCCAGGACGCCAAGAAAGGAAAAATTTTTACCAAAATAATCAGGGAAATCAGTGTGGCTGCTCGCCTGGGTGGACCTGATCCCGATAAAAACCCGCGTCTCAGAAAGGCAATCGCTGAGGCCAAAGCGGTCAATATGCCCTCGGATAATATTAAAAGGGCCATTATGAAAGGAACAGGTCAGCTTGAAGGTTCATCCTTTGAAGAAGTAAATTATGAAGGCTACGGTCCAGGTGGTGTGGCCATTTTTGTGGAAGCTTTATCAGATAATAAAAACCGAACTGTGGCCGAGTTGAGGCACATTTTTACCCGTAATGGAGGTCGAATCGGCGAATCAGGATGCGTCTCCTGGATGTTCAAAAGAAAGGGCTATATCGTGGTCGAAAAAGGTAAAGCCTCAGAAGACCAGCTTTTAGAAATTGTCCTGGGAAGCGGGGCTGAGGATCTCCGGGATGATGGCTCCAACTGGGAGATAATTACCCCGCCAGAAAATTATGAGGCAGTGCTGGAGGCTTTGAAAAATCATAACATCGAAGTGGCCACATCCAATATCGGCTATATTCCCCAGACATATGTGAAGGTGGAGGGCAAACAGGCCCAGCAGTTGCTGAGACTGATGGAAGAGCTTGAAGACCATGACGATGTTCAGCATGTCTGGGCTAACTTCGACATATCCGAGGACGAGATTTCTAAATATTCCAATTAATAAACAAATTCAATGAGGGTGCTCGGGATAGACCCAGGCAGTCAGATTACTGGCTACGGCGTCCTCGAGGAGAAAGAAAATAACTTCCAGGTTTTAACCTGGGGCGTCATCAAGGCCAGGGTTGATCAGCCTCTTCCCGAGAAATTAAATGAAATCAGATTGGGTATCAGCTTCATCCTTGACAGATATTCCCCCGAAGAAGTGGCCATTGAAAACCCCTTTTATGCCCGAAATATAAAAACTGCTATTACCCTCGGGCAGGTTCGGGGAGCCATTCTGGTAGCTGTGGCCTCCTATGGTTGCCCTCTTTATGAATATTCCCCCCGGGAAATAAAAAAGGCTGTGACTGGCTATGGACAGGCCGAAAAAGCTCAGGTTATGGCCATGGTTAAAGCTCTATTTCATCTCCAGGAGATGGAACTGGCACCTGACGCTTCTGATGCCCTGGCCGTGGCCTTCTGTCACCTAAACCATCGCCAGACAAGACTTAACCTGGAGAAAAACTGGCTATGATAGGCTATCTCAGGGGGATTTTAATTCAGAAAACGCCGCAACAGGTGGTGATTGACGTCGATGGCGTCGGCTATTGCGTTCACATCCCTCTTTCCACCTATTTTAAACTCAGCGAGGTCGAAGAATCGGTTGAACTTTTTATCTATACTCATCTGAGTGATAGTGCCCTGGCCCTCTATGGCTTTTCTACGGAGGAGGAAAGGGAGCTTTTCACCAAACTCATTTCCATTTCTGGTATTGGGCCCAAGCTGGCCCTGAATGTCCTTTCAGGAATGGAACCCGAGGAATTAAAACAGGCTATTCAGGAAAGCAATGTGGCTCGCATTGCTCGTATCCCCGGAATCGGCAAAAAGACTGCCCTGCGCATTGCCATGGAACTTCAGGAAAAGCTCGAGAAAAAGGAGAGGCTTCTTTCGAGCCGCGCCGCTCGAGAGAGGGAAGACCTTATTTCAGCCCTGGTCAATCTTGGCTTCCGCCGCCGGGAGGTGGAAGGGGTGGTAGATGAGGCTATCCGGCACTTGACTCCAGAGGCCGGATTTGAAAAACTTCTTAGAGAATGCCTGCGACGGATGGCCAAAATTTGAGCCGAGAAATGACTGCCCTCCTCTCGCCCATAAGAAGCAAAGAAGACCTTCTCTTTGAGGAAAGCCTTCGGCCCCGCACCTTCGACGAATTTATTGGCCAGGAAAATGTTAAAGAGAATTTGAAAATTTTTATCGAGGCAGCTAAACGCCGGGATGAGCCTCTCGATCATGTTCTTTTATATGGTCCGCCAGGTCTCGGCAAAACTTCGCTGGCTCTGCTCATTGCCCGGGAAATGGGTGTGCCCATTAAACCCACATCCGGTCCTGTTATTGAACGTCCCGGAGATCTTTCGGCTATCCTGACCAATCTCCAGCGAAAGGAGATTTTATTCATAGATGAGATTCATCGACTCCATCCCCAGGTAGAGGAACTTCTCTATTCAGCTATGGAAGATTACACCCTGGATATTATCATCGGCCAGGGACCTTCCGCGCGAAGCCATAAACTTCAACTGAAAAAATTTACTCTGATTGGCGCCACAACCAGAGCTGGACGCATCACCCCTCCTTTAAGAGGAAGATTCGGCATAATTCATCGGCTCGATTATTACCGCAAGGAAGACCTGGAAAAAATAATCAAACGCTCTGCCTCTCTTCTCAACGTCCAGATTGAAGATGAGGCAGCCCGGGAAATAGCCCTACGTTCCCGGGGAACTCCCAGGGTGGCTAACCGTCTGCTGCGCCGCGTGCGGGATTATGCTGATGTTAAAGCCGACGGTATCATCACCCGCAAAGAGGCCCATGAAGCCCTGGAAATGATGGAAGTCGATTCCATGGGACTCGATGAGGTCGATCGCAAAATCCTCCAGACGATTATTGAGAACTTTGGTGGCGGACCTGTTGGCATTGCGACTCTGGCGGCAGCTATTGATGAAGAAAAGGAAACCATCGAATCAATCTATGAGCCTTTCCTCATGAGAATCGGGTTTCTTGAAAGAACCCTGCGTGGTCGTCGGGCGACTCCCAGGGCTCTAGAACATCTGGGCTATTCATCGGCAAAGACAGATCAAGGAGTTCAGAAAAAGCTTTTTTCGGATTGACAAAGGAAGTTAGTTTTGCCTGGCTTTTGCCGAAAAATAAATTAAGCCCAAAAAATTCGCTTTTATCAAAGAGCCTGAGTCTGAAAGAAACGAGATAGAAGGGCGCAGAAATTTTAAATTAAGGACTGAAAAAATTTAACTGACGGACTAAAAAATTTAAATGAAAGAGGGTCTATTTTAGCCATAAGCTGTATTTTTAATCCTTAAAATAGGCTAACATATTAGATAGCTACCAGAAATGTTAGTTTCAGAATTCGATTATTTCTTACCGCCAGAGTTAATTGCCCAGCAACCGCTGGCGGCGAGAGATGCCAGCCGGATGATGGTACTGCGCCGCGAGACAAGGGAAATCATTCACAGTTATTTTCGCGAGTTGCCGGAATTCCTCTCGCCAAGAGATGTGGTCGTTTTAAATGATTCCCGGGTAATTCCAGCCAGGGTCTGGGGCCTGAGCTCTGGCCGGGAAATAGATTTTCTCTTTGTCCGACAGATTGCTCCCCGGAAATGGGAGGTTTTATGCCGGCCAGCTCGCCGCGTTCTTCCGGGAACGAAAGTTACCTTTCCCCTTGGCCTAGAAGCCACGGTTCTGGAAAAAGGGCCAGAAGGCCGGCGTCTTCTGGAATTTCCTACTAATCGCCTTATCGACTGGCTCTATAAAGTTGGTTATCCTCCCCTGCCCCCTTATATCAAGCGCCAGAAAGCTGATAAAACTTTAAGAGAGCTTGATCTTGTTAGATACCAGACGGTTTTTGCTCGCAAAGAAGGCTCAATTGCTGCGCCCACAGCGGGCCTTCACTTTACCCGCCGCCTTATAAGAAAACTCAGGGAAAAAAAGATTATTCTAACCAGTGTGACCCTTCATGTCGGTCTGGCCACCTTCCAGCCAATCAGGGTGGAAAAGGTAGATGACCATCGGATGCTTGAAGAATGGTATGAAATAAGTCCCCGGGCTTCAGCCATCATTAATGAGGCCAAAAAAGAAGGCCGGGCAGTGGTGGCTGTGGGGACAACCGTGGTTCGTACGCTGGAAAGTGCCGCCGATAGCCAGAGCGATCAGCCCAGGATTTTGCCTGGTCGAAGAACCACCAATCTCTTCATTTATCCTGGCTATCAATTTAAAATTGTCGATCGCCTGCTGACTAATTTTCACCTGCCTAAATCTACCCTGCTCATGTTGGTCGCTGCCTTCGCAGGCAAAGATTTTGTCCTTCAGGCTTACGGAGAAGCAGTTAAAGAAGGATATCGCTTCTTCAGCTACGGAGATTGTATGCTCATCCTTTGATTTAATATCAGGCTTTTTTCCCTCTTTGAGCCTCTCTGATATCTTATGGCCAGCTCCTTGAACAAAACTCGCTTAACTTTCATTTCTAACCTCATGTCCTTGTCTCCTGGCTAATACCACCCACTATTTAATGGTTTGACCAGCCAGATGGTAAGATAGTTTCGTGTAGATTTTCTCGTGAAGCCACGAATCAATTTCGTTATAGATTTTAAGAGAGGCAATTCGCACGCTTGCCTTAAGATTTTTTTTCCTCTAAAATTCTAAAGCAAAGAATGAGGTGATGAGCATGGCTGAGGATAAAGAGCAGGAAGAAAAGCTGGCTGATATTCTTTACCCGAGTTCAAAGGCTAAATCCTTTCGCCTTACGCTTATCTTCGGATACAAGCCTTCCCCTATCTATGAAAAGGCTGTAGATTTAGCCCAGCGTCACCCCACTTATAAAGCCGAAGGAAGCGGTGAATGGATTCGACATGCTGTAACTTTCACACCCGATGAAGTAGACGACCTTTTTGAGCTCTTTAATCTGGTTCATGACTGGGAAAGCACGGAAATTTTAGTCAATCATAAAAGAATTCCCTATGGCCATCAGCTCTGGTTGCCCCTGATGTGGTTTTATCGGATCCGCTAAACAAGAAATTTTTCCCTATCTAAGGATTGAGGTACACTCATCTTTTGCTCGAAAATTGGCCGCCGTAAACTACCTTAAATCATTCAAATTCAAGCCTTAATCATGACGAAAAATTTCCATTTAATTATAGATTTTGGCTGAACAAAAATTTTGAATCGAAAAAAATTGTGTTAAGAAAAATTTTTTTTAGAAGAAATTTTTTTCGAGAAAGTTCTTTTATTTTAAAGATGGCGGAAAATAATAGGAAAATAAGAACCGGTTTTCCGCCACCTAACCCCTCAAAGTTTTGATGAGCTATCCAGTAAACTTTTTGATAGCTGATTACTGAGCTGCGTTTTTAATCCTTCAGTCTATCCAGTCAGCGATAAAGATATTTGTTTCTCCCCTGACTTTGCCGCCACGATTGGAAGCCCAGACAAGCTTTTTGCCATCCCGGGTAAACATAGGAAAGGAATCAAAGCCTTCAAAGTAGGTGACTCGCTCTATTTGCCCTGTTTCCATGTCAACCAGATACAGGTCCCATTCAGTCGGCTTTTCCATATTTGAAGTAAAAATGATTCTCCGGCCATCGGGATGGAAGAAAGGGGCCAGGTTAGCGGCGTTATTATTGGTTATTTTCCTCTTGTTCCGGCCATCGGCATCCATGACGTAAATCTGAAGTCTCATTGATTTCAGCGCCCTGACTTCAAGCATCTGCTTGTATGCTTCTATTTCCTGCTGGGTTTGAGGATGCCAGGCACGATAGCAGATCTTTTTCCCATCCAGGGAAAAAAAGGCACCTCCATCATAGCCAAATTCATGGGTGAGTCTCTTGACATATCTGCCGTCCAGGTCCATGGTATAAATCTCAAGATCGCCGTCTCGAAGGGAGGTAAAAACAATTTTATCGCCCAGGGGAGAAACAGTGGCTTCAGCGTCATAACCGGGCGAATTGGTCAGATTTCTGACCTGACTTCCGTCGGCTCTGGCCCGAAAAATGTCATAATCAAAAAGCCCCCAGACATAGCCCTGCCTGAAATCAGGTGGTGGAGGACAATCATCACTTAAATGATGGGTCGAAGAATAGATTATTTCCTTATCGCCTGGAAGGAAATAGGAGCAGGTCGTTCTACCCTTCCCCAAGCTAACGAGACGAATGTCGCTGCCATCTGCGTTCATAATAAAAATTTGATCGCATTTGAAAGGTTCTCTGGTTGATTGAAAAATCAGCTTTTTCTCATCAAAAGAAAAATAAGCCTCAGCATTTTCACCCCCGAAAGTTAACTGCCTGATATTTCTCAGATGCCTCTCTTCAGGATGTCTGATCTTTTCTTCAGCCTGGTCATCAGAAAAGGACGGGCCAAGAAAGAAAAAACCAGTGGAGAAAATTAAGATAAAACCTGAAAAGAGTAATTTCGAGCTGTGCCTCTTCATTCCTTCCTCCTTAAGACCAGGTCTTCAATCATTGTTAATGCATAAATTTACCTTTTCTGATCGATTTAATCAAATCTATATATTTTCTTTGTTTTTACCTCCTGGCCCTTCTGAGCTAATTTTCTTGACATAACTACCCTTAAAATAATATAGAATTGCTTCGACTTTTCTGATTCAAGGAGGAAAAAATGGCCTGGCCAAAGGAACCTCTCTTCAAGGCTGAAATCGGCCTTCTCGGCGGAACAGGTCTTTATGAAATGGAAGGTATAACCGACCTGGAGGAGCTTAAAATAGATACGCCCTTTGGAGAGCCCTCGGATGCCTTTATTCTGGGAACCCTCGAAGGCCACAGAGTGGCCTTTCTCAGCCGCCATGGCCGGGGCCATCGCTATCTGCCTTCTGATATTAATTATCGGGCCAATATCTATGGCTTTAAGCTTCTTGGCGTCACGAGGCTGATCGCGGTCAACAGCTGCGGTTCTTTAAAGGAAGATATCAAGCCCAGGGAGATTGTTCTTTCCGATCAGTTCTTTGACCGGACAAGACGTCGCTCAACATTTTTTGGCGAGGGCATAGCTGCCCATATTAGCCTGGCTCAGCCTGTCTGCCCTGAACTTCTCGATTTTCTTTATCAGGCCGGGAAAAGCCTGAATCTTCCCGTCCATAAAGGAGGAACCTACATCTGCATTGAAGGACCAGCCTTTTCCACCAGGGCTGAATCTCATATTTACCGTCTCTGGGGCTGCGATGTTATTGGCATGACAGCAGCTACCGAGGCCAGGCTGGCCAGAGAAGCTGAAATTTGCTATGTTACCATAAATCTTGTTACCGATTATGATGTCTGGCATGCAGAGGAAGAGGCTGTCTCAGTTGAACTTATTCTCGAAAATCTAAAGCTGAATATAGCCAATGCCAGGGCTATGATTAAAAAAGCTCTATCGCTTTTACCGCCAAGGAGAAGTGGCCTCTGTCCCTGCTCTCAGGCCTTAGCCAATACTATTGTGACCCAGCCGAATTTAATCCCGGCAGAGCTTAAAGAAAGACTGGCTTTATTAATTGGCCGCTACCTTCCCTGAAGGGTTAAGCCATGAGCTTGCTTATCATTGGTTCCATTGCCTTTGACACCATCATTACACCCTATGAGAAAAGGGAAAGGATTGTGGGCGGCTCCGCCACTTACTGCGCCTTAGCTTCGAGCTTTTTTACCCGACCCCGCCTTTGCGGTGTTGTCGGTGAGGATTTTCCAGCGGAAATCCTTGACTTCTTTAAAAAGAAAGGCATCCGAACAGAAGGCATTACCATCAAACCTGGAAAAACCTTTTACTGGGAAGGTAAATACGGGTATGATCCCAACCAGAGAGAAAGCCTGAGAACGGAATTAAATGTTATGGCCAATTACGAGCCCGTTATTCCGCCCGCTTTTCGACGTTCCTCCATCGTCTATTTAGCCACCGTTGATCCTGACTGGCATGAAGCCATCCTCAAGCAGGTCGAACAACCCTGTCTCTCAGCTATGGACACTATTCAATTCTGGGTGCTGAATAAGGCTGAATCAATCTGGCGAGCACTAGAAAAAATAAATATTTTCTTTGCCAACGATGAAGAAATACGCCTTTTGACCAGGGAAACCAATCTGGTCAGAGCCGCAAAATTAATTCTTGAGGCGGGGCCATCCATCGTCGTGGTTAAAAAGGGCGAACATGGAGCCCTAGTTTTTGGCCGGGATTTTATCTTTGGAACTATTGCCCATCCTTGTGAGAATGTAGTTGACCCCACCGGAGCCGGTGATAGTTTCGCCGGTGGCTTCCTGGGTTATCTTGATCGGGCCAGACGAGCGGGCCCGAGAACAATCAGGAAAGCCCTAGTGGCAGGCTCGGTGGTGGCCTCCTTTGTCATCGAAGATTTCGGGATTGAAAGGCTGAAATACCTAACCAGAGAAGAAATCAGGAGACGCATGCGTTATTTTCGCCAGCTGGTTTCTTTTTAATTTCAATTTATGAGAAAATAATAAAGAGCCTGGAAAAAACTCTTCGAGAGAAGCGATTCCTGGCAGGAGATAGAAATTATTTTCGCCTCAGAGAATGAAAAATCCAAAAAAGCAATCTGGGGGGAAATGATGAACTTTAGAAAATCTCCCATGGAACCCTATCGAATAAAAATGGTGGAACCCATAGGCCAGACCAGCAAAGAGGAAAGAGAAAGAATACTTAAAGAGGCCGGTTACAATGTCTTTGCCATTCCAGCTGAAAAGGTGACGATAGATCTCCTGACGGATTCTGGGACAGGAGCCATGAGCCAGGAGCAGTGGGCAGCTTTAATGAGAGGCGATGAATCCTATGCTGGTGCCAGAAGTTTTTATCGGTTCGAGGCGACTATCAAAAAAATTTTTGGCTTTCGCCATGTTATCCCGACCCATCAGGGAAGAGCCGCAGAAAGAATTTTATTCGAGGCTCTGGTGAAAAAAGGCGATTATGTGCCCAATAATATCCACTTCGATACTACCATGGCCAATATCCTCGTCCGCAAGGCTCGGCCCGTTAACCTCGTCATCAAGGAAGCCTACGATCCCAGGCTCGAAATTCCTTTCAAAGGAAACATGGATCCTGAGAAATTAGAAAAACTCTGTCTTAAGAAAAGAGAGCGAATTCCTCTGGTCATGATTACCATTACCAATAATTCAGGTGGGGGCCAGCCTGTCTCCCTGGCCAATATTCGGGAAATAAGCCGTCTCTGTCGCCGCTTTAAATTACCCCTTTTTTTCGATGCCTGCCGTTTCGCCGAAAATGCCTTTTTTATCAAAGAAAGAGAGGCAGGCCACAGTGACCGCTCTCTTCTTGAAATTTGTCAGGAAATGTTCTCGCTGGCTGATGGCGCCCTGGTCAGCGCCAAAAAAGATGGGCTGGCCAACATTGGTGGTTTTATTACTTTAAATGATGACGCTCTGGCTGAAAGGCTAAAACATCTCCTGATTATCAGTGAGGGCTTCCCCACCTATGGAGGTCTGGCTGGCCGCGACCTCGAAGCTATCGCCCAGGGCTTGCAAGAAGTTCTCGACGAAGCCTATCTCCGGCATCGCATTGACCAGGTTCGCTATTTGGCCAGACTGCTCGAGGAAGCAGGTGTCCCTGTTTTCAAGCCACCTGGTGGCCATGCCGTTTATCTTCTGGCTGACGAATTCTTACCACATATTCCAAGGGAACAGTATCCTGCCTGGGCTCTGACTGTCGCCCTCTACCTGGAGTCCGGGATTCGAGCCGTTGAGGTTGGCGGTGTTATGTTCGCTCGAAAGGGGGGCTTAAAGGGGAAGGAAATATTTCCTCCTCTGGAAATGGTTCGCCTGGCCATTCCACGCCGGGTCTATACGGCCTCTCACCTGGAATATGTGGCCGAGGCGATTATCCGCCTTTACCGGAACAGAGACAGAATTCGGGGACTAAAAATGGTCAAAGCCAGGGAACCCCTGCGTCATTTTACAGCCCGCTTTGAACCTGTTTAGCCATTCCCATTCCTGAAGTTATGCTGCTCAACCTTAAATTCTTTAACCATTTACTGGCTGAAATTTTCTCATGGTATTTTTCATTCTTTGAATTCAAGTCTCCCTTTCTTCAGAAATTGAGATGCCCCTGGATGTCTTATCTTTGATTTTTAGGCGCCAAAAGGGTATCCTAAAAAAAGTTTTAAAGTGGAGAAGAGATGATTGAAGAAAAAATAAAAGAAGTGGCCAGAATTCTTGCCCAGAGGCCAGCTCTGGTTATTCTTACAGGTGCGGGCGTCTCCGCTGAATCTGGTGTTCCCACCTTTCGTGGACCCGATGGTCTCTGGCGCCAGTTTAGAGCCGAGGATCTGGCTACTCCTGAGGCCTTTGCCAGACAGCCTGCCCTGGTCTGGGAATGGTATGACTGGCGGCGACAAAAGATTCACGGCGTCGAGCCTAATCCAGCCCATTTAACCCTTGCCCGCTGGGAAAAGTATTTCCCTTTCTTTGTTTTAATCACCCAGAATGTGGATGGACTTCACCAGAAGGCCGGCTCCACCAGGATTCTTGAGCTTCATGGCAATATCTGGAAGGTTAGATGCACCAGGGAAGGCAAGGTTTTTGAAAACCACCAGGTTCCGCTCAGCCAGATCCCGCCCCTTTGCTCTGATTGTGGTTCTCTGCTCCGGCCCCATGTCGTCTGGTTTGGTGAAGCTCTGCCGGCTGATGTTCTGGAAGAAGCCTTTAAAGCCTGCTCACAAGCGAGAGTGATGCTGGTCATCGGCACTTCAGCCCTAGTTCAGCCAGCCGCTTCCCTGCCCCTCTTTGCCCAGCAGCAGGGAGCGATCATAATTGAGGTTAATTTGGAACCTACGCCCCTGAGCACCTATGCTGACTTCAGTCTCTACGGCAAGGCCGGTGAAATCCTCCCTCTGATTGATCAACATCTTCCCCGGGAGAATCTGGAGGTAAAAGGGTGAAAGAAAAAAAAGAAAATCAGAAAAGAATCAAGGTTCTTCATTTTCAGCCTTTTGCCGGTTTAAGTGGAGATATGGTCCTGGCCGCCCTGCTTGACCTCGGAGTGAATCAAAGAGAATTTAAAGAAGCCATGGATGAATTGGGTCTCGGGGTAAAAATAAAAATAAGCGAGGTCGAGCGGGCTAATCTCCGCGGCCGAAGGGTCGAAGTCATTTTGCCTGAAAAGAAAGAGATTAAGGAAAGAAAATGGTCTGAAATTCAGAGTCTTATTGAAGCCACGCCTTTCTCCCTTCAGGTGAAGGAAAGAGCTGAACGTATTTTTCATACCCTTTTCCAGGCTGAAGCCAGGGTTCATGGTCGCCGTCTTCAAGAAATTCATCTTCATGAAGCTGGAGCCGACGATGCTCTCGTCGATATTATCGGCAGTTGCTGGCTCCTCGAGAAACTTGAGGTAGATAAAATAACCTGCGCTCCCGTAAATCTTGGCTCTGGCTGGATAAAGGCAGATCATGGTTCACTTCCTGTCCCGCCTCCGGCTGTAAGCGAAATCCTCAAAAAGGTTCCTGTTTATTCCTTCGGCCCTTCCGTCGAATTAACGACGCCCACGGGCGCAGCTATTATCGCCTGCCTGGCCGATTCTTTCGTGGCCTTCCCGGAAATAACTGTTAATCGCATTGGCTACGGGGCCGGCTTCCAGGATTTTCCTGATTTTCCCAACCTTCTCCGCGTTTTTCTGGGCGAAGAAGACGATAAGAAGGTCTATCCTCTCTATGAAATCAACACAAATATTGATGATACTACCCCCCAGGTTCTGGCCTATACCTGTGAAAAACTTCTTAAGGCTGGAGCCCTTGATGTTTTTCAAACGCCTGTTCTTATGAAGAAAGGCAGGCTGGCGACTCAATTGACGGTTCTCGTCGCAGCTGATAAAATGGATAAAGTTATAGAAATTTTATTTAAAGAAACAACCACAATTGGGCTCCGTTATCATCCTGTCGAAAGACAGGTGTTGGAAAGGAAAATCGAAACCGTTGAGGTTGAAGGCAGGAAGATTCCGGTAAAGATAGCTTTCTATGGAAACAGAGTCATTCAGATTCAGCCAGAATATGATCGCTTGTCCGAGCTGGCCAAAGAGAAAGCCATCCCCTTGAAGGAAATTCAGCAAAAGGCTCGCGACTTATGGAAAAAGAAACAGAAAGGCTTGAAAGATAATGAAAAAAGGTGGAAAGGCAAAAATTGACCTGAAAAAAATAGAAAAGGGGGTCAGATTAATTCTGGAGGGAGTGGGTGAAGACCCAGAACGTCCTGGTCTTAAGGAAACTCCGCAGCGCGTCGCCCGCATGTTCGCTGAGATTCTTGGCGGTATGACCGAGGATCCCCAGGAACCGCTGGCGACAATTCATGAAGAAAGGCACGAGGAAATGGTTTTAATCAAAAATATACCTCTTTATTCCATGTGCGAACATCACCTTCTCCCCTTTGCCGGGCTGGCTCATATTGCCTATATACCCAAGGGAGGAAGAATTGTTGGTTTAAGTAAAATTGCCCGGGTCGTCGATATTCTTTCGAGAAGACTTCAGGTGCAGGAGCGTCTAACCAAACAAATTGCCGATTTGATTGATGAGCAGCTCAAGCCTCTTGGAGTTATGGTTGTCATCGAAGCTGAGCATATGTGCATGTCCATGCGGGGAGTAAAAAAGCCCCGTTCCATAACAGTAACCTCGGCCGTGCGAGGCTCTTTCCGGAATAATCCAGCAACCAGGGCTGAGGCCTTAACTTTAATTAAAGGAGAGGCGCTAAGTGGTCGAGCATAAGCCACGAAAATTTTATGTAACCACCCCTATTTATTATGTAAATGATGTTCCCCATATTGGCCATGCCTATACCACCATCATTGCCGACGCCCTCGCCCGTTTTTTTCGTCTCTGTGACTATCAGGTCTTTTTTCTCACGGGCACGGATGAACACGGGCAGAAGATTGAAAGGGCAGCCGCCGAAAAAGGCTTGAAGCCAAAGGAGCTGGCTGATCAGGTTGTCCTCAGATTTAAAGAGCTGTGGCGGGCTTTAAACATATCCTATGATTTCTTCATCCGAACAACTGAGCCCTTTCACGAAATCGGGGTTCAGAAAATTTTTAGAAAACTAAAAGATAAGGGTAACATCTATAAAGGCCTTTACCAGGGCTGGTACTGTGTTTCTGATGAGAATTTTTTAAGCGAAGATGTTCCCCTGGAGCCTTCCGGCGAGAAAATTTGTCCTGACTGCGGCAAAAAGGCGATTCTGGTCGCTGAAGAGTGTTATTATTTCCGGCTCTCGGCCTATCAGGAACGTCTGCTGGCCTTTTATGAGGCTAATCCGGATTTCGTTCGGCCGCCTGGCCGGATGAATGAAGTTGTCTCCTTCGTTCGGCAAGGACTGAAGGATTTGAGTATAACCCGGACCACGGTTAAATGGGGAATTCCTGTTCCGGATGATCCCGGGCACACAATTTATGTCTGGTTCGATGCCCTTCACAACTATGTCACCGGAATTGGTTATGACTGGAATCCAGAGCTCTTTGCGCGCTTCTGGCCGGCTGACCTGCATCTGATCGGCAAAGATATTCTTCGTTTCCATGCTATTTTCTGGCCGGCCTTTCTTATGGCGGCTGAACTACCGCTACCCCGGACAGTCTTCGGCCACGGCTGGTGGCTTAAAGATGAAACTAAAATGTCGAAATCGAAGGGCAATGTTCTGGATCCCCACATCATCCTGAATACCTTCGGCCCTGATCCACTTCGTTATTTTCTGCTCAGGGAAATCCCCATAGGCCAGGATGGCAATTTCTCCCATGAGGGCTTTCTCCATCGGGTAAATTCTGATCTGGCCAATGACCTTGGCAACCTGGTACAGAGGACCCTGACCATGATCTGGAATTATTTCCAGGGAAAGATTGATGAAGCCGAACCTGAAAATCTGAGCGACCTGGCCATTAGAGAGGCCTTCCGTGAGCTTAAGGAGAAGGTCAGGCAGCACTTTGAAGATTACGCTATTAACCGGGCCCTCGAAGAAATCTGGGTTTTTATCAATCAATTAAACAAATATCTGGCTGATAATGAGCCCTGGAAGTTAGCCCAGAAGGCAGAAAAAAGAGAAAGGCTGGCCCGCATTCTGCTTCAGAGTGCCCGCGGGCTCTGGGGTCTGGCCTATCTGCTCTATCCAATCATGCCGGCTTCGGCTGAAAAAATCTGGAAGATGCTGGGCGAGAGGAGACCCATTAATTCAATTAAGTACGAGGAGCTTGACCTGGATTTATTTTCCTCCAGTAACCAGATGGAAAAACCTGAACCGCTCTTTCCGCGGGTTGCCCTCCAAGATTTCCTGGGAAGTGACATAAAGAAGGAGGCCAAAATGGAAACAAAGGAAGAATGGATTTCCTTTGACGAATTTAAGCGAATGGATTTCAGGGTGGCTGAAATCATCAAAGCCGAAAGGGTTCCGGGTACAGATAAGCTGCTTCGACTTGAAGTCAATATTGGAAATGAAATCAGAACCATGGTGGCTGGAGTTGCTGAGACCTATTCTCCTGAGGACCTCATCGGTAAAAAAATTGTGGCGATTGTTAATCTGAAGCCAGCTATAATCAGGGGAATTGAATCTCAGGCCATGCTTTTAGCCGCTGAAGTTGGCGGTAAAGCCATCATCCCCTTTTTTGATCGGGATGTGCCGGCAGGGGCCAGGGTAAAATAACCGGAGAGGAATTTCATTGATTTTCCTGGCTGAAATTTCCCTGAGAAAAGGACAGATGACCTTACTGGATAACAGCCCTCCGGTGGCTGTGGCCATAGTCTATCCTGAAATTTAGGGGAAAAAACTGGCATAAAAATTGCTTATTTATATTGAGAGGAGAAAAGAAATGAAAAAGATTTTAATTGCTTTAGGAATTATCCTTTTGCTTCCAGCCAGCATCTGGGCTGATGCCATCTCCATTCGCCTTGGCTATTTTGTCCCGCGAGCCAAAAGCGATCTCTGGGATATTGAATTTGAAAATATGGATTTCACGCACGCCAATTATCAGAATTCAACCCTGGGTTTTGTCTATGAAAAATATCTGGCTTCCCAGTTGAGTTTAGTTATTGGCCTTGATGGCTATAGTAAGAATCGAGCCGGTTTTTATAAAGATTATGTTGGCTATAGTTTCGCTGAAGGTGACTTTGCCTTCCCCGCTCGATATTATCGCGGGGCTTTTTTCGTCAGCCATGTCTTTGGCGTTTCCATTACTCCAGTTATGTTAGGTCTGAAATTAGTTCCCCTTGGCCATAGAGCCAGCTTTTCTCCTTATCTTGGCGGTGGAGTGGGACTTTATATCTGGAGTGTCCGCCTACAGGGAGACATGATTGACTTCAGCGACCCCTGGGTCTATGATGACCCCCAGCTGGGGGAGTTTGAAATTTATCCCATTTATCCAACCACTGCCCGCGACGACAATAATTTCTCCTTTGGTTTTTATGCCTTCGGCGGACTTATGTTCCGGATAGCCCAGAGGATGGCGATTGAAGCTGAGTTCAGATTTAACAGTCTAAAGGGAACCCTGAAGCAAGGCTTTGAGGGTTTTGAGCCCTTCGACCTTGGCGGCTATCATTTTGCCGTCGGCATTAATTACCGGTTCTGATTTTCTTTTTGATTAAAATTGTTTTTTTGAGCTTTATATCTTTCTATAATCAATTGAGCTACCCTCTGACCTGAAAGAAGCATACCTCCAAAGATTGGGCCCATCCTCGGGCCACCGAAAACAGCATTGGCCGACATGCCGCAAACATAAAGGTTAGGATAAACTTCTCGAGTATTGATTAAAAGGAGCCTTTCTCCTTCTTCTGCCCACATCGGTCTTTCGCCCACAACTCCTCCTGTGGCTGTGAGCAGTTTACCCTCAGTCTTGCGAGCCACCACCTGGGCAATTTCGGCGGCATGACCGGTAGCGTCAACAACAAAATGACTCCTGACCGTCAAGGGATCCACATGCAATCCGGCCATTTCCACCGCCGTCCAGTTTATGACCACCCCCTGAACCTTGCTATTGCGAACCATCACATCCTCAATGGAAATGCCATTAAAGATATGAGCCCCAGCCTGGAGGGAACTCAAAAGAAGACCCGCCAGAGCCTCCAGAGAGGAAGCGACATAATATTTTTCCTTAAAAGGCCTGAAGCTAATCCCCCAGAGCTCGAGAAGCGATCTGGCTTCTTCCTGAACGACAATCTTATTGAAAAGCATGCCGCCCCCGGCCATGCCCCCGCCTGGCCGTAAATGCCGCTCAAAGACAACAACCTTCAGACCTTCCCTGGCCAGAAAATAGGCGGCACTGAGTCCGGAAGGGCCGGCACCTCCAATAACGACATCTGCTTCGAGTGAACTTAGAAGCTCATCATAATAGCTGCTGATTATCGCCCGGCTAATTTGAACCTCATCTATCATGATTCTACCTCCGGAATAAGCATAAATTATAGGCTGAAATCAGGAGCTGGTCAAATAAATAGCCCGACGTAAAGATAATTCCATTTTATATTTAAGGGCAGCTAATTTCCTTTTCTATCCTGTCTATGATTTGTTGATAATACTGGGATTCCTCCAGTTTACCTCTTTTCAGGGCTCCATCTCTGACAATTCTCGCCTTTTTCAGGATTTCCTGCCTGACAAGAAAGACCTGTTCCTGAGTCAAATTTAAATCCAGGAGCTTTAAAAGAGCCTGAAGCCGGAAGCGGTCCAGCCCCCAGAACTGGCGGGAAAGCTCGTCAGGATGGCCCCCGCGCTTTATGATCAAGGGCCGATCGATAAGATGAAGAGGATAGCGAAGGGAATATCGCAGGCTGAAATCATAATCTTCGCATGCTGGAAAAGATTCATCAAAGGGCCCGATTTCCTCAAAGACCTGGCGCCGGAAGAGAGAGGCTGAAAGACTCAGAATGCATAGAGGCAAAGCGTGAGGGAAAATCCAGCCTGAATATTTCCTGTGTTTTTCCCTGGGATTAACCCTCCTCCCGCGACGCAGCCAGATTTCTTCTGTGGTGCAGCCCATAAGATTAGGAAAATTTTCCATAACATTCATCTGAAGTTTGATTTTTTCGGGAAGCCATAGATCATCCGAGTCTAGGAAGGCAATAAACTCTCCTTTGGCTTTCTCGAGCCCATGATTGCGAGCCCGGCTGACTCCCTGGTGAGGTTGATAATAATATTTTATAGGCCCGGAAAATCTTTCCACCACCTTTCTTGTATCATCAGTTGAACCATCATCGATAATGATAATCTCAAAGCTATATTTTCTTGATTGAAAGACACTCTGGGCTAGAACTGATTCTAGAGCCTCGCCCAGGAACTGGCTTCGATTATAGGTGGGAATGATAACTGAAATCATTTTTGATAACAGCCACCTTTTCTTGGCCTGAAAAAGGCAGCCTGAATTTCCCCCACTCGCTCTCTATTTCCATCTCGCCAGAAAGAGAAGCCTCAACTTCTGGCGCTTCAAGGGAGGTTTGAAGGGCAACTCCAAGATCAAAAAAATCAAGGAGCAGCGCCATCTCAATCTTTTTGCTTTCTCCTGGAGCCAGAGAGTCCTGAAAGGTATAGCTGAAAGGAGCGACTTTCTGACCAGCAAGTTCGAGCTTCCCCTCAAGGGAGCGAAGAATCCAGGTAGCGGAATTGCTGTTGGTTAAAGAAAAGGAAAAGACAAGATCGGCACCGCCAAGACTCAGGGCTTTAACCTGGAGTGGCTCAAATTTCAGAATAAATTCTTTAAACAGCGGAAAATCGGCTACCGCCACGAAAGCTACCTTCTGTTCGCGACGACGGGGATCAAGGAAGGTTAATGTGCCCACCACATTACAGGTAAATTTTTCTGAATCACGAAGCGAGGGCAGGGTTTCAAACAGGTAAGCGTAGGTTATCCTTACCGGCAAATTAATCAGGGAACTGGAGCGGGCTGGCACCGAAATCGGTGTCTCCAGAGGTGTTTCTAACCGGAAAAATTCTTGCTGGTTAATCAGGGTGCGGAAATTAGTTTTAATTAATTGATATTCCACCTGAGCCAAATTAGCTATGCGGAAGAGAAAATTGATAGTCAAGCCGGCTCCGCTCAGGGCATCTATTCTTTTGCCTTCAAGGGAAATTTCAAGGTCTTTCTTAACGGCCGGATTAAAATCTAACCAGCAAGCTATCAGACCTAAAATTAAAAGCCAGCTCAATCTCTTTGTTTTTTTATCTCTGTCCGGCATTCTGTCTTTTTGCACCCTGTCTTTCTTTAACCAAAAGTTTTATTCTCTTTATAATATCTTATCATTTATTTCCGGACAAGGGCCTGTCGGGAAGAATTTTTCATTAAAAAACGGGGGCTTTTTTGGTATGATATCATTTAATTTAAAGCTAATCTATGAGCACCATCGGGAGCCGTCTGGCTAAGCCCGAAATTAAATGATCGGGAGGCGGGAAAAATAAGGGTAATAAAAAGAGGCTGAAGTAATAAAAAATGAAACTTAAGTTTGATTTTCCTCATCGTTCTCTCTTTGTAAGTCTTTTTGACGAAGATATATATGCTGTTGGAGGCTATGTCCGCGACCTTATTCGGGGTGTACCCTCAGAGGATGTGGATTTGCTCATTACCCGTCATCCCTTAAAAAAGATAATAGAAAAACTTGAACCTCATGGTCGGGTCGATCTGGTCGGCAAAAGCTTTGGCATAATTAAATTTACCCTTGAGAATAGAACCTATGATATTGCCCTGCCCAGAAAGGATATTCCCAAGCCGGCTGAAGTTATGGGCCATAAAGATTTTTTGATTCAAGCTGATCCTTTTCTACCCATTGAAAAAGACCTCGAAAGAAGAGATTTTCGTTGTAACAGTATGGCCCTTCGCCTCAAGGACGGGCAGCTTATCGATCCTTTTGGTGGGGCTGAAGATACACGGGCTGGCATTATCCGGCTGACCAATCCAGCCGCCTTCCCCGATGATCCCCTGAGGGTTCTGAGGGTGGCCAGATTTGCTTCGGTCCTGGAGTTTTCAGTTGATCCAGCTATCTATGAAATCTGCAAGGGTATAGATCTTAGCGGCTTGAGCGTCGAGAGAATAAATGAAGAACTATTTAAAATTTTGCTCCAATCGAGGCTTCCTTCCCGTGGCCTGGAAGAACTCTTCCGTCTTTCTGCCCTAAAAAAGCTTTATCCTGAGCTCTATGCTCTTACCCTATGCCTTCAGGACCCTTATTTTCATCCGGAAAAGGATGAGCATGGTCATCATACTGTCTGGCATCATACCAAGCTGACAGTTGACCAGGGTCAGAGGGTGGCCCAGATAGCCTCACTGCCTCCGGGAAAAAAGCTGGCCCTGCTTCTGGCCTGTCTGTTCCATGATGTCGGCAAACCTAAGACGGCGGAATGGGAATTTAAAAAAGGCCGGATGGTCCTGACCAACAATTGCCATGATCTCGTCAGCCAGAAAATGACCCTTGACTTTCTCACCCGTTACAGGATTTTCTCCTGGGAAAACTGCGATCTAAAAGAAATTGTGCCTTTACTTGTCAGGTGGCATCATCGCCTCTCTGAACTCTGGCAGAATCGCCAGGTCGTGACCAAAAAGGCCTTCAACCGTCTGATGGCTGATGTTCATGGTGAGATTGAATTGCTCATCTGCCTTGACCAGGCTGATCGGGCCGGCCGCCGAGCCCGTCTGATTGAAAAATTCGACCGCCAGGCTCTCTGGTTCAAGAAAAAACTGGCGGAATGGAATATTACCCAAGAAACGATCAAGCCTGTTATCATGGGCCGTGACCTCATTCCTCTGGGCGTTCATCCTGGCCCGGGCATGGGAAAAATATTAAAAAAACTTTATGAGCTTCAGCTCGAAGCCGCCTTTGAAACGAAGGAGGAAGGCCTCCGTCTGGCTGAAGAGCTGATCAAAAAAGAAAGAAGCAGGAAACAAAAAGAATGAGAATTCTGGTGACAGGGGGTGCCGGTTATATCGGCTCCCATACGGTGAAAATTCTGCTCGAAAAGGGCTATGAGCCCGTTATTTTTGACAATCTCTCTTCCGGACACAAGGAGCTTTTGCCCGGCGGAATTTTTATTCAGGCTGATCTCAGGGAAAAGGAGAAAATTGAAAAGGTTATTAAAGAATACAGGATTGAGGCTGTAATTCATTTTGCTTCCCTGATTCAGGTGGGTGAAAGCTACGATAATCCCAGACTTTATTATACCCACAACCTCATCACTACCCTGAATCTCCTTGAAGCCATGCTGGAAGCCGGGGTAAAAAAGTTTGTTTTTTCCTCAAGTGCCGCTGTTTATGGTGAGCCCCGGTTTGTGCCCATTACCGAGGAGCATCCTCTCAACCCGACCAATCCATACGGTCAGACCAAAGCTTTTATTGAAAAAATACTGGCTGATTACGGGCGGGCCCATGGTCTGAGCTATATCTCTCTTCGTTATTTTAATGCTGCCGGCGCCGATCTTGATGGCCAACGGGGGGAACTCCATGAGCCAGAAACACATCTTATTCCGAATATAATGCTTCATCTATTAAATAAAAAGCCCTATTTTGAACTTTACGGCGATGATTTCCCGACTCCAGATGGCACACCGATTCGCGACTACATCCATGTTTTAGATTTGGCTGAAGCACATGTGCTGGCTCTCAGATTGATGGAGGCTAAGCCAGTTCAGGCCTTCTTTAACCTTGGCACCGGCCAGGGTTATTCCGTCCGGGAAATAATCTCCTGGGTGGAACGAATTACGGGAAAAAAGGTCAGGCTCAGCCTGAAACCAAGGCGCCTGGGAGACGTCCCCATTCTGATGGCCTCAAAGGAAAGGGCTGCCAGAGAGCTTCAATGGGAACCCCGTTATTCAGATATTGAGACCATAATAAGAACAGCCTGGAAGTGGCACCTCTACTGGAGTCAACAGAAATGAATTTGATGAAATAATAACTCAAAAATAATTCTTTGAGAAAGGTTTAAAGAATTAAAATTCAGCTCGAATTTCGGCCTGGAATTTCTTCAGTTCATTCGGTTATTTCAGCCTGAATATGTTCAAAAGCATAGAATAGAAAATATTTCTCTGGATTAAAAATCAGAATTAATGCTCGAACTTGAAATCGGAATGGATTGACATTAGAAGCAATAGAAAATATTATTATCAAGGAAAGGAGGGGAATGGCCAAAACACCATTGCTATCATCTATTAAAAAATTTTTAAGGGAATACCATACAGCTCAGCAACTGGGTATCCCAGTAGATGAGGTAAGAGAAAGGTCAGAGAAAGAAGGGCATATATTTAAATCCAGATCAATTTCTCGTCGCCAATTTATTAGTGGTCTTGCGGCCACATCGGTAACGATGATGTTTCCTTCTTTTTTAAAGAGAACTTCCAGGGCAGCCTCAGCACCTCGCATTGCCATCATTGGCGGCGGTCTGGCCGGACTGACGGCCGCTCTGACTCTCGCTGATGCCGGTATTTTCGCGACGATTTATGAGGCCTCAGAAACAACGATTGGCGGTCGGATGCTGACGGTGCGCGGCACCTCTGGAAATATTGGCTGTGCTCTTTGCCATGATTTAAAGGGTAAAGGCGGATTTTCCTGGGATGAAGGTCAGTACACTGATCCTTTTGGAGAATTGATTGACTCAACCCATCCGACAATGCTGGCGCTGGTCAAACGATTTAAACTTCCCTTAATCGATTTAATCGCCGCTCAGCCCAGAGGATCTGAAGATACATATTACTTCCTGGGAACATATTATAAAAAAAGTCAGGCCGACGAGGATTTTGCGTCTTTATATCCTTTGCTTCAGGCTGATCTCAAGGCTGCTGGCTATCCCACGACTTATAATCAAAGTACACCTGTGGGCCGAGCACTGGACATGATGAGTATTTTTGAATGGATTGAGTCAAGAGTACCAGGTGGCCATAACTCGCCTCTGGGAAGACTTCTGGATGCTGCTTATAACATCGAATATGGTGCTGAGACGACTGATCAAAGTGCCTTAAGTCTTATCTATCTTCTTGCCTATAGTAAACGTAATAATTTTTCTATTTTTGGGGAGTCAGATGAACGTTTTCGCATAGCTGGCGGGGCCGATCTCCTTCCCAGGGCTATCGCGAATTATTTAGGCCCATCGGCCATTAAAATGGGCTGGAAACTTGAGGCATTATCGCTGCTTTCAGATGGCACATATCAGCTGAATTTTAACCAGCGCCGTGAAGTGAGGGCAGATTATGTTATTCTGGCTATCCCATTTTCCGTCTTACGTTACTTGGATTTTAGGCGGGCTGGTTTTGATGCTTTAAAGATAAAAGCAATCCAGGAATTAGGAGCCGGGGTCAATGATAAGATGCACCTGCAATTTACAAGTCGCTATTGGAATGAACCGGGAGTCTGGGGCATAAGCAATGGAAACTCCTACGCCGATACAGGATATCAATGTACCTGGGATGCTACCCGTGGCCAGAAAGGAAGATGCGGGATTTTAGTCAATTATACAGGCGGCAATGTAACTTTGTCTCAAAATCTGAATCACTCTTATGAAGATTCGGTAAACAATCCTCAGGTTGTGAAGGAAGCGAAACGTTTTCTGGCTCAAATTGAACCGGTCTTTCCAGGGATCAGTTTACGCTGGAATGGTAAAGCCGATGCGAGTCTGGCCCATCTTAACCCGCTCTGGAGAAGTTCTTATGCTTACTGGCGAGTCGGTCAGTACCAGACAATTGCTGGTTACGAGCGAGTCAGGCAGGGAAATGTCTTTTTCGCTGGAGAGCATACTTCTCTGGATTACCAAGGCTGGATGGAAGGTGCTGCCTCAGAAGGTATCAGAGCAGCCAAAGAAATCCTTGCCCTTTTAAGGTAGCAATCCTTTAAAAATTAATAGCGTTGACTTAATATCGAGGATATAATGTTGGGTTAAGAGAAAAGGGGCTTATTTTTTAAAAAGTGTGGTCGATTTGGCACTTTTTTATCATGAATATCTAGCCTTTTTCGTCTGGGTAGGCACTTTTATCAGGGTAAAGGACGGATTTTATAAAACCCTTCTTTGATCCATTTTTAAACGTTAGCATGAGAATAAACCATCCTTGAATTTTAAAGGGTATTTTCGGCTCGATTAAAATTTTATAACTTATTGTTTTTAAAAGAAATACAGCCGTAATAGGCCCAAAAATTACCATACTTTTTACGGAAGAGCCTGCATGAGGTTGACTCAGTTGGCTTTAAATGATATATAAAAACTTCTTTTGAACTAAAATGTTCTGGAAAATAATTGGCTGGCTTGTCTTTTTACTTTTTGTCGCTTCTGCCTGCTCTCATCAGGCTAAAATCATATCAACCCCGTCACCTCCTCCAGAAAAAAAGAGTGAGGAAAAAACAGGCAAGAATGAAAGAGCTGCTGAAGCCAGGATATCAACTCCAATTACACCCACGCCAGTAATTATTGCTGAAGAAATTAAAAAGGAAATCGAGGCTGAACAGGCCCAGCAGGCTGAACAAGTGCCAACAAAAGAAAATGAAGAGGTAGCAGCTACATTTGAGGAAATCCTTAATCTCTGTCAGGAAGCTCAGACTTCTTGGGAAAAAGACGACCTTGATGGGGCGCTAACAATTCTTGACCGGGCCTACAGCCTCCTCCTTAAAATTAATCTTCCAGCTGATTCACCCCTCATTCAAGAAAAAAATAATCTGCGCCTACTCATAGCTCAGAAAATTCAGCAGATTTATGCTTCTCGACTCATCGTTGTCGGCGATAACCACCGCACCATTCCCCTTGAAGAAAATGAGGAAGTTATGGCTGAAATCAGATCTTTCCAGACCAGGGAAAGACAAGCTTTTGAGGAAGCTTACCGGCGCTCAGGCTTTTACCGTGAAATAATTCTTGAGGAGTTAAGGCGGGCAGGTTTACCTGAAGAACTTGTCTGGCTTCCCCTGATTGAAAGTTTTTATAAGGTCAAAGCTCTTTCCCGGGCTCAGGCTCTTGGTCTTTGGCAATTCATTGCCTCGACAGGTTATCGCTTAGGCCTCAGAAGAGACCGCTGGGTTGATGAAAGGATGGACCCCATCAAATCAACCCGGGCTGCCATCCGCTACCTGACAGAACTTCACGACCTTTTCGGCGACTGGACCACAGCCCTGGCTGCTTATAACTGCGGTGAGATTAAGGTGCAAAACGTTATTCGAACACAGCGAATAAATTATCTCGATAATTTCTGGGACCTTTACCGCCGTTTGCCTCAGGAAACAGCGCGTTTTGTGCCCCGGTTCATCGCGGCTGTCCTAATAATCAAAAACCCGGAAAAATATGGCTTCAATCTGCCCGAGCCCTATCCTCCTCTCAGATGGGAGTCAGTAACCATAAATAGGCCCGTAAAATTATCGGCCCTGGCCAAAGCTCTCGAGGTTGACCCAGCTGAGCTTTCCTTCCTTAATCCAGAACTCCGCCAAGACGCAACGCCCAATTATCCCTATGAATTAAAGGTGCCGGTGGGCACAGCCGAAAAGGCTATGTTGGCCATTCAGAATCTTCCCCAGTGGATTCCGCCCGAGCCTGTCTATCATATCGTGAGATCAGGAGAAACCCTTTCTTCCATTGCCAGGAAATATCGCACCTCCGTGGAAGCCCTGATAAGGCTAAATAATATAAAAAATCCCCGTTTAATCCGACCCGGGCAGAAAATTAGAATTTCCGGCTAAAAACTTCTGTAAGAAAGATTTAATTATTAAAAAATTATTTTAATTTCTGCCAGCAAGGAATTTTTAGGATTAAATACTCTTCGTCAGAAAATCTAATTTATTTTTTGCTGACGGGATTAATTTTTAAAGATCAAACCTGTTTTTTCTTTTCTTTTTTCTTCCTGTCTTTCTTTTTGTATTCAGAGCCGACCAGTTCCAGCAGGGCCATTTGAGCCCCGTCGCCCTTACGTGGTCCCAGTTTCACAATTCTGGAATATCCGCCCGGTCTTTCCGCGAATCTCGGTCCAAGTTCATTGAAGAGCTTGGTCACCACTTCTTCTTTGCGCAAAAAAGCCAGAGCCCGTCTTCGGGCATGGAGGGTATTGCGCTTGGCCAAAGTTATCATTTTTTCAGCCAGGGGTCGGGCTTCTTTGGCCTTGGCCAGAGTTGTTCTTATCCTCTCCTTTTCCAGAAATGAGGTAACCAGATTTCTCAGAAGAGCAAGGCGATGCTCGGTTGGTCGACGTAATTTCCTTCCCTTGACCAGGTGCCTCATAGCTCAATCTCCTTCCTCTTTTTTTCCTCCTGAATTTCTGCCTGAATTCTTTCGAGCAATTTAGGGTGAAGTTCAAGATTCAGGCCAAGGCCGAGATTGGCCAGAGTCTCCTTGATTTCAGCCAGGGACTTGCGGCCAAAATTTTTGGTCCGGAGAAGCTCCTCTTCTGTTTTCTGAACTAATTGATAGACCCTTTCAACTCCAGCGGCGCGCAGGCAATTGCTTGAGCGAACGGAAAGCTCCAGATGATCAATGGGTTTCACCAGAATATCTAATTGATTGAAATAGGGAATTTCTTTCTTAATGACCACTGCTTCTTTTTCTACAGGCTCATCGACGATGTTCATAAAGATGGCCAGATGGTCCCGCAAAATTTTGGCTGCCTGGGAAAGAGCATCCTGAGGCCGGATAGCTCCATTTGTCCAGATTTCAAGCGTCAAACTCTCATAATCAATTCTTTTCCCGACTCGGGCCGGCTCAACCCGGTAATTAACCTTCTTTATGGGTGAATGCGAAGAATCAAGGGGGATATAATCCACGGGCAAAGTCTCATCATAATTCTGGTCAGCTGTAATATAACCCCGATTGTTCTTAACAATCATTTCAATATTTAATTTGCCGTCCTCATCGAGCGAAGCAATATGGATATTTTTATCGAGAATTTCAATATCGCCATCATGGACAATGTCAGCTGATTTAGCCTCAGCCGGCCCTTTGATCTTCAGCGTCATCGTCTTGGCCTGATTGCCCTTGAGCTTGAAAGGAATGCTTTTCAAATTAAGAATGATATCGGTGACATCTTCAACGACACCCGGAACTGTCGAAAATTCATGGAGGACCCCCTCAATTCGGACAGCGGTAATGGCAGCGCCAACAATAGAAGAAAGAAGAACGCGGCGCAGGGCATTTCCTACGGTAATGCCGTAACCTCGCTCAAAAGGCTGGGCGAAAAATCGTCCGTATGTTTCGGATAGGGTTTCATAATCAACCTCTATAAATCTTGGTCTCTGAAAACCAAAATCCATCTCAACTCCTCCTTCAAAAAGCCAATCTGTCCAGATTTATTTGGAATAAAGCTCGACGATGAGATGTTCTTCCACCGGAATGGTTATGTCCTGTCGCGTCGGCAGAGCCAGAACTCTGGCCTTCATTTCGTCCCAGTTGACCTCAAGCCAGCTGGGCACTGTCTTATTCCTGTTTTCCGCCACTATCTCCCTGATATTTTCGTTCTGAGCAGATCTGGGCTTGAATTCAATGGTATCGCCAGTTTCAACAAGATAGGAAGGAATATTAACTTTGCGACCATTGACGAGAAAATGGCCATGCGCCACCAGCTGGCGCGCATGGGACCTGGAAAGAGCAAAGCCAGCCAGAAAAACAACATTATCGAGGCGTCTTTCCAGCATAATTAAAAGATTCTCACCGGTAATGCCCTTCATCTGCTCAGCTCGACGGAAGAAAAGGCGGAATTGCCTTTCTGACATCCCATAATATCTTTTCAGCTTTTGCTTCTCTCTCAACTGAAGCCCGTAACCCAGCACCCGACGCCGTAGCCGACCATGCTGGCCGGGTGGATAGGCTCGCCGCTCAAAGGGACATTTATCACTTAAACATTTAGAGCCCTTGAGAAAAAGCTTCATTCTTTCAGTTCGACAGAGCCGACAGGTTGGTTCACCATGTCTTGCCATTTTCACACCCCATATAAAAGCTTAAACTCGACGTCGCCGCGGTACCCGACAGCCATTATGCGGAATAGGCGTGACATCTCTAATTGATTTTATTTCCAGGCCTGCCGCCTGAAGGGCACGAATGGCCGATTCGCGTCCGGCGCCAGGACCTTTTATTCTGACATCAACGTATTTAACTCCTAGCTCCCTGGCTTTAGAAGCGGCTTCCTTGGCCGCTAACTGAGCCGCAAAGGGGGTTCCCTTTCGGGCTCCTTTAAAACCACAGGTACCGGAACTCGCCCAGCATAAAGTGTTGCCATCATGATCAGTTATAGTCACAATGGTATTATTAAAAGTAGATTGGATGTGGGCGACAGCAAAGCCAACCTCTTTCTTGATCTTTTTCTTCTTTGTCTTTGTTTTTGCTTGAGCCATAACCTTTCTCCTGACCTTTATCTCTTGACCTTAGCTTTTTGTCTTCATTTTCTTAATCATAGCGCCTCGAGGTCCCTTACGTGTTCTGGCATTGGATCTTGTCCTCTGACCCCTGACCGGAAAATTACGTTTATGTCTCAGGCCTCGATAGCAGCCGATATCAATCAGTCTTTTGATGTTCATGGCAACTTCTTTTCTCAGATCACCCTCTACTTTCTCCCTGGTTTCAATTATCTGCCGGATGCGGTTAATCTCCTCTTCACTTAAATCCTTAACCTTCTTGTTCTTATCGACTCGAGCTTCCTCGAGGATTTTGTTAGCCTTGGAACGGCCAATGCCATAGATATAGGTCAATCCGATTTCAATTCTCTTATTAGGTGGTAAAGTTACGCCAGCTATTCTTGCCATGATGACTCACCTCATCCCTGTCTTTGTTTATGCCTCGGGTTGGAGCAAATTACTCGCAGTGTACCCTTACGGCGGACTATCTTGCAATTGCGACATATTCTTTTCACCGAAGCCCTGACTTTCATAGCTATCTCCTGTCTATTTAAAACGATAGGTAATTCTTCCTTTAGTCAGATCATAACGCGATAGCTCCACTAAAACCCTGTCGCCAGGCAGAATCCGGATAAAGTGCTTCCTCATCCTTCCGGAAACATGGGCCAGCACTCGATGCTTGTTAGGCAATTCTACCCTGAACATGGCGTTGGGCAGGGCCTCCACCACCACGCCTTCAACTTCAATCACATCATCCTTAGGCACGGTGAGCCTCCGTCCCCACGATTCTTATGGCCTCAGATTCAGGGGGAAGAGATAATATTTCCACGCCATTTTCAGTCGCCACCACGGTGTGTTCAAAATGAGCCGCAAGGCTCCTGTCTCTGGTGACAGCAGTCCAGCCATCGTCAAGAATTTCCTCCTGCCAGTCACCGGCTGAAATCATCGGTTCAATGGCCAGGGTTAAACCTGGTTTGATAATAGCACCTCTTCCGGGCGGACCAAAATTAGGAACCTGGGGTTCCTCATGCAAAGCCTGGCCGATACCATGACCAACAAAAGCTCTGATAACGGAAAAGCCCTGGGATTCCACATAGGTTTGAATTGCATGCGAAATATCAGAAATGCGATGGCCTACTCTGACCATTTCCAGACCGCGATAAAGGGCCCTTTGAGCTGTTTCAATCAATTTCTGGGCCAGAGACGAAACCTGACCCACAGGATAAGTCACGGCAGCATCACCATAATAACCCTCATAATAAACGCCAAAATCCAGGCTGATAATATCGCCTTCCTTGAGGCGACGGGAAGAAGGAATCCCATGAACAATTTCTTCATTAACCGAAGTGCACAGGGAAGCCGGGAAGCCTCGATAGCCCTTGAAAGCCGGCTTAGCCCCGAGGGATCTTACCCTGGCTTCAGCATATTCATCCAACTCTTTAGTCATAACGCCGGGCTTGATTAATAGGCGAAGCTCGGCCAGAATAAGAGCCGCCATCTGACTGCTTTTCCTGATAAGAGCAATCTCTTCTGGTGTCCGATAAACAATCATCTTTCAGCCATTCCTTTCTGAACTGACCTTTCTTCTAATTCTGAAGCCAGGTGCGATTCTATTTTTTCAAAAACCTCTTCAGCCGAACCGGTTCCCTCGACTCGATAAAAATTTCCTTTTTCTCTGTAATAATCTAAAATTTCTTTAATCTCAGCCTCATAAATCCTTAATCTTTCCCTGATTACCTCCGGGCGGTCATCATCCCGCTGGATGAGGCGACCACCACAGAGGTCACAGAGGTCTGGCCTTTGAGGTGGAGATGTAACTATATTATACACTGCTCCACAGGAAGAGCAAATCCGGCGATGGGACAGGCGCTCAATTATAATTTCTTCAGGAACATAAATTTCAAAAACAACTTCCTTCTGACAATCAGCCATTCTTTCGAGGAGTTTGACCTGATTTATGGTCCGGGGAAAACCATCCAGGACATAACCCCGGGCACAATCAGCCTGTCTGATTCTTTCAGCGACCAGGGAGGCCACAATCTCATCGCTCACCAGGTGCCCGGCCTTCATTTCGGCTTCAGCCTGGCGGCCTAAAGGTGTTCCTTTTTTAATGGCTTCCCGCAGAATATCACCTGTTGAAATTCGCGGTAAATGATACTTTTTAAATATCATTTCACCCTGTGTCCCCTTGCCGCTGCCAGGGGGCCCGAGGAGAATTATCCTCATCCACGCCTCCCTCTGATTCTCGTCCGGCGCATGAAGCCTTCATAATGTCTCATGACCAGCTGAGCTTCAATTTGCTGCAGGGTGTCCATGGCCACGCCCACCACAATCAGAATTGAGGTCCCGCCAAAATAGAAATCTATATTGAGGCCCTGGGTGAACCATCGAGGTAGATTGGCATCCAGAAAGTTGCCAATCAGGGGAATGGTCTGAACCTTGAAACCGGTCATTAAGAATTCGGGCAGAAGCGCAATCGCCGCTAAATAGATAGCCCCGATAAGGGTAATCCGGGATAAAGTTGTATCCAGAAAATCAGCTGTATTTTTCCCAGGCCTGATTCCGGGTATAAAGCCCCCATATTTTCTCAAATTGTCAGCTACATCTTCCGGGTTAAAAATTATCGAAACATAAAAATAAGTAAAGAAGATAATGGAAGCCACATAAAGCAGGTTATAAAGCGGCATACCCATACTAAACTGGCGGGCCATATTCTGGAAAAAGGGAGTATGAATAAGCTGGGCAATTGTTGCAGGCAGAGTGACTACCGAAGCTGCGAAAATAATGGGGATAACTCCACCTGTATTGACTCTCAGAGGAAGATGGGTGCTCTGCCCACCATAGATTTTCCGGCCAATGACTCTTTTGGCATAGGAGACAGGAATGCGACGCTGTCCTCTTTCGACGAAAACAATAATGGCTATTACGGCCAGCATTAAGGCCAGTAGAAAAATCATTCTCAGGGGGTCCATATTTCCGGTTCTGATTCCGGTCAAAACGCTATTTAAACCCCGGGGAAAATTGACCACAATACCGGCGAAAATAATTAAAGAAATACCATTACCGATGCCTCTTTCGGAAATTTGCTCTCCCAGCCACATTAAAAAAACAGTCCCGGTCGTCAGGGTGAGAACAGTGAGCAATTGAAAACCTATGCCGGGATGAGGAACAATGGGCGCACCGCCAGGGCTCTTGAGGCCCTGAAGGAAGAGAGCTATGGCCCAGCTTTGAATAATGCAGATGAAAATGGTTCCATAACGGGTATATTGATTTATCTTTCGTCGACCCAGCTCCCCTTCTTTAGATAGTCTCTCGAGATAGGGCCAGACAACAGTCAGCAACTGAAGGATAATAGAGGCACTAATGTAAGGCATAATGCCAAGAGCAAAAATGGTCATCCGGCTCATGAATCGGCCAGAAAAAAGGTCGACAAAGCCAAAAATGGTCCCTCGCTGCGTCTGCCAGAATTCAGCCAGGGCGGCTGAGCTTATCCCCGGATTAGGAATCTGACCACCGGCACGGTAAACCGCCAGCAACATTAAAGTAAAGAAAACCCTTTTCCTTAAATCAGGAATGTTAAAAATGTTGCGAATGGCTTCAATCATTTTTAGCTTCCAATGATTATCGCCTGACCACCTGCAGCCTCAATCTTTTTCCTGGCTGAGGCTGAAAATTTATGACCGTGAATTATCTTGGGTGCTTTAATATCTCCGCGGCCAAGAATTTTAACCAGCTCCTCCTCATTTTTGATAAGACCCTTCTCTACCAATGTTTTCAGGGTAATTTCACTTTCCTCAAGCTTCTCCAGCTGGTCCAGGTTAATCGCTGTAAATTCCTGTCTGAATTTATTGGTAAAGCCTCTTTTGGGCAGGCGCCGATGAAGCGGCATCTGACCACCCTCGAAACCCCTCATTTGAGAAAATCCAGTAATACTTTTCTGCCCCTTATGGCCCCGGCCCGAGGTCTTGCCATGGCCGGAACCAGGACCACGGCCAACCCTCTTCCTTTCTTTTCTTGCTCCCTTGGCTGGTTGCAATTGATGAAGCATTACTTCTCCTCCATAATTTCAACTTTAACCAGATGAGGTATCTTCTTAATCATGCCCCAGATTTCAGGACGGTCAGGTTTAATTACCTCAGAGTTAAGGCGACGTAAACCCAGCCCCCGAACTGTGGCTCGCTGTTTTTCCGGGTAACCGACAGGACTTTTTACCAGTTTTATGCGCAACCATCGGGCTGGAAGAGAAGAAGCCTTTTTCCTTCTCACGGCTTTAACTCCTCAATGGATTTGCCTCGACTCCTGGCAACCTCCTCCGGACTTTTAAGCTTTTTAATAGCCTTGATCGTGGCATTAGCCACACTGAAGGGATTATTGCTTCTAATAGATTTGGTTAAAATATCTTTTACGCCGGCCAGCTCCATAATAACTCTTACGGCTCCACCAGCAATAACTCCGGTGCCAGGAGAGGCTGGCCTCAGAATCACTGTTCCTGCCCCATCTTCACCTTTAACCGGATGAGGAATGGTCGTGCCAACAAGGGGCACCCTGATCAGGTTTTTTTTGGCATTCTCCACAGCCTTGGCAATAGCTTGAGGGACCTCCCTCGCCTTTCCTTTACCCACACCCACCAGACCGCGACCGTTACCGACAGCCGCTAGCACGGAAAAACTCAAGTTCTTGCCACCTTTCACTACTTTAGTTACCCGACGGATAGAAATTACCTGGTCTTTAAATTCAGCTTCTTCCGGACCCTGTTCTGTTTCTCTTAAAATTTCATCATCCACTTTTCTCCTCCCCTTGCTTAAAAAGACAGGCCGTTCTGGCGAAGCGTCTCAGCCAGTATTTTTATTCGGCCGTGATAGGGATATATACCGCGGTCGAAAACCACTTTGGTAATATTTTTTTCTTTGAGCCGCTGGGCGAGGCGTTCACCAAGGAGCTTACAGGCCTCTTTATTTTTGGTGCTTTTGCCGGATTCACGAAAATCCCTTTCCAGGGTGCAGGCAGAAGCAATAACTGTTCCATCCAAGTCATTAATGGCCTGAGCATAGATATAACGATTGCTCTTAAAGACAAAGACTCGCGGCCTTTCAGGTGTTCCTTTAATTTTTTTCCGGATTCTCTTCCGGATTCTCAGCTTTCTTTCTTTTTTTAGCAGAGCCTTATCCTTAAGCACCGCCCACCCCCGCACGTCTTTCCTTTCTGATCAATCTTTCACCAACATACCTTATTCCTTTCAGAGTATAGGGATCAGGAGGCCGAAAGCTCCGGATCTCCTGAGCTACCTGGCCTACCTTCTGCTTATCAGTGCCTCTAATAGTAATTAAGGTCTGTTTTTCTACGGTAATTTCAATGCCTTCAGGGATTTTATACTGAACTGGTCGAGCATAACCCAGGCTAAGCTCTAGAATATTTTTATCCACTCTGGCGCGGTAGCCAACCCCAGAAATCTCAAGTTGTTTGACAAACCCCTGAGTCAGCCCGAGGATGGCATTTTGAGCTAAGGTTCGACAGAGTCCGTGAAAGGCCCTGACCTGTCTCGTCTCGCTATTTCTTTCAAAAATAAGCTGGGAACCATCAAGACGAGCGGTAATGCCCGGATAGACAGGCGAACTGGCCTTCCCCCTGGGTGATTCAAACTCGACTCTATCTGGAAAAATGGAGACCTTGATACCTTCAGGAATTATCACTGGTTTCTTGCCCACTCGTGACATAGCCTTACCTCATTTATTAATCATTACCAGACTTTACAGATAATTTCTCCGCCAACTCCAAGTTCCCGACATTTTTTATCTGTCAGAATGCCCTTTGAGGTAGAAATAATGGCTATTCCCAGCCCGCTCATCACAACAGGGATGGTTTCTTTAGTGCAGTAAATGCGGCAACCAGGACGGCTAACTCTTTCCAAGCCTGAAATAACACTCTTATTATCCTCGGTATACTTTAACCATATCTGGAGAAGTCCCTGTTTATTATCATCAATGACTTTAAAATTTTTAATAAAACCCTCGTCCTTTAAAATTTTGGCAATTTCCACTTTGATTCGGGAAGAAGGGACAGTCACCTCCTTTTTCTTAGCCATGATGGCATTCCTTAAACAGGTCAGCATATCAGCAATAGGATCAGTTACACTCATGGTTTCTTCCTTCCTCGCCAAATTTACCAGGCGGCTTTAATTAATCCGGGAATTTCGCCCTTCAGGGCAAGCTCCCGCAGGCAAAGCCGGCAGAGTTCAAACTTCCTGTAAGTTCCGCGGGGCCGACCGCAGATCCGGCAGCGCCGCCGCTGGCGAACTTTAAATTTTGGTTTCTTTCTTTCTTTGGCCATCTTAGCAATGGTTGCCACGACTATCTTCCTTCTTTATGGCTCACGAAAAGGCATTCCGAGCTTTTTTAATAAAAGATAGGCCTCTTTATCGTTCCTGGCTGTGGTCACAAAGGTTATATTCATCCCTTTCGGCTTTTCGACTTTGGTGTAATCAATTTCGGGAAAAACAAGCTGATCCCTCAGACCCAGGGTGTAATTACCCCGGCCATCAAAGGAATGGGGGGAAACACCCTTAAAGTCCCTTACCCGGGGAAGAACGATATTAACCAGACGATCAAAAAATTCATACATCCTCTTTCCCCTGAGGGTGACAAAGCAAGCAATAGGTTGACCCTTTCTGACCTTAAAGGCTGAAATTGATTTCTTGGCTCGAGCCGTCGCCGGCCACTGTCCAGTAATCAAACTGAGCTCAATCTTGGCTGCATCCAGCAATTTGATATTCTGCGTAGCCTCGCCCACACCCATGTTAATAACTATTTTTTCCAGCCGGGGAACAGCCATCTTATTTTTAATCCCCAGCTCCTGCTGTAATTCAGGAATTATTTCCTTCACATATTTTTCGTACAAACGACTCATGGCTTATCCTTTTTAACGCATCCGATCCAGACTGGCTTCACAGCGATGGCAAACTCTAATTTTGCTGCCATCTTCAAGAATTTTATTTTTAATTCTGGCTCCGCGGTTACATTCACTGCAGAAAAGCATGACATTGGAAATATGGATAGGCGCTTCCTTCTCCATGATTCCGCCCTGAATATTGCGACTTCTGTCCCGGCGAATAAACTCCTTGACAAAATTAACTTTTTCCACTATCAGCCTCTGTTCATCAGGAAAGACCCGCAGCACTTTCCCCACTTTTCCCTTATCTTTGCCCCTGATAACAATAACAGTATCTCCCTTTTTAATTCTGACCCTGGCCATCACAGCACCTCCGGAGCCAGTGAAACAATTTTCATAAACTTCTTTTCCCTCAACTCTCGGGCTACAGGACCGAAAACCCGGCTGCCAACAGGCTCACCGGCCTTATCGATAATCACGGCCGCATTATCATCGAAACGAATATAAGAACCATCCTTACGTCTGATTTCCTTCCTTGTTCTGACAATAACCGCCCGGACAACCTTCCCCTTGGGAATCTTGCTATCCGGCTCAGCTTCTTTTACCGTAGCTGAAATAATATCTCCAACTGTGGCTGTCCGGCCCACTCCCCCTCCCTGAGGAGTAATACACATGATCCTTTTGGCCCCGGAATTATCGGCCACTTTTAGCATGGTTCTCATCTGGATCATGGCTGTCCTTCCTCAGTTTCAGTTTCCTCCAGGCTTTCGATTTCCTGAGGAGCATCACCAAGAATTTCCACAACGCGCCATCTCTTGCGGGCACTCAGAGGCCTCGTCTCAACAATCCTGACCACATCGCCGACCTGGCATTTTTCATGCTCATCGTGGGCCAGAAATTTCTTTCTTTTTCTGATAATCTTTTTATAAAGAGGATGAGGTACCCGCCTTTCTACCAGAACAGTAACGGTTTTGGCCATTTTTTTAGACACAACCACCCCGATCTTGGTGGCCTTTCTTTTTTGTCTGGGCGATGTCTGCGCTTTTTCGGTCATGGCTTTTCCTTCCTTAGCTCGCGCTCCTTTAAAATTGTTTTTATCCGGGCAATATCTCTTCGAATATTTTTCAATTTGGCGGTATTCTCGAGCTGACCGATGGCGTGCTGAGCCCGCAGCTTGAAGAGCTGATCCCTTAACTCCTCCTCCCGCCGCTTCAGTTCATCGTCAGTCAATTCTCTCAGCTCCCTGGCTTTCATCTTAATTCCCTCGCTTCTCGAGAAATAATTCTGGTTTTTATAGGCATCTTAAAGGCAGCCAGACGGAGGGCTTCCCGGGCTACATCTTCTGGCAAACCTTCAAGTTCATAAATAATTTTTCCTGGCCGCACCACATCAACCCAGTATTCAGGGTCGCCCTTGCCCTTGCCCATTCTGGACTCGGTGGGTTTTTTGGTAACTGGTTTCCAGGGGAAAACTCTGACCCAGAGTTTACCCCGGCGTCGGAGGAAATGGGTAATGGCAATTCGACCGGCCTCAATCTGTCTGGCCGTAAGCCAGCAGGGCTCAAGGGCCTGAAGACCAAATTCGCCAAAAGCCAGAGTATTGCCTCTTGAGGCCTTGCCCTTCATCCGGCCACGCTGTTGCTTTCGATATTTAACCTTCTTGGGCATCAACATGGTTAGATCTCCTCAGCTTCGGTTGTCTGCCAGGTTACCCTGGGTTTGTCCACATCTCCCCGGTAAATCCAGACCTTAATGCCTATCTGGCCGTAGGTCGTAAAGGCCTGGGTAAAGGCATAATCAATATCTGCCTTAAGGGTTTGCAAGGGTAACCTCCCTTTAAGATACCACTCGGATCGGGCAATTTCGACACCGCCAAGTCGGCCTGAACACATCACCTTGATTCCCTTCGCCCCCATCTTTAAGGCCGCATCCACCGCTTTCTTCATGGCCCGTCGATAGGCAATTCTCTTTTCGAGCTGAATGGCAATGCCTTCAGCCGCTAGGGTTGCGTCAAGCTCTGGTTTATCCACTTCTCTGATATCAATATAAACTTCCTTCTGGGTTAGCTGCTCCAGAAAGGACTTCAAACCCTCAATTTCCTTACCGCCCCGGCCAATGATGATTCCAGGTCGGGCCGTGAAAATAACTACTCTTATCTTGGGACCAATCCTTTCGACCAGTACTCTGGAAATGCCAGCATGATAATATCTTTTTTTAATTTCTTTTTTTATTTCGAGATCTTCATGAAGAAGCCGGGCAAAATCGTTTCCCCGGGCAAACCAGCGAGAGGTCCATTCTTTGTTAAAGCCTAAACGAAAGCCAATGGGATGCGTCTTCTGACCCACTTTTTAACTCCCTTTTCTTTCTTCTAAATAAATGTGAATATGACTGGTTCTTTTCAAAACTCGATAAGCCCGGCCCATGGGAGCCGGCCTTATTCTTTTCCAGCTCGGCCCTGGATTGATAAAGATCCTGGAAATAAAGAGATTATCCACATCCACTTCAGGGAATTTCTGCTGGGCGTTGGCAATGGCCGAACGAAGGACCTTTTCGATAATCGCTGAGGCCTTCCTTTTCTCCGAAAAACGCAGAATGGTCAGGGCTTCACCCACATAGCGACGACGAATGAGATCGGCCACCAGACGGCATTTCTGGGGAGAAATCCGGATATAACGACCAATAGCTCTGGCAATAATCTTCGGCTCGCCCATTTTATTTACCTATTTTTATAGTTTTAGCTGTTTTTGAAGTATGACCTTTAAAGGTTCGCGTGGGTGAAAATTCACCCAGCTTGTGTCCAACCATATTTTCAGTGACAAAAACAGGAATAAATTTCCGGCCATTATGGACGGCTATGGTTAGACCGACCATCTCAGGAATAATAGTTGACCGACGGGACCAGGTCTTGATCACCTTTTTATCCCTCTGAGCCTGCATTTCAAGAACCTTTTCTTTTAATTTGGGATCAACATAGGGACCTTTTTTGAGCGACCTGCCCATGGTCATTTACTCCTTCTTCTAACTATGAAGACATCAGTCCTTTTATTCCTTCTTGTTTTGTACCCCTTAGTCGGCAAACCCTCAGGGCTGACCGGATGTCGGCCACCCTTGGATCTGCCTTCTCCACCACCATGAGGATGGTCAATGGGATTCATGGCTGTTCCCCGGACATGGGGCCGGCGACCTAACCAGCGAGTCCGGCCAGCCTTGCCTATGGAAATATTCTGGTGATCCAGGTTACCAACCTGGCCAATTGTTGCCCGGCAATTGAGATGAATCAGCCTGATTTCGGAGGAGGGCATACGAATATGGGCATAATCGCCCTCCTTGGCCAGAACCTGAGCCCCGGCTCCAGCGGCCCTGGCCACCTGACCTCCCTTACCAGGAATAAGCTCAATATTATGAACAATCGTTCCCAGCGGAATGTATCTCAGGGGCATCGCATTTCCTGGAAGAATGTCAGCTGGCCCATTAGTTGAAATAATCTTTTGTCCAACCTGGAGGCCCAGGGGCGCTAGGATATAGCGCCTTTCGCCATCGGCATATTTAATTAAAGCGATGAAGGCCGAGCGGTTGGGGTCATATTCAATCGTCTCAACGACCCCGGGAATATCAATTTTATCCCTCTTGAAATCGATCACCCGGTAGAGGCGCTTGTGACCTCCACCTCGATGGCGCACCGCGATCCTGCCCCGATTGGTTCTCCCTCCTGACTTTGGCAGGGGACGAAGCAGGGGCTTATATGGTTCAGTGGCTGTGATTTCTTCAAAAGTCAGTCCGGTCCTGTGCCGTAGGCCAGGAGTAACGGGTTTATAGGTTTTGATACTCATCGTTTATACTGCCTCAAAGAATTCAATCTTTTTTTCTCCTTCGCGGAGCTTAACATAGGCTTTTTTTCTCGCCTTTGTCTGGCCAACATTTCGACCAAGCCGGCGGGTCTTTCCCTTGAGATTGACGATGCGAACCCTTTCCACCTTGACTTTAAATAGCTTCTCCACGGCTTTTTTTATTTCAGCTTTGTTAGCCTCAGGATGAACTTCAAAGCAGACTTCCCGGTTATTTTCCTTCAAAGCTGTGCTCTTTTCCGTGATCAGTGGCTTCAAAATAATCTGGTATGGGTCTCTCATGATTCGAACCTCGACATGAGGGTATCAAAGGCCCGCTGACTGAGGACGAGCCACCTGTATTTTAAAATATCATAGACGTTTACATTTCTGGCATCAACTGCCTTAGCCTGAGGCAAATTGCGCATGGCCAGGAAAAGATTCCGGTTATCAGCCAGATCCACAACCAGAGCTGAATCTACTTGTAACTGTTTCAGCAGCTGCAGAGCCTCTTTGGTTTTGGGCTGAGGCAGGCTCAAATCATCAACCAGAAGCAATTTTTTCTCTTTAAAACGAAGCGCCAGAGCTGACTTAAGGGCGTTCCTTTTAACCTGCTTGGGAATTTCATAACTGTAATCCCTGGGTTTCGGACCAAAAACCGTTCCACCTTTTCTCCAAAGGGGGGAGCGGATGCTGCCAGCCCTGGCTCGACCGGTTCCTTTCTGCCGCCAGGGCTTGCGATTGCTTCCACTAACCTCACCTCTTGTTTTGGTCGAAGCAGTTCCCTGACGCTGATTGGCGAGATAATTGACTACAGCTTCATAGAGGATATGTTTCTTTACAGGATAAGAAAAAACAGATTCAGGCAGTTTGACCTCGCCATTAACCTTGCCTTCTTGATTGAGAACAGGTAGTTTCAACATGGCTCTTCTTCCTTTTTATTGTTTCTCCCGGGCAAACCCATTTTTGCGAACCAGAACATAGCCACCTTTTGGACCAGGCACAGCTCCTTTGACCAGAAGAAGATTATTTTCCCTATCTACTTTAACCACAATCAGATTACGTACGGTCAGCTTATCCTGCCCCATATGACCACCCATCCTCATACCCTTCCACACATGGGAGGGGAAAGATGAGGCACCAATAGAGCCTGGCCGGCGGTGAAACATGGAGCCATGGGAAGCAGGTCCTCCCGCAAAACCCCAGCGCTTGACAACACCCTGAAATCCCTTACCCTTAGTTGTTCCGGTAATGTGAACCTTCTCGCCTTCCTTGAATATATCAACGTAAAATTTATCGCCTTCTTTTATCTCGGCTTCTGAAGAGAGGCGAAATTCTCTAATTATCCGGCAGGGAGGAAGGCCGCTCTTTTTAAAATGTCCCTGGGTCGGACGATTGGGCCGCTTTAAAGGTTTCTCTTCGAGAAAACCAAGCTGCACGGCCTCATAACCATCTTTGTCTTTGCTTTTTTTCTGAATGACCGCACAGGGTCCTACCTTAATGATAGTCACCGGAATGACATTCCCATCCTTATCATAGATCTGCGTCATGCCGAGCTTCTGACCTATAAGCCCTTCAACCATGGTTATTCTCCTCCACCGAAGGCCTGAATTTCGACGTCTATCCCAGCCGGTAGATCCAGCTTCTGCAACTCTTCAATGGTTTCATTATTATAATCGCTGATATCAATCAGCCGTTTGTGGATTCTCATTTCAAAATGCTCTCTTGAGCGCTTATCCACATGGGGAGATCGAAGGACACAGAAGCGATGGACGGAAGTTGGCAAGGGCACCGGACCAGATACTTTAGCTCCTGTCCTTTTAGCCTTAATTACAATTTCCCTGACCGATTGATCTAAAAGCCGGTGATCAAATGATTTCAATTTAATTCTGATTTTTTCCATCGCTTGCCCTCGATTCTCTTAATCTATGCTCAAGCTCGATTCTTCTTCTGGATTTCGAGCTTTCCTTTTCCCTATTCCAAGATTTCAGTGATGGTGCCAGCACCCACCGTCCGGCCACCCTCACGAATGGCAAAACGCATCGCCCGCTCCATGGCCACATCCGTAATCAACTCTACCTCTATCTCCACACTGTCGCCCGGCATCACCATCTCTACCCCAGGCGGTAACTTCACCGTCCCTGTCACATCCGTCGTCCGAAAATAAAACTGAGGCCGATAACCAGTAAAAAACGGCGTGTGCCGACCTCCCTCCTCCTTCGTCAAAGCATATATCTGCGCCTTAAACCGACGATGCGGCGTGATCGACCCAGGCTTCGCCAAAACCTGACCCCGCTCTACCTCATCCTTCCCTATCCCGCGCAGTAAACACCCTACATTATCCCCTGCCTGCGCCTGATCCAAAATCTTCCGAAACATCTCTACCCCTGTCACCACCGTCCGCCTCGTCTCTCCAAAACCAACTATCTCTACCTCATCTCCTACCTTCACCGTACCCCGCTCCACTCGTCCCGTCACCACCGTCCCACGCCCAGTTATCGAAAATATGTCCTCTATCGGTAATAAAAACGGCTTGTCTATCTCCCGTACAGGCTCAGGAATAAATTCATCCATCGCCCGCACTAACTCCCATATCGCCTCCGCAGACTTCCCATCAGGCTCAGCTAAAGCCTTCAATGCACTCCCCCTCACCACCGGCGTCTTGTCCCCAGGAAAACCATACTTCGTCAGCAACTCCCTCGTCTCTAACTCCACTAAATCCAAAATCTCCTCGTCCTCAACCAAATCAACCTTGTTAATAAATACCACTATCGCCGGCACATTCACCTGACGAGCCAGTAAAATGTGCTCCCGCGTCTGCGGCATCGGCCCATCCACCGCCGATACCACCAAAACCGCCCCGTCCATCTGCGCCGCCCCAGTTATCATGTTCTTAATGTAATCAGCATGACCAGGACAATCTATGTGCGCATAATGCCGCTTCTCCGACTCATACTCCACATGCGCTAATGCCACCGTCAGAATCTTCGTCGCATCCCGACGAAACATCTTCGCATCCGCCTTCGCTATCTCATCATAAGTCTTAAACTCCGCTAAACCCTTCAACGATAATACCTTCGTTATCGCTGACGTCAAAAGCGTCTTCCCATGATCAATATGCCCAATCGTCCCCACATTAACATGGGGCTTCCGCCTCTCAAATTTCGGCTTCGCCATGGCCTTAACCTCCTTTAAATCCTAGCTGTGAACAGGAATCCGCCCTTCAATGCGGGCAATTATCTCTTCGGCTATCTGGGCCGGAGTCTGTTCATATTTAAAAAATTCCATAGAAAAAACTCCTCTTCCCTGCGTGAGGGTTCTTAATACTGTAGCATAACCAAACATTTCAGCCAATGGGACCAGAGCTTTTATTACCCGGGAACCGGCTTTCATTTCCATGCCTTCAATCTTACCCCGACGGGAGTTGAGATCTCCGACAACGGCGCCAAGATATTCATCAGGGCAAATGACCTCAAGCCTCATTACAGGCTCAAGAATAACTGGCTCGGCCCTGGAGGCAGCCTCCTTGAAGGCCAGCGAGCCTGCTATCTTAAAAGCCATAGCAGTGGAATCAACCTCATGATAGGAACCGTCAATAAGGATGGCTCGAACATCGATGACGGGAAAACCAGCCAGAACACCAAGTTCCATGGCTTCTTTAATACCGCTTTCAATAGCCGGAATAAATTCCCTGGGAATTACTCCGCCTTTAGTCTGATCGACAAATTCAAAACCTGTGCCTCGCGGCAAAGGCTCGAGAATGATTTTGCAGTGGCCATACTGACCTCTGCCGCCGGTTTGCCGGATGTATTTACCTTCACCCTGAGCCGGGCGAAGAATTGTTTCCTTGTAAGCGACCTGAGGCTTGCCTAACCTAGCCCGAACACCATATTCTCTCTCCAGTCGGTCCATAATAATTTCCAGGTGAAGCTCGCCCATACCATAAACCAGCATCTGTCCGGTCATGGGATCCTGACCCATCTTGAAGGTCGGATCCTCCAGCATGAACTTATGAAGGGCCTGATAAAGACGGTCATGGTCGGCCTTGGAACGGGGCTCGATGGTCGCCGAAATAACGGGCTCGGGAAATTTGATTGATTCAAGAACTATGGGACGATTCTTCTGACAAAGGGTATCGCCGGTCGTCACACTTCGAAGCGAAGCTACCGCCGCGATATCGCCAGCAAAAACCTCCTGAATATCCCTTTTTCGATTGGCATGGACTTCAAGGAGACGACCGATTCTTTCCTCCTCATCTTTCGTCGAATTATAAATTGTGGCTCCAACGCGCAATTTACCTGAGTAAACCCTAATGTAAGCCAGGGATCCAAGAAAGGGGTCGTTCATAATCTTAAAAACAAGAGCCGAAAAGGGCTCGCTATCGTCAGCCCTTCTTACTTCTAATTTCATCGTTTTCGGGTGAAAGCCCTGAATGGGAGGAATATCAACGGGGGAAGGGAGATAATCAACGATAGCATCAAGAAGAGGATGAACTCCCTTGTTGCGGAAAGAAGCACCCAGCAGAACGGGAACCAGATGACAGGCAATGGTTCCTCTTCTAAGAGCCGCCTTCATTTCAGCCGGAGAGACCCACTCTCCGTTAACATATTTCTCCATGATAACATCATCCACTTCACTCAGGGCCTCGATGGCCTCCAGCCTCTTGGCCTCAGCCTCTTCTCTATTTTCAGGGCTTATTTCTCTAATCTCAAAGGAAGTTCCCAGAAGATCCTGGCCCCAATCAATTTCCTTCATTTCCACCAGATCGATGACTCCGCGAAAAGATTCCTCTCGGCCTAAGGGAAGTTGAATGAGGACAGGATGAGCGGCCAGACGATTTCTTAGTTGATCAATGGCTGCTTCTGGATTGGCTCCGACGCGATCCATTTTATTGATATAAACAATTCTCGGGACGTGATACTTATTGGCTTGCCTCCAGACTGTTTCGGTTTGAGGCTCAACGCCGCCCACCGCACAAAGTAAAATCACTGCTCCATCAAGAACTCTCAGGGAGCGTTCAACTTCGGCCGTGAAATCGACGTGGCCGGGTGTGTCGATGATATTTATTCGATGGTCTTTCCAGAAGCAGGTGGTTGCCGCCGAGGTAATGGTAATGCCTCTTTCCTGCTCCTGAACCATCCAGTCCATAACAGCCGTACCCTCATCCACCTCACCCATTTTGTAGGTAATTCCTGTATAGAAAAGGATGCGCTCGGTGGTTGTAGTCTTCCCCGCATCGATATGAGCCATAATGCCAATATTGCGAACTCTTTCGATCGGGTACGACCGCATTTAATCTTCTCTCCATCTTGAAGTCTTGGCTGCTTTTTCGTGGGAAGATCAGAGTTACCATTTATAATGAGCAAAAGCTCTGTTAGCCTCTGCCATTTTATGGGTATCTTCCTTTCTCTTTATGGCACCTCCCCGATTATTAACTGCATCCATTATTTCCGCGGCTAACTTTTCCTGCATCGATTTACCGGTTCTTTCCTTAGCAAATTGAACAATCCATCTTATGGCTAAGGAAAGGGAGCGGTCAGGTGGCACCTCTACAGGAACCTGATAAGTGGCGCCACCAACCCGCCTGGATTTAGTTTCAAGCAAAGGCCGAACATTCTCGACAGCTTTTTCCATAACCCTGAGCGGATCCTCTTTCATCTTGGCCTTTATAATATCCATGGCCCCATAGACAATCCTTTCGGCCAGGCTCTTTTTCCCCCGGCGCATGGTCACATTGATAAATTTGGAAACAAGGGTGCTGTTATAAAAAGGGTCAGGCGACACCTGCCTCTTTTTGACCTTACCGCGTCTCGGCATTTATCTCTCCTTTTAAGCCTTTCCGGCTACCTTTTTTTCTTTGGGCTTCTTGGCTCCATATAAAGATCGACCCTGCATTCTATTCTGAACCCCTTCTGCATCCAGCGCTCCTCTGATTATATGATATCGAACACCAGGTAAATCCTTAACCCTCCCGCCTCGAATAAGGACAACAGAATGTTCCTGAAGGTTATGACCGATTCCGGGAATATAGGCTGTAACTTCCATATTATTGGTCAGCCTTACCCTGGCTACTTTTCTCAGGGCTGAGTTGGGCTTCTTGGGCGTGGTGGTGAAGACGCGGATACAGACTCCCCTTTTCTGGGGACAGCCGCCCAGTGCAGGTGATTTACTCTTCTCCTTTTTGGTTAAACGCCCTTTTCTCACCAGCTGGTTTATCGTAGGCAAAGCTACCTCTCTATAAATAAAAATATATCCTCATCCCGATCTGGAATAAAGTCGGGATTGATTGGCCGAATAATAGCAAAAATTATATTTAGTGTCAAGAAAATCGGCGAGCTAAAATCGGAAAAAAAGGCCTTTTAATCCAAAATTTAGCTTTGAGGCTGTAAATCAGCTTCAGCTATTTCAGGAAGCCCGACTTCTTCTTTGATAACGATATTCCTATGGGCTTTATAGCCCGTGCCAGCTGGAATTAATCGTCCCATGATAATATTTTCTTTAAGGCGACGCAGATAATCCACCTTACCGTATAAACTGGCCTCTGTCAGAACCCTAGTTGTCTCCTGGAAGGAGGCCGCCGCTATAAAGCTATCCGTACTTAAAGCACTCCGGGTTATTCCCAGAAGAAGGGGACGGGCTTTGGCCGGTTTGCCGCCGCGACGGATGACTTTTTCATTTTCCTGCTGGAAGGCAAAACGGTCAACCTGCTCGTCCACCAGGAATTCCGTATCGCCTACCTCTTCGACCTTAACCCAGCGGAGCATCTGACGGATGATAACCTCAATATGCTTATCATTGATGGTCACGCCCTGGAGTCGATAAACTTCCTGGATTTCCCTTAAGAGATATTCGGCCAGCTCCTTTTCTCCCAGAACTCGGAGGATATCATGAGGATTTACCGGACCGTCCATCAGTGGAGTTCCGGCTCTGACCTTTTCCCCATCGCTGACCGTAATGTGAGCTCCCTTGGGAATTAAATATTCCTTCTCATCTCCCCTTTCATTTCGAACGGTAATGCGCCGATAACCTCTAACAAGACCACCGATATGGACTGTACCATCAATCTCAGAAATGATGGCAGGATTCTTGGGCCGGCGGGCTTCAAAAAGTTCTTCAGCTCTGGGCAGACCGCCGGTAATATCTTTGGTTCGGGCCACCTCGCGTGGTATTTTGGCCAGCACATCACCGGCATGAACTCTCTGCCCATTTTTCACTTCCAGGTGGGCCCCTGAAGGAAGATAATATCTTTTGAGAACAACCTTCTCCTCACCCCTATCAATGGTCTCCGGCGCAACTATCTCGATTCTCGGCTGGAGTTTTTCCTCCCTTGATTCGGTTATGACCTGGGTAATTAAGCCGGTAAACTCATCCTGAATTTCTTCCATGGTAATTCCCAGGGCCACGTCATGAAATTCCACAATACCTGATTCTTCGGTTAAAATGTAGGTATTAAAGGGGTCCCATTCTGCAAAGGCCTGTCTGGCCTTTACCTCACCCCCATCAGGGACCAAAATTTTGGCTCCATAGGGAACCTGGAAATGTTCAATTTCCCGGCCACGATAATCGAGCACAGCGATATTGGCATTTCTGTTGACTACCACCAGCTGGCCTTCCTTATTAACCACTGTTTTCACATTGTTAAATTTAATAATTCCGTCATTCTTGGCTTCCAGTCTTGATCTTTCTGTCCCTCTGAGAGCGATACCACCTATATGGAAAGTTCTCATGGTTAGCTGGGTTCCAGGCTCGCCTATGGATTGGGCGGCAATAATGCCCACAGCTTCACCCAATTCCACCAGTTTACCCGTAGCCAGATCACGGCCATAACAGAGCTGACAGACACCCCGTCTTGACTCGCAGGTGAGGACTGACCTGATTTTCACTCTTTCTATACCCAGATTGATGAATTTTTCCGCCACCTCTTCTGTAATTTCCTGATTCATATCTACTAGAATCTCACCCGTATCAGGGTGAACCACCCTTTCAAGAGAAATCCGACCAACAATTCGCTCCAGGAAGGGCTCAATAATCTCTCCATTTTCAACAATGGCCGTAACATTTATACCCTTGAGAGTGCCACAATCATGCTGATCCACAATAACTTCCTGGGCAACATCAATCAATTTCCGGGTGAGATAGCCGGCATTAGCTGTTTTGAGGGCTGTATCAGCCAGTCCCTTCCTGGCTCCATGAGTGGAAATAAAATACTGAAGAACATCAAGTCCTTCTCTTAAGTTAGAAACAATGGGGGTCTCAATAATTTCACCCGAAGGTTTACTCATGAGACCTCTCATGGCAGCTAACTGGCGGATCTGCTGACGGTTACCCCGGGAGCCAGAATCCACCATCACATAGAGAGGATTTAAATAGGGAGTTTCAAAACTCACCCGCTTCATCTTTTCAACCATAACGTTAGAAATCTGTTCAGTGACAGCCGTCCAGATTTCAACCACCCGGTTGAATCTCTCTCCTGAAGTAATGGTTCCCTCTCGATAAAGGCGCTCCACCTCCTGAACTTCCTTTTCAGCTTTTTTAACCAGGTCAGCTTTTTCTTCGGGTATGAGAAAATCATCAATTCCCAAGGAAAAACCGGCCATGGTGGCATAGGTAAATCCGAGCTCCTTCATTCGATCCAGAAGCTCAACTGTGGGCTGTAAGCCCAGCTTCTGGAAGCAATAAAAAACAAGATTTTCAAGACCCTTCTTCTTGAAGGGGCCATTAACAAAAGGAATGCCCTCTGGCAGAATGCTGTTGAAAACAATTCTACCGGGGGTGGTCTCAATTAATTTATTTTGAACCTCAATTACCGGGCAGGTATGGACAGCCTGATCATCATAATAGGTGGCCAGATTCATCAATTTTCCTGAATAGCGGAGTTTTATTCTGGCCTGAAGGTTTACCTCTTTATTTTCAAGGGCCAGCAAAACTTCCTCCGGTGAGCTGAAAATTCTGCCTTCGCCCTTTAATCCGCTTTTTTCGAGGGTCAAATAATAAGAGCCAAGGACCATGTCCTGGCTGGGCACAGCCAGAGGACGACCATGAGCAGGCGAAAGAATATTGTTACTTGAGAGCATGAGAGTTTGAGCTTCTATCTGGGCTTCCACGGAAAGGGGTACATGAACGGCCATCTGATCACCATCAAAATCGGCATTAAAGGCAGCACAGACCAGAGGATGAATCTGAATGGCCTTACCTTCTATCAGCACCGGTTCAAAGGCCTGAATTCCCAGACGGTGAAGAGTGGGGGCACGGTTAAGAAGAATGGGGTGCTCCCTGACCACCTCCTCCAGGTAATCCCAGACTTCCGGTCTTTCCTGTTCATGCCATTCCCGGGCGACCTTAACACTGGGAACAAGACCTTCCTTTTCGAGTTTATGAAAAATAAAAGGCTTGAACAGTTCCAGGGCCATTTTCTTAGGCAGGCCACATTGATGAAGCTTGAGTTCCGGGCCAACCACAATCACTGATCTTCCAGAATAATCGACTCTTTTTCCCAGGAGGTTCTGGCGGAAGCGTCCCTGCTTGCCTCTCAGGGCTTCACTTAAGGACTTAAGAGGCCGACGATTGGCTCCAAGATGGACCCGACCTCGCCGGCCATTGTCAAAGAGAGCGTCCACTGCTTCCTGAAGCATTCTTTTTTCATTGCGAATAATGAGCTCGGGGGCTTTAAGCTCAATGAGTTTTTTCAAGCGATTATTGCGATTGATTACTCGCCGATATAAATCATTCAAATCAGAGGTGGCAAAGCGACCACCATCAAGACGAACCAGAGGTCTCAGGTCAGGAGGTAAAACTGGAATAACCTTGAGAATCATCCATTCAGGTCGATTACCCGATTTTAAGAGCCCTTTAAAAACCCGCAACCGCTTGGCATAGCGGAGTTTACGTTGCTGGGAGGTTTCCTTCTTCATCAGCTTGCGCAGTCGCTCGGCTTCTTTGGCTATATCTATTTTTGATAGAAGTTTATCCAGAGCTTCTGCTCCCATGCCGGCCTCAAAACGATGGCCGTATTTCTCAAGAGCTTCTTTATATTCCTCTTCAGAAAGGAGCTGTTTTTCTTTAAGTGGTGTATCCCCAGGATCAATGACTATGTATGATTCAAAATAAATAACTTTCTCGAGATCCTTCATCGACATATCCAGGATCAAACCGATACGGCTCGGAGGGCTCTTAAAAAACCAGATATGGGCTACTGGAGCTGCCAGCTCAATATGACCCATCCTCTCCCGCCTGACCTTAGATTTGGTCACTTCAACTCCGCAGCGCTCGCAGATAATGCCGCGGTATTTCATCCTTTTATACTTGCCGCAGAGACATTCATAGTCGTTTATGGGGCCAAAAATCTTGGCGCAGAAAAGGCCATCCTTTTCAGGCTTGAAAGTCCGATAATTGATTGTCTCTGGTTTGGTCACTTCCCCCCAGGACCAGCTACGGATTTTTTCGGGGGAAGCAATCGTTATTCTCACCCGGTCAAAATCAATCCTCGTCTTGCCTGAATTGGCTCTGGCATTCATTTTTGATCTCCTTTGCCCTTCTTGGGAACCTGAATTCCCCAGGGCAACATGGGTTCTTTCTCTGCCTTTTCCAGTTCCACGTCCAGGCAGAGACTTTGCAGTTCTCGAATTAAAACATTAACTGACTCAGGCAAACCAGGAGTAAAATCGAGATCTCCCTTAACTATTGCCTCATAAACTTTGGCCCTTCCCTCGACATCATCCGATTTAACTGTTAGCAATTCCTGAAGGGTGTGGGCTGCTCCGTAAGCCTCAAGGGCCCAGACCTCCATTTCGCCAAAACGCTGGCCACCAAATTGAGCTTTGCCACCTAGAGGCTGCTGGGTGATTAAAGAATAGGGTCCGGTGGAACGAGCGTGAATTTTATCGTCAACTAAATGATATAGTTTCATCATATAAATGTAACCAACCGTAACTTCTTGATCGAAGGGCTCTCCGGTAATCCCATCATAGAGAATAGTCTTGCCTGACTCAGGTAGTCCAGCCTGCTTCAAAAGCTTTTTAATCTCATCTTCTCTCATGCCATCAAAAACAGGGGAGGAAATCCACATATTGAGTTTCTTGGCAGCCCAGCCAGCATGAGTTTCCAAAATCTGGCCAACATTCATGCGGGAAGGAACACCGAGAGGATTAAGAACAATTTCTACTGGCGTCCCGTCAGGTAACCTGGGCATATCCTCCTCAGGGACAATCTTAGCCACAATGCCTTTATTTCCGTGACGACCTGACATTTTATCCCCGACTGATAGCTTCCTCTTCATGGCGATGTAAACTTTGACAATTTGAATAACACCAGGAGCGAGCTCATCGCCCTTCTTAAGAGCCTCAACCTTTTCATTAAAATCCGCTTTCAAAGCCTCAATTTGCCTTCTGGTTTTTCTTTCTATGTCCCTGATTTTGCGGTCCCTTTCAGGATTTTCCTCAAGCTTCAGTTTGGGATAATCATCAGGCTCAAGCTGATCAAGGATTTTCTCAGTTAGCTTTAAACCCTTGGTTAAATTTAAATTACCTATCTTCTGGTCCCGACTGACTATTTCTCCCTTTAATACAGCTTTAATTCGCCGCCATTTTTCTCTACCAATGATGCTTATCTCATCATCAAGATTTCGCTTCATCCGGTTAATTTCTTCCTTCTCAATTGCCCTGGCCCTTGGACCCTTTTCACTTCCCCGTCGGGTAAAAATTTTGACATCAATAACTGTACCTTCAATTCCAGGAGGACAATAAAGAGAAGCATCTTTGACATCCAGGGCCTTCTCGCCAAAAATAGCCTTAAGAAGTTTCTCTTCAGGGGTAAGCTGGGTCTCTCCTTTAGGAGCCACCTTACCCACGAGAATATCGCCTGGCTTAACATAGGCGCCAATACGCACTATACCGTTTTCGTCAAGATTGCGCAGAAGCGATTCGGGCACATTTGGAATGTCCCTGGTAATTTCTTCCGGACCAAGTTTTGTATCTCTCGCCTCAATGCTTTCTTCAACAATATGAATGGAAGTATAAATATCTTCTTTAACCAGTTTCTCGCTGACCACGATGGCGTCTTCAAAATTGTAACCTCTCCAGGGCATAAAAGCACAGAGAATATTCCGGCCAAGGGCGAGTTCACCATGGTCAGTACAGGCCCCGTCGGCCAGGATCTGTCCTTTTTCTACCCTCTGTCCTTTTTTGACAATGGGACGCTGATTAATACAAGTATTTTGATTGGTTCGTCTGAATTTGGTTAAAACATAAAGGTCAGTCCCCACTTCGTAATCGCCAGCATTTTCCTTCTCATCGACCCTGACCAGAATTCTTTCGGCATCAACAAATTCCACTACACCTGACCTGCGGCAAATAACCACGTCGCCTGAACCCCTGGCCACAATACCTTCCATGCCGGTGCCAATTAGAGGCGCTTCGGGCCGGAGCAGGGGAACAGCCTGACGCTGCATATTTGATCCCATCAGGGCCCGGTTGGCATCATCATGTTCCAGGAAAGGAATAAGAGAAGCAGACAGAGAAACAAGCTGCTTCGGGGAAACATCAATGTATTCAATCTGATCCTTCGGCAAAACCTTGAAGTTTCCACCCTGCCGTGCATGCACAAATTCATCAAGAATATAGCCGCGCTCATCAGTTCTTGTATTGGCCTGAGCTATATTATGATTTTCTTCTTCCCACGCCGTAAGATAAAAGCAGGTAGGCTCAGCCACGGGAAGACGGCGAACCTTATTTCTGGCTAATTCTTCGAGCTCTTTATCGAATTCGCCCTTTTCAACCATCTGTCCGACTTCAAAATGACTATCCCCGGGATTGACAATGCGGACATAATCAACCACCCGGCCGTTGATTACTCGCCGGTAAGGTGTTTCAATAAAGCCAAAGGAATTAACCCGAGCATAACAGGCAAGAGAGGAAATCAAGCCAATATTAGGTCCTTCAGGGGTTTCAATGGGGCAAATCCGACCATAGTGAGAGGCCTGGATATCTCTCACTTCAAAACCGGCTCGTTCCCGGCTCAGGCCGCCTGGTCCGAGAGCACTGAGTCGTCTCTTGTGAGTAATTTCAGCCAGCGTATTGATCTGGTCCATAAATTGAGATAGCTGGGAGCTGCCAAAAAATTCTTTCAGGGCGGCCATAACAGGTTTGGAGTTGATTAAATCCTGGGGCATGGCCGCACTCAGGTCAGAACTAACTGTCATCTTTTCTTTAATCGTTCTTTCCAGTCGAGTTAAGCCGATGCGGAAAGCATTTTCAACCAGCTCGCCCACGGAGCGAACCCGGCGGTTACCTAAGTGGTCAATATCATCAACCGACCCTTCACCATTTCTTAATTTAAATAAATATTTAATGACCTCAACATAATCGAGAGGTCGCAAAACCTTCTCTTCAAGAGGAGTTTCGACGCCAAGTTTGATATTAAATTTGAGCCGGCCTATTCGAGAAAAATTATACTTCTGTGGATTGAAAAACATGTTATGGAAGAGGTTGTGGGCACTTTCCAAGGTATGGGGTTCTCCAGGTCTCAGTTTCCGATAGATTTCGGCCAGAGCTTCCTGAGTGCTCTTCCGGGGATCCTTGCGGAGAGTGTTGGTGATGATTTCGCCGCAGGGATTTTCCTTGGGAAAGAAAACTTCAAAGGGCTCGCCTCGAGCCACTAACAGGTCAAGCTGAACATCTCCCAGCTCTTCGTTGACCTTAACCTTTCCCTTGATCGAAGTCAGGGAATAGGCATTTTGAAGGTCCCTTTTGCTGATGGGGATCTTCTCGAGTCCCTTTGCTTTCAAGATATCCAGGGTTTCAGAAGTAATTTTCTTTCTGGCTGGCCAGAGAATAGTTTTCGTTTTGGGATCGACAATATCCTGGCTTAGAGTTTTACCGATTAGATTTTCATTGACTTCAAAATAAAGCCTGTCCTCCTCAGGAATAACTCGATAAATTTTATAAAACAGGCGAAGGATATCCTCATCACTCCCGAAACCAAGGGCCCGGAGAAAAACGCTCGCCAGAAATTTCTTCTTCCGGTCAAGGCGGACATGAAGCAAATCTTTGGAATCATATTCGAATTCTACCCAGGCTCCTCGATAGGGAATGATTTTGGCGACATAGCAGCCCTTAGCTTCAGTCGGCCGAAAATAAACCCCGGGTGAGCGCTGAAGCTGGCTGACGACAACTCTTTCCACCCCATTGAAAATAAAAGTACCCTTATCTGTCATCAACGGGATATCGCCAAAATAGACTTCCTGCTCTTTGATGTGTTTCAGGCGGCGGCTTTTAGAACTGCTATCTTTTTCCCAAGAAATTAACCTTAATTTGACTCGCAGGGGGGCAGAATAGGTATAACCCTTCTCAATGCATTCAGCCGGCGAATATTTAATTTTTAGCTGGACGCGGTCACCACAATGCTCACAGAGGGGTACATCAAACTGGCGAGAGGAATGGCAATAAGGACAGGTCTCGTTTTTAGAAAGATCGAAACGAGGCGGCAGGAGTGTGCCGCAAACCCGACAGCGAGCTCGATAATTTTCCACCCCTTTAAGACGACCGCATTTGCATTCCCAGGTACCCACAGTATAACTGACGAATTCAAGCTGGGTCGTTTCTTTAAAATCAGAAATGGGAAAAATATCTTTAAAAGCAGCCTGCAAGCCCACATCTTTTCTTTCTTCAGGGAGAAGATCCATCTGGAGAAATTCCCGATAGGATTCAATTTGAACCGAGAGAAGGTCGGGAATGGGGATAGGAACTTTTATCTTGGAATAATCGACTCGCTGTCGATAATTGCTGGTAAAATCCATAGATTTACTCATTGTCCCCCTCGCCTAATTAAAAGGAGAATTATCCTTCTCCTCATTTTAATCCAGAAAAAATTCTTTCTGGATTATTGAATCTCGACAACCGCGCCCACTTCCTCAAATTTTGCCTTGATAGCCTCGGCTTCCTCCTTGCTAACTTTTTCTTTAATTGGTTTGGGCAAAGAGTCAACCAATTCTTTTGCTTCTTTTAAACCTAAATTGGTCAATTCCCGGACTATCTTGATGACATTAATCTTTTTGTCACCAGCATTCTTCAGAATGACGCTGAATTCAGTTTTCTGTTCCTCGGCTTTAGCTTCTGCAGCCTGAGCCGGACCTGCTCCAGCCATGGCTACAGGCATGGCTGCCGCCGCAGAAATGCCATACCTCTTCTCAAACTCTTTAATGTAATCAGCCAGTTCGAGCAGAGTTAAACTGTCAAGATGAGCAAAAAACTGCTCCTTGGTTATACGGGTTTCACCATTAGCCATTTTTACCTCCAACGCTATTTTTTATTTTTTAATTGGCTCAGCAGAAAGCCGAATTGAGCCAGCGGAGCCTGGAAAGTCCGCATCAAATTAATCAAAGGATAGGCCATCAAATAAGCTACCTTGGCCATGAGCTCAGCCCGGGAGCTCAAACGGCAGACCTCGTCAAATTTTTCGCCGGAAAAAACCTGCCCCTCCAGAACTCCACCTTTAACGCTTAAGATCTTGTTTTGAGCCGAAAAATCTTTTAAGAACCGGGCCAGGGCCAGCGGGTCACCGTCAGGGAACGCCAAGGCGGTTGGCTTTTGAAAATAAGTTCTGACCTCCGGGGGCAGGTCTTGTTTTAAAGCCCTCAGGGCAAGCCGGTTTTTGATGACCTTGAAAACACCCCCCATCTGGCGAATTGATTTTCGCAAGCGAGTGGCCTGGGCCACCGTCATCCCCTGAAAATCAAGAATATAGAAAGAATCATGGTGGGCAAAGAGTTCATTGAGCTCTTCGAGCAGCTTGATTTTCTTTTCTTTTTTCAACTTTCCCTCCCTTCTTTACAGATTCTCGAGGACCGATTCAGATAATTTGAGGGAAGGTCCCGTGGTTGAAGAGATAGCCACACTGCGGACATATTTTCCTTTGGCGGCGGGTGGTTTGGCCTGAATAACAGCCTGCATGAAGGCTTTGATGTTATCAATCAACTTGTCTTCGGAAAAAGAGAGTTTTCCCACGCCAGCATGAACGATGCCGGTCTTATCCACTCTGAATTCCACCTTACCAGCCTTTATTTCTTGAACGGCCTTTTTAATATCAAAAGTAACCGTACCCGATTTGGGATTGGGCATTAAACCTTTGGAGCCTAAAATTCGGCCCAGTTTACCGACACTTCTCATCACATCAGGCGTTGCGATCAAAACGTCAAAATCCAGCCAGCCTGAAGCAATTCTTTCAATAAGTTCTTCACCACCAACATAATCAGCTCCTGCTTCCTCAGCTTCTTTTATTTTCTCTCCAGAAGCAATAACGCAAATCTTTTTGGTTTTTCCCGTGCCGTGAGGCAAAACCACTGTGCCGCGCACCATCTGGTCAGAATATTTTGGATTTACTCCCAGCCTCATGGCAATTTCAACGGTTTCATCAAACTTAGCATAGCTCAGTTTTTTCAGCAGACTCACTGCTTCTTCCAGGGTATATTCCGATTTATTAATCTGTTCCTTGGCCTTTAAATATTTTTTGCCTCGCTTACTCACCGACTACCTCCAGCCCCATGTTTTTTGCTGTGCCGATGATAATTTTCTTGGCTTTTTCCAGATCATCGGTATTTAAATCAGGTAGCTTCATCCGGGCGATTTCCTCAATCTGTTTCATCGTCACCCGACCAACTTTTTCTTTATTGGGAGCACTTGAACCCTTGGCGATACCGGCAGCTCTTTTTAAAAGAAAAGAGGTGGGCGGTGTCTTAAGTTCAATGGTAAAGGTCCGGTCTCGATAAATTGTCACCACCACCGGAACAATCAGTCCATCCTCCATTTTGGCCGTCATTTCATTAAATTTCCGCACAAATTCCATAATGTTCACATTATGCTGACCAAGAGCCGGGCCAACAGGAGGAGCCGGACTGGCCTGCTTGGCTGTGAGCTGAAGCTTGACCTGAGCTACAACCTCCTTAGACATTTTGCCTCCTAAATTTTCTCCACCTGGAGAAATTCAAGTTCGACCGGTGTGGAACGGCCAAAAATTGTTACCAGCACCTTGAGGGTATTTTTTTCATGATTGACCTCTTCCACTATGCCATTAAAGTTGTAGAAAGGGCCATCGATAATCCTCACTGCTTCTCCCTTTTCAAAGGTATGTTTGGGCTTGGGCTTTTCCGATGTTTTTTCCATATGACGGATAATCTGACTGACTTCTTCTTTGCTTAAAGGAACAGGTTTTCGGCCTGAACCCACAAAGCCGGTGACTTTCGGAGTCTGTCTTACGAGATGCCAGGTAGTGTCATCGAGTTCCATTTCTACAATAATATAGCCAGGATAAGCCCTTTTAGTGGAAACTACCTTTCGCCCGCCCTTAATTTCCACCACATCCTCCGTAGGAATAATAATCTGACCGAATTTGTGGGCCAGACCGGCTTCTTCAGCTCGCTGACGAATAGATTCCATGACAAATTTCTCATAACCAGAGTAAGTATGAACAATAAACCACTGCTTAGCCATTTCAACCTCAATCTATCTCAACAGGGTTTCCACCTTGGTTAAAATCCAGGAAAAAACAACATCCCAGAGGAAAAGATAAAAGCCAAAAAAGACCACGGCGACAATAACCACCAGGGTCGTATTGATGACCTCCCGGCGCGAAGGCCAGGTGACCTTTTTGGCTTCATTGCGGACATCACGAAGATAATTAATAAAACGCTTCCACCATCTTTCCTTGGAATTCATAGTCAATCCTTTTCAGGCCCCTAAGTATAAGTTTCCTCTCGCCGGCGAGGAGCGAGGGGAAAGGGAAAATGGCAGGTGAGGCAGGACTCGAACCCGCAACCTGCGGTTTTGGAGACCGCCGCTCTAACCAATTGAGCTACTCACCTGCCTTTTATCTGTCAGGCTCAGTTTATCTTCACTCCTTTCTCTATTTTACCTCTTTATGCAAGGTATGCTTCTGGCAGAATCGACAATATTTTCTCAGCTCAAGTTTTTCCGTCTGCTTCTTTTTATTTCTGGTCGTGGTATAGTTTCTCCGTTTGCATTCAGAACACTGTAAAGTAACAATTTCTCTCATTCTTTAAGCCACCAGCTTATTCCAAGATTTCAATGATGGTGCCAGCACCCACCGTCCGGCCACCCTCACGAATGGCAAAACGCATCGCCCGCTCCATGGCCACATCCGTAATCAACTCTACCTCTATCTCCACACTGTCGCCCGGCATCACCATCTCTACCCCAGGCGGTAACTTCACCGTCCCTGTCACATCCGTCGTCCGAAAATAAAACTGAGGCCGATAACCAGTAAAAAACGGCGTGTGCCGACCTCCCTCCTCCTTCGTCAAAGCATATATCTGCGCCTTAAACCGACGATGCGGCGTGATCGACCCAGGCTTCGCCAAAACCTGACCCCGCTCTACCTCATCCTTCCCTATCCCGCGCAGTAAACACCCTACATTATCCCCTGCCTGCGCCTGATCCAAAATCTTCCGAAACATCTCTACCCCTGTCACCACCGTCCGCCTCGTCTCTCCAAAACCAACTATCTCTACCTCATCTCCTACCTTCACCGTACCCCGCTCCACTCGTCCCGTCACCACCGTCCCACGCCCAGTTATCGAAAATATGTCCTCTATCGGTAATAAAAACGGCTTGTCTATCTCCCGTACAGGCTCAGGAATAAATTCATCCATCGCCCGCACTAACTCCCATATCGCCTCCGCAGACTTCCCATCAGGCTCAGCTAAAGCCTTCAATGCACTCCCCCTCACCACCGGCGTCTTGTCCCCAGGAAAACCATACTTCGTCAGCAACTCCCTCGTCTCTAACTCCACTAAATCCAAAATCTCCTCGTCCTCAACCAAATCAACCTTGTTAATAAATACCACTATCGCCGGCACATTCACCTGACGAGCCAGTAAAATGTGCTCCCGCGTCTGCGGCATCGGCCCATCCACCGCCGATACCACCAAAACCGCCCCGTCCATCTGCGCCGCCCCAGTTATCATGTTCTTAATGTAATCAGCATGACCAGGACAATCTATGTGCGCATAATGCCGCTTCTCCGACTCATACTCCACATGCGCTAATGCCACCGTCAGAATCTTCGTCGCATCCCGACGAAACATCTTCGCATCCGCCTTCGCTATCTCATCATAAGTCTTAAACTCCGCTAAACCCTTCAACGATAATACCTTCGTTATCGCTGACGTCAAAAGCGTCTTCCCATGATCAATATGCCCAATCGTCCCCACATTAACATGGGGCTTCCGCCTCTCAAATCTCGGCTTCGCCATTTCGCCTTGCCTCCTCTCAAGAGATGGGTAATGCCGCTTACGCGATTTATATTAAGCCCACGACCAGATTTGAACTGGTGACCCCATCCTTACCAAGGATGTGCTCTACCAACTGAGCTACGTGGGCATTTAAACTCAGCAGAGAGCGGGAAACGGGATTCGAACCCGCGACCAACGGCTTGGAAGGCCGATGCTCTACCGCTGAGCTATTCCCGCTCCGGTGGGCAGGGAAGGATTCGAACCTCCGAAGGGTTGCCCCAGCGGGTTTACAGCCCGCCCCATTTGGCCACTTTGGTACCTGCCCACAGGAAACCACCATTTTTCTTCCCTCAAACTGAGCCAGCGAAGGGATTCGAACCCCCGACCCGCTGATTACAAATCAGCTGCTCTACCAACTGAGCTACGCTGGCTTTTAAATAAATGATTATTTTTTCTAATTCCATGAACTCAAGGATTTATGCCAATGCACTAGAAAACAAAATAAAATTTTACTTTCCAATCCTACCTTAATCTTCTTATCTTGTCAAGAGAAGTAAGCTATTTTTCAGGAGTTTTTTTGACGGGAGTTTTAACCGGTTGCCCCTGAAGATTCCTCATTCTTTCCAGATTACGGCTCAGAAACTGGGCAAATTCCAGGTTAAAGAGGACATATTTCCCTCTCTGGACCACCGTTAAATTCTTTTCAAGAAAGTTTTCAAATTCAGTTTCTTTAAGCCGAATTGATTCCCTTATCTCCCTTATCCTGGCAAGTTTCTCTTTAATTCTCACTTCATCCGGGGTTGAAGCTTCCACCAGGGAGCGAAGTTCCCTGATTTCCTGGTTAAGCTGGCGGTTCAGCTCCATTCTTTCTTTTTCCATCCGATTAGCCATGGGGAAAATCCGGGCGGCCTGTTCTTCAGTTAAATCCAGGGCCCGGGTCATCCTTAAAAGTCTCAGTAAAGCCAAGTTATCCCTGAAGCGCTGCCTTGGCCCCATTTCTTTCTGCCCGGGGATAGCCTGTTCTGAATCAAGATAACAGTCCCTTCCCCAGCCCGGCCAGGAGAAGCCTTTCGGGGGATAAGCCAGAGCCAGGCAAAGGCAGGAAAGCATAATCAAAATTAAATCTGGTCCTTTCTTTCTCATTTCCCTACTCCTTTCAAAAACCGTTTTCCCCGGCAATCACCATCATCTTTTTTAACAGCTCTTCCCTGGCCTCATCGGGAAGTTCTTCCAGGGAAAGATAGAAATAATCCATCAAAGAATGATAATCGATCCAAGATAAATCCAGACCAACTATTTCCTGTTCAATCAAATCATTCAGGGTCGACAGAACTTCATCATCATATTCTATCTGGTCATCCAGGAAAGCAAGGTTCTCCTGGTAATTAAAATAAGGAGCTTCAGAAGGAAGGCCAGACTTTTTTGAAACCTGATAATATAAGAAAATGCCCAGGATAATGATTAACAGGGATGGCCAGACCCAGAGCCATTGCCGTCTTAAAGGCCATAGCGGGCTTTCCTTTCCCCGGGAAGGCAGGGTTTTTTGAGACTCCGCGATCATTTTAACCACTCGCGAAGCAGCTAACTCGGAATAATTATCAGGTGGCTCCACCGGCTCAAAGGACTTAACTTTCTCCTGAATCACGGTTAAATTCTCAAAATAGGCGTGGCAGGAAAGACAGGAATGGAAATGAAGGAAAAGTTTCTCTTTCTCGGCAGGAGAAAGTTCACCATCCAGAAAGGCAGACATAATTTTTCTATATTTTTTACAGCTCATTTTCCTCGAGCCAAATAGGGTTGAAGCTCCTTCTGGAGCTTCTCGCGGGCTTTAAACATCCGCCAGGCTACCGTATTCTCGGAGCAACCAAGAATTTTCGCCACCTGACGATAATTCAAGCCCTCCTGGGTAACAAGAATAAAGGCACTTCTATAGGGAAGAGGCAATTTTTTTATGGCCATCTCAATCTTCTCCCTTAATTCATAAAGGCCAGGGTCTTCTCCAGTGGCCGCTAACTTCTTGCCTGAAATCTCTTCCGGCCCCTTTTCCAGGACCTCATATGATTCCCTTTGTTTTTCTTTCTTTTGTTTGCGTAAAAAATTTATAGTCAGATTAAGGGCAATCCGGTAAATCCAGGTATAAAAACCGGCTTCCTCTCGGAAAGAAGGAAGTGCCTGAAAAGCCTGCATCCAGGTCTCCTGAATCAAATCATCGGCATCCTCATGGTTGGGGACGAAGCGGCGAACAATCTGATATAACCGATTCTGATAGCGTTCAACCAGAAGACCAAAGGCTTCCAGATTTCCGTTTTTAGCTTCAGCCACAAGCTGTCTGTCATCCGGCTCATCCAATCTTTTCCTCATAATATTAGACACGATCCCTTTATTTTCCTTAGCATTTCTTATAATTCATTTTCTGGCCAGCCTGTTTCCTGCTGATTATTTTTCCTAATTATATCAGCAAAGTATATCTCTCTTCTCTTTTTCAGCTTAATTTTCTGGCCGGACTGTCGTTGACACAGGGCCAGTCTATTGATAAGATGAGCCTTCCTGGAGGGTCAGTGATTAAAAGATACTCCTCTCCTGAAATGGCCAGAATCTGGTCGGAAGAAAACAAATTCCGACGCTGGCTGGATGTCGAATTAGCTGTATGTGAGGCCTGGGCTGAGCTCGGGAAAATCCCCCCTTCCTCGTTAGAGAATATAAAAAAGAAAGCCAGTTTTTCCGTAGAGAGAATTGAAGCCATTGAAAAAAAGGTCAAGCATGATGTCATTGCCTTTCTGACCAATGTGGCTGAATATGTGGGCGAGGACGCTCGCTACATCCATCTTGGTCTGACTTCTTACGACGTTGTGGATACAGCCCTTTCCCTTCTTCTCGTGGAATCCCTCGACCTGATTGCTGAGAAAACCAGGAAGATACAGGAGGTGATTAAAAATCAGGCTCTTGAGCACAAAAAAACCATAATTGCTGGAAGAACCCATGGTGTCCACGCTGAACCCATTACCTTCGGCGTCAAGCTCCTTATCTGGTATGAAGAGATGGGCCGTCATCTTTATCGCCTGGAGCAAGCTCGAAAGGTCATCAGCGTCGGCCGGATTTCTGGCTCGGTGGGAACCTATATCCATCTTGATCCCAGGGTAGAAGAAATAGCCCTGAAGAAGCTCGGCCTTACTCCAGCCCGTGTTTCCAATCAGGTCCTGCAAAGGGACCGGCATGCAGAAGTCCTTTTTACGCTGGCTATCCTGGCAGCTTCGCTCGAAAAGATAGCCCTTGAAATAAGACATCTTCAAAGGACTGAGGTTCAGGAAATTGAAGAACCATTCACGGCCGGGCAGAAAGGCTCTTCCTCCATGCCTCATAAAAAAAATCCGGTCCGCTCTGAGAGAATCTGCGGTTTAGCCCGGGTTATTCGCTCTTATCTTTCAACTGCTCTTGAAAATATTCCCCTCTGGCATGAAAGGGATATTTCCCACTCCTCAGCTGAAAGGATTATCCTGCCTGACGCCTTTACCCTGACCGATTTCATTTTGAATGAGGCCACGGACCTCATCAGCCACTGGCGGGTCAACAAAGAAAAAATGTTCAGCAATGTCTTCCTGACCCAGGGTCTTGTTTTTTCCCAGGCAGTACTTTTGGCGCTCACCCAGAAAGGCCTGAGCCGGGAAGAGGCCTATGAAATTGTCCAGAAACTCAGCCTTCGCTCCCTCGAGGAAAAACTAAATTTCAAAGAGCTTGTTTTTGAGGATAGAAAGATAAGAGAAAAGCTTTCTCTCGAGGAAATTGAAGCCTGTTTTCGTCTTGAGCCCTATTTTGAAAAAATAGATTTTATCTTTGAAAGGGTTCTGGGTAATGAAAATAAGAGTGCTGGTTAGTCTGAAGAATGGAGTCCTTGACCCTCAGGGTCAGACAGTTCGTCATATCCTCCATGTTCTCGGCTATCATCAGATAAAAGATGTTCGCCAGGGAAAGGTTTTTGAAATCGAACTGGAGAATATTGATCGAGAAACGGCCTCCAGACTCATTCCTGAAATTGCCGATAGGGTTCTGGCTAATCCCATAATTGAGACATTTTCCTGGGATTTTCTTGATTAACCCCATGAAATTCGGCGTGGTCATTTTCCCCGGTTCTAATTGCGATTATGATACTTATTATGTTTTAAAGGAAGTTTTAAATCAGCCCACCTTTCTCCTCTGGCATAAAGACCAGGACCTTAAAGGGGTCGATTGCGTTGTTCTGCCCGGAGGCTTTTCCTACGGCGATTATCTCCGTTCAGGGGCGATTGCCCGATTTTCGCCCATTATGCAGGAAATAATCAAATTTGCCCAGAAGGGCGGGCTGGTTCTGGGCATCTGCAATGGCTTCCAGATTCTTCTTGAATCTGGCCTCCTTGAGGGAGCTATGCTGCGAAATAAGAATCTGAAATTTCTCTGCCAGCATGTCTGGATCAGGGTAGAAAATAACAAGACTCCCTTTACCCGAAAAGCTAAAGTTGGTCAGGTTTTGAAAATTCCTATCGCCCATTTTGATGGCAATTATTATGCTCCCCCGGAAACCCTGGAAAGGCTTAAAAGAAATGGCCAGATCATCTTTCGTTATTGCACGGAAAATGGAGAAATTAATGAAGAAGCTAACGTTAATGGGTCCGTGGAGAATATTGCCGGTATCTGTAATGCCTCGGGCAACGTTCTAGGCCTGATGCCTCATCCGGAAAGAGCGGCTGAAGCCATCCTGGGAAGCTGCGACGGGCTGGCCATCTTTAAATCAATTCTTGATATCTGGTAGATACTGAATTTTAGGCGGATAAGAAATGATTTCTGAAAAAATTTTACGTGAACATAACCTGACCATCGATGAATATAACCGTATTGTCAGCTTAATTGGCCGCGAACCCAATTTAACTGAGCTGGGCATATTCTCCCTGATGTGGTCAGAGCACTGCAGTTATAAGAGTTCAAAAATTCATCTCAAGAAGTTGCCCACTTCTGGTCCGAGGGTTATCCAGGGTCCTGGAGAAAATGCGGGCGTAGTTGATATTGGCGATGGCCTGGCGCTTGTTTTTAAGATTGAATCCCATAATCATCCTTCTTTTATCGAACCTTTTCAGGGCGCAGCCACAGGTGTTGGTGGTATCCTGCGGGATATTTTTACCATGGGTGCAAGACCCATAGCGCTACTTGATTCGCTTCGTTTCGGTCCGCTTTCCCTGGCCCGCAACAGGGCCATTATGGAAGGGGTTGTTTCTGGCATTTCTTCTTACGGCAATTCAGTGGGCGTGCCCACAGTCGGGGGAGAAGCCCTTTTTCATCCGAGCTATAGCTCCAATCCCCTGGTTAATGTTTTTTGCCTGGGACTCGCCAGAAAAGAAAAAATTTTTTATGCCCGGGCCGGTTCCCCTGGAAATGTGGTCATCTATGCCGGGGCAAAAACCGGTCGGGACGGAATCCATGGTGCCACTATGGCTTCGGCTGAATTTGGCCGGGAGGTCGAACAGAAGAGACCCAATGTTCAGGTTGGAGATCCCTTTAAAGAAAAACTTCTTCTTGAAGCCTGCCTTGAGGTCATGGACAAAGGGCTGATTGTTGGTATCCAGGATATGGGCGCGGCTGGCTTAACCTGCTCCACGACTGAAATCGCTGCCAAATCCAGAACAGGCATCCGGATCAATCTGGACCTTGTCCCCCAGCGAGAAGAAGGCATGACCCCCTATGAAATAATGCTCTCGGAATCGCAGGAAAGAATGCTCATTATTGCTCAACCCGAAAAGGTGGCTGAGGTCCAGCAAATCTTTGCCAGGTGGGATCTAGAAGCAATAGTTATTGGCGAAATAACTTCGGGCCATAACCTTGAAGTTTTCTTTAAGGGAGAAAAAGTGGTGGATGTTCCAGTCGAGGCTATAGTTGACCTTTGCCCTGTTTATGATCGACCCGCTCGCCAGCCCGATTATATAGAATCCCTCCACTTCCTTGATCTTGAATCCCTCGACTGGAATCAGAATTTCAATGAAACCCTTCTCCACCTTCTTTCTCATCCCAGCATCGCTAACAAAGAATGGATTTATCGTCAATATGACCATATGGTTCAGATTAATACAGTTGTCCTGCCCGGGGCTGATGCTGCCGTCTTAAGAATTAAGGGAAGTGATAAGTTTCTGGCCATGACACTGGATGGACCCGGACTTTACTGCTTCCTCGATCCCAGAACTGGTGGGAAAATTGCTGTGGCTGAAGGCTGCCGCAATCTGGCCTGTGTCGGAGCTGAACCTATCGGGATAACCAACTGTCTTAATTTTGGCAATCCAGAGAAACCAGAAATCATGTGGCAATTTGCTGAAGTTATAAGCGGCATGGCAGAAGCCTGCCGTCATCTGGAGGTGCCTGTAACTGGCGGCAATGTAAGTTTCTATAATGAAACCGAGGGGAAACCTGTTCTGCCCACACCGGTCATTGGCGTCGTCGGGCTGATTGAGGGCGCTGAGACTCTCTGTACCCCTGGTTTCAAGAATGAGGGGGATCTGGTTGTCCTGGCTGGCTTAAATAAAGAAGAGCTTGGCGGAAGTCTTTATCTTCAAGTGAAATTCGGACTGGAAAAGGGCAGACCGCCCGAAATCGACCTCGAAGCCGAAAAAAAGCTTCATCAGCTGGCCATTAAGGCTATAAAAAGAAATCTGGTTGAATCTGCCCATGATGTTTCCGAAGGCGGCTTAGCTGTGGCCCTGGCTGAATGTTCCTTTCTGAGTGAGAAGAGACCTGGATTTGAGGTGAATTTTGAAGATTATCTTCGGCCCGATGCTCTTCTCTTCGGCGAAACCCAGTCAAGAATAATTTTTAGCTTGAAGGAAAAAAATCTCCCTGCCTTTATGAAGCTTGCGGCCGAAACTGGTGTTCCGGTTAAAGTGATTGGCCAGGTTAAAGGGAAAAAAATATTAATTTATCAGTTAAACCAGCTTCTTGTTGATCTCGAGGTAGAACAGGCTTACCAGGCTTGGAAAAATTCCCTGGAAAAACTTCTGGCCATTGGTTAATTGAAATTGAGAATCAGTTTGAACCTCAAGGAAAAGCCCATTCTTTTCTCTCTTCTCCTTTTTCTGATTAATCTTCTTCTTCCCTCCTCCTCTTCTGCGCTCGAAATTTCTTTTATCTGGAAAGCTGGCCTTCAGCGCTCTTCCTTTTCCTTAATCAATCGAAGCTTAGCCTCCTGGGTAGAAAGAATGCAAAAGGAGGCCGAGCTTCAAGGCTGGTCGGTAGAACCATCATCCTTATCCCACCTTCGATATGGTTATGAAATGGCTTTCGGCCTGGAGGCGGCTCTGACCTCCAGATGGTCTCTGGGCCTGGCGTCGGGCTTTCTTTATTTTGAATTAACGGAAAAGCGAACATCTGTCTCAGTTAAAAAAGAAAATAATATTTATTTCTATGCCCATCCTGCTAAGGCAACTGCTGTTCCTTTAGGCCTCAATCTGACTTATTTTCTGCCGCTACATAAAAATTCCCGTATTTTTATTAAAGGCGAGGTCGGTCTTCTTCTAGCTCGTTATATTGACCGGGAGGCTAACCGGAAGGAGACTGACCTGAAATTTGTTTATCCTGTCTATCAGAATGCTCGAGCTAATTCACCTTACGTTCTTCTGGGCCTTGGTTTTAGCTTCCAGCCAGAATCAGCCACATCTTTCCTTCTTCAAATAGATTATCGCCAGGCCCGCACGACTGATTTTAAAGGCATCAACAAAGCTGGCCAGGAAGGACCCCTTGAATTCTTTGAGGAATATCTCCCTTCCCTTGATTTCTGGCAGGCTCGCCTCCTCGTGGTTACCGCTGAACCTGACCCTGAGCTCAGCCGGAATCGCCAGAAAGCAGTCATTGATTTCAGTGGATTTTCCATTAAAATAGGCATGGCCATAAAATTTTGAACAAAGGAAGAAAAATGTCGCAGGAAATTTTCAGGAGTCCCAAAAAAAGGGGCCGGGTCGCCGTCTTTCTTTCTGGACGGGGTTCCAATTTCCGGGCTATCCATGATGCTATCCTGGCCGGAAAAATCAATGCCGACATTGTCCTTGTTTTCAGCAACCGGCAAGAAGCTCCCGGTCTGGCCATCGCCAGGGAGAGGGGACTGGAAACCCTTTTTCTCAATCCGAAACTATATCCGACCAGGGAGGATTACGATCGGGAGATTCTGCGAGAATTACTCAAAAGAGAGGTTGATTTAGTCTGTCTCGCAGGCTATATGCGAATTCTGACTCCGGTTTTATGCCAGGCTTACCGGCATCGAATCATGAATATTCATCCAGCCCTTTTACCCTCTTTTCCGGGCCTGAATGCCCAGCGACAGGCTCTGGAATGGGGAGTGAAATATTCAGGAGCCACGGTTCATTTTGTTTCCGAGGAAGTGGATATGGGGCCAATCATTCTGCAGGCTGTCGTTCCTGTCTTTCAGGATGATACTGAAGAATCCCTGGCCGAGAGAATTTTAAAGGAAGAACATCGAATCTATCCTGAGGCCGTGCGCCTTTTCTTCGAGGGTAAACTGGAGGTAAGGGGCCGGAGAGTCTTCATTGTGGATTGACCGGCCCTCGATGGCCATTCTCTCTTGGATTGAATTGGGAGAACTCAAATGGAGGAGAGAGAGATTAAACTTATAGCCAAAGAGCAATTTGATTATCTAAAAAAGGGAACTGTCGAAATAATCCAGGAAGAGGAGCTTCTGAATCGCCTGGAAAAATCAATTAGGGAAGGCAAACCCCTTCGGGTTAAAGCTGGCTTTGACCCCACTGCCCCGGATATTCATCTTGGCCATACAGTGCTTTTAAGAAAAATGAAGCATTTTCAGGATTTAGGGCATGAAGTTATCTTCCTGATAGGTGATTTTACGGGGCTGATTGGTGATCCTTCAGGTCGCTCTTCAACACGTAAGCCAATGACCAGAGAAGAAATCAACCGCAATGCCGAAACCTATCGCCAGCAAATTTTTAAGATTCTTGACCCTGAGAAAACAATCATTGATTTCAATTCCCGCTGGCTTGGTGCCTTAACCAGCTTTGATATCATCAATCTCACGGCCAAGTATACGGTGGCCAGGCTACTCGAGCGAGATGACTTTGCCCTGCGTCTTAAATCAGGCCTGCCCATCTGTGTTCATGAAATTCTCTATCCTCTCATGCAGGCCTATGATTCTGTCGCCCTTAAAGCTGATGTAGAACTTGGCGGAACCGATCAGAAATTTAACCTCCTTGTGGGCCGCGATCTTCAGCGCGAGTTCGGTCAGGAGCCACAGATCGTTATAACCATGCCTCTTCTGGAGGGGCTGGATGGAGTCGAAAAAATGAGCAAATCCCTGGGAAATTATGTGGGGATTACTGAACCACCGCAGGAAATCTATGGGAAAATAATGTCCATTTCTGATGAGCTTATGTATCGCTATTATGAGCTGCTGACAGACATCAGGCTGGAACAGATTGAAAGCTGGAGGAAAGATGTGGAAGCTGGTAAGATAAACCCCAGGGACCTGAAGGCTAAATTAGCCTGGCTGATTGTGGCTGATTTCTGGGGAAAAGAGGAGGCAGCGAGAGCCGCCGAGGAATTTGATCGTGTTTTCCGGCGCCGGGAGCTTCCCCAGGAAATGACGGAGATTGCGCTCACCTTTTTACCTGAAGAAAAAAGAGAACTCAGCCTCAATATTGTTGATTTGCTTGTCAATCATAATCTCGTTCCTTCAAGAAGTGAGGCTAAAAGACTGATCAGGCAGGGTGGCGTTGACCTTGATGGTCAGAGAGTCGATGATATCGGTTTTATGATTGATTTCAGTCAGATTAAAGAGCATGTTCTTCGCCTTGGTAAGAAAAGATTCTTCCGTCTGAAAAGGGTGGATTAACATTAATTAAAAAAAATATGAGCCCCCGTCGCTCCTTAAAGAAAGTGGAAGAGATTTTATCAATTTATTCTCTCAAATCATAAAAATTTCTTTTCTTCCTTTGATTCTGGGACAGGTCGTAACAGGGGTGGTGGTTTCATCTGAGGTTCCTGACCAAAAAGTCGGGAATAAAGCTCGGGGAATGCATCCTTCCCCCCGGCAAGAAGAAAGGCTAAAGGCAAGGCTTGCCGGGCCAGCTTAATCATTTCACCCACGACATTTCGAATATCCCATTGAGCTGATTGGTCCTGCCGCAGACGAGAAATATGATAGAGCTCCCGGACATTTGCCTTGAAAAGAACGCGGCGCCGGTGGGCATTGGTTAGAGCATAGCTAGCCACGTCAGTTCCAGCTGGCTTCAGCTGCTCATAAAGATTTTCGGCTTCTTTCATTATCGCCAGGAACGCCTTGCTTGCGCCAATGGCCCTGACTGAAGGAGGAACAGTAACCCCGAGAGCTGGATCATATGGCTGGCAGGTCAGCGTGGCCAGGCGATGTCTTTTGAGCTGGGCAAAACAGGAGGCCGAAACAATCAATTCAAAGGCAAGTTCAGCATGTTCAAATTCTCTGAGGAGTCGATCATAAAACTCAAGGCGGCGAAAACTGGTTAAAAAAAGCTTTTTCTTTTCTTCAGGCTTGAGTTTTCTCGTTATTCTCTGACAATCCTCGAAGGATAGGGGCAGAATGCGGTGTAACATTACGGCTAAAAGATAATCATCACCACCTGGCGTCAAATTGATCACCCTGACTGCCTCCAGTCTTGTTTTGCGGCTTTTAGCACCTTTTTTGATTTTTTCCAATTTTATTTTCTTTTCAATTATGGGCCGGGAAGCGGTTAATAAATCATCATAGGTGGAAACTTCATAGGGACTGGCTTCTGTAAACAAAAGCAAAGAAGGAGCTACTTCGCTGGCCAGCTCATAAAGCCTTTTACCAAGAGTTCTTAATTCAGCCAGTCTGGCTCCGGCGAAGCGGCGAATCATAAGTTCCAGGGTGCGGGCATTGACGGTCATACCTAACTGGCTCTGGGTAGATAAACTTAAAACGTAGCGGGCGTCTTCTTTGGCCCAGTTATCAAGAATAACCTGGTTTCTGGGGTCAGAAGCATAGGGCCTGAAGCGTTCAAAAAAGTAAGGCCTCAGCCTTTCATAAAGAGATTGATAAAGTTCATGTTGCTTTCTGGTTAAAGCCAGAAATTCCTTCTCTCTGCCTGCTTCCCTGATTTCCTCTGGAACAACCACTTCGCCCCCGAGTTTAACATAACGCTGGGATTTTTCTGTGTAGGAGGCCAGGCGAAAATGTTCAATGGCTTCAATGGCTAAACGGCTCACGCCAATAATATCAAAATTAAAAACAGCATGTTCAGCCACCGAATGGTGACCCATTTTGAAAATAATGGTTTGATTCGATCGCCGGGCTCGCTCCACCTCTTTTCTGGCTTCAGCTCTTAATTCATGGACCGGTCTGGGGTCGCGGGAAATCCGGGCATAAGCTGCGGAAAGGGTTTCTGGAGTTATATCCAGCCTGGGCGGGCTGTTTTTGACCAGAGCATCAATAACCTCTGAATCAAGATTATAACCAGCTAAAAGAACCTTCATCTCGCCTCCCTGAATTCAGAATATCCTATAGCTTTTTTAAATTGTCAACGGCCAAAGGGCCGAATTGAAGAAGAGCTTAAATTCCGGCCAAGATAAAATTAATTGAGGCAAGGCCAGAAAATTGACTTGCAGAAAAAAGAGAAATAATTGAAAATATTAATTGAATCAAGAAAGGAGATGATGTTCCCAAAAAATTTTAAGTTTAAATTATTAATTTTATTTTTCTCTCTTTCCTTCACCGCTAGCTGTGTCCAACCGCCGATGACGGTTCCACCCCTTGATCCTCCTGCTCAGCGTTTTCTTGAGCAGATAAGTTATATCATCACTCCCCAGGAAGAAAGGATTTTCCGCGAAATTCCTCCTGAGGATAGAGGAAAATTCATTGAGGATTTCTGGAGACGGCGGGACCCGAATCCAGAAACCGAAGTTAACGAATTCCGGCAAGCCTATTACACTCGCCTGGCCATTGCCGATAAAGCTTTTAAGGCAGGCATTCCTGGCTGGAAAACGGATCGAGGCCGCATTTATATTCTTCTCGGTCCACCCACCGATGTCATCAAAAAAACTATGGGCGACACGCCTACTGAATTTGGCGAATCAAGAAGGCAGCTTAGCTCCAATATTCTGGAGGAAGGAACGGTCAATGAAAGACCAAGTGAGATCTGGGTTTACAATCAGTATCCTGACTATTTTTCCGGCCCTCTTCGTTTAGTCTTTGTGGCCATCGAAGGCACCAAGGATTACAAGTTGATTTCTGACATTACCATCAAACCCATGTCCATGATTTCTTATTATAGCTTCGATCCGAATGTGATTTATTATCAGAGAGTCGCCGAAGTTACGGATAATGTGGCGGAAATGTCCATCGCTGGACTGCCTGATTTTTTTATCAATTTAGATAAAATTTACAAAGATGAAAGAGGCCAGCCCCTAGCTTCCTTTACCCTTTCCATTCCCTACAGAAGTCTTGCTTTTACTCAAGAAGGTCATTCCTGGCGTTATTCTTTAAGAGTTACGGTAGAGAGCCGATTAAGCCAGAGCCGGGAAACTTTTCGCTCGCAGCGAGAATATGGAGAGGCGCTGAGCCTCGAAAACGTCAAGGCTAAATTCCGACAGAACGAAAGCCTCATCGACTCCTGGATTGTGCCTGTCGGCCGGGGAGAAAACCAGGTCTTTTTCAAGCTTGAAGATCTCGTGAGCCGCGAGAGCCTGCGTAAGTGGCGTCTGCTCAAAGTTAAATAAAAAAGGACAATTTTTAACCATGGAGTCCCTCAAGCCTTAAGCTATTTTTAACAAGAAAGGAGTCAATCATGGTTAATTTAGCCCGCACTTCTTTAAAAACTCTTTTAGGTCTGGCTATAAGAGCCGAAATTGATTCACAAAAAATCTACCTGCGTCTTGCCCGCAGATTGAAAAATCCCCTTCTCCGGGAAAAAATAGGTATCCTTGCCCTGGAGGAAAAGAAGCACGAAAAGGCTTTAAGAAACCTTTTCGCGGCCTCCTTTCCCCGGGCTGAGCTAGTTATTCCAGATAAAACAGAAGAGAAATTATTGCCCTCAGTTATTATCAGACCTTCTAGTAGCCTCGTTGATGTCCTGGAACAGGCCATGAAAGCCGAAAAGGCAGCTGAAGTCTTTTATGCTAAATTCAGCCGTAGAGTTAAAGGCGACAAGAAAAAGCTCCTCCAGTATCTGAGCCGTGTTGAAAAAAGCCATTTTCTCATGCTGAGGAGTGAATATAGTCTGGCCCTTCAATTTGAGGATTATGCTGAAAAGGATATTGATAAAGTAATTACCTGAAATAACCACCGGGCAAAAGTCTTCGCTTGTTGAATCCTCTTTTTCTCTAAAAAAATTTTTATGGATTATTCTAAGTTTTCTTAGATAATTTTTTTCAATAGCCTGATCAATTGTTTCGGTTCGGCCGACTTTCCAGCCGGTTAAAATATTTGATTTCCAGATTGCTAATTTCTGATTAGGCTCGCCAGAGTTTAATTTCCATGAGACTGATTTGAGTTTAATTAAAAGAACATTCATGAATTAAAATGGCTATGTAATAGTCCACTGATAGGCCTCATAAAAAAGATTTCGTAAAAAGCTCTTTTAATCCTTCTTATGCTTATAATTCTCAAACCTTAACCCATAAGCGGACTGAAGAGTGCCTCTCCCGGGCGAAAGCTGAGTTGTTTTTGCTTGAGCCTTTAGAAATGGCTCTTCAGACTTTTTTGTGGCTAAAAATGATGGATTTTACGGCTCTCAACAGCGGATTGAATCCGGGCCAGTTCTTCGTCGCAGAGGACGATTAGAAAAATATCTATAAGAGCGGCAGTATTCGGCTTCAACTTACCTTGAAGGATTTTTCTGTGGCTTTTTTAAAGGCTCTCGGAGATTGATAATTCTTTAGGTCTAACCATCAAAAATCCAAAAGAGGCTTTAGAAATTGATGGATTGATTTATCCTTTCATGACGCCAATAGGCACCACTTTGGCCACAAGGCGACCGATACCCACCTCATGGGAGGTGCGAACAACTTCATCGACATCTTTATAGGCAGCTGAAGCTTCTTCGGCCACACCTTTGAGGCTCGTCGACTGAAGCTCGATGCCCCTGGCCAGGAGCTGGTCCCGAATCTGTTCGCCGCGAAAACGACGTAAAGCCTCATGTCTGGACATGACCCGACCAGCTCCATGGGCTGTAGAACTGAAGCTCAATTCCTCAGCTTCCTTTGTGCCAACGAGAATATAAGAGGCTGTTCCCATACTTCCAGGGATAATCACCGGCTGGCCATAAGGACGATAAATTTCAGGAATCTCAGACCGGCCAGGACCGAAACTGCGTGTGGCTCCCTTGCGATGAATGCAGACGAGTTTCTCCTGACCATTAATTCGATGCTTTTCAATCTTGGCTACATTATGGCAGACATCATAAATCTGGCGCATCCCGGCAGAGCTACCCAGAACTTTCGCGAAGACGTCTCTGACCCAGTGGGCAATCATTTGCCGGTTGGCAAAGGCATAATTGACGGCCGCGCACATGGATTTATAATACTGCTGGCCCAGGGGTGATTTAATCGGCGCATGGATGAGTTCGCGATCAGGAAGTCCCTTGGTCCCGATTTTATTTTCCATTAATTCGATAAAATCTGTCGCCACCTGATGGCCCAGACCACGGCTGCCACAATGAATCATGACCAGAATCTGGCCTTCCTCATCTATGCCAAAAACCCGGGCAATTTCCCGATTATAAATTTTTTCAACTTTTTGAATTTCCAGGAAATGATTGCCTGACCCCAGAGTCCCAAGCTGAGGGATACCTCTTTCCAGAGCTCGCGAAGAAAGATAGCTGGGATCAGCATCTTTCATCCGGCCATTTTCCTCAGTCAGCAGCAGGTCTTCCTTGGTGCCATAGCCGTTTTCGACAGCCCACTCGGCCCCTTTGGTGAGAATTTCCAGCAGAACACTGCGGCTGAGCTTGGTTATTCCGCCCTTACCCACACCAGCCGGAACTTCCTTGAAAATTTCAGTCAGAAGTTCCCGCCTTTTAGCCGAAATATCCTTTTCTCGGTAATCTGTTCTCAGGAGTCGTACCCCGCAATTTATATCATAGCCCACACCACCAGGAGAAATGATGCCTTCATCAAGATCAAAAGCCGCCACTCCTCCGATGGGAAAACCATAGCCCTGATGACCATCCGGCATAACATAAGAATATTTCTGGATTCCAGGAAGGCAGGCTACATTTTTTGCCTGCTGCAAAGTCTGATCCTTTTTGACTGTTTCCAGAAGCTTCTCGGAAGCATAAACGATAGCCGGTACCCGCATTGGGCCCTCTTTGGGAATTTCCCAGGTATAATCGTTTATTTTTCTCAGTTCCATCCTTTCACCTCCTCACATATCTACCACTACCTGAATTAAGAACTCATCATTTTGACGGATAATCATATCATGATAGGTAATGGCTTTGACCTCGCCGAAAATGACATAACTATTGTTATAATTATCGCCCTCAAAAACAGCTTCCAGGGAATAGCCATTTTCCTGTTTGAAAATTTTGATGTCCCGGGCAGAAGCCAGAAGAAAACCCTTAGCTTCAAAAAGATAAAGAATTTCACTTAAGAATTTAAAAAGAAGCTGCTCCAGGTCCCTTCCCTGGACAAGGACCGTTCGGCGCTTCGTCTTTTTTATTTGTTCTGGCTCCCACATGAGGGAAGCCACAGCCAGAGCGGCCTGGCCGAAGGCCTCCTCCAGGGTCCGGCCAAAAGCCTGAAACTTGGCATCCGCCGGATGATCAAGATAAACAAATTTCTTTCCCTGGTTTACCCTAGTTCTTACCGGCATCCCTTATATTTTACCATTTCTCTGAATAAAATCTATTTGGTCACATACTTTTTCAATGGCCCTCTAACTTTTCCTGATTCCAATTGGAAAGGCGCCTATTTTGCGGCATCCATATGATATAAATATATGATTGTTTCAGGTGATGAGAAACAATATTATTTGCTATATGAAGGCCCTCAACTGACCACCTTCTTTTATTATTCTGTATTCTTTTATCAATCTATTCTGTTTTTTCCAATAGCTCAAGCATCCTTTTTATCGAAGAGGTGTCTGCATCGTGAGGACGACCTGACCATGACTTCCAGAATCCGCTGCCAGTTTGATTTGCTAGCTTAATTTAGAGGAATGGACCCTCATAAATTCTCCTTAAAAAAAGTAGTTCTTCAGACTTTTTTGGCTAAAGATGTTAGATTTTATGGCACTCAACGGCAGATAGAATTGGAATCAGTTCATCGTTGCGGAGGACAATTAAAGAAATATCCAAAAGATGAAAAATATTCGACCCCAACTCGCTTTTAAGAATCTATCTGCAAGCTCTGTATACGCTATAGGAGATTGATAATTCTTTACTTATTCCCATTAAAAACCTGGAAGAGCCAGAAAGGATTTTGATAAAAAGGTTTTGCTTTAAGCTGGCTCAATGAAATGAGGAACCATTTTCGCCGGGACAAATAATAAAATTTTTATAGGCTGAAGAAGATTTTTTTAATAAAAAAAGGCTTATATCCCTATTTTAGAAAAAAATGTTTGTGTCCCCATTTAGGGGGAGAAGGTGAAGCCGCGGGCAAAAACCCGCAGGCAGGCCTCTACCACCTGGGGATCATAGAGAACGCCCTTATGGGCTTCTATCTCCTCCAGAGCCTTCTCCGTTCCCAGAGAAGGCCGATAGGGACGATGGGAGCTCATGGCTTCAACCACATCGGCTACAGCAATAATCTTTGCCTCAAGAAGAATATCCCTGTCTTTTAATCCCAGGGGATAGCCTGAACCATCAAGCCTCTCGTGATGCTGGTGGACAATTTCAGCCACCGGCCAGGGAAAATCAACCTTTTTCAGAACTTCATAGCCAGCCTGGGGATGGATTCTAATCAAAGCCATTTCCCACATGGTCAATCGGCCGGGCTTGCTCAGGATTTCGGCGGGAACAATGAGGCCTTTGCCAATATCATGAAGCAGGGAAGCTACCTGAAGCCCCTTAAGTCGCTCCCCTGATAAGCCCATTTCCTGGGCTATGGCCAGAGCGAGCTCGGTGACCCGACGTTGATGACCGGCTGTATAGGGATCGCGAAGCTCCATGGCTGAAGAAAAGGCCATTACTACCTGATTGAGAAGGTCCTCTATCTTTTGGGCGGCTCGCTTTCTTTCGGTAATGTCGCGGGCTATGCCATCAAGGGCTATCAGGTTGCCTTCTTCATCATATAAGGGTACAACAATTTGCTCCAACCAGACGCTTTCGCCTTCCTTGCCGATCATTCTCATTTCTATGGAATGTCTGAAAAAATTAGCATCATTGAATACTTTTTCCAGGAAAACCCTATCTTCAGGATGAACTATCTTCATCCATAAATCTGGATCTGAATGAAATTCATCTACAGAATAACCGGTTATTTTAGTTACCGCCGGGCTGATATAATCCAGGCCTCTCTCAGGCTGTAAGCGATAACGATAAATAATATCGGGAGAACTCTGCGCCAGGTGCTCGAAACGCTCCTCGCCTTTCAGAAGCAACTCTAAATATTCAGCCCGGCCTAAAGCTATTGAAGCCACCTCAGCCAGAGTTGAAATAAGTTTCTGGTCCTGAAGGCTGAAAGCATCAGGTTGTGGGCTTTCAACATTCAAAACGCCGATTATTCTCTTTTCAAGTTTCAGGGGAACGCAGAATTCGCTTCGAGTTTCTCGGGTGCCAGGAATGTAAAGCGAATGTTTAGTAACGTCGCTTAAATAAAGGCTTTCGCCGGTTCGCGCCACTAAAGGCACAATGCCCTTGCTGGCATTCAGGGGGAAAATTTCTGGACCGGGCGGAGCTTCCGGAGAATGACTGATCAGCCTTAATTTTTCTCCAGCCGAATCAAGAAGATAAAGGCCAACATCATCAAGGCCTAAAATCTCTTTAGCGGCAGGGATTATTATTCTGGCAATTTCTTCATAGGAATTTACGAGCGCCAGCCTCTGGCCAACCCTGTAGATGGCTTCCAGGCGTTCAGCCAGGCGCTTTTCTTCAGTTACATCCAGATAGGAAGCCAGAATCGCTGGTTCACCGCGATAATTTATTCTTGTGGCGGCAATTTTTACCCAGCGGACCTCTCCATTCTTGTGAAGGAAACGAAATTCATAGCTTGAGGGTACCTCTTCGCCTTTCATCCGTCTCTGCATATTTTCCCAGACCCGGTTTCGGTCTTCAGGGTGAACCACATTTCTTATCTCTTCAGGAGTGAAGGCCTGAAGTTCTTGTCGGGAATAACCGCTTATCTTTTCCATGGCGGGATTGGCAAAAACAACCCTGCCCTTTTGGATTATGACCATACCTTGAAGCGCATTTTCAACTATGGTTAAATAGGCTTCCTCAGCCTCAACCCTGTCCGTAATATCTTCTACTGTTCCTTCATAAAAAATTACTTTCCCCGACTCATCCTTTATGGCCCTGGCGCTCTCCCTAACCCAGAGCCTGGTCCCATCTTTTCTTATCCAGACTGATTCTAATCCCTTTATTTCACCTTCTTTTTCCATAATTTCTTTAAAGCGACTTCGGGGATAGGCAGGTTCAAAGCCTTCTTCTTCCAGATTCCTTCGAGCTAATTCTTCAAAAGAAGAAAAACCGAGCATTTTGATAATGGCCGGGCTAGCATAGAGAATTTGGCCATCAGGAGTTGTCCGATAAAAACCAATGGTGCTTCTTTCAACTAATTCCCGGAAATGACCTAAAGTTTCCTCCTGCAAGCGTAGCCAAGCCTGGAGACGACTTGCCAGCAGCTCTTTATCTACAGGCAGGGTTAAAACATCATCGTAGCCAGAAGCAAGCCAGGGAGATACGGATTCAGAGGAAGGGATAGTGACAATTATGGGTATAAAAGAAAAGTTTAAAGAAGCTATTTCCTTAAAGTTAAAAGCTCAAAGCCAAGTTTTCTGGCAAGGGAAGATTCAGCAATGATAAGATCAATATCCTTCAAATCCTGCGGGATAAATTTTTCGGGCTGGAGGATTGAAACACGATAACCCTTTTGAATTAAGAAATCCTGCAGGAGGCAGCAATCAGCCCTGCTGGAGAAAAGAACGCCAATTGTTTTTTTATTTTTAAGCATCAATCGCGTTCCCAGCGCCGGGGCACCCCAGAAAGCAGACCAGTAATTCCCTTGAGCCTTTCTCCCACCTTGAGTCCCTTTGGCGTCATTTTGAATTCCCTCACATCAGATTGGAATTGGCCCCGTCTCTTTTTAAAACAGCTAATTAAGCGTACTATTCGAGCTTCCATTTCAGCATAGCGCATTAAAATGGCATTATCAAAAAGATAGCTAACCCCAATTTCGCTCAGGCTCAATTCTCCAGTTATTCTTTCCACTTCGTTTATCCAGAAAGAAGTTACTTTTTGACTTTGAAGATAGGCGACGAGATTCTGAGTGTGGACGATCAGGTCACCAAAAGCTTCCATGCAGACATTATAACCCCTGAAGCTATCAATCATCACCATATCCCTTTTTTCCTTCTCAACTTCCTGACGGACGAGATTCAAAAACTCATCAGGATAAATCGTCAAGGGACTAAGATAGACAAATTTAAGCTTGCCTTCTTTAACCTGACTTCTGGCCGGAAGACCCAGGGCTTCGCTTCGAGCCAGAAACGATTCAGGTGTTTCTTCAAAAATGTAAATTGCAGCCCGATGTCCCTTCTTTATGGCGCTGGTCAAGAAGGCCAGGCCCAGAGTTGACTTACCAACGCCTGTTGGCCCGGAAATCAGGGTGGCGGTGCCAGTTTCAATTCCACCTCCGAGTAATTCATCTAATTCAGTTATCCCGGAAGCGATTTGAGTTCCAGGTGAAAGGACTTCTTGAAGTGAATAAATTATATGTGGAAAAATCTGTATCCCTGTTGGGGTGATCCTGAAAGGATGAAGGCCAGAAAGATAATCTGATCCCCTTGTCTTTTCCACTGAAAGGTAACGAAGCTCAAGTACTCTTTTTTCGCCAATTTGACGATAAACTCGCAGGAGGCCATCCACAGCCATGGCCAAACCTGACTCCGCCTCAAGATCAGCAGGCTCGGTCACAAGAAGAGAAGTACAGCCTAAGCGGTTAAGAAAGCCTACCAGGGAAAGTACATTTTTGCGGAATTGATAGGGATCAGGTGAAAGGAGCCGCAGAATCGTCATGGAATCGAGAACCAGGCGGTCGGGCTGGAATCTTTCCAGAGACTCAAAAATCTTCTCCCAGAAAGAAGCTTCCTCGACCTGGGAAGGTGGAAAAACTCGATATTCCTCTGGCTTACCTTCTTGAGTTAAAGGGGAAAAATCAGCCATCTCTATGCCTTCAAGACTCCAGCCAAAACCGGCTATATTCCGGGCAATTTCCTGGGCAGGCTCAGAGAGTGTAATCAGCAGGCATTTTTCTTGATTTTTTATTCCCTGTCTAAGCCACTGGATGGAAAGAATTGTCTTTCCGGTTACATGAGCTCCGACCAGAAGATAAGCCCGGCCTCTTAGAAACCCGCCCCGAAGAATTTCATCCAGGCCAGGAATACCCGAACTTATCCTCTCTCCTTTCATTTTCTCCCCTCCTCTTAAAATATTATTTTAAAAACAAGCTAAATCAAGCACTTTCAGGCTTAGTTATAAATAATTTAAGGCATTCGAAGCTTTTTAGCCATGGAGAGCTTTTCCTTTAAGGCTAATTTTTTATATCATTAAAAAACAGGATAAATCAGGAAATGAGTTTTTTTGGTTCTTCAGAATCTCTGGCCTTTAACTTAAATCTGCGCAGTCCCTTTGATTTTATCTGCCTGAAATGCTGTTCCTGTTGCTATCAGCGCCACATTGAATTAAATGAATTTGAAATAGCTCGCCTGAGCCAATTTCTCGAGATACCTGAATCTGAATTAATAAAAAAATTTCTGATTCCCGGCCAGAAGCCTTCGCTTAGAACAAAAGAAGACGGAAGCTGTATTTTTCTGGGTCAGGCTGGCTGCCAGATTCATCCTGCCCGTCCCCTTGTCTGTCGCCTTTATCCTCTGGGACTTCTTTTTGGCCAGGATGGCGAGGAGAAATGGGGACTTATGCCCACACATCCTGATTGCCTGGGTCTTTTTGGTGAGGGAAAAACCCTGGAAGAATATCTTCTCAGCCAGGGGGCAATACCCTACCTTCAATTTGAACAACAGCTCAGAAATAAAGGAAAATAATTAAAGGCAAATCATCTTTAATAACGATAAAGCTGGCGAATGCTCATTCCATTTCGAGATCAGTTTAGCCTCTTTAATAAAGATGAGGACTTTTACCAAGTCGATTTATCAACCTGCCTGGCCAGATGGTTATTTCTTCGCCATTTAATAAAAAAGTGGCTGATTACATTAATGGAAAGGACTTTGAGAAAATCTGAAATTTTCTCTAGCTTTCCTTAGCTTTCGCCGAGCTCTTTTTCTTTGACCTGATTAACCACTTCTCTCTGCAGTCCTTTCAGTCGAGGCGAAAGACGCACCGGATACAGGGGAGGCTGAGGACCAAGCCTTTTGTATTTCTCGGGCAATCGAGAAAAATCAGCTTCAAAGGTTCTTCTTATTTCCTCGAGGGAAGGCAAAGCTGAATTGGCTTTTCCCTCTTTTAGGAAAGCCTTTAAAAGAGGCTCGCCTCCAGCGATGGCTTCTTCTTTCAGGGAAAGGACATCATGATGGAATTTGCCTCGGCGGTCATAAAAACGCCAGACCTGCTTACCTCCAGCCAGAGTTGCCTTACCCGGACTTAGCTTTAAAACCTCGCGGCCAGCATATTCGACCAGTTTGTATGCCATATCAAGGTAGGGAGAATCGGCGGAAACCCCCATCTTCGTCCCCACACCGAAGGAGTCAATGGCTGCCTTGCGCTGGATGACATCCTTAATTTTATTTTCATCAAAAGCGCCAGAGGCTAAGATTCTGGTTTCTTTCAGGCCAGCTTTATCCAGAATCCTCCTTACTTTCCGGGAAAGGATGGCCATGGAGCCACTATCAAGGCGAACACCAGCCAGCTTGATACCTTTTCTGGCCAATTCCTGACCAACCTGAGCTGCCTTTTTCGCCCCTGCCAGGGTATCATAGGTATCAATCAAAAGAATGGTCCTTTCGGGGAAGGCCTGAGCATAGGCTCTGAAAGCTTCTATTTCCTGGTCAAAGCTCAGAATAAAAGAATGGGCCATTGTCCCATAAACGGGAAGACCGAAGAGGCGACCGGCAAGAACATTGCTGGTTCCGGCAAAACCGGCAATGTAGCTCGCCCGGGCTACATAGAGGCCTGCCTCCAGGCTGTGAGTTCGGCGCAGGGAAAAATCAATCAGGGGTCGGCCTTGGGCAGCATAAAAGCAGCGGGCCGCCTTGGTGGCGATTATGACCTGAAAATGAAGAATATTGATCAGGGCAGTTTCCACAAGCTGGGCTTCAATCAGAGGCGCTTCGACTTCAAGCAAGGGCTCGTTGGCAAAAAAGAGCCGACCTTCAGGAATAGCCCTGACCAGGCCAGTGAATTTGAACTTTTTGAGGTAATCCAGAAATTCGGTCTTAAATAAATTCAATCCTTCAAGATAAGCCAGGTCTTCCTCAGAAAAAGCCATATTCTGTAAGAAAGCTACGACCTGAGCTAAACCGGCAGATACAAAATAATTTCTGCGGGGCGGGTAGTTACGAATAAAAAGGCTAAAGGTAGCTTTCTCATTCATATTTCGCTCAAAATAAACAGCGGACATGGTAAGTTCATAAAGGTCAGTATTGAGGGCTGAATAGAACCTGTTTCTGGCATCAGGATACTTTTCTTCTGAATTAACCATGGCCCTATCCTTTCCCGGACATTAACAACTCATTTAATTTTCAAATAACAAAAAACGAAAGAGTAAAATTAGCAGAATAAAATTAAACAATCTATTTTGGCCAAAGAATACCTCTACCCTCCGAAAGAATCAAGGCCAGAGAGCAGGCGATGGAAAGGGGTAATCTGGAATTTAGATGCCTGAAAAAATCGATTAAAAAGGGACCAGGCACAAAGTTCATTTTAAAGACTTTTTCTTGCTCCTGTTTAACCATTTACATTTAATGTCTTTCAAGCTAGTTGATTTATTCTCATGAACCTGATTTTATTCTCCAGAGATTGATTAGACCTCAACAGATTGATTCTTTCCTGAGGATTTCATTATTAAAACAGGCCAGCTATGCGGTAACCACAGTAACTACAGGCTGACCCCTTCAGGGCCATTTCTTCTACCCAGAATCCCTGGCGCCTGATGATTGGCCGGCGACAGTTAGGACAGATAGTATCCTCACCTTCGCCCCAGACATTGCCAATATAGATGAATTTCAGGCCTTCTTCTTGGCCAATGGCCGCAGCTCGCCTCAGGGTCTGAATGGGTGTTGGCGGAACAGAGGTATATTCATAATCAGGATGAAAGCGACTGATGTGCCAGGGAATTTCCGGATCAACTCCAGCCAGGAATCGAGCTATCGCCCGCAATTCTTCATCGCTATCATTGAGCCCGGGAACAACCAGGGTGGTTACCTCAACCCAGATTCCCAGTTCTTTCATGAGCTTAATTGATTCCAGAACTGGCTCGAGTTTAGCCTTGCAAATTTTTTTATAAGTTTCTTCCTTGAAGGCCTTCAGGTCGACGTTAGCGCCATCAAGATAAGGCTGGATGGTTTTTAAGGCCTCTGCTGTCATAAAGCCATTGGTAACAAAATTATTGGCCAGCCCTTCTTTTTTTGCCAGAACTGCCGTGTCATAGGCATATTCAAAAAAGATAGTTGGCTCAGTATATGTATAGGAAATACTCCGGCAGCCATGGCGCAAAGCTTCCCTGACTATTTTCTCTGGCGGCATGATGTAACCGAATTCCTGAGGTCTTTCTTTCTTGGTTACCTGAGAAATCTCCCAGTTCTGACAGAAGGGACAGCGGAAATTGCAACCCACCGTGGCGATGGAAAAAGCCTTAGAACCAGGGTAAAAATGATAGAGAGGCTTTTTTTCAATGGGATCGACATTGGCGGCGATGACCTCACCATAAACATGGGTATAGAGCTTCCCCTCCCTGTTTTCTCTTACCCCGCAGATACCCCATTTTCCAGGGGCAATCTGGCAAAAATGGGCACATAGAAAGCACTCTACCTTTCCTCCGTCCAGGCTCCGATAAAGACTGGCTTCTTTAATCACCACTCCCTCCTTCACCATTTTAATAGGAAATTCATTAATTGAAAATAAGGCGCAAGTTCAGAGACAGTCTCTTAACGCCTCTGAATCATGAGCCACGTACGAAAACACATTAACATTTCCAGCTATTTTTTATCGAATGGTAGTTGAAGCTGAATTTTTATTTGCTTTTTTTGAGTCTTTTCGCTGAAGCTTTCTTTGATTCGACTCTGGCCTTTAAAGCCTGAGCTTTCAGGAATTCCCGGGCTGAAGGGCAGAGATCCTGAAGAAAACATTCCGCGCAGCTAGGCTTTCTGGCCTGACATATCTTCCGGCCATGGTCAACGAGCATATAATTGAAATCTATCCAGTCAGCTCTGGGCACCAGGGCCATTAAGTCTTTTTCAATCTTATTAGCATCTTTTTGCCGGCTCAAACCGAGGCGATAGGCCAGGCGACGCACATGGGTATCCACAGCAATGCCTTCGGCCTTGCGAAAAGCTGAAGAAAGGACAATATTGGCTGTTTTTCTGGCCACGCCTGGCAGGGAAACCAGGGCCTCCATATTATCTGGAACCTGGCCCCCGAAATCGCTGACAATTTTTCTGGCCGCCCCAATGATGGCTTTAGCCTTGTTTCGATAAAATCCGGTAGGCTTGATAATCGCCTCGAGCTCTTCCGGTTTGGCTCTGGCTAAAGCTTCGGCTGTTGGATATTTTTTAAATAGAATGGGAGTTATCTCGTTGACCCTTTCATCTGTACATTGAGCGGCCAGAATTGTGGCCACCAGAATCTGGAGAGGCGTTTCAAAATGGAGAGCTGTCCGGCTGGCCGGATAGGCCTGCCTTAAGCGCCGGATTATTTCCCCTATCCTTTCTTTGGCTGGCGCCAGCATTCATTCCCTCCAGGAAATAAAATCTAATTAATTTTACTTCAGAAATAAGAAAAAAAGAAATCCAGCCAGAAAGGCAATAAAAGATGCTTAACCGGTCTAATTTATGAGTGTCTTTATTAGCCTGAGAGGGTCTTCATTAAGAAAAAGTCCTTGTTGATTCAGCTGGGGATCAGAACCGGAAAGATCAAAAATTTTTCTAAGTGTCTTCTGGGGATAAATATCCTATTTGGAGATAAGAAGAATTTCTGACTTTCTTCTGCCTTCGAACATTCTTTAAGTAAAAAAGGATTATCGTGCAATTAATAATATAACAGTTAATAGCAGATTCAATTCCTGAGACTTTCTTTCAATTGAGACAGATTAAAAGAAGCAGTTAAAAAATCAATATATATGTATCGGTTTACCTGGATAGACTCCAGAAGAACCACTCTTTTAAGGGCCGATATGAACCAGCTCTTCGCCGAAATGAAAAGCGGCCACATCATAATGTTCAGGGAAGCGCTCAAGTAAATCAAGCTCCGAAAGAATTAAAGCGGCATGGCTGCGTTCGACCCTTCTCAAATAATCAAGGATATGCCGGGCAAGATCATCCTCCACCTTCTCCCTTGCTTCCCGATAAAAAGCTTCAGCCGTTCTTTCAGCCTTTAAGGCTAATTGAAACAGATCAATTACCTTCAATCCCCGGCTAGAAGGAACTTCCAGGCCAGGTTCTATGCCCTTTTCAGGTAGGCTTGAAGGCACCTGGCCAAAGCGCTGCCGGCAGAGTCTTAAAAGAATCACCCGGTGCTTTTTTTCTTCCCGGACCAGGAAGCGAACTTTTTGTTTAAGAAGATCAGCTTTAATCCTGGCCAAAATTTTCTGGTAAAAACGGGCCGCCTCAATTTCTGATTTAATAGCCAGAGCCAGAATGTCCAAAGGTTTGGCCTGAGCTGAAATCATTTTTTCTCCCCTTATTTAACTTTTTAGCTCCATTTAACTCATTATTTAATCACTTTTAACAAAATTTTTCTAATTTATTTTTTAAAGCAATTGTTTTTTCCAAAAGAATTTTACAATTAATCTCTCGGCTTAATTTTATTGAACTTCGACTTTTTTATTCTGGCTATAAAAATTTCCTGACTCAAATGGAAATCATTTTTTCAATCGCGCCGAGGGCTCTGGCTCTAATATCTGGAGGGACAGTAACTCTTGGTTCCATGGACTCGAGAGCTCGATAAACTTTATTCAGGGTTATTTTTTTCATATTAAAGCAAATTGAACCTGACTTTAAAGGATAAAAATTCTTTTCCGGATTTTCTTTTTTCAGACGATAGATTATCCCTTCTTCAGTTCCGATGACAATTTCTCTTTGATTCGTTTTTCTGGCTTCTTTAACCATCTTGCCGGTTGAAAGAACAAGGTCGGCTCCATCAATCACCTCAGGCGGGGATTCAGGATGAACCCAGATCTGAGCTCCAGGATGCTCCTCCCGGCTACGCCTGATATCTCCGGATGAAAACTGGTGATGGACATAACAGAATCCATCCCACGAAATGATTTTCTTGATAGTATGACGTTGAATATAAGAACCGAGATTTTTATCAGGAACAAAAAGAATTTCTTCATTTTCAAGTGAGTTAACCACCTCAACCGCATTGGAGGAAGTACAGCAGACGTCAGCTTCAGCTTTAACAGCGGCAGTTGTATTGATATAACAGACGACCGGGCGGCCAGGATAATTCTTCTTCCATTCCCTGAGCTCATCGGCGGTAATCATATTAGCCATGGGACAGCCAGCCTGAAGGTCGGGCAAAAGAACTATTTTTCCCGGAGCCAGGATTGAGGCTGTTTCGGCCATAAAATGAACGCCACAGAAGACAATAACTTCTGCCTCGACGCGAGCGGCCTGACGGCTCAATTCGAGAGAGTCGCCAATAAAATCAGCCAGATCCTGAATTTCCGGTAATTGATAATTATGGGCCACAATGATGGCCCGGCGTTTCTCCTTGAGCTCCAGAATTCTCGCTTTTAGCTCTTCCTGATTCATCATTCTCTGAGAACCGCCTTTTAAACCTCTTTTTTCGGCTGATTTTTCAGAATTAATTATCTTTTCTCAATAATGGAGCTTTTTAAAGGAGCTTTATTTTAATTTCCTAATATAAACCTTGATAATTTCACCTTCTTCTTCCAGGCCAAGGAATTCCTGCCCGGTAAGACGACACCAAGCCGGCATATCTTCTTTTATCCCGGGATCGGTTGAAATGACCTCAAGAACCTGGCCAACCTCGAGCTCTTTAAGCCGCCTGGAGGTTTCAATAATGGGCATCGGACAGAGAAGGCCGAAACAATCAAGGGAGGCGTCAGCTTGCATGCTCAGAGATTTGCCCCGCAGTTAATACAGGTTGATTCACCCTTCCTGGTGTAATGACCGCAATGGGGACATGCCACAAGTTCTATCTGGCAATGGGTACAATAATTCTCCAGGCCCTCAATCGGCCCTTCACAGTAGGGGCAGCAGCAGGCTGCCTCTTCTCTTGCCTCAGCTTCGGCTTTTTCTTTAATAATTTCTGCTTCCTTCATCTTCGCTTCCTGCTTTTTCTTATAGTCCATGATGGCCGCATGAAGAGCATCAGCTCCCAGATTGGAGCAGTGAAGCTTATTCTTGGGTAAGCCACCAAGTTCTTCAGCAATCTTTTCATTGGTAATCTGAAGGGCCTCCTCCAGGGTCATTCCCTTGGCCATCTCACTGACCATACTTGAGACAGCAATGGCTGCCCCGCAGCCAAAGGTCTGAAATTTAACATCTACAAGACGATTATCTTTAACCTTAATGTAAAAAGTCATCATATCGCCACAAACGGGATTACCCACCTGGCCAATGCCATCGGCGTCTTCGATTTTCCCGACATTGCGGGGATTTTGAAAATGCTCCATAACCTTTTCGCTATAAATCATTGCTTTTTACCCTCCAGAAACTGGGTATAAAGGGGCGACATTTTTCTCAATCTATCGACAATAGGTGGAAAGACCTCCAGAAGTTCATCGATATCTTCGCGCGTCGTGCCATTAATCAGGCTGAAAACAATTGAACCCTGGGCGGTGGCGTGGTCGAGGCCCATAGCCAGAAGAACATGGGAAGCTTTCAAAGCTCTCGAGGTACAGGCCGAGCCACTGGAAGCTGCAAAGCCCTTTAAATCAAGATTGAGAAGCATGGCCTCTCCCTCAATAAATTCTACACAAAAACTGGCATGATGGGGCAAACGCCGCTCAGGATGGCCGGTTAAAATTACATGGGGAATTCTTGAGGGCAGTTCCTGGATAAGATAATCACGAAGGGGCTGAAGATTTTCTGCCCATGATTTCATTTCCTGCCGGGCAATCTCGGCTGCCCGGCCCAGGCCAACAATCGCTGCCACATCCTCTGTCCCGGCGCGCCGGCCTCCTTCCTGAATTCCGCCATCAATCAGCGGCAAAATCCTTGTTCCCTTTTTCAAATAAAGGGCGGCGGCCCCTTTGGGGCCATAAAACTGATGGCCGGCCAGACTCAGGGCATCTACTCCCAGATCCTTAACATCCACAACAATATTACCCACAGCCGCTACAGCATCAGTATGCACCGGGATACCTCTTTCCTGGCAAAGAGACACAATTTCCTTTACAGGCTGAATTGTTCCCACCTCCGAATTGGCCAGCATGATGGACACCACGACTGTCTCCGGCCGTAAAGCCCGGCGAACATCTTCCGGGTCCACCTGGCCAAACCTGTCCACCGGCACCTGAGTTACCTCAAAGCCAAGCTTTTCCAGAAATTTGGCTGAATGGAGAATTGACTGATGCTCAATGGCTGAAATTATCAGGTGACGCCCCTTATCTTTTCGAGCCAAGGCCATTCCTTTGAGGGCAAAATTGTTAGCTTCCGAGCCTGAAGAGGTAAAATAGATCTCGGCAGGCTGAGCGTTGATGAGAGCGGCCACCTTCACCCGAGCTTCTTCCATCGCCTGAGCCGCCAGCTGCCCTTCCTGATGCAAGCTCTGGGCATTGCCAAAATGTGTCTGCAAATAAGGAAGCATGGCTTCGACCACTTCTGCCCGGAGGGGAGTACAGGCAATATGGTCAAGATAGATTCGTTTCATCAGAACTTCCGCCTTATTTTTAAAAGTTTTCTGCTCTATTTTAATTTCTTTCCGATTTTAAACAGCCACAACCTCTTTTATTTCAGGAACTTCTTTTTTCAAAATTCTCTCAATACCCATTTTCAGCGTCATCTGGCTCATGGGGCAGCCCCCGCAGGCACCCGTCAGTCGAATCTTGACGACATCTCCCTCAACATCAATCAATTCGACATCGCCACCATCACGCTGCAGGGCAGGCCTTATCTTATTTAAGGCCTCTTCGACTTTTTCTCTCATTTTTCTTCTCCTTAATTTATAGCTTCCTCAAACCAGCCGGCCAGCAAGGCCAGTTTTTCTGTTTGAGCTGAAATTATAATATATACCTCTCATTTAAATTTTTCCATTAATAGCCTGACCTTTTCTACCTCAGGCTTTAACTCGAGCTCAGCAATTGATTTCTCCCGGTCAGGCAGAACGAGCTCTTCCAGGGTTTTTTCTGGCCTGGCATAAAGGACCCCCAGAACGAATTTATCTTCCCGATTAAGCCAGCTCCAGGCCAGGCTGAGATCAGCAGGGAAGCTATCTTCCTGGCTCAAAATTTCAATATGATTTCTGTACCAATCATAAGTATTAATTTTATTATAAGTAACACAGGGGCTAAGAACATCGATCAAAGCAAAACCCTGATGTTTTAAACCGCTTTTCAGGAGAAAGGCGAGATGATCGACCTCCCCTGAGAATCCCCGGGCAATAAAGGTGGCGCCAGCACCCAGAGCCACTTTAAGGCCATCAAGTGGCGGCTCCACCGTTCCGAAGGGAGTAGAAATGGAAATGAAGCCCCGGGGACTGGTGGGTGAAGCCTGGCCCTGGGTAAGAGCAAAAACTCTATTGTTAACAACAATAATCAGAAGACCAATATTTCTGCGAGCGGCCTGAAGGAGATGATTGAGACCAATAGAATAGGCGTCACCATCACCACTTACGCCAATCACTTTCAGTCCGGGATTGACTATTTTAATTCCGCTGGCCACAGGCACAACCCGGCCATGGAGGCCATGAAAACCATAGCTGAGGAAGTAATTGGGAAAGCGGCCATGACAACCGATTCCCGTAACAATGACAATAGAGGCGGGATCAAGTTCAAGGGAAAAAGCGGCTCTTTTCATGGCATCCAGAAGGCCATAGAGACCGCAACCTGGACACCAGGTAGGCTTCTGACGCGAAAAAATGTCTTTACTTCTGGCTACAGGCATATTTCTTTGAGACTCCGGTAAATTTCTTCTGGCGTGAAATTATCGGGTGAATATTTCCTCAGAGATTCCACTTTCATCTCGGGGTCGAAATTTATCTGGCTCCGGAGCAGGGTCAGAAGCTGACCGGTGAAATTATTTTCAACGACCACGAGCTTTTGAACTCCTTTGAGGAACTCACTGACCTCTCTTGAAGGAAAGGGCCAGAGGGTTCGAATCTGAAGGAATTTGATTTTGATTTCCTTTTCCAAAAGGTTTATCGCCTCAAGAATCGGGCCCCTCGTCGACCCGACGCCAATTATGGCTGTTTGAGCTTCGGGCTGACCGTAAATTCGGGGCGATGGAAGTTCAGGGTAAATGCTGGAAAGCTTGCGCATTCTTTTTTCCATCATCTTTTCCCTGACTCGAGGGTCCTCGCTGCGTAAGCCGGTTTCGTCATGTTCCACACTCTCCGCTAAATGAATTCCTCCTGGAGTACCTGGAATTACCCGGGGGGATATGCCATCTTCAGTTATCAGGTAACGTTTATAAGGAAGGTGTCCGGCTAACTCCTGAGCTGAAAGTAATTTACCCCGGTCAATCGCCCAGGTCTCGGCAAGAGGAAAGGGAGCTGTCCTTAAATTCTGTCCAAGATCAAGGTCAATCAAAATGACCACCGGCCCCTGAAATTTTTCAGCCAGATTGAAAGCCTCAACAGTAAAAGAAAAACATTCTTCCACCTTACCTGGCGCCAGAACAATTCGAGGGAACTCGCCATGGGAACCAAAAACCCATTGAAGGAGATCACCCTGCTGAGTTTTTGTGGGCAGACCTGTTGATGGGCCAACTCTCTGGACATGGGCGATGACAACCGGCACTTCTGTCATTCCGGCCAGGCTGAAGGCCTCCATCATCAAGGAGGCTCCAGGACCAGAAGTAGAAGTCATAGCTCTGGCTCCAGCAAAAGCAGCTCCAATGGCCATATTAAGGGCAGCCAGTTCATCTTCTACCTGAAGAACAACACCGCCAAATTCCCTGATCCGGGGAGCCAGCCACTGCCAGATTTCGGAGGCCGGACAGATGGGATAGGCAGCAAAAAAGCGACAGCCCCCGGCCAGGGCACCCAGGGCAATAGCTTCATCCCCCATCAGGATCACGCGGTCATCATCATTGGAGCGGGGTAAAAACCAGCGCCTATCAGCCGGGATTAATTTCTGGCCAAGCTCAAAACCAAAATCAATGGCTTTCAAATTAAGCTCAACTACATTCTGGCCTTTCCTCTGGAGGAATAAATCTTTTATTAAGGCCTCGACTGGACTGATTTCGAGACCAAGAAGATAGCTGAGGGCGCCGATGGCCATCATGTTTTTATATAATTCCTGGCCGAATTTTTCCCGGGCTGGTTGACGCAGGGGAAAGGCCACGGAAGCAACCTTCGGGCTTTCCAGAGCTTTCAAAGCCGCGTCATCGGCGCTATCGCAGAGAATAAGGGCACCTTCATTCAGACGGGGGGCAAGTTTTTTTATGGCCTCGCAATCAAAGGCAAGAAGGATGTCCACCCCTTCACGGCGATTTTCAATTCTTTTGAGGGCAGCCCGAACTACATATTGCGTGCCCTCACCTCGGATATTAGAGGGAAAATCGCGGTAGGTAACAGACCACCAGCCATATCTTTTAAGCAACCTGGCCAGGATATTTCCGGTAAACAGAACTCCATCCCCGGCTTTTCCGCCTATGAGAATAGAGATATCCTCAACCCGTTTTCCTTTTTGTTCTTCTCTTTCCACCTGAAGCCTTCAATAAATCAGAGCTAATAAATTCTTAAACTTAACTCTCATAAAGCTTTCTAAGCCTTGAAATGGAATCCCCATAACAAGCCCTGAGCTTTTTCCATAGCACGATCAAGCTTCAAATTTTGATTCCTACCATTGACATTATATCAATTTAATGAACTTTTTCAACTAAATCTATCGGAATAATAAACAATTAATCCCTTAATTAAGGGGAATAGTTAAACCATCAGAGGCGGCTATGACCTTAAGGCCGAGCTCCTCTTCGAGCTCTCGGGCGAGCTCAAAGGGTCTGGCCCGGAGCATTCCCAGCCCAAAATGGGTCAGGATAGCTACAGCCGGTTTGATTTCTCGGATTAATCTCCGGGCATCATCCAGAACTAAATGCTGAATGGAAGGGTCTTCAAAGGGCGAGTCACGGACAACGTTAAGGACGAGCCAGTGAGCCTGGCGGTAACAATCAATGAGAGCCGGGAAAAATTTGGTGTCAGCCACAATAGCCAGCTTTTTCCCCTTTATTTCAAAAATCAACCCGTAGGTCTCGACAGGGTGAAGATGCCGAATCGAGGTACGCCATTGGAGTTCTCCTAAACTATATGAGGAATCAGGTTTAAGGGAAACAATCCCTTCGAGATATCCTTTTAAATAATTAAAGACCACGGTCTTCTCTCCCTCCAGACATTCCTGCGGAGCAAAAAGCCAGCCCTTTTTTCTCAATCCTCCCTGGGTTATGGCATCAATGAGAATATTGACATCATTGGCATGATCAATGTGACCATGGGTAAGAATCAGGCCATCAATCTTTTCAACGTCAATTTTCGGCCTGACTGTATTGAGCCTGACCAGAGTTCCCGGACCAGGGTCAATAATGACCTTTTTTCCCATCGCTTCCAGATAAAGGCCAGCTGAAGAACGCAGCTGACGAGCCACAACAAAACGGGCACCGGCTGTCCCCAAGAATTTAAGCCAGGCTTCGGTTTCAGCAACTGACCCTTTTTTCTTTTTTGCTTTCAATACTACTTCACTTCCCTCTTTCAAAAAAACAAATTTTTAGTCCATTTCGTTCGTTATTCCTTTTTTAAACGACGTCAATTTTTATTCCTAAAATGGCCCTTATCTATTTAAATATCATTGCCCTTTTAATTTTTTTCTTCAAAATCGAATCCCGTCTTATTTAGCTCCATAATCTTATTTCCTGGGGATTTTAATTTCCCAATTTCCTTTTTTCAATTTTAGTCTCTGGCCTTCTTTCTCGCCTCTCTGGCATCTTTTTAATATGCTTTCTAATTTGACTTACACTCCCTTATATTTTCGAGTCTCAAAAACCTCGATTAGACTCGAGTTAATCTTTAAAAATAATAACCCTTTCTACCTGTCTGCTTTCTGAATATTCTTTCAATAAGAAAATTTACATTTCGATTTGTAGATCTTCACTCTTGTCCGGGAATAAGTCTTTATTAATCTCTCATCTATTTGGCCGTGGCTCTCTTTTTTTTCATCGGCTCGTCGCAGCAAATAAAAACATGCTCTTCGGCACATCCACAGGCTTCATCAACTATAATCCGGTAACCACAAACACGGCATTCATAGGTTGTGCCCTTTTTATTCCTGGGCCTGGCCCCTTTGGCCGTCGCGGCTTTTAAAGCCTCTTTTTTCGTTCCTTCCTTCTTAGGCATTTTTCTTCTCCTTTGTTCAATTTTTTGTTCTTGATTTAACATTTAAATTAAATTTTGTCAATTAAATTTTGCTAATGCATCATGGCTCTTTGGTTAAAATATTATTATTCGATGCTCAACGCCGCTATATTCTCCGCAAGCAAGAAAAGAAAAAATTTGATAGCAGCCGTAAATATATTTAGTAGCTATTGATATGTTTAAAGCTAAATACACTTGAGATTTAAGGGATATTTTCTAAAGGACAATTTATTCCAATCCTTTTCTTTGAAAAAGCTAAGAAGAAACCTTTTTAAGACGCCCCTTTCCGATAAATGTTTTCTTTCAGACATAAAAGCTAAATAGCCATCGGTCTTATCGGGTTACTGGCAGCGGTCTTTATTCAGGTTAGCTCTGATAATATTCATATCAACAAGGTCGCTGATTCTATCTTCGAGAATGATGGTTTCGCTTCTTTCCATCCCGGTCGAAATAATAGCCACCTTAGCCTCAATTAAATCTTCAAGAAAATGAACATAATCAAGGAAAGCCTGAGGTAATCGGGACAAATCCTGCAAACCCTGAAGGCTCTTTTTCCAGCCCTTCAGGGTCCGGTATTCAGGTTCCACTTTTTCCAGAATCCAGGGTTCGGTAGGGAAATCCTTTAAGATCTCTCCGCGATAACGATAGCCCACGCACACTTTGATTTCATCAAAAACATCCAGGACATCGGGTTTAGTTAAAGCAATCCTCTCAATTCCATTGACCCGGCAAGAATAAGCCACGGCAACCGCATCAAACCAGCCACAACGACGGGGCCGGCCGGTCGTGGCTCCAAATTCATCGCCTCTTTGCTGAAAAATCTGGCCCTCTGGGCCAGCGATCTCCGTCGGCATGGGCCCGCCGCCGACTCTGGTAGTATAAGCTTTAGTTACTCCCAGGACAGCATCGATTCTTGTCGGCCCGACACCCGAGCCCGTGCAGGCCCCGCCTGCTGTTGAATTGGAGGAGGTAACATAGGGATAGGTGCCATGGTCAATATCCAGCAAGGTCCCCTGGGCTCCCTCAAAAAGAATCCTTTTCCCTTCTTTAATCATTTTAGACAGGAGAGAAGAAGTATCTTTGATATATGGAGCAATCTGTTCAGCATAACCTGCATATTCCCTGAATATCTCCTCAGCCTTAAGTTCTGGCTGAGCGGCGAGCCTCATTAGCTCATTTTTCAGAGCGACATTTTCTTCAATTTTCTCTCGCAAAATATTTAAATCAAGAAGATCCCCACATCTTATGCCCAGGCGAGCGGCCTTATCTTCATAGGAGGGACCAATGCCCCGGCAGGTGGTGCCTATCTTTTTCTGGCCACGTCTTTCTTCAGACCATTTCTCAATTAGAGAATGATAGGGCATGATCAGATGAGCCTGACGGCTGATAGCCAGGTTGTTTTCAATTTTCAGCCCGAGAGATCGGAGTAAAGCGACCTCTTCCAGAAAAGCCCGGGGACTCAAAGCCACACCATTGCCAATCACGCAGAGTTTATCCGGATGTAAAATGCCAGAGGGAATTAGATGAAGAACCAGCTTTCTCCTTTTAATATAAACTGTGTGACCGGCATTATGGCCTCCCTGATAACGAACAATGACCTCAAAAGAAGGGGCTAAAACATCAACTATTTTCCCCTTGCCTTCATCACCCCACTGCGTTCCGAGCACAATAACATTGGCCATAGCTTTCCTCTCCTCCTAATTTTCGGGAAAAAACCGAAGATAAATTCTCTTTTAATTCTATCAGAACAGAGGAAAGAAAAACAAGGCTTTCTCTAAATCAGTTCCGGAAGAAAAAATAACTTGAAAAGCAGATTGAATTGAAAGTAGCTTTCAATTTTCTATATATAAAAGATGATTTATAAAATCAAAAACAGAAGCTAAATTGATAAACTGGAGCATGGACAAAATTCAAAAAACGATAATCTTCAAAATCAACTAAATAACTTTAAATGAAATAAATTATCCAGGATAACCTATCTCTGGACCATTTCCATTTTTTTAACTAGGCCGGTCTTTTTAAAAGCAGTCTCCCGATTTTCTTTTTCCTGCCGATTGTGCCTTTTTTATTCAAGATGAAAATATTTCTGGTTTCAGTCAGTTCTATAATTTTACTGCTTGCTTCGAAACTAAATTTGGAACGAATAGCAATTAAGCTTTAACCCGGGCTAAGCTGGGAAAAATTGAAATCCTCTTCAAGCAAAGCCTCTTTCCAGGGACTGACGTCTATCTTTGCCGTAACCGCCCGAACAATTTCATTAACTCCCTGTTTGGTTCCCATCCAGATGGCTCCAACGAGCCTGCCCTTCTGTAAAACAATTTTTTTATATATTCCTTTTTCCTCATCAACTCGCCTCAATTCTTCCATCTCCTCGCCTTCGCCCTGAATCATCCCTGCCGAAGTTAAAGCAATGCCGATAACCTTGAGCGAATTTGAAGGAATTGTTCCCTCATAGGGCTTGGTTTGCCCTAAAATGTTATAGGCAGCCGTTCTCGCCTGATCAAAAGCCGCCGGAATAATCCCGTAAAGACGGCCCCGGTGCTCAACCACATCACCAGCGGCAAATATCTCTGGATGACTGGTGCGCAAAAAATCATCCACCAGAATGCCCTTGTTTATCCTGAGGCCGGCCTGTTGCGCCAGCTCAAGACTGGGTCTGATGCCGGCAGCAATTAAAACCATTTCAGCAGCGATTATTTCTCCACCTTTTAACCTTACTCCTTTCACTCCGTCATCACCCAGGATTTCTTCAGTAGATTGATTAACGAGAACCTTGATTCCCAGAGATTCAATTTGCCTCTTTAACAGAGTGGCTCCCGGAAGATCGAGCTGTCGCGGGAGCAACCGATCAAAGAATTCAATCACCGTAACCTCGGCTTCCCTTAATCTCAGGGCCCTGGCCATTTCCAGACCAAGAAGACCTCCCCCGATAACGACCACCAGGCGATGATTTTTCAGATAATCAAGAATAGCCAGGGCATCATCCAGGGTTCTCAGGGTAAAAACACCCTTCTGGTCAGCCCCTTTTATGGGCGGCTTCGAGGCTCTGGCCCCGCAGGCAAGAAGAAGTCGATCGAACTTTTCCCTCTTTCCGTTGGCCAGTTCAACTTCTTTCCTTTCTGGATCAAGGCTTTTTACCGGGCTGGCCAGCAAGACCTCAATCCTCTGCCGCTGAGGCCATTCTTCAGGAAAAGCAAAAATCTTTTCCTGTGGCCTTAAACCAGCCAGAAATTCAATCAGATTAGGCCGTGGATAATAGGGGAACCTCTCTTCAGCCAGAATTGAAATTTCTACCTCTAAATCAAGTTCTCGCAAAGTCTTGGCCGCCATCGTGCCGGCGATACCGTTGCCGATTATAATAACTCTCATCGTCAGCCCTTAATTTTCAATTTTCTGGAAAAAGTCCTTGCTGACCCCGCACTGGGGACAGACCCAATCCTCAGGTAATGATTCAAAGGGCGTTCCGGGACTGATACCATTCTCCGGATCGCCCTTTTCAGGGTCATAAATATAGCCGCAGGCGGTGCATTCCCATTTTTCCAGGGTCATTCTGTCTCCTCCTTTTATTTTTTCTTTTTACCCTGTTAATCTTCAGGTAAAAAGATGCGTTCATATTCCAGCTCAAGCCGCAGTTTATGAGATTTTTCCTGATTTTCAAGATAGCGAAAAAGCCTTTTAAGTCTGGTTGATTTTGTGGCCTGAGCCAGAGAACCATAAAAAGTTGCAGCCTGTTTTTCTTTCTGGGCAGCCCGCACCAGAAGATCCTGGAGGGGAATTTCAGGAGAAAGGGATTCCACGACTAAACTGTCAGTTAAACCCAGATCAACCGGTCGAGTTAAATCTTCTTCAGGCAGATTAGACCAATCAAGCTTTTCTAACTTTTCTTTATGTTTATCTTCTTCCTGAGCTAAATCAAGCAAAAGCTTCTTGACAGCCCCCTCTTGAGCTTTACCCGCAAGCTGACGATAGGCTGAAGCAGCTTCAATTTCCCGGTTAATCGCTATTTCTATGGCTTTTTCCCAGGTAATCTTGGACATAACCTCCGCCTTTTATGTAGATTTATTATCAGTTTCAGATTTTGCTTCTTCCTTTATATAAAAAAATTAAAATTAAATTTCCTCTCTTATCATTATATTCGCCCAAATTTTCATGTCAATCAAAATCAACTTTTCAACTAGAAGCTTGTTCTTATTTTCTTGACAACGGCAGCACCTATTTTGGAAAACCCAGGGGAGCAAAATTTTAAGGGAATCATAAACTTTTTTAAAAGCGGCAGACAATTTATTCTCAGTCTATCTTTTAAATGAGCCGAGGTAAAGATAATTATAATGCCCTCTTTTTCTGGGATAAAAGAGACTTATCAAGCAAAATAGCTAACTATACATAATAAAGAACATAGAAATTTCAATAATTTTGGAGCCAAACTGGAACATGAGTTGCAGCCATAGCGTTTAAGAATACACCCCGCTTTCAAATGGCCCTGAGTCAAAGGCAAAAATAAAATGCCCTAATTTAGCGTCTGTTCTTTTGGCTGATTAAAAAAGCGTGAAAATTATTCTAAGACGGACCGGATTACCCAAGAGGCTGACACTGTGGACAGAAATAGGTGCTTCGACTACCTACCTTTTTGCGCTTGATGGTCTGACGACAGCGATAACACCTCTCACCTTCCCGACCATAAACTCGAAGGTGGTCCTGGAAGCCACCTGTTTCTCCCAGGCCGTTACGATAATCCCGCACCGAGGTGCCCCGAAATTTAATCGCCTGAGCGAGGACAAAAATCATGGCTCGGTATAGCCGGCCGAGCTCCTTTTGCGAAAGGGAACCTGTAAGCCTTTCCGGGTTAATACCCGCCCTGAAAAGAATTTCATCGCTGTAAATATTGCCCAGGCCGGCCAAAAAATCCTGTCTTAGGAGAAGAGACTTGATTCTTCCCTTCCTGCCCTGAAAAAGAGAAATGAATTCACCCGCTGAAAGATCAAGGGGGTCCGGGCCGAGCCGATTTAATGGATCAACATGGTTCTCGCGGGGGGTTTCAAAAATCTTTATATAGCCAAATTTCCTGACATCGCGGAAACGAAGCTCAAGGTTATCGTCATCAAACTTAATGATCAGACGGACATGCTTATCCCTAGCCACTTCTGAGGGAGCCAGGTAAAGCTGGCCGGTCATTTTGAGATGAACGAGCAGCGTTTCCTGACGGTCGGAATCAATCAGGATCATTTTGCCGCGGCGTCTGATTTGAATGAGCCGCGTCCCGGTCCATCTCAGAAGAGCTTCTGGCTCGGTATCCTTTAAAAGAAAAGGCCAGAAGAGCTTGATGGCTTTAATCAATTTTCCTTTAATTCGCCCTCTCAAGGAACGGCAGATTGTTTCGGCTTCAGGAAGTTCAGGCATGGTCATATTATAATTGATCGAACTTGATTTAAAATCATTTTTTTTCTATCATGCTCTCCTCATGATAATAAAGGCTTGGCTCTGTTTTCTTGCGGGCTGGATTATTCCCGGGCTTGGCCATATTATTCAGAAAAAATTCCTGCGGGGCCTAATTTTATTTGCCTGCATTGCGGGTATGGCTGGCCTGGGGCTGGCCATGGGTGGCAAAATTTATTCTTTCCGCTTTGATAATCCGCTCATGGTTCTGACAGTTTTTGCTGATCTCGGGAACGGCCTCCTCTTTGTCTTCGCCCGGCTTTTGCCCATCGGTCAGGGCATTCTTGAAAAATCAACCTTTGAATTTGGCACGACCTATATCGCTGGTGCCGGCCTTCTCAACTATTTAGTAGCTCTCGATGCCTTTGATATCGCCAGAGGGAAAAAATCATGAAATTTGAAAGTCATCTCCTCTCCATGATTGTCTATGCGCTACTTGTTTCCATTGTGCTGGGAATTCTTCGACGAAACGATTTCAAAAGACGCCTTCGTTATATTATTTCATTATTTTTAATCATGGTAGCCGGAGCCCTTATTTTCGGCTGGTTCATGTTCCTTTTCGCCCGCTAAAATCTGCCCTGCTTTCACCAGGAAAAAGGGAGCAACCTCTTTTGTTTTTTCATGTTAGCATCTTTTTCTGATCTGAATCTTTTTCAATTAAAACTTTTTCAAAAAGTTCCCTGGTTGTCTCTTCCCCTGCTTGCCTCAGACTGGCTTGAAAAACAAATACAAGAACCTGGCGGGATAAAGCTATTCCTCGGGCTATTCTTTTATTTGTCAACATTTTTTTCGGTATGCTATAATCGCTACCAAATATGAACTTAAACGATTACGAAATCGTTATTGGCCTCGAAATCCACGCTCAGCTTCTTACCCGAAGTAAGCTCTTCTGCAGCTGCAGCACTGCCTATGGCCAGCCTCCCAACACTCAGACCTGTCCGGTTTGTCTCGGTTTGCCAGGGGCTTTGCCCGTAGTTAACCAGGAAGCTGTTTTCATGGCCATAAAATTTGGCCTGGCTGTAGGCGCGACCATCAACCGGTTTTCCGAATTCAGCCGCAAACATTATTTTTATCCTGATCTGCCCAAGGGCTATCAGATTACTCAATATGATCGTCCTATTGCTCAGGGCGGCTCAATTATATTCATTACGCCTGAAGGGAGAAAATCCATTGGCCTTGAGAGGATTAATCTGGAGGAGGATGCCGGTAAATCCATCCATGATGGCCTGCCTGATTCGGCTCTGAGAAGCAGCCTTGATTTTAATCGCTGTGGTGTTCCCCTGCTGGAAATTGTGGGCCGGCCGGAAATTCACTCACCCGAGGAAGCCGTGGAATTTTTACAGGCCTTGCGAACCCTGCTGCTTTATTTAGAAATCTGCGATGGCAATATGGAGGAGGGAAGCCTGAGGTGCGACGCCAATATTTCCGTGCGGCCGAAAGGAAGCCACAGACTGGGGGTTAAAACCGAAATCAAAAATCTTAATTCCTTTCGCTTCCTCCAAAAAGCGCTGGAATATGAGGCCCGGCGACAGGCAGAGCTTCTCGCTTCAGGAAAAACTATCCACCAGGAAACCAGACTCTTTAACCCAGATGAAAACAAAACCTTTCCCATGCGTAGTAAAGAAGAGGCTCATGACTATCGCTATTTTCCTGAACCAGATCTTCCCCCCTTAATTCTTGAGCCTGAAATGATTGAGGCGGCCCGCCAGAGTCTACCTGAGCTTCCCCATGAAAAATTGGAAAGATTTATGAGTCAATATCAACTACCTCTCTACGATGCCAAAATTCTGACCTCGTCGCGGGCTCTGGCCGATTATTTTGAAAAGACAGCTTCAGCCTGCAGGGCTCCCAAAAGCGCCAGTAACTGGATAATGAGGGAGGTTCTTCGCTATTTGAAGGAAAAGGAACTATCCATTGAAAATTTTTCAATTTCACCTGAGCTTCTGGCCGAACTTATAACTCTTGTCGAAAGCAAAAAAATAACCATGGCAGTGGCGAAAGACGTAATTTTTCCGGAGATGCTCGCCCGACCGCGCTCGCCTCAAGCCATTATGGAAGAAAAGGGTCTTTTGCGTCTGAGTGATGAGGAAACCATCAAGGCAGCCATCGATCAGGTGCTTGCAAAGAATCCCGGACCGGTAAATCAATACCTCCAGGGAAAGTGTCAGGTTCTTGGATTCCTGATGGGACAGGTCATGAAAGAAACCCGTGGTCTGGCTGATCCCCAGCTCGTTCAATCCTGGCTCAAAACTAAGCTGGATGAATTAGCCAGTCAAAAATGATTGAGCTTTACCATATCTGGAAGCAATATCAGAAACCAGACTGGGCCTTAGCCGATATTTCCCTGACCATTCGCCGGGGTGAATTCTGCTTTATTACTGGGCCAAGCGGCTCGGGCAAAAGTACATTACTCAAAATTATTTTCCGGGAAATCCTGCCAACTGAAGGCCAGATTGTCATTGATGGCGTTAACGTCCTAAAAATACCTGATCATCTGATTTATCGGCTTCGGCGCCAGATGGGCATTGTCTTTCAGGATTTTCGCCTGCTTCACCGGCAAAGGGTCTTTGATAATGTCGCTATTTCCCTGAGAGTCCTTGGTCTTTCTCTTAAAGAAATAAGACGCCGGGTCTTCAATGCTCTGCGGCAGGTTAATCTTCATCACAAAATGTGGGACTATCCCTATCAGCTTTCCTATGGCGAACAACAGCGCGTGGCCATTGCCCGGGCAATAGTCAATGAACCTAGCATCATTCTGGCCGATGAACCTACTGGCAACCTCGATCCCGATCTGGCCTTTGAAATTATAAGCCTCTTTAAGGAAATAAACAGCCGCGGGACGACAGTCATTATCTGCACTCACGACCGGGAAATTATTCGTAAGTTTGGCGAAAAAGTTTTTTTCCTTCATAAAGGCAAATTAATCGGAAAGGAAGTTTTCCCATTTTCGAAAAAATAAGATATCTGCTTTCGGAAACGGCCAGCAGCCTGTGGAGAAATAAGGGGCGGCACTTTTTTTCCCTTGTCATCATTGCCTTCTCTTTTTTAGTTTCAGGGATTTTTATTTCCCTTTCTAATAATCTCAACAATCTGGCTAAAGAACTCAGCCGTCACCTGGCAATTGTCGTTTTCCTCGAAAAAAACCTGACGCCTCAGGAAAGAGAGGCCCTCCAGGAAAAGATTAAGCAGTCTCCCCTTGTCGCCCAGATTAACTATGTCACCCAAGAGCAAGCCCTGAAGCGCTTTGAACAAAAATTTCCTGACCTGCTACCCATTCTGCGGGAATTAAACACCAATCCTTTTCCACCTTCCCTTGAGATTGCCCTGCAGGCGCGCTATTCCCGGTCTCATCTTGTGACATCCTTTCTCGATAGCCTGAGAAAGGAAAAGGGTGTTGAGGATGTTCAATTTAACCGGGAGTGGGTGGAAAGAATTGAATCTTTTGACCGGGTCATAAAAGCCATCGGTCTTTTTCTGACTAGCCTTCTTCTGTTGGCCTCGCTTTTTATCATTTCCAATGTAATTCGTCTGAGCGTGGTTGACCGCCAGGATGAAATAAGTCTTCTTCGTCTGGTGGGCGCCACCAATAATTTTATTCGTTTTCCCTTTATCTTTGAAGGAGTCATTCTGGGCCTTCTGGGCAGCTTCCTGGCCATCGGCCTTCTCTGGCTGATTATAAGCCTTTTTCCCCTTTATGTGGGTCATTCCCTTGGCGCCTTCAAAGAGTTCTTTCAGCTTCGTTCCTTAACAGCTCCTCAGACTATCGTTTTCATTTTGAGCGGGGGTTTAATCGGCTTCATAGGAAGCCTAAGTTCTCTGGCCCGATTCCTTAAAATCTGAAAGCCTCTCTGGACAGAAAATGAGCCAGACGCAAAGGCTCAGGCACCCGGTAGCAGGTAAATTCAAGAGTTAAAAATAGAGCATCTTCAAAACTCACCCTGTGCCCAGGAGAGACAAAAACAGGTTTGACACCTGTCTTTGTCCGCAAACAATAACCAACCCTTTCTCCCTTCTGATTTCGATAAATTGTCAGCGCCCCGCGGAAATTTTCTGGCTCCTCATAGGGAAAATAGGCGCTTTTGGCACAACCGATTGTCGGTATATCTGCCATGATGCCTACAAAGGAAGCCAGCCCCATCCGCCTCGGATGAGCCAGGCCATGGCCATCAAGGAACCAGACATCAGCCTGGATTTTAATTTCCTTCAGAGCAGAAAGAAAAGCTGGCCCTTCCCGGAAACAGAGAAATCCGGGAATATAAGGAAGAGAGCAATTTTTGATTAAAATTGCTTTATCCAGTATCCTCAGATCAACAGCATCCAGAACGACCAGAGCCACAGCTATTTTACCCTGGGTCCTGGCCGTGGCAAAATCAGCGGCTCCAATAAGCTTCAGGGGTCGCTTCAATGGCTCAAGTTTTATTCTTCTGGCCAGATTATCCTGAAGCCGTATGGCCTTCTGGAAATTGAAAGGAGACAGACTCTTTCACCCCTCTAATTTTAATTTTTCAGCTCTAATTTTAAGCTCATCTGAGAAAAAAGGAAAGATGGGAACCGTTGATAAAAATAAGCCTTCTCTCATTTCCCTTAATACCCTTTTATAGAGATAGCCTCCAGCCTTCTGGTTGACACTCCTTGAAACATAACCTAAAATTTGGTTAATGACATCTCTCGGTCAGGAATTAAAGCAGGAAAGGGAAAAAAGGGGTATTTCTCTTGAAGAAATCAGCCGGGTGACAAGAATCAGCCTGCGCTTCCTCCAGGCTATTGAAAATGATAATTTTGAAGCCTTACCCGGCGGTTTTTTTAATAAAGCCTTTCTCAGGGCTTATCTTAATTATTTAGGCCTTGATGAAAAGGCCATCCTGAGTCGATACGAAAATTTTTGGCGGCGGACGGAGGTCTTTTCTGGCAGGAAAAAAGCTGAAGGCAAAGGGGCTGTTAAATCTTTTCCCTGGGCAAAAATTGTCTCCTTAATCTTTTTTCTCGTCGTCGGTCTCGGTTTTCTCTTCCTTCTCTTTCAGCTCCGGCCAAAACCGGAGCCAACCATTACTCGCGCGACAATTGTTGAGCCAGTTGTTGTACCGCCTGAGATGGTCGAGAAGAAGGAAGAAAAGAGAACTTTTCCTCCTAACGAAATTAATTTGAAAATAGATTTTATCGAGAGAACCTGGATTCAGGTTTATGTGGATGGTTCTCTAAAGCTTAATGGCATCAAGCACCCTGGAGATACTTTTGAAGCCACAGCTCATCAGGAGCTGCTGATCCACCTGGGCAATGCTGGCGGTCTGAATTATACTTTAAATGGTTTCAGGGGGAAGCGCTTTGGCCGTTCCGGAGCTGTCGTTAAGAATATCCGGATAACCCTTGAAAACCTCAAGGATTTTCTCGAAGAAGAATCGCCTCCAAATTCTTTCCAGGAAAATTTGCAATCAGGTCAGCTTTAAATCATGGAAAGGAAAACCCAGAAAGGAGCGCGCCTGATTGGCGCTTTGATCATCCTTTTAATCATCCTTTTTTTTACGATCGAATTTTTCATTCGTGAAACCCAGGAATTTTCGCCGACTTCCTTTACCAATCTGCTGCTTTCTTCGCTCCAGATCATTGTTCTTCTTCTCTTTCTTATTCTTCTCTTTGTTCTTGGCAGGAATCTGGCCAAGCTCTACCTGGAAAGAAAACACAAAGTGGTTGGCGCCCACTTCAAAACGAAGTTGGTCTTTTTCTTTATCGGCCTTTCCCTGATTCCAACCCTTCTCCTCTTTCTCTTTGCTTCAGATCTTATCAGTCGGAATATTGATCGCTGGTTTCAAACTCCTTTTGACCGAATCATGACCGATACCAAAGAAGTTGCTGATGGTTTTTATCGCTCAACCAGTAACATAACCTATCATTATGCTCAGCAATTAGCCCAGATCATCCGGCGCCAGAAACTGGCCGCCCTGGAGAATCGGCTTCTGCTACGCGATTTTATCTGGAGCAAGCTCACAGAGTATCAGCTGGATGAAATTGGCATCTATCTTGAAGATGAGGAACTTTTCACCTATCTCAATCCTAATTTACCCTTAAATGATTATCGTCCCATTCAGGCGAATATGATTCAGCGGGCCCATCTTGGTGATATCTTCGAGAGCATTGAACCCATGGGCCAGGGAGAAATGATTCGCCGAGGTGTTTCTTTTCTGGTGCCCGATCTGGGGCATGTTTTTGTGGCTACCGGAAAATTCATTCCCCAGAGTTATGCTCAAAAGATTAAGAGCATAAATGGCTACATTCAGCGTTATCGCCTGCTCATGATTCAAAGAAATCCCATGAAGGCTTTTTACCTGATTACCCTTCTTTTCGTGACCCTGCTTATCGTTTTTGCCGCCAGCTGGATTGGCTTCCATTTAGCTCGAAGCATTACCGTGCCCATTGAAAAATTAGCCCTGGCCACAAAGGAAGTTTCCCGGGGTAATCTTGATGTTCGCGTGGAGGACCCGGCCTCCGATGAAATTGGCACCCTGATTGAATCCTTCAATCAAATGATTGCTGATCTCAAGGACAGTCAAAAAAACATAGCTCAGAAGACAGCTGAGCTGGAAAACCGGCGACATTATATTGAAACAATTCTTTACAATATTACCACCGGCGTTATAACTTTGGATGAACAGGGAAATATGGTCACCATCAATCCTTCTGCCCGGGAGATGCTCGGTTTACCCAGGCAAAATCAGCCCGGATTGAATTATCAGGAAGTCCTCAAGGATTCTCGCTATCAAGAGATCTGCCGCCAGATTGAATGGGGCTTAAGGAATAAATCAAGACTGAGTGATAGAGAAGTTAATATTATTGTCAATGGACAGACAGTCTATCTCAGCTTGAACCTCATTCCTTTACGATCGGCTGATAATAACTTTTCTGGCCTGATCGTCGTTCTGGATAATCTGACCCAGCTCATTCAGGCCCAGAAAATGGCTGCCTGGAAAGAGGTGGCCCAGCGGGTGGCCCATGAAATCAAAAATCCTTTGACTCCCATTCAGCTTTCAGCTGAAAGAATCTTGAAGACCCTCCAAAAAGAAAACCTGGCCAGACCTGAGGCCATCGAAGAAGGGGCCAAAACTATACTTCAGGAAGCCCGCAGCATAAAAGCCCTGGTTGATGAATTTTCCAATTTTGCCCGTTTACCCAGGGTTCAGCTTCAGCCCCATGATCTCCATGAAACCATTTCTCAGGTCGTTTCTCTCTTTCGGGGAATCTTCAGCGAAATCGATTTTGAAGTTGACCTGGCTGAGGATGTCCCCTCACCTCTTCTCATCGATCCTGAACAGATAAAACGGGTTCTCATCAATCTCTTTGATAATGCTATTGAAGCCATGAATAAAAAAGGGAAAATCAGTTTGAAAACAAGGTTCGATAAAGTTCAAAATCGAGTTATGGTTGAGGTTGCCGATAATGGGCCCGGCATCCCGCCTGAAGATAAAAATAAGCTCTTCCTCCCATATTTTTCGACCAAAAGAAAGGGCACCGGTTTAGGCCTGGCTATTGTCCATCAAATCATTAAAGAACATAACGGTTTTATTTCCGTTTACGATAATCAGCCGCAAGGCGCTAAATTCGTCATCCAGTTGCCAGCTTAAGGTCAAAATGAGTCCTGAAAGAATTTTAGTTATTGATGATGAAGCCAGCATCTGCAGTACTCTCAAGGCAATTCTTGAGGACGAGGGCTATGAGGTCACCACGGTGGAATCAGCTGAAGATGGCCTGCAACTTTTGCGGGAACAAGCCTTTGATCTCGTGCTTCTTGATATCTGGCTTCCCGAAATGAACGGCCTCGAAGCCCTTCGCCATCTTAGGGAGAATGATGAAAATCTCCAGGTCATCATGATTTCCGGTCACGGTACCATTGAAGCCGCGGTCAAAGCCACTAAAATGGGCGCCTTTGATTTCCTGGAAAAGCCTCTGACCCTGGAGAAAGTCGTCCTCACTGTCCGTAACGCTCTCCGGCAAAAAAGACTGGAAGAAGAAAATCTTCAGCTGCGCGAAAAACAGAAAGGTAGATTTTATCTTCTGGGCCAGAGCCATTCCATAAGAAGACTTCAGGAGGAAATCAACCGAATTGCACCCTCCAATGGCCGGGTTTTAATTTATGGGGAAAATGGCACCGGCAAGGATTATATTGCTCGCTTCATCCACCAGCAAAGCCTCCGCCGGGATAAACGTTTTATTGAAATTAACTGTTCCGCCATCCCGGACCATCTTATTGAAGGCGAGCTTTTTGGTTATTCCATGGAACCACAGCCAGGGCTGGGCAAAGATCGTCGGGGTAAACTCCTTCAGGCCAATGGCGGTACCCTCTTCCTTAATGAAATCGCTGATATGAACCTGAAAGCTCAGGCCAGACTGGTCAGAGTTCTCGAAGAGGAAAGATTGGAAGTGGCCGGTCATTATCAGACTGTTCCCATAAATGTGAGAATAATTGCAGCTACGAGTAAGAATTTAAAAGAATTGATAAATCGGGGCAATTTCCGCGAGGACCTCTTTTTTAAACTCAATGTCATTCCTTTGATTGTCCCTCCACTGAGGGAGAGGCCAGAAGACATTCCTGTTCTTATCGAGCATTTTCTTGATTATTTTTCCAAAGAATATGGCAAAAAACCTAAAAAAATGAGCTCTGAGGCCATGGAGGCTTTCCTTCATTATATGTGGCCCGGAAATGTCAGTGAATTGATGAACGTCATTGAGCGCTTCGTTATCCTTGTCCCGGAGGAAGTCATCACCGGCGAACATTTAGCTTTGCTCGTCGAAACAAGAGAACTGGAGCTCAATGTATATTCCATGGAAGGCCAGTCGCTGGAGGAAGCCAGGCGAAAATTTGAGCGACATTATATCCATCGCGCCCTGACCAGAAATAAATGGGAAATTAAAAGAACGGCCCAGGAGCTTAATCTATCGCCAGAAGAATTACAAAAAGCCATCCGAAGCTTGAATATCACTTTTATTGATTGAATCTTATGCCCATCGAAGTCACCGAGGCCATAATTCTGCGCAGTTCTCCCTGCGGCGAGCTGGATAAACTGGTGGTCTTCTTTTCGAGAGATAAGGGTTTGCTCAGAGGGCGGGCCAAGGGGGCGCGTAAGTTTGGCAACCGCTTTGGCAGCAGTCTCGAGCCCATGACTTATGTCCGAGTTTTTTACTACGAAAAGGAAAGACAGGATCTGGTCACAATCAGCCAGTGCGATCTCCTCGAATCTTTTCTTGACCTTCAAAATGATTTTCAAACTGCCTGCACTCTGAGCTACTGGGCAGAGCTGACTGAGGAATTTTATCCGGCCAGAATAAAAGAAGAACCCCTTTTCCGCCTGCTTTTAGCCTGTCTTCGGGCTTTAAAGGCAGGAGCCGAGCGAGAAGTCGTTACCCGTTATTTTGAAATCTGGCTACTCCGGCTCAGCGGCCTCCTACCTGACATCAGGCGATGCCAGCGCTGTCATCGTGAGCTTGGCCGCCAGATCTGGCTGTCTCGCCGAATGGACGGCTTTTTTTGTGAACGCTGCTCGAGCGAGAAAAAGGAGCCGTTGCCACCGGAATTAATTTCTTTTATCAGTTGGACCAAAAAGGCTCCACCCTCTGAAAAGGCCCCCTTTTCAGCTGAAGTCTTCGAGCGACTGGCCCCTCTGATTCAGTCCTGGCTTATCTATCATTTGGAAAAGGAACCAAGAAGCCTAAGATTTCTTAAAACCTGATTCTGGCTTTAAAAACGCTAACCGCCCAGGAAAAAGCCTGAGTTTTATTGAGACTTGATTTTGGCCGCCTAAAAATGATAATAGAAAACTCCATATTTTCTTGAAGAAAGGAGAAACCATGGCCAATTGTCATATTTGCGGCAAAGCGATTGATCCTAATCAGACCTGTCATGTTATTTCGGTTCAGGAGGTCAGGGGCGAAGGCACCTCGAAGGAAGTTCTGAATAGCCAGGAAGTGGCTTTTATTTGCGATGATTGCTTCCAGGAAGGGCTGGGTAATGTTTTTCTTAACCTGCGGCATATGCACGGAGCTGATACGCGGCTTTTAGAGAAGATGGAGACAATCAAAAAGTCCCTGAGTCTGGTTGATCTTTTAAAGGAATTTGGCATTACTGGTGAGCCAGCTGGAACAAGCCACCTCTTTTTAGCCCGTTGCCCCTTTCATCAACAGGAATCATCTTTTTTATATGATGATAAGGAATATTACTGTTTTTGCGAGGGGCTGAGGGGTGACATTTTCAGCTTTGTTATGAATTATTATCGCGACGTTGAGCACAAGGAGATGACCTTAAAGAAAGCGGTTGATTTCCTGATGAGTAAAGTTCCCGCCTAAAAATCAGGGCTAAAATAGCCAGGCCCAGCTTGAGCAAATAATTTGTTTAAAAAAATAGAGCTGACAGCGAAAGAAGGAAGCAATTTTCTTAGAAATCATGCTTTATAATTAAGGTTCTTCAGACTTTTTTGGGCTAAAGATAATAGATTTTACGGCAATGAAGAGCGGATTTAACGCGGGCTGGTTCATCATTTCAAAGGACAATTAGAGAGATATCCCTAAGATGCGCCATGTTCGACTTTAACTCGGCTTTAAGGATTTATCTGGTGGTTCTGTAAAGGTCCTCGGAGATTCATAATTCTTTAGTCTTGCCCATTAAAAACGCGGGAGAGTCATAATTAATAAAAAATTTCTCCCTTTCAAAGAGATAAGAATTTAAAAATATTTGAGGGAAATCTTTAATTTTCTTTTGGCGACCGGACTTTAATTCAGGATAGCTTCTGGCCCGGGTCAAAAAAGTTCATTCCTTTTGTTTTTCTAATATTTCTGGAAAAGCTGGCCCCAGGGAGATCTGAGAATCTGGCGGGTTCGGCGCCGGCCGACAAAGGGATGCCAGAGCCAGTCGTGGAAAAAGACGGAAGCCACATAGGACCAGGGAGTAATAAAAGAACGAAGAAGTATTTTTTCCAGGGGTTTAAGCGGTCCCCAGTAAATAAGCTTCTGTCCGAAGCTGGCCAGGGTATTAGCTGATTTGGTGAAATGAAAATTGACTTCAGAAATATCTTCACCCACAATTTCAATTTCTCTCGGGTCACCACACCCGAGGCCATCTTCGTGGGCCAGCCGAATGAATTTTAATTCTAAGGGTTCAAAGCCCATCATTTTGGCCGCAATCGCATCAATAGCCACCTGATCAGCACTGGCCAGAAGATAATTTTTAATATGGGGCACCAGACATCTTGGCCCAGGTCCATCTCCGGCTATGGTTCCGTCCATAACGGCAAAAAGGCCAGAATGTATCTCCTTCTGGATAACCAGAAGGTCAACCAGTGTTTCATGAATAACGCTGTGCGTCCAGTGCCTCTTTTCCTGTAAAAGACCACCAAAGGCGTTCTTCATCGCCCCAGTCATGGTGGTAAAGACATGGGTCTTCATCGTGGGCAGATGAATGATATTCGCCCCGATGAAGCGACGGGGGATCTGGATACCTTCAGGAAAAACAGAATGAAGAACTCTTATTTTTCCCTTTGGCTCATATTTGACCCATTCTTCGCCTTCATAGAGATGGATATTTCTCAGGCCATATTTTTGAACAACTGGAAGATGCTTATTTCGCCTTTCTCCCTTCCTGGCTGAAACAACCACTGTCCGATTATGACAGGCGTAAATAAGTTCCTGGGGGTAGCCATCTTCAAGCAGGGTTTTAATCACTCCTTCGAGCTGCCAGGGAGTGGTAGAACAAGCGGGGTAATAATGATGCCAGGAAATATTGATTTTAAGGGCAATTTCCGGTCCCTTAGGCAGGTATTTCTGATATTCAGCCAGATGCATGACTTTTCTTATGTCTTCCAGCACCGTTTCGGGCGACGTTTTTACTACAGCCACCTTGGCTCTTTCCATTTCTCTCCTCAAAAATAAATAATCAAGAAAATGGAAAAACCCCAGAGAATGATATCAATCAGCAAGGGCTTATCTTTAATGACCAGCTCCTCAGGGTTTCCACTTGATCCCTTTTGATGAACCAGATAAAGGTAACGAAAAATTCCATAAAGAACAAAGATGGAGCTATAGATTAGATTTCTCGTGCCAAATTTTTCCACCGTCTCAGGAGAAATGGTATAAAGACAATAGGCAATAACGGTGGAAGCGGTCACGACAGAAATCATCTGATCGAGAAGATAAGGGCTATACTCTTTTAAGATTGGCCGATGATCGGCTGCTTTCTCCTCAAGGATAACTAATTCGTGTCGTCTTTTACTCATGCCAATAAAAAGAGCCAGAAGTGAAGTACAGATAAGCAACCAGGAAGAAAGAGGAACATTGACCACCAGACCACCAGCAGCCACACGGATGACAAAGCCTGAGGCAAGAACAAAAATATCGAGAATGACTATATGTTTGAGCTTAAGGGAATAGGACACCTGCAGCAGGAAATAAATTGCGGTTATCAGAAAAAATGGCCAGTTTAAAGCCAGGGCCCACAAGAGAGCGGCCAAACTGCCGACAGAGAATATAATTAAAGCCAATCCTGGCGAGATAGCGCCAGAGGCCAGAGGCCGGCGGCACTTAATCGGGTGGGCTCTGTCCTCCTTCAGATCCATAAAATCATTAAACAGATAAAGGGAGCCGGTAAGGAGACAGTAAAGGAGGAAAGCTTCGGCCACTTTAAGAAAACTTGGCCAGTCAAAAAATTTTCGGGAGAAGACAAGAGCTGCAAAAATAAAGAAATTCTTGGTCCATTGGGCCGGCCGCATCGCCTCAATTATTTTGACCGGAAGCATCGTCCTTTTAGCCCCCTATTTTAAAAAAATCTCATGGCCACGACAAGGCAAAAGAATTTTGTTAAAATTAAATTGATGGCTGAAAGCGCTGAGTTTGTTACCAGATCAAAAGAACAGGATTACCACCGGCTTACCCGTCGAAATACTCTCTTTACTTTACTTGTCTTTATTATCCCTTTTATTTTACTTTTGATTTTTATAAATTTCAGCCTTTCTCAGATAATCCAGAATCAAGTTTTCAATCAGCTGGCGACTATGGTGGAAGAAAACGCCAAGATCATCAATCTTTTTCTTCAGGATAAAGAAGCTGATTTCAGATCGTACGGGCAACTCCAGATTAAATCGCTGGACGAAGTCGAAAATCTCCGGCCGGTCTTCTACCAAATATTGAAAAATAAACCCTGGTATGATTTTATCTTTGTGGCCAATCTTGAAGGCTCAATTATTTTTTCAACCCATAACGAGCTAATCCATGAATCAATTGCCTCCCGGCAGGGTCAATTTTTTAATTCCGGTATTTTTTATTCTGATCTTCTGAATCAGCCCGCTTTCATTCTTTCCCAGCCCTTGCTTAATCAATCAGGCGAAATCATCGGCATTCTGGCTGTCTCTCTTAATCTTAATTATTTTTACAATCTTCTTTTTGATCTGAGAATCGGGGAAACTTCAGAGCTTTTCCTGATTAATTCGGCTGGTCTGCTTCTTTCACCAAGAAACTGGGCGGCGAGCCGCTTAAGGACCTCGGCTTCTACCAGTTCCAGAGTAATCCTCATAAAGGGGACAAAGGAGTTATCGTTCATCTGGATTATCGGGGCCAGAAGGTTTTGTGTGCTTATGAAAAAATTCCTCAGACGGACATGATTCTTGTCTCTGAAGTTGACCTAAAAGAGGCTCTGATTCCCGTGACCAAAGCCAATCGAACGATTATTCTCATTTTCGCTATTTTTTTTATTGTCCTCGCCCTGCTTTCTCATTTGCACTCTAGAAGAACCACTTCCATTATTAAACGGTTAACTGAAGGCCTTCGACTGGCTCTGGATGAAGCTCAGAAAAAAGGTGAAGCTCTGGATAATTTAAACATTGAATTAGCTAAAAAAGTAAAAGAGGCGGAAAGACTGGCTGAGGAGCTTCGCCTTTCCAGGGAATACGTCCTCCAGCTTATCGATAGCCTGACACCCGGTGTCCTTGGCCTCTCCATCAATGGCGAGATCACCCATTTCAACCGCTCCTTTCAACGGATGTTCGATCTACCAGAACTTAAAATCGGCGAGAAGTTCTTTCGCTCCTTTGCCTGGTTTAATGACCCTGAACTCGAAGCCGCCTTTAAACGAACAGTCCTGACTGGCCAGGCTCGACACATAGATAGGAAAACATTTGCCTTTCGTCCTGATGAGTATTACCGCCTTTCTCTTTTTCCCATCTTCGATGGCCAGGGAAATATCCAGGGCGTGAGTCTTTTAGTCGAAAATATTACGGAAAGAGAAAAATTGCAGCAACAGCTGGCAGAATATGAGAAGCTTTCTGCTTTAAGTCAGCTGGCCCTGGGAGCTGCCCATGAAATCAACAACCCCTTACAGGGAATTGCTTCCTATTTAGAAACACTGGCCGAGCAATCGACAGACGAAAAAAAAAGAGAGCAGATAAATCTCGTTCTGGAAAATGTAGCCAGAATATCACAAACCATTCGTGGCTTGCTCAATTTCGCCCGGCCTTCACCACCTCAGTTTACCAAACTGAACCTGAATCAGTTAATTGAAGATACCTTAAACTTTCTGAGCTATCAACCCATCTTTCGAAAAATAAAGATTATCAAGATGCTGGCGCCAGCCCTGCCTCAAATTACGGCCGATATCAACCAGATCAGACAGGTTCTGACCAATATTTTCATCAACGCGGCTCAGGCCATGCCCGAAGGAGGCGAATTAAAAGTAGTCACTTCCAAGGTCAAATTTAAAGATTTTATTCAAATTGACATCAGTGATACGGGCTGTGGTATTCCGCCTGAAAATCTAAAAAGAATTTTTGAACCCTTCTTTACGACGAAAAAGAAACAGGGCACTGGCTTAGGTTTAAGTATCAGTCTGAGCTACATCAGAAATCACGGTGGAGAAATAAGTGTGCAGAGTCAGGTTGGCCAGGGCACGACTTTTACTATTCTTTTACCTGTCAGACAGACCGGAAGGACCATTTTTCAGGAGGAAGAAATCATCTCATGAATCGAGCGACTGTTCTCATCGTTGACGATGAAATTCTGACCTTGAATAGCCTAAAAAAGGTTTTAGAAAGGGAAGGCTATGAGGTCTTGGTGGCCGATACAGGGGAGGCCGCCTTAGAAATTTTTGAAAAATTCAGGCCTCAGCTCGTTCTCCTCGATCTCATGCTTCCAGGTATCTCCGGAATCGAGGTTCTGAGAAAAATAAAAGAAAATAACGGCGAAACTGTCGTCATCATGATGACCGCCTATGAAATTCTCGAAAGAGCCATTGAAGCTATGAAGCTCGGCGCCTATGATTATCTGCTGAAGCCCTTCAAGCTGAATGAGTTGAGAAATTCAGTCCGGCGTGCTCTTGAAACTTTAAAGCTAAGGATAAGGGTTCTGGAGCACCTGGAATCAGAAAAGGGTCGCTACTACTTTGGCCGCATTGTGGCTGAAAGCCAGAAAATGAAAGAGGTCGTGGCTCTGGCCAGAAGAGTCGCCGCCGCCGATAAAACCTCTGTCCTTTTGCTCGGGGAAAGCGGCACAGGTAAAGAGCTTCTGGCCAAAGCCATTCATTATCACAGCCCTCGAGCTGAAAAGCCATTGATTGAAATAAATTGCGCCGCCATTCCAGACACACTCCTGGAAAGCGAATTGTTTGGCTATGAAGCCGGAGCCTTTACCGATGCTCGGAAAAGAAAGATTGGCCTGATTGAGAAAGCTCATGAGGGAACTTTATTCCTGGATGAAATTGGTGATATGTCTCTTAACCTTCAGGCCAAGCTGCTGCGGGTGCTGGAAGAAGGTACCTTTACCCGGCTCGGTGGCCATCAGGAGATCATGGTTAATATCAGAGTTATAGCTGCGACTAATATTGATCTGGCCAGGGCTGTGGAAAAAGGGACTTTTCGTTCTGACCTTTTTTATCGCCTCAATGTCGTACCCATCAAAATCCCTCCCCTGAGAGAAAGGCCGGAGGACATAATTCCTCTAGCCCTGCATTTCATCCAGGAGCTAAATCAGGAGCTCCATCGGTCCTTTCAGAGCATTGCGCCTGAGGCCGCCGAGGTTCTGATTAACTATCCCTGGCCTGGAAATGTTCGTGAACTGCGAAATATAATCGAAAGGATAATGTCCCTTCATCTTGACACTGAAATTAAGCTTCATCATCTGCCTGTAGAGGTTCGCAGCCAGCCTAAATCGGCCGGAAAAAAATGGCTGGAAGAAATCATTTCAGAGGAAAAACTTCCCACTCTAGAAGAACTCGAAAGAGAATATATTGAACATGTTCTAAAATTAACTGGTAATAATAAGAGCCAGGCCGCCCGTATTCTGGGCATCCACCCTACCTCTCTCTTTCGAAAATTAAAAGCTAACCCCTAATTTTGCTTCAGGATTGCATTTTGCTATATAGCAAAATGCTATTCCTTGAGACCTGCCCTTTTGTATTTCCTTTATTTTCAACAAGTTAGAATCTGACCCGCTTCTTGCTATTTAATAGGGTGTGATCATAAGGAGGTCATAAAATGAAACAAAATTCACCGGCAATTAAAAAGGCTGAGGTCATTCCCTCAGAGGAGCCCATTCTGGCCGAAATTATCCCTTTTCCTTCGATCAAAAAGCGAAGGAAAAGAAAAGCTCAGAAAAAGGCCAGGATTGTAGGCAACTATCTTTTTTATAAGGGCCAGAAAATTCCTATCACCCAATTTCAGAAAGCTGGCTATGAACGCCTGCTCAGACTTCTGGTAAAAGAAATCGGTTAAGGAGTTCAGCCATGTCTCAAGAAGCCGCCAAAATCAAATATATAACTCCGCCTGTTCCCAAGGAAAAAGAATATGATCCTTTTATTGAAGCCACGCTTCAATTTGAGCGTGCGGCTAATTTTCTGGATTTAGATCCCTGGATATACCAGCGACTTAAATATCCAGAGAAGGAATTAACTGTTCATCTGGTTATTACCCTTGATAATGGGCGGGCTGAATCATTCACCGGCTTTCGTGTTCAGCATTCGACGGTTCGGGGTCCGGCTAAAGGAGGAATCAGATACAGCCCAAATGCTTCCCTTAGCGAATGTAAGGCTCTGGCTGCCTGGATGACATGGAAATGTGCTGTCCTTGATCTCCCCTTTGGTGGTGGAAAGGGGGCTATAATTTGTGATCCTCTAAATATGTCTGAAAATGAATTAAGAAAATTGACCAAAGAATATACTCTGGCTATCAGGGACATAATCGGTCCTTACAAAGATATTCCAGCGCCTGCTATGTTTACCAACGCTCAAACAATGGCCTGGATTGCTGATGCTTACAGTCAGAGTGTAGGTTATCTTGAGCCAGCCGTCGTCACCGGAAAGCCTCTTCAGCTCTGGGGATCACCTGGTCGGGCTATGGCGACAGGCTATGGACTATTCTTTGTCCTGCAGGAAGCCTGCCGGTATCTCAGACTGACGATTGAAGGCAAAAAAGCAGCTATTTTAGGCTTCGGTAACGTTGGTTCTTCAATTGCCAAGCTCATTTACCAGGCTGGATGCCAGATTATTGCCGTGACCGACATTTTCGGCGGCATTCTTAATTTCAAGGGAATTAATCCCTTTGAACTGGAAAAGCATGTCAGCCGCACTGGATCCGTCGTTGGCTTCCCTGAAACCGAAGCCATAGATAACGAAACTTTAATTTCTCTTCCCTGTGATTTTCTTATTCCAGCTGCCTGCGAGGGCCAGATTAATCGGAATAATGCCGACAAAATCAAAGCCCGCATCGTTCTTGAAGGGGCCAATGGACCGACCACCTTGGAGGCCGATGAAATCCTCAAAGATAAGGGAGTTCTTGTCGTGCCCGACATTCTGGCTAATGCGGGAGGAGTAACTGTTTCCTATCTGGAATGGGTTCAGGATCTGCAGCGATACTTTTTCTCGGAAGAAGAAGTCCTGGAAAAAACAGAAAGAAAAATGAAGAAAGCCTTTGCCGATGTCGTCGCTGTAGCTGAAAAGCATAAGCTCAGCCTCAGAGAAGCAGCTTATGTTCTGGCTGTGAGCCGGGTGGCTGATTCGCTGGCCGCTCTCGGTCGCACCGCCTAATAGTTTTATACTCCTTCTTAACCTTGAGCTGGGGAGGGCGCTGCCCTCCCCCAGCCTATAAAACCATTTCAATTGCTCGTGCTTTATTCTCCTCTTCTTCTTATTTGACTTTCTTCTTATTTGAAAGTTTTTGACCTAAAAGTCCGTTGGAAAAAGGATTACCTTAAAAAGTATGTAGTTCCTCAGATTTTTTATCCTTTATAGTCAGGCTTTTTTGTTTGAAAGATCTCTTCTCACAGAAAAAAAATGATTACATAGAGCCTTCTCTTCAATCTTTTTGAAGGCCGGGATGGGATAAATCGACTTGTAACACCTAAAGTATATTGGCGACATAGCTAGCATCATCATTTTACTTAAAATGAAAAATTCCTCTGAGCTTAATAAATGGTCACTTTTTTTACGAAAGACCCCATACAAAATTCCTTTTGTCGTAGAGGTCCCTTTTCGCTAACCTATCTTTCTAAGCCAATAGAGCCGTTTTTTCTGAATCCATTAGAAATTGAGGTAAAAACTCAGACTGAATCTCCTCGGGCTGGCATAAGAAGTTGGTTTACCAAAACTGGGATTCTCATCTTTCGGCGTATAGGGGTCCCAGGTAACTACGTTGAAATACTTAACCACATCGACATAAAGAACAGCCTGATTATTAAAAACATTCATCATCCTGGCCTCAATGACCGCATTCAGCCGGCCGAAAGGAATGGTGTGGCTGAGCTGCAAATCGAGATTGGCCCAGGGATCAACCCTTCTTGAACCGGCTGGCTCAAGATAAGTGCGATAGCTATACCACCAGCTTCTTCCCTGTGCCTGCCAGGGAGCGCCACTTTGATATCGGAAATAGGCTCCGAGGTAGGTCCTTTTCCAGAATTCCCAGGTGGCAAAGATTTTCAGAATATGAGTTCTGTCTCCAGCAAGTATCCCTTCCCTGTTCGGGTCGGTCATATAAAGACCAGGGCAATCATCAAGAGCTGAAGAAGCATAGAAAAGAGATTCGGCATAATCCAGGTCCCAGTTGCCCCAGAGTTTGCTCCAGGTATACATCAGCAGGAAGGACCATTTACCTTCAAAAGGTCTCTGAAGTTGCACATTGAAAGCCCGATAATAGCGGTGCGCCCAGGGAACATGGCTGTAGATAAAGCGGGAGGGAGCAGCCCATTTACCATAATTAACCAAGGGATAATCCTCAATGACATTTTTAACCTTGCGGTATTGATACCATAGATCAACAACCCATCTTTTATTAAAGAGAGGACGGCTGTAACCAAAAACGTATTCATCCTGATAAGTCGGTTTTATCTCGGGATCAATGACCTTGCCCGTTTCGGCAGCCGAAGGAATTTCTTTAATGGGTGAACCACCAGTTATTTCAAAATAGGCATCAACATAATAGATTCTCTTAGGAGCAGCTGCCCGGGCAATACTCTTGTTGTCAAGGGCATAATAACGGCCGAAATTGCCATAAAGCTTATCGGAGGCTCTTCTGTCTAAAATCAGCGTAAAGCCAATTCGCGGCTGAATTTCATCCCAGAAATCAAAGTAAAACTTTCTGATTTCGTAGCCTTTGGTGGCATCAGCAATATAAGCATCTTTATTGACCAGAAAGTTGAATTCATTTTTACCAAAAGTAAGATATTCGTCTCTATTCAGCAACAGGCCAAGATAAAGGGTTAATCTTTGCTTGATGGTCACTGTATCCTGGGCAAAAATGGCATAGGTTCGTCCGGCTGATTTCTGAGTTGAGCCTTCAGGGTAGTAGCGAGCGCTGAAACCGGGTCGGCTTGAGCCACCCACATAAGGGGCTATATTGGCCACATAAGCAACTGTCCCCCAGCCATTGGCGATTCTATCAAGATATTCTCCACCATAATCATAGCCAAAACCGGCTTTAATTACATGGGAATGGCCAGGAAAATCGAGATACTGGGTGAAAACCAGTTTGAGCTCATCCCGGAAGAAATTCTGGGTGTTATACATGGTGGCCGCGCCAACATAGAGACCAACTTCAGGAGCACCAAACATATAGCCAGCCACTGTCCGGAAATAGCCCATCTTATCGAGACGGGCGGGATCAAAAGGTGATGGCTTATAGCCCAGTTCAGTCACCGGAACATCTCTATTTTTCTGATCCACATGGTCATATTTCATTTCCAGATAAGAATTCGGGCTGATAACCCAGGTCGAGGAAAAATAATAAATTCTTTCTGTACTTTTATAATTGGTGGCACAGCTCGGATTATCATAGACTCCAATCCCGGCGTTCTTGCCCTCGGTTGAGCTATTCCTGACGCTACCTACAATCTGGAGCTTGGGAGTGGGGGTAGCATTTATCTTCAGGAAAAATTCTTTCGTCGGATATTTGGAATCAGGTACCGGACCCCATTTGTTAACCCGACCTGTGGTTTTGGAATAGGGCAGATTGGCCGACAGATACCACCAGAGCTTATCCTTGATGAAGGGACCGCCAAAACCCAGGGAAGGCCGGGTAACATCAGTTTTGGTAATAATAGTTGGATCTTTGAATTTAGCGTACCAGCGGGAGGGCTCAAAGACAAACCGGGCTGACCCGGAAAGATTATTTGTGCCTGATTTAGTAATGGCATTGGTCACCATGCCCACCGCCCGACCGAATTCAGCCGAGACAGCACCCCGTTTAATGTTAATTTCCTGGATATCGAGCTCCGAAAAACTGGAGAATAAATTGGCAAAAAAGGGATTGGTAACGTTGGAACCATCATATAGAAAAACATTGTCCTGCTGGTTGCCGCCGGCATTTAAGCGGCCACCAGCCACCCCCGGCGCTAAAGCAATCAATGAACCATAGGTTCGGCCAAGAGGGAGACTCTGAATGGTCTTTGAATCAATGTTGGTCGAAATTTCCGTGGAACGAGTATCCACCAGAGGCGCAGCCGCGGTGACAGTAACCTCTTCTTCAACCCTGCCAACAGGCACCATGATAGCCTCAACCTGAGTTTCCCTATCCAGGGCCACAATGACTTCAAGGGTCAGGTCAATCATTTCGGGATGAGTTATTTCCAGCTTATATTTACCGGGAAGAAGACTGGCAAAGCGAAAAACGCCATTTTCCGTGGTAATATATTCCCGGCCAGCAGGCAGCAGCGGGCCTGAAATCCTGACCTTTGCCTGGGACAAGGTTACGCCCTCTGTGCTTCTGACAACTCCGGAAACAGAACCTCTTGTTCCGGCCGCCTGAGGAAAGGCCAGAGAATAAACTAACCCCAGAATTAAGATTAAATTCAATATTTTGAAACTTTTCATTTTTTCCTCCTTCATGCTTTTTCAAAGAGTTTACTTCACTATAAAAAAACAATCACCTGTTTTTCTCACCCCCTCCAGATACCTTCATTTTACAAATTTTCATATATCTATCTTACACCAATTTATTTTAATAACTACTTTCAATTTCTGTCAAGAAAAAAGAGCTCGCCATTAAAATTCTGACACTTTATCCACTTGCTCCATTCTTTTTTAAAATAATAAATTCCAGGATTTTTTGAATTCAGAATGGATGAGTGGATGGTTGGATGAATGAACAATTAACTGACTAACTAAATGTTTAACTCACTGACATGTTAAGTAATTAATTGATTCTTTGATTGAAAAAATGAGAAAAAGGCGTCTCTTTTTTAATTTGAAGATGATTCTCGATTGAAAATAGTATATTTTATATAAGGGACTAATATGAGAGTTAATAATTTCGGCAAAATGCAACCGGCTTTTACTGAATTTTTTTTGAAAGGCAAATTGAAAAGGTCTCTATCGGAATCTATTAAATCTTCTGGTAAATCTTCTGGCTTTATTCTGGCCTTTATTTTTTTAACCATTATTTTCTTAGCTTTTAATTCTTCGTGCTCGGACCGTCGGCCTGCAGAAACTTTTTCTTTTTTCCTGGATACACTTCTCGATAAACTTAAGGGAGGATGGGCCGGGCAACTTATTGGTTGCGCCTTTGCCGCACCTTATAAACATAAATTCCAGTCCAGCCTCATTCCAGAAACAGAGCCTCTTCACTGGTCACCCCATAATCTGCCTTCATTGTTTGAAAAAAGCCCTGAAATCTTTGATGACCTTTTTATTGATCTTCTTTTCCTGGACACTCTAAACAAAAAAGGGCTTAATACTCAGCCAAAAGAACTGGCCAGAGCTTTAAGCCGGGCCCAGTTCGGACTCGAGCATGGATTACAGATGGCCAGACATAATATCCTGATCGGGCTCAAACCACCCCGATCCGGCCACTGGCTTAATAATCCCCATGCTGATGATAACGATTTTCAAAAAGCCGCTGATTTCATCGGGCTCATTTCGCCCGGTCTAATGGCACCAACGATTAAACTTGGCCGGCGACTAGGTGAAATAATGGCCTCTGGCGATGGTCTTTATGGTGGAATATACATTGCTTGCCTCTATAGCCTTGCCTTTATTCACGAAGAGCCAGAAACCCTGGTTGAAGAAGCTCTGAAAGTTTTGCCAGCAAAGGCCAGTTTTACCCAAACTATCAGCGAGGTTCTTGAAAATTACCGCCGTTTCCCTGATAACTGGCAGCAAACCTGGCAGCTCATCGAAAAAAAATGGGGCGAAGATATTGGTTGCCCGGAAGGGGTTTTTAAACCTCTCAATAATGACGCCAAAATCAATGCTGCCTGGATAACCATCGGTCTTCTTTATGGCCGGGGAGATTTTGCTCGAACGATAACTATAACTACCCGCTGCGGCGATGACACCGAGAGCAATGCTGCTGCTGCTGGAGGAATTGTTGGAACTCTTCTGGGTTTCAGTCGGATCGGACCTGAATGGCTTCAGGGATTAAAGGAGGTGGAAAAATTCAGCCCTAAGGGTCTTGATATTTCCTTTGAAGAAGCTCCTTCAATCTCTCTAAAGCTGGCCCTCGAAAATATTAAAAAGAATGGCGGCCAGATTTATGGGGAAAAAATCTCTCTTCCTCTGAAAAAAAATATTCCGCCCCTTCCCTTGGAAATTAATTTTTTTGGACATTTTCCTCGAGAAAGGCGAGAACTCAATTTGCGCCTTTCTGAAATTTCGAGTGAGACAACTATCGAGTTTGAAGGCACTGGTTTCGTCATCAACGGGAGGATAATTAAAAAAGTTCCGGAGGACCATACCTACCGGGTGGCCATGGTTATCGATGGCCGGCTGGCTGGAGCCTCGGTTCTTCCGGCCCATCCTTTCTTGCAAAATCCAACACCCTTCTTTCATTACAAGCTCCGGCCAGGAAAACACCGCCTTTTCCTTCAGATTGGCGAGCCTTCACCCAAAGCCGATATCGAGCTCAGGGAAATTATTATTTATGATAAAAAGCCAGCCAAATAGGCCTCTTTTCTTACCTCTGGCCTTAGCCCAGGATAAAAATCAACATTGTAGCTAAAAAATTAAAAAAGGTTCTTTTTTCCTCAGGTTCCATATTAAGCAGACAAATCAAACTCAGCCGCATGAGTTATTGAATTAGTTTCAAAATTTAATCACTTATATAAGCGGGTCGATCTAAAAAAGAGATAAGCCAGCAAATTTTATTAAAACCTATTTATTGGCTTTCAAAACCCTACTCCAGAAATAAAAAATTTATAGAAATTTATGGTTACGCTTGTTCTGCTTTCAGCCAGCCATTCTATCTAAGAGGAAACCAAAGACGGTTTTTATCCTGAAAAGCTGCTGTCTTCTCGCGGTCGAGCCCGAGGCGAAGACACCAAAAATTAACCGCCCTCCGGCTGAGATTTCTGTTATTCATCAGAACGGAAATAAATTTTTCTAACCCATATTTTTTCTGGACTTCAGCGATGTAATCAAATCCACCAAAATTGATGGCTCGCTCTATTTCTGTATCTGGGTCAACAAGATTAATGTCTCGATCCCAGAAAAGTTCTTTTCTCATTGGCAAAACCTGATAAAGAAATCCTTTATCATTTGCCATTGCTCCTCGGATATCCTTTTTGCTTCTGACTTTTCATCCACCAGCCAGATTGCCTCAAGGTCTCTCTCAGCCTCATCAAAATAGACCAGCGCCGTCTTAAGATGATAATTATATTTTTCATCAAGCGAATATTTTCTTTGAATAAGACTGGCTAAATCCCGAAAAGAGTGATGGGTCTTAGTCAAAATAAAATATAAATCAACAAAATCCTTAGCTGAGCCTCTCTGCACTAAAGCCACCGCCTTCATGGCTTCTATATCCTGAAGAGAAGCCATGGGACAGAGAAGCCCTGGCCTGAGTTCATAAGAATTCGGCGAGAAAATAAGTTTATAAGGATAATAGAAAAGAGAAAACCTCAGCTTGGAAGAAGTCAGGTTAGCGATGAAGGTTTCCTTTTCGAAAATTTCCACGTCAACTTCTTTAATCGCCTCTCTCAGCCTGAAAAGCATTACTTCAGATGAGAACGGCTTGGAAGTAAAAAAATCCAAGTCTAAGGAAAAACGGTGACGGAGATAAAAATAGACAGCCGTTCCACCTGCTAAGTAGCTATCTTGCGGAAGAACTTTTTTTTCTATGAGTTCGGTTAGAATCTGTTGAAGCCGGCTAAAGCTAACTTCTATTTCCATACATTTATTTTAACATCTTCGTTTTTTAAATCAAAAAGAAGAATGAATCTATATAATATCTTGTCTCTCTTTTGCCTCCTTGCTATGCGCGTTCGCGTCCAGTTCCATTTCAAAGCTAAAATTATTTGATTAATTTAAGGCTGCCTTCTTTTCCACTTGCCTATTTTTACTTAGGCCCTGAACCACAGCGCGAGGAGTTCTCCTGCGAACTCCCCAGCAAATTCAAATTTATTGGATATGCGCCAAGAAACTTAAATTCTGTTTTAGTTTAATCCTTGGCCATTGATAGGATGTTTTAAATTGAATTCAGAGGAAAAACTTCACTCTCCTGTCAATTCGAAAGAATATTTTCCCGACCCAACTTTGATAATTAAATTGTTATTTTTTAATTCAATTTTTTCAATTCTCGAAAATAAGTCAACGCGCGGTCTCCGTCCTCGATAAGGGTGCCGCTCTCCTGAAGTTTCGGCTTGCGCAGACGAAAAAGTGGCAGATAGATGACGGCTTCGCTTCTTACAGGTAAAGCCACCTCCAGTTTTACCTCCCGATCGCTCCTTTCCCCGGAGCAACTGACTTCGCCGATAATGGTATTAATCGAGGCTGAAGCGAGAGCCAAATCTTTTACCATCTGATTACTTCGATATAGCTGAAACCATGATAGGTAAAGCGAGGCTCCCAGATTTTCTCACTTCTCCCTTTAGAATATATTGATCCTCAGCTCGAGCCGAGCGCAGATTTTCCTGATTGATCATACCATTGTCATAAAGAAATTCAGCAAAACGAAGCCTGATGTTTGTTCCCCGGGCCAGAAACTTTAATCAGAGCCCAGCCACTTATATTCTGGCCTAAATCAAAAACATAAATACCGGAAGCCGGATTAGTCATCCTAAGGGGGACGATGGTGTTAATAATTTTAATGGCAGGCATCATCTGCGAGGACATGACTCCTTCGGGCGGATCAACCTTTGGCGCCGGCTTCCAGCCTTTTTCACCGAATCCAGGAAGATCCCAGCCTGGCTGTCCCAGTCTCGCATCATAGGTTTCACCATAATAAAGGCTATCTTCAACGATTGGTCACGGATTGTTCACTTTTCCCCCTAAATAAAAATTTTTTTAAATAAACCCTAGTGAAATTTTTTAAACTTTCTATTTTCATTCTAGATTTTATCTTCTAATTTTTTCCAATTTATTCCACTTTTCTGAAAATCTGCCTGCAGAGCTTATCTTTGAAAGGAGATGAGTTAAAGAAACTGAAAAAATTGATATCTAATTCATCCATTCTTTCACCCCATTTCATTTCGCCCCTTTCAAGTTTGGCCAGAAAATCTTCCCAAAAAGCGTGAAAAAAAATTTATAGCGACCTAAAATGAGGCCAAAGCCCTCATCTGCCATCAATCAAGGCAAAGCTCCCGGGTTCTATTGCCATGCTTTAAATTTGACCTGTAACCAAAATAATTCAACCTGAAGAATTTCCATGACGTTATGGCCCTTAATATTTTCGCCCTGCCGGCAGGTCAAAGGGGGGGAGTCCCAGCAACCTCCTTAAGATTCCCAGGTAAGCCTAATCAATCATTCCATTTCTGGTTAAAAAACCTTGCTTCTCTTGACAAGCTCCTTTTTCTTTTGTATAAAGCTTTGTCTTATTAATTTGATGTTATAATAACATATCAAGGTTAAGAAGGAGTAATAAATATTTTCTCATTCCCAAGCAGGCAAAACTCAGTCTCCAATTCCTTTAGCTTATCCTTTTTTAACAATGTCCAGACTCTTTTTATCTTTAACTCATTTTATTCATTATAAATTGGAGGCATGGACGTGGAGCTGAACCTTTCTTTAGCCCAGGAAGTCATTGATAAGTATAAAGGCCAAAAAAAAGCCCTTATCGCCATTCTTCAGGAAATTCAGGAAATCTATCATTATTTGCCTGAAGAGGCCCTCAGACTTGTTTCAAAAAAATTGGGTCTTCCTCTTATTGATGTAATCAGTGTGGCTACTTTTTACCGGGCTTTCAGTTTAAAGCCGAGGGGTCGCCACCTGATAACAGTCTGTCTTGGAACAGCCTGTCATGTGAGGGGCGGACCCAAAATTCTTGAGGAATTTGAAAGACAGCTCGGCATCAAAGCCGGCGAAACCACCCCGGACAACCAGTTCACTTTAGAAACGGTCAACTGCCTTGGCTGTTGTGCCATTGGGCCTGTGGTCGTGGCTGATGGCAACTATCACGCCCAGACAACTATTCGCAAGGTCAGTCGAATCTTAAAACCGTTGAAGAAGGAGTAGCCATGAGTCCCAAGAAAAGGGTAAAAAAATTAGGCCATCTTTCTGAACTCGAAAATTTAATTAATCAGGAAAAAGAAAAAAGGCAAAAAGAAAGTCGCCCCATTATCTCTATCTCCTCCGGTACCTGCGGCCGGGCCCGCGGTTCAGATAAGCTGACCGCAGCTTTCAAAAAAACCGTTCGCCAGCAAAATCTTCAGGATAAAGTAATCTTAAAAGTTACGGGTTGCCACGGCTTCTGTGAAGCAGAGCCGAATGTGGTCATTTATCCTGAAGGCTTTTTCTATCAGAAACTGGAGCCACAAAATGCCATTGAAATAATAAATAAAACCATTTTAAAAGGCGAAATAATTGAAGATTTCCTCTATCTTGACCCGGTCACCGGAGAAAAGGCCACCAAAGAGGCTGATATTCCTTTCTATAAAAAACAGAAGCGCCTGGTACTCGGGGATAATCCTTTAGTCGACCCAACCGACATCTTTGATTATCTTTCCATCGGAGGCTACAGTTCTCTACTTAAAGTTTTGAGTTCATTTAAATCTGAGGAAGTTATTGAAACGATTAAGAAATCAGGCCTCAGGGGGAGGGGCGGTGCCGGCTTCCCGACAGGTAAAAAATGGGAATTTGCCCGGGCCCAGAAAAGTGATGTTAAATACATTATCTGCAATGCTGATGAGGGCGACCCTGGAGCCTATATGGACCGAAGCCTTCTCGAGGGGAATCCCCATCGAGTCATTGAAGGTATGATTATCGGTGCCTATGCTATCGGCGCCACAGAAGGCTACATTTATGTTCGCGATGAATATCCCCTGGCGGTTCAGCATGTTTCGATAGCCATTGATCAAGCTCGCCAGCTCGGTCTTTTAGGCAAGAATATTCTTGGGACAGGTTTCAGCTTCGACCTTCATATCGCCAAGGGTGCTGGCGCCTTCGTTTGTGGAGAGGAAACAGCCCTGATTGCTTCAATTGAAGGCAGGGTGGGCGAACCCAGACAGAGGCCTCCCTTCCCTGCAGTTAAAGGTCTGTGGGGCAAGCCAACAGTTATCAACAACGTTGAAACCTGGGGCAATGTACCCCTTATCATTGAAAGGGGGGCTGACTGGTATGCTTCGATCGGAACGAATGGCAGCAAAGGCACCAAAATTTTCAGTTTAGTCGGCAAAATCAACAATACGGGATTGGTTGAAGTCCCGATGGGTATTACCCTCAGGGAAATTATTTTTGATATAGGTGGAGGCATTCCTGGAGGTCGGAAGTTTAAAGCTGTCCAGACCGGAGGCCCCTCAGGTGGCTGCTTGCCCGAAAAGCTCATTGATTTGCCCATAGATTATGAGAGTTTAACGCAAGCTGGCTCCATCATGGGGTCAGGTGGCATGATTGTTATGGATGACCGGACCTGCATGGTTGATGTGGCCCGCTATTTCCTCAATTTCCTCCGTGATGAATCCTGCGGCAAATGCATCTCCTGCCGGGAAGGAACGCAGCGCCTCTGGGAAATTGTTACTGAAATTACCGAAGGCAAAGGAACCTGGGAGCATCTGGCTCTTCTTGAAGAATTAGCCATTGCTGTTAAGGAAGCTTCGCTTTGCGGCTTAGGACAGACAGCCCCCAATCCAGTTCTGTCCACGCTTCGTTATTTCCGTGATGAATACGAAGCCCATATTAAATATAAACGATGCCCAGCACTTGTCTGTAAAGAAATTGTGTCTCCCCCCTGCCTTTATATTTGTCCCATTGATCAAGAAGCTTCTGTTTATATTGCCCTCATTGCCCAGGGTCGTTTTGATGAAGCCTATCAGGTTATTCTCAAAGATAATCCCTTGCCATCGGTCTGCAGCCGCGTCTGCCACCATCCTTGTGAATCTGTCTGTCGGGCTGGTGAGGCCGGTGAACCAATTGCCATCAGAGCTCTCAAAAGATTTGTCATTGATTGGGCCAGAGCAAATAACCTCAAACCTCAAATCAGCCCTGGCCCCAGGAATCGAGAAAAGGTGGCTATAGTTGGCGCCGGTCCGGCGGGCTTAACTGCCGGCTATTATCTAAGCCTGAAAGGTTTTGAGGTCACCATTTTTGATTCTCTTCCCCTTCCTGGCGGCTGGCTGATAAAAGGAATTCCTCATCATCGATTGCCAAAAGAGATTCTGCAAGATGATATCGAAAATGTGTTGAAATCAGGCGTGGAGATAAAAACCGGCCTTACTCTTGGTAAAGACTTTTCTCTCGATGACCTTTTCAGCAAGGGCTTTAAAGCTGTTTTCCTGGCGACTGGCGCTCATAAACCGGTCAGGCTCAATATTCCAGGTGAAGAGGCGGAAGGTGTTATTCAGGCCACCAAGCTTCTGGAGAAAATCAACCTGGGCGAAAAAATTCAATTGAAAGGCAAAATAGCCATCATTGGCGGAGGCAATGCGGCCATTGACGCTGCCAGGGTAGCGATAAGAAATAAGAATTGTCAGAAAGTTACGATTTTATATCGCCGGACGATCAACGAAATGCCGGCTTTTAAAGAAGAGACTGAAGCCGCCCTCGAGGAAGGGGTGGAAATTCAATTTTTAACCGCACCCAAAAGGATTATCACGGCGAATGGAAAAGTTGTTGGTTTAGAGTGTCTGAAAATGAAACTTGGCGAGCCCGATGCCAGCGGCCGAAGGAGACCTATTCCGGTGGAAGGTTCTGAGTTTATGATCGATGTTGACATGGTGGTTCCAGCCATAGGTGAAAGGCCAGATGTTAAGTATCTTGGCAGTAATGGAACGATTAAAATAACGGAGGGCGAAACAATTGTTGTTGATCGGGAGACGTTGATGACCAACAGGCCTGGAGTTTTTGCCGGTGGAGATGTCGTTACCGGTCCAGCAACAGTAGTTGAGGCTATGGCTCATGGCAAAAGGGCAGCTCAATCCATTATCAATTATTTTGAAGGCAAAATGGGCGATATGGAATATAAATTGAAAAGACCATCATTGTGGATTGAGCCGAGCAAATTATCCGAAGAAGAATTAGAAAAGGCGCGAAGACCGAAAATGCCCAAAATTTCATTGAGATTGAGAAAAAGTAGTTTCAGGGAAGTTGAAATTGGCCTCTCCGAAAAACAGGCCATTCTCGAAGCTAAAAGATGCCTTCGCTGCGATTTAGAAACTCAGGAGGCGAAAATAGTTCTGGGGAGGAAGCAATGATTCATTTAATTCTGAATGGTCTGGAGGTTCAGGCGGAGGAGGGCTGGACCCTCCTCGATACCGCCCGTTTTTATGGGTTGGAAATCCCGACCCTTTGTTACCATGAAGGCCTGAGTGTTTTTGGTGGCTGCCGTCTTTGCTTAGTCGAAATTGGCGAAGGAGAAAAAGCCAAGCTAGTTACTTCCTGCACCTATCCAGCTGAGGAAGGCCTGATTGTTCATACCGATACCCGAAGAGTCATCGCTGCCCGCCGGATGATGATAGAGCTCATGCTGTCAGTCGCTCCCTATTCCAAGAAGATTCAGGATCTGGCCTCTAAATTCGGGGTGACCCAGGTCAGGTTTAAATTAAGGAATGAGGAGTGTATTCTCTGTGGTCTCTGCGTCAGGATGTGTGCCGAGCAAATGGATGGTCGGGCTATCGGATTTCAGAATCGGGGCTACCGCCGCAAAATTTCGACTCCCTTCGATCTGCGCTCTGAAGAATGTCGCCTTTGTGGCGGCTGTATCTATATCTGCCCGGCTTGTCAGCTGCGCTGCCAGGGTCCTGAAGCTGAAACGGCTGTCTGTAATGCCTGCCTGACCATGGAGCCCACCTGCCTGGAATATTATGAAGAACTTCAATGCTGGATGTATGATGCCGGCCGGTGTGGCACCTGTGTCAGGGAGCCTCGAGAAAAGAAGGATTCTTTAGTCTCACCTAAGCCATGAGCTTAAATCTATAAAAAAGAAAATGAGAAGGAGGTCATAATCATGTCATTTACTAAACTAAATCGAAGTGCGGCCACCTTAACTAAGAACAGAACGGAAGGATCTATTTCACCTTTCAGCGGCATGTGTGTGACCTGTGTCGATGGCTGCATCGGCATGTGTGAGATTGGCAAGTCAGCCTATCGAGGCACCGAGGTTCTCTACCCTCAGCCCTTTGGCATCATTACAGCCGCGGCGGAAAAGGATTATCCGGTCGATCTTTCTCATTTCAGCATCATGGGTACCGCAACCGGAGCCTATGGAGTTGAAGCTGATCCCGATATTGCTACCTTTGAGAAAGTAAACATTGAAACCAGAATCGGCCGCGATAAGGGCATCAAACTGAAAGTTCCCTTCATCATTTCAGCTATGGGGTCAACCAATGTGGCTCGCCAGAATTGGGCTGGCCTGGCCATTGGCGCGGCTATCAGCGGTACCATTCTAACCATCGGCGAGAATGTCTGCGGCATGGACGATGAAGCCGAGATTCGTCATGGCCGCATCGTTCGCTCCCCTGACATGGAAACAAGGGTCAGACTCTTCCAAAGCTGGCAGGAAGATGGCTATGGTGCTGTTGTTGTTCAGGCCAATGTTGAAGACACCCGTCTTGGCGTCCATGAATATGCCATTGAGAAGCTGGGAGTTGAAGTGGTTGAGCTTAAATGGGGACAGGGAGCTAAGGATATTGGCGGTGAGGTCAAAATCAAAAGCCTGGAAAAAGCCCAGGAACTAAAACGCCGGGGCTATATTGTTCTCCCTGATCCAGAAAATCCTTCAGTCATCGAAGCCTTTAAAAAAGGTAGCTTCAGGGAATTTGAGCGTCATTCTCGCCTGGGTATGGTTGAGGAAGAGGCCTTCCTGAAAAGGGTTGAAGAATTGAGGAAATTGGGCGCCAAGTATGTTTTCTTGAAAACTGGAGCTTACCGGCCAGCTGATCTGGCTCGAGCCATAAAATATTCTTCTAAAGCCAAAATTGACCTCTTAACCATTGATGGCGCCGGTGGCGGCACTGGTATGAGCCCCTGGAGAATGATGAATGAATGGGGTATGCCTGGCGTGGAAATCTGGTCACTGGCTTATCAATTTGCTCACCGTCTGGCCAAAGCGGGCGAGTATGTTCCTGATATGGCCTTTGCTGGCGGAATCACCTTTGAAGACCAGATATTTAAGGCTCTATCTCTGGGCGCTCCCTATGTCAAAGCTGTCGGTATGGCCCGGGGACCTATGGCAGCCACCATGGTCGGAAAAACTATTGGCCGGAGAATCAGCGAAGGACAGATACCGGTTTATGTGGAAAGATTTGGTTCTACCGTCGAAGAGATTTTCATTACCGCACCTGAACTCAAACAAAAATATGGACAGAGGTTCAATGAAATTCCTACCGGCGCCATTGGTCTCTATACTTATTTCAAACGCCTCAGTCAGGGTCTGCGTCAGCTCATGGCCGGCAATCGCAAGTTCGCCCTTGCTTATATAACCAGAGATGATATTGCCGCCCTGACCAAAGAAGCAGCGGCCATTTCCGGCATACCCTACATACTTGATGTCGACCGGGAAGAAGTGGAAAAGATTCTTTCGAGCTAAAAATCGGCTGGAAAGAAATCAGTAAGCTTGCTTTAAAGGATTGGCTTTCTAATTGGGTTTTAATCAAGGTAAATAAAGTTTATTGTTTCTTTATCTCATCAGCCAAAAAGCTCCTGGCCTAAAATTCACTTAAAATTAAATTAAGTATCTCCTCAGGTGAATTGACCAGTTCCTGAAAACTCAGGCTTTGAGGCTTGGCGAAATATTTCTCGCAAGCTCGATAACCAAGGAAATGCAGGGTTCTTGGGGGCAAACCGAGCGAGGCCTCTCCCTGTTGTTCCAGCATCATTATCTTCTCAAGATCGTGACTGTACTTCTCGAAAATTTCCTTCAAAAGGGACTCATTTTCCAGGCACCAGTTAAGACGATCTCGCCTCAGAAAAAGATGGTCGGTTAAAGGTCTTTCGGGCAAAACAAGCGAAGAAAACCAGCAGGCCAGGCCTTCAGCCAGCAAATACCAGAAAGCCTTTCTTTCCTCCGGGATTGAAGTTACCTTTCTTTCGAGCAACCAGTGAGCATATTCATGAGCATAAAAAAGATCCAGAGAAGAAAAATCGCGCCACCTCTCCAGACCGAAAACAATGACTTTTTCTTGTTTTAAGGGCAAAAGAAAGGCCTCCGGGCTGAAGAAACCAATAATCAAATAGACCTTGAGGGAACAGGATTTTTCAGGGCTGGCCAGCCTCAGCGAGCGCTGGTGGATGGCTTTCAGGATTTTTTCCACTTTTCCAGGCTGGAGAAGCAGGCGAAGCCTTGAATAATGCTGGGGTCGGATCGCCTCCACCCGCTTTTTCAGTGCATCTCGATCAAGCAGAGGAAAAAGAGAAAAATAGGCGTCAAAAAACTGGCGATAGGGAAAATAATAAGATCGCCAGTAGGACGGCCAGACCGGCTTCCCTCTTTCCATTAAATCAAGAAAATGAAAAAATTTTTTATAAACAGGAACAATCACCAATTTAACTGATTTTCTTTGGAGCAAATCCGGTTCCTTCTTTTAGCCTTAAAGGGCTGGGCACTGCTGATTTCCAATGATTTCTTATAAATTCTATTTAAAATTATTTCAAATTATTTTACATTGTTACCTTCAATTTTTGTTTTTAATTTTAATGAAAATTATCTCGCCTACCGCTGGCTCGAAAGGTATAGCAACTGAGGTTATTATCCCCTGATTATTGCTAACGAAACGAAGAGGATAACGGCTGAAGGAAGCGTCTTTTGGCCGGAATAAATCGGGCCCTGAAGGTTGAAGCTCAATTTTTTCTTCCCGGAAAATAAAAACCAGTTTAGAGCCATCAACTTCAATTTTGATCTGACCGTAAGCTGGATGAGTATATTCGCCAACATAATCAGTCAGAGTCCTGACCGGTTTCACCTCAGAAGCCGGGGCTGTTTTGAGTGAAGGTGGGATCATGGCCCGAGAACTGAGCCTTCTCTTCCAGTCAACTGGCGGAAGATTCAAAGCCAGATCGCTTAAATAGTGGCACAGAATGGCTGGCAGGTTAGAATTCAGGTTGGACAAAATGGCCACCCCGAATTTTTCCCGGGGGAACAGAACCACATAAGAAGAAAAGCCCATAGTGCTCCCACCATGATGAACCCGATAATGGCCGCGATAGGCATCAATCATCCAGCCAAGTCCATAGCTTGGATGCTCAATCTCAGGAGTTTCCTCCTGGCTGGCGGTCCGAACTATCTGAGGAGTATGCATCTCCTTGAATCTGGCTCTGGAAATCAGGCGCCTGCCTTCAATTTCTCCTTCATTTAGCTGAAAAAGAAGCCAGCGAACCATATCTTCAGCCGTTGAGAAAACAGATCCAGAAGCCCTTGGTCCAGACATAATTTTTTTATCTGGCGAGGGGAAAACGATGGGCTCAAATTTTTCTCCCCTCCGGTTATAGGCCAGGCTATATTCATCTGAAGCCAGATATTCTGAAAGAGTGCAGCCAGAATTTCTCATGCCCAGAGGAAGGAAAATTTTCTGCTTCAGAAAATCTTCCCAGGGAAGACCCGACACCCTCGAGACAAGCACACCGGCAGTGATGAACATTAAATTGTTATATTGATAGGCAGATCTGAAATCGCGGCTTGGTTCAAGAAATCTAAGAACCCTGACAATCTCTTCAGGACCCAAAGAAGCTCCACTCCAGACAAGGTCATGCCGGGGAAGACCGGTGCGATGGGTAACAAGATCACGGGGTGTTGCCCGCAATGTGGCCCATTCATCCTTCAGAGCAAATTCAGGTAAATAAGTCCTCACCGGTTCGTCCCAGCTCATTTTGCCTTCATCCACCAGCATAGCCATGGCCAAGGTCGTAAAGGCTTTGGTTGTGGAGCCAAGGACGAAGCGGGTGGTCGGGGTTACGGGAATTTGCTGATTTACTTCTCTTAAGCCAAAACCTTCAACAAGAACTATTTTCTGGTCATGGACGATGGCCAGAGCCAGACCAGGGACACCCATTTCCTTCATGGAAGTTTCAATAAACTGCCGAATTTGGGGAACGAGGCGCGGCCAATCGGGCTTAGATTGGGCCTGAACTCTTTGTTTTCCTCTAGATCCGAGGAAAAATGGAGAGCCTGAATCAGGGGTAGAGAGTAATTTTACCTGAGTGGAAAGATAGACAGGATTTAAATCAGGCTCAGATAAAGAACCTGAGCGAGAAGGTGATCTTTCCCGACCAGGAAAATGAAGCAGCGTGAAACCGGGCTCAGCCGAAAGACCTGAGGAATAAATTAATTTTGCCTGGCTGAAAAGAGGAAAGATAAGAGTCAGGCTGAGTAAAAATGGTCCCAGAAACTGGAAAAAGGACGCCAATCGAGATAGCCTGCTAACGACCAGATTTAGACTGGACAGAGAACAACAAGAAGCCCTTCCCTTTTTGGCAGAATATCCTTGACCCATATTTCCTCCCTGAATATATTATTGTCCCTCGCTGAAAATATTATCATTCCTCTAAATTCGACATCGATTCTTTCAGCTTAAATTTTAATTAAAGCCAGCAAGGAAAAAAATCATTTCGTCTTTTCAATATTTTCTGGCTGATGATAATCCCATAGGACAGGACCATTAACTGAATCTTAATGAAAAACCCAGAACATAAGTCCGGGCAAAAATCTTTCCCTTTGATTTTCAGCCTGGAGGTAAAATGTTCAGATGGCTTTAAATCAGTCCTCTCAGCTCATCTTTAAATAACCTCAGGTCAGATGGTCATAAATCTGACCATCTGGCAGGAGACTGAATACAACCTTGCATCCATCAAAATAAGGCAGCCTCAATTTGATTAAGATGAATAAAGAAAATAAAAGGATAAATTGATTTTGGCTTTTCTGGTTTCTAATAATATAATCGGAAAAGATTAAGCGGCTCAAAGGATATTCAGGAAGGAAGGAAGGAAGGTAGGTAGGTAGGTAGGAGAAAAGAATGAAGAAATACAGACAGAAAGAAAAAAAGAAAGGAAAATGAGGATTGGCTTTCATCAACCGGCTTTCATTCCCTGGGGAGGATTCTGGGCCAGACTCGCTTTTGTGGATAAAATGGTTCTTCTTGATGATACCCTCTTAGCTCGAGGTTTTACCTTTGTTAACCGGAATCGCCTCAAGGGACCACAGGGAGAAATCTGGATAACCGTGCCCCTGAAAAGAAAGGGCCGAGGAAGACAGAAGATTAAGGATCTCGAAATTCATGAAAAGTTCTGGTGGACCAAAAGATTTCTGGCTACCTTGCGACACTTTTATGGCAAGTCGATTTATTTTGAGCCTCTCTTTTCGGAAATAGCCAGAATTTTGAATGATCAAAATGAACGTTTTCTGGATATGGTTGAGGCTCTGCTTTTGCTGCTGCGGGATTCTTTCGGTCTCCAGACACCTTTTATCAAACAGACAGAAATAGGTCTTACCGGCCAGGGAACTGAACTTCTGGTTTCAATTGCCGAGCACCTCCAGACCCAGGAAGTTCTTCTTTCTTCCTTTGCGGTTAAGCATGTTGAACTCGGCCAGTTCAGAAAAAGGGGAATCAGGGTTTTCCTGCACCATTTTGATCTGCCCCAATATCCCCAGTTCTGGGGAGAATTCTGTTCCAATCTTTCCGCACTGGATCTTTATTTTTGTCTCGGACCGGACGGGCTCCGCCTTCTTGAAAAAGCCTCAAGAATTGAGCCCTGGCCCTGATGGCCGCCATCGTCTCAGGACAGGCTGAAAAGGTGAAACATTTTGATCCCGGCTTGTTTTTGCTAAAAGTGGAGAACGGGAACTACTGCCAGGGAATAAGGCTTCAATCACAAAATTTATTTTTTGTTCTTTAAATAATATTTCTGGTGATACTCTTCGGCCCGGAAAAATTCATCGAAGGGAACGATTTCGGTAAAAATTTTCCTCTGGCCAAAAGCGCCGGAGCTTTCCACCTCTTCTTTAATGCGTTGAGCTATTTGGCGCTGCTCTTCGTTGCGGTAAAAAATTACCGATCGATATTGTGTTCCTATATCTGGCCCCTGTCGATTCAGCTGGGTCGGGTCATGAAAAGCAAAAAATTTTCTGATAAGTTCCTCATAAGTAATTTTTCTAGGATCGTAAACAATTTCAATGGACTCGGCATGACCTGTTTTGCCCGAGCAAACCTGTTCATAACTTGGCTGACGGACCCATCCGCCGCTGAATCCTACGGCCGTCCCGATAACACCTTCCACCTGACTGAATTTATGTTCCAACCCCCAAAAACATCCCCCGGCAAAGGTAGCCCTTTCAGGTATAAGCCCTTCAGCTTCGGCTTGAGGAATGAAATTCAGAGCCACTGAATTTATACAATAATGACGGCCAGTTGGGGCTGGCCCATCAAAAAAGAGATGACCGAGATGGGCCCCGCAGCTTGAACAGCGTACCTCCAGGCGAGATAGCCCGAGGGAGTAATCTCGAGCATATTCGAGATTGGCTTCCGAAAATGGAGCCTTAAAACTTGGCCAGCCAGTTCCATGATCGTATTTATCTTCTGAGGTAAATAAAACTGACCTGCAGGCTGCACAGGTATAATAGCCCTTTTCCCAGAAATCATTATAGCGGCCGCTATAGGCTGGCTCGGTCCCTTTTTCAAACATGACTCGAAATTGCTCTGGCGTCAGAAGCTTTTTCCATTCTTCTCTGGTTCGGTTAACGCGTCTCCAATTCACCTCGCTTTTTGGATTAAAAAAAGAAACTGTCTCCTGAAAGAAAAGCGCGTTCAATGCTTTCCAGCCTCCCCAGGAGATCAGGATACTTATTAACAAAATTAATAATTTTGTTAAGGGTTTCATAGCTGACTCCTCATTTATTTCCTCCCCCATTTTCCTTCTTCTCTTCCCCGGAATCATCCTTTTGCCCATCTTCTGCTCATGGACTCCGACCTTTCGAGCTAAAGCAGACTTCTATTCTCTCCCGGAATCCTTTCTTCTTATTCTGCCGGCTCTCCCCTCTTTTTTTCTTTCTCACACCCAATTATCTTTTCCTACTTTTTCTATCGTTTCTATAAGAATAATATAATATATTCTGCCTCTAAAATCAATCAATTTTTCATTCCTGGTTTCTATTAATCTTTTTATTTCTGATGAGCTAAGCTTCCCCGAGGCCAAAAATCTGTTTTTGAAACTAATACGCGTTTTTAATCTATTTCCCAATCAAGTTCTGCCTGATTCCATCGAAACTTTATGTTCAAAACCTTATATTAAATTGAACATCTTTTTTAAAATTTCTGTCTTTGAGGCACCGTAGGGGTAAATCGGCAGGAGCTTAAAGAAAATTATTAGGATTTTATAATTTGACTCAGGGCTTCCTCTATCCGGGGATATTTGAAATTAAAGCCTGCGGCGAGCATTCTGGCGGGGTAAACTTTCTGGCCATTAACCAGGACCGTGGCCACTTCACCCAGAATAAGTCGCAGGATGAATCCAGGGATACGGAAGAAAGAGGGCCGATTCAGGGCCTGGTCCAGTGACCGGGAAAACTCTTTCTGGCGGACAGGATAGGGCGAGCAAATGTTTATCGGTCCTCTCAGGTCTGGGTTCCTGATTAAGAAAACGACAGCCTCAATTAAATCATCGACATGAATCCAGGAAAACCACTGCTCTCCCGAACCAAGGGGTCCTCCCAGATATTTTTTAAATACAGGAACGAGCTTATCAAGAACTCCACCATTTTTTCCCAGAACGAGACCGAAGCGCATCACAACGACCCGACAACCTTTTTTCTCGGCTGCAAAGGCTTCTTTTTCCCATGCCTGGCAAACTAAGGCCAGAAAATCGTTGCCTGGAGGCGACTCTTCAGTTACTTCTTCTTCGCCTGAAAATCCATAATAGCCAATAGCCGAGGCATTTAATAGAGTCTGGACACCGGTTGAGGCACAGGTCATGGCGGCCACAAGATTACGGGTAATATTGATGCGACTATCTCTTATCTGCTGCTTATATTTTTCTGTCCAGCGTCCGAAAATAGATGAACCGGCCAGATTAATAATAACCTGATGCTGCGAAACTGCTTCCTGCCAGGGGCCAGCTTCAGCCGGGTTGCCAGTTAAATAATTTATCTTTCCCTTGTCAGTGATTACCAGGCCAGGTCTCTTATCAGACATCTTTCTGCCTCTGGTCAGGATAGTCACATCAAATCCTTCTTTTATCAGACGTAAAGCAAGATTTTGCCCCACAAAGCCTGTTCCCCCCGTTATAAAGATTTTCATTTTTTTCTCCTCCCCATCTCTTCTCGAATTATTTCGCCAGAAATCAGAAAAATATTCAATGAATTTATTAATCAGGAGAGGCCTCTTTCCATAAAAACAAAGTTTCTCCAACCTCGAATCTGTCAGATTTCATTTCCATTCTCACCTTTAGCATTTTTCAAAGGCTGTCGTGATCTAACACCAATTCCTCAGAAATAATTTTTCAGCGGTTCAACCGAAAGAGAGAGAAATTAAGCCAGGAAGCAAAGCTTACCCAGAGAAAATAGGGCCAGATGAGGATGGAAGCCATAAGAGAAAGACGAGCAAATAAGATGATTGTCAGAAGCAGAGTTATCCAGAAAAGAAGGATGATGATCAGGCCAAAGGCTGGCGAGCAGAAACCAAAAAAAGCAATAGACCAGAAGGCATTAAAAAGAAACTGGAGGGAAAAGATGAAAGGAGCGGTTTTGACTCGACCTTTCCCGGCTTTTCTCCAGACCAGAAAGACAGCGATTCCCATCCATAGATAAAGACTTATCCAGACAGGGCCAAATAGCCAGCTGGGCGGGGCATAAGAAGGCTTAATCAAGCTCTGATACCAGGTGGGAATAGCAGGGCGCGTGAAAAAAAGCTAATTAATCCGGTCAGCTAACAAATGACCAGGCTGGCGCCAGGTTTTAATATTTCACCAGATTTCAAAGGCAACCTCCCTTTTATAGAAGAAATATTTTATGAAACTTTTTTGAATTATTAAAGCCTGGATGGAAAGAATTTAATTGGAATCGCTTTAAAACCAACGATGTGGCAAAAACCTTAAAGGCAGGCAATGATTTTGCCGGCAAAATGATAAGAAAAAAAGGTGCTTCCGGGTTTCGTGTAGGGGGAGGCTGAGGAATTAAAGGCGCCACAACGCTTGGCTATCCCTCCGAGGCAGAAGTTTTAGGGGAAAGCCCATTGGGCCGCTGTCGTTTCCTGTTTATTTTGACCCAATTAGCCACATGAAAAATAAACGTGCCTGAAAGGAATTCTAAAAGGAACGCATAAATTTATCCTTTTACTCGCAGGAAAGTCGGAGGAACCGAAAAAATTAAAGGAGAGGAAAATGGTGGAGCTGAGGGGACTCGAACCCCCGACCTCTTGACTGCCAGTCAAGCGCTCTCCCAGCTGAGCTACAGCCCCACCGACAGTCGCCAATTATCATACAAAATCAGGCTTTTTCCGTCAAGACTGCCTCCTGCCTAACTTAAGATAAGAAATTGACTCACTGTCTCATAAGAAAATCTACTGGGAAAAAATGAAAAAGATAGAGGTTTTTCACGCTAATTAGGTTAATTGCTAAAGTAAAATTAAAAACTAAAAGAAAAAATTAAGCCCAAGGCTGAGATAGTTGCCATAAAAAGCGTAAAAAGCAGTTTCATTATAGCGAAAATAATAACAAGTAATAGCCAGCCACCAGTTAGGACTATAGACAAGTCCGACTGAAAAGGCAGTGGCCCTCTGCCCTTCTGAATTTTTTATTAAATAAATATTTGGATTCAAGGCCACGCCTTTTATCATCCAGATTTTTACTCCCATCTTCAGAGAATAAGTCTTTCTCCAGCGAGCTTCTTCCTGGGGATGCCAGAGAACAGTTTTCTCCCGGATACCATAAAGAGAAACCAGGGCAGATACAGGTTTAATAAATCTTCCTTCCAGTCCGGTATCTACAAGATAACCTCTGTATTGATGCGTCCCAAAAAGGTGAGAATAATTTACATAACCAGACAGTTTTTCGCCTCCCAAATAAAGGGTTCCTGTTAATCGATTGACTTTAGCCTTAAATGTTTTAGATACCAGATTACCCCCTCCGTCGTAAATCTTATAATTATAACTAAAATTCTGATAATGATAGCGCAAGATAAACGACGCTCGATAGCTCAGACTTAATCTCAATCCCGCCCAGGGACTGAAAATCTGAAGCTGGTTAGTTCCAGCAAAATAATCAAAGCCAAATTGAGGCTTAATTTCTGCCCATACTGACCCCGCCCCGATCAAAATCATAAGATTACCCAGTAAAATTAAAAATTTTTTTCTTTTTAAATAAAATCTCATGCTTTTCCCTTTCTTTTCCTTTTTGCTTCTACTTTTAATCTGCACTTTCTTTTCTCCATTTTCTCAGAACGTCAGATAGAACCAATCTGCTATTTTCTTTTAATCGCCCTGTTTCCGTTATTTCAGAATCCCTGACACAGTTGAATCAATTCCCATTTTTTCCATCTCTTCCCTAATTCTAACCTTTTGTTCTGAAAGATATCTCTCTAAAACCTCGGGAGAAATTATTTTTGCGCTTACCAGAATTGAACCCAGTTTTTCTCCGGTTCTCTTTTGCCGCTGTAAGGCTAAGTTAAGATCCTTCTGAGTAATAAGCCCATCTTTTAGCAAAAGTTCGCCCAGCCTCCTTCCCCTGGCTACTTTAGTAATCTCATCTGAATAGGCTTTTTCAATGGCATAGCTAATATCATAGCTTGTGGTCAGATTGAACTTTATTTTGACCTTCAGAATGTTTTCCAGCGTCGATGGCAGCAAGCCCAGATCGATGCGATCAATAGCCAGATGAAGTGTCCCGTCTTCAAGTTTTAAAGGAAAAACGCGATAGCACTTGGCCAGCGATTCTGGAAAAATTTTCAGCAGCTGTGGATCAACGGCATAGGGGTCTATTTCCACGAACTGCCACTTTTTTTGATAAGCAAGCGCGCTGGCCAGTTGCTCCTCCGATATATAACCGAGTTCCAACAAAATCTGACCTAGTTTCTGTCGTGTGCGGCGCTGGATTTCAAGGGCCTCTTCGAGTTGCCGAGCAGTAATAAGATTTTTAGATAATAACAAATCGCCAATTTTTCTGTGGAAAGAGGCCAACTGCTCGGCAGGAAATTCATGTCTGGTTTTTACCCAGGGTTGCTCCTGGCGGGTGACTAAGGCTCGAAGCAACCAGAATGCAGCCAGAGTAGAAGAGGCAAAATTGAGGACATTGCCCACAATAATTCTAACTGGCGTCAGAGCTGCCTGAATAAATCCATACAACTTATTAACAAAAATGAAACGCATCAAAATTCGCCAGAAAAAGAAAAACATAACAACCAGAGCTAATTTTCACCATATTTCATCATGCCGAACGATTGGCGGTACATTAAAGGCAGGTTGGAACAGTCTGATAACTATGACCGTCAACACATAAAGGAGCAGCAGGTAGCCAAACATGTATAATAAGTTAGTGAAAAAAGCCAGGCGGTCTCGAAGGAGACTATAACTGACTTTTAAATTACGGTCCCAACCAATATTTCTGAGTCCTTGCCAGGCAATTCCATAAATCCAGCGAGCTCGCTGGCGCATGGCCTGGCGAAATTTGCCCGGGAAAAGAGCTCGCGTGGCCACCAATTCTTTTACCCTTTTTAGTTTCAACTTCCTGGAAAAAAATCCTTTTTTATTAACCACCCTTTCTACATATTGAATTAAGATTATTTGCCTTAAACCCATTTTGCCCAGCTTAATGCCTATTTCATAATCTTCTGTCAGGCTTTTGGGATTAAATATCTCACCCGTGTTCTCATCTTCCAGCCTGGAGAGACTTTCCCTCCAGAAAGCGGTGCTCGCGCCGGCCGAGGGCAGGATCCGGGCTATCTTTTCTCGTACCAGAAGCTCTTTAAGATGCATTTCAGCAAATTCGTCCATGTAAACGCCACCAACGAAGTTCTTCCAAGGCATCTCAAGGGGAATGATAGGCATTTGAATCATCTCAAACCTGGGCATAAGATAATTAAACAATTTTAAAGAAAGGGGATGATGAACATCTTCAGAATCGCTTAAAACGATAATTTCAAATTTAATTCCTCTCTCTTTTTCAAACTGGCGAAGAGCACGGTAAATTTCATTAAGACAATCAGCTTTCGTTGTTGGTCCTGGTCTGGAGTTAATTACCTTGATCACTTGAGGATAGACCTCTCTAACCTGTTCGACTTCGGCCTGGGTATCCGGATCGTTAGGATAGACACCAACAAATATAAAATAATTCTTATAATCAACAGTATTGATAGTGTTAAAAAGCATCCTTCTTATAACTCCGGCTTCCTGCCACGCAGGAATCATCAGGGCAATTGTTTTCTCCTCAACACTAAGAAGCTGGCTGAGAGTCAGCGGTTTTATGAGTTTCTTCTTGAAAATACTGCGATAAAGCTGTCGAATCCAATAATAAATATCGTTAAAAAAATCCATTAAACCACCAAAGGTGAAGGCCACAACAAGAACTATAAAAGCGTAGCGGAAGAATAGCCAGGATTTATAAAGAGCCGCCAAGAAAAGACTGTAATCGTATCCATTCATAATAACCTCTTTCTTCTTTTAAATTTCCCTCAATAAAAGAAATAAAACCATCTTCGATACTATAGAGATAAAACTTTGAAGCTTTCCTTTGACAGAGAATTTAAAGGGTAAACTTTTTAGAAATTGACTAGACAAAGCTTTCTCACACACTATTCAAAGGCACTCAGCTATCAATTTTTCTCTATTATTTTTTCCTTTCCCGTTTTAAATAAATTTTTTTCTCCATATAAAGAAATATTTATTATTTTATAAAAAATTCTGAGAAAAGTCAAACAATCGAAGATTCTGTCGTAAAAAGTGTGGGTTATTTATTAAGATCCGTATTTGTGCATTTATTTTAAATACAGGGAAATAAATAATTTTAGCCAGGCCGTAAACAAATTTTAAAATTGAGGGTCAATTTATCCTCAGCCTAACTTTTATCAGGGCTAAAATAAGGCTTTTTAAAAAACCTTCTTCCCAGATAAAAGAGTTTTTTCAGGCAATAAACAGAATAGACAGCATAAAAAAGCTCAGAAAGCACTATACTTTATGGATAAACTATAATCGAATCGCCTTCCGAGGATGACCGCTAAAAAATGAACCTTCTGGCTAAATTGCTAAAAGCTTCCCTGCCCTCGCTTGCTTAACATTAACTTTCTCCATCCAGACTTTTCGCCTTTTCAGAATATAATCAGAATTTAAGACCGCGACTAACTTTTAATTCTTTAGATCCAAGAGGAATATCAGCTTCGGATAAAATTAAGCTCCTGGACTATATATAAAAAGAAGGGAGATTACATAAATAGAACTTATAAAGGTAAACGAAGCTTAAATAAATAAAAATTTTGTTTTCAAGATGTCCGGTTCTCGCCAGAGCCAGCCTCCTTCATTTGAGGGAAGCCTTTGTGAAAATATAATCAGGGATGGCGAGATCAAACTGAATGTCATCAATTATAAATTCAGTTCCCTCACCTGCTTTGAGAGCATCCTTGAAAATAGCCTGCACTGGAACCCATCTCCTCTGGAACTGGCTAATCTTTTTGACAACTGTAGTCTTAAGCAGGGTGCCGCTTCGGGCAAATCGTTCTTCCTTAAGGACAAGGAATTTTTCTTTATCCACCCAGATTTTGCGGATAGGATAGGCCACATCGGCTTTCTTAGCCCGCAATTCAAGAATCCAGCAATCGGCCTCAATTATATTTTCCTCACCAATTACTCTGGCTTCATACATCTCAAGCAGACGACGGTTTTCCATCATGTCTTCATAAGAAAGATCTGAGCCCATGACTGACTGACGCAGCATATGCCCTGAAATCAGAATAACCCGGTCAGCGGCCGGGGAATAAGTCCAGAGCTGGTCACCAAGCTTGAGCATCTTGGTTCCCTTTTCTCTGGGCGGACCTAGAAACTCAGTAAAACCTTTATCTTCTCCTTGAAGATAAGATTTAAATTCAAGACTGCGGCTGCCTCGACGCCCATGAATGATCATTCGAGCAGTTATAATTTTGCTTCCCGAGAAAATATTTTCATCCACCTTTTTAAGAATCCATTCAGCCGCCGGGGCTTTCTCACCTGATTGAGCCCAAACCAATCTTTCTGTTCCGGGCAATTCAGAAGAAATCAAAAATAACCCTGTAAGGAAAAGCGCTGAAAGGCAGGCTAAAATCTTTACATATTTTTTCTTATTTTTTGTTCTCATATCGCCATTGTTTTTATTTTGATATAATTCTATTTCAGCCTTCGAGTTCCTTCATCAGCGTTGAAGTCTCGCGCCGATAAACGCCCAGGCCAGAAATGGCTGTCCCCAGCAAGGAAGCCCCAATTCCCGGGATAAAACCAACAACATAACTAAAAGGCGTCACTTTTGTCCTCAGGACTTCAACCATGAAAAGAGAAGAGCTTTTCATCAAGGAACTGACATCAATTCCGACTGATTGCAGATAATAGGAAATAGCTAAACCTGAAGCCGTTCCAGCCAGGCTTCCCATAAAGCCGATTATAATTGATTCTAAGATAAGCGAAGAATAGAGGTGTCCTTTGGACTCGCCCATGGCTAAACGCAGCCCTATCTCTCCATAGCGACGAAGCGAGGCCATAAGGCCAGCATTCCAGAGAACGATGGACATGGCGGCCACAAATATCAGAATAATTACAGAAGAGAAAACATTTATCATGGCTAAAAGGTCAGCCAGACCACTTTGGGCTTTAAGGGTAACCATAATTGGCGCCAAATCATCTTCTTGATTTTGATAACGAGCATTAAAAGCTTGAGCTAAGAGAGCAGCCTCTTTATCCCGATAAACAAAATCTTTGTAAAAACCAAGGATTTCTCCAGCTGCATCCTCCATATCGAGAGCTTGCTGCATATCCCTGAGATCAGCTATCAGAGCTCCCCGATCAAGGGCGGTGAGGCCAAATCGGATAAAACCAGTAATTTTAAAATTATTGATGGCCATGCCGCCATACATCGTTGAGCTGATCAGAGTCGCGATGTCTCCCGGCCTTAAACCCATGGATTGAGCCAGTTCAGCACTCACCAGAGCTTCCCCTGGCCCTGAAGGCAGCTTCCCTTCAACCAGAGCCCTTTTCAGGTCAAAGATTTCTGGCTCCGGGCTTTGAATGCCCAAAAGATCAATGGCCATTCCTGCGACCGGACCCTGAACTCTTATCTCTCCAGTCTCATCGGGAACATCAAGAAGGCCAGCAAACCTGATTCTGGGTGTCCAGATTAGTTCAGAAAATTCTTGAGACAATCGGGTGAGCAGTGACTCCACACCGATGTAAGCTAAATCATTGGGCATTTGATCAGCCTCGACAGCATAGGAGCGGGTCATTATTTTGACATGGCCAGAAGAAAAGCGAGCTGTTGAATAGATGAAATTGGTCTCAAGACCCCTGATATAGCAATGAAGGAAGACCGTAAGCATGACCCCGAGCATAACAGTAAGAAAAGGAAAAAGGCTGCGGGAGCGGTCTCGAAGAATGCCTTTTAAAAGAAAACCGATCAAGTTATTCTTCCCCTCAGGGCCTCAGTCGGCTTGAGTTTAGCAATGCGGCGAGTAGGCAAAAAACTGACCATGGTGGTTATAACCATAATTATAATAACTGTGCCCATTATCAAACCAATACTATAGGTAGGGAAAATTCTTTCGTCGAGAGCAAAGCCATAGCTGTCAACGGCCTTGGGCATACCAAGACCTTTCCGGGCAAAAAAAACCAGAAGGGGTAAGCCATAAAGGGCAGCCACAACTGCGGCCAGAACCGAGTGCATGGCCCCTTCTATGGTGAAAAGCTTGATTACCTGTGCTCTCGTCATGCCTAAAGCCATTAACGTACCGACTTCTTTACGCCGTCGCCAGATAGAAAGAACCTGAGTATCAAAGATAGCCAGCATGGCCAGAGAAAGAAGGACGAAGTAAATGATGCTGGCTCCTATAGTTTTACCGCGGATCACTTCGTCAATATCTCGGAGCAAAAAATCAAGGCTTTTATAAGACCAGCCAGGAACTGCTCCAGCAAAATTAACATCTTTAGCCAGAGTAATGACTGTCGCTTCGCCTTCAAGGCCAGTTAATTCTCTCAATAAATCAAGGGATATCCAGACCTGGCCCTGGTCAACTGATTGGACTGATGTTTTCATGATGTGAACGATTGTCAAGTTACGGGCATCGAAAGCGCCTCGCTTATCACGCCAGCGTAATGTCACAGTATCACCTATTTTAAGCCCACAGGTACTGGCCATGCGGCTACCAATGAGAGCAGGGATTTCTCCGCTCTGGCTTAATTCCAGATTACGGCTTAATTCCAGATAACGAGAAGGGAACAAAAGAATTTTCTGGCGAGGATCAATGCCCTTGATTAAAACCGGAAAAAAGCGGCCCTGCGGATAGAGAGTTCCCTGAACTATAAGGATAGCTGTAGCCTTGCCCTCCTGAATAAGCTGAGCCAGAGGTTCTGGTACCGGACCATGGGCCTCCTGAAGAGTCAAAGGATTGTATGGATCAAAATTTTCATGCCAGTATTGACCGCCACCTAGTTCAACTTCGGTCATGGCCTGGGCGGCATGACGGCTCATACCACGATAAAGGCCTTGACTCCAGATTATGGCCACAAAGGCAAAAGACAGAACAATGACGTTCAGCCAGGTACGCAGCCCGGCGGCCAGAAGATTCCTTAAAGCTAGCTTAAAGTATAATTTCATTTTAAGATTCGAGCCTCCTTGACTGGCAAAGTATCATCCATTTTTCTTTCCTGCTCTCTAATTTCGTCTTTGACCACCCGGCCATCAAAAAGAGTGATCTTCCTTCTGAGATATCTAATCACCTTGTCATCATGAGTGGCAAAAATGAAAGTAGTTCGTAGCTGCTGATTCAGCCCTGCCATTATCTGGAGAATATTATGGGAGTTTTCAGCATCTAAGTTGGCTGTCGGCTCATCAGCCAGAATAATCGCTGGCTCCTTGACAATAGCCCTGGCGATGGCAACTCGCTGGCATTCGCCACCTGATAGCTGAGACGGTCTGGAATTAAACCTGTCAGCCAGTCTGACCCATTCCAGAGCTTGCATCACCCGGCGCTTCCTTTCAGAGGCTGGAATCTTTAAAAGCAGAAGAGGAAATTCAACGTTTTCGTAGGCAGTATAATGAGGAAGTAAATTAAAAGTCTGAAAAATAAAGCCGATATTTTTATTACGGAGGCGAGCTGCTTCTTTATGGCTGAGCTCTTCCACCTTTTTTCCTAAAACTATGGCCGAGCCGCTTGTCGGCGAATCGAGAGAGCCGATAATATTGAGAAGTGTCGTTTTGCCTGAGCCACTGGGGCCAACAAGGCCGGCAAACTCCCCTTTTCTAAAGACCAGGTTGACTTTATTTAAAGCTATAATCCCATGCCTGCCCATGGGATAGATTTTCACCAGGTCTCTGGTTTCAATCAAAATCTCATTTTCCATCTGTCTTTACCTTATCTTACTTATTTTTTCTCTTGTTTATTAAGAGACTGTTTATTTTTTAGCTGAAATTAATTTAGCTTAAATTAATTTCAGAAATAAACCTAAATACTTATTTTAAAATTAAAAAATATTTTAAAAAAGTACAAAAAAAACCTGAATCAGTAATGAAAGACCACCATGAACTGAAGGCCCTTACCAGACAGAAGGTTGGCTGCTCCACTATCTGATTGATAAAGCCGGAAATATTCGGGATTCCAGAAAGCCATCAGGTGAAAATTCCAGCGGTCATAGCTTCGTTGCCAGCGGAAAAAAATGTATGTGTCCCTGTTCTGGACGTCTGAGAAGACAATGGCCTGAAGATTATCAAGTAAGCTCATCGGATAGGATAAGGAAAAGGCCAGAAATCGAGTCTTCTCCCCTCCTGACCAGGTATCTTTACCAAAACTCATCTCATAATACTCAGCAAGAGCATAGAGGCCGTGGCCTAGGCCAAAGGTATAATCAAAGCCTAAGGTGAAGGCTCGCTGACGACTCCAGTCCAGAATACTGTCTTTCTGCCAGATAAAATTAGCCTCAAACCAGAGGCCAGGACCTAAATCCCATTTACCGTCTAAACCTAGACGATTTTCAGTAACAAATGTTTGTGAAGAATCACTCTTTGAATTTCCGAAGGAAAGAGAGGTTAAAGTTTTTGAAGCAACGTTCTGTTGGTCGAGATTGGCCTGCCGATAATGATAACTGAAACCAAACTCCCCCTTGCTCAAAGGAATCTGCAGTCGGCCACCAAATTCAGGCCTCCTTTTCATTGTAGGCAGAATCTCCCACCCCTTTGGACGAGCGTTACCATAAAGCGTCCAGAACCAGATATTGGTGTTACTGAGAAAATAATAGCGAAGAAGGAGGGCATAAACACCCTCAGTAATTTGAAGGGGGTCACGCGGGTCAAGGCGGTCAAACCACATCAGGGGTCGCAGAAGTGTGGCTGAACCAAAGCTTATTTTTTGCAAACCAATTCTGGCCTCAAAACGAGATGAAGAATAGCGTCCAAGAGCTCGATAGAGTTTTATCTGACCATCAGTGGTGAAATCTCTAGAGCTTAAAATAGCTCCAGCCCAGGTATTGAATGAAAACTCAGCTTCAATAAATTTCTTTCCTCCAAGAGGACGCTGAAAAGATAAGGCCGGAAGCCAGCGAAAGCCAAATTGGGAATTAAGAGATTTCTCCTTGGAAATTACAGCCCAGGTCGAGGCCAGCCCTTTCAGGTCAATTGTTTGAGCCGATAGAGAAAAGGGACAGCCTATAATAAAAAAGATAGTCACATAAAAGAAGAATAGCTCGAAGCAACTAGGGGACATCTGACTCATCTTTTTATATTTATTTTCTCTAAAAAATAATTTATCCTCACTTTCACTTGTTTTCCTTTTCATCCTCTCTCTCATTTCTTTTATTACATTGTTTATCTTATTCATTTTTTTTTCGGCAACCTAAGACTCTATCGTCGCCTGACTTAATTATCGGCTCAACTTTTTCTGAATAAGCGAGCCAATCCCGGCCATTTTAGGGAAGTAAACGAGAAGGCTTATCAGCCGCTTTCTGAAAGATAAGACTGGAATAACTGGCAACTTCTTTTAATTTAACCCTTAGCCAGAGACTTTCTTCAGAATTTCTTCACCGAACTGGAGGCAATCTTTCCTCATCAGGTTATCATAATCTTCAAAGGGCTGGTTGCGCTTTTTATAAAATTCTTCCAGGAGCTTGAAATCCTCAGGGCTCAGCAACCTTTTGGTTATTCTGCCCGGAAAGGACCTTTTAGCCACAGGTTCAGCTGCACAGAGTTTGGCCAGCTGGTCAAGATATTGATTGGCCCTTTCTGTTCCTCCAGCCCCGCAAACCACAAAAACTGCCTTGACCTTCTTGGAAAACAGGGAGACATTATTTTTAATCAGGGCTTCCAGGGGTTCAGCAATCCGGCCATAATAAATTCCGGAGCCAACAATCAGATAATCAAAAGAAGAAAGGTCTGGATTTTCTCGAGCATCAAAAACATCGGCCACAGCGCCCATGCCTTCTGAAATCCAGATGGCGGCATCTCGATTGGAACCATAGCGGGTGCCAAAGAGAACGGCCCATTTATGCTTGCTGGGATAAGGGAAAAATTTGAGGGCATAGGTTTTTTCTGCCAGAATCAGGCTTCCGCCTGCAAGCAACGATGTTTTGAAAAAATCCCGGCGTCTCATTTGACCTCCTTTTCTTTTTAAAATTATCAGATTTATTTTTTATTTTTAAATTCTTTTTCCCTTTTGATATTATCTTTTCTGGTTCATCCTTCTTTCTCCTAGTAAAAAGAAGAGATTTCTCCTCCTCCAGGAAGCGGCAGTTTAATTCTCTAATTAGCTACCCTAAATTCAGGTTGAGAAAATCAGGCTATCCTCTCTGATTTTATTCGAGAATTATGGCCACAAGATAAACTCCCAGAGGAAAATCTTTCGTTTTAACCAGGCTGACATATATCCCGGCATAAAGTAAATAAGGGCTCTGAAGCCAAATCTTTATTCCCTGAGGGAAAGAATCTAAACTCTCAGTTAAATAGCAGATACCTGTTTGCTGGGGCAACAATTCTACAGAAGTCATCATTCGATTTTTTTGATTAAAATAATCGAGGCCAATTTGCTCTGCTTTTCGGCAAAGGCTATGTTTCAATTTTAAAGGCCTCAGGGAGGATTCTAATCTGAATTTGTTCAGCAAGTTCAAAATCATCTCCCTCATACCTACAGGCGAAAGGGAAGCTGGTGGGAATCCTGGAATCAGCAAGAGAGTAACAAAATAGGTTCCTCCCGGATGGTCCGGATCCCGGCCGAAATCAACTCCTGCACCTATAGCTCTATATTTTGGTTCTAAAAGAGGCTTCTCAATTTCAGCCAAATCATTCAGAAGTGGTGTAACCAGATTAATTATCAGGACTTCTCCTAAATGCGATGGAATGGGGGGCGGAGGGGTCTTTTTGGCCTTCGCCCGGGCAAAAAGCTGAGCTACACCGTTAATTTCTTCTTCCACGCTCAGCTCTGGCAGCGCCTGAGCCTGACGAAATGCCTGTATTATTGAAATGACCTTATTCCTGGCTTCTTCTTCTGTTAGAACCGGCAGGCTCTGGATAAAATCCTGGGTAATAAAATAGTTGCCTCCTTCCCCTTGCGCAACTCCCAGGCCAATCTCATCAAAATCAGGATGAAGTATATTTGCCCTGTGCTCAGAACTGGTCATCATGGACTGATGGATTACGAAAGGGTTAAAGGTTTCACTTCGAGCTATATTCTCGCCAGCCTGAATGAAGAAAAATCCCTGGCTGACCAGACGATCGCAATAGGATTTCTCATCTGAAGAAAAATGAGAAAGCCGGTTTTTAGCTGCCATTTCCTGACTGTGCTGGCGGGCTAATGAGGAAAGCCTTGAAGAAAAATGAAGCCTGGATAAACCATTTTTCTCCCGCTCTGAATTAATTAAATTAAAGAGAGCTTCTTCGATAGCCTTCAGGTCAGGCCTGACTAAGGCCTCTTCCTTCGCTTTGGCCTGTTTCTCAGCTGAAAGGGGAATTAAAAATGGATAAAAGAAAAATAAAGGGAAAAAGAAAAATAAAAAATATCCTTTCTTTCGCTGTGAAGTTTTCATCCCTTTTTTAATTTTAACACATCTTAAGCCAGTTTCTTTAAACTGGCCTTTCAGAAATATAGCGCCAAGGCTTGCTTATCTGGATATCCCTAATTTATCTCTGGCTCTGATCAAGGCCGTGTCTTCATTAAAGGCCGAGAGCGTCTTAAAACACTTACTTAAAGCGCTTAAATCTTTAATAATTTAAAAAATTTTAGTCATTTAAATTTAAAGCCTTAAGACAAAAGTCGCCATCGCTTTCTCTTAACTCTGAGAGCCATGAAAAAATGTAAACTTTTTTGATAGAGATTTTTAAGAAGGAAAGAGCCAAGTGAATTCTTCGAAGTTGAAAAATTACCCCCGGTTTGATTTATTAATCTGAGTTTAACCATGGCCAGAAATATCATCTTATTATTCTTGCTGACTTCGCTACTTCTTGGCCTAACCTTAGCATTTAGGAATGCCCTGACTATTCCAGAAGAAAGAAATCAATCAAATTGGACTGGCGAACTGGCCACCGAAATCCCCTTAAAAAAGAACTGGTATCTCCAGTCTTCTTTCATCGCCAGGCAATCTGGAGAAAAAATCTCTTCCCCTGGCTTCAGGCCCAGGGGCTGGGTCAAGACCCAAGTTCCGACAACGGTGCTGGCAGCGCTGGTCCGGAAGGGAATTTATCCTGAGCCAACTCTTGGCCTGAACAATATGAAAATACCTGATGCCAATGAAGACTATAGCCGGAAATTCGGTTTAGACCGGTTCAGCCATCTGCCTGGAAAAACCAATCCCTGGCGAGATCCTTACTGGTTCTGGAAGCAATTCAAAGTTCCTCCCTCCTTCACGGCGAAGCATATCTTCCTGGAGCTCAAGGGGATAAACTATCGAGCTGAAATCTGGCTTAACGGCCAGCTTCTGGCTGACCACCAGAAAGTTGTGGGCATGTTTGGTCACTGGAGTTTTGATATTTCCCGCCAGGTTCGCTTTGGTAAAAAAAATAGCCTGGCTATAAAGATCTATCCCCTCGATAATCCGGGTCTTCCTGCTTCCCCCCAGCTTCAAACCTTTGGCCCCTTTGGCGAAAATGGCGGTCCTACGGGTGATATCGGCCAGAATGTAACCATGCAGTGTTCCCTTGGCTGGGACTGGATTCCTGAAGTCAGGGATAGAAATATAGGTCTCTGGCAGCCAGTCATGTTGAAAGCCACAGGTCCAGTAGATATCCGTTATCCGGTTGTTTCGAGCCGATTAATTTTCCCTGAAAAGCGGCCAGGAGAACAGGAAGGAAAAGCAGAAGAGGCGAAAGAGCAGGGAGACGAAGGTCCAGCCCTGAAAGCTACCTTAACTATCCGGGCTGAGCTTCATCATCTTGAAAAGTCTCAAATTAAGGGCAGGCTAAAAGCGAGGATAACGCCATATAATTTTTCCCCTTCAGATAATCCTCTTTTAAATAATTCCTTCCCTGAAAATGCCCTTGTTGATAAAAAGCTGACGCCTTTTGCCTCCCCATCTGGCTATCCTTTCAGGCAACCAGATAACCAGGTTCAGAGCCATTCAGGTCTTGACCCTGGATTTTTTTTAAATAAATCTTTCTCAGATACCAAACAAACAAGGCAAAAAAGTTCAGCCGAAGAAAGAAAATCTTTATCCGGTGAAATATATCTGGAAAAAGAGTTGGAGCTGGGTCCACTTGAAGTTCGCGAGATTATTCTTGATCAGACGGAATGGCCCCAGCTTCTTCTCTCCGGACCCAGGCTCTGGTGGCCGGCAGACATGGGTTTTCCTCATCTCTATCTGCTCGAAATGACTTTCGAAATTTCGGGCTCTGTTTCTGATAGGGAAATGATAAAATTCGGTATCAGAGAAATTAAAACTCAAACCACTGAAATTAATGGCTGGCTGCGCCGCGATTTTTTCCTTAACGGCCAGAAAATTTTTCTTCGGGGCGGAGCCTGGGTACCAGAGATGCTTCTGCGCCGTGAGGCGAATCGAGACCGGCTGCTCAAAGAGCTTCTTCTCTGGCGCCAGGCCAATTTAAACCTAGTTCGTCTCTGGGGAGGTGGAGTAACTCCAGGCGATGAATTCTTTGATTTATGTGACGAGCTGGGCCTTCTCATCTGGCACGATTTCTGGATAACCGGTGATTGCCAGGGAACCTGGGGTAAAGGAAGCCGCGACTGGCCACTGGAGGCCCATGTTTTTCTCGATAATGCGCGCCAGACTATCCTCAGGTTACGTTCCCATCCTTCCCTTCTCCTGTGGACAGCGGGTAATGAAGGTTATCCTCGCCGGGAAATATATGAGGCTTTAAGGAATGAAATCCTGGCCAGGCTCGACGGGACCAGGCCTTTTCTCCCCTCATCAGGCTATACTGAACCGCCTCCAGATTGGGGCTTGAGCTGGCCCTATAATCAGCCTTCAGGCACTTATTCCGGTGGCCCCTACTGGTGGGTTAATCCGGAGGAATATTATAACCTTATTAATCGCGGTCGGGACTGGCTTTTTAAGAATGAGGTGGGGCTTCCTTCCTTACCTCTTATTTCAAGTCTCAGGAAATTCCTGGTAGAGCTAAAGCCATCTCCTGATCTTCCCTTTCCGCTCAATCATATCTGGGGTTTCCATGATGCCTGTGAAGGCAATGGAAAATATAGCCTCTATGATCAGGCGATTCGCCAGCGCTATGGCCAGCCTCGTAGCCTGGCCGATTATGTCTGGAAAGCCCGGCTCGTTAACGCCGAAAATTACCGGGCCATTTTTGAGGCGGCAAATCAAGCCCTTGACCGGGTTTCAGGGGTCATTCTCTGGAAAACCAATTCAGCCTGGCCTAGTGTGATGTGGCAACTTTATGACTATTATCTTCGCCCCAATGCTTCCTATTATTTTGTGCGCCGCTCTGGTGAATTACTTCATCCCCAGCTTGATCTGCGGGATAAAACCGTCTGGCTAATCAATCGAAGCTTAAACAAAGAAAAAGACCTTCTCCTACAGGCAGAAATATATGATATTAGAGGCCAGAAAAGATGGGCCCGGGAAGAAAAGATGGAGATTGAAGGGCGAAGCAGCGTGAAATTATGGCCCATCGAATTTTCCGGGCCTTCCTTCTGCCTTCTCCGGCTCTACCGCCTGAAGCAAGATTCCTCAGTGTCTCATTCACCCAGGCAGACAGATCAAATTTCTCAAATTGCTTCTGGCCAGCGGCTAAAAAATAAGGGACAGTCAGATAGTATTCAACCTCTTAGAAAAAGTTCGACTGAAAGATCTGGGCGGTTGTCTTTTTCACGTTTAGACACTAGCTTCCTGCTGGCTGAAAATTTTTACTGGCTTTCACCGCAGAATAAATTTACTTTTCTTGAACATTTACCTCCTGTTAAGCTTGAAGCCGAAATGGAAGAAATGGCCCCTAATTCTGTTAGCTCGCTTTCCTTCCTCCCTTCAGCAAGCCTTATGTGGCAGGTCTGGCAGGTCTGGAAGGTCAAAATTCATAATCCCTCCGACCAGGTGGCTTTCTTTATTCACTTAAGTCTTTTCAAATCAAAAGAAGAAATCCTTCCCTGTTTCTGGGAAGATAATTTCTTTCTTTTACTGCCTCATGAATCCAAAGAAATTCACGTGGCGACTTTGACTTCGACCACAGAGAAAAGAAAAGTCTATTGTTTCCTTGAAGGCTACAATGTTCTTCCCTCAAAAATAAAATTAAAGAGACCAAAAAGCTGAGGAGGAGAAAGAAGAAGATGCTCTCCCCTCTTTTTAATTGGTAGAGCGAAAGAATTATTTATTTCTGTCAGCCTGGACAGGACTCGAAGATAAATCCTCAGAGGCGAGTCGAAGCAGAATATCGGGCATTTGAGGTATATTTCTCCACTCGCCCTCTGCAACCATGAATTGGCCAGGAATTTAATCCGCTTTTGAGTGCCTTAAAATCTATCATTTTAAAACACGAAAGGATTCTCAGGAACTGAAAAAAAGAAGAAACAGGAAATAAATGAGCGGCTCAGGTCATTTCATCTCCCCGCTCGCTCCCGGGCAATCCTTTGGAGCTTTTCATTGGCAATTATGCCTAAATCCACACGCCGATTCTGCTGCCGGCCCTCAGCTGTATCGTTAGAAGAGACGGGCTGATCCAGCCCATATCCCATGATAGAAAATCTGGAAGAACTGACACCGAGCTCGGCTAAATAAGCAGCCACAGCTCTGGCTCTTCTTTCAGAAAGCAGGAGGTTATATTCGCGATTGCCCGTCGAGTCGGTATGACCCTCGATGATGATATTGGTATCGGGATATTTATTGAGAATCGCAGCCAGCCGTCTCAAATTTTCTTTACTCTGGGGACGAAGCTCATATTTATCGACATCAAAAAGAAGTCCGGCATTAAAAGTAATCTTGATGCCTTCGCCGATTCGCTCAATTCTGGCACCCTCCAGGTCTCGCCGCATTTCTTCAGCCTGTTTATCCATGAGTTCGCCAATGAAAGCGCCTGCAGCCCCGCCAATGGCTGCCCCGGTAATGATGCCAATTAAAGTATTACCAGCCACTATTCCGATGGCACAGCCAACAACTGCCCCACCTGCAGCTCCGATGGCCGCTCCTATGGCCGTCTTAATCCGGCTTGCGCAGCTCAGACTCAGAACAATTAAACTGAAACAAAAAAAAGGTATTATTAATTTTTTCATCCTTTCCTCCAGTTTCAAGTTCATTAAAACTTTATAAAATCATGCACATTAATGTCAAATATTTTTGGGGAATAGCTTTCAGCTTTTCCTCCCTTGCTATCTGGCTTAATTTATCTTTGAGTCGTCTCCACCAGCCAAGCTTTAATTTTATCATGGCCCTGCTAGTAAAATTGATAAGGGGCTTAAAAATTAATCTGATGGTTATTTCGTCAGATCAATTATTAATTCATTACTTTTTTATAAAACCGGCCATCCTGACGAATGAAAAGAAAGGTCTGGCCATCTTCACTGGCCAGCTGCGCCTCCTACATGTTCCAGCTCGCTCTGATTTGAGGGGGCCATTGATATTTTTCAATTCTTATTCGGCTCAACCCTAGCTCCTCAAGGCTTTCACTGTAGCGGCCGTAACGGGCATAAAAGTCTTTCTGACGATAATAGATCTGCCTTAAGGCCCAGGAAGCATCCTGCTCGAAACTGAGCTGAAATTCATCCGGGCCAGTGCCGACGATTTTACTTGAAAACTGAACATAACCCCACATCTCCGGATAGTGGATATTAATCAGTCCGGTTGGTGCCCAGACCCAGTTATCTTCAGCCAGAGGCCGACCACTCTTTGGATCCCTGGCCTTTTCATAACGTCCATCCTTTACCTCAACTCGATATTGGACGCGGGAAAAATTAACCCGCCACTGGTCGCCGGGCTCTGGCTTCAATTTCCGGTTCGAATCACATTCCTTCAGGACCTCCCAGGGAAAAGCGAGCTCCACTTCCCAGCTTTTATCTCTATCGCCAGGCCTGTTAATGGTTCCATTGACCTTGACTGCCGCCTGCAAGCCACGAATGTCCCAGGCATGGACAGCCGGTCCCCCATCGCGATAAGGACGAACAAGCAAAAGGTCCCAGACCGTACCGAAAGCATTTATTTCCAGTTCATAATATTCGTGAGTATCACCATCAGGGTCGATAAAAACCTCAAAATCGTTATCCTGATAAATGATAGAATCACGTTCGGTTAAGGTGGCCCAGATATCCTTTTCTTCAAGTTCAGCGCCAACATAAAAATAATTATCATCCCAGAGCATCTTGACTCTGGTCCGAAAACGGGGCCTGGGCCGCTTTTCTCCTTCAATATCGACAAAATCTTCAGTCCAGCGGGCCTGGCGCCAGTCACGCTCATTAAGGCTGCCATCAATCTTTAATGGAGAGGAAGCCCGGTAGCAAACATAGTTGGGAGGAGCAAAGGGAATTGCGGGCACCGGAAATAAAGCTTTCTCCCCACTACCTTGTTGCTTTTCTTCTTTACTCCTAACTTCATTGGAATCTGGTACTTTCGTAAACGATAATTCTTTGTTTGCCGGAGCCAGGGGAAAAATAGATAAGAAATATTCCCCATAATTAAAACCGAAAAAAATGATGATTAAGCCTGTAAGATAAATAAATAGACGAAACCGGCCAGATCCAGTTTTTCTGATCAAGCTTATTCCTTTCATTTCCTTCTCTCCTGCTATGAATTTTTAATCTATCTTAAGAAAAAAAGGAAAAGAATAAAAGATTATTGGGAATTGCATTCAGAATTTTTAACCGGTCTTTAAACCTGACATATTAAGTCTTAAAGAAGCTTCGCTCCAGGCATAAAACAGACTGGACTAATAGTCTGTTAATAATCGCAGTCCTTTTTGAGGCTGCTCCCACCTTCCCCCAGGAACCTGTCAAATTGATAGAAAAGCTCACCCTTATAAAACGGTATCTTCAATCACGATCTGAATGGTCGGTAACAGAACAATAGCCCTTTATGATCGTCTAATTTTACCTTTAAATATCTCATTGCTCGCACCGCCGAGGACCGCTGTTACCTCGTTATATTTTCCCCAGGTGCCTCTTCTTCGCAAAATAAATTTCTGAATTGTTTTAGGAAAAATCTTTTTAAAATCGCCTTCAATCTTGAGCCTTAGACCTCCAATCTTTTTAGGGGAGATAAAGTCCTAGATTACTATAATTACTTATTCCAGGAATCACCCTCATTTTCCCTTCATTTATCAGACAGTCGATGATAAATCGCCTCTCCAATATTTCAAATAATATTTTAGATTACCTTTAAGACGTTCAAGCCGCAATCAACATTCACACCTGGCAAAAATGCTCTTTATATGCTAAAATCTAGTCAATTTTAGCCTGAAATTAACTATGGCTAAAATCCTTCTATATTCAACCAAAAAAGACCTCTCGCAGCAGCTTCAAAATATTTTAGGAAATAAATTCTCTATCATCTTTTGCGGAATTGATGACCGGTGCCTGGAAATTGAAGATATCCAATATATATTTGCAGGTTGTGATTATAACTGCTTGATCGATTTATGTGCGAAAAAATTCATTTTCCTTTATAAAAATAGACACATTCCTTTCGTCATCATAAGGCCTCTCTTTATTAAGAAGGTCTTTTTTGAATTTCCTGGCTTTCTTTTGTCTACTTTTCTGGATATTTCTCTTTCCAGCTTACAAAAAAAACATACTTAATAGATTAAAGGGTTCAGAATATTATCCAGGTTCGTCAAAATTTCCCCTTCCACCTTATGACCCCATTTTCAAAATAATTGAATTACAAAAAATAACAGCTGAAAACCCACTGCAACATTATAGCCTCGGCTCATTAACACAACTTCTGGGCTGTTCCCGGTCATGGCTTTCTTTTAACTTCCATTACATCTCGGGCATCAAGCTCCAGGATTTTTTAGTCAGGTTAAGATGCTGTTTTGCTCTATATCAGATTCTCACTACCAATAAACCGATAAAAATTATTTCCATAGAGGCGGGCTATAAACCTCTTTATTTTTCTCAGCTGTTTCGGCATATTTTCTCATTTTCTCCTATCGCTACAAGAAAATTTTTCTCATCTTATTTTAAATAATTCTGATAATTTTAAAAAAAATTATAAATTTTATTGACAAATTTCGCTTGATGAAATTATTTAAAAAAGGGAGGATAAAATGAAAAAAAACATTATTATCGTATCTATTATTATTCTTCTTTTTTTGCCTTTACTGTTTAATATAAACAAGCCGAAGGGATCTTTTGTTTATGCTGAAGAATGTCTTAAGTGCAGTGACGTAGGCTGCGATGGGTGAAATGTTGGATGTGCCGTCTTCGAATGTAAGGGCACCAGAGTTCTATGTTTAAGGACACCCCCACAAAATTAGAGTGATCAAAAAAATATATTTTTTAGGGATATTTATATTATTTTTTCATTTAGATAAAATAGTTCTATGTGCGGTAGCGGAAAATAAGTTTGAAGTTATCCCTCAAAAAATAAAAAAACCGATTTTTAAACCGCTTCAATTTGAAAAGGAATTTTCTCTGGGGATAGAAGAAGGTCTTATCAGACCCCTTTTCATCAAGGCAGACAATATAGAAAATATTTATGTTTATGACTTTGGAGAAAAGTGTATTAAGAAATTTACTTCTAAAGGAAAATTCATTGAGAAATTTGGGAAAGGAATAGGGCAGGGACCTGGGGAATTTATTAATATAACTGATTTTGCGGTAAAAGATAATGGTGAAGTCTGGGTTTGTGATTCTACGTTTTCATTTATCACCATATTCGATATCTATGGTAAACCCGTAAAGACCTGCCGCCTTAAAAGCCCGGCTCTCAGAATGAGCTTTCTCCGTACTGAAGACTATATTATAATTCCCACAACTTCTCAAAATTTTCTAACATTCTTAAGATACGACCGAGATGGGGAGCTAAAATTATCTTTTTCCCTTCCCCCTCCATGGACTGAAGAGTTCCCTGAATTAGCCTTTCTAAAAATGGATGGATGGCTGGCAATAGACAATAAGGATAATATTTATTTTGCTTTTATCAGGTCAGGATTTCTGGCTTCCTTTTCACCAGAGGGCAAACTACGTTTCTTAGTCGAAACGATTGACCGAACTCCTCCCCCTAAGACGATAAAATCTGAGGGGAGAATTCTGATTGATCCAAAATCTCCATGGGCAGCCTTAAGCCTAAGCATAATTGACTCTGAAATCTATATTCTGAATCATTCAAGCTCGAAAGGCAGAAAAGGTATGGTTTTTGATGTCTATAGCACTCTTGATGGTCAATATCTTTATTCTTTTGAAATTCCCCAGAAATGCATGTCGGCATGCGTTACCAGATCGGCAGTAATTACTGTGGCTGAGCAGGAGACCGTAACCAGGTGGAAAAAAATATTCTGATTAACTATCGAAAGAATTAAAATCAAAGAAAAAGTTCTCTCTATATTTATAAAATTTAGGCGGTAATGAGTTTCATATTTATTGTAACCTTTTTAGGCGAAATTTGATACGTCCGATGTCATCAAATTTTTTTAAAATGGCTAAAAAAGCTCATCTTTTTTCTCCTAATTAGCTCTTAAGATTTTCTCCTGCTCTAATATCCAACAAGGCTTATCATCTTTGATTAAGGCCTGATCATCGGCCTAAACTCCCTTGTACTCAATGAGATATAAAGTAACAACATAAAGATAAGATTCAATTGCTCCCTTAGTTGCCTTGGCCATGACTAAATACAACAGTCCTAAGCCGATGATGAAGCTTCCTCATCCCGTAACCCGAAAAATAGGTCTTCCTCTCTCGGTTGTGCTTGCCCTTAGGTGCCCCTACCTTCGCCTTCACCTCCAGCTTTATCAGCCGCGCCAACAACCGCTCTAATATTGCCTTTATCGGGTCATCCTCCAGTAAAAATCTTGTTGGCCATTTCTCCAAATTTGCCTTATAATCTTTTTGAGCCATCGTAAATGACACCCCCTTTCTTAAAGGTTTAAGTCAGAAAAGGAGAGTTTACGATGGCTCATCCCTCTAGAGCAAATTGCAACCAATTTTGTACACCAGCAGAAAAGACGAAGGAATCTTTTTATTGGAATAAACTTTTTAATGAAATCCCATCTAAGGAACTCTTTATTATTGGCATCATTTCGGGAAATGAAGATATTGATAATCTCAGGGAAAAATGGAATTTAAAATTTCCGATTCATCAAGAAGCTTTCTTTCCATGATAGGGCCCTTTAAGGTTTTTAATGGGTAGAACGAAAGAATTATCAATCTCCGGCAGGCAATACAGAGCCCGCACATAAATACTTAAAGGCGAATTGAAGATGGATATTTTGCATCTTAGGGAAATTTGTCCAATCGTCCTCTGCAATAATGAACTAGCCCGAGTTAAATCCGCTGTTGATTGCCATGAAATCTATCATTTTTAGCCACAAAAAAGTCTGAAGAACCTGTAATAGAAAGATTTTAAAATAGGTAAGGATTTTAATTAACTGTTATAAACACCGTAAATTTCGGCCGCTTCATAAAGCTTAAGGATGTTTTCAGGAGGGGTACGTGGTGCGACTGAGCAGGCTGTGCTTAAAATATAGCCACCACCTTCTTTGGCCGCCTCAAGACATTTCCGGGCAGCTGCGAAAACTTCTTCTGGCTTTCCCCTGAGCATAATATTCACCGGATCCACATTGCCCTTAAGAAAGAGTTTCTGGCCTACCCTTCTCTTGGCTTCAGCTAAATCGATATTGCCCAGGGGCGGCGGGTCAAGAGTATCGATACCGTTAGATCCTGTGGCGGCAATCAATTCCAGCCTGTCACCTATTTTCCCGCAAATATGAGTATAAATGGGCAGATTATATTGCGCCTTTATGCCTTCTATGACCTTTCTTTCAAAGGGCAGAACAAATTCCTCATAATGTCGGGGAGAGATAAAATGGCCGCCAGCCAGAGCAGAAGAGATAAGCAAAGCATCAATGCCCTGAGCAGCCAGGGCAAGACCATAGGCTATTGTGCCCCGCGTAAGAGCTTCCAGACAGGCCTTGAATCTGGAGGGGTCTTTTTTCATTGCCAGAAAACCAGCCTGATAACCCAGAAGCTCGAGAAGCTGGCTGAAGGGGGAAAATATCTCGCCGTGAATCGAAATCCTCTGGCCAACTCTCTCTTTTAATAGTTTAATGGTATCGAAGTGCCAGGGAGGGAAAAAATTTTCGGGGTCTGGTGGTTCAGCTGAGAATCCCCAGGCGAAAGGATATTTCAGGCCGCCAAGGTCATGCGGCTCAAGATAGAAAAGTTTTTCTGGCTCAATCTCTTCGAAGCGGGCGTGAAATTCCCGGCCGTCATCACGGAGCACATGGGGATTATCGTCCGGCGGACAAAGACTTATCCAGCCATTAGCCCAGTAAATAATCTTTTGACCTTCTTTCTCCTCAATTTTTTTTATGTATTTTCGCCACTCAGGATCTCTTCCCGGAAGATTGACCAGAATCCCATCAAAGAAATAGCGCTGCTGGAGCCGCACCAGAGCCTCAGCAAAGCCTTCGCTGCTATGCCAGATGTCAATGGCGTCCAATCCACTGTTCAAAAAATAATGGCCCAGAACCAGCTGGCACATCACCGGAACACGGTCTGGCTGTTCCAGTCTCATGGCTCTGGCCATTCTCTCTTTGCTCGTCATCATGATTATCTTTAAGTTTAATCCAGTTCTCTTAAGATTTTAATATGCCTTGAATTATTTAATCTCATTGATACTAAAAAATGTAAGCCAGAATCATCAGTTATTTTAAGCCTTTTGTCCCCAGAAGTAGTCAAAAATCAAAGACCTCGCTACAGATATACTTTTTTGACAGATGTTTTTCTGTTCAAGATAGTAGCCTTTTCTTCGCACAAATGATAACAGCCTATTTAGTTTCTAAAGCAGTGCTTTTTTGAGGAGTGCTTATTTTGTAATTTGGCCCTTATTTTGTAGAATATGATAATCGTCAAAATAAAAGATTAATTTTAGAAAGAGGAGATGGCCAATGAAATTAAAGCTCCATTTAATTATTCATGTTTTCCTGGCGGTCTTGATTTTATCTCCTAGGCCGGTTCTTCCCCAGGCTCAAGATCAGACCATCCGGCCAGTCCTTCTGGGACAGCCCATGCCTGATTTTTCTTTGCCTTCCTATCAAGGCCAGATGGTTCGTCTCGCCGATTTAAAGGGTAAAAATATCATGCTTATCTTCCCCCGGGGTTTCGCGGCGCCTGACCGCTGGTGCACCATCTGCCATTATAAATATGTGGAGCTTGTGGAGTTAGATAAAACTGACGAAATCAGGAAAAAATATAACCTTGAAATTATCTTTGTCTTTCCCTATTCAAGGGAAATAGTTAAACAGTGGCTGGAAGTTCTTCCCGATCAGATGATGAAAATAAAGAACTGGAAATATCCAGAGAATGTGGACAAGCTGGATGAAAAAGGGAAGCAATCCATGGAGAGGTATCGCCGGATTTTCCCCAAGGATTTTACCGTGGACCGGGAAAATATTCCCCTGCCCTTCCCCATTCTCATCGATGCTGATCACAGCGTCTCTTCTGGCCTGGGACTTTTCACCACCAACTGGGGTGGAAGTCAGGTGGAGCAGAATATGCCGACCGTTTATTTAATTGATGACCAGGGAATTCTCAAGTTTAAATATATCGGTCAGAATACGCTTGATCGTCCCGAATATGATTATCTCCTCAAAATTTTAGAAATGATTAAGGAAAAGAAACTTTGAATTCAAAAGCAAGGAAATTTTGAGCAGACAAAGTTATACCTGTCAGACAGAACCATCATTCCGCAAGCTATCTTTGATAAAATTCGCCCTGATGCGGAAATTATCTGAAGCTAAGCTAAAATTGAAACCTCATGGATAAGAAAGAAAACCTGGCCCTCATTGATGTTCACGCTCATCTGGATGAAATAGCTGACCTTGAACCATCACTCGAAGCCGCAAGAGAAGCTGGAGTTATCGCCATCGTAGCTGTTGGAAGTGGTCTTGAATCCAATAGAAGAACTCTCGAAATTGCTTCGGCCCATCCTGACTATGTCTTTCCGGCTATCGGCTATCATCCCTGGGAGATTAAAGAGGAGGAGGTTGAGTCGAACCTTCTTTTTATTCACGACCATCTCGCTAAATGCCTGGCCTTAGGTGAAATTGGCCTGGATTACAAAGCTAAAGTAAAAAAAGAATGGCAATATCGGGTTTTCTCTGAGCTCCTGGATTTGGCCAAAAATTTTAATAAACCGGTCATCATCCATTGTCGCTATTCCCATGAACGGGCCCTCCGAATGATTCTGGAGAAGGAAATTCCCCGAGCCGTCTTTCACTGGTATTCTGGGTCTCTTGAGGTTCTCGAAAAAATTATAGCGGCTGGCTATTTTATCTCCGCAACTCCGGCTCTTCTCTACAGTCTTCATCACCAGGAAGCAATTAAAAGAGCTCCCCTTGAAAGAATCCTGCTGGAGACAGATGCGCCGGTCGTTTATCAGGGGATGGAGTCAAGACCGGAGCATGTGCGAATCACCTTGGAGCAGGTGGCCAGATTGAAGGAACTGGAGATTTCTGTTGTGGCCAGCCAGACTACAGCCAGTGCCCGTCATTTTTTTCAGCTGCCCTGATCTAATTTGAATTTTTCTCTACAGGCTAAAAATTTTTTCCTGCCTCCAGAAGCGTGGTTCAATTTATCCTGATGAGAAGCAGTCGAGCCGGTCTTTTTAACCGGGCAAATCACAAAAGTAGGTCAATTTTGTTCACCGGAATGAAATGGTCTCCTTAATCGCCTCCTTTCTCAAATTTTTCTGCTCTTCTCAATAAAAATGAAGTTACGGTCGATCTCCCTCCAGAGTAATAAATTACGGACATTTTTTTGAAAATGACCCAGCCTATTTAGAAAAAGGACTCTAATTTCGAAAAAACGAACTGTTTCGTAGGCAAGATGCAAGTTCTGTGGCTTTATTTTTCTGTTTAAAGATTAAATCCCCAAGAAGGTCTTTTCGGACATAAATCTTATTTTTCGGCTCTTTCGCTAAACATATGGGCATTCATTAAGCTTATGTTGCCGGGTCCCATATAAGAGCAAGAACAAATTTAAAAGCTAATTAGGAGCTAAAAATAGAGAATTTACGATGGCCATTTTGGGAATTCAGTCTCGCTCTCGCTTTCTAAAAAGACCCCTTTGTCTGATTTGGGAATGAAGATCGGCTATTATTTTATACGGATGACACCTTCAGCGAGCTGCGAGCTATCAATCCGTGGCCAGACCCGCGAATGAATTAACTTCTCCTCCTTAAATACCAGCCGGATCAGGGAATAATGACGAACTGTATAGGCCGTATCCTTAGTCGCAGAAAGCCCGAGGTCGGTTATTTCACCCGTGGTTGCAGCCGAAGCCCCGATTTCTTTAATATAAACCAGAACTTTGTATTTCCCGGGCTCAGAAAAAATCGTCTTAATCTCCTCTTCAGAAAACCTGATACCCCGGGGTAAAATTTTCCTGATTTTTGGAGTCGAAAACTCCTTTATATTTTCAACCCGCAGCAGCTCAAATTTCCATTCTTTCTCCACCAGAGGAAGCACCTTCCCTTCGGGCTCCTGCTGAAGCGAGAGAAGCTGGGTTTCATAAACCCTGGCCTGCTTTATCTCCGGTGAAGGGAGGCAGCTTGTAATTAAAGTAAAAAACAAACTTACTATCAAATAGAAATATTTGCTTACCATTAAAATCTTCCTCTTTAATATACTATACTAAATTCATTTAAAGTGCCTTAAAATTTTAATTTTTTTAATTAGCCTCTTCTGAGCAATCTTATTTTACAATTTCATTCTTTCCTGGTCCACTACATGACTCGATCCTTTTTTAAGTTCAGAGTTGTTTTCAAGAAATTGAGGGTCTTCTTACTTAACCCATCAGTTACTTTATCTATCGTCTTTATAAATTTGCCTGTCTCAAATTCTATACCTTTTGCCGTCGGTTGCTCGCTTAAGGGCTCCTCTCTCCTTACATAGGTTGCACTTTCCTCTAAATTTTCCTTTTTCATTGTTTTCATATTTTTACCATCAATGAGCTCAACCGATAATGAGACAGTGTATCTAATAAGATGAACCCTTCCCTGTTGTTTGTTCATTTCAGGGCTGGCATAGGAACTTAGAGGTGCAACTGAATGCTTACCCGAGTTTTGCCGGTTCAGACTAAATTTCATAATGAAGTCAAATCCTTCCATGGATGAATGCTCCTCAATATCTCTGGCCTCAGGATAATGAGAACATATTGTCTCCCTAATCAATTCGCAAACCTGCTGGCCAACTTTAAATTCTGGATAAGTGCTCACCGGGAAATAGAGAACTTCTCGATAATTCCTTAGCTCTTGAGAAAAGATCAGGGCAATTTTGAACGGTAGATTTCCGTTCAAATTAGCCCAGCCGATAAAGATATTGCTGGCTGAAGCATTGCCTTCTTCTATTGCTCCTTTGCATCTACTATCTTCATAGCCATAGAGCATCCCTTTTGCATTTAACATGGTTAAACTCATTAACAGAAAGAAATTTATAAGAATAATCAGCCCGGGATACGCCGATTTTTCTTTCATCTTTCCCTCATTATAAAATTTTATAAAAACCGATTTTCTCGGCCTCTAAAATAATAAATAATGTCCCCTCGCGATTCATGCAGGAAACCTTTCTTGCTTTTTCCTCAGGGCATAAAATTAAGTCTATCAGCTTCACTTGCAGATCATATCTATAGATTTGATGACGCTTATTTGATTTTTTTGGATAAATTAAACAAGCATTATCTTCCGTATCCAGGAAAGCCCAGAAAGGAATCGCCACGCCTCCATGAGCGATAGCTTTCTTAAGATGCGATTTAAAGTCTTCCTTAAAGTAATCATTGATAACCGAAAATCTATTTTTTAGCCGGTGATTTCTGTCAAAATGATATACTTCAAGAGAATAATTAGATAAGGCTACAAGCTCATCTGCCTGAGTGATCAAAATTATCAGGCTGTCAGGGAGTAAGGTTTCGTGAAATTCTTTATCTGGTTTATAAAAGGGAAAATGAAAAGGCCACTCTGCCTCAAGCAAGTTCTGAACATAGTGGAAATCATTGTCGAGACAGGTTATAACTTTCCCCGCTTTTCTATCTGAATTAATGAAATAAAAATAGCCAAGAAAATTAATAGCGGGATTGCCGTTATATTTTTGGGCAAAGGAAAGGATTTAATCCACCGGCCTTTATAATCAAAGAGGGATACTCTTCTATTACCTCTATCCAGGATGTAAATTAACTTATTTCTTCCAGCACACAATTTTAAATGATAGGCATGAGGCTGGCCTGAAAACTCTGCCGGGCCTTGACCTTCCTGGCCAAAAGAAAAAAGATATTCTCCCCGGGCATTGAATTTAAATATCTTATTCCAGCCAGAATCAGCAACATAAAGATTCCCTTCATCATCGCAAGCAATCTCGGTTATATGCCAGAAATAAAGGTCTTTCTCCTTAGATATTACCGGACCTATTTCCCCGATCTTATCTAATTTTTTTATTTCTAAAGATAAAGCAAGATCAGAGGCTATTAGAAATGCTATAACCTCCAAGATTAAAACCAATCTCTTTTTCGCGCAAGTTAAAAATGCCAGGGATGGCCTCATTTGAGCTTCGCTAAAAAAATTCAGGATTGGTATCCCTTTGATTATCCTTATTTTCAAGGATAACTAATTTGCCCTGAGATTCAATGAAAAAAAGGTGGGGCTCCATTTCAAAGTCAAATAAACTCAAATAGCCCTCATCTTTTAGATTATCCCTCTCACTAATTATCCTACAATTGACGACAATTAAAATGATTAAAAAATATTTAATAAGCTCTCCCCTTGAAGGCTTTTTCATTTCCCGCTCTTTTCAAAATATTAAAAAAATCTCTTTCAAGTTGGAAGGGCATTGCGCCAGCTTTAGTCCCGGCTCGATTTCCGTCGATTCTTTTTATTTATGGCGGGCAGATTTAAGAATACAGGGATTAATAGTTGACTCCTTAAAAGCGGGAATTTACTCTCCTTCTAACTTTTAAAAATAAAAAAGGTCAAAGCTTTATAAAAAATTACTAAATCCCCGGAGATAATAACCCCCTTACCCACAAGAAGCAAACTTACAGGATAAAAGGTGCTGGTAAAACCAGACTTTTCTGGATAATTGCTCCCGGATGATTGAGTGCCTGACTCTTTTCGCTCGACGAGAAGAGTTCTTTTAGGCACAAAAACGCTGAATGTACAGGATAAAAAACAGAGAAGAACCCTGCTTTTTAGGTTGAACCTCTTTTCTCCTCTTATAATGAACAAACCGCTCAGTCAAATCTTTCATGGATGGCCGGGAGGGAGAATAACCACACCTATATTTTCCTTTTCTTTGAATTCAACTAAGGTGCCGTAGGGAGCGGATAGCTTTCTGAGATTCTCGATGATTTTTTTACCGAGCTGTGGGTCAGCCAGGACAGGTCTTCCTCTTACCCAGCGCGGCTGGCCAAAGCCAAGCGAAATGGGAATGAGCCTTATTTCACTCAAACTCTTCCCTATCCACTTAAGCTGGGCGACAACCGATTCCCATTATTCAGGTTGACTGGGAAAACCACGGCGATCCGAACTATAACGGGCCTCATTGAAGTCGGCTACATGTTTATCCTCGCCCAGGCGGTAGGTCTCATAATTTTCCTGGGGCAAACGCAGGGGAGTTTCATTCTGGAAAATAAAGTTACCCAGGCTGTAAAAGATGGGCTTACCCTTATAAATTTCTATTCCCTTTAAAATATGGGGACCGTGATTAACCACGACATCGGCCCCGGCATCGATGGCTGCATGGGCAAAATCCACCAAAAAAGAAGCCGGAGAAAACCTGTCCCTGCCCTGTTCATGGCTATGAACAGAAACTATAACTAAATCGGCCAGGCCAGAAGCATTTCTCACCACAGCGGTTATCTCCGCCACATCATCCTGATTAAGAATGGTTTTTACCTCAGGAGAATCGCCCTTAACGATGCGCTGTCGCATAAACATAAGCTGGTCACTCTCCCGGGGTGGATTCAACCCCCAGGCCAGAAGGAGACCGCGCAGACTTTCGAGCTGTTCGGCCGTAACTACATAGGTCGTGGCATAGCGGAGGGGACTGAGCCCTGGTCGGGGCGGAATATCATCCCGGGATTTACTGGCCCGGGCATGGTCAGGAAAGGTCGAAGCGCAGGAAACGAGAGCCACTCTGGCTTTACCTGTTTCCAGGAATCTGGCTTCCCTGGCCTCAGCCAGACTCCGTCCAACACCAGCGTGGACCAGACCTGCTTCTTCCACATATTTTGTCGTCAGCTCCATGCCCAGAATCCCGAAATCACCAGCATGATTATTGGCCCTGGAGACAAGGTCAAAGCCTGCCCAGACAAGTTCCTTGGCCAGAGCCGGCTCAGCTCGAAGATATGTGCCCCCGCTTTCGTGCATGGGATAGGGCTCATAATTGTGAAAGAGTATTTCCAGATTGGTAAAAGCCACATCAGCGGCCCTGATGAGGTCAATTAATCGGAGAAATTCTGGCTCAGAATAGACAGAGAGGCGGCGGGTAATAATCGAATCTCCGGTTAAAACCACAGTTACCGGTAACCCATCCTTCCGGTTCTGTGGCCATAGGATCCCATTTAAGCCCGTTAAAATTGAAAAGGCCAAGAAAAAATAAATGAGCTTTTTCAGTCTCATTCTGGCCTCCTCAAGTCAATTTAGATCAAACTTCCTTGACTCTTGTACCATATTCAGCGCGGGAAAAAAACTGCATTTTTTCACTTTTTATGCTATATTTGATCTAATTAAAACTGGCTTTTAATTGGGCTTTTAGCTCAGCCTGAAAACTCTGACCTTAGATCAGCCTCAGGGGAAAAGAAGGGCCTCAATTAAGAAGTCAGGAGCAGGAAGATGTCTTCAGAAGTGATTATCAGGGAATATCGACCGGAAGACCTGGAGCAGGTTCTCGAGCTTGTTCGAGAACTGGAAGCGGAGCTGGCAGAAAAATTTCCTGAGGTTCAGTTAGTCTCAAGTATTGATGCTTATAGAAATCGCTATCTTGTCCCCGGCCATAAATATAAGACTTTTGTGGCCGAAATTGAGGGCAAAATTGTCGGTTATCTCATGGGCTATCCTTCCACCGGAGCCCTTGAGGTAGACAATATGTATGATATCTTTCCCTCTCCCTCCTGGAAGCCCAGGGAATTTTTCTTACAGATTACCTTTGTTTCCAAACCCTATCGAAACAGGGGAATCTCCCGTCGCCTTCATGAAAAGGTTATTGAATATGCTCGAGAACAGGGATATGAGGAAATTTATGCCTGCATTGCCAAATGGAATCTTCCAGAAATCAAAGTGGTCAGTTCCCTCAAATTTGAAATGAAAGATCTCGGCTCTCGCTACCGCCTTACATTAAAACTCAAATAAATAAAAAATTAATAGTTACTTCCACCAAAAAATGAAAGCGACGATCCCGGTTATTTTATTTTCTGATAATCAGGTCTGTTAATGGACGCCGCTTCTTGGGCTGCCAGTTATCAGCAGGATACCCCAGAGGGGTGAAAGCTACTGGATCCCATTCAGCGGGAAGCTGAAGCACTTCCTTGGCCGCTGCCTCATCAAAGGCAGCTACCCAGCATGTACCGAGGCCAAGGGATGCAGCCGCCAGAATTAAATGGTCCATGGCTATGGTGGCATCAACTACGGCATAATTACGGCCATCTCGACGAACCCACGCTTCAGAGGGCAGAGCGCAGATGCCAATAATATAAGGTGCCTGAACGAACCAATCGCGGGCATAAATGCGGCGAAGTTCCTCTTTCCTTCCCTCGGTGGAAATGACCAGTATCCGGAAGGGCTGACGATTGGCTGCAGTTGGAGCTAAGCGGGCCGCCTCCAGAATCTTTTTTAATTTTTCTTCCTCAACCGGCTTCTCCTGATAGGCCCTGACGCTATATCTTTTTTCAGCCAGTTCCAGAAAATCCATTCTCTCACCTCCTCCCAAAATGGTGACACAAACATTTTTCGAAAAAAATGAATTTTCTCTTTCAAAAATAGTGATCAAAATATTTTTCGAAAAAATGAAATATTTTTTTAATCATTATGCCTATCATAATGACCCAAACCTTTTTGGATGACGAAAACTTTTTCTCGAGCTTCACATAAAAAAATCATCATTTAATTTAGCGAAGCTGATCAATCTCACGCTCCCTTCGAACCGGTTCATTCGCTTTTCTAAAAAACTATTTTTTATTTTGCTCTTAAATTTTCTATCCGATTTATGATTTAACTTAATGAGCAAATATTAAAAAAATCAACTTTTATAAATTTATTTGCTCCTTATCTTTAATCATTTTTTCTTTAATTTCCATTTTTAGCTTTAATTATAGCTTTGATTATAATTTGAATTTGGAAAGCCCATAAAGGGCTGAGCCAACAATCAGGAGCGGCGGCGAAAACGAGCGGCCAGGCCACCACCAGCAGCCATTTTTATTTTCAAGCTGTCAGAAGCTCGTACCATTCTCCTGGTGAAACGAAAATCACTGGCATAGCGATCTGCGTTCACTCCATCTTCATAGATTAAAGCCTCATATTCTCCTTCGCCCAGAAAATCAAGTTTGATTTCAAATTCTCTCGGCTCCCAGTCAGTCATAGCGCCAAGATACCAGTCCTCTCCATGTTTGCGAGCCACAATCACCCAGTCGCCAACCCTGGCATCAAGAACAACCGTTTCATCCCAGACCGTGGGCACCGCTGACAGGAATTCGAGGCACTGAGGTTCTCTTAAATAATTAGAAGGTGAATCACATAACATTTGTAAGGGGCTTTCATAGACAACGTACATGGCCAGCTGGTGACATCTTGTTCCTTGACTCATGGGCTGATCAAAAACCGGGCGAAAATGCTTCTGATTAGCATTGAGCATTGCGCCAGGCGTATAATCCATGGGCCCAGCATACATGCGAATAAATGGAATCAGCAGGTCATGTTCAGGCGTGACTCTATCCGACCATTTGCTGTATTCCAACCCCAAAACACCCTCTCTGGTCAGAATATTGGGATAGGCCCTTCTTAGTCCGGTGGGCTTAAAGGCACCATGAAAATCAACGATAAGTTTCCTTGAGGCGGCTTCCCGGGCAATTTTCTCATAAAAATTAACCATTTTCTGGTCATCCCGGTCCATAAAATCAACCTTGATTCCAGCAATTCCCCAGCGCGAGAAAAGGTCAAGGGCTGGCTTGAGCTGACGATCCAGGGTCAGCCAGACGCACCACAGGATAAGACCGACCTTCTTCTCTCTGGCCGCTTTTATAATCTTCTCCAGATCAAGATTGGGGTTAATCTTGAAAAGATCGGCCGGATCAGACCAGCCCTCATCAAGAATTACATACTCAATCCCGTATTTCGAAGCAAAATCAATATAATAAAGATATGTGTCAGTATTGATTCCGGCACGAAAATCAACGCCATAAACATTAAGGGCATTCCACCAGTCCCAGGCAACCTTGCCCGGTTTAATCCAGGATGTGTCCTTTAACTGCGTGGGCCGAGCCAGTCGATAAACCAGGTCACTTTCAATGAGGTCGCCATCTCTTCTGGCCAGGCCAATTACTCTCCAGGGAAATTCCCTCTGGCCACTGGTTCTGGCAATATAATTGGCTCCCTTGGTTACCCTGAGAGTTCTATCCCTGACCTGTTCTTCCTCCAGAGGATAGGGAGGGAAAATCGCCTGAAGTTTTGGTTGACCATCGTCCGAGCCTAAAAGATACATCCCTGGATAATCGATAAGATCCACTTCAGTTATAATCATTTTTGGCCCCTGGGGATTATCAATTAAAACCGGAAGATAAGCCATTCGTTTCGAACCAATTTCGCTTAACTTAAGCTTTTGATAGAGACGCTCATAGGATGAATGAAAGCTCTCAACGACTGGAAACCAGACCTCCCAATCTTCAGGAAAGCAAAAGAGACTTTCTTCAGCATTGACCACAATCTGGGTTCGATATCCGGTGAAAAAGCGATAGGCAATTCCGTCGTTATAAGCCCTGAAAATGAGGCCATAATTGCCCCGAAGATTGATGGTGACTTCTTCAAAATGGTCTTCAATTTCAGCTCTCTTCTCTCTGATTACTGGGTAAATTTTTTCTCGAACTGATCTTCTCCTGAAATTATTGAGACGAACATTTTTCCCCAGCCTGGTTCCATCCTGAATAGTCAGAGATATGGTTGAAGGAGCAATAAGAACTTCATCTTCATAAAAAACAGAGTAAGAGACATCAGGACCAATTTTAATCTCAACCTTCACCTTTTTATCAGGGGAAAAAAGCTCAATGGTCTCAGCCCTGACCAGACTCGCCACAGACAGGGTTACGAGGCTAAGAAAGAAAGATAACATTATTACCCTGTTATATCCGGCCATGATTATCCTCCACCCTAATTATCTTTTTTTCCTGTTTTTTTTCAACTTTTATGTAATATGTAAAAAAATACTCATGGCTTCTTCTTGATGTCCGGGGAAATCACAGCCTCCGCAACCTCGTTTCAGCTGCTGGATGAGTTTGAAATCCCTCAGATTGAACCCCTCAAGGGTTAGGGCTAAATTTTTTGTTATTTCGGGTTAACATTGACTTAAAAAAATGATAAAATTAAATGAGAAAAGCCATGATGCCTTCTAGAAAATCCGGAATGTGGAGAAGCGCTTTTTTCTGGCTGGCGACAGGACTGGTCATTATTATCCTCTGGAGCCTTTTCCAGACTTCCCAGATGTCCAGAAAAGAAATGACCTTCAGCGAATTTCTGGACAATGTTGAGGCTCATCGGATTCAGCGAGTCACTATTTCTGGCAATCTTATCCGGGGAATAATGAAAGGCGGCGATGAATTTAAGACTGTCGCTCCCTCCCAGTATAACGATTTGGTCAAAATGCTTCGTGAACACAATGTTGAAATCGAGGTCAAGGATACCTCGCGAGCACCCTGGTTCTCCTATCTTTTGAGCTGGTTTCCTCTCCTTCTTTTTGTACTTTTCTGGATTATGTTTATGCGCCAGATGCAGGCTGGCGGCAATAAGGCCCTTTCTTTTGGTAAAAGCCGGGCCAAGCTCTTTCAGGGCTCACAAAAAAGAATTACCTTTAAGGATGTGGCCGGTGTTGATGAGGCCAAGGAAGAATTGCAGGAAATCATCCAGTTTTTAAAGGACCCCCATAAATTTCAAAAGCTGGGTGGCCGAATTCCCAAGGGAGTTCTCCTGGTTGGTCCGCCTGGAACCGGAAAGACCCTCCTGGCCAGAGCTGTGGCTGGTGAAGCTGGTGTTCCCTTTTTTTCCATTAGTGGCTCCGATTTTGTGGAAATGTTTGTAGGAGTCGGGGCTTCCCGTGTTCGCGACCTTTTCGAGCAGGGCAAAAAGCATGCTCCCTGTCTCATTTTTATAGATGAAATTGATGCTGTGGGTCGCCAGCGTGGGGCAGGTCTTGGTGGCGGCCATGACGAGCGTGAGCAGACCCTTAACCAACTTCTGGTAGAAATGGATGGCTTTGACTCCAATGAGGGCATTATTCTCATTGCCGCCACTAATCGGCCTGATATTCTCGATAGCGCCCTGCTGCGACCGGGCCGCTTCGACCGTCGCATTGTGGTCAATATGCCCGATGTTAAGGGTCGTGAGGAAATTCTCAAGGTGCACACCCGCAAAATCCCCCTAGATAAAGACGTGGACCTGAAGGTTATTGCCCGTTCCACCCCTGGCTTTTCAGGAGCTGACCTGGCCAATTTGGTCAATGAAGCCGCTCTTATTGCGGCGCGCAAGGGCCAGGATAATGTTACCATGGCTGACATGGAATATGCCAAAGATAAAGTCCTCATGGGTGTTGAGCGTAAAAGCATGATTATCAGCGAGGAGGAGAAGAAGTGCACGGCTGTCCATGAGGCCGGTCATGCTCTTGTGGCCGCCCTCATACCTGAAGCTGATCCCATTCACAAGGTAACCATCATCCCCAGGGGTCTGGCCCTGGGTGTTACCCAACAGCTTCCCCTTGATGACCGCTATACCTATAGCAAGGATTATCTTGAAGCCCAGCTTTCTGTCCTTCTGGCTGGTCGGGTCGCTGAACAACTTTTTCTTAATAAAATTACAACCGGAGCGGCCTCTGATTTTGAGAAGGCCACAGAAATTGCCCGGAAGATGGTCTGTCAGTGGGGTATGTCTGATCTTGGCCCGCTGACTTTTGGGGAAAGGGATGACTTGATTTTTCTGGGAAGAGAACTGGCCACCCATAAGAATTTTAGCGAAAAAACGGCTGAACTCATTGACGAAGAGGTGAAAAAGATTATCCATCGCAATTATGCTCGAGCCGAAGAACTTCTGCGCAAGAACCGGCGTAAATTGATTCGTCTGGCCAAGGCCTTGCTGGATAAGGAAGTCCTTGATTCCGAAGAAATTGCCCGGATTGTCGGCCGGAGAAAAAAAGCCAAGCCGGCCATCATTCTCCCTGGAGAGAAAAGAGTTACTCCTCAGCCTGACCTGGCCTCAACGAGCTCCGAGGAATCAGCTTCTCATCGCGTTTCTGAAGAAAGCGGTCCACAAAAATCTTAAAGAAAAAGGATGGTTTATCCTTTCGAGGCAAGAGGCAAGCGTTTTATTATTGGCCCCCGTCTCTGGCTGATGGGTGTTCTCAATATAACCCCTGATTCCTTCTATGATGGCGGCCGCTTTTTCGATCAGGAAAAGGCCATGGCTCGGGCTATGGAATTAGCCTCCCAGGGAATAGATATCCTGGATATAGGCGGAGAAAGCAGCCGGCCTGGCGCTGAACCCATTTCCGTGGAGGAAGAATTAAGGCGGGTTCTGCCTGTCATCAAAGCGGTCAGGCCTCGCCTTACATGTTTGCTTTCAATTGACACCTATAAGGCGGCTGTGGCCAGAGCTGCCCTTGAGGAAGGGGTAGATATCGTTAATGATATTACAGCCCTACGGGGTGACCCGGAGATGACTCGGGTGGTCGCTGAAAGCCAGGCTGGACTTATCCTGATGCACATGAAAGGGACGCCCAGAACCATGCAGCTTAATCCCTTCTATCAGGATGTTATTTCAGAGATAAGCTCCTTTTTCCAGGAAAGGATAGCTGCAGCCGGGGCCAAAGGTATCAAGGCTGATCAAATTATTCTTGATCCAGGGATTGGTTTTGGCAAACGACTCGAGGATAATCTCAGATTGATAAATGAGCTCGATTCTTTTCTTTTCCTGGGGCGGCCCCTTCTTGTTGGCCTTTCCCGGAAGTCCTTTATCGGTCAGATTCTCAATTTGCCCCCTGAAGAGAGACTTGAGGGGACAATTGCTTCGGCCATAATCAGCCTGATCCGCGGGGCCTCCATTCTCAGAGTTCATGATGCCCAGGCAGTCGGTCGAGCGGTACGGGTAGCTGAAGCCATTCTGGCCAGCAGCCCATCCTTATCCCGGCCCGGCGCCTCCCCTGATTTTAGATGTGAACAATAATGACCAATTTGTTTAGCCTCATAAAACAGATAACCCCTGGCGATTGCATCGATATCCTTTTAGTGGCTGTAATTATTTATTCCTTACTTCTTCTGATCAAGGATACTAAAGCCTATCAGATGGCTCTCGGGATTGCCGTCGTTGGTCTTTTTTACCTGGCTTCGGTCTGGGGAAAACTTTTTGTTTCCCGCTGGCTGGTGAAGAACTTTCTCAATTATTTCCTTATTGCCATCATTGTCCTCTTTCAGGGGGAAATCCGTCGATTCCTGACAGGTCTTGGCTCCCACACCTTTCGCCGCCCCCTGACTCTCCGCTCCTTCGAGGAAAAAATCGAAGAAATCCTTCTGGCTGTTGATTTTCTCGCCCATCGTAAAATCGGGGCCCTCATGGCCATTGAAAAAGATATTTCCCTTGCTGGCTATGCTGACCGGGGAACCAAACTTGAAGCTCTGCTTTCAAGGGACCTCCTGGTGAATATTTTCACGCCCCATTCGCCTCTCCATGATGGGGCCGTCATCATCAAGGGAGATAAAATCATTGCGGCTGGCTGTCTTCTGCCCCTGCCGGCTTCTTCACCCCCAGCCGAGTTGATTACGAGAACCAGGCATCTGGCTGCCCTAGGCCTTTCTCTGGAGACGGATGCGGCCGTCATCGTTGTTTCTGAAGAAACTGGAGCGATATCTCTCGCCATAAGGGGAAAACTCGAGAAAATCCCGGACCGGGAAACTCTGAAAATAAAAATTTTAAACCATCTGAAAAATCAATGATTCGCTGGCTGAGAAATCTTCTCCTCAGAAATTGGCCCTTAAAACTATTTTCTCTGGTGCTGGCTTTTATTCTCTGGATCACTCTAGTGCCGAAAGAAAAAACTTTTTCCGTCAAAACTATTTCCGTTTCTCTTGAAACCTATAATCTGCCGGCCGATCTGGAACTTGTCGAAAAGCCGCCGGCGACGGTGGATGTGACGATCAGAGCACCCAACAGTCTTATCGGTCAGATAACTTCCAATAATGTCTTCGTTAAGCTCAATCTTGAAAAGGCTTCCTTACTGCAGGAAGAATATCCAATCAATCCTTCCATGGTCAGCCTGCCGGCTGGTGCGGAAGTCGTGCGCATCTCTCCCAATAAAGTCAACCTAAAACTGGAAAAGTCAAAAGAAGTGACCATGGAAATTTCACCCACGCTGGTCGGTGTTCTGAATGAACGCTACCGGATCAATAAAATAGAAGTTTTCCCCACGCAAATAACAGTCAGGGGTCCTGAAAGCCGGATAAAAACCAAGGAAAAGGTCAGAACCTCGCCCATTGATATTTCTTCCCTGACCCAGACCACCGAATTTGAGGCTGACCTCATTCTCCCCCGACCAGAGTTGCGCCTGGCCTCCTCCATTACTAAAGCTCGGGTAAGAATTCATGTTCAGGAAATAGAAGAGCAATCTTCGCCTCCAAAGAAAAAATAAAAACCCGCTTTTTTAGAATTTTTAAAAAATTCATTTCCATCTTAGGACCTTCAGACAGAGCCGTCAATGATTGTTTTTCTAACCTCAGTCCGTTTCTTTTTCTGATTTCAGGCCCATAAAACGATTTAAATAGATCAAGATTAGATTTTTTTATCTTTGTCCCGGGAAATATCCAGTTAAAAAAAAACAGGCTCTTGGCAAAAAAATTGGCTTTAAATATAATTGGGCTGATTTCTGAAGCCGAGATGGGAAAATTATTCGGAACTGACGGTATCCGGGGCCGAGCAGGCAAATATCCTCTTGATTATCCAACTGTTTTTTCTCTTGGCCAGAGTTTGATTCTTCTGCTTCGGGCCAGAACTTCGAGCCCCAGGGTGATTATCGGCTGGGACACAAGGGAATCAAGTCCCTGGCTGGCCCGGGCGATAGCTGAAGGCATTGTCTCAGCCCGGGGAAAGGTTGAACTGGCTGGGGTATTACCCACTTCAGCCATTTCTTTTATCACCAGGACTCACCGCTATGATGCCGGCGTGGTTATTTCAGCTTCCCATAATCCCTATGAAGATAATGGAATCAAGATTTTCCAGGGCAATGGCCTCAAGCTCAACGATGCTCGGGAAGAAGAACTGGAAAGGATGATTTTTAAAAAAATTGACACTGACATCGAAGGAAACTCCGGAAAAAAAGAAGAAAAATATGAGGAAAACTTAAAAACCAGTACTCAGTGGGCGGAGAAGAAGATCAATCCTGCTCTGGTTGAAGACTATCTTCAATTTCTGGCCGGTAATTTCATTTCCGGCTCCCCTGCCAGCCTGAAAATAGTCATCGATTGTTCCAATGGCGCCAGCTCCAGGATAGCCCCTGCGCTCTTCGAGCGACTCGGTTTCAAAGTTCGGGTAATCAGCGATTTGCCCGATGGTCGCAATATTAATGCTGGTTGCGGTGCCCTTTATCCAGAAACCCTGGCTCGTTCTGTTCAGGAATGGCAGGCTGACCTGGGTGTCGCCTATGATGGCGATGCCGATCGAGCTATCTTTGTCGATGAAAAAGGGAAAATCCTTAATGGCGATTACACCCTCTTCATTCAGGCTCGGTTTCTCCGGAAGAAAAACAAACTGCGTTCGCCCTTTATTGTCGCCACAATTATGAGTAATATGGGGCTGGAAGTGGCTCTGGCCAGACTTGGCCTGAAATTGATTCGAACAAGAGTTGGTGACCGCTATGTTCTGGAAGAGATGCTGCGTTGCTCTGCCCAGCTTGGCGGTGAGCGCTCCGGTCACACGATATTTCTGGACATCTTTCCCGCAGGTGATGGCCTGCTGACCACTCTGAAAATGGCGGAAACCATAATTGAAACCGGACAAAAGCTCTCAGAGCTAGGAGCGGAGCTCGTTGAGTTTCCCCAGCTTTTAATTAACGTTCCGGTTCGCCAGAAGATTGACTTTTCCCTGATACCGGATTTTGAAGCTACCCTTCGTCAGGCCAGAGAAAAGCTAGGGAGCTCTGGCCGCATTGAGATTCGTTATTCAGGAACTGAACCTGTAGCTCGCATTATGGTTGAGGGCGAGAAGGAGGAAGTGATTAAAGAATCTGCGGAGGAATTGGCAGCTTTGATTAAAAAATATCTGGGAACTGAAATTTAAATTGGAAATATTTTCTGGCTTCTAACAATAAAGATTGGGGAGAGGAATTATCCATGGATGAACAAAAAAAGGAAGTAAGGCTGGCTGTCAATGTCGACCATTTTGCCACCCTCCGGCAGGCCAGGCGAAGCACTGAACCCGACCCTGTCCTCGCCGCCCTTCTGGCCGAGCAGGCTGGAGCTTCAGGCATCGTTACCCATCTTCGCAGTGACCGGCGCCACATCCAGGAAAGAGATCTGCGTCTGCTGCGGGAGACCATTAAAACCAAGCTCAATCTGGAGATGGCTGCCACCGAAGAAATGAAAAAAATTGCCTTAAAAATTAAGCCGGATGTTGTCTCCCTGGTTCCGGAAAGACCCGAAGAATTAACGACAGAGGGTGGACTTGATGTCCGCCGGCAGGAAAAACAGCTTATTCCCTTTATTCAGACTTTAAAAAGGGCTGGGATCAGAGTCAGTATCTTTGTCGATCCGGACGAAGATCAGATCAATGCCTGCTGTCAGGTTGGAGTTGATTTAATTGAAATCAATACCGGTCTTTATGCTGAACTTAAACCAGGCCCCAGGAAAGTTAAGGCTTTAGAAGCCATTAAAACGGCGGCTTCACTGGCCGAGGAGCTGGGACTCGAAGTTCATGCTGGCCACGGCCTCGATTATCATAATGTCAGGCCGATCGTAAATATACCTCAGATTGAAGAACTCAGCATTGGCTTTGCCATTGTCGCCAGATCAGCTGTGGTCGGTATTGACAGGGCTGTCCGGGATATGATCAAGCTACTTAAAAGAAGTTGAGAAAAAGTCAGGTTGAGAAAAAAATCTGGGACATAGGCCATTCCACCCTTAGCTGGAGTTCATTCCTAAATTTGTTAAAAGAACATGAAATTGAATGTCTGGTCGATATCAGACGATTTCCTGCCTCCAGAAAATTTCCCCATTTTTGCCAAAAAGAAATAAAAGGAAACCTGGAGAAAGCTGGCTTGGAATACGTCTGGATGGGGGAAACACTCGGCGGTTTCCGCCGGGGAGGCTATGAAGCCTGGATGAAAACAATGGAGTTTCTTCGGGGTTTAGAAAAACTTGAGGCTTTAGCCCGGATTAAACGCGTGGCCGTTATGTGTGCAGAAAGATATTTTGGTCGCTGCCACCGCCGCTTCCTTCTTCAGGCTCTTCAAAAACGGGGCTGGGAAATTCAGCATATAATTTAAAGTCAAGGTAGATTATGAAATCATTTATCAATTTGGAGCGACTTCGCCGTGATCTGGAAAAACTGAGCCGGATCGGCACTGACCCCAGAGGAGGAGTAAGCCGCCCCTCTTTCAGCCAGGCCGATCTTGAGGCTCGCTCCTGGTTTAAGGAAAAGCTGCGCCAGGCTTCGCTCAAGATACGTGAAGATGGCGCTGGGAATATATTTGGTCGATTGGAGGGGAAACAAAACGAGCCAGTTATTCTGGTAGGCTCCCACCTGGATACCGTCATCAATGGGGGCCCTTTTGATGGCTCTTGTGGAGTGTTAGCAGGTCTCGAATGTCTTCGCACGCTTCAGGAAAAAGGTCTCATTCCTTTTTATCCGGTGGAGGTCGTGGCTTTTACCGATGAAGAGGGCAATATCATCGGCGATTTTCTTGGCAGCCGCGCCTTTACCGGCTGCCTCAGGGAAGAACTTCTCAAAGAAGGTCAGACTCACTTCGGTCGGCCGTTGAAGGAGCTACTGGAAATTGCTGGCTTAAGCCCTGATTCAATCTTACAGGCTAGGAGCGAGGCCCCTCGGGTTATGGCCTATCTTGAGCTTCACATTGAACAGGGCGAAATCCTGGACCTGGAAGAAATACCGATCGGCCTGGTTACTCGCATTGCTGGCAAAAGACTCTATTACGGTTCTTTTGTCGGCCGCAGCAGCCACGCTGGCCCGACCCCTCTTGAACTTCGCCAGGATGCCTTTCTTGGCCTGGCGGATTTTGCCCTGCGCAGTACGAGGATGGTGGCCTCTCAATATGAAGATGGACGCCTGACCATAGGCCGGGTTCAGGTTCATCCAGGTGCTTTCAGTATTGTCCCCGGTCAGGTTGATTTCACCCTTGATCTCCGATACCCGGAAAAAGAAAAACTTAAAGAAATGGAAAAGAAGGTTTTAGCCCTGGCTGAAGAGATAGCTTCCACCCGCGGTCTGACCTTTCATTATCGGCTGGTGGATTCCACTGAACCCACGGATATGTCAGCTCAGCTTATTTCCCTCCTTGAAGAGGAAGCTAAACATCTCCATTACCCCTATCTTAAAATGGTCAGCTGGGCCGGTCATGATGCCCAGATTCTGGCTCAGATAACTGAATCCGCCTTGATCTTCATTCCCTCTCCCGATGGTCTCAGCCATTCACCGGAAGAGACTATTCGCTGGGAGGATCTCGAAAAGGGTGCGAATCTACTCCTTCAGACGATGATGAAATTGGCCAGAATTTAAAAATAAGCAGCTGGCTGAATTTACTTTCTTTTCCTGTCTTGAAGAAACCTTGGCGCTTAAATAAAATCAAGGCTCAAGCGATTCGAGGAGAAAAGATGATGAAAAAAAGAAAATGGCTGAATTCATTATGTATCCCTTTTATCAATTTCATCTTTATTATTATTCTTTTGGTTTTGATTTTTCCTCTGATCCTTTCGGCCCAAGAGAAATGGCCTTTGACCCGGGCAGAACAGACTGATTATAAAGCCACCTCCCGCCATGAGGATGTCCTGGCTTTTATTCAGGAGCTTCAGAAGAAAAGCCCACACCTGAAGGTTGAGAACCTGGCCATAAGTGCTGAAGGACGGCCAGTCCCCCTGATCATAATTGGCCATCCCCTACCTCTTTCCCCCCGTGAGCTTCGCTTTGACCCACGCCTTGTTGTCTATATTCAGGCGAATATTCATGCCGGTGAGGTGGAAGGAAAGGAGGCTTCCTTGATGCTGGCCCGGGATATCCTGGCAGCTGAAAGGCCTCCCTATCTAGATCGGCTGGTAATACTGATTGCTCCCAATTTCAATCCTGATGGCAATGAAAAAATCAGCCCTAAGAACCGGAGAAATCAGCCCGGACCTGAGGAAGGCGTCGGCTTGCGAACCAACGGACAGAACCTTGACCTTAACCGGGATGCCATGAAGCTTGAGAGCCCTGAGCTTCAGGGACTTGTGGCCAACGTTCTGGAGCGCTGGGATCCTTATCTTATCGTTGATTGCCACACAACTGATGGCTCCTACCACGAGGAGCTTGTCACTTATTCCTGGCCTTTGAATCCCAATGGTGATCCCTCCATTCTGAGTTATGTGCGAGATAAAATGCTTCCAGCCATAGCTCAAAGGCTGGAGAAAAAATATAAAATCCTTTCTATTCCCTATGGCGATCCGGTTGATTTCAGGGAAATGGAAAAGGGCTGGCGAACTTTCAGTCATCTGCCCCGCTATCTAACAAACTACATTGGTTTGCGTAATCGTCTCTCTATCCTCGATGAAAATTATGTCTATGCTCCTTTTAAAGACAGGGTTATGGCCTGCTATAATTTTCTCCGCTCTATCCTCGACGAAACCTATAGCCGGGCTGAAGAAATAAAACGCCTGGTCATGGAAGCTGACCGGAATACTGTGGCTCTGGGCTCAAATCCCACGGAAAAGGATGTTTTTGCCGTGGAGTTTGACCTTAAGCCATTGCCCCAGCCTGTTACCATAAGAGGCTTTGAAATGGAAATCATTCCTCAGGAAGGTGGCTTTCCCCGCATCAAACCCACAGAAAAGAAAAAAATTTATACTGTCCCCTATCTGGCTGACTTTGCGCCGAAAAGAACAGTTCGCCTGCCTCATGCTTATCTAATTACTGTTAATGATTTAGAGATTTTAAATAAACTCCGCGCCCATGGAATCATTGTCGAAAGGTTAACTCAGCCGGCCCGGCTTGAGGTTGAAATTTATGAGTTAAAGGAACTCAAGGCTGCAGAAAGGCCCTTCCAGGGACATCGCCTTAATACCTTGAGAGGAGAATTTCGAGTAGAGACACGAGATTTTCCAGCTGGCACCTTTTTTATCACTACCGCCCAGCCCCTTGGCCGCCTGGTGGCCTATCTTCTTGAACCCGAAAGCGATGACGGCCTCTTTGTCTGGAATTTCTTTGATCGCTATCTCGTACCGGAATGGGGCAGGCGTTTCGAAAGTTTCCCTATCGTCAAGCTGATGAAACCTGTGCCTCTGGCTAAGGAGAGCTGGCGCTAAATTTAAATATAGATAAGGACTTTTACTTCTTTCTGGCTGTTTTTTTACCTGCCTTTTCGCCGGGTTTTTCTCTGATTGACTTGTTGGCGGCCACAAGAAATTTGCCGCAGTTTTCACAGATATAAATATCATTAGAGCCTTCTATGGCCGAGCTCATGACGGTGGCCACATTGATATTGCAGCTCTGGCAGACACCATTCTCGACCTCGGCGACAGCATAGCCATAGCGTTCCATGAGCCGGTCAAAACGAGTCAGCGTGGCATGGTCAAGCTCTTCACGGATTAAGCTGGCCTTTTTCTCAAGCTCCCTGAGCTGGGCCCCGGAAGAGCGCTTCTTTTTAATTTCTATATCCTGAAGCTTTTTCAGCAGGCTGGCTCGGCTGACCAGGCGGTCATCTTTGGGCAGGCTGATAACGATTTCTGAAAGGATCTGATAAAATTCGTTGCGGTCGCGGGCATTAAAGATTCCTTGCCTGAAGTCAGGTTCTCGCAAATAGCGCGCCAGACCGGCAAAAAGATGATTGAAGAGACCGGGGATGACCGGATTCCAGACAATAAGAATAATCAGATTAACCTTTTTGTCTGGCGAATCATAGGCAATTCCCCTGGAGGAGCGACCAATCGCAACGGCAATCCGGTTGCCGGTATCCACCCGGGCATGGGGAACAGCGATTCCTTCAGCCAGAACAGTTGATTCCAGTCTTTCCCGGTCAATCAGCCTGGTGAGAATTAATTGCTTATTCTGGATAAGCTTATTTTTCAGGAGAATATCTAAGAGTTCCTCAAAGGCTTCAATTTTGTTGTTAGCCTTAAGGTCATAAATGATTTGGCTGGGCTTAAGGTAATCAGAAAAATAATGGCTTTTTAATATCTCGGCCATTAATTAAATATTAACATAACCTCTCCCTTTTATCAACCCAGAAATGGCTCATCTTTAAAAATTGTGGTGCTTCAAGCGATATATATCATGAAAATCTAGCCTTCTTTTCGCCTGAATGAGCTCTTTTATCGGGATAAAAGTTGGGATTTATAAAGCTCACTCCGGTCCATTTTCAAACCTTAGAATCAAAGTAAATTTTTTAAAATGCCTTTAGAGCTGGCTTAAAATCCCTTATTTTCCTGTTTTTAAACAAAATAGAACCGATATCCATCTGATAAATCGCTGCCCTTTTTATGGATGAGCCTCAGGGCTTCCAAAATATTTTTCGTCCATAAAGGCGAACATTGCTGGCCAGGAAAAAAGTTCTGGAGGCGTGAAGTTAAAAACAGGAATGGGGACAAGTCCATTCCGGATAGACCATGGGCTAATTCAGGCAATCGGGAGGAGAATGTTTTTGCGATCTAAATCTTGATAATGATACGACCTTATTTTTTTCTTTTTATATGCCTTTATTTTTTGTTTTGGCGCTTCCAGCTTTCAAATGGGTAGACCTGAAGAATTATCAATTTCTGACAGCTTATAAAGAACCGGTAAATAAATCCTTTGAGGCGAGTTGAAGCCAAACATTGTGCATCTTAGGCGCATGTTTCTCTAATCGTCCTCGGCAACGACGATCTCGCCTGCATTCAATCGCTATTGAGTGTCACAAAATCGATCATCTTTAGCCCAAAAAAATCTGAAGAGCCTTTGTTTTAATTTGCCTTTATTTTAATACAGCTTTTTTCTGACTGAGTTTTGAAATAAGCTTGAAAGCCGATGTTATTCCTCTAGTACTGACCAGATGTCCGGCCACAGAAACGCCGAATCTGATGGCTTCAGCAACGGATTTCCCCTGAAAAAGCTGGAAGCAACAACAAGCGGCCAGACAATCGCCACAGCCGGTTGGGTCAACTATTCTTTTCCTTTCCTCGACCCTAATAATCTCCCGGCTATCAGGTGTCGCCACAAAGACTCCCCTTTTTCCCAGGGTAATAAACAGGGCTTTGAGGCCAAAGGTAAGACCCTGGTCAGCCAAAAAATTGAGGTCATCCAGGGTCAACTTTCGCTCCGGAAAACCAAGCAAACAAGCTGCCTCCCTCTCATTGACCTGAAGATAATCAACTCCCTCCACCCAGGCTGGCCAGCTCAGGAAACTTTCATATTTTCGCCGGCCGAAATGGGAACTCAGAACTAAGGAATGAATATCAAGCCAGATTGAGAAGGAGCGTTTCTGGACAATCTGACGCCAGGCATAAAAATCAAGGTCAAAGCCAGAGTTAAAAACCATCATCAGGAAATCTATTTTTTCCAGCAGGGGCCAGATCTGGCTTAAAGACAGGGGCGGAACAGCCCATTTTAATTTCTCTCGCCTTTCTCCCTTGGCGGGATAATCCAGGTGAACCACGTTGCCTGGTCCGGGAATTATTTTAACTCCATCTAATTTTAGCCCGGGCCAGCCGGCTATGATTTTCTGGATTTTTGGCCATAATTCTGCCCCTACCTGGCTCATCAAGATAACTTCAGCGCCCAGAGCACTGAGGCAGGCCGCCTGGTAAAGGATCCCGCCAGGAGTCTGCCACCTTTTGCCTGAAGCTCGATGAATCTTATCCCAGGTTATGGTGCCTATCAGGCCAAATCGGCCCTTTCCCCCTTCAGAGTACCTCATTTTTATCTTCCTCTTCCAGATTTAGTTTATCTTAAAGCTTACCTTGAGAAAACAATTGCCTCAGTTCTGTCTTTCTTTTATGCTATTCTTAGATGAAATTATATGTGGGAACCTCTGGCTGGAGCTACAGCGGCTGGCGCAGTCTTTTCTATCCTGAGAATTTAGAGCCATCAGAATGGCTGCCTTTTTATTGCCAGCATTTTTCCACAGTCGAAATAAATATGACCTTTTATCGCTTCCCCCGACCGGAGACTCTCGAGCGCTGGGCCGAGCTAAGTCCCGATGGTTTTACCTTCAGCCTCAAGGCTAACCGGCGTATAACCCATGTAAAAAGACTTCGGGAGGTTAGAGCTGATTTACGTTATATGTACATCCTGGCTCAATCTCTCGGGAGAAAGCTTGGTTGCCTCCTCTTTCAGCTACCTCCTTCTCTTCGCCTTGATCTGCCGCTGCTTGAGGATTTTCTCGGCCAGCTTGAAACTCGCTTCCGTAATGTGATCGAATTCCGGCATCCCAGCTGGTACACAGAGTCTGTCTATGACCTTCTCCGCCAGAAAAAAGTTATCTTCTGTATCGTTTCCTCCCGCCAGGTGCCATCCGAAACTGTGGTTACGGCGCCGGCTGCCTATGTTCGCTTCCACGGCTTAACAGCCGGTTATCGTTATTTTTATCCTGACTCTGAGCTTGAAGTCTGGGCTTCAAATTTGAGCCAGCTCCGGGTAAGTGAATGTTTCATCTATTTCAATAATGATTATCAGGCTCATGCTGTCCAGAATGCCCGCAAGTTGCGGAGTTTACTGGAAAGCCGGCTCGAGAAGATAAAAGAAAAGGAAACTTAGCTTCTAAAGAAAATTGAATAAATTCCGGAAAATTTAGAGACCCCTGGTGGCAAATTTTGCTCCGGCGAAATTTTTGACTTGAAGCTGATTATGGCCGTTAAATGAGGTTTACGAAAGAGAGGAGGATTTCCCCAGAATTTGCTGATCAAAAAGTCCTTTAAATAGCCTGAAGATAACTTTTATTCAGCCGGTTTATGAACATAAAAACAGAAAAAGCAGAATTAAGGATTTACTAAAATTAGATAAAAATTGGGCAATTTTGGGCTATTTTTACCGCTGATTAATTTTCGGCTGGATTTAAATCTATCAAATAATTAAATCTATCAGAAAAAAATTTTATAAACCGGCACCCAGCAAACTTATTTAAATTTCCAGTGATAATTTTTTAAATTTTCTTCAGGGTGACGAAACCAGTTTTTTCGAGTAACAGGATAAAGTTTTCGACCTGCCTTAACGGAATCGGTCCATATTCTGCGGCCAGAGCCTGGCGAATCTCGAAAATTGACCTCTGTCCATCGATAAAATTGCGAGCTTCAAATTCAGCCCGGCCCAGATTGTAAGCCGGTAAATCTTTAATCTCTCTCATTCTTTCTCTGAATTCCTGCGCATTGAAATAACCCTTCATCTTTTCCGTTCGTACCGGAATAATCCGGCTGAGCCGAACCTCCTCAGGCGTGAGAGCGAGCCTGACGGGAGTTATTTTTAACTCCAGACATCGCTGGCGATAAAGTTCCTCAAGGGAATTTAAATAAGCCACCTTCAAGGTCTCGAAAGTTCTGATTCTTGAGTTAATTCTTTCTTCGGCCGATTTATCGCCGCGACTGAAAAACCTGATGGAGGCCAGGGCTTCTCTTTCTCGCTTGAAAGCCTGCTCCAGAAGATTCACCGCCTCTTTGCGCTGCTCATTTAAATTGTTTTTATTCGCTCTGAAGAGAATCATTTCCGCTTTCTTTAATTCCTCGGCCAGACGTTTCTGAGCTCTCAAGGAAACTTCAGTTATGATAGCCGGAACTTCACCCGGTCCCGCATTGGCCAGAAATAAAGCTGAGGCAGTGGAAAGGACAACGACGCGTTTGAGCTGGGTGGAGTCGGATTTATCAGGCAGGTCGCCGCTCGTATGATACCAGAAATCAGGCCAGATAATAAACATCACTGCGGGTACACGAACCCCGCCATCAATAAAAACAACATGGTCACTTCCACCAGTAAAGGGAGCTACCCGATAATAAAAAGGATCCCTGGTTCCGGTAGGCGAAACAATATTCATCTCGCCTGACCTTCCCTCCAGAGAAATGCGCTGGGTGTCGCTCATCCATTCAGCAAAGGATTCAATGATATCACCAAGGTAGCTCGGCAGGCTATGGGGTGAGCGCTCAATATAAAAATAGGCATTATTCTTGATCAGGGCTTCACCGACCATATCTTCGTTAATGTTGGCAAAAAAGCGGCGGGCAATTTCTGGATATTTCTGAATATAAGCGGCGGTTCCTGAAATTTCCGGAACAAAAAGAAAACGGATTGAGCGCCGCAGGGGTGGAATTTTGCCCTCGTCGCTGAGTTTTTTAAGGACCCGCGCTGTTTCCAGAATAGCCACACAGCCAGAGGCATCGTCATTGGCTCCCTGTTTGGCAAAGCCCTCGAAAATATGGCCGGTGAAAACAAGTTCTTCCTCAGGGAGTTCCTTTCCCGGGAGAAGGGCTGCCACCATTTCTTCACGGTAGGGAACCATCTGGGTCTTAACGATGGCTCTGACCACTATTTCCTGACCGCTTTCGAGAAGATCGCGAAGCCTCTGTCCCTGCCTGGTTGAAATCGAGAAAGCAAAGGTGGGTTTTTGACCCTCGCCTATGCGAATAGAATTCCAGCCAACCTGATCAGGATCAACTTCAGGATGACTGGAGGAGTAACCTATTAGTCCCAGGGCACCATATTTTTCGACCGCCAGGAGCCTGGCTCTTTCAGGCGAGCCATTGACCAGAACAATTTTGCCCTTAACATCCTTGCCTTCATAAAGGCTTTCTCTGTTGCCTGGACCGACGTAAATCAGGGGGCGGTGACATCAGTCGAAACACTTCCGGGGCATAAGAAAGCCGGAATGTCCTTTAAATCGGCCAGTTTCTGGAGGGTAGGTTTAACCAGCCAGAGCTCAGCCATTTCTGCGTCCCAGGTTGTTTTGCTTCTTGTGGGCAGCTCCACTATTTCAGCCTGAGAAAGGCCATATTCTTTGAGTTTTTCCAGGAGAAATCTTGTTTCAAAATAGCCACTGGTGTATTCAGCAGGGGGCCGATTGCGGCAGACCCCGGCCAGAAAGATTTCGTTCTGCAGAGCCAGATCTCCAGAGGCTTCGTTAATTATGTTGAGGAGAGTATCCGGTGGAAGAAGCGTGGAGCGGCTCTCTCCCCTTTCCAGCTGACAGAAAACAAGAGCAAAGAAAATTACTGAAGCCAAAATCAGGAATATTGATTTTCGCACGGCTCACCTCCAACCGGCCTATTTTACTCAATTTTATCCCAAAGTAAACCAGATTGGTCGCCCCAAAATTGGTGCCACCTTACCTATTTACCCAAAAAATGGTGCCAACTTACTTATTTACCTATTTTTATCGATTGACCATCTTTTATTGATGACGTTATTAATGCCTCATCCAAATTGATGCCCCAGAGCAGCCCAAAATAGTTTGAAATCCCACTTATAGATGGTGCCTGATTACTCAGACCTGATTTTAAAAAATTTTAACTCCCAGATTGACTCCTGCTTCTTTCCTTGACTCAGAATTATTTTACTTTGAATTTTTTACTTCCTAATTTATTAAGGAATATTTCAAATTATGGTGAAAAATTGTTCCACAATTGCTCTTCCCTTCTGATTTGATAAAATAATAAAAAACTAAGATCATAAAGGCAAAAATACTGTAAAATGATTTTATAGGGAGAAAAAAATGGAAATAGGGGCGGTTCGGATAATAATTCTGGTTCTATTAGGCCTGGCCATTTTATCCCTGATTATTTCTATTTTCCGACGGGAAACCGAAAATGTCGTCAGATCCTTGATCTTTATTATTATTTTTGGTCTTCTCTTTTTATACTTCCAGCAAACCAAGATGGAACGATTGACCTGGAATAATTTAAAAAAAGACCAGGGACTGGCTAAGCCCCAGGAATATCAGTTCATCAAGGAAGAAAGTTCTGATATTTACAGGCAAACAGTGCGTTACATCTTCCCTGAGCCAGGCCCTCGTCTGAACTTAACCATTGATGAAGGTGGCCGCTATCTCCATCTTGACAAAATTGATGAAATTAATCGAATTCTGGAATACATTGGCTTAAAAAAGGTAACTCATGGTGTAAAAGAGCTGGCCTCAATTACTGGCAGGTCATATGATGTTAATCTGTACCGCTGGGATGATTATCCTGATGGGATCCTGATTATTGAGCGCGCCATCTGCCGCGATAAAAGTACCTTATACTCCTACAATTGCCTCCACTCCATAACTCTCATCCGGCAGCGATGATCGTCATTATCCAGCTCTGCCTTTCTCGCCAGCAAGCCTTTAATCTCTGGCCTTTCGGCAAAAAATATTTTGATATTTGAATGATTTTTTACTCATTTTTTTCCGGACAATTTGACCGCTTATTCAAGGAAATCTCTTGATCTCTTGTCTGGTTAGATGGGGAAATTTTTACAGGCAAGCCTTTATTTGACTAGAAAAACTCATTCCATAGCATCACATCTGGCAGGATGATATTATCAGCGTAGCCAAGAAAAGAAAGCCCAGACCACACAAGGCAAAAAACAAAGCGGATATAAAATAGAAAACTGGCGGCGCTCAACAGCGGATTTAATCACGACTAGTTCATTGTTGCATTGGACAATCAAAGAAATATCCTTAAGACGAAAAATATCCATCTTCAATTTGCCTTTAAGTATTTATCTGAGAGCCTTGAATAGGCTATCGGAGAATGATAATTCGTTAGTTCTACCCATTAAAAACCCAAAAGAGCTAAAATAAATAAGGCCAGACAAATTTTGAGGTGTCGCCTATTTTATAAATATACAAGCCATCCCTTATTTTTGGTAATTTTTTACCGCGTAAGCTAGAAATTGTGAATAAGTAAGCTGTCACCATTTTTTAGTAAGCTGTCACCATTTTTTGAATGTATGCCATTATTTATTTTTGGTAATTTTTTCCAGAATAAGCCAAAAAATAGTTAATATGTAAGCTGTCACCTATTTATATGAAAAAACAGTGAATATGTAGGATGGCACCATTTTTTTTTATAGGATGGCACCATTTTTTTGGGGAAGAAAAGGAGGGAAAGAGAGGCGATTAAAAGATAGGTTATGGCTAAAAGCTTAAAATGGCGGGCCGAAGCTCGAGCGAGCCGATAAAATTCACTCTGGCCCGGCTGAGGCAGAGGTTCTGGATCCCAGGGCAAACCATATTTCTCCGCCAGGCCCTTAATATATAAAAGATGGATGACTGGAATCCGGCGCCGTCCCATCTCCCAGACAACCCCCTGGAATGGGGCTGCCGTGCGATCAATAATATTCAATCCGGGCGGAAAGCGGAGGATTTCCTCGCTTTCGCCCATATTGGCCCAGCCACCACCGATGTTAATAAAAGCACCAATCCTTTTTCCCCTGGCTCCAGTCTCATAAAGATTCAAACGAAAGGCCACATTCTTTTCAAGATCAGGCTCGTGGATCAGCTTTAAGCCCTTTTGGCTAATTTTCCTGAGAAGCATCTCTTTCGCTTCTGGCTCAAGGCCTGTACCCTTATCTCTGGCTCCGCCTAAAGAAAGAGCCACTGGAAGTTCCGGTAACCATCGAGCTTTCTCCAGGCAATCCTGAATATCGAGCCATGTAAAGCGAGGATCGTTGGCCCCCCATTGTGATGCCCCCAGGGAAACAATATAAATTGGAGTAATTTCAAGGGCTTTACACGCCGCAAGCGAAGCTATAATCAGGGCCGGAAAAGAACTGGAGGCACCAATAGCCACCGCCTGCCCTCTTTCGACACCAGCTTGCCTGAGAAGATAGACAATAAGACCGGCAAAATCGGGGTTGGTGGTGGTTCTTTTAGCTTCAAGCTGTCCTAAAGTTGTCGTGAGAGCTGACCACTTTAGACCTATCAGCCCGGTCTGATTGGGATCAGTTTTCAGGTCAAAAGGCAGACCCTTTTCCTCTCGATAGGATCGAATAAAGTTGATGGCTGCCTGCATCTCGGTGGCAGCTGAAAGCATCGTTTTCAGTTCTTCAGGCTTCCAGGGTAAAAAACGAGCTAGAAGGAAAGAAATAAGACTCAGGCCGGCAAGCCCATAAATTATTATCCCCGAAATCTTTCTTTTCCCTGCCACTTCTTAATCTATTCTTTACCTGATTTCTGCTTTTCGATTTTTATTTTTATCTTCTTATTACCGTCATTCTCTTTTATCTTCCAATTATTCCCGCCATATCAAATTTCAGTCAACTTTCCATATCAACCTTCATTTCATACCAAACCTATAAATTTTATTTTACTTCTCTTCCCTCAAGCTATTTTTTCTATAGGCTGGAGCAAGCATCTTATTCATCTTATTACAAAAAATATATTTTTATTTCCATTTTCCTTCTAATCCGGCCGAAAATTAACGCCACTACCTCGGACCATTCCAGATCAAATTCATCCTGAATGCTTCCCCTTAACCAATTAATTTCCCGGCAAAATAGGCCATGATGGTGACAATAACAAAGGAAGCCAGGGCCAGCCAGAATTTCTGGCGCTCAAGGTTGCTCGAAAGCAGGCCAGGAATAATCAGACCAAGTACCCGCCATTCTGAAGAAAGAAAAGCCTGGTGGCTCGGGGCTGAATAGAGTCGGCTTAAATAAAAGCTTAATTCGCTCAAACAGGCTCCGAGAAGTAAAAGAAAGACAAAGCGGCGCCGGCCAAAAAGAAGGAAATACTTCGAGGCCAGACGATAAATCGCCATCGCTACCAAGGCAGCAGCCAGAGTCACCAGGGCTCTCAGAGGTTGATCCAGGCTGGTAGCCACAAAGGCTGGGACAATGAGGCCTCCGGGCACAATTCCTGTCAATTCGCTATAAATAAGGGCTATCACCACACCCAGGAAAAACTTCTCAACCATGGATTCTCCTGCCTTTTCTCTCCCATAAATCAACAAGCTTCTCTCCGAGCCCGACAATATTGCCCAGACCAACGAGTACCCAGTCCCTCTCTTCCTTCTGGCTCAATTCTTCAGCCAGATCCATGACCTTTTCCGGGCTCAGCCTTATTATTTCTGGAATAATTATTTCGCCTGATTCGACCTGTCTTTTTCCATCTTCATATTTTTTTTCCCGGGGGACATCAGCCTCATTTCCAATTCCGTTTTCCCTCTTTTTCCATCTAACTATTCTCCCTTCAAAACTTTCCCATTTCTTTTCAGAGCCAATTTTCTCCTGATCAGAAAAATCCCCATCTCCTGAAAAATGGTTTTTGGATTTTTTCAGAGAAAAAAATCCCGGCCAGAAGCATCCTTTCACCTTTCGCCTGGTCAGGAAGAGAGAAAAAAAAGGGCAATTGCAGAGAAAAAGGCCATCGAATTCAGCAAAAAAGCCATTCTGGATGGCCTGTAACCATTGCCAGGTTCGATCGCCTCGATCCCGCCGGAAAATAAGCAGGGCATAGATTTTCTTTTTTTCCCAGGGAATTATTTCTTTTATTTTCTTGATAACCAGGGCTGAGGATTCAGGCTCGTTGGCGGCAAAGGCACTGGCTAGATAACCGCAGGGTTTTCCCGGTAAAGCATATTCCCAGATTTTCAGGCTGCCAAAATCAGGCTTAACTTTTCTCAGGCCGGAGATGGCTATCGCTTCGCTGAGACCCAGATAGCGCGAGGCGGCCAAGGCCAGGCGAATATTCTGGGGGAAATCATCGCCAAAATTCCTGCGCCAATCCTGCGGAGCTAAATTCTCCCCTTCAGCCATTCTCCCTATCCCGGATTGACCAATTTTCATATCATCAGAGGCAACAATTAAAGGCACTTCTTTTTTCTTCAGATATTCTTTTATCTCTGGTGTAATTTCTTCTTCCAGAAGAAGAACAGTTGAATCCCTGGAAACGGTGCGAAGCAGATTCCTGGCCACTTCTTCCCGGCTTCGGCCCAATTCCTCCAGATGGTCAGGTCGAAAATTCGTCAAAATGAGGAGCTGAGGTTTAAAGATCTTCCTGACCTCAGCCTCCAGGCATTCAGGATTAATGGCCATAAGTTCAATCACCAGAGCCTGAGCTTTCGCCTTCCTGGCCAGATTCAAAATTTTTTTGCCTTCAAGAATACTGGGAAGACCCGATCGCTGGATCTCTTCCTCCTGTCCATCGGGAAAAATGATGACTGGCTTCGAACCTGTTGTCCGGGCAAAAGTCTTTATTCCTGCCTCTCTTAAAGCGGCGGCAATTAACCTGGTTACCGATGATTTTCCCCTGATGCCACCCACGGCCACACACCAGGCTAACTTTTGCCTTGCTTTCTTCAGGGAGAAGAATTCAGCCAGAAGAAAAAGGCAAAATAAGACGAAAGAGCTGAGAAGAAAAACCAGTTCTTTATAAATTTGTCCTTCCTCTTTCGTCAGATTATTCTTTTTCTGAGTTTTTTACTTTTTTAATTTAGATGGTTTAAAGGGAAAGGTCAAAAATATTTTTTCTTAGTGCCGCAAGTAGGCCAACATTCTAGGAACAACAAGAGGAACGACCATGGGTGGCATCTTCGGCAGGAGATTATCCATGACCCTGGGCATTAGTTCAGGCATCTGTTCCCTCATATAATCAGGCATGGGAATTCTGGCCTCAATTCTCTGGAGCATGACGGGAAAGACTCTGGGCATCATTCCTGGAAGGAGGCGGGGGAAAAGAAACGGAAAAAGGGGTTTCATCAAGCCAAAGGCAGCCTGACCGAAAATTCCGCTTTTGCCCAGAAAGCGCATCATTTTACCCAGACCAAGGGGCATGGCCGCTAAAAGCTCAGGCCACATAGAATCCATCAATTCAGCCAGGCCTTCCGGAGTCATCAGAGCAATCATTTTTTCAAAAACAGCCCACTGGCTGAGAACTTCAGGAGAAGGATCAGAAAAATTCTTACCTAAACCCTGGCAGACAAAGGTAGCCAGATCCTTGATCTCAAGGGGAAGCTGTTTTTTCTCCCTGATGACCCGGAATTGAAATTCACAGCAGGGGCATAAAGCCAGGACTGTATCGGCCTTTATTTCCAGAGCTTCTTTGAGTCTAAGCTGGCCAATTTCCGCCGCCACAGTTGGCTCCTTAATTAGGGTAAGGACACTGCCACAGCAATGAGCTTCCTCCCGATTGAAGGGCATTTCCACGAACTTAACGCCAGGAATCGCCTTTATCATCTCCCTTGGCTCCTCATAAACACCTGAAACCCGGCCAAGATGACAGGAATCATGCCAGGTAACTGTGGCCTTGACCTCATGGGTAAATCTGAATTCGCCCGAACGAATCTTCTCTGCTACTAGCTCTGAATAATGCTTAGCTTTTATTTGAAAATCAAGGCCCAATTTTCTGGCCCACTGGGGATAGAAGTGCCGCCACATCATATCGCAGGCAGGACAGGAAGTAATGACCGTGGAGGCACCACAGGCTTTGACCTGTTCAATATTATGTCGCATCGTTTCTTCAAAAACGTCCCACTTACCAGCCACCAGCATCGGTGTGCCACAGCAATTTTCATTCTGACCGATATAAGTAAAATCAATACCGGCGGCATCAAGAAGGGTAACAGAAGCCTGGGCAATATCCTTCTCCACATAAGAAGCGGTGCAGCCAGCGAAATAAACATTCTCGCTTCTTCTCGCGGGACCATGTTTGGCCTTAAGTTCTTCGGGGAACCAGTCTGAGCGATGACGGCGGTAACCGGCCCAGATATCCCCTTCGGAACGAAGAGCCGCGGCCATAATTTCAAAGGGAGGAAAGGTCATCTGCTTATCTTCATGGACAAGCTTTCCCCGGAGTTTCATCCAGCTCGGCTCAATGGGCAAGGAGGCTGAACAGCGAAGATTACAGAGTTCACAGGTGGTGCAGACAAGGAAAGTGTCGACCATGAACTGGTTCCATTTAACTCTCCCGGCCATGTATTCCCGGAGCCAGTACCATTTGCCTCGAGGCGATTGACTTTCCCAGCCCCGACCGTAAAATTGGTCACACTCATCTACACAGTAGCCACATTGAGAACAGGCATAGGCATACCAGACAACATCGGCCGGAAGACCGGCTTTTTCCTTTTCTATTCTTTCGCCGACCCTGGTGGTCACCACATTGCCAAAAGGCCGGATAAGGGCTTCAAGGGAGCCAAATAGGGTCATTAAAATATCAAAAGTTCGATTTCCCAGAACTTTTCCTGGATTAAGAATATCGTGAGGATCAATCTGCTTCTTAAATGCCCTGATCTTCTCCCTCTTTTCGCCACCCAGCACTCTGGCTGCTTTAGTCCCGAAATAAAGACCGGTTGAATAGGGTCGGCCGCCATATTTCTCCGCAATTTTAATTATGGTCAGGACAAGGCCAAAGACAAAATTGTAGCTGAAACGGCGCTGGTCGCTGGGAATAAAACCCAGCAGAACAGCCTCGGGCTGACCATTTTTCCCCTGCCGGATGATAACCCCTTCTTTAACTAAAGGCTGATTGATGCTGGCTTCAATCTCTTCCATGACCTCACCCAGTTTTTCAAGAGGAACCACAATTTCTGCTGGCACCAAGGATGGACCGAGCCTTTTGACAACCATCAAATTAAATCGGTTGGCCCATTCATGGTAGGCAATTTCCGAACTCAGAATCTCACCCTGACAGCTGGCCATAACTTTACTGATCTCATCTTTTATCTGCTTCTCATCCTTCTGGCGAAAAGCTAAGGTGGCAATATAGGCAGCTGGCAGAATGACCCTGGCTTCAGCTGGCTGGCCATGGTGCAACCTGAGGGGAGCCCGATTTTTCATCTCAGCCATTCGGGGATTGATGAAAGTGACCGACCAGAGAGGAAGCTGGCGGGCAATAAATTCTTTAAAAATGTTTTCAAGAGAATGGGGATCAGGGCAGGCCAGAGCCACAATTTCAAGCTCTTCATCAGGCTGGATATAGAAAGTAACCTGACTGATAAGGCCGGTAATACCTTCGGCTTCCGAGACTATTTCAAGTTCAGAACCGGTGAACTCTCTTACTTCGCCTGTTGGCAGAACAATCCTGGCTGAAACAACCTGGCGATCAAACCAGCCATATTCATAAGAGCCAATACCCGCTCCACCCTGAGCAAGCCAGCCTCCAGGCGTTGAAGAGGGATAACTCGTGGGATAAAGACGAAGGGTTAAACCCTCTTTTTTTAGCTCCCGATCAAGCTGCTCCCAGCTGAGGCCAGGTTCAACCGTCACTGTCTGTTTTTGTTTATCGATGGAAATTATCCGCCGCAGCCGGTAGAAATCGACAACTATTCCGCCTTTAACCGGAATAACTCCACCATAGCCAGAGGTTCCCTTTCCCCGTGGAATCAGGGGAATTTTCCTTTCTGTGGCCCAGCGGACTAAAGAGATCAGTTCCTCTTCTGATTCGGGTTGAACCACAGCCTCAGGAACGGTCTGACCGATGAGCCGACTAAAAAGAAGTGGAATCGAGGCAATATCATGGCTGTAAAGGATTCTTTCATCCAGACGGAAATTGACTCTGGTTCCAAATTTTTCTTCCAGCCATCTTTTTTCTTCTTTTGCCAGTTTACCCATAATGTTTTCCTTCAAAAAATTTTCTTCATTTTATAATAAATTTTTTATATAGTCAAACAATATCTGGCTCTTCCATATTTAAGCCTTTCTCGATAAAGATGGTCAGCTTCAACTCTCATAATTCTCTGCTTTTTAAAGAAAAGAATTTCTTAAAAAATGAATGGAAAATACTATTCCTGACTGTAAATTTTCTTACCCCTTAAACTTCTTGCTCCTTCAATTTGATCTCTGGTTCTTATCATTTTTAATCAATTTAGTTTAGTGTTTTCATCGGATTAAATCATGCTCGCTAAATATTCTTAAATATTCAGGTCCATCCAGCTTCTCTGGATAAGAATAAAAAAATTTTCAGGCACTTAATAAGCCATTCGGCTCCAGCGAGTTTATGGTCTGTAGCTTTCATGAAATTAATATCAACAGGAAAGGGAAAGAATGAAATGTCTGCCGCAAGGTTTCAGCCCGGAACTTTTTTAAGTCTTCTCAGAGTTTAAGATTTCTCAGAGCCTCAATTCTCCAGGTTTACCCTCATAAAGCCAGGAGGTTCAAAAAAATTGGCTCAAGCGAGGTATGAGCAAGATAGGTGTTAACTGTAATCTGAAATAAAGGTTCGAAGCAGCCTTAAATCCGGCTGGACTTGCCTCTTTTCCTGGGCCGGATTATATTAAAGGAGGAGGTGGGGGATGAAAAAATTTTACCTGATTGACCTTGATTACGATGTTCTTGAGAATAAGCTTTACACACTCCTCTTCGGTCGAACCGATGATGGTCGAAGGGCAGTCATACTTGACCCCTCTTACGAACCCTATTTTTATGTCCTGCCAGCGAATCTCGATCGGGCCAGAAAAGAAATTGGCCAAATATTGAAAAAGGAAGGAACAGCGATAAAGGGCATGGAAATTGAAAGGAAAAATCTCTTTGGCGAGGAGAAGGAGTTTCTAAAAATCAGATGTTTCTGGCCACCGGATCCCCAAAAAATCCGGGATTTAATTAAGGTCCTGGAGAAAAAAAGAGGCGGCTCCGGTTCCATTCTCGAGGAATACGAATATCAGCTCGGTTTTTATCGTACCTATCTCGTGGACAATACCTTTTCCTGTCTGGAGTGGCTTTCAGTTGAGGGCGAGCCGCGCCAATTTGATTTTAAGGCTGATCTTATCCTCGAAGCCAGAAAGATTGCAAGAAGCGAGGGAAAACCTTATCCCCTCAAAATTCTGGCTTTCGATACCGAAGTCATTGAGGAAAAAAGAGGCGAAAGACAATTAATCATGCTCTCCGTTTATGGGGAAAAACTCGAGAAGGTCCTCACTTATAAAAAGGGGAAATTTCCTGATTTCGTGGAGATTGTCCGGGATGAAAAAGAGTTAATTGAAAGATTTGTGGAAATCGTCAACGATTATGATCCCGATATCATTTCAGGTTTCAATTCCGATCTTTTCGATTTTGTCGTCCTGAGAGAAAGGGCGGCTAAATTGAAGGCGAAACTGGATGACCTTTCAGTGGATCGCTCAGGGGTAACTCTCTCCAAGAGAGCCAGAGTAAGTACGGCCAGACTAAAGGGCCTTGTTCATATTGACATTTTTAACTTTGTTAATAACATTCTGGCCCCGATGCTCCAGACAGAAGTTCTCAGTCTGGATGCCGTCTCCTCAGAGATCCTGGGCGATGAAAAAATCGGGATGGAATATTCGGATATTCTCGAGGCCTGGAAGGAGGAAAGAAATTTAGAAACCCTGGCCCGCTATTCTCTCAAAGACTCAGAGCTAACCTATCGACTTTCCCTTGTCCTTCTGCCTCAGATCTGCGAGCTCACCCGAATTGTTGGCCAGAGCCTCTTTGATGTTTCCAGGATGATGTACAGCCAGCTTGTCGAATGGTATTACACTCGAAAAGCCAAGGAAATGGGCCGTATTATTCCCAATCAACCAAAATTTGAGGAAATTCAAGCCAGGCAGAAAGAAACCTACATCGGAGGTTATGTCCGGGAACCCGAGGCAGGCCTGCATGAAAATATTGCCGTCATCGATTTTGCTTCCCTTTATCCCTCAATTATTGCTACTTACAATGTCTCCTTAGAAACACTTAATTGCAGCTGCTGCGCCCGGGACGGCCACAAAGTACCGGATCTTCCCTACTGGTTCTGCCAGAAAAAGCCCGGTTTTGAAGCCACGGTCATCAGAGACCTGCTGGCTGAAAGGCAGAAAATAAAAAAAGAAATGAAAAAATATGAGCCTGGCTCCCTCGAATACAACCTCCTCCATAACCGGCAGCTAGCTTTGAAAACAATTGCCAATGCCAGCTATGGTTATTATGCCTTCCCAGCAAGCAAATGGTACTCCAAGGAATGCGCTGAGTCGATTACCTCCTTCGGTCGATACTGGATAAAAAAGATTATGGATGAAGCGGAAGCAGCCGGTTTCAGGCCAATTTATGGCGATACAGATTCAGCTTTTCTTGGCCTTGATGGAAAAAGCAAAAAGGCACTGCTCACCTTTCTCGAAGGAGTTAATGAGAAGCTTCCTGGCATAATGAGAATGGAATTAGAGAATTTTTATCAGCGCGGCATCTTTATTCCCCGGGAGGTTGGTGGCGGGGTAGCCAAAAAACGCTATGCCCTTATTGACGAAGCAGGCAATTTAAAAATAAGAGGATTGGAGAAAGTGAGGCGAGACTGGTCAAACCTTTCTAAAAGAACTCAGGAAGGTATTCTAAGACTAATCCTCGAGAAAAAGGACGTAAGAGGGGCGATCGCTCTGGTCAAGGAGAGCATTAAGAAACTCAAAGAGAGAAAGGTGGAGCTAAAAGACCTGGTTGTTTATGAGCAGCTTTCCAAGCCTCTCGCCGAATACAAGCAAATTTCTCCCCACATTGGCGCAGCCAGAAAGCTCGTCGCCAGAGGAATACCGGTAAGTGAAGGTAGCGTGATTGGTTTTGTCATTGAAAAAGGACAGGGCTCGATTTCAGAGAGAGCCCAGCCCGTTGAATTCGCCCAGCTCGAAAATGTGGACACCGATTATTACATCAACAATCAGATTGTTCCCGCCTCCATAAGAATTCTTAAAGTGCTCGGAGTTAAAGAAGAGGAAATCAGCTAAGGCTTGTAAGAAATTAAAATTTTAATTTTTTGAGATTTTTATCTTTACGGTTTTTGAGACTTTTTATGCTTAATAATGATAGATTTTGCGGCATTCAACTGAGGATTGAATCGGGCCAGTTTATCGTTGCGGAAGACGATTAGAGAAATATCCATAAGATGCACAATAATCGGCTTTAACTCGCCTTTAAAGAATTATCTCCAGGTTCTCGATAGGCAGCCGGAGATTGATAATTCTTAGATCCACCCATTAAAGACCACGAAAAGCCATTTTTACTTATTGACTTTAATTCAGGGGAATTGAATTCTTAAATCTTTTTATTCTTCATTCGTTTTTTTAATCGCAAAGAAAAAACATGCATCTTTGTCATCTGTAATCAGATTTATAGTTTTTAATGTCATGCTAAAAGTCCTTAAGTTCAGAAAAAAGGGCATTGAAAACCGATGCCCCAGTTGTCTGAAGAAAGCCATTACTGGTCCCGAAATTTTTATATCTAACTTACTCGGCTTAAATAATTAAACTGTGAATTGATTTGCAACCGGGTGCGAGGGATTATCTTTTTGGCCGAGCCAATTGAGAATAAAAACTCGGTGGCTGAATCAAATCACTCAGACAGACGACGGGTGGAAATTTGAGGAAATTTCAGGATTCTGGAAGTTTATCTTATTTGAATAGTCTATTTTACCCGATTCCCGGGTCTTTCCTGTTATCAGGACCATGGCCTGATGGTCTAAAGCTTGAGTCCTTCTTATCCTGAGAAAATGCTGGCTCTAATCTCAGTTTTTCCATTTATAAAATAGACTTTAAGAACCGGTGTAAGGAATAGCCGGTCTTTGAGATTATTATCAGGACTTATCTGCGGCCTGAGCTTTTAATTTAAGAGCAAGAGTTGCCACTCTTTTACCAAGGTCGCGGCAGGATTCCAGCTCCTTTTTCCCCGGGCTTTCTACAGCCGCAGATCCATAATGCTTATCTTTAGCCCTCCCCTGAATTATCATTCCATGAATGAGCATTGCTTGAAGAATCGAAAGAAGGGTCGTTTCAGCTCCGGTGGCGGTTCCGCCTGAACTGGTGAAAGCAGCGCCCACCTTACCCTCCAGCTGCCCGTGGATTTTAACGGACTTGTCAATGAGGGCCTTTATTCGGGCTGACATCTGTCCGTAATATGTAGGTGAGCCCAGAATGATGGCCTCAGCTTCGACCAGATCACTCAGACTGGCCTTTTGAACTCTTTTAACCACGACGTCAACGCCCCTGATCTCTCTGGCTCCCTGGGCCACGGCCCGCGCCATTCTGGCCGTATGGCCTGTTTTAGAATCATAAATGATTAAAATTCTGGCCATTCCCCTCTCCTTTTTTAATTTCTATATCTGCAAAAATTATTAAAAAATTTTATTTAAAAATAAAATCAGGCTGGCCTCAGGATCAATTTTAACTGACAGAAAATCAATGTCTAAAATCATTCGTCCAGGAGTCTGGAAATACCCGCCTCCGACCTGAGCTAAATCCAGAGCTCAACTTGATTAGCCCCATTTTTGGTCATGAGAATGATAGAATTTTTGGCCTTTTTCAAATTTAAATTCTCAAACTTAGATATGCAAAAAATTAATTTATTTTTTCATCTTTGGGCTGAGGGAGAAGTTGCTTCGCCGCGAGCCAGGCTCAGGAGGCGCAGAAAATTACCCGAAAGGAGGTTGCCAAGCTCCCCGCTTTCTATCTTTGCCTTAAGAAGTTCGGCTACAATCTGAAACATCAAATCCTGTCCATCCTTTCCCCAGAGGCAGGGACCATTAACGATAAATAGATGGCTACTGCCAATTAATTTTCGAGCTTCCAGCAATTTCTGAACATAGAGAGCAGGCTCATTATCCTGGGCTGCCACTAGCCCGAAGCCCGCACCCTTTGTCCTGATAAGCTCAAGAGTCTCCTTTGAGGGAATTTCTTTTCCTATTATTCCGATGGGCTTTATCGAAATAGTCAAAATTTCTTTAATCTGGCTTTCTGAGGGACTGCTGAGGAGAAACAGCAGGCCAGCCTGGCTTATGGCCTGGATGATTTCCCTGGCTTCGTCGCTTAATTTATCCTCTTTAAATAGGGCTGCAGCATCTTCCAGGATAAAATAAAGTCCTTCCTTAGCTAAAATCGTGGCCCAGCGAGGCTCCCCCCTGAGGACATCTATTCCCCTGATACCGGGAAGGATCGAGGTTTTTCCCTGGCTCATGGCACTCTGAAGACTAGCCGCTCCACTAAACAGGGCCAGGTTGGTTTTCTTTATATCTTCTGGAAGATTTAAAAGCTGGCGAATCATTTCGACCCGCAGGGCATCATCCGTCACTCCCTCCGGTGGAGCGAGCCTGGCTAGCTGCAGATCAACATGGGAATCTCTGGCCTCTTTATGGCCCTCGATTACTTTATTGACTGGTTCAAAGCGGAAATTGATAAGAGTCTGATAGCGCCAGTGATAGCGCTCGAAACGCTGCGGCGGAAAGAAATCACCCTTTTCGTTAGCTAGAATCGTAGCTGCGGCCAGAACAAGGTCGCCTGTCTTCTTTAGTAGCTCAGGGTTGATCAGTTCGACCACGTCATTGGCTTGATGATATTTGAAGTGATAACCCTCAGTCATGAGAGCAAAGGCAGGAACTCCTTTCGCCAGAAAGGAGCTGTGATCAGAGCCACCCGGTCCACCACGTCCTGGCCGGACATAATCCAGAATTTCCTTAGGCAACCTGGCCTTCAGCACTTCCCAGACTTCCGGCCCATAATAAATTCCCCGGAAATTGACGTTGCCGCTTCCATGGCCCACCATGTCCAGATTGATATAGGCCACAGTTTTTTCGAGCGACACAAGGGGATGATCAGCGAAATAGCGGGAACCGAGGAGCCCCTGCTCTTCTGCCGCCCAGAGGGCAAAGATTATCGTTCTTTTTGGCCTGGCACGATGGAGCTTCATCACCCGAGCGATTTCCATAAAGACGGCCGTGCCCGAAGCATTATCATTAGCGCCGTTCATAACTTCACCCAGCGGGTCAACACCAAGATGATCCATATGGGCGCCAATGATGACAGATTCATCTTTAAGCTGGGGGTCAGAACCGCTGATTTTACCGAGAACATTTCTGGTTGGTCGCTTTTCTTCAAACCGGGCATTGACGCTGAGGAAAGCCTTGATTCCGGTAGCAAAGGACATGGGTTTTGACTGATTTTCTATTTCCTGAAAGACGTAGCGAAGGTCGGTGCGAAGATCACGAAAGATAGCGTCAACAATTCTGTTTTCAATGGAAATAATGGCAAAATCGGGCCGGTAAATTTCGCGGCCCAATCCGAAGCGGACTCCCCGGGCCGGTGAAGCCACCGCCGCTTCTTCCCGCCTGAAAACAAAAACTCCCCTGGCCCCTAATTCCTGGGCGGTGCGAATCCGATGATTCAGGCTGGTGGCGGGGCCGAACTTTTCAGCCCATGAGGCTGGCGGATTGGAGGCTAAAAGAATCCATTTGCCTTTAATGTCAAGGCCAGCATAGTCATCATATTTTGCTTTTTCATCGCGAAGGCCGTAGCCCACAAAAACTATTTCCGCTGTGCCCTGAGCTGAACCGGAAAAACTCTGAACGCGCCAGTCTTCACCATAATAGAAGGAGCGCCGGCCTCGGGGTGTAATCAATTCAAAATGAACGCCCTCCTCCACCAGGTTTAAATCAACGGTAAAATTTTGGAAATAAGTACCATTTTCGCCGGCTGGCTCTATTCCCCATTCCTTAAAGCGGGCAGCAATATAATCTGCCGCCGCCTCCCCTCCTTGATGGCCGCTGCGCCGGCCGAGCATCGCATCCGCGGCTAAATCACGAATGTAGCTAAGGGCCGCCTGAGCCTCAAATTCAACTTTTTTGGTCTTTGGCTGGCCATTGGCCGGAGCCAAAATGAAAGAAAGTCCAACCAGAATGGCCAAAACAGCCAGCGCTGATTGACTTAAATTGAGCCTTTTTTGTGGCCTCATTATTTGAACCTCCTTTCTTATCGTTTCCTTTATCCAGGTCAATCCAGGTCAAATTCTCATAATTTTTATTAGTGAAAAAAGAAAAAAGCAAGACTGAAGAAAGATTATCTTCAGTTAGAAATTAATGTCCACTTTGATTCCGCCAAAACTGGCTCCTAAAACTGGATTAAGGGGCAATTGGATTCTAATCAATTAACCACGTGAGTGAAGCGATATTATTTAAAAGATCTATCATAAGTTAACAGGGGCTATTCTAAACCTGAAGGTGGGCCAATTTAAAGCAGAGCCTCCTTTTAAAAAGTTAGAATGACAAAAGATTATCTTTCAATTTCAAAGTGCATTTATAGCTCGCTTGATTTCTTAAGATTAATAATCTGTTGATTTTAAAAAATAGAGCCAATATACAGAGACAGAGCCAATATAGAGCTGATAGATTACCAAAGTTTTTACGGGAAAGCCTTTCTAAGATGGAAAAAAGAAAAGAGCTGTATTAAATTGAATAAGAATTTAAGAGGAGGTCAGGATGAGGTATCCATATTTTATTATCCTTTTAGTGGCTGCTTTAATAGTCCTTAATCCTGGCTGTCAGACCAGGGCCAAAAAAGAAATACCGGGAGAGGAAGCGAGCCCGGCTTCTCAGGCCAAGGTTGAACTGCCGCCCGCAGTGGCTGAAGTTGTGAACAAATATTTCTCAGGTGCTGAAATCGAATTGGTCGAAACAGAAAAAATTGATGACACAACCCTTTATGATATTGAATTCAAAGAAAATAAAGGCGAAATTGAAATCGCCGAAGATGGCACGGTGATTGATATCTCCTTCATTATCACCTGGCAGGAGCTTCCCGTGGCTGTGGCTGAAACCATTAAAAAGGTAACGGAAGAAGCAGGCGCAACTGCTGTCCGTCTCGAAAGAGCCGAAGTTCAGGCGCAGATCAAAGAGCAGGCGGGGAAAAAAGTAATCACCAAATTAGCCTCACCTGTTTTCTTATATGAAGCCGAACTCATCCGGGGCGACCAGAAAAGCGAAGTTCAGGTTGATGCTGAAGGCAAAATAGTCGAAGGCCCTAAATGGGATCTTAAAGATAAACAGTAAAAAGCTTCGGGCATATCTGGCAGAAATCATTTTGGGAAGATGGATTAGTAACAGCTCGATCCAGTTCCAAATCGACTCGCCTGAAATGACAATTAAAATTGGGTGCAGAATTGGTGAAATAGGCAAGACGGCACCATTTTTAGACATAAAAAAATTGGTAAATAAGTAAGTTGGCACCATTTTTAGGCGAATGAGTCCCTGCTCAGGATGATGGAGGCGAGGACAGGCAGGACGATGAGAGTCAGCAGGGTCGAGGTGGCCAGCCCGCCGCAGACGACAACCGCCAGCGGTCGCTGAATTTCAGAGCCAGGCCCGCTGGCCGCTAAAAGAGGAAGTAAGCCCAGAATGGTTGTGCCGGCTGTCATCAGTACCGGTCGCAATCTTATTTCACAGGCTCCCAGAATACAGGCCTTGATTTCCGGACCTTTTTTCTTCTCCAGCAAGATCTGATTGAGAAGCATCAGGCCATTCAGCACGGCAATGCCCAGAAGAGCAATAAAGCCCACCGAGGCTGGCACAGAAAGATAAAGACCGGAAAGCCAGAGAGAAAGGACACCGCCCACCAGAGCCAGAGGTAAACTCATAAGAAGAATCAAAACCAATCGGAACGAACTAAAAGTGATAAAAAGGAAGATAAGAATTGTGCCCAGAACAATGGGCGTGATAATCATCAGCCGGCGCATGGCCCTTTGCTGATTCTCAAACTGGCCACCCCAGGAAAGGGTCATTCCCGGAGGAAGAGAAACCCTTTCTTTAACTAGTTTCCTGGCTTCAGCGACAAAACTGCCGATATCGCGGCCCGAAACATTGAGCTCGATCCCGATTCTCCGGAAGCCATTTTCCCGGCTTATCTGAACCGGCCCTTCCCTCAACTCAATTCGTGCCACTTCACTTAGAGGAATCAAACCTCCCTGAGCTCGGCGAAGTAAAATCTCGCCAATCTTCTCAGGCGAGTTCCGGTAGTTCTCAGGGAAACGAAGGACCAGATCAAAATATCTATTACCTTCATAATAGGTTGTGGCCACCTTACCGCCCACAGCCATTTCGACCACAGCCAGAACATCCCGGGTATTCAAACCATAACGGGCCATTTTAGCCCGATCACACTCAATATTGAGATAAAGCTGACCGGCTACCTGCTCAATAACCATATCTGTCGCTCCCCCTACTTCAGCCAGGACCGAAGCTATTTCTGCCGCCTTCTCCCGCAGCAAGGTCAGGTCTTCACCAAAAATTTTCAAAATTAATTGCGACCTGGTGCCAGCCACAAGTTCGTCTATGCGGCACTGAATGGGCTGACTGAAACTGAAAACCATTCCGGGAATAGGCTCGAGAGCTTTTCTCATTTTAGTTATCAGTTCCTGGAAGGTGCGGGCATTTTTCCACTCAGACCTAGGCCGGAGGGAACCGACATTGCCCGTTTTATCCACCCCCCTCGCCTCCACGGCCACTCCTGTCTGTCCGGTACGGCTGACAATAATTTCGAGTTCTGGGAATTCCTTGAGCTTTTTCTGGACAAGGGCACTGACGGCCAGTGCCTGATCGAGGGAAATTCCCGGAAGAAGCTGAATATCCATATCAAAGGCACCCTCATCCATGACGGGAACAAATTCCCGGCCCAGACGAGGATAAAGATAGATGCCGCTGGCCAGTAAACCGATGGTCAGGAATAACACAGGAGCACGAAAACGCAGGGCAAGATTCAGAAGAGGAAGATAGATCTTTTTGGTTAGTCGGGCAAGAAGTGTTTCCCTCTGCTTATCCCGGCCGCGCATCAGGTAATAGCAAAGAACTGGCACCACAAAAATGGAAAGAAGCAGGGAAGAGAAAAGAGCTACGGCCACCATGATGGCCAGAGGCGAAAACATTTTGCCCTCTATTCCCTGAAGGGAAAGAATAGGTAGAAAGGTAAGGACAATAATCGTTTCGCCAAAAATCGAAGGTCGCCGCACCTCGACGACTGCCCTCAGGACATCCTGGAAGCGGTCCCGGCTGCGACCTCGCTCACTTAAATGCCTCTCCACATTTTCCACCTGGATAATGGAGGCATCGACAATCATCCCGATGGAAATGGCCAGACCACCCAGGGACATTAAATTGGCTCCGAGTCCAAAAACTCTGGCCACAATGAAGGTCAGAAGCACAGTCAGGGGCATGGCCATAATGACAATCAGGGCCCCCCTGATATTCCCGAGAAAAAGAAAAAGAATAATGAAGACAAGAAGCGCCCCTTCCACAATGGCCTTTCTGACTGTAGCCAGACTGCGTTCCACAATTTCTGAACGGCGATAAAAGGGCTTTATTTTTATCCCGTAGGGTAAAATATTTTCCCGGTTTATTTCCTCGACTTTTTTCTCTACCCTTTTGACTACCTGGCGGCTATTTTCCCCGCGAAGCATCATCACAATACCGCCCACTACCTCTCGCTCCCCGTTTATAAGGGAAGCCCCCTGCCGGATAGCCTGGCCGCTCACCACCTCAGCCACGTCACCCACACAGATGGGAACCCCGCCTTCTGCCCTGATGACCACCTGACGCACATCGTCAAGAGAACGATAAAAGCCAAGACCTCGAACAATAACCTGCTCTCCCTGACGATCAAGGATACTTCCACCCACATTACGGTTACCAGCCTCGACCGCAGCCAGAACCTCGGCTATACTTAAACCATATTTGCGGAGTTTGATGGGGTCGGGCCTGACTTCAATCTGCCTGATATAGCCGCCAAAAGAATTGATTTCATTTACTCCAGGAATAGTTTTAAGCAGTGGCGCTACTACCCAGTCCTGAATGGTTCGAAGTTCTGTCAGCCAGCGTATTTCCTCTTCTTTATTTTTAATTTCGAGGCCAGGTACTTCGAGTACATATTGATAGATTTCTCCCAGGGCGGTTGATATCGGCCCCAGGCTGACCTCAACCCCCTCTGGTAGTCTTTGCCTTACTTCACCCAGCCTTTCAAAAACAAGCTGGCGGGCAAAATAGATATCAGTCCGGTCATTAAAAATGAGCGTAACCACAGATAGCCCGAATTTGGTCACCGAGCGCATCAGCTCTAGACGAGGCAGGCCGCGCATGGCTATTTCTATGGGCATGGTCACCAGGCGCTCTATCTCCAGAGGTGAAAGGCCGGGCGCCTGAGTAATTATCTCCACCTGGATATTGCTGACATCAGGGAAAGCATCAATGGGTAAACGAACAAAGGCCAGAATACCGCCGACTATTAAGGCCAGAACAAGAAATAAAATCACCTGTCTGTTTTTAAGGCAGAGGGCAACAAGTCTTTCCAGAAAGGTTCTCTCTTCTTTTTCAATGTTTGTGTTCATGACCTTCACCCTCCATGGTCTTCTTCAAAAACTCCGATTTCAGGGCGAAAGAGCCGTCAATAACATAGGTTTCGCCTTCTTCGAGGCCTTCCTTAATTTCGACCAGACCAGCAAAAGAACGTCCAAGCTTCACCGGACGCAGAGAAAAAGATTCGGGGCCGGTCAGGATAAAAATAGCATCTTCAGCTTCAAGACGCCGCACCGCCTTTTCCGGAACGGCCAGGATTTTTTCTTTCTCTTTTGGCCAGAGAAAAACATCAGCATACATTCCAGGCTTGAGGCGCAGCTCAGGATTCCTGACTTCAGCCCGGAGTCGGAAGGTTCTTGTAGCTTCATCCATGACGTCAGCGAGAAGTGTTACCTGGCCTTTAAAAATTCTATCCGGATAGGCTTCTACTCTGACCTCACACTCACCCGGGATGGCCAGACGCGACAAATCTTTTTCAAAAACATTTATTTCCACCCAGAGAAGACTTAAATCAGCTACCCGGAAAAATTCTCGACCCATTTCAACGTATTCTCCCTTATTTACCGTTCGACTGATAATTCGGCCTTCAAGAGGTGAGCGAACGACCAGGAATTCTTCGCTGCGGCCGGTCTCAGCCAGAACTTTTATCTCCTCCTGACTCACACCAAGAAGATGAAGACGTCGCTCGACCGAGGCCAGCATTTTTTCCGCCAGATCTCTATCGAGACCCCGGGCTCGAGCCAGTCTCTCCAGGGATTGAAGATATTCAGCCTGAAGAGCCTGGTGTTCCGGGCTGTAAAGGCGAAGCAGTGCCTGGCCTTTTTTCACCGCATCGCCTTCATAAGCCAGGATTTCTTCGACCCTTCCCAGCGAGCGCGCCACCACAATGGCATAATTTTTAGGGTTAAAATCAATCCGACCCGCGGCTCGAAGCGGAATCAAATATTCGCGCCGGGTGGCCACTTCTGTTTTTAAGCCAATAATTTCCTGACTTTCGGCTGACAGAGTAATGGTAGACGGTATTCCAACTTTTTCTTCCTGATGATGGCTTTCCCGGGCTTTCCGGCAGGCCGGAAATAAAAGAAGAGCCGTGGCTATCAGCCAGAGAGCCACTATTTTTGTCCCTAATTCTTTAGTTCTCATCGTCCTTTCTCCAGATTTCAGTTTTGCCTTATATTTTCTCCTGGTTTCTATTTCAACTTTTCATTATTTTTCTTTTTCTATAATTTTCTTTTTCTTTCTCTAACCTGTCCTTCCATTCTGACCTAATCTTCCCCGCAAATCTTCTCTTCGGGATTTTATTTTCATCCTTGCTCTATTTCTCCATCGTCATCTCCAGTTTCGCCTCCATCAAGGCATTTCCTTTCGGCTCTAATTTTTTTCTTCAACCCTTCTCTGTTTTTTCTTCCTTTCTCCAGCCTCTCAACCATCATTTATTTTCTTCATGGATCTTTTTTAATCGATTTCCCCGGCTACTTCGAGCTCGGCCAGAGCTAAATAATGCTCAAAAAGGGTTGTCAGGAAGGCCAGATGGGTCTCCCGATTAAGGCGATAGACATCAAGGAGATCCAGAAAACCAACCTTTCCCTGAGCATACAGAGAAATGGTCAAATGGAGCAGGCTGCGCGCTTCCTCGAGGAGCGATTGCTCAAAAAGTTCGAGACGCTTTTCGATTGACTTAATTCGATTAAATAAAGAAATAACTCCCGATATAATCTGGCGTCGCTGAAATTCCAGGGCAATTTCGGCCCTTCTCTGCTGGGCCATAGCCTGAGCCACAGCTCCTTTCTGTTGAGATCTCCATAGAGGCAGACTCGTTCCAATTTGAAATCCGACGGAAGATGTTCTGAGGCTGGGATAATAGAAAGCTATCTGGATATCGGGAAGCAGGCTTTTCTGGGCCAATTTGACTTCGGTCCTGGTTCTTTCAACCTCCTGACTCAGCGAGATTAAAGAGGGCCGCCGCGCAACCTCCACCAGAATCTGCTCGAGCGAGCAGGCCAGGGGTTCAAATTTGAGTTTAACTTCAACTTCCCTTCTCTCTCTTATTTCACCACCAAGAAGAAGATTTAAATCGAGCCACCTTTCTTCCAGGTCTTTTTCGGCCTGAAGGATTTCGTTTCGCAAACGGAGCTTTTCGAGTTCCAGCCGGACAATATCCAGATAGGGAACTTCACCTGCCTCATAACGAAGCTGTGCTGTCCTCAAACTCTCGTTAAAAAATTCAAGAAGGGAACGATAATAGTCAAGGATTTCCTGGGCCTGGCCGACAAGATAATAGGCCTTTTTAACCTGGCTTAAGACGATTCTTTTTCGGGCTTCCAGGCGCCAGGAAGCAGCCTCAATTCCAGACTGACTGGATTGCCGCCGCAGAGACCTTTTTTCCGGAAATTCAATCAACTGCTGGAGGCCAAGATTGATTTCTGATTCGCCCTTTTTCCGCCCAAGATTCACACCTTCATGGCTGAAGGCGATTTCAGGCAAAGGCCAGGAAGTAATTAGAAGAGACTGGCCCTGCCAGAACTGGATTTCCTGTTGAGCTTGAAGGATATCCGGATTGGCTCTTAAAGCCAGGTCCAGGGCCTCTTCCAGCGTCAAAACTTTTTCCACCGCGGTAACAGGAAAGCTAGCAGGAGTCGAGCCATAACCTGACCACGGAAGAAATAAACAAATAAAGAAAATTATATAGAAAAATAATTTAAAGAAACTCGGAGAGACCAGATTAAAAGGCCTTCGATTTATTTCTGGTGAAGTACCATTAATTTTACTTTTTCTGGCCTGAAAAGATAGATCAGAAGAAAAACTGGCTGAATTCTCATCCGAGCTAATCTTTTTTTGCTGATTATTAAGTATTACATTTTTTCTCAAAGGCTTGGCCACCCTCAAAAGATAAAATGGATACAGGCCCATTTAGTCCTCCTCTTTCGGAAAAATAAGGGAGAAAGGGGAAGATTAAACGATTTCAGGCGGGTGAAAAATGTCCCAGGTCAGGGGAAGGATTAAACGAGGAGAAAAAAGGAAAGTTAATTCAGTCGCTGACAGGCTGGCAAGATAGGGAAATTTTAAGGCTGGCATGGCCAGGGTGGCAACGGAGCAGGGGCAGATATGGCCGTTAGTCAAAAAGAAGGTTGAAACCTGGTTGGTTATGGACAGGGTGAGGTCATGAAAGTGAAAATGGTCCGCCGGATTAGACTCATGGAAGTGAAGAAAGAAACCAACCAGAAGAAGTATTAAACAGGAAGCTGCGGCTTTTCTCTTCCAGCCCATCACTCGCCATCTATTTTCATAAAATATTTCGATAAATCCTGAAACCGACTTATATCAGTTTTTTACCTTTTCGTCAATTAATTTCAGATTTCAGGAAATTCGGGGCAAAAGCAGGGAATTAAAAAGCAGCTTGTAGGCAGCCTGAGTGGAAGCCCGGAAAATGGGGCTGAAGGCAAAAAGAACAATCTGGCCCCGGCCTTTTTTCAACCAGACCACGCTGGTCTTATTCCCGACCTTTTCTATCTTTTCCGCATAACCACTGAGCAAAATATCTTTCTCCGGAAAGCGAGCTATCACCCGGCGGTCCATATCAAAAATCGGCACTGAAGTTTGAAAGGCTGGTTTTCCCGTGTAAATGATTCCAATCTCCGATGGAAGGCCCAAAGTTAACGGATGGTCCCCGATGAGAATAATTCGTACGAGCGAGGCCGGGCAATAAAGGCCAGCTTTTTCCAGAGCTTCAGCTTCGTCCCTGACCGGTAATTGAAACTCTTCTTTTTCCTCCGCCTGGCCCTTTTCTTCCTTCCCTACTTTAGCTTCTCCTTTTTCTATCTCCCCTTTCTTTTCTACTTTTTCTTTTTTTCCCTTTATCTCTTTTCCAGTCGCCGGCCGCGGGATCTCCAGTTTTCCCAGAAAAAGAGAGGTTGATGCCCCCCACGAAATGATTATTCCCCCTGAATCGAGGAAGGTCATGAGCTTTTCCATGCCTTTAGCGCCCATTCCCCGGGCATATTCGGGCGGATAATCGGGCAGAATAGTTTCGCCTCTGTATTTATATTTGCCCTCCATCAGAATTGATTTTTCTGTATCAGGGAAAATGAGCATATCAAAATTCCTGACAAAGTCGGTCTTTTCAAAATCGCCTGGCCTGATGACCTTAAAGGGGATGGAGTAAGTGTCAAAAATATAACGGGTCCAGCCAGCATCCATATCATGAAAATAGGTTTCAACCAGAGCAATTCTGGGCAAGCGGATGGGCGAGGTTTTCACCTTAATTTTTTCAAAGACAATTAAGGGCGAGAAACTTAATTTCTCCAGAACTGGTTTGAGTTTTGGATCATAGGGAAGATAAAAACTTCCTCTGGGCATTTCCTCTCCTGAAATGATTTCTTTCTGCTCAAGTCTTTCCACTCTGAGCCCCAGCTTGAGGGCCTCAAAAGCGGCTTTAAAGCTTTCGTTATTACTGGCGGTTAAAATAGCAGCAAAAAAGGTCGGCGGAATTACACGACGCAACGAAAATTCGCTACTTACTTCTTCGAGTTTTTTCTCCAGTTCTTCATTTCGCTCTCTAATTTCAAAGGATTTTAATCCCCGGTGAAGGGGAAGAGACCAGCTGGTTATATCATAGGGTTTAATAATTTCTCCCTCTGGCGTATAGCGGCGCACCGGATATTCTTGCTTCTCCATAACCTCTTTGATAAAAGAACGAAAAGGCTGGGCCATGGGGATAATAATATCGCCTGCTTCCAGGGATATATCACCGGCTCGAGCTCGTTCCTTGAGACGCCAGACGCGAACACCATGTTCCTGGAGGAGGTTAACTAAAGCCACGAGTTCACTTTCATCAGGCTGGTTTAAGGGAAGAGCATAATAAAAGGGAGGCTGTGTCCTGCCCTTTTCCACCTCCCGACGGCAGAGCTCATTCCTGAATTCCAGAATCTCCTGCCGGTAAACAGAACAGGTTTTCAGTATCGACTTAATGGAAACAATTTCATATTTAAGCATATCGCTGAGCCGCCACCAGCCACCCGGCCAGGGCAAAGGCATATTGATGCTGATTTTGTATTCTGAGAGACCCTTACCTTCAACCTTAAGTTCATTGGGCTCGACGTAGACTGGCGTGGCATCCTTGCAACTGGCCATTTCAGTTAACATGCTGATCACGCCTTTCCAGAGACTGGTTTCAGTTGAACCGGGCCAGTAATCATCAAAAATATAACTGTGGCAGACACCTGCCAGCCCGGCTTCAGTCATATCAGTAATCATGTTGGAACCAAAAACCTTGGTCCAATTCCACAGACCAGCATCAATGTTTTCGGAAATGGGGTCATGGACAGGGGGAACAAAATATCTTGGCCCATTGGTATACATCTGATGCTTATCCACCATGACCTGGGGGAACCAGTCAAGGTTATAAATGCGGGCAATGGCCCTGGTATCAGACTGGGTTAAATTGAGATAATCGCGATTATTATCATGCCCGACATACTGATGATAAACTCCGGGCAGAGAGCAGCCTTCATACTTAGTTCCTTTATATTTTCGATAATGATGCACCTGCATATCCATCCCATCCGGGTTATGGTTGGGCACCAACATCAAAACAACATCTGAAAGCCATTTCTTAACCCTGGCTTCCTCGCTCGTAACAAGCTCATGGGCAATAAGCGGTGCAGCCTGCGATGGCCCGACCTCATCAGAATGCATAGAGAGGGTGGCCAGAAAGAAAACTTTCCCCTGAGCGATGAGACTGGCCCTTTCTTCAGGACTCAAATCCGGGTTAAGGGCTAACTGCCGATTGATTTCACGGAGACGCTCCAGCTGGTTGATATTTTCTTCCGAGCTGATGAAGGCAATATATATAGGCCGGTTCTGGGGCGAACGCCCAATTTCCACTAATTTTAATCTGGGCGAAGCCATATCCAGCTTCTGGAGATAGCTCACGAGTTCTTCATAATCAAAAAGCATGCGGTCTTCCCCTGGCTTAAAGCCAAAATGTTCCTCCGGGCTGATTATTGCCCTGGAGCTCTGGACGGTTGTGCCCTTTAGCTCTGAATTAAAAGCCAGGAGAAAGAAGACGAGTGAGGAAAAAATAAGGACTATGAAATATCTTTTAAACAACCTCATTCTGGACAGAATTTTCATTTTCTGCCTCCTTATGGCTGGTTAAAAAATTTCCTTTAGCCATCTTTCTTTAAAAAACATTGATTTCCATAAAGCTTTAATTATCACCAAATCTGCCTTAATGTAAATTCTTTCTGTTTAAAGTTCAAATCTATTCCGACTTAGTGGAAAGCTCGGGAGAGTAATGGGGCTAAAAATTGATGTGGCCTGAGTTTCTGTTTGATCAGGTTTTAATCTGAAGCCTTCATGGTCATATTTTAAAAAAGCCTCATCCGGTTTTTCTTGGATGATTCAGAGGCCGAAAAACAGGGCATGAAGTCAGGTTCGGGATTAAATCCGTTAAATTTGGAATTAAAGCCAGTAAATTAAAGGATATTTCTTACCTTCAAGATTTATAATCATTAAGATTACTGATACCAATCCTTTTATTTTCCAGGCCGCAAGAATTTTCCCTGAAGCCCGATTTAGATATAAATTTTACTCGCCAAAGTTCCGCCCTTGCCAAAAAAATGAAGGCTACGTTCATTTCTTTCTCTTACCTCACCAGGTATGCCTGCATTTCCCGACAAAGCCAGGGGCTCACCCCATAATCTTTCTCCAGAATCTCGATAATCAGGAGGTAAAAAGAAACCTTGAAAATCACAAAATTGTCGCTTCTTGTGGATGCTCCTTCATCATAAAATGGAAAAATTTATCGCTGGTTATAATCAGGCCCGGTGAGATGCCAGCTCCTTCACCCCTTCGACCAGGTGGTCGATATCGTCGCGGGCGACATAGATTGGCGTTGAAACCCGGACAGCATAGGTTCCTGTCTCTTTATTACCGATAGTGCGAACGACCAAGTTATATCTTTCCCGTAAATAATCAACTATTCTGGCTGGATCCACCCCCTCCACATTGAAAGCGGTCAAACCAGCACTTAAATAGGGATTTTCGGGCGTGTTTATTTTGACTCCCGGTATGGTTCGCAACTGCTGGCGCAAATAGGCTGAAAGAACCTTGATTCTTTTTTCGATTCTCCCGGGACCAATGGCCCTCTGAAAATCAAGGGCTTCGCCCAGGGCTAAGATTAGAGCATCAGCATCCTGACCGTGAGTACCAAAGCGCGGGCGTCAGGGTAGGTATCCCAGCCAGAGGTGACAATTGTTGGCCAGAGCTCCTCCTGGACTTCTTTGCGGATATAAAGAAGGCCCACCCCGCAAGGTGCTCCCAGCCACTTGTAGGGACTCGAAGCAAAGAAGTCAACTCCAAGGGCCTTCAGATCCAGGTTAAGCATGCCCAGGCCATGGGCGCTGTCAGCCAGGACTAAAATACCTTTTTCATGGGCCATAGCACTCAGTTCTTTTATGGGAGTAATGAGACCGGTAATAAAAACCGTATGACCCACACTAATGATTCTCGTTCGAGGCGTAATGGCGGCCGCAAAGGCCTCATCAATCTCCTCCGCTTTTCTGGGAGTTATAGGAATTTTAACTTCCTTAATGACTACTCCCGAGCGCTTGGCTTTAAGTCGCCAGGGATGCAGGGCACCGGGATGTTCAAGCTGGCTCATTAAAACCTCATCTCCTGGCTTGAGGTCAAGCCCGTTGGCCACGAAATTGATGCCTTCGGTTGTATTGTGAGTAATGATGACTTCTTCCGGAGAAGCATTAACAAAACTGGCCAGTTTCTTTCTGACTTCCTCAGCTTTTTCAGGAAGAAAATTGTAAACATCGAAGGGATTGGTCATTTGAACCCGGAACCAGCGCGTCAGAGTATTAAAAACCGGTCTGGGTATAGGCCCAACGGTGCCATTATTCATCATGATCAGCCGGTCATCAAAAACAAAGTGTTTGCGGATGGCCTCCCAGTAGGCACCATCAGGAGATTCGCTTTCTAAAAATTGGGCATTAAGGGAGCTGATGCTCTGATAAATGGCGCTATTGGCTTCAGCCAGGCTGGCCAGAGTTAAGGCTGAACCGGCAAGAAAATGGCGCAAGAAATCACGCCGTTTATAAAAATTGCCTTTCTTCGCCCCTTCTCCCCATAATAATTTGAGTGTTTTATCCATAATTTACCTCCTGGCGAAATTCTATTCTCAAGGCCAAAAAAGAGTCAATCTGTTTCTGACCCTTTCTTAAAAGTCTGGTGATTTATCAGGTTCAAAGCTCCTGCCTTTTTCCTCAAAGCTGAGAGATCTAAAAATTTCATGCAGGCCATATTTTTATCTTAAATTGGAAATAAGAATATCTCAGACAAACATATCTGGACAAACATATTTTTGAAACAGAAAATCATCATAACCGTTAATTAAAGGACTGAGATATGTCTTACTCTACCTTCCCTTCTCTCATAGAAATAATTTCTTTAAGCCAGAACGAATCAGGAGATTTTTTCTGGATAAAAATAAAAATATAGTTTCAGGAAAATTTTTAAGCTTTAAGCATTGCTTTTGAGGTATTATTTTATCTTAAGAAATTATTTAGAAAGGTTGAAAACGATCAGAAAGATTATTTTCAAAAAAATATTTTTTAATTTTTTAAAATCGGCCCCTCTTTTCAGGTTGATCCGTTAATTGTTAGCCTTCGCTAAAAAACTGATTTCGGCCGGTTCAGAAGACCATCATGTCAACAGGTCTTTTCTGGAAGCGAATCTGATAGCGCTTAACCTTCTCATTCAAAGTCGTGTACTTCAGCCCCAGCAGCTTGGCCGCATGACGCTGATTACCCCCGGTTCTGTCGAGAAAGCGAATGATGATTCCCCTTTCCACTTCCTGCATCAGTTTCTTCAGCTGCATCTGATTCTCTGTGGCCAGCAAATTGATAACTTGCTGCACTTTGTTGGATGACCGATGGTTCCGACCGGCCTTTTTTGATTTGGTCGTGCTGGAATCAGTCCTTCTGGCTCTCATGTTATAATTCCTTTCGAGTCTCATTAATTTTCTCCTTTCTCCTTTCTTTTGCCCCACCGGCTTTAATTTCCTGTATTTTTTCAACCTATCCTGGCACGCCGGCGTCCGTCCTCGGCCCTCGGAGGAACATGTATATAGCCCTGAGCCTTATTTTTTGGCCGCATAAGCCATTGCCTGTCTTTTTACCGCCGGCGTGCCAAGTAGGTCATGGATGGAGGATTCGAGCGCTTCCAGGTCAAGGGGCTTGAGGAAGAGCCGGCTAACACCATATTTTTTCAGATCCTCGCGCTGAATTGCCTCGGGATAGGCTGAAATCAAAATGACCGGGCCCTCATAACCTAATTCACGGAAGCGGGAAATCATCTCCAATCCATTCATCCGGGGGAGCTTGTAGTCAACAATAATCAAATCGAAGGAAGCGTTTTTAAATCTTTCCAGCGCTTCCTCCGCCTTTTTCGCCAGATAAACTCGATAATTACGATTAAAAAGCAGAAAGAATGTTTTTAATATGCCTTCATCATCATCAACGACAATAATCTTTTTGCCCAGACCCTCATCAATCATCACTCACTAAGCAGCAATATTTATGCCAATTTTTTCTCTCATTTCCCCCTAATTTTTCCCTGAATGAAGATTAAAGAATTTGCCGGCAGCAAGAAATTTTACAGAAAGAAGAAAATTATTTTACACGCCTGGCTCAAAGCGGCCTGAAATTCAGGGCTCTGGCGGGAGAACGATGCGATATTCTTTAATTTTTTTATCGAGGGTTGGACGGCTGATTCCCAGAATCTGGCTGGCCCGTAACTTATTCCCGTTAACTTTCCAGATAATATGCTGAATATACTCTTTTTCCACTTCCCTTAATGGTTTCAGTTCTTCATCGTAGAGCCGCCTGGTTTCAGGCTCAAGGAAAATATATTCAGGCAGGATGACCTCGCCTCTCGCCAGGATCACTGCTCTGGTCAGGACATTTTCCAGTTCTCTGACATTGCCCTTCCAGGGTGCTTCCACCAGCATTTTCATGACTTCAGGTGGCACTACCCGAACATTTTTTCTCAATTCCCGGTTTATTTTTTCCAGGAGATAGGCCACAAGCTCAGGTATATCTTCCCGCCTTTCCCTAAGGGGTGGTAAATTAATTTCGACAACCTTGAGACGATAATAGAGATCTTCCCTGAATCTACCTTTCTCAACCAGGGCTTTTAAATTTTGATTGGTGGCGGCGATAATCCTGGCCTCGGCCCGCAAAATTTTCTCGCCGCCAACCTTCATATAATCCCTCGTTTCAATAACCCGAAGCAGCTTCGATTGAAGATTGAGGGAAATATCACCCACTTCATCGAGAAAAAGAGTTCCCTTGCCGGCAATTTCAAATTTACCCCTGGTTTCAGTGACGGCATCGGTAAAGGCACCTTTCACATGGCCGAAAAGTTCGCTCTCCAGCAAGGTTTCAGATAGGGCGGAACAATTAATCACAATAAATGGCTCCGACCTCCATGGACTGTTATAATGAATTGCCTTGGCCACCAGCTCCTTGCCAGTTCCGCTCTCTCCCTGAATAAGAACATTGGCTCGCGTATTGGCCACCGAACCTATGAGCTTAAAGACCTCCCTCATCTGAGGGGAACGGCCGATAATATTGTCAATGGTATATTCTTTTTGCTTTTCTTCCAGAAGGTAACTAACCTTTGTCTCCAGGGATTTAATCTGCCTGAGTTTCTCGAGAGTCAGATCAAGCTCCAGAAAATTAAGGGGCTTGACGAGATATTCAAAAGCTCCCAGCTTAATGGCTTCAACTGTCGTTTTCATATCATCATAGGCGGTCATGACGACGACCGAAGCTCGGGAATCCTTTTGCTTAATTTGCCTTAAAATCTCAAGCCCGTCGATATCAGGTAGCCGGATATCCAGAAGAATGAAATCAGGCTGATTCTGGCTCAAAACTTCCAGGGCTTCTTTTCCTGAAGTGGAGAGAATTACCTCATGGCCCTTATCAGTTAAATAGGCCCTAAGGGTCCGGCCGACAAGAGGGTCATCATCAACAATGAGAATCAAACTCATAATCTCTCTCCGAGGGGAAGAAGAATTTCAAAACAGGCGCCCCGGCCTTCTTTTTTCACCAGCCTGATCTGACCGTGATGAAGTTCAACAATTTTTCGGGCATTGGATAGACCTAGGCCAAAACCCGAGCTTTTGGTTGTAAAAAAAGGCTCAAAAACATTCTCCCAGTCCTTCTCCGGAATACCACAACCATCATCACTTACCAGAATCCGGACAAAGGACCGACCATCAATCGAGGTGGGGCTCACCAGAATGTCGATTTCACCTCCATAATCAACCGCCTCCTCTGAGTTACGAAGCAGATTCAGAAAAACCTGTCTGATTTTGTCTCCATCGACCAGCAAGGGTGGCAGATTCTCTTCGATAACCGTCTTAACTTTTACATTCTTTTCTTTAAATGAATCCTCCAGAAATTTTATGGCTGACTGGATGATTTCTTCAAGCGAAAATGGGGCCAGATGAAGTTCAGAAACCCGGGTGAAATTCAGAAGCTCTCGAATAAATTTTTCAATCTGCTCAATTCCCTGCTGGCTCAATAAAAGATGCTCCCTTTCATTTTCCTGGAGGTTCTCGTTAAAAAGAACCTTTTGCAGATTCAATTTGACTGAAGTCAGAGGATTGCGAATTTCATGGGCAATGGTAGCGGCAATCCGGCCAATGGAGGCCAGCTTTTCAGCCTGAATTAGCTTTCGCTGTGCCTCCTCCATCTGGCGTCTCATCAGCTGCAACTCCTCCGTCATCTTGTTGAACTGACTGGCCAGGTGACCAATTTCGTCCCTGGATCTTATGGGAATGGGCTGCGAAAAATCTCCCTTTGAAATGCGGATGGTTCCAGCGGTCAGCTCTTGAAGCGGCCGGGTTATATGCCGGGTGAATATGGCCGCTCCGAACAGCCCCAGAAGGCCGCATCCAGCGCCAATCAACAGAAGAAGGGTTCTCATGCGCCTGATTTCGGCCTCCATCTGGGCCAGAGAAAGACCAATCCTGACTGACCCCCAGCGAATGGATGACCCGGGAGCAAAAACAGGAATCTCAATTTCCCTCATCTTTATCTTTTTCCCATTAAGCTCAAAAACACCAGGGCGATAAACAACTGTATTTTCATCTACCTTCTCGGGAAGAAGAGAACAGCAAACTATATTTTCTTTCCCTTCAGCTGAAGCTGAGGCCGCAAAGAGATTATTATACCGATCAAAAAAGACAATATAAAGAATATTGGGATCGTGAACTGAACTCAGATTCCGGCGCACTGTTTCCACATCCCACCAGATCAGGGCATTAAGGTTAAGATTGGCCATGTTCTGGGCTAAAAGGAAACCTTCCCGTCGCGACCTTTCCTCAATTGTGCGAACCTCCTGGCGCTGGAAAAAAAAGATGACCATGGCCACAGTGATGGTGAGCAGGGCCGCTACCCAGAACATAAAGCGAGCGTAAAGCGAAAAACTCAGTTTTTGTAACCATTTGCCCATCATTTTCATCTGGCTTCTTCCTTCCAGATAAGCGACATGTCCATCAAAGAAAAGCCAAGAGCCGGAACTTTGATTCCCCGGACATAACGCTGAACAGCCAGGCGCTGGTGAAGGGAAAAAAGAGGAATAACAGGTAAATCTTCAAGAAGCTGGGCTTCTATCTGCCGAAAAATTTCATTCCTTTTCCCCCAGCTTTTTTCTCTTTCAGAAAGGGCTAAAAGCGTTTCCACCGCTTCGCTTTTATAATGAAAAAGAAGCTGGTTGATCTCAGCATTCAGACTGAAAAGAGGCCTGATAATATTCTCAGGATCAGGAAAATCTATGGTCCAGGGGATAAGGACAAGATAGGGATTTTTCAGGCTCTGAATATTTTTATAAGAATTAATTATTCTTAATTTAATATCCAGACCGATCTCGGCCAGCTGTTCTTTCAAAAGCCAGTAAATCCTTTCCCCGCGCCAGCGATCTCTTTTGAGAAGACAGAAATCGATGGGCCCGGGGGTACTGGTAAAGATATAACCGGCTCTGGCCATTAAGCTTCTGGCTTCATTGATATTCCTGTCCTCTTTAGCTTCCAGGGGGAAAAATCCAGGTAACCGGGGATGGATAATGTTATTGAGTACCTGAGGTATTGTTTCAAAAGTAAAATAGGCTCGAGCCAGATGACGTTTATCTATAGCCAGAGCCACAGCCTTCCGAACAAGGGGATTATCAAAAGGGGATCGATGACAGCTGAAGCCGAGATAAAGAAGCTGGAAGGAATCGCTTTCCAGAACCTGACATTCGGATCGTGAAAGGGATGGAGAATAATAGGGAATGATATCCACTTCCCGGTCCAGGAATTGGTCGAGAGTGAAGGTGGCACTGAACTCGATAGCTTCAAGATGGGGCTTCACCCCATAATAATTTTCATTCCTTTCAAGTCTCACCCCGATTATGCGCAGACGGGAATCACGCAACCAGTAAGCAAATTTAAAAGGACCGGTGCCGGAGGGCCGGTAGAAAAAATCCTTACTCTGAGATTCAAGAAGGTCCTGAGGGAAAATTTTGCAAAAAGGGGCCGCCAGAACAGAAAGAAGCGATGGATTGGGCTCAAGAAGTTCCACCTCAAAGACATGGTCATCCCTGACGGAAAATCCCTTTACCCCGGCTTCCCTGCCCTCATAAAACTCTTTAGCTCCCGTGACCTTAGAAATAAAATAGGAATAAAAAGGGCCATGACCCGGCTTGATGAGCCTCTCCAGGGAAGCTTTGACATCTCTGGCTGTAAGCAGGCGGCCATGGTGAAAGCGGACATTTTTTCTTAAATAAAAGGTGTATTTTGTGCCCTCAGGAGAGATAACCCAGTAATCTGCCAGTTCAGGGACAATCTGCAAGCTGAAATTAAACCGGACAAGACCCTCGAAAATCTGATCTAGGATAAGGAGATCGCAATCAGGCTGGACTGGATCCAGAGAAGGAACCAGCCCCTGATAAAAGGTTCTGACCCTCAGCGTCCCCCCGGTTCGAACCTTTTCCTGCTGACTGTAACCGGAAACAGACAGGACAAGAAATAAGAAAAAAATAAAAGCGGTTCTAAAGAAATTTTTTTTCGCTTTTAAAGACATCAGGGCATCTTTTTTTAATATAGAGGAGATAGCCTCTCTTTGCAACTGAGCTCAAAGCCATTGGCCTGAAGTTTCTGATCGTTTGTTTAAATTGGATCAAGGCTGGAATCTAAGATGACCATATCTTTCAGAGAAAAGAAATCTCGCCTGATTTAACACCTTGGCAGTCTAAGAATTCCGGGAAGAAAAAAACTAAACAAATAAAAAATCTGTCTCCTCCTCTTAAAAGAAGATAGACTGGCCAGGAAGCCCTTTGCTAAAATTTAAAGACTAAAAAATAGAGGAGAAAATGAAAGGTCTTATTTTTGACATGGACGGCCTGATGGTGGACACAGAAACTCTCTATTTTGCCGCGGAAAGAGAACTCGCCCGCCGCTTCGGCCGGGAAGTGAAGGAGGAAACTCTCAGCCGGATGATGGGCCGAAAGCCTCTCGAAAGTCTGGCCCTTTTTGCTCGGGAGCTACAGCTTAATGTTGAGCCGGAGAGGCTTCTGGAAATGCGAACCGAAATCATGAGACAGAAATTGAAGGAGAACCTCCGGCCAATGCCCGGCCTTTATACCATCGTCAATGTCTTTTCTGGTCGCCTCAAACTGGCCATTGCCACCGGAGCCCAGCAGGAATTTCTTGATCTCATTGTTGATAGCCTTGGCCTCAGGCCGAAATTCTCAGTCCTCCAGGCAAGCGATGAAATCCATGAGGGTAAACCTGACCCGGAAATTTATCTTCTTACCTGTCGAAAGCTGGGCCTTGCACCCCGGGAATGTTTCGTTTTGGAAGACTCAGCCAATGGAGTCATCGCCGCTCACAGAGCTGGCTGCTATGTCATTGCTGTCCCTTCACCCCAGGCTAAGGGCCATGATTTCAGCCTGGCCCGGACTGTCGTCCCTGACCTTTTTGCCGCCATTCCGGTCATAGAAAAGATTATATCTTCGGGTTTCTGATTCTTTCACCCCTGCCTCTGTATTCAGGAGCCTCAAAGCGGGCTAAAGCACATAGCTCAGGGAAAATTTTTCAAAAAAACATTCAGCAAAAATCTCTTGATGATAAAAATCAAAATAAAGGATGAGTATTCAGAAAAGAAAGTATTAAGACTGATAGAAATGATTAAATTGAAGAGGGTTGATCCAGTTGAGTCTAATGTCCAAAATTGGTTGGAGTTTGAACGGGAGGAATGAACCATCATAAGCTCTCATTTTTGACTAGACCTTTAAGAAAGGAGGTTTCATTTACGATGGTTTGCCTCCTTAGAATAAATTGCGAACCTATATGTAAATCAACCAGTCGAGCTAGAAATATGAACATGGCTACGAGTTAAAGAGCCTTTAAATTAAAAAAGCCATTAAATTATCTGAATGACAATTAGAAAAATCTAGTTCCACTCAGGACTGGCCGTCCCCCTGACTCTGCAGGCGCTCCGCCACCCTGATGACTTCCCTAAAAACTCTCATTAGATTGCCGCCCCAGATTTTGGCCAGATCCTTCTCTTTATAACCGCGACGCAAAAGCTCAACCGTTACCTTATACATTTCACTGACATCATTACAGCCTTCAACCCCACCACCTCCGTCAAAATCCGTGCCGATGCCTACATAATCGATACCAGCAATTTTAATTACATATTCAATATGATCTACCACATCTTTAACCGTGGCCATTTCCTGGGGAAAACGACGCCTGATTTCATTGAATTCTTCCATGGCCTTTTGCCGCAGAGCCTCATCCTGAATTGTCCTGATATTGCCTCCATATTTAGCCTCCAGCTCCTTCAGAGCTTTATCTCTTTCCGGATTAGGCTTGGGCTGACGAACGTAGCTACTCAGAAAGCAGATTTGAATAACTCCACCTTTTCGGGCTAAAGCCCGGATCATCTCATCGGACAGATTGCGGGGGCTCGGGCAGAGAGAGCGGCAGGAGGAATGACTGGCAATTACCGGAGCCTGCGAAACTTTGAGGACATCCCAGAAGGACTGATCAGAGATATGGGAGACATCAACCATGATTCCGAGTCGATTGCAAGCTCTGACCATTTCTCGGCCAAAATCACTTAAGCCCCTATCCTCGGGATTGGCCCGATCCGTAGAGGAGTCGCAAATATCATTATCCTGGGAGTGACAGAGGGTAAGATAACGAATGCCGAGACGATAATACTCCTCAAGAAGAGAAAGGTCGCGGTCAATGGGATAACCATTTTCCATGCCCATGAAAGCAATCAATTTTCCTTCTTTTTTTAATCGATAAGCATCCTCCGGCCTTAAGGCCAGGCCAATGAGGCTGGGATAGTCATGGACCATTTTGTGAACGGCCTGAATGAGCTCGACAGCCCTTTCTTTCGCCTTAGCATACCCCTCTGGAGTTAAGGGACCCTGGCCAACATAAATACCGAAGAAGAAGGCATCCAGACCTCCCTCCCTCATTCGAGGTAAATCAATCTTGCCACTTTCTTTTTGACCGGGTTCATGGCGCTGTCCGATATCCCAGCCGGGCCGGAGCATCATCATGGGAGTATCACAGTGGCTATCAATGGTTAAAATGCGGTGATGAATTTCCCTGGCCTTAGCCACTAACTGGTCCTCCTTCAGTTCAACCCGACAGCCAGGGCTAGCCGAAATTATAAAGGCCAGAAGACCAGCCCAGAAAAGAAAAGAAAGTTCATTCTTCAGGTAAGCTCTTTTCCACCACTCCATTCTCATTCTTAACTCCCAGAGAAAAACTTAATTTCTTTCAGGATTCTGTCTTTCTATCACTCTCTCCGTTGAATTGCAAATTGTCCTCTTAGAGACATTTTAGAATGACAAAATAACTCCAATAGAGAAAAGCTGGAGGTAAAAAAGAGAGAAATCAAAATCAGATTAAATTAATTGAGGTAATATTTTAAATTAAGAACCTCTAAGATTTAAATCATCTAAGTTGATTTAATAAAATTCGAGCTAACCTATTCAGCTTCAAAGAGAAAATTAATATTTCCCATCCATCCGGAATTCGGCGCTATCCAGCCAGAAACCGGTCTTCTGCAAGGAATCAAGCTGAGCCTGGAGCAGGTCATAGTGAAATCTCTCTTCACTGGCAATTTTTTCGAAAATTTCCCTTGTCTTTTCTCCGGACGAACTGACCACAGCCTGCTGGAAATGGTCAATAGCCCTGCTTTCAAGCTCCAGGCCAATCGACAGCGCTTCGAGGTCGCTTTTCCCGCCAGCCCCTTTCATGCGCCTGACCAGGCTTTCAATGACCTCAGAATTTTCCTTTAACTCTTCAGCTGAAATCTCCTTTTTCCAGTCATCGCTTCCCAGGACTTCGGTAAATAGACGGGAAAAAGTTTCAAGGTGCCGGACCTCTTCTTCAGCCAGCCGTTGAAACATTTTCTGGCCCAACTCATGGCTGGTTAAGCTGGCCGCCTTGAGAAAAAATTCCTTACCCCTGATTTCAAGTTTAAGGGCTTCTGTCAAAAGCCACCGGAGATTGGTCTCGTCGACTCTAGCCATCAAATTTCCTCCAAAAAAATATCAAAAAATTATTATAATCGCTTCTCCAGAAAATGCCAGCAAAAATTCATGCCGGCTCAAAATTCTCCATAGCCATCGAGATTAAATCAGATAAATTTTCTGGAATCTGGGTGATTATCTCCTGAAAAGAAAATTTCAGAAGGCTTATAAAAACCCGGAGAATTAGAGGCCTGAATCAAAAAACAATAATAAGGTCAGTTTCACCGGATGCCAGCTTTAAAAAAAGAGCATCTGCTGGCTTTAGGATTACTTAAGATCAAAGCCACCGGTCAAAAATCTTTTCAATCCTTTATAAAAAGATAATAGGCCTCAGTCTCCTTATCCTGGCGACGAACGATGAAATCAGCCGGATAAAAACCCTGATTTAACAGGGCTAGAAAAAGCTCCCTTGTTTTCAGGCGCCAGTCAACGGGAATATTCCGGACGCATTCCGGGCTGACCTCAGTTTCCCTGAGCATCCGGTAAAAATTCGCAGGAATTCTGACCAGAACCGGACTGAAGGAAGGTGAAGGATTTATCTCCTTGATGATTTCGAGGCGAACCGGACCATTCTTTCCCTCAACCTCCATTATTTCCACCTGATTGACCACCCTGTCCCCGGTTAATAATTCTTCCTTTATATCTGTTTTTGGGCGTGGCCGGGCAATATCCCAGCCCATAAAAAAACGATCGCTGGGAACATCAAGACGATTCAAACGGCCTCCATATTCACCATAGGGAGCCACCCGGTATTCAAGAACTCTCATGCCAAAATAATGGACATTGCGGTAGGCATTAACGGCGGTGAGAGGATCGTAGGTACAGACAATAAAATCAAGGCCAAACCAGTCTCGAACGATATCGCGCTGGAATTCCTTAATGGCGATGCCCAGTCCGTAGCCCTGCCACTCATCTTTAACGCCAAGAAATTGAGCGTAAAACCAGAGATTTGAAGTTTCTTTGAAGGCCAGATGCTTATCTTTGACGCCAACAAAACCGTAGGCAAAACCAACCAGATGGGATTCAGCCTCAATCCAGCCCAGCTGCGGATCTTCCCGGTAAGCGGCGATGAACAAGGAGCTTCCCTCATGGAGAAAATTTTCACAGAGAAGGTTTCTGGTTCCAGCCAGGTGGTCCTCAGGAAAAGCCCAGATTTCCTCTCGCAAATTTTCATAACGGCGATAGTCTTCAGGGTTATTAGAATCCTCTATTTTTAAAAGAAATCTCAAACCTTTTGATTCAAATATTCTTCTTCTCAGATTTTCGGTCATGACCGATGCCTCTCTTTACAATTAAAAATTGCCTTTTAGAATCATTTTATTATAAGTTTTATTGTTTGAAAATGAATCAGTCGAGGAGGCCGTGGTGAGATTATTTCCAGGCTATAAGAAAGGCTTATTTAAAGGACTGGCTCTATTAATCTTTTTATTTATTTTTGTTTCCTTCCCGGGCCTTTACTGCCAGGAAAGTAAGACCCTCATCCTGAGCTCAAGGGCTGAGCTCCCCACCGGCCTGAGTCGTTTTGCCCGACCGGGTGATATTCTCCTTTCCGGCCCCAGGCTCAAAATCCTTTTCTCAACCAGCCCCAAGACGATTATGACCCATTCAAGGTATGCTGGAGGTGATGCTCGAGGCACCATTATCGGTCTGGCTCCACCTGAAGGCGAAGTTGAAGGTCAGGTTCATATTGGCAGTCCAACGATTCGCTATCAAAATAGAACAATCTATATAGCCTATACCGATTTTAAATTTCCTAAAAAAATAGAGCGCCATCTGGCCCAGTTGCAGGCAAGCGCCTCTTTTATCTCTCCTGACGGGAAAAAATTAGCCATTAAAACCACCTATGCTGTCTATCTGGATGAGGGCCGGGTGGAAATTAGCTCGGTCTTAACCAATACCGGCCAGCAAGCCTGGTCCGGTCTGGGCTATTCCCTCCTCTTTGATGCCATGCACAATTATTACTTCAGTCCCTTTCATAATCTTTATCATCGAAACCTTAATTTTCGTCTTTATCAAAAAAAGCGACATTACCTTGCCTGGATAAATTTGAACCCCGTCCCGGCAGCCAGCTCAGTCTTACCTGATCGTCTGGCTCCAGGCGAAAGTTTCACTGTCAATTACATTTTATTAACTGATACTCAAGTCAATCGACTGCTCGAAAAAATTTATACTCTGTTGAAGGTTCCGGTATCCCTGGCTCGAATTGAATTGCCAGCTGAGAGCTCTGGCTGGAAGGAAATCATGGTAAGCCATATTCTGAGTGGCTCCGCCTTCTATCGGGCCATTCTTGAGGATTCAGCTACCTCGGCTGAGATTCTGCTCCCGGAAGGTCTTTACCGAGTGCGTGGCCATTTTTATCCAGAGGTGGTTGAAAGCGTTCTGGCTGTAGAAAAGGGAAAGGAAAACAAGGCTCGTTTACGCCTACCCTTATCTGGCCAGGTAAATATTCGCCTCCTAGATAGCCAGGGCCAGCCAGTACCGGGCAAAGTAACCTTTATTGGCCTGCAACCCACGCGCACACCCTATTTCAGACCGGAAAATCCAGTTGAAACTGGTCGTGGCTTCGAGTCCATCAAAAATTCCTGTTTTCCGCCTCCGGAAGGCCTGGAATTAAATCTTCCCGTAGGAACCTATCTTGTCTGGGCTTCTCGAGGACCTGAATATAGCTGCGATCAGAGGGTGATTGAAGTTCTGGCCGATTCTCCTCTTGATTTAACTCTGAAGATTGACCGGATAGTCGAAAAGCCGGGGTTGATCAGTCTGGACCCGCATCTTCATACCATTAATTCAGATGGCACAGTCAATATTGACAGCCGGTTGTTAGCGTTAATCGCTGAAGGCGTTGAGGCGGCCATAGCCACAGACCATAACATTGTTACCGATTATTTGCCGGTATTAAAAAGACTGGGCCTGGAGAAAGAAATAGCTATTCTTCCTGGAACTGAAGTTACTGTTCCGGACATGATTCATTTTAATCTCTATCCCCTAGAATACAGGGAAAAGGAAGAAAGGAAGGGAGCCATTGAGCCTGTGGCGGATAAGGTGGGCGACCTTTTTATGGCTTCCAGGAAAAAATATCCTCAGGCCATCATTCAAGTCAATCATCCAAGGGCCGGTACTCTGGGCTATTTCAATAATTATCAATTAGACCCGACCGAAGCCGCCTTTGTTAACGAAACCTTTGATTTTGGCTTTGACCTGGTCGAGGTCCTGAATGGGGCCGCTCCCCTTTCGTCCAATGCTGTAGCCCTTAAAGACTGGCTTCATCTTCTGAATAGAGGTCGCTATTATCCTCTTGTGGGCTCTTCCGATAGCCACACCATTGATGGCGGCGAACCCGGCTATGCTCGGACCTATGTTTTTTACGACAAGCCCAGGAACGGGCCTGTGGATTTTGAGGCTATCCTGAGAGCTCTAAAAAGCGGAAAATGTTTTGCCAGCACCGGGCCATTGATTGATTTTAAAATTAATGATGCCACTTTAGGTGAGACAGCATCCATCAAACCTGGAATGGTTAATCTTAAATTAAAAGTCTGGGGCGCACCCTGGATTCAGGTCGATGAGGTCAGATTAATCTTTAACGGCCATCCTCACTTAGTTCTTCCTGTCAAAGAAAAAACTGGTTCCATCGTTAAACTGGAGGAGGCTCTGGCCATTGAAATTAAGGAGGATGTAGCTGTGGTCGCTGAAGTGATTGGAAGAAGAAGCCTGTATCCCCTTCTCCAGCAACCATCCGAATCCGGGAAGCTCAGAGACGCGGTCCTGCCTTATGCCATTAAGAATCCGATTTTCATTGATACCGATGGCAATGGCCGCTATGATCATCCCTGGCCAGAAAAAATTGAGGAAATAAGAGCCACCTCGCGACGCGGCCGGATAATCAGCCGCTAAAAGACAAAAGATAAAAGGAAGACAAAAAGATAAAATGGAACAGAATTCAGCATCGAAAAGTCTTGACCCCAGAAGCTTTTCCAGCTGGCCGAATCTTGTAACCCTCTTTCGCCTGATGGCATCTCTTATCTTCTTCACCCTGGCTGCCGTTAAATCCAGTCCGACCCTGAATTTTATTGGCCTTGGCCTTCACTGGGCCGGAGATGTAGCCGATGGCGTGCTGGCCAGGAGAGCCAGACAGGAAACTATTCTTGGAGCCGAAATCGACATTATCGCTGATCGGGTGGAGTCAATTTTCTTTTATGTCAATTTCCTTTCTTTTAATCCGCGGCTTTTCCTGCCCATTGTTCTTTATCTCCTCGATTTTGCCTTTGTTGATTTCTATCTCAGCTATCAATTTCTGAAATATCCCATTATCTCTCCAAATTATTTTTATCTTGTTGACAGGAGAGTTTATCGATATAATTTTAGCCCTTTGGCCAAATTCTGTAATTCGACGGTGGTGGCTCTTTTGCTCATTTTTCTGCCTCAATGGCAGATTTTAGCCACTCTTTTTGCCGGTGGTTTGATCATCCTGAAAATGCGCTCTATTTTCTGGCTTCGAGAAAAACCGGGTTTTCTGCCACCTCTTTCTTCAGGCTATGAGCGAGAGGCCGGACCATGAACCGGATTAAAAGAAACTGGCGTCTTCTTTTAAGGGGAATTGGCAATTACTTATCCCATCGTCCTCTCTGTGTCTCCTTTGAGGTGACCTATGCCTGCAACGCCCGTTGTCGCCACTGTCATCTGGGGGGACCTGTCGCCAACGAAACCCGAGCTTCTCCTGCCGAGTTCGGTAGGATAAGCCAGTGGCTGAGACCGGTGGTCGCCCAGATCTCAGGCGGCGAACCCTTATTGCGAAAAGATCTGGAGGAAATAGTTCGGGCAATTCATCGACCCGATGCCCCGCCATTTATTGTTGTCACGACCAATGGGGCTCTCCTCAACCGGAAAAGATATGAGAGCCTGCGGGCAGCTGGAGTTGATGAATTTTCCCTTTCTCTCGACTATCCTGATGAAAGGCACGACGATTTCCGGGGAATACCTGGACTTTTTCGCAAAATTGAGAGTCTGGTAAGGGAACTGGCTCCCCTGGATGAGAAGGCCATCACCCTTTCCTGTGTTATCCAGAATGATAATTTTAAGGACCTTCTCCATTTAGCTGAGCTCGCTCGCAGTTGGGGCGTAAGAATCAACTTCAGCACCTATACCTGGATGAGAACAAATGACCGAAGTTTCATGATTCAGCCTGAAAATCTACAGGCCTTGCGAAAGATAATCAGGGAATTAATGGAGTTCAAGAGAAAATATGGCACTGTCTATACTTCAGATTATGTTTTCCGCCTGATGCCGGAATATTTTGAAAGAGGTGAACTTCCGAACTGTCAGGCCGGGCGGCGCTTTTTTATCATCAATCCTGACGGACGCCTTTCCCCCTGTGGCCTGATTCTTAAATATTATTCCAGCCTGGAAGAACTCGAAGCTTTCCGGAAGGAAAATACCTGTGGCTCCTGTTACACGAGCATCAGAGCCGGCACCGAAAGACCTCCCCATTACCTCCTTTTTGATAATATCAATCTTTTCAGAAGAAGAAAGAAGGAAGATGCTTTCAGGTCATGAAGGCCAGAAAGAAAATCCACCCGGCGAGAAAGGGTCTGAAAAAAATGAAAGGAAGCTTCCCTCCTACTGGCGAACAATCATTTTTATCGCCGAAATTGTTTTTATTATCAGCCTCTTCATCTGGTGGTTCTCTAATCCATCGGCTCAACTGAGTCGCAGTCTCCTTGTCCTTTTCCTCTGTTGCTTTCCGGCTGAATTTATCATAGCCGCCATCCCTCATGAGCCCATACTTCTTTACTTTGCTAAGTTCTATTCACCTCTAATAATTGCTCTGGTCTCAGTCGCCGGGACTTTACTGGCTGAAGCCACTAATTACACTTCTTTTAATTACGTGGCTGACCTTAAATCTTTTAAGAAAATTCGCGAGGGGAAAGCTGTTCAAAAGACAGTGGCCCTTTTTTACCGGGCTCCTTTCGTGGCCCTGCTGGTCGCTGGCTTTACCCCTCTTCCCTTTTATCCCTTTCGCTTCCTGGTCGTTTTAGGTCGCTACCCTCTGCCAAAATATCTTCTGGCTGTCTTCCTTTCCCGAACGCCTCGTTTCTTCTTGATTGCCCTCTTCGGCAAAATCATTAAAATTCCCGACTCCTTACTTGCTCTTTTATTTCTCTTTCTTATCCTGGTCGGTGTCTTTCCGCCGCTCTGGTCCCGGCTGCGAAAAAAATTTAAAAGGAATAATTAATGAAATCGGCCAGCAGGCTGGCCTGAGTTAGATCGCATGGAGAAAATTAATTTAAAAGAAAATTTAATGGTGAAAAGAGAAAAATCCTGAAAAGGATGAAAAAGGAATTTTCATGGTAATTTTTCGAATTTTTGAATAAAAGGGAACAAGATATAAAATAAGACCAGGAAAATAAAAGCAAGAAAACAAGAAAGAGAAGAGAAGAGAAGAGAAGAGAAGAGAAGAGAAGAAAAGAAAAGAAAAGAAAAGAGAAGAAAAAAGAGGAAGACAAAAGAGAAGGAAGGAAGGAAGGAAGAAAGAAAGGAAGAAAGGAAGAAAGAAAGAAAGAAAGAAAGTAAGTAAGTAAGTAAGTAAGTAAGTAAGAAACAAAAAAGGAAAGAAAATAACATGACTAATGAGCTGACTGAACTTGAACCTTTGGCCCTTGTCGTTAATCCCATGACCTCAACCCGGAAATGGCAGAGAAGGAAAAAGGCTCGGCGCCTGATTGAAGCTAATTTTAAGCATAAAATTTATATAGCCACAGGGGGAAAGCAGGCCACAGTTGACCTGGTTCAAAAAATAGCTCCGGATCTTAAGACCCTGATTGCTGTAGGCGGCGATGGCACCATCGCTGATGTCCTCGAAGGTCTCAACAAAGCAGGTTGCCTGGCCAGGATTAATTTCGGCCTTATCCCCCTCGGCAGCGGTAATGCCTTCCGCCGGGCCTTTGATCTCCCCAAGAATATTTCAAGAGCCATTGAAATAATCCGTCAGGGAAAAACTCAATGGATTGACCTCATCAGCTTTGAAGATAAAGTCGCCGGCTTTGTCAGCGTCGGAGCGACAGCTCTGGTCACTGAGCTTAAATCAAGGCAGCCGCTTCCCGCTTTCTGGGGCCATGTCTGGACCGGAAGAAAAATTCTCAGTCTTAAACCTGAGCCCATGCAAATAATTCTGGAAGAAGCCCGGGACAGGCAAGGAAATAAACTTTCTCGCTTAGAACTGGAAATATCGGTTCTGGATATAGTCATTGCCAAAACCAATTATTTTGGTTACAGCTGGCTCATCGCGCCTTTCGCCGATCCCCTGGATGGCTGGCTTGATATCACCTTTTTTGAAATGAGCGGTCTTCATTATATCCTGTCTCTGCCTTCTATTTATTTTGGCCACAAACAGAAATATCTCCGCCATTTTAAAGCCAGCCGCCTTACCCTGAGAGGCGAAAATTTTCCCATTCAATATAACGGCGAATTTCTGGGCCGACGAAATGAGATAACTTTCAAGGTTTTACCCAAGGCGCTGAAATTAATCTGTCCTATCCAGAAATAACAAAATTAGGCCATCTCTTTTCCCCTGAAAGCCAGGGGCTCTCAAATAGAGATATCCTTTTATTTCTGGTTTAAACTGGCTTGACCAAAGGGAAAAAACAGTGGAGAAAAGGCTTAAATCATTTTCTTTGTTTTTTTCCGTATTTACTCTATTTCCTTATTTTCTTTATTTTTCTCAAACCTAAATTGATTTTATCCCTTCTTTTTTAGCTTCCTTAAACCAGAATGAGCCCTGATGGAGTTCAGGTTGAATCCTTTCAGTGCCTTGAAGTAAGTCTTTAAAGACATCTTCAGTCTTAAAAAAGAGCCAGATTAAATCAACTCGGCGATCATTTAAAAAGCTTTCTCGAAAACAGGAATAAAAAAGAACAAATTGAAAATTTTCTTTTAAAGGCTAAAATAAATGGCATAACGTAGGTGGATTCAATCATTTCCATGATTAATCTTTCCAATAATCTGATGGAAAAGGAGGGATGATATGAGATATCAGAAAAGGTTCTGTCTTTTCCTTTCAATCTTTATCTTTACTTTTTTTCTTTTCCTGGATCATAGCCTTCCGAGCGAAGCTCAATCTTCAACTCGCTTCACCATCGAGCAAATCTTGAGCTATCCCTTCTGCTACAGCCTGGTGGCGGCCAGAAAGGCTGACCGCATTGCCTGGCTCGAAGCCCAGCAGGGAAAAAGAAATCTTTTCACGGCCGCCTCTCCTGACTTTAAACCCGTGAGATTAACCAGCTATTTAAACGATGACGGTATCGATCTTTTAAGCCCGGCCATTTCGGATGATGGTTCAATTGTTGTTTTTGTCCGGGGCCATAATCCTAACCGTCAGGGCTGGGTGGCCAATCCTGCTCATTATCCGGATGGCGTGGAGCAAGCCATCTGGGCGGTCAGGACAGCAGGTGGTAAACCTTTCCGGGTTGCGGCTGGCTCAAATCCTGTTCTTTCTCCGGATGGGAAGATGGTCCTCTGGGTTAAAGAGGGCCAGATTTATGGCGCCTCCCTTGACTTGATCGAGAAGAAAGGGGGAAACAAGCCCGAAGAGGACGCGCAGCTTCAGCCTCTTTTTCGCACCTGGGGAACAAACAGCAATCCCGTATGGTCACCTGATAGCAAAAAGATTGCCTTTGTCAGCGACCGCGAAGATCACAGTTTCATCGGCGTCTATGATGTCGCCACCAGAAAAATAATTTATCTGGCACCATCGGTGGATCGAGATTCGAGCCCCACCTGGTCTCCTGACGGGAAAAAGATTGCTTTTATTCGCCGGCCGGGTTTTTCCTTCAGTCAGATTGTAGCTGCAGCCCAGGCCAGAGCCGCAACTTCGAGAACTCCAGGCTTTATCATGATCCCACCGACAGTCGCGGCTCCGCCCTCTGAACGTCGCCAGGTTGAGCAGCCAGCCCAGCCGGCTCAAACCGCTTCCGGTCCAGGTTTTGTTGAGGCCAAATTTGCCGATGGACGGACGCTAACCTTTTGGGTGGCCGATGCCACCACGGGCGAAGGCCAGAAGGTTTGGCAGGAACCTCTGGATGATTCATCCTTCAGAGCGGTTAGACAGATCATCTGGGCTGGTAATAACCTCGTTTTCCAGGTGGAAAGAAATAACTGGCGTCATTATTATTCTGTTCCTGTTTCAGGGAATATTGATGCCCAGCCCATCAATCTGACTCCTGGCGAGGGTGAGGCAGAATTTGTCGGTTTCTCGGCTGATGGTCAATGGCTTTATTACAGTACCAATGTGGGCGATATTGATCGTCGCCATCTCTGGAAGAGTCCGACCTCAGGTGGAAATCCAGTCCAGTTAACTTCGGGCGAAGGAATTGAAACTGAACCGGCACCTCTCGCCTCGGGTAAATTCGTCGCTACCTTTTATTCTGATGCCAGAAGGCCACGCTCTGTGGCTCTGGTTCCAGCTGAGGGCGGCCAGGCCAGAATCATCACGTCCCTTCCTCCAGAATTTCCCCTGGCTTCTCACGTTATTCCCCAGCAGATTATCCTGACCGCAGAAGATGGTCTCAAGTTTCATAACCAGCTTTTCCTGCCCCCTGATCTCAAGCCGGGAGAAAAAAGACCAGCCCTGATTTTCATGCATGGAGGCCCGGTTAGGCAGATGCTTCTGGGTTACCATTACATGTACTTCTACCATATGGCTTACGCCATCAATCAATATTTCGCCCATCAGGGTTACGTGGTTCTTTCGGTTAATTTCCGTTCTGGCATTGGCTATGGACGCGATTTCCGGATGGCCCCCAATCGGGGCGCCCAGGGAGCTTCAGAGTACCAGGATATCGTGGCCGCAGCCCGATATCTGCAATCGCGGCCGGACGTGGATCCGGAAAGAATCGGTCTTTGGGGTCTTTCCTATGGAGGCTATCTTACGGCTATGGGTCTGGCCCGTAATTCTGATATTTTCAAAGCCGGTGTCGACATCGCCGGTGTTCATCTCTGGGGAAATTCTCTCGATGTTAATAGCATCTCCTTCAAGTCTTCACCCGTTGGTTCTATCGACAAATGGACCTCTCCAGTTCTCCTGATTCATGGCGATGATGACCGCAATGTGGCCTTTTCCCAGACAACCGGCCTAGTTCAGCTCCTTCGGGCTCGCAATATTTATCATGAACTCATTGTTTTTCCCGATGAAGTTCACGATTTTCTCATCTTTGAAAACTGGCTGAAGACATTTCACGCCGCAGAGGACTTCTTCGCTCGCTTTCTGAAAAAATAAGCTGGCTGATCCTGGCGATTGAAAGATTTTTTAAGTGTTCCGATAGGAATACTGGATTATTTTTATTTTTGAAAAATTTTGTCTTCCTTATTGAGAGTCGATTTTATATCCTTTTTTTATTCCTGTTATTATTCCTGAAGCCTCTTATCTTCTTTTATTTTTATCCCTGCATATTGACCTCTTTATATATACTTGTATTCCTGAACCATTTCATATTCTTGACCTATTTAAAGTTTCCTGAGAAAAATTCCAGAGCGGCCCCAAGTCATTAATCAAAACGATTTTCGCCGGGCGAAGCCCGTAAAGCTCTGAAATAAGCTAGGGCTTATCTTTTTAAAGGGAGAATAATCAGACCTTCCTCGCTTTCGCCAATCGCTTCCGTCTTCCCCTGAAGATAATAATAACCGACAAGAGCTGCCGTCGCCGCATCCAGTTCATGGACAGTCATTTTTTTCCTGAGCCCTTTCACACCCATTTCCTGCAGGCCCTGTCGTAACTTCCCAGCTCCTCTTCGCGCTCGTGGAAGGCCCCAGATATCCTGGGCCGCTCCTGGATAGACCTCAATGACCTTTATTCCTATGGCCTCAATTTTCTCCCGCAACCATCTTCCTCTCTGGGTCAGCTGTCGCATCGGACCAAGTGTCGGCGGGAAAAAGGGAATCCGGCGCCGCCTCAGTTCCTCATCACAGGCTCTTAAAGGAGCTTTATTTTTATTTCCGCTTCGATCAAGAGGAAGACTCAAAGGGGCATCTATAGCCACTAAATCAGGTTTATTTTCTTTTATTAAAGAAATAATTTCTTGGTTTTCATAGGCTAATTGAGTTGAAATTTCCATTTCCTGGAAAAAACAAATCCCTGTGGGTCGATGGGGTGAACCAGCAAGGTCAATACCCAGGATGAGACAGGAAGAAGAGAAAGCCATTCAGATTAACGAGAAGAACTAATCAGGTCAAAGAGGGCCTGAACCGCTTCCTCAGGGAAATAACGGCCGGCCATTTTTTGCAGGTCAAGCAAAGAAGAGATTTTACTTTCAGGACCGACGGCGAAGGGGGTTGTTGAAAGCCGGTCATAGGTTTCAGCCAGCGCAATCAGGCTGCTTCCGAGAGGCACTGATTTTATCTCCTTGTCAATGACCGAGGCTTCGCGGACATAATGAAGATAATATCCTTCCATGATAGGTTTTATTTCTTTAAGCAAGGAAGCCGTCGTTGAGAGCATAACCACTTCCCTATCTTTAAAACCGGTTTCTGGTTTTTTAATTTCGCTCTGCATGAAAGAGGCTGCATTTTCGAGGAAGGGGAGATTGGTGGCCATATCCCCGGCCTGAAGAAGGAGGGCGGCTGACTTAATATTTTCTATTTCGCTCCGGCTCAGACCAAGCTTTCCGGCCAGACGTCCGGCCAGGAGAGCCACCCGCACAGCTTTCGGTCTTTCTTCATCAGCCGATTCAAGATACTTGAGAACGATATCCAGCACCCCGATATAGGCCTGAGAGAGGCTCCTTACCTTGGCCTCTCTCTGTTCGGAGACAGTGCCGGTAATAGCCCCGGTTAAAATCAGAAAGCCAGCCCAGGTAACGAGATTGACCAATTCGTCAGCCGAAAGAGATTGTCCTGAAGGATTACGGCGAAGGGAAAAAAGATAAAGACCCATAAGCAGGATACAAAGAAAGGCTGTCAGAACTCCCTGCCTTTTCCCCAGAAAATAGCCGGCCAGAAGAACAGGTAGGAAAAAGAAATTGAGTAAAGAGAGCTTATAATGGACAAGGATGGCTACCCCGATAATGCCCAGAAGGATAATGATGATGATGAAAAGGTCAAAATGCTTCTGAAGATAGGCTTTGAGGCGTCGCAACCTCTCTTCTCCTCCCCCATCCTTCCTCCCGTTAGCCCACCCTTAGGCAATCTATCTTATTCCAAAAAATAAGTCAAATCTTTTTTGAAGCTCCCTTTTAGTTAATTGAGCCTGTTGTTTTTTAGATAAAGCCGTAATAAAGAGCCAGAACGAAAGCTCAATCATTTACCCGGATAACAAATTCTGGTGGATTAAAAATATGTAATTTGACCGTACAGTTATCCACCACTCTTTTAACCGCTTCTTTATATTTTTCGGGGAAGCCAGCCGGCAGAAAAAGGTCAATTAAGAGACGGCCAATCATCTTTTTTTCTGGGTCCTTTTCCATGGACATAATGACTCTGGCCCCTTCAGTGGAAATTTTCCTCTCCTTACAGAAAGCAAGGAAATAATAACCGGCACAGGTGGCAATAGAAATTAGGAAAAGGTCAAAGGGGGAAGGAGCTGACCCCTCTCCTCCGGAATAAACGGGTTGATCGGTCATTACCTTGAAGCCCTTATAGTTTGCCTCCACCTTCAAATTTCCCCGGAAAGTGACCTCAATTCTGTTTTCATTCATCAAAGCCTCCCTTTAATAAAAACAATTGGCCTTTAGTGCCCAGACTCTCAAGCCATAACTCATTTTTTCAAAAAAATTTTTTTATATCGTTCTCTATCATCTCTTTTCACCATCCTCCGTCAGCCTTCATCGGCCCTCGTAAGCCCACACTCCATCAGATGCCCAGTCAGATCATCCTCAAGCCAGTTATAAAGCCATGTTGAATCAGAAGAGATTGGCTAAAAGAGCGCCAAAGAGGCTCCAGTAAATAATTGAAAGAACTCGATGGCGCAGAAGATAGCAGGTTCCCTGACGACAGCCAAACAGACGGTAGAAAAGGTAACCAGCACCTGCTCCCACCAGGGCACCAATCAAAATTTTGATCATGACCTCATTCCTTCTCTAAAATTAAGAGCCTTTTAAAATTAAAGCCTGCAAATAAATTTTTATTTGCATAATATAAATAACAATATAGCTATTATTTTTCAGTCTGCAATAAATATTATAAAATTTTTATATATTCATGGCAAGAGCAGGCCATACGAACTACCACTTATCGATTTGGCCACATAAAATCTCCAGCCAATATAATTAAGCTACAATAGCTTCTAATATTTCTTGTTTCCTTTTTTAACTGGTTTGAATTACTTGATATGGGCCAGCAGCCCTTTTCTTTTTAAAAAGTTATAGCTAGATCTACACTCCACTCGATTAGAAACGTTTACTTTAGAAATATCCATTTTATCTTCAAAACTGCCCGGTGGAGCCAAAGCCACTTTCTCCCCGGGAAGTAACATCAAGTTCCTCCACTTCCAGAACCTCGGCTGTCTCGACTGGTTGAAGTAGCATCTGAGCAATTTTCATACCTGGCTGGATGACCATCTCCTCCTGACTGAGATTAATGAGGACAATCCTGACCTCTCCCCGATAGCCGGAATCAATAACCCCGGCCAGGCGATGAAGCCCCCGAAGGGAAAGGCCACTTTTATCCCAGATCAGGCCGACATATCCGGGCGGAATCGCCATCTGCAGGCCAGTCCCGATGGCCTTGATTTCTCCTGGCCTCAGGATGGCTTCCTCACAGGAGAAAAGGTCAAGACCAGCATCGCCTGGATGGCCATAAACAGGCAATTTAGCCTCAGGTTTGATTCTTTTTACTTGCAGTCTCAGCTTCATCTCCTTTTACACCTTCTCTCATTTAAGGGCTGACTTCAAGAAGTTAACCAGCCGCCCTTTCCCTTCTTTCTGGCTATTTCCCCTTCCAGACCTAAAATCAAGTTCAGATTCCCTCCACCCTGACTTCAACAAAATATTCCCGGGCAATTTCAGCCATTTTGAGAATATCCTTGCGGTCATAGGGACGAACATGAAGATAATGGGGATCAATGGTATTCCGGGGTGAAAATTGCTGTAGCTGATATAATTTAGCCCCCCTGAGCCATTCGCCAATTTCTCTAATTTCCTTAAAATCAATTAAGCCAGGAACCACGGTGGTCCGAAACATATAGGTTAGGCCGCTACTTCTTATGAGGTCAACAGACCACTGGATGTTTTTTTCCGGGACTCTGCGGCCCACCACCCGCTCATACTTGCCCAGAGGCGCCTTGATGTCCATGGCAATAAAGTCCACAATCTTTTCCCTGATCAGATGCTCCAGACGATCAGGAAAGGAACCATTGGTATCAATCTTGATCAGAAGCTGGCGATCCTTGATGATCCGGACCAGGGTTTCTAGATCATCATCTAAAAGAGGTTCCCCGCCTGTAATACAGACTGCTTCAAGCCAGCCTCTGCGTTCATCCAGAAAGGAGATGAAAAAATCGATGGGGAAGGTCGGTAAGGACTCCGGCCTCAGAACCAAATCAGCATTGTGACAGAAAGGACAGCGAAAATTACAGCCCCCAAGAAAAACTGTGGCCGAAATATGAGCTGGAAAATCCTTGGGCGCAAATTTTTCTAAGCCCTTGATTTCAACCAAACCTCAAGCTCCTCGAGCGTGTTCAGAGCAACTTCGACTCTCCCTTCATTTAACACGATAAACAGCGGTAAGACAATAGCCCCCCTCTCATCACGTCGCACGTAGGCCAGAAATTCTCTCAACCGAGCCTTTCCTTCCTTGCGCACCAGGTCAATCTCACATCCCTCAAAAGGCAGTTCCTTCAGCCTTCTCTTGAAGGCCTCACATTTATCACAGTTAGGATAAGTGAAGAGTAAATATTCCATGGCTTTTAGAAAAGCTTGGTGTAGGGAGTTCTTTCTCGGAACTCCTGTTGTTTGCCATCATTCCAGGTTTTAATTGGTCTCAGATATCCGACGATACGGGAATAGACCTCAGTTTCTGCTCCGCAATGAGGGCAGGTTGGATGTTCACCCTTTATATAGCCGTGCCCCTCACAGACGGAAAAGGTGGGGGTTATACTGAAATAGGGCAGCTTCGTTTCAGCTATCTTGCGAACCAGCTTTTTACAGGTTTCAGGGTCGATGGCCTCGGGCAGGAATGTGTGGAAAATGGTCCCGCCAGTATAAAGGGGCTGAATATCCTGCTGATGCTGGATAGCTTCCCAGACGTCTCTGGTAGCATCAACATTGAGCTGGGTCGAATTGGTAAGATAGGGGAATTTATCTGTTCCTGAGGTGATTATATTTCTATATTTTTCTCGATCAAGGCGAGCCAGTCGATAGGCAGTGGATTCAGCGGGAGTCGCTTCCAGATTATAGAGATTGCCTGTTTCCTCCTGGAACTCGCGCAGTACCTCTCGCATGAACTGAAGAACCTCAATGGTAAATTCCTTGCCTTCAGGTGTGCCAATGCCTTTGCCCAGAAAATTCAGGCAGCATTCGTGCATCCCGCAAACACCGATGGTTGAAAAATGATTATCAAAGTGGCCAAGATAAACCAGAGTATAGGGCATCAGGCCCCGCTGGAGCATGCTGGAAATAATCTCCCGCTTGGTCTCGAGACATTCCTTGGCCAGGGTCATTAAATACTTCAGGCGGTCGAAAAATTCCTCCCGGCTCTGTGACTCAAAACCAATCCGGTTAAGGTTAATGGTGACCACCCCGATCGATCCGGTGGAATCTCCTGGCCCCCAGATATTGCCAGGACGGCGCATCAGTTCCCGCTGATCCAGGTTGAGGCGACAGCACATGGCCCTGATATCGCCAAGATTCAGGTCAGTCCCGATGTAGTTTTGAAAATAGGGGATGCCATATTTGGCCGTGGCTTTAAAAAGCAGATCAGCAATCGGTGAATCCCAGTTAAAATCCCTGGTCAGATTGTAGGTGGGAATAGGAAAGGTGAAAACCCGGCCCTTCTGATCTCCTTCAATCATCAATTCCAGGAAAGCCTGATTGATCATATCCATCTCTCGCTGATAATCGCCATAACAGGAATCAAGCTCCACGCCGCCGACAACAACTTTTTTGTTCTTCATATCTTCAGGGACAGTGAGATCGAAGGTCAGGTTGGAAAAAGGTGTTTGCCAGCCCCAGCGGGAGGGCACATTAAGCCCGAAAATAAGTTTCTGGATATCCTGCTTGACCCGCTCATAGCTGAGATTATCGGCACGGACGAAAGGAGCTAAAAAGGTATCAACCGAAGAAAAGGCCTGAGCTCCGGCAAACTCTCCCTGCATGGTGCCAATAAAATTGACCATATGGAGCGTGGCTGTTTCAAGATGCCGGGCAGGATAGGAATGAACCTGGTTCGGTACATGGCCAAAGCCCTTGCGGAGGAGCTGCTCCAGGGACCAGCCTGCACAATAGCCGACTATAGGATAGGTCAGGTCGTGGATATGAAATTCGCCCTCAAGATGGGCCTGTTTGATGCGGGGAGAATAAATCTGGTTCAGGGCGAAGTTGGCCAGAACCTCGCCTGAAATCCGGGCATTGAGGCCAGAAAAACTCATGGTCCCTTCGTTGCTGTTCTCGCGAATTTTCCAGTCACGGTCATTGATGTAATCCTTGATCAGGCGTTCCAGATTAAGACCGGTCTGTTTGGCTTCCCGGATATCCTTGTGTTTCTCTCGATAAAGAATATAGGCTTTGGCCACCTCATGATAACCCTGTTTCATGAGGACCATTTCTACAATATCCTGAATCTGCTCCACAGAGGGGATGGTAAACCCGCCAAACTTTTCTTCCAAAATGAAAGTGGTGATATCGGAAATATGCTTGGCCGCTTCCCGATCATCGATTCCCTGGGAGCGCATGGCCCTGTAAACAGCGTCCGTAATCTTATCCTGACAGAAATCCACAATTGTCCCGTCTCTTTTTTTAATCCTAGTAACCCCTTTGGTCATCATGGTTTACCTCCCGATTGCGTCTTTATTTGAAATTAAAATTTTTTTCGACCTGATTAGCTTTTTCACAGTGGCTCTGCTTTCTTTCTGTCCCTCTTTCTGCCCTTCCTTCTTCCCTTTTTCTCTCTTTCCCTCTTGATCAAATTCTACCGAAAATTGGCCATATTTTGTTATTAATTGTCTAAAAATACAACATCTAGTATTGATTTTGCCTTGAATTTAACTCTTATCAAAGCTTTTGTCAAGAGGTTTTTTAATTATTTTTCTGGCTGTCTCTCTGGCGCCTACCAATAAGCTCTTAAATGTGATAAAAATTCCTCGAAACAAATTTCAGGAAAAGGGAAATGAAAAAAATCATTCTTTTTGTCTCTCTTCTGGTGCTTCTGGGCGGAGTTCTGCAAGCCAAACAATATGGCCTGGAAAAGGCTCAGATTTATTATGCCATTAGAGCCGACGGCTCAATTGCTGTCACCTGTGATTTGAGCTACTGGTTTTCCGGTTCCTTTTCCACGGCCTGGATTACCCTTCCCCAGAAGGATTTTATTGTCACCCGGCCAGAAGTAAGTGAGCTCAGCGGTCAGGGGGAAATTCCCTATCGCTTCGAGCGGGAAACTCCTGAAATGCTTCCTTCGACTTTTGATTTCACTCAGGATGGCCGGCAATACCGTCTTTCCTGGTTTTACCGGGCAACCGATACCAAAAAGACTTTTCGCCTGCGCTATGAAATCCTGAAGGGACTTAAAGTTTATGAGGATGTGGCTGAATTCTATTTCAAGGTCTGGGGAGCTGATTGGGAAATAAATCTTCCTGCTCTCTGAGTGGAAGTAAGTCTGCCCTCCCTCATAAAAGCGAAAGAAGAAGTCAACTACTGGCTTCGTCCAAAGATAGAAGGTCAAGTTGGTATCGCCAGGGATTTCCAGAAAATAATTGCTTATGCGGGGAATATTCCGGCCCGGCAATGGGTTGAGGTCAGGGTTATCTTTCCGCGGTCTTATCTTCCTTCGCTCAACCCGGCTAAGGTGCTACTGGTTAATGGCCCGGGTAAAGAAAAAGTCCTCCAGGAAGAGCAAAGCTGGCAGGCAAAAGAAGCAAAGAAGCAAAAAATCCTTAAATCACTGGAAGCATTGGCGCTGCCGCTGGCAGCCGCTTTCCTCCTGATTGGAATTATTATCCCTTTAAGGGCATACTTTCGCTATGGCCGCGAACCAAAAGTTGCCTATCAACTGGATTATGAACGCGAAGTTCCTGAAGGCATCTCCCCGGCCCAGGCCGATATGCTTCTTTCGCAGGCCAAGCAGGTCTCCCCTCGGGCTATTGTGGCTTCCACCTTAGAACTGGCCCGACTGGGGTTTTTAAGAATTGAAGAGGTAGAAAGAGAGGGTTTTTTCGGAAAAAAAATTAAGGATTATAAAATAGTTCTGAGGGAAAAAGAGCCTCCGGAGGAGCTGACACCTGAGCTTAAGCTCTTTTTAGCCACATGGCGCGAGCTGGCCGGAAAAAGAGGCATCCTGCTTTCTGAACTGAAAAAAAGAGATTTATCCGGTTTTAAAACCAGTTTCGATAAACAGGTGAAGAAAATAGTTTACGGAAAGAATGGCTGGATAAACAGTCAGGGAGAAAAGATTTTGTGGCGATGGACCATCATCTGGATTGGCTTGATCGTATTTTCCTTTGTGACTCTTTTTCTTTTTGTTTCACCACCTGAATCTTTGCCTGAGGCGAGAACGTTGTTTTTGCCGATGGCAGCCATATTCATCAACATCTTTCTGGGCCTTTTCTTCCTGAAAGCTGTTCGTCAATATAAGCCGGAAGGAAAACTTATCAGCCTGCGTTTAAAAGCTCTGCGCCAGTTTTTAAAGGATTTTTCGCTGCTATCTCAATATCCCCCTGAATCCATCGTCATCTGGGAAAAGTATCTTGTTTTTGGCACCGTCCTGGGAGTTGCCAAGGAAGTTCTCCGGGCAATGAAGGAACTCCAGATTCCCCTGGATTCAATTACCTGGATGAGTCCGGCCATTGTTTCTAAGGGTGACTTCGCTGCGGCTTTTGAAAGCTTTAATTCTTCGCTTAATTCTTTTTCCCAGGCCTTTGCCAGCGCTGTCGCCGCTTCCACGCGTTCGTCAGCATCGGCTGGTGGCGGTCGCGGTGCCGGTGGTGGCGGCGGCGGTGCCCGTTAAACAAAGCAATGCAATCTAAATGGAGAATTCTTTTAGCTTGGCACTGTTTACACCATTATTACAAAGTATGCTATGGTCGACAAAATCATCGTCCAACTCAATCTAAACTCTGTCGCGGAGAAGCCTTTCTTTCGGCAGATCGTTTAGCAAAAATTCTGATGGTCCTCCAGTCGTAAGCCGAATATTTTTAATGATTCTCTCTTTGAACGTGATAAGAAATGTTCCGGATTTCTATGCTTTTTGGCTCGTGTGCGATGCTGCTGTTCCTCTCATCCTCTTTTATATCGATTTGATTTCCGCTGGCGCTCCGATTTATCAGATTTATCATTCCCGATGACGGGGTCAGGCAAAATCGGCGTTCAAAAGATTATTCGGCTGAGACAAGAGAAAAACCAATCTCTTATCCTTCAAAGCTGCCAGGGCGGGTTGGCCTCAAGTCTGCAGTCGTCAGCTAGGGTCAAAAAAATTGGTGAATGAGTATGATGGCACAATTAAAAAATGAATGACAAGCGAAAAGCTGCCAAGGAAGTCAGGCTTTAAGTACTTAAGTAGCAGTTAGGGGCATAAAAAATTGGTGAATGAATATGGCGGCACCAATTTAAATTGGCGGCACCAATTTAAATGGGTGCTTTACCTCATCACTCAGAGCGGAAAGGACATAAGACTTCCCTGGCCCAAGTTGGGGCTGGACCTTAAGGAAATAAAGCCTCCGGAAGGAAAGGCTCTGTACAGGCTAATTGGGCTCCTGATTGGAATGATGGTTATGTTGGCTCTGACCGGTTTTGTTCTGTGGCTCTACGCTAAGTTCCAGACCATTTTTCTTTTCAGCCTGAATTTCAAAGAGCCAAGCCCCATCTTCATGCCCGAGCCAGGCCGCCGGATTTCACTTATCATCGTCGCGGCCTTCGCCGCCATGACCCTCCATCTATTCATAAAGCTATTCACCACCTCGCGCTGGGTTGATGTAGTTTCGAAGTGTGTATCTCTGGTGTTGATCGGGTTGCTGCTGCGTCAGCCCTTTGACAACCTGTTTGCCATCAAGGTGCCGGCCGAGCTGCTGCCGAAAATCAAGGTGGGTCTGACTGCGTTGCTGTTTTTTATCGCCGTGATGACCGCAATAGATCTGATAAAAAACCTGGTTATTCTCGGCCGCAAAAAGCTGGCGAAGTAACTCAATAAGGGGGACACAATACTCTGTCCCCATTTTTACTTTTCTTGCCATAGAAAATCTGGTTACACATAGGACATACCCCGTTTTTGCAAAATCGGTATTAAAACATAATTTAATCCGCGGAAACTAACCTTAATTAAGAACGCTCATAGACTTAGCGTGGTTCGACCCCACCAACACCGACCCCCACCAACAGACTCCAACGCCACCCTACCTGCATCTTGTCTTTTCAGGAAAAGAGGCAATGCGTTCCAGAAGAGCCTCCATTGTCCCGCCTTGCATCAAAACTATCTTTTCAAATTGCGGCGATATATTCAGCAGGGCCACCATGGCCTTTTTACAGAAGCTCTCGTTGGCTTGACAAGAATAGTCTTCCATTTCCCTGGACATGTCGCCTTCAACGGCAGAATGAAGGTCCATGATTTTTATCGGCTCCGAACATTCAGGGTTGAAGGTTTTGAGGCTGATTTCCTTGATTTTGGGCGAGGCCGCGGAGCGAAACCATACCTTCAGGTTTTTAATATCGCAGACAATTGACCATTGAGTTCAGCCGCGTTCCAGCTGGCTCAAGATTTCAAAAGCATAGCTGACCCCCGCCTTTTTGCGGGGAGAATAATCCTTAAGCATCCGGACTGCCTGAACAAAGCGAGGTGTTTCCAGTTTGTCCATAGAAACAGGCCTATCACCCCCAAAACCCTGATAGTGTCTCAGTCCTTCCAGTTCTTCTTCATATCTGCTGTTGCACAGGACTGGAACAGGCACATTATCGCCCTGATGAACAACCACCCTGCCGCCCAGGAACTCCAGGGCTGCGGTCTGGCCGATGCTGTCAGCTACGAAAAAATGCCATCCCCAGCCATCAATGGACAGGTGCGAGACACTTTCGATAACCTGATCTATGCTGTCAAAGCTGTCGAGGACATAATGCATCCAGAGCGACATAAATATTCTGGGCAACTCAGGGTTGACTGGAAACTGGCTTTCCTGCAGAGTCATTTCGCTTATATACAATCCTTTTTCGTTCATCCCGCTATCAGGAAAATCACGGCCGAAGGCATTGAAAGTGATCGAAGCATATCGTTATTTCCAGGTCAAAGGAGGTGTGGCCTCGGCTTTACCCGAAATGAGCGACGCCCATGAAACCGAGGTCTTGCTGATTCCCCGCTTGTTGATGATTACCAGGCCGGGGACGTGCCCCCTTTCGTCAAGGTTATGCCCCATAAGCAGGATGCTGTTTTTCTTTAGCAGGAAAGTGGAATATGGTTCGGCCTTCCCGGCAAAAAGAATTATTCCAATAAAGATCAGAATGAAGGCTCGAGTTCTGAGAAATTTAATGTTTGTCACCTTATCATCTCCTGTATGGCTATGTTATTTCCGCCGAAGGTAAAGTTAACGAAAATTCACAGACTTTTATTCCGAGAATCAAAGAACCGCTAACCCCAATATTTGAGCTTTCGCCCCCAGCAGAAGCGGTTTTAAGGCAGTATTTAATCCACCGAAACCAACCTGAGTTAAGAATATTCAATAACATCGCGTGGTCCGACCCCAACTAGTTATTGACAGCCTTTTTCTCCGGTGATACTAAATCATGGAGGACAAACAGGAGCAATAATGATGCAGGACCAAGACATGGATATTAAGGGCTTAAAATTTATCGTCATATCACGGTTTATCCTGGTATTTGTTTTCCTCGGACTGGCTTTCTTCCTAACAGCCGGCACTTTCAATTACTGGCAGGCCTGGGCTTATATCGTAATACTTTTCATTCCGATGCTCACCTTTTTGCTCTACATGTTCAAGCACAACCCGAAATTTCTCGAGCGCAGGATGAGAACTCGAGAAAAAAGAAAGCAGCAAAAGATTATTCAACTGGTCGGGCTGGCACCATTTCTTCTGGTTTATATCCTGCCGGGCCTGGATAAGCGCTTTGGCTGGTCAAAAGTCCCTGAGGGGCTGTCAATCGCCGGGCTGGCCATGGTCCTTTTTGGCTACCTTTTCATCCTGTATGTATTTTTAACCAACAGCTACGCCTCCCGGGTAGTAGAGGTCGAAAAAGAACAGAAGGTCATAACTACCGGACCATATTCTATCGTAAGACACCCGATGTATACTGGGACCATTTTCTTTTATGGCGTCACACCGCTGGCGCTTGGCTCATACTGGGGAATGATTTTCACTGTCTTTATCGTGATAATTCTGGTTTTCCGAACCCTGGATGAGGAAAAAGAACTGATAGAAAACCTCGAAGGATACAGAGAATATGCTCAAAAAGTTAAGTACCGGCTGATTCCCGGGCTATGGTGAGCGGTGCGATTAAGAGTTCCGGTGAATGATTTTGGCGAAGGAGCCTGGCCCGGGGCACTTGAATAAAAAGGGGGCACACTCTCGTGTCCCACTTTTTTAATGGTTTTCTTCGGGGATTTCTTCCTCTTCGGAAATCGGCGTTGGCAGAAGGTGCTTGGGCAAGAAGAATTTATTGGCGATGAGTGTCGGGATGACCGCACTGGCAATAACCGCCGCCACCAAGAAAGAATACTGTTCCCGGCTGACGATGTTGTGGGTCAGCCCGTAAAGAGCCGAAATCGTTCCGAAAGTCAAACCGGTGGAAATCATCAGGTTGTAATACCAGGTTTCTTTAACATGATTTTTGCGAAAGCTCTTGATGGCCGGAAAAAGCCCGAATATTTTTGAAATGACTTTCCCTCCGAAAAGAGCCAGGAAAATCACCGGACCGGCCACCACCGCCGGTATGGACATCAGGAAACCAGCCCGAAGAAAGTAGAAAGGCGTCAGAAAGCCGATGGTCAGGGTTCTGATTCGGCGGATGAAGAAGTGGTCGCGGCTTATGGTCCCAGCCAGAACCATCCCTACGAAAATATGGTGATGAAAATATGGTGACACTAGAAAATATGGTGACACTATACATATTTCCTAATTTTAAAGATAGTTTTCCTTAGGCAGCTACGAAAGGACGGAAAGGGATCTATGGGACAATCCTGTTGGCTCAACAAGACCCGCAGAGTTGGAGCTGGAAAAGATGGTTGTCAGTTGGTGCTGGGATCTATCTTTTCAACCTTGTAAGAAGCTATTGGGTTTTTATTGGAAATTAAATCTTTAGGCATTTCCTGATGCAAATGACAGGCCTTACAACCATGTTGGATTAGCGCTTAATTTCGAGGGTGGAAAGTTATACCTTTTCTAGTTTTTTGCAAACTAAAAAATGGTGCCGCCTTACATATTACACTATTTTTTATTTGGAAAATTGATAATAAATAAATGCTGACGCCATACATGTCTCCCATTTTCTTATTTTGAAAAATGGTATCCCCACTCTTATGGCCTTTTTCATTTGTTAATAGAGTAACGATTTATTTATTCAGTCTTTATGGTAAAATGGCCGCACTTTATTAAAATGGTTACCTTTTGTCGTTTTGTATATTCACTCTTTTTATCAAAAGGTCTATCAAATTCCTGACTCATTTCAACTCTTCTCGCGCCTCCATGTGGAGATATAGCTGCTTCAGCCTGAGATAAAAAATTTAATAAAACGCTTTTCTCGATTCACAGAAAATCTTACCCTGCTTTTAGATAAATATATTTGCGATAAAACATAAAATTGGTAAATGAGTAGCATATCACCATTTTATATATAAATCTTTCGCCTCTCTCGTTACTGGACAAGTAGAAACTTCCTTTGATAATGGTCAAAAAGTAAAGGTCAGTCCGGCACTGAGATAATGAAATAAGGAGAAATTATAAACTTCTTCTACATCGGCACCACCTTCCAGCAGGCGGTAGCCGAGCTTGAAAGAAAGATTATCCCTGACCTTCCATTGCAGCGCCAGGATGAAATCTTCAGCCCGGCCCTGCCTGGCCACAGCGGCGTCGCCTTCGAGCAGCAAGCCCCACCTGTCGAGGAATTGCCAGAAGAGGCTGAGGTTGATAAGCGGCACAAAGCCCACGTTGCTCTTAGTTGACGAAAGACCGCCGCCCTCGATCTTGATGGCTGCGTCCCTTATCTTGGCGGTTAGACCGGCGCCCACCTGCCATTTACCCTTCCTTATGAAATCGTAGCGATAGGTCAGGCGGTAGGAATTAAATTTATAACTGCCGCGAAGCGGGGTGCCAGCCGGAAAAACCTCCTCAAAAAAGAAGAGCGTGCGGTCAAGCCTGCCCGCTGCCTTAATTTTTAAGGGTGCCACCAGAACCAAAAGAGTATGCCTTAACCTCCACTGATAGCCCAGGCGTAGCCGGAAGAAGTAATTCCGGTCAGTTTTCAATTCTTCTGAAAACGAAAAACGGGTCCCGGTATCCCTGGGAATCTGAATATCGTTATAGCCGCTGAAAACAGCTCCGTTCTCTGCATCCAGAAACCATTGCCCGAAAGACGCGCACGCTGGGACCAGTAGCATGGCGCCACCCATCAGTATAAAAATAAGGCTCTTTTTCATCCTTTTTGTTCCTTTCTTGCTGATGGTTATTAACCTTTATTATAGCCATCAAAGTATCAAAAGGATAGAAAAAAGGTGAATGAAAGTGCCTATAAGGTATCGTTAGTTTTTATAAAAATCTTCAAAGTTAGCCAGATTATTTTTTTCTTGATACTTTTCTCCCTCCAGGGAAGAAGTATTGATCGGTTGAAAATTTACTTTAGCCATAGCGGCTTCGAAGTCCCTCGTTATTCTCTGAAAGAATTTTAAATAGCCTGAGAAATAAAAACTCATTTTATATAGGCTAGAATTAAAAACTTCATTCATTTATCCCGGAAAAGCTGAATGAATTCAGGTAATAGTCCGTACCCGAGTAAAGTATCCATACAGCCCGGTTTTTAGACTTTTTCTCTCAACCTTGGCTGGGGCAGCGATGTCATTTTACCCAGCTTCTTTTAACGATTTTGACCGATCAAGCCCTTCTTCTGCCGTAATTTCTAGAAAAAATGAGCGGGCACACCCTTTCGGCCTTTTCCTGAATACTCTTTCCTACGGTGGCCGGAGTCCATTTTCTCCGTCATCCGGAAAACACTGTGCTCTACTGAGCATTGTTTCATTACTTTCACCAATTTCTTACTGAATATAATTACCTCTTTTAAAAAGAGTTCGGCTTTCTCCAGCTTTTAATTACAAAGGAAGTCGAGCACTATCTGAAGTGCAGCGACCTGCGATGCAGGTCTGTTCATATTCGTTGTCTCGACTGCCAGCAGAGGCCCGAACATGGGGAGCAGATGAATTACCTGGAGTTTATCGCCCAGGCAACTTCCCTCATTCCCTATAAAGGCCAGGTGTTCCTGGAAGAGAAATAAAATTGGTGAATAAGTATGATGGCACCAATTTAATGTGTGAGTATTACTTTACAAAGCTTTTTTGCAGCTTTCTTATAATTGCCTTTATCCACAATGAACGGCTACCATTGTTTTTTGGATAGATGTCTCAGTCCTAAAATTAAAAAATTGTTAAATGAGCATCATGCCACCAGTTTATAAATGATTCGGCCCATGCGGCAGAAAAATCATTCACATAAACCTAGCCGGTCTGATATTTCCCGCTTTCAAGCTTAATCCCTCTAATACACCCATTACTACGCGTCCAGGAACGATAAGTCGCGAATATTGTCAGGCCCCAGCTCAGTAGCCGGCAGCCAGAGTCTTAAAAAATTAGTAAAAAATTGGTAAATGAGTATGACGTCACCATTTTTGGTTTTGAAATTCAATTTATTGAATTGCACTTCGGCTTTTTGTATTTTGGTTTCAACGGCTCGTAACTCCTTATTTATGAGCAAGTTACGACATTTTGTTAGCCTGAATTTACTGTCTCAATTCAAGTCGAAAATTCATATATTTGAATTGAGCCTCATTTTGGGATGAAACAATAGTCATAATCAGCTAAAATATTAATGAATATATTTCATATTTAATTCCATTATTTTCAATAATTTAGACAAGATTAAAATTCATAATAAGCTTATTAGCACGAAAATTGGCATAAAATTTGCTATTACGGGGGAAGTATAAATCTGTTTGAAAGGAGGTGGAAGCGAGGGATACCTTAAACTACTGGCTTTCAAATCAAGGGATTTCCGAATTTAAAAGAAAGGGGGAAAAATGAAAAAAGCAATAATCAGTTTCTTATTGCTTGCGGTGCTTTGTCTTCCTCTAGCTGCCCAGAAAGGAAGGGGAAATATTTATGGCCTGGTAATTGACGCGGAAGGCAATCCCCTTCCCGGGGTAACGGTCACTCTGACGGGCTTGACCATTGCCCCGATTACGATGGTTAGCAATGAGGAAGGCCGTTTCCGCTTTCCCAACTTAGAGCCAGGAGAAAATTATGAGATCAAGGCTGAACTTCAGGGTTTTAAAACAGCTATCCATAAAAACATAATCGTCAACGCTGGTTTAAATACGGAAGTCAAAATTTTGATGGAAATAGGCCGACTGGAAGAAGAAGTCACCGTTATCGCCTCGGCGCCTGTGGTTCAACCCAAGAAAGTTCAGGTAACTAGCACGGTTAGCATGGCTCAAATTCAGCAGTTGCCCACAGCCCGGGATCCCTGGGTTATTCTTCAGCTTCAGCCTGGAATCCAGGTTGACCGGGAAAATGTGGGCGGCTCTGAGTCGGGTCAGCAATCTGCCTGGCAGGTTCGAGGCACGACAAGCAATGAATGGAACCTTGATGGCGTTAATGTCACTGACCTGAGTTCTGGTTCCTCTCCCGGCTACTGGGATGTGGATATGTTCGAAGAAATTGCCATTACGACTGGCCTGATTGATATTGAATCGAGATATGCTGGAACCTCTATCAATATTGTCACCCGTAGAGGTGGAAACAGAATGAGCCTGGCCGGGCGTTTCTATCTGACTGACGAAAAATTCCAGAACAAAATTACACCCCAGCGCATAGCTGAACTGGGTGTTCCCGGTTATAACCGGGTTATTGAAATTAGAGATTACGGCTTCAATCTTGGCGGTCCGCTGATTAAAGATAAGATCTGGTGGTGGGGTGGCTATGCTATCCAGGATATTAAAACCACGGTCATTACTGGAGTGCGGGATGACACCTATCTCACCCAGATGGCTTTCAAGCTCAATTTTCAGCTCATTCCCAGTAACCGGGCTGAACTTTTTATTCATGCTGATAAAAAACTAAAGTTCGGCCGAAGCTCTTCACTTTCTTTTCCTCCTGGCTGGAATCAGCACGGCAAGTTCCATCTGGGTAACCCTATCTACAAATTCCAGGATGACCAGATGTTTGGAGACAGGCTCTTTATCTCAGCCAAGATAGGTTTCAACGACAACGGCTTCGGCATGTGGCCGGCGAACGACGAGGACATAACTAAAGCCACCTGGTACAATGTCGAAAAAGACCTGGTAGAAAATTCCTATACCTGGTTTTTCTCAGGTCGACCTCACCTGAATGCCGTTCTTCAAGCTCAGTATTTTAATGATGACATTCTTGGCACCTCACACGAAGTTAAAGTTGGTTTTGAAATCGATAATAATGAAACCGATTCAGTTGGTGGCTATCCCGGTAATGTACTCATCTATTATAATTACAATTCGTTGACTGTCGACTGGGATGGTGATGGCAAGCGGGATTATGTCCGAGACCAGTTCGGCATCGATTTGCGTCGCGTTTATATTTACCGGAGCACTGTTCGCTCAATAAGCGGAGCCAAACGTTACTCCTGGTATTTCAGTGATGTTATCACCTGGAAACGCTTTAATTTCAACCTTGGCTTTCGCTGGGACAAAGTTGATAGTTATTATAAGCCAAGGGACTCCAGGGCTCTTTATCTTGAGGACACCGATCTTTATTCTTATGACAGCTATTATGAAATTGCCAAGAGCACTTTTACTCCGGAAACAATCCAGAAAATCTCGGCTTTACTTCCCGATAACCATTGTCCCCGGGTTGAACGACCCGTACGCTTCATTTCTTTTTCCCCAAGGCTGGGCCTGACTTTCGATGTCTTTGGTAATGGCAAGACGATTTATAAGCTGGCTTTGGCCGTTTATCCTGGAGGCGCCCTTGGCGCTGGCTACTGGGCACCAGGAGGTCTGGGCGGCACCCTCACTTTCTACTGGTGGGACAAAAATAACGATAAAATAGTTGACTGGACAGAACTTTATTGGGCAGCTTATACCTCAGCCCGCACTGCCTACCGCGCTTTCAATGATGCCGGTCAATTCGTTGGCAATTACACCCGCGAATTTGGTTTGATGTACAGCGGCTACGAGTTCGCTAACCCCGGAAAATTAGTTGACCCTTATTACAAAGTAGATGACAACTGGAAATATGATCTGACTTATGAAATCTTTTCCGCCATTGAACGGGAGCTCATGCCTAATTTTGGTATTTCCCTCCAGTTTACCTACAGAATCTATACTCGCTTCACCTGGTCCCTGGCCTATTATCCCAATCTTAATGGCTATATCCGAAATCAGGATGACTATATGATTGCCGGATATGTTCCGGCTACTTTCACCGATCCCAAGACAGGCACTGTCTACAGCACCAAAGAAGCGGCCGGAAGGCCCTGGTATGTTCTTAAAGCCGGTCCAGAAAGAGCCAGTACTTCCTACTCCTATGTCACTAATTATCCCAATGATCGTAAGCAGGTCTATTATGGTTTTGATCTTGTGCTTAATAAGCGACTCTCCAATCGCTGGATGCTCAATGGTTCCTTCACCTATCAGATGCAGAAGAACTATTATGGCAAAAAAGGATATGTTAATCCCAACAATCTCTGGGCCTACGAAGGCAAGATTTACGGTATCTCCATGGGCGGTAGCTCCGGGAAAGTCAGTGTTCCCATGTTCTCCCGGTGGATGGTCAAACTTTCCGGTTTATACCAGTTACCCTATGATTTTAATATTTCCTTCACCCTGACCGGACGAGAAGGAGCTTTCCAGGCCGAATCCTTTACTATTGCTGACACCTCCTTGCCCAACCCAAGCAGTCAGAGTGCCAGCATCGAGTGCGTGGCCTACGATAATCGGAACCGTCTTCCTGACATGTGGGTTCTGAATCTCAGAATTGAGAAGTCATTGGCTTTTGGCCCTGGCGGTCAAAGGGTCTATTTTTCGGCCGATGTTTTCAATGCCCTTAATCGCCACACTCTGAACCGTGCCTACAGCATCAGCTATGGGACATATTATGTTAATACTGGCCAATGGACAGCTCCTTCACCAACCTCCGGCAAGCCTAATGAGATTCTTAACCCCAGAGTCGTGAGGTTCGGCATCCGCTTCCAGTTCTAAATCACGGGGCTCCCCCCTCCTCCGGAGGGGAGGAGCCCTTTCCCTTCAAAATGGTGCCACCTTACATATTTCACTATTTTTTTCACTATTGCTTATTTGGGAAAATGGCAACGTCAATCATATTCGCTTTCTCATTTGTCAAAAAGGTTACTGTGGCACAGGTGTGATGCCCTACATATTAAGATTCAGAAATGGTGGCGCCATATGTATTTTTTTCTTATTTGGGAAAATAGCTGGTATATTCCCCTTCTTGGTAAAAGGGTGAAGTTTTATATATTCACTCTTTTTATCAAAAGGCCTTTCAAATCCTTGAACCATTTCAACAGTTCTCGCACCTCCATAAGGGGCTATAGCCGTCTTAGCCCAAGATAAGAATTCTCAAAAAATGCTTTCCCCGATTAAGGGAAAGTCTGGCTCTATTTTTTAGGATAAATATATTTGCGGAAAAGCAGAAATTTCTAAATGAATATTATGTCGCCATATTTATCTTTCTGGGGAAAATCTGCTGTTGGTATGACTAAAAAATTGGTAAATGAGTAGCATGTCACCATTTTAAACATTAAACGAGTATCATGCCACCAGTTTATAAATGATTCGGCCCATGCAGCAGAAAAACCATTCCCTTATCATCCAAAGCTACAAAGACAAAGCCCGTCAGGTCTCAAGTCCGTAGCCTAGCAGCCAGGGCCATAAAAAATTGGTGAATAAGTAGGATGGCACCAATTTTAAGACACCGATTTGAGGAGGAGGATGCGGTCAAGGCGAAAGGTTCGCTCTGCCTGACGCTTGAAGCAATAGGCTCTTAATCCCTCGAATTTCCGGCCCTTAAATTCTATCATCTCCAGAGAAATCGGGCGGATGCGGCGCCGCGATTTGGTATCATCGGGCTTAAGATAAACAATCTCCAAATCCTGCTTTTGAGACAGCGCCTGCTCAATAATGGCCTTCTTCTCTTTCAGAGAAAGCTTCTCTTCAGCCTTCTGATATTGAAGACGCGTTAAAAAGCGAACAATTTTATAGTCAAGCAGAATGTGCTTTTTCTGAATGGGCCGCCGCAGAATAATTCCTTCGAAGCTAGTACACCGGCTCAGAGCCACATAAATCTGACCTGGAGCAAAAGCCCCTCGACCGACATCAATAATCACCCGGTCAAAGGTCTTCCCCTGGCTCTTGTGAATGGTTACCGCCCAGGCCAGTTTGAGGGGATATTGCTGGAATTTGCCCACCGTCTCGGTTTCAATAGCCTTTCTTTTTTCATTATATTTATAATGAAAGAGTTCCCACGTATAGGGCTCAACCTCCACCTCTTCCCCATCCTCAAGCTCCACAATAATCAGGTCATGGCCATAACGTTTTTTCTGTATAGCCTTAACCCGACCAATAGTACCATTAACCCAGCGGCCATAGCGGTCATTATTGACCAGCATCACCTGGGCCCCCTCCTTTAACTCCAAAATTTCATCCGTAGGCAGAGAGGAGCGATCAAATTTCTCAAATTCGCCAGAAAGACGACCGGCATGAATCCAGAGCTGGCCGGGCAGAGCCCGCAGTTTTTCCTCATTATGAGCAAAAGCTAAATCGTTGGTGCTGGTCAGGGTAATGTAAAATTCATCTTCCGCCGGAACAAAATCAGGATTTACCCTCTCGTTGAGACGCTCAATATCCTCTTCCGTGACTGTCCGATTGCGGATAGCATTGAGCAACTGAATAAAATCCTCGTCGCTCTGGCGATAAATCTTTTCAAGTTCAATGAATTCAAAATTAAAATCAGGCCGGTTAAAAACCTGGCTCGAAAAAAAATAAGGTGACTCATAGCCCAGTGAAAAAATCTTTTTTTCCTTCGACGTGACCACCGGCGGAAGCTGATAGAGGTCACCGACAAAAATCATTTGGAGGCCGCCAAAGGGTTTTTTCTTTTCCCGGCCATTGAGCCGGAGGAAAAGGTCAATGCAATCTAATAAATCAGCTCGAACCATGGAAATTTCATCAATGATGAGACAATCCAGGGACCGATAAAGCCGGGTTTGACTCGAAGAAAGCTTTTCAACTTTATCCAGCGTGATATCAGGCTTGAAACCAAAGAAAGAATGGATGGTCTGGCCCAGGATATTCAGGGCAGCCACTCCTGTCGGTGCCAGGACAGCCACTTCTTTGGCCGTTTTCAGGCGAAAATACTGGAGGAGGGTGGATTTGCCTGTTCCGGCGCGGCCGGTGATAAAAACATGATGCTCGGTCTTTTCCATCAGGTCCAGGGCTTCCTGGAACTCCGGGGAAATTTCAATCGTTCCATCCATCTTCTAATCAGGATCACATATTCCAGTCCACAATTAATTATTCGACTCTTGTCAAAATTATAAACGAAAAGGGGGTTTCATTTCGACCTGTTCTCGTTCGAAACCAGCAAAAAAAGACCAGACTCCTCTACTTATTTCAGTCTCAATTCGACCTTTATCTGATTATACTCCTTTGCTCTTAAAAACGCCGCCACTCGAATCGCTAAAATAAATTTAAACACAGCGATTTATCTTATTATACTCCTTTCATTGTTATTCTGACTCCCGTCATAATTACCAGTCTCAATTTAGCCTGTTCTGGCGGAAATCCTTTAAAATGTCAGAAGAAAATTCGGGTCTATACTGCTGAAGAAAAACTTAAAAATTTTCCCCATCTTGTTTTATCTAAATTCTTATGTCAATATTTGATTATGGTAGAGAAGGGACGATATTTTAAATTTTTTAAGCCCAGAAAAAGCTATTTTCATCTTAATCTCTTTCTGCTCTTTTGCCTTTTAGCTCTCTTCTATCTGGCCTGTACTCCCTCCAGGCCAAAAACCGAACCAGATAGGGAAAAAGACCCCCAGTATCATTATGAAAAGGCGATGGTGGCCATGAGATATGAGCTTCCCGATATGGCCATCAGTTTTCTCCAGCAGGCTCTTTCTCTCGATCCCAATTTTTATCCTGCCTATAACCTTCTCGGCGTCATTTACCACAAAAAAAGGGAATATCAGGCGGCAGCCGAGGCTTTAACGCAGGCCATTGAACTTAAACCTGATTCGGGAGAAGCCCATCACAATCTGGGCGTGGTCTATCAGGATATGGGCCTGGCGGAAAAGGCTGAGCAGGAGTACAGACGAGCCATTGAGCTCGGTTACGATCGCTCCCTCTTTCTTCTGGCGCGCCTTCTCCTCGACCAGAAAAAATATGATGAGGCCATTGCTTTCGGCCTGAAAGCCGCTCAGCTCGAGCCAAAGAATCCAGCTGTCTTCAATCTGCTTGGCGTGGCCTGCAATGAAAAAAGGGATTATAAATCAGCCCTGGCTTATTTCCAGAGAGCCATGAATCTGGCGCCCGAAGATCCTGTAATCTGGATAAATATGGCTATTGCTCATCTTAATAATGGCGAAAGGGAACGGGCCAGGGAACTCCTGGAAAAAGCTCTGACCAAACTTCAGGATCAGGCTTTAATTGATAAAGTCAGGTCCTGGCTTGAGCAAATTAAGCTTCAGCCTGATGATAAAAATTTTATGGCCAGGACTTCGAGCTGACTACCCTGACTTCGCGAAAGAGAGAATTTCTGGCTCAAAGGAAAAAGAGCAAAAGATGAATGAAGGCTCAGGCGATAAGAAAATGCATTTAAAGAAATGACTGTCTCTTTTTTCACCATGTCCTCGGGCTTCTTTTTCGCCCTTTATCCATATATTTATTTTTTGCTTGTGTCTTTATGTTCCTTTTTTCGCCTATATTTTTTTTATAGAATACATATGTTCTTCTGGTAGATTTAAGCTTTACAATCAGGGCCAGATTCCTTGAAACTGTCTTATAAAATAAATAATCATTTTTCTCTTTAATTTTGAGCCTCAAGGAGAGTTCAAAATGAGAGTTCTGGAAATTGAAACCAGGTCCAGGGAAGAACTCATTGATATAACTCCTTTAATTACCCGGGAAGTTCAGGCCATGGGCCTCAAGGATGGCGGGCTTATTGTTTTTGTCCCCCACACGACAGCCGGATTGACCATCAATGAAAACGCTGATCCTTCGGTTAAAAGAGACATTCTGCTGGCTCTACGCCACATGGTGCCGGATCACCTTCCCTATACTCATAGCGAAGGCAATTCGCCAGCCCATGTTAAGGCTTCTCTCTGTGGCAGTTCGCTCTATGTCATTGTCAGGGAGGGGAAGCTCTGTCTTGGAACCTGGCAGGGAATAACCTTCTGTGAGTTCGATGGGCCCAGGCGCCGCCGCCTCTTTCTTTCACCCATCATTTTTAAATAGGCCCTTCTTGGTTTTATGCGGGTGAAGCTGAAAAATTAAATCCGTCAGAAGGCCTGCAAGCAGCGCCTCGATGCAGAGTTTTAGAAGAAACTCTCCTGGTTAAATCCTGTATTTTATTTATAATTAGCCTCACGAACATGAACTCACCTGAGTCGAATTAGCTAAAAGGTGTAGCCACATATCTCATTTTATCCCTACCAGTCGCGGAAGAACCTCAAATAATTTCGCTTCTGGATAGTCGCCTCTAAATAATAAATCTCAAAACGAGATGGAGTTTCTGGCGCAGCAACCGCAAACCAGCTTCGCCCATTTATTATTCAGGAACTGACCGTCAATGACCAGAGTCATCAAAATCAAAGATTTTTGAAGATATCTCAAAACTTACAACCACCGCCCTGCCCCAGAATTGATTTAAAAAATTGTTCAGCCTTTTTGTGATTAAAAACAAGAAATTCCAGGAGACCTGATGACGAATCGAGAACCTGAAAGCTTGTTGTCCCCGAGGCTAATTAAAAGAATCTGAAAAATGATTTACCAGGGCGATAGAATAAATTTTCTTTTAAAACTCATGATCAAAAGGCTCATTATTAACCCTTTTCATGCCTAATCATGATCATGCTGGTTTATTCGCAAAACAGAAAAAGCAAAATGAGGGGGGAAGAAGAAAGAAAAAGAAACGGTCTTTTTTTAAAGAATTTCTTGTTTATCCTAATGGTTCTTTATTCTTTTTGAGCAATAGTCCTTTTTTATTATTTTAGTAAGAGGTTTTTATTTATTAATTCTATCAGACGCCTGGCTATAGGCAGGAAATTACTGAGAGATAGATTTTCAATCTCACCGGCATCGCAGAGGGAAGCAATCCTTGGATCTATGGGCAGGCGACCCAGGAAAGCCACTCCCAGCCGGGCGGCCATTTCCTCGCCTCGAGTCGGGCCAAAGATTTCATAAGCCCGGCCGCTTTCCGGGCAAACAAAATAACTCATGTTTTCAATCAAACCCAGAATGGGAACTTTCATTCTCCTGGCCATCCAGGCTGCCTTACGCACCACCATTTCGGCCAGATCCTGGGGAGTAGAAACCAGAACCACGCCGGAAATGGGCAAGGCTTGCATGACCGTGAGCGAAGCATCTGAGGTTCCAGGCGGCAGGTCCACAATCAGCCAGTCCAGCTCTCCCCAGAAAACATCTCCCCAGAATTGCCGGATGGCGGAACTGATCAGGGGCCCTCTCCAGATAACAGGCATATCTTCATCGGGAAGCAACAGGTTGATGGACATAACCTTAATGCCCTTTTTACTTTCTACAGGAAAGATTCCTAGAGGCCCACTAGATGGACTATCCTTCAGGCCAAAAATCTTGGGAATGCTGGGGCCAGTAATATCTGCATCCAGAATGCCTACCCTGTAGCCATTCTCCCGGAAAGCGAGAGCCAGCAGCGAAGAAACCAGCGATTTTCCCACTCCACCTTTGCCGCTCATGATGGCCAGGCAATGATGAACTCTATTGAAGGGCTCGGCTAAACCTTGCTTCTGACCGCCAAGGCCAATCCGTCGCCTTTCCTCATCGGTCATTTCTGTTGTTTCTATTTCTACTTCTTCAACTTCAGCGAGAGAAAGGATGGCCTTTCTGGCTTCAGCGACAATCTGATCTTTCAGGGGACAGCCAGCAAAAGTTAAAGCCAGACTTACCTTAACCTTCCTGCCTTCAACTTCAATGCTTCTCACCATGTCCAGCTCAACCAGGTTACGATTGAGCTCCGGGTCCTTAACTTGAGCCAGAGCTTCTTTTATTTTTTCTGCAGTGAGCATTCTTTTCTCCTGAAAAATTATAAAAATTTATTTTAACACAAATTAAATAACCCGGCTAAGGAATATGTGGGGTCCATACATCAGCGGCACTTTTAACCGGGTTTATTTCTGGTCAAATGATCTTTTTGCAGATGTCTGAAGCTCACTCCACGAGCTGTCCACAGGGCTAAAAACTTAAAATTCTTTCAGAAATTCTCTTAGAAACTCTCTCAGACGAAAAGAGATTGGCTTCAACTTCTATAGGAATGATTATAATGTATCACTCATATATTTGACCCATAACATTACGGCAGGAAAAATTTAACTAGAAGATCGGCCCATGATATCAAAGTTCATTAACTTAAGTTGTTTCGGGCGAAAGATTTATCCCGAATGAAGTCAGAGCTTTTTCCAGGTCAGTTTCAGGGCGATAAAGGATGGTAGCCATCCCCAGGGATTCAGCCATACTGACATTTTCCTCAAGGTCATCGATGAAAATGGCTTCAGGCGCCCTGACCTGAGCTGCCTCGAGAGCTATCTGATAAATGCCCGGATGAGGTTTCATTAAACCAACATGATAAGATAAAACCAGGGAATCGAAAATCATGGCCTCAGGAAAACGTTGCTGGATAAAGGAAAAGCGAAGAATATCGGTATTGGAAAGGAGAACAAGACGGCAAAAATTCCTGGCTCTTTTTAAAATATCAATGACCTGATAATTGGGAGAAAAAACATCGCAGTAGGCTTCCTGGAAGGCCTCAAAGGTTAGGCGAGCACCGGTCAGGCTTATTATCTTTGTGTAAAACTCCTGAGGTGAAATCTGGCCTTTATCAAAGAGCTCAATCAGGTCAAAATGGTCTCGAACCATCTGCCTGATCTGCTTTTCATTAAAAGAGGAAAACTGACTCAGCCGCCGGTAAAACTGGCTGTTATCAAACCAGAGAACAACCTGGCCCATATCGCTTATGATGGCTTTAATCATGGCTACCTCGAACTGACCTGAAGGTTATTAAATTCAGGAAACGTATTTTATAGCAGAAGAAATATTTAAGCTCAATGGGCGGCAAAATTTATGAAAGCATAATTTAGAGAGTCATATTCAACTCAAAAATCAGGAGAAAAAGATTCCAGGCAAAAACCAGAAGGGGCTTAATTCTTTTCAATCTGATAAACCAGAGCTTCACTACCATCGGGCAAAGGCCATTTTTTCCAGAGAGAAAAAGATGGGTATCTTCTTCCCTCTTCCACCCAGGCCCGGAATTTCTCCAGAAATTCAAGCCGGTAATGGGCTGTATGCTCCAGGGCAATCCTGCCAGTCTTCAGGATTAAAAAATGATAACCCAGAAGCTGGGTAAAATTAACCGGCCGACCCCCAAATTCTTCCACTTCATAAGGATAATTTTTTAGAGCACAGAAAAGCCGGAAGGCATTGGGATGGAAATAGGGCTCATTGGCTAAAACCGCTAACCTCAGTTCTTTGCCCGGAAAAGAACTGGCCAGGGAAGTTAAAATTTCTTCTATTCGCCAGTTTTCTTCAAGGGCCGGAAAGGCATAGGGATGTTCAATTTTTTTTGGCCAGGCAAAGGATATGCTCATAAATTGATAACTGGATGCAATAATCAGAACTATGATGAGAACCAAACGAATATTTTTCCAGGGAAGGGACTTTAGGCCTGCTGCGCTTAAAAGAGCTATGGCCGGCAGGATAGGGAGAATAAAACGAGCATCTTTATTGGGAATCAGGATAAAAATAAGAAGGGCCGGGAAAAACCAGAACAGAGAAAAAAATAAAGCCAACCATTTTTTTACCCAAAGGAAATAGGCCAGAAGGCCAAGAAGGAAAAAAGGAAATAATCGGTTAGAAATAATCACTTCTTTCAGGGTGGCAAGATACCAGACAAGGGAGGACCAGAAAGAAGTCGGGTCGCCCTCAAGTTTTGAATCGGCCAGGAGGGCATGCTGGGCTCCAGCTCGAAAATCGGACAGGTTTTTTAAATACCAGGGAAGAGAAATCATTAAAGCCGCCAGGATGAGGACCGCAGCTCCAAGCAGAGCCTTCTGGAAAGGATATTTCTTTTCATACCAGGTTTGAAAAAAGATGAAAATGGCCGTAAAGGCAAAGAAGGCTGGAGATGTCCATTTGGCGAGAAGCGAAAAACCCATAGCTAAGCCGAGAAGGAAGCCAGATTTCAGCTTCCAGCCACCTGAGCTTTTAATAATTAAATATTGAACACCAACAATTGTGGTCAAAAGGCAGAAATCAACCAGATTGTCCCTGAGCAAGCCAAAGACCAGAGGGGACATTAAAGTCAGAAAAACAGTCAGAAAACCTGATTCAGGACCAAACCAGTGCTGGCCCAGCTTAAAAAGGGCCAGCACCAGAAGGATTAAAAAGAAAAAATTGGTCAAAGCTACTTTGTCCGGTGAAAAGCCAAAAATTTTCGTCACCACAGCTGCCGAAAAATGGAAAAGGGGAGGCCAGTAAACGGTTGTCCGAAGGAGCTTGGTCAACGAAAGCCGTTGTGGCTCATCAAGAAGCCGGTTGAATTTTAAGACAATCAGGATATGGGCTGACTGGTCAAAAGGAGGAGGTAAGGTGTCTTTAAATAACCAGAAAAGATTGGCAGATGCATAGATTATAATAAACAGAATTAAGACTAAAACCCAGAGATAAATCTTCTGTTTCATGCTATTTTTTTCAGGCTGAAACCTTCTTTCGTTTCAATCAATCATACCCTTTTATTTGGGCCTTCTTATTTTATTAAATTTTCAAAAATTTTTACTTTAATTTTAGTCAGCTTTTCCCGCCTTTCTCCCTGTGATTTGCCGCCACCATCCAATTTAATTAATCTCATTGAATCCTGATTAAATTCATTCATTTATTCAGATTCAAGATTTATATTTAAAGTTTCAGGATGGTCCTTGGGGCTACGCCTCCTTTTCTCAGATTTAATCATCCTGATAGTCATCGCCTTTCTTCTCTGTCAATTTCGAACGACTCAGGTAATTCTAGGACAAAGCTAAAAATTTAATCATCTCGTAATTTCTCTTTTATAATTTTTCCTAACTCCTTCCATTCATTGGTCAGGGTCAGGCCTGAGCCAGGCTGGAAGGAAGTTCAATCCGGTTACCCTCTTTCAGAGCTGCCCTTTTCAAAAGAAGCGCAAAAAGGAAACCAGCCAATCCCAGGCCAGCAAACATTAAAATTGTATTTCTGTAATCTCCACCTGAAAGGTCAGTTATTTTCCCGGCCAGCCAGTTAAAGAGGGTCAGACCAACATTCTGAATCAGGGTCATCAAGCCATAGGCTGTACCCAGGCGCTTCTCTTCCACCATGATGGGAATGGCCGGCCACATGGCAGCCGGCACCAGACTGAAGGCCAGGCCAAGAACAATCATGGCCACTGAAGGGGGGAAATAGGTCAGGGCCAGGGAAAGGTGAACAGGAATGAGAAGACCGGAACCGAGAAGCATCAAAGTTGCTCTTCGGCCGATTCTATCCACAAGATAGCCAAATAAAGGCGTAAAAAACATGGTGCCGGTTATGACTAGAGATGTATAAAAACCTCCCTTGATGGCACTGAAACCGAATTTGGATTGGAGGAAAACCGTGGAAAAAGCTGTAAAGGGGAAAATGGCGGAATAAAAGGTCATACAGAGAAGGGAAACATACCAGAAAGACGGCCGAAAGGCGAAGATTTCTCTGAAAACAATCTTTTCCTCAGCGAATGAAGTCGCCACTTCAGGGAAATATTTCTCATGGGAGCGATCAAGGCCGGAATAAATAAAAAAGAGGGCCAGGGAAAGAAACATGATGATAGCTGAAACCCAGATAGCCAGTTTCCAGGATCCGGAAAGAGCCTGGATTCTAGCCGCACTGTTGAGAGCCGCAAAGGTGCCCAGGCGGGCGACCATGAGATTTAAACCAAAGGCCAGGGCCAGCTCTTTTCCCCGAAACCATTTGGCGAGAATTTTATTCTGGGTAATAATCAGAGACTCTGAACCAAGACCATAGATGAGACGGCCGATAAGCATGAGCGGAAAATTTACGCCCGAAAAAAAAGCGGTCATAAAAACACCCAGCGAGCATAAAGATACAAAGAGACCGCCGGCCCGTCTGATACCAATGCGGTCGAGAAGAATTCCACCCACAAGAACCATAATGAAATTGGGAAGATAATAAAAACTGAAAAGAAGCCCGTACTGAGCCCGGCTCAAATTCATATCCCGCATGATAAAATCAGCTATGGGACTCACAGCATCATAGGCATAATAAGCCCCGAAAATAACGAGGCCCATAAAAACCAGAACCAGCCAGCGAAGCCCGGTTATGTCTCTTTCCTTCTCTTCCTGGCTCATCTCTGCCTCCAGCTGAAGTTCAAGGATCAACTCTAAGAAATTAAATCGCGATAAAAAAATATTTTCGAATCTTTTAGCCTGAAAATAAACATTCTGAATATAAATTAAAGGTCCATCTTTTGCAAACAAATCAATTTGGCCTGAAATATCCTGATTTGAGGGCGCTGCTGGCCGTCAATCAAAAGGAAGATTTTAACCATGACTTTTCTCCAGATTTTTCCTCCGTTTTTAAAATCCTCTTTCTTCTGGCTGAGAATTTGTCATAAAATCAGGAAAAAATCGAGTCAGGGAGGTTCTGAAGAAAATGAAGGCAAGAAAAGGAAAATGGGAAAATGTCTGGCCTGGACTATTTCTTCTGGCCGCAGTGATTCTTATTATCGGCGGAGCTTTAACCTTATCTTTCCTCAAAGGGAGAAAGGTTCAGACAGAAGATATCAGAGCAGTTGAAAAAATAATTGGCCTCAAGTTCACCCCCAAGGAAAGAAGACTCATGCTGGAAGATGTCCGTAACCATGCCCGCACTTACCGCCGGCTGCGGCACGTACCCCTGGCCAATAATATCCCTCCAGCTCTTTACTTTAATCCCCAGGTTAAAGAAATTGAAAAAGTAAGTTCGAGAACTCACGAAACTTCTTTTCTCTCCATGTTTACCCCGACTGAAGTTAAAATAAAAAGACCGGAAAATCTTGAAGAATTAGCTTTTTATCCCGTAACAGCTCTGGCTGAACTAATCCGAACCAGGCAGGTTAGTTCCATGGAATTGACCGAAATGTATCTTAATCGTCTCAAAAAATACGGGCCCAGGCTTGAATGTGTGGTTACCCTGACCGAGGAGCTGGCCAGAAAGCAGGCGAAGCAGGCAGATGAAGAAATAGCGGCGGGTAAGTACCGTGGTCCTCTCCATGGCATCCCCTGGGGAGCCAAGGACCTTCTGGCCACAAAGGGAATCAAAACAACCTATGGCGCGGCTCCCTATAAGGACCAGGTTCCGGATGAAGATGCCACGGTGGTTAAAAAACTGGAAGAGGCCGGGGCTGTTCTTGTGGCCAAACTCACCCTGGGAGAGCTGGCCTGGGGTGATGTCTGGTTTGGCGGCCGAACCAGGAATCCCTGGGACTATGAACAGGGCTCAAGCGGCTCCTCGGCTGGTTCGGCGGCCGCCACGGCTGCCGGTCTCGTTGGCTTTGCCATCGGCAGTGAAACCTGGGGTTCCATCGTCTCACCCTGCTCCCGTTGCGGCGTTACCGGGTTGAGACCGACCTTCGGTCGCGTTAGCCGCACCGGCGCCATGACCCTCAGCTGGAGCATGGACAAAATCGGCCCCATTGCTCGCTCCGTTGATGACTGCGCCCTTATCTTCCAGGCCATAATTGGTCCTGATGGCCTTGATTTAACCTGCGTTGACCAACCCTTCCACTGGGACCCGGAAATGGACCTGAAGTCCATTCGAGTTGGCTATCTCAAAAAAGAATTTGACCGCGATTATCGCAACAAGAAGAACGATTTACATACCCTGGAGGTACTCAAATCTCTTGGCCTGGAACTCGTTCCCTTTGAGCTGCCTGAAAATATCCCCGTGGATTCCCTTTCTTTTATTCTCAATGTTGAAGCTGCCGCTGCCTTTGATGAACTGACCAGAAATAATCTTGATGAGCTGCTTCGCCGGCAGGGCCGAAACGCCTGGCCCAATGTCTTCCGGCAAGCCCGACTGATTCCCGCCGTTGAGTATCTTCAGGCCAATCGTCTTCGCTGGCTGCTGATGAAGGAAATGGCTGAAAGGATGAAGGAAATTGATGTTTATGTAGCCCCTTCTTTTGGTGGTTCCAATCTTCTTTTAACCAATTTAACTGGCCATCCGGCTGTGGTGGTGCCTAACGGCTTTGACGAAAAGGGACATCCAACCAGTATTTCTTTTATAGGCAATCTCTTTGCTGAGGATAAACTCCTGAGAGTGGCCAGAGCTTTTCAGCAGGCCACGGATTTTCATCTCCGCCACCCCCAGCTTAAAGAATAGATTTTTATCTAAGACAATTTTTTTATTGACAGGCTTTTTGGGGAAAAATCTAAAAATTTCTCAGCGATAGGGTCTGTATCTTTCCCGGCCAAGACCGATAAAGCTTAAAAACCACTGACAGAAAATAAAAAGATAGCCACTTTTTAAGGGAAAATAATCCATTCTCCGGGTGGAAGTCCGGATAAAGGCTTCCCTGATATAAATAAAATCCTGATTTTCCCGCCAGAGTCTCTTCTTTATCCGGGTAAAGAATTCTAAATCTTCAGATAGCCTGAGGGCCGGATTAAAACCACCTTCAGAAAGAAAAAGCTCCCGTTCACAGTAGCCCATCTGGGCGGCAATGCGAAAGGTTCTCTTGCCAAATTCAATCAGACGAAAGAAATGGTGCGATAGCCAATCCGAAGACAATGGTTCAAGGCGAATGATGCCCATCCGGTAGCCCCTTAAATAATAATTGGCCACAACCTCAGCCAGATTGGAACTCATCTGCGAATCAGCATCAAGGAAAATCAGGACATCCCCTGATGCCAGAAGGGCTCCCCGATTTTTGGCTCTCGAAACTCCCAGAATCTTTTCTTCAGCCAGCATAGCTCTGAATTTAAGTTCGTTACGGGCCAGAAAATCAAAAAATACCTCGGCTGTTCTATCTGTCGAAGCGTTATTGACCACAATGAGCTCCAGAAAATCAGAGTCATAAGTCTGATTTTTAACCGAATGGAGAGCACCGGCAAGATATTTTTCTTCATTATAAGCCGGAATGATAACGGAGATTTTCGGTTTCATCGGTTTAAGAATCCGGAATAGGTCATGGGTTCGGCCACGCTCAGCAGCCTGGAAACAAGCTGCAGAGACTTTTTAAAATTCCCATGGTTCAGCCCACGGGGATGAAAAACAATTCTGATCAGTTTTAAAAAAGGCATGAGAAAAAATTCTGCAAGACTGTTACCCAGGCCCATCAGGCTCTCCAGAAAATTCTCTATTCCCTGATGACCGAAGGCGGGCGAAAAGTAACGACGGTTATGGACTAAATCAATGACTCCCCTGAGTGTGGTTAAATAAGAAAAGCCGGCTTCTTTAACCGCCTCAAAAGCCTGACGGCTAAGACACCAGGTAGGAGCGGTAAAACCTGAGCAGCTGAAACCAGCCCTTTCCATTATATCTAAACCCTGAAGGAGACGTCGCCGAGCTTCAGCCTGGCTTAATCCTGAAAATTCATCCTCTCCCTGAGTTAACCATTTTCTTAAAACTGACCTTCTGGCCCTGTCTTCTTCAGAGCGAACATGAAATAAACCGTGAAGAACGATTTCACTGCCAGAAGAGACAAGCTTCTCCAGCCAGCTCAGAAAAGAGGGGAATTGTAAAATGCTGGCCCGGCCAGCAAAGAAAGGAATGACCTTGAGCACCAGATAAGGCAAACCAGTTCCTCTGAGTTCCTCAACTATCAATTTAAGTGAAGAGAAAAATTCTGGCGTAACATCATGCAGACTGACCACCAGGACCGGCTTCCCTTGCTTTATCAAACCTGAGAAAATTTTTTTATCCTAATAACAATCTTTCAGCTGACCATTCAGGAAAAGGCTATTTCTTCCTGGTCACAGTAGCCGAGGCGGTAATCCCGAGATCCGGAATTGAAAGTATGCCTTCCATTTTTTCATAATCAGGCGCTATTTTTAAATCGGCTGAAATCAGTCGGGCCAGGCCGTCAGGTGGCGTGGGCGCAGTAAAGTCGAAGGTGAGTTTATCTGCTTCGAGCTTTATATTGGTTAGAGGCAGATGGGAAAAGAAACCACTGGCTTCAGACACAGTGCCCTCGAGCTTGCCCTCAGTTTCTTTAAAAGAAAGCTGAAGATAATAATACTGGCCTTCGGCCTCAACCACCATCTGCCAGTCGCCAACCAACCTGGCCTGTTCCTGAGCTAAAGAAAACAGGCTCAGAAAAAAGAAAAAAACAATAATGGCTAGAGGCAGGGATAAAAGCTTTCTCTTCATATTTCCACCTCCCATCTTCTGAATCCTAATATCATATTTATGAATTATCTGGCAAGTTGCCGCCTTTTTAAAGGCTTTGCATTTAAAAAATTGGTTATTCCCCGGCTTTCTTATTCAGCCTATTCATTCAGCTGACTCACTTCTTAAACTGAAAGGACTCTTCTATCAGGGCAAGAGCTTGATTCGATTAAAAATTGATTCAGCCTCTTTTAATGGTTATTATGAGTGTAAATTGGCTTTTAATTTTAACCTAATTCTTCACAATTCTTCACCCTGGCTGAATTTTTCTATTGTCCAAAATTGGTTGTAATTCGATCGAGAGGGATGGATCATCTTAAGCTCTCATTTTAAGACTTAGACCTTTAAAAAAGGAGGCATCATTTACGATGCTTCGCCCCCTTAGGATAAATGGCGAACATTTTTATGAATCAACCTGATTTTGTTTCCTTTTATTTAAAGTAAATAGAGCCACGATGATCTTAATAAATAACCGCACCTTTCAGCAAGAAGCTTTCGAAACTTGACTTGGGAAGAAAAGTTCGGGAAGATGAAACCACCATGAGTAAATGGCAAAATTGGCCCTGGCCCATTGCCCATTGGCGGCTTAAGGAAGATCTTTTGAGGCCTTTTCTTAAGGCTATGGAAGAAAAAAATCTTATTGAAAGAATCTGGCAAAAAGACTGGACTCTCTGGGGCCACTCGCCCGAAGAAATCAGTCATCGGCTGGGCTGGCTGGAGGCACCTCAGACGATGCTCACCTTTATTTCCGAAATAGAACAATTTGCTTCTTCCCTGAGAAAAAGCAGCTTCAGGCAAGCCCTTCTTCTCGGCATGGGAGGTTCCAGTCTGGCCGCAGAGGTTTTGAACCAGATTTTTCCGTCCAATTCCGAATTTCTCCATCTGGAAATTCTTGATTCCACTGTGCCTGAAGCCATCAGCCGAAAAGAATCCCGCCTCTCTCCCGACCAAACCGTCTATATAGTTTCCTCTAAATCGGGAACAACGACCGAAACTTTATGTCTTTTCCATTATTTTTTTTCCCGAGCTAGAGCCTCTCTCGGTCAAGAAAGGGCTCCTTCCCATTTTATGGCCATAACCGATCCCTCCACCCCTTTAGCCTCCATGGCAGCTTCGCTTGGTTTCAGAAAAATCTGGACGGGTTTTCCTGAAGTTGGTGGCCGTTTCTCTGCTCTGACCAGTTTCGGACTTGTCCCAGCCGCTTTAAAGGGAATTAATCTTCAGGCTCTGCTCCATTCAGCCCAAAAGATGCAGCTTTGCTGCCAGAACCAGAAAGTTGAAGAAAATCCCGGCGCTCTGCTGACAGCTTTTCTGGCGGCCATAGAAGCTCAGGGCCGGGATAAAATGCTCATCTGGATAGAGCCCGAGCTCCTGGCTCTGGGCGACTGGCTGGAACAACTGGTGGCTGAAAGCACGGGCAAAAAAAAGAAAGGTCTTTTGCCTGTCACCGGCCAGGAGGAACTGCTCAGCCTGGCTTCTCTTGAAGATGTGGCCTTTATCGGCCTCGGCACCAGCAAAGCTTTCTTTAATTCTTTTCTCCAGAGCCTGGAGAAGGAGCCAGTTCCTTACCTCTGTCTGATCTTTGAACCGCAGCAAGATATCGGGGCCCTCTTCTTCCTTTGGGAATGGTCCGTTTCTCTGGCTTCGTCCTTCTGGCAGATAAATCCCTTCGATCAACCTGATGTTGAAAAAACCAAGATTTTTACCCGAGAAATCTTGCAGGAGCTCAAGGATAAAGGTGAATTTCCGCCTTTAAGTCCGGCCAGCGTCAACGAGAATGATTTAACTCTCTATTTTTCCTCTGTCTTCAATTTTAATTCTCTGGCTGAGGGCCTTATAGATTTCCTGAAATCGGCCCGAAAGGCAGGCTATTTGTGTCTGCAAGCCTTTTTACCACCTGAAGGAGAGATTAAATTAATTTTAGACCGAATGATCAAAAAATTGATCTTAAGGGTTCGCCGGCCTGTGACCTTTGGCTGGGGACCGCGCTATCTCCATTCTACAGGTCAGTTTCATAAAGGTGGCCGTGATGATGGCTTTTTCTGGCAGTTAGTAGCTGAAGATGAAATGGACCTAATTATCCCGGAAGGTCCGGACCAGGAAAGGGGCTGGCTGACTTTCAGTTCCCTTAAGGAAGCTCAGGCCAGAGCTGATTATCAGGCTCTGACCAGTCTGGGCAAAAAGATAATTCAGCTTCGTCTGGGCCGGGATTATCTGGCTGCTCTTCAAAGAATTGAAAAAATAATTAATTCTCTCTGATTTATAAAAAAATCAATAGAGGCCGGCAAATACAACGTCGGCGTGGAAAATTTCCTTGGTTCTGGCCCTTGTTCTGGCATCAACCGAGTCTTTTACATTCAAGTAAAACCAGAATTTATCGTATAGTCGAAGTTTTTTAATGTAATAAAGCGCGTAGTCGGTAATATTATCTACTATGATTCTGGCCAGCTCTTTTCCCTTAGCATCATAAATAACAATTCTGTTATCTGCCGGGCTCTGACCCTGAATAAATTTACCATAGACCTTGGCTTTCCCTTTCCCTTCCCAGTCCGCAGGTTTATTTATATTTGTTATGTTTAAAGCCACATAGTTGTCTCTTTCATCCGGGTCAAAAAAATCAGCAAGCTGGACTTCAGAGGTTCGCGTAAAGATTGTCCGCCACTGATCCTCACCTTCTTTAATTTCAATGCTATCAGCAATGAAAAGCGAAGGTTCTTCCGCCATCATATTGCCCTTAATTCTCACTTCCTTATCAATTAAATCAGTTATTGCCCCACTCTCGAGATTCCCTTCAACCACAATGTCAAATCGCTGGGCGGCGGGAAGATAAAGGTATTTCCCCCATGCCATCTTAACCTTTCCCGTAAATTCATGAACCACGGGAACAGCTGTCTGTTCACTTTCTGTCTTTTTGGCTTGCTGACAGGAAACACCAATCAGGAGCAATATGGACGGGATAGCCAATAAAACGATGGCCTTACCCAGAAAAATTTTCTTCCACCCGATCTTATTGACCTGAATCAGGTTGCGCCTAATCATAACTCTTACCTCCAATCTGAATCAAAGGACAATCAAAGAGGCCTGGTCTTTTTATAGCTACCTGCCTAAATGCAGTCAAACCACGCCTCTCGAAAAGGGATGAATACTTATAGCATTGAAAGAAAAAAAAGTAAAGAAAAAATTTATGGTGATTTAGACGGGCAAAAAAAATTAGATTCTCTTATTTTTTTCTAATATTTCCGCGGGATGCGGCAGAACGTGTGGACCCGGTTACCGGTGGAGAAGAGAAGCTGGGCGGAGAAATCCTGGTCGGCGAAAAACTTTTCTGACTTGGGGAGGAAGAAGGCACCGAAACCCGCGGTATTGAAGTTACGGAAGGCAATCGATTAACCGAGGGCAAACGCCAGGTACCGGACTCAGATGATTTATTTTCCCTGACTGGTGTTGAAGGCTTTATATTTCTTGAAAAACTGTCGGCCAGGCGCGAACGGAAATAAGTGACAGGAGAAGTTCGGCCGGAGGAAAAGGCTGAGCCAGAGTCCCTTTCAGGCAAAGAGGAAGAAAAGGAAGAAAGGCGGCTGGGTCGAGGGCCGGTTTCATCCTTCTTGCGAGGAGGAGCTGAAATACCTGGCTCGCCTTCCTTTTTTTGAGGTTGAACTGGAGCTGGATTAACTCTGACTCCAGAGATTGAGCCAGTTTCGCTTCTGATTCTTCTTTCGCTCGTATTAGACTGGCTATTCTGACTTGAGGAAACAGGTTTCAGCCCCTGGCTTTCAATCCGGCGAATCTGAGGTAATTCCATTCCCTGACGTGAAGGCCTCGCCTGGGACTCCTCTTTTCTTGAATTCTGGGGTGAAAGTGAAGCTGCCGGGCTCACGCCTTTCAGATTTTCCCTTCTTAAAACCCGGCTTTCTCCCCCGGTTGAACTGACCTTATCTTGTATTACCCGGGAAATCGAAGGGCTGATGGCGCTGCCTCGAAGACTATGGGCTCGAACCAGGGAATTGAGTTCTTCCGTTCTGGCTGCCCTTAAAGTTAGCTGTCCAAGGCTGACAATCTGATTATCTCTCAGGGCCACCTCATGAATCTTGGGCGCCATGAGTTGATCTTTACGAACGACCGTCAAGGCCCGGGAATGGATGGGATAAACGGAATCATAATAGCGGTCATAGAAAATATTATTGATGATAACCACAGGCCGGTTGTAATAGCTCAGAGGAACCCAACCATAATAATCATAGGCCGACCACCAGTAAACCCAGGCCGGTCCCCAATAAGTTGTGGGAATCCAGTACCAGCCCAGACCGAAGCGCCAGTGCCAGCGGCCGAAATGAAAAACACACCAACCCCAGGGCTCATAAGGAACCCAGGTCCAGCCAACGAGTGGATACCACATCCAGCGGCCATAATAATAGGGGCGCCAATCAGAATAAATAACAATGGGTACCCACACATATCCCCACGGCCTTTCATAAATCCAGTGACCATGGGCATTGAGCTCTTCTTCATATTCAGCTAATTCAGGGGGAAGATATCGGGAAGAGGCCCTAACGTCGCGAGCTTCTCGCTCTTCATTCCAGAGAGCAAAGGCATCTTTCTCGGGCGAAGAACGCAGGGTTGAACCAAGTTCACCCCGGGCTGCCAGCAACCTTTCCCCTCTCTCGAGAATGACAGATTTTTCATCGCCGGCCACTTCCCCACTACCCTGAAAAACAACAATCTGAGTGTCCCGGGAGCTTACATCGAAGCGATAAAGGCCTTCTTCAAGGACATAAAAAGAAGCATCGGCCGTATGAATTTCATATTCTTTTTCTCTATCAAGATTTTTAATCCGAAGATAAACAGAACCTTCAGTAATCCGGAAACTGGATTTTTCCCCCTCAGCATGGGGAAGTTTTAAAAATTCAACCCTTGTCCAGTTGTCAAGGCGAAGGTCATTACCCCGACCAAGATAAACTTCAGCCCGACCTTCTCGAGTCAGAAGGACGTTCCCTTCAGCCACCGTAAAATTAACCTCGGCAGCTTCTTCCACTCCCTCGGCTGTCTGGAGAATAACATCTCCCTGAACATATTGAAGCCGGGCGAACTGGTAACGATAATAGCCGTCCTGAGCTGAAAGCCAGGGGGAAAGGGCGATTGTTAATAGCCCTACAATCAATAAAGTTTTGTTTCTCATTTCAGCCTCCTCCCTATTATATAGCAAATTCCATGCCAGGTTAATTATTCTGGCAACAGGCAGAAAAGAAGCCGGAAAACTGGCAAAAGAGAACCTCGAGAGGGGCATCTGTCCTCATTTTAGGACGAATATTTCGGCTAAAAGGGAAAGCCAATAATGTTCTCTTGGCGAATAGGGGAAATTTTTAAAAAAAAGGGAGGGAAATATCCCTCCCTTTTTTCACCTTTCTTCCTTAGCGCCACCAGCGCTGAAAGAAGCGATGGCGCATCATCGGACCGGGCCCATAAAGGAAAGGCATCCTTCTCCAGGGACCCATTCCTCGAAACATTCTCTGACCAAGCATAAATCGGGCCATTCTCTGTCTCGCTTGAGCCAGCTTATCCTTCTGCTCCTTGGTCAGGACCTTATCCACTTCGCCCCAATGCTTGATTCGGGCTTTCATTTGCGAAGCTCTGAGTTTGAAAATTTCATCAATCAGGCCTTCTATTTTTTTGGGATCAGCCTTAGGGTCCTGTCTTGTCTCCCGGAGCTGTTTCTGCAATTCCATTATTTTATCTCGAAGACCCTTCATTTCTTCCTGATGGGATTTTCTCAGAGCTTCAATTTTTGATTTCTGTTCAGGCGTCAGGCCAAGCCATTCCTGCCAGCCAGGGCCCAATCCCGGTCCAAAAGCGCCCCGACGCATGGGCTGGGCAGAAAGCAATGAAGCCATGACCAGACAAAAAGTCAAGGTAGCTGAGACAACCAACCACCTATTTCTCATGGGAAACCTCCTTTTCATATTTTCCATTTTCATCTCTCACATAATTTAGACGCCAACACTTTCATTTCCCTTTGCTGTCTTTTTAAGAAATTTAAAAATCAACAGCTCGACCAGGCGAAAAAGCCTTCTGAAGAGAGATAAATGGGTAAAGGTCTGATCCCGCCTCCCAGAGCGGCGATGGCTTCAATCATTTTCCGCCTCAAATTATCGTCTGCTGAAGCCAGAATGGTAAGCGAACCCCCTTCACCTCCAGCTCCATTAACTTTCCAGCCCCGGGCCCCAAACTTTCGAGCTAGGGAGATAACCTCTTCAGCCTGGGCTGAAATTAAATCAGCTCCAAGTCTTCTCTGCCACTCATTATTTTCAATCATAATTTCACCGTAAGTAACCAGATCCCCTCTTCCGAGAGCCTGCCAGGCCTTTTCAGCCAGGCAGGCCATTTTTCTTAAGGGAAGTGATGAAGCCTCGCCTTTTTCCAGACGGTGGATGATTTTTTCATGGAGTCTGGTGGAAAGATGGGGCTTTCCGAGACAGATTAAAACCAGCCGCCTCTCAAGTTCAGCCTTAACTTCAGGCCTTAGCCTGAGCTTAATCACCCGGCTTTCAGGATACCTGTCCATTTGAATGAAAAGGGGCCCGCCGTAGGCGGCGCAGAGCTGATCTTGAATGCCACATTGCTGCTTGAGGCGTTCAGTCTCCACGCTGTGGGCCAGAGAAGCAAGCTTTTTCGGCTTTATGGATTTACCCTGAAGATATAATAAAGCACCAATCAGAGCCACACAAACTGAAGCTGAAGTGCCTGTGGACATACCTGGAGGCACAGGAGAAAAGATGGCAATTTCAAGTCTCAATCCCTGAGGTACGCCCGCTAAATTGACAGCCTGCTGTAAAAGGGGGTGGGGCTGAGGCGAAGGCTTTTCAGGATCAAAGGAAAAGGAATGGCCATAATTTTCAGCGATAATTCGAACTCTTCTTTTTATTTTTTTTGAATTGGGCCAGACCCGGATCTGAACCTCAACCGGCGGTCCAACGGCCAGATTTTGAACCTTTCCCTGCCGGGCAAACCAGGTATCTGTCCATCCCCCAATGTCATTAATACGCAGGGGGGCTCGCCCATGAATAAGCTGAAAAGATTTTCTTTCCTTCAAGGCGAAGGATTATATGGAAAAAATATCACTAATTTTCTTTAAGAATATCTCCAAAGTTTAATCTGGTTAATTTCTTTTTTAAGCTTTTTTCAGAATGGGCATGCCGGTTTTGGGCGTCTCCACAATCTTAAAGCCCTCGGGCAGCGAATCAACGGCTCCAGGTCTTACCTCCCTGGCAAAATAATAAATGGTCTGTTTCCGGCCACCCTTAAGATTGACAACCCGGGAATGCAGATAGTAGGTAATGCCCTTTGAATTTTTAAATTCATAAGCCATGGTTAAACCTCCATTCAGTTGATTTTCCTTAGAAAATAAAAGTCAGACTGATCCCGATAAGATTGGCCTTGGTTTTATATGTCCCTTCTCCGAGGCCTAAGGGATAGATGGACCGATTCGGGCTGGTGCGATCTGAAAAGATTTCATATTGATAAGCGAAGTCAAGAACCAGACGACCTGTCTTGAAGCCAAACCCGCCGGTAATAGCTACTCGATTGGCATCAGGCAGGATGGGGTCCATGGTTTCGACAGGCTGAGGGGTTTGATCATAAAGGAATCCGGCTCTTAAAGCCACACCTTCACTGGCTTTAAATTCAATTCCGCCGCGAAGCGTCAGGGCATCCTTCCAGTTTTCCACGACGTGCTTGTCCGCGAAATTGGGAACATCCACCTTGACCGTAAATTCATCATAGCTACTCCATAAAACATAATGAAGATCAGCACTCAGACGTAGCTGCGGGGCAGGCTCGAAAGCCAGGCCAAAACCGAGAATATGAGGATATTCAAAACTCGTCGAGGCTGTGCCTGTTTTGGGCAGGAGAGGTTGAACTGCACTGGGCGCCTTAGACCAATCCAGGGTTAGATCGCCTTCATAGTCAATTTTAAAGCCGCTCCGCCAGTTGGCCCCTATAGAAAATTTCTCGCCTTTATACAAAAGCCCGGCATTAAAACCGTAGCCATTACCACTGGCCTCAAGCTTAACCGGAACATCATAGGCTCCAAATAGTGGATTGATAAAGGAAAGATCAGCCAGTTGAACTAAATCAAAACTAAGAGTGGAATGAATATAAGCTACCCCCACTCCCAGCGCCACATTTGGACTCAGCTTAAAAGCAACAACTGGATTAAAAAAGAAAGTCTTAAGATCATCTTTCACTGCAATGTAACGAAGGGGATAATCACCTGGCCATTCAGTGCCGAGACCATAGGGGCTGAAAAAGCCAAACCCAATCACCATTTTTTCACTTACTGGCTGGCTAAAATAAACTGTCGAGGGATAAAAAACCTGATCGGCCTGGTCAACCGTCTTAAATCTTGGATCGGGCCATTTGGGTAATTCCAGGGAGCTCTTAGGTATAATCAGAGTTGTGCCAAGGGAAAACTGAGTTCCCGAAAGAAAAGCTAAGCCGGCTGGATTATGAAAGACAGCTGAAGGATCATTAGCCACCGCGACAAAAGCTCCCGCCAATGCCATGGCAGCAGCTCCATGTTCATAAATAAGAAAACCAGCAGCTAGCGTCGTTTGATAACAGATTGCCAGGATTAATAAAAACCCTAACCACCAGCTTACTTTTTTCACTCAAGCCTCCTTTCGACTGATTTTCTTCGAGTTCTGACGATTGAAAGTCTTACGTCAGTCCTGCTGAAGTAAATATAAAAAAAGAAAGATTCTGTCAAGGGAAATTCTCTTATTTTTCTTTTTTGATTCTTTTTGAAAGTCGGGGATGATTCAATTAAAAGATAAACTGAAACCTGACATTCCCTTAGCCAGGCTTTATCTTCATTCATTTTCATTCATTAATTTTATAATTTCTGGTTCTCAGACTTTTTTGAGGCTAAAGATAATAGATTTTCTTACACTTAATAGCGGATTGAATCTGGGCCGGTTCATCGCTGCAAAGGACGATTGGAGAAATACTCCTAAGATGCACAATATTCGGCTTCAACTCGCCTTTGAGTATTCTTCTGCGGGTTCATGAATAGGCTGTCGGAGATTGACAATTCTTCAGCTCTACCTAATTAAAAACCAGGAACAGTCTAATTTTATTTCAAGCTTCTCTGTTCATGCCCCAGCTCAAGGCTGCACTTGATGTTACAAAAAAGGCTTGACACTACCAGAAGCCTTGGGTGTTTTTTAAATTAAATTTCGGCCTTCAAATTATCTGGCTTCTCATGAGTTTTTACGACAAAGGAAACAGACTGGCTGAGTAATTAAAAGGCCTGTTTTTCTGCCTAATTAGTTTTCTTTGTTTCGAACTCAGACCTGGTTTCTTCATAAATGGGAGGAATCAGTTTCAGCAGAGGCACAAGCCTGGCAGCTTTTGCCATATGGCCTGAGATTTTAACCTTACCAGAAACTAAAGCGCCAAAGATATCTCTTTTACCTGACCAGATTTCATCAAGGGTATCAGCTGTCATCTCTAAAGTCAGATCAGGTTGAGGCCCCTCTTCCCCAAAAAAGAGAGCCGAAGCCAGGCCAGATGGACTGCCAGCTGACCGGGCATCTATTTTGACTGAGGCTTCGGGCTCAAGCAAATGGAAATGAAGGATTAAACCGGAATTGTGAAGGGCCTGACCAGCCTCTGCGCTCTTCCCAATCTTTTCCAGGAAAAGCTGGAAAAAAGCCCGGACTTCTTCTTCATTCCGGAAAATGGCCATTTTCTCCTCCCTTTAGTTTAAATTTAATGAACAAAGCCCACGGGCGGAGGTAAATCGGCCGGAGTAATTGGTCCGTATTCAGATTCGTAACGCTGGATATTAGCCATCAGAGCTTCCAGAAAGCGTTTAGCATGGGCTGGACTGAGAATCAGCCGGGCGACCAATTTACCTACCGGGCCATCAGGAAAAATAAAAGCAAAATCAAAAATAAATTCTTCCCGCGAATGACGGATGGCCGCCAGATTGGAATACTGGCCAAGAGCTATATTTTCATCCACCTTAATGTCAATTTTTTCCGTTTTTTTCTGCTCCATAATCTTAGCCTCCCCTTTTTATTCTTATGGAAAAATAGACCTAAAGCAAGTTACAAAATTTTCACAAAACCCCCTTTACAAGGCCCTTTCTTTTTGATATAAAGTATATGGCTTTCTCGCGCGGGCTGGAGAAAGCCCCCACCTTTTTGGTTCCCATCATCAACCCCCATTTTGCTGACAACAGCCCGCACTCATGATCAACCCGGGAAAATAAAAAATGAGAAGTAATCCTTTTTTATTCTGAATTTAGGATTTTTTAATAAATAAAATTTTCTAATCTAATTTATTGGCTCGCCTACCGGGTAGCTCTGGAGCACCTCAGCTGGAATTTCCATAACCCTCAACCAGCCTCCAAGCCGCTGTAAAACCTGGGGTGTCGTGAGTGGCCTTTTCTTGCCCTTTTCAATTAAATAGACTGGCCGATTAGTCCCACTACCCAGCTCCATAACCAGGCAGCCTTCGAAATTAAGCTCAATCATTTCCCCTTCAGGCAGGCTGGACAAAACCGCTTCAGAAACCACCACCAGGTATTTCCAGGGGTCTTTCCCTCTTTTGAGGTTATAATTATAACGATACAGGCTTTCCAAATTTTTAAAGGCATGGCGAACATAAAGACCTGGCCCCAGGCGCTCAATCATATAGACGGTTTGATTTGCCCCTTTAACATATTTCTGATGAAGATAGGCCAGATTATCTTCAGCGGGCCAGGAGGAAAATTCGCGGTCAATGCGATCCAGGAGCCGGCGACAATCAGCCAGAGCATAGGGCATTACGCCCGAGCCGTGCATTTCCTTTTCCAGTTCATAAAAAGAGCGGGAAAGATAAACAAAGGCCTGGAAAAGATTGGTTCGCAGATACTGAGCTGAAAAATAGCCGGTTCTTTCCTCCGTTAGCCTGATAAACAGGCGACAGGAAGCAGCGAAGGCTTCGGCTTTAAAAAGAATCGCTTGTTCCCTTTCAGCAATTAATCCGCCGCGAGTTTTGAAATATTGAAAAGTATCCTCAGCCAGGACCGTCGCTACCTTTTCCAGTTCTACGGCCAGATTAAGGATAGCGATGCGCCTGTCAGTGGCTGCGGGGAGAGAGGTTCCCTCTATCTCCTTAATAAAAGTCGACCAGAGGATTAAAAAGATAAATAACCCAATAGGCACCGAAAATTTTTTGGCTAAAATTCTATTACATCCATCTGGCTTTAACGTTTTCTGACCCCTTTCAATCATGCCTTCTTTCTCCTGATTTTTTATGCTCGTTTTTATTTTAAAGACTTTGTCGGAAAAATTAAATTGATTTTAACATTTTATCTGCATTCTCATTAAAGAATATACACCCGGGCCCATCAATCCAGTCCGTCTCGATTTAACAAAATAAATAGCCACTAAAAATGGTATTCATTTTGAGGCTCACGGCGGCTCCTTAAAAAGTCATTTTAATTATCATTATTATTTAATGCCTGTTTTACTAATTTTATCCTTTCTCCAGATCCAGATTTTTTTCCCGTTTCTCTGGCTTCGATTTCTGGGACAGAATGGTTATAAACTATTTGACAGCGAGAGCTTCCTTCATTTAATTTGTTGTCTTTAGTTATTTCATCTGTTTATCTGATTAAAAAAGAGGAGGAAGAAATGAAAGTTCCTAAATCATTTATCAAGAAGAAACCCTCTGAAGCTTCCCTGGTTCGCCGTTATGAAAATACCTGGCATCAATTGAAGGAAATTCTGATGAAAACGGAAAATAAAATTTCCAGGATGGCCACGACCGTGGCTCTCCTTCATCATAAAATGCCCCACTATTTCTGGACAGGTTTTTATTTTCTGGATAAGGGCGAGCTCACTGTCGGGCCCTATCAAGGAACCCTGGCCTGCCCGGTTCTGGAAAAACATCGTGGCGTCTGCTGGGCTGGAATTCTTGAACGCCGAACAATTATCGTCCCCGATGTCCACCAGTTTCCCGGCCATATTGCCTGCGACCCAAGGTCCAATTCGGAGATTGTTGTTCCCTTATTCGACGAGAATCAAGAACCCTGGGCTGTGCTCGATATTGATAGCACCCTTTTTGAAGCTTTCTCAGAAATCGATCGAGAATGGCTTGAAAAAATTGTCTCTTTAATTTGAAATACCGGGCTTAATTTCTTAAATCCAATTCTTTGAATTTAATTCGACTTTAAGGAGATTTTGAAAAAATTCCTAAAAGGAACAGGAAGGGGAATTTTTCTTCTTCAAGGTCAAATTTCAGGAGAGGGCCCAATTTCAAACAAAACTAAATCTTTTTGCTTTTTCTGATGGAAACAATCTGGCCAGCTACTTCCTTGATAATTTTGACTGCGGCGGCCGCCGTAATTCCTCCCGGATCGCGAGCTGGATTAAGCTCAACCACATCAAGGCCCACAATTTCAGCTCTCAGGCTATGAATGATATCAATGACCTGACGGGTAGAGAGCCCCCCGGGCTCATGATGGGCCACGCCCGGAGCAAAGGCTGGATCTAAGGAATCAAGGTCAAAGGAAATATACAGGGGATGGGAGAATTCAAGCTGCAGTGGAATTTCGAGATCTTTCATTTCAATCATGATGACGCCAAATTTTGAAGCCATCTCCCTCTGCTCAGAGGTAGCTGCTCTTATGCCCACCTGGATCAGCCGGCGAACCAGCCCGGCTTCCATAATCCGGGCAAAGGGGCAGGCATGGGAAAGCCGATCGCCATAAAGTTCGGGGTAAAGGTCCGGATGAGCATCGAAATGAAGTAAATCGAGTTCGGGGAAAAACCGCGCAAAGGCCTTAACAATGGGAAAAGTGATGGAATGGTCCCCCCCCAATATAATGGGCACGGCTTTCTTTTCGAGAATGCCGATGACGGCTTCTTCAATCCGGGCAAAAGTTTTATCCACATCCCCTGAAGTATCTACATCCCCCAGGTCAACTATGGTCGTTTCGTTTTCAAGGTCTATGCCCAGCTCGGTAAAGGGATTGAGAGCTTTGCCCGTTGAAGCCAGTCGAATGGCCTGAGGACCAGCGGCTGCACCTCTCAGAAAGCAGGATTTTTCATCAAAGGGCACGCCCAGGAGAGCGAACTCAAAAATCTTACTTTTTTTTATAGCACCGCCAAAATCAGACATGCTACACCTCTTTTCACGACCAATTCCAGAACATTCTTTTTATTATTTTTGTTCCATCAATTCAAATAGTTTCTCCATTTTTAAAATTTAAAATCGCCACCTCAATCCTCGACGGCACCACCTTAAAAAGTACTGTAATTTATTAAGCCTATATAGTCTCTAATCTTTTTAAAATCAATAAGTTACAAAATTTGAATCTGCCTCTAAATCCACTTTTAAATTGAACGACAATCTTTTCTCATTATCTCTTTAAAAAAACCAGGGTAAGGCTTGGATAAGACTGCATTTTTCTCCTAATATGAGTGCTCATCATGGTGAAAAGAAAGCTAAATTCTCATGATAAAATTCGCTAAAGCCACCTCAATCTCTGAGGATGAGCCACCCTTAACCTGATTTCTTCTGGCCCATAGCTCAATCCGACCGTTTTCAGGCTGAGCTGGTTCACTCCTCTTCCGGCACAAATCCATCTTCAGCAACTTTTACCTTCAACTGCCAGAACCAGAACTTCCAGGCAAGAGGCCGGCCTCAAACGCGGGTGCAAAAAACTTGAAATTCATGATTTTGCTTCCCTGATGATTTTAAATAATTCTTTTCAACCTTTTTGGCCCGGGCTCGACAAAATTTAAGGAAATAAAAGAGGGATTTCCTCTCAGGAGGAAATCCCAGAAAGGAGGGTGGGGGGAGAGGGAGCTCGGCTCCCCTCCTTTTCACAACCCTGGCACCGCCTTGGATGAGAAGCCGGTTGTGAACCTACCCTCCATTTTGCCTGGATTAATTTCCCTTTCAATCACCTCAAGCGGCGATTGGAAGGGTGAATTTAGCTTCTTTCGAGCTAATCGTTTAAGATTAAGATTAAATCCTCTTACCTGACTTTCTCCATTCCGGTATTTCACCCCTCCGGACTAAACCACTCTTTCGTCTCTTCTGCTTCCACTACTATTTTAACCAGAATAGGCTGGCCTTTCAAATGACCAAAATCAGCTTTTCCCCCCTAATAACTAAACAGAAGCGAAACTTGACTTATTTAATCATGAAGAATATTAAAAAATTAATAAGCAAAGGTAAGTCTTTTTCATCAAGGAGGTAAGGGATGGCAGCAATTAATCTCTCTTTTTCGAGATTATCTAATTTTATGTCTGGTGCCACCAGCTCCCTGCCTGAAAAATTACTTGATCTAGCTGCCCAGATTGGCCCCAGAGCTTTTCGCTTTACTCCTTTAAGGAAATATATTGTTTCCAGCCTCGAGGAGAGGCTCCGTCGTTCAGCCCGAAATCTCCTGGCCCAGGGCGACCTTCCCGGGGTGGCCATGGATAAGCTGGCTATGGGCTTAGCCATAATCAACTCCATAGAAAAAGCCATCGCTGAAGACCGGCTCAATGAAATTACGGCCCGAAAGCTTCTAAAAGTCTTTGCCGCTGATGTTCTTATTCGCAAGGGCGAACAATCGGCTATTCAGCGTTTCCTTGCCCGCCATGGAGTTAATCCTCCTGGAATTCTCCTTATCAGCCCCACCAAAACCTGTAATCTTCGCTGTCTGGGCTGTTACGCCGACTCCGGGCCGACCGATGAGAAACTGCCCTGGCCCTGTTTTGAGCGCCTGGTAAGAGAAGCCCATGAAATCTGGGGGGTCCGCTTTTTTGTTTTCAGCGGCGGCGAGCCCCTCATCTATCGAGATCAGGGCAAAACAGTTCTTGACCTAATTGAGCAATTCAGCCAGTGCTTCTTCATGATGTATACCAATGGAACCTTAATTGATGATGAGGTCGCCAAACGAATCGGTCAGGCTGGTAATCTCATGCCAGCTATCTCCGTGGAGGGATTAAAGGAGCAAACAGATGCCCGAAGAGGTCCGGGAGTCTTTGAGAAAATAATAGCGGCTATGGAGAGACTGCAGAGGGAAAAGGTCTTCTATGGGATCTCCATGACAGCCACCAGGGAAAACGCCAGTCATCTCTTTTCTGATGAAGTCATTGATTTTTATTTCAATCGAATGAAGGCCAATTTTGCCTGGGTTTTCCACTACATGCCCATCGGACGATCCTATACCCTGTCCCTTCTGCCCACACCAGAGCAGAGAGTCTGGATGTGGCGGCGTTCCTGGGAGCTGGTTCGACAGAGAAGAATTTTTATTGCTGATTTCTGGAACAGCGGCACAGCCACCTATGGTTGCATCGCCGCCGGAAGGGAAGGAGGCTATATGGCTGTCGACTGGAATGGCTGGGTTATACCCTGCGTTTTCATGCCCTACTCCCCGGTAAATATTATCGAGGCATATAACCAGGGAAAAACCCTGGAGGATGTCTGGGCTCATCCCTTTTTCGCTCGCATTCGGGAATGGCAAAGAAATTACGGCTATAAGAAAAAGGTAACCAGACTGGAAGAGCGGGGCAACTGGATAATGCCCTGTCCTATCCGGGACCATCACCGTGAGTTCCGCGAATTGATCCGCGAATTTAAGCTCACTCCTGAGGACGAGAATGCCGCTGCTGCCCTGGAGGATCCAGAATATTATCAGGGGATGGTGGCTTACAATCAGGCTGTGGCCAAGCTTCTCGATCCCATCTGGAAGAATGAATATCCGAGGCTCGTTTCCTGAATTTTCCGGATTAAGGAAAGATGTGGTCTTTACTCCCGCTAAAAGGAATTAAACCAATAAAAGCTAGGGGAGACCTGAAAGAAAATTTAAGTTAAAAATTTTCTAAATTAAATTCCTCCAATTAAAGTAGGCTGAATTTTTCGGACAATTAAATTCAGCAAAAAATAAATCAAGATGGCCAGGATTATTCAAATAAAGGGCAGAAATATTTTTAATTAAAGAATCATTCCGGACTGACAGGTTAAATAAAGAGAACTTGCCTTTTTATGCAAAACTAAAATAGATTTATCAGAAATCATATTTTATTCAGAGCATTAAAGGAGGTCAGGATGCCTAAGGAAGTCTTGACATCCCTCAGGTTTTTTCAATTTTTCTACCCCTATACAGTCGCTTTAGTTGGCGCCAGATCAGGTGAAAAAATTAATTTCATGAGCTGTGCCTGGCATTCGGCTCTATCCTTTAACCCGCCCCTTTTTGGGGTTCTTATTTCTAAAAAAAGATTGACCCATTCCCTGATCAGCGAGGCCGGGGAATTTTCCGTAAATTTCCTGACCCATGACCAGGCGGCTCTGGCCGCGATTATGGGGCGAAAATCAGGCCGCGAGGTAGATAAAATCAGGTTGGCTGGAGTCCATCTTGCCGAACCGGCCGTCATCCAGTCACCCCTGATTGCTGAAGCCTATGCAGCCTTTGAGTGTCGCCTGATTGAAAGTCACCCTTATGGCGACCACGACCTTTTTGTCGGTCAGGTGGTAGCCGTTCAAATTGAATCTGGCTGCTTTAACCAGGAAGGTGTCCTGGAAATCAGCCGAATCCGGCCTTTGTGCTATCTTGGCAGTGATTATTATGTGACTATTGACCCGGCCACCTTTCGGTGCGTCCGGCCTGATCAATGATGAAAATCATTTGAATTCCTTTCAATCTAAGGAGATAATTTTAAGCTCAGATTTAAAGCGGCTCGGGATGATACTCGGGCTCTGAGCATGAAAAATCTAATTCAGGAAAGGAGGTTCCATGCTCCTTAAATTCAAAAAACATTCTGACCATTTAAATTTATTCTTCCTCTTAACCTTCCTCACCTTTCTTCCTGCAGTGTTTTCAGGTCACTATCTTTCCTCTGAAGCGCCGGAAAAAGAATCGGCTTTTAAACTGACCATTGATAATATCATGCAGGGCGAGGAGTTGGTTGGCACCAGTCCGGCAGGCTTAATGTGGTCTTACGACAGTCAGCAAGTCTATTTTCGCTGGCGCGAACCTGGGGCGAAAACAGCTGGATTTTATGTTGTTAACCTTAAAGATTTAAAGCCTAAAGCCATCAGTCCGGAAGAAATGCTCAAATCGCCGCCCCTTCTTCCCCCGGCTTCAGGTCGAGCCTTTGGTGGTTTTGGTCAGGTCGGCTTCAGCCTGCAGTTTGATTCGGCCCGACGCCAGGCAGTGATGGTTTATCAGGGCGATCTCAGACTGCTGGAGCTTAAAACGGGCAGGACAATCCAGCTTACTCAAACTGAAGCCAGAGAAAGTAATGCCCGCTTTTCCTTTGATGAAAAAAAAATAATTTTCACTTCCGAAGATAATCTCTTTGCCCTTTCCCTGGAAGATCGAAGTCTCAAGCAGCTGACTTCTTTTACCAGACAGAAACCGCCTGCTCAAACACCTCCAGATGAAATTGACAAATGGTATATGGAACAACAGAGGACACTATTCAAGGAAATTGGTCGCGGCCGCTTTCCCGAATTAGCCGGCCTAGGAGAACTACCTGCTGGTCCGAAGCGGCGCCCCTTTGTGCTGGAAGCGAACCAGAATATTACCCTTATGGAACTTTCCCCTGATGAAAAACAGGTCATCTTTTTCCTTTCCGAGCCGGCCCCTGAGGTCAAGGAAACCATTGTTCCCAGCTATGTCACCCGCTCCGGTTATACGGAAACAATTCCCTCCCATCCCAAGGCCGCCTATATTTCTCCGCGGCTTAGCCGGGCTGGCCTGATGGATGTGGCTACGGGCGAGGTGCGCTGGCTTGAACTCAATCAGGGCGAGCGCCGGGTTTTCCCATCTTCCCTCATCTGGTCGCCCAATGGTCAATACTGTGTCCTTCTGGCCCGTTCTGAGGACAGGAAAGATGTTTGGCTCTATCTCCTTGACTGGACAAAAGGTAAACTCAGCTCACTGGAGCAGGTTCATGATGAGGCCTGGGTTGGCCCACTCGGTTTGACCAACCTTTTCTGGTCCAAAGATAGCCGGAGAATTTATTATATTTCTGAAAAAGATGGCTTTGCCCATCTTTATTATGTCACTCCTGACGGCAAGGAAAAAAAGCAGCTGACCTCAGGGAAATTTGAGGTTCGCTCTGCCCAGCTTTCAGCCGATGGTCAATTTATCTATATGATGAGCAGCGAAATACATCCAGGTGAAATTCACGCCTATAGAATGCCTGCCAGCGGCGGCCCAAGAACCAGAATTACCTTCCTTGAAGGATTGAATGAAGTTTATCTCTCCCCTGATGAGAAATGGCTGGCCATCATCCATTCTGAAACCAATAAGCCACCAGAGTTCTATCTTCAGCCCAATCAGCCAGGGGCTAAAGCTCAACAGATAACCACTTCTCCGAGCGAAGCCTTCCGCAGTTTCGACTGGGCCCGGCCTGAAATCGTCACTTTTAAAGCCAGGGATGGCTTTGAGGTATATGCTCGCCTCTATCTTCCCCGAGCCTGGCATCCTTCTAAACCAGCTGTCATTTTCATTCACGGAGCGGGATATCTTCAGAATGCTCACAAAGGCTGGAGTACTTATTACCGGGAATATATGTTCCATAATTTCCTCATGGAAAAGGGCTATCTTGTCTTTGATGTTGATTATCGGGGAAGTGCCGGTTATGGCCGTGATTGTCGAACAGCTATATATCGGCATATGGGTGGAAAGGACCTTGATGATATCGTCGACGCTGCCAGATTCCTTGTCTCCCGTTATGGAGCGAATCCTCAAAAAATTGGTGTTTATGGTGGCTCCTACGGCGGCTTTCTGACCCTCATGGCCATGTTCAAAGAGCCTGAGGTTTTTCGGGCTGGCGCAGCCCTTCGTCCGGTAACTGACTGGGCCCATTATCATCCAGGCTATACGGTCGATATACTTAATCTGCCGCACAAGGACCCTGAAGCTTACCGGCAGAGCTCACCTATTTACTTTGCCGAAGAGCTTAAAGGCGCTCTGCTTATCTGCCATGGCATGGTGGATACCAATGTTCATTTTCAGGATACAGTGCGCCTGGTTCAGCGGTTGATTGAGCTCCGTAAGGAAAACTGGGAAGTGGCTATTTATCCTGTCGAGGACCACTCCTTCCGTAATGCTTCTTCCTGGGCTGATGAATATAAGCGTATTTTCAAACTCTTTGAAACCAATTTAAAGTAGCTTTTCCGGCCGCTAAACTGGCTGGTCTAAAAAGATGGACATCTCGCGAGAAATTTATATAATTTAACAGGAAAATCGATAGCGAGAAACTGGCCGAGGGAGGAAACTTTGCCGATGAATCAGGAATTGAAGGAAGAAGAGGTACTTAAAGTTCAAAATCTTTTTAAAGCCTATAAAACCGGATTTATTCCTCGACGTTATCCTGTGCTCAAAGGAATAGGTTTTTCTGTATTCAAAGGCGAAATTTTTGGTTATCTGGGGCCCAATGGCGCCGGCAAAACAACCACTCTTAAATGCATCCTTGGCCTGATCTTTCCTGATTCCGGTGAAATCAGGCTCTTCGGCCAACCCCATCTTTCCCTTAAAGCCAAGGAGAAAATTGGCTATTTGCCTGAAAATCCTTATTTTTATGAGTATCTGACAGCCAGAGAATTTCTGAACTTTTATGCGCGCCTTTTTCCTTCAGGTCGAGTTTCGGACCAAAATAAAATTGATGCGCTCTTGAATCTGGTTGGATTGAAGAAAGCGGCTGATCTCCAGCTCAGAAAATTCTCCAGAGGCATGCTCCAGCGGGTTGGTCTGGCCCAGGCCTTAATTAATAACCCGGAACTCGTCTTCCTGGATGAGCCCCTGGGTGGCCTCGATCCCATCGGCCGCAAGGAACTTCGAGATATTATTGTTAATCTGAAAAAAGAGGGCAAAACAGTCTTCATGTGTTCCCATATCCTGCAGGATATAGAAATGATTTGCGACCGCGTCGCTATTATTGTGGCCGGCCGGATTGTTGCCCAGGGGTCCCTTCCTGAGCTTATTTCTGAAAAAATTCTTTTTACCGAAATCACTCTCTCCAGAATCAACCAGGCAGAGCTTGAAGGTCTGGGTGAATTTGTTTCCATCCGGGGCGATCGAGCCCTGATTAAAGTTTTTGACGAAAATAAAATTGATGAGATCTTGAACTTAGTTAAGGAGAAAAAGGGGAAAATACATTCCCTGGTTCCCCGAACGGAAACGCTTGAAGATATTTTTGTCGATATGGTGAAGCAAGGATGAAAATAAGGGCTATTACTTTAAATACTTTTAAGGAAGCTATCAGGGATAGAATTCTTTATCTTCTCTTCTTCTTTGCTGCGGCAGCCATTATATTCTCCCGCCTTCTGGCTCTTTTAACTGTCGGCGATCGGGTTAAAATAATCAAGGATGTTGGCCTGGCCTCACTCTCTCTCTTTGGCGCTCTGATGGCCATCTTGATTGGCACCGGCCTCGTATATAAGGAAATCGATAAGAAAACAATCTATACAGTCATTTCCAAGCCCATTCACCGCTGGCAGTTCCTGCTGGGTAAATTCCTGGGATTGATGCTCACCCTGGTGGTGATGATTGGCTTGATGAGTCTCATTTTCCTGGCCGTGGTCTTTGCCCATACTTTCAAGCTGGAACCCCGCTTACTGATTGCTATTCTCTTTATTTTTATCGAACTTATGCTGATTACAGCCGTGGCCATTCTCTTTTCCTGTTTTTCCACGCCCATTCTGAGCTCTATTTTCTCGCTGGCTTTTTACTTCATTGGCCATACTTCCTGGGGTTTAGAGACCCTTATCCGGAAATTGAGGCCGGGTCCCGGGCGCTGGCTGGCTCAATTTCTTTATACTTTTCTACCTGACCTCGAAAATTTTAACTTTCGTACGGAAATCGTTCATGGCCTGGCCATTCAGCCCAGATTCTATTTTTATTCGGCTCTCTATGGCCTCTTTTACACCGCCTTTATTCTCGTTCTTGCTAATATGATTTTTAGAAAGAGGGATTTTATTTGACCATGGTCAGAAAATCCAGCTCGCAAATTAAAGGTGACCCGGGAGTCATCTTTCTGACAGCTGTTTTAATTCTTTCCTGTCTTGTTTTTATGGCCCTCAAGGTGCGCTGCGATCAGATCAGCCGGAGCCGGGTGCCGGGGTCGGCTATTATTTATCTTCCTTCAGGCAAATATCTCAAATATGTCACCTTCGGTTATTCCTCAGTTCTGGCTGATTTAATTTATCTCTGGGCAATCCAGTATTACTCCAACTATGCCATACCCGACCGTTTCCAGTATCTGGAGCATATCTTCTCCATCATTTCTGAACTCGATCCCCGTTATGTCGACCCCTATGAACTTGGAGCTCTTATCGCCGTCTATGAAGGCAACAACCTTGAGCTCGGGCTCAGGATTCTGGATATGGGCCTGGAAAAAAACCCTGATCAGTGGTTTTTCCCCTTTTTAGCTGGTCATCTGGCCCAGCTCAGAAAGAATTATGAGCTGGCCCGCGCTTATTATAAAAAAGCTATGGATATTCCCGGTTCGCCCGAGATTGTTAAAAGGCTCTATGCTTTTTCAGCCTTCAAAACCATGGATCTCGAAACAGCCTGGCGCACCTGGCTTGAAATCTATGAAACTACCAAAGATGAAAGGGTAAAAAAGATTGCCAGCAATCATCTCTATCAGGTAAAGGCGGCCATTGATAAGCAGATAATTGAAAGGGCCATCTCTTTTTTCAGAGAAAAGTATGGACGAAATCCTTATAGCCTGGAACAGCTCAAGCGAACCGGCTTTTTAAAAGAAATTCCGAAAGACCTCGATGGTCTGGACTATCTTTATGATCCAGCCACAGGCGAGGTCAGGGCGGCTCAAATCTGGTGGAAACGCTAATCATTATTCTCTTCGGTCTGGCCTGGGGAAGCTTCCTCAATGTGGTGATTTATCGTCTGCCCCGAGGCCAAAGTATTGTCCATCCTCCTTCTTCCTGCCCCCATTGTGGAACCAGGATTCGCTGGTATGACAATATTCCCCTGCTTTCCTTTCTTCTGCTCAGGGGGAAATGCCGGGCCTGCCACAAAACCATTTCAGCGATTTATCCACTGGTTGAAGCCTTAACTTCGGCTTTATTGGTTATTCTTTATCTGAATTACTCTTTCTCCGTCCATTTCTTTTTCTCCGCAATTTTTACCAGCGGCCTGATTGTTCTGGGCTTTATCGATTTTGAGCACCAGATTCTTCCTGACCACCTGACCATTCCCCTTTTCCTTATGGCTCTCGTTTATGGCTTCCTTCGGTCTGACCTCAGTTTAAAGCAGGTTCTCGGCGGGGCTATTCTTGGCAGTGGCTTTCTCTTTTTAGTTTATGCTGGCTATTTTCTCATCAGAAAAAAGGAAGGCCTGGGCACCGGTGACATCATGCTGATGTCGGGCATTGGCGCCTTTCTGGGAATAAAGGGAACAATCCTCACCCTGGTTCTGGCCACCTTTGCTGGAGCCCTTGTTGGCCTTTTTCTTCTCCTGAACCAGAAAAAGGGCTGGCAGTTTGCCCTTCCCTTTGGTTCCTTTTTGACACCAGCCGCCTTTGTCTCTCTTGTCTGGGGGGAGAAAATAATTTCCTGGTACCTTAGTCTTTTTTCTCTCCCAGGCTAACTTTTCCTTAAGGGAAATTATTAATCAGATTTAATGAGTTTCAGACCTATTAAATTAAAAAAAAGACGGCCTTTCAACTCCCTGGTTTGAGGAAAACTCGTTTAAAATATTTTTATAATCAACCGGTTTTATAATCTGGATTTCCCATCCGCTTCTTTTTCTCCCAGACCTGAAGCAGATATTTCTTTTCTTTTTCAAAAATTAAGGCTACCTCTTCCATCCAGGATTCAGCCTCAGCTGAACTCAGGTTCTCTGTTTCCTTCATAAAAGAAGCGGTGCGGGCATAATAAAGGGGCGTGACAAGCTCGATAATTTTGAAGCGATTCCGAGTCCAGGCATGAAAAGTGGCGGCCAGTTCATAGAGAATTCTGGCCCAGATTTTGGGGTCAAGTCGAAAGTTACTGGAATTAAGATTGGCCGCCCTTTTGATAGCCAGGAAAATGCGGGGAGAAAATGTCTCTCGCCAAATCGACTTGAATTGCTGGTAACCGGTCCTGAATCTGTCAACCATCTCCTCAAAATCAAGGTTTACCGGCTGGGGTTCCGCCTCTTTGATTTCGCCATAGACAGGAACCTCCTGGCTGCCCTCAATTGATTGCCAGTAGTTTTCAAATTGCTCCATTAAGGAAAGGAGAACCCACATGACCTGCCGAAACATTGGACCAAGATGCTGAACAGGATCTTTAATATCATGAATTTTCGTTCCAAGGCGAGCCTGAGCTAATTTGTAGCCCTGGGTAATGGCTAGAGTTGTCATCCAGATGTCAATGCCGTACCGGGCGACATCTGTCTCCCAGACATTCTGCTCAGTATAAAATTTAACCAGTCGGCGACTCAGGGCAAAATCGCCACCGATGGGCTGTCTGATTCTTCGGCCGTAAAGAGTTCTTGTCATAAAATAGACAATATTATTGGTAATCGTTGCGTCATATTTATGTCGAAGATAGACCGGGGCGACAAAATCAAAATCCTGATCAAGAACAGGGCTGATCAGATTTTTTACCCACTCCGAAGTGATGCTTCTGAGATCAGCATCAACCACGACACACACCTTGACCCCAAGCTTCTCCGCCGCTTCAAAGACAGACCTTAAGGCCGAGCCCTTTCCCGCCGGGCCACGATAGATGGAAACAATTTTTTCCTGCCAGGGTTTGATTTGAAATTCCTTGGCCACCTCGCGGGTATCATCAGTCGAACCACCGTCGGCAATAAAAATAACATTTTTCAGCTCGCGGTAATATCTATCGAGTCCGTGAGTGATCATCTGGATAACATGGGCAATTGTCTTCTCGTTGTTATAGCAGGGAATACCCACAATAATGTCGGCTGATCTGATTTCTTCAAGTCTCTTGCAGGTATATTGTCTGAGGGCAGTAAAATAAGTCATGCTTAATTGTTAACAGAATTTATCATTTAACGCAAATAATTATGCCTCTTTATTCTTCGCGGGATTGAATAATTAAATTAAAAAATCGACGTATTCTAACTTTTTCTAACCCCCTATTTCATCTAGGTCAGTCTCATTGGCCTCATGGGCCATGAACCCGCAAGACGAGAATCAGCTGTGAGGTGCCTGAAAACCTCTTGTTTTTTCCCCAAAAAATCGGACGCACCAGAATTCGTGATATAAAAACCGCAATTACCATAATTTTCCGTGAAGAACCAAAACAGTCAGGCTTTTGCCTAAAGCATAATAATTTCTCAGGCTCATCAAGACCTTATTGGTCTAAAAATCAATTAACGACAAAGCTTCAATTGAACCATAAGCAGGTCTTAAAAGGAAAGACGATTTATTCTCATCCTCCAGCCTTAAGGAGCCATGATAAGCTTTTATCAAGGCCGTGTTTTTGTCAGAAAGAAGAGTTATTTTTGCGATAAAAGTGCCACATACTCATGAAAACATTCCTTAAATTACCGTACCTTTTACGAAAGTGCTAAAAAATTTTGACATAAAAAATGGAAAGGTTTAAAATGAAATTAATTTTTCACCTTTTTAAACAATGAAATCAATTAAAGATAAAAAATTCGAGCGGTGAAGAAAAAGCTTGTCATTTTTACTGATTTAGATAGCACCCTCCTCGATCATCGTACCTATGCCTTTGAAAAAGGCAGAGAAGCTCTAGAATTAATTCAAAAAGAAAATATTCCTCTTATCTTTTGCACCAGCAAGACACGCCGCGAAACAGAATTCTGGCGGCAAAAAATGAACAATTATCATCCTTTTATCGTTGAAAATGGGGCGGCCATCTATATTCCTGAGGGCTATTTCCCCTTTCATGTTCCAGGCGCCAGAAACTTTTCTCCCTATCATCTTATGGAACTCGGCGAGCCCTATGAGAAACTGCGGCAGTTTTTGCTTTTTTGCCGCCTGCATTTTGCTCCTTCAGTCAGGGGATTTGGCGATATGAACCTGGAAGAGATTATGTTTTTAACCGGCCTTTCAGCCGATATGGCGTCCTTAGCTAAGCAGAGAGAATACGATGAGCCCTTTATAGTCCAGGAAGAAAAAGAATTAAGCTCGATCCAGAAAGAAGCAGCTAGGGCCGGCTATAAAATCCTTAAAGGAAGCCGATTTTACCATCTAGCCGGTCATAATGATAAAGGCCAGGCAGTTAAGCTTCTCAAAGACTTTTATACCCAGTTTTTGGGCTCCATCCTGACCGCAGGAATTGGCGACAGCCACAACGACCTGGCCATGCTGAAAGCCGTTGACCGGCCCTTCCTTGTTCGAAAAGCAGATGGAAGCTATGACCCTCAGGTTAAGGTTCCGGGCCTTTGGTTTGCTTCAGGGATTGGACCTGAGGGCTGGAAGGAAGCTGTCCTATCTCTTTTAAAAAATCTGGAGTGAGGGTAAAAATGGCTGATTTTTACCAGGGTCATATAACCACTTTTCATCGGCTCGCTCCATTCAACAGGGAAAGAATGGAAGCTGAATTAGAAGAATTTAATCGACACAGGCCTATTGCCCTGGTTTTGCCGGTAACGCCAGCTGAGCTGGAAAGCCCGGCTCTTCGGAATATCCTTTTTCATTTGAAAGACATCCCTTATCTGAATGAAATCGTCGTGGCCCTGGGCCGAACCACTGAGGAAAAGCATTTCAGGCAGGCCAAAGAAATCTTTTCCCAGTTAAGGCTGCCCTATGTCGTTATCTGGGCTTCAGGTCCGAGAATGGAGGAATTGCTTAAATCTCTCGAAAAAAGAGACCTTTCCGCTGGCCAGGACGGCAAAGGCAGATCGGCCTGGATTTCTTACGGCTATATTCTCAGCCGGGAAAAAAGCAAGGTCATCGCCCTCCATGATTGTGATATTGTCAATTACTCCCCAGAACTCTTAGCCCGTCTCGTTTATCCGACAGCTTCCATCGATTTCGACTATGCCTATTGTAAAGGTTATTATGCCCGGGTTACGGATCGACTTCATGGTCGGGTAACCCGTCTTTTCGTCACGCCTTTAATCAAAAGTCTGATCCGGCTTTTCGGCTATCTTCCTTTCCTGGTTTATCTCAGCAGCTTCCGCTACATCCTGGCCGGAGAATTCTCCATGGCCGTGGAATTAGCCCGCATCAATCGCATTCCCAACGATTGGGGTCTTGAGGTTGAGACGTTAGCTGAAGTCTATCGCAATTATTCTCTCCGCCGAATCTGCCAGGCTGAAATCTGTGAAACCTATGAACATAAACATCAGCCTCTCAGTGCTGATGATCCCGGGACCGGGCTAATGAAAATGGCCATTGATATCGCCAGATCAATCTTTCGCAATCTGGCTATTGAAGGAATAATTTTAAGCGATAGCTCCCTGAGGACGTTGCTCATCAATTATCAACGAACGGCCAAGGACGAGGTCAAGCGATATCAGGACGATGCCGCTTTTAATGGTCTTAATTTTGATTATCATGAAGAAAGTTCAACTGTGGAAGCCTTTACCCGCGCTCTGCAGATAGCCGGCGAAAACTTTATGGCCAATCCCCTTTATTCACCTTTAATTCCTAACTGGAATCGGGTTCAATCAGCCTTTCCTGATTTTGTAAACCGGCTGAAAAGTGCCATTGAAGAGGAAAATTCCTGATCGCCTCTCAGAGCTGGCCTCAGACATCTCATTGAATTTTATCGCCGCCTGTGGTAATGGATTGAATACCTGGAGTTAAAACTGGCGTGCAGCTGAAGCTATTTTCTGAAAAAATAAATATTTTAATTTTTCTTATTTTTCTCTTTTTTTTCTTCGCCTCCCTTTTCCTCAATCTGCCAGCCATTCATAATGGTTTTCTCTGCGCCGACCAGGCCGTTTACCTGGCCATGACCCAGAGCATTGCCCTGGACGGCGATCTGGAATATACCCGCAAGGATCTGGCCCGCTATTATTACTCTTTTGATGCTGGCCCCCAGGGTATCTTCTTAAAAAAGGGAAAGGATGGTCGCATCTTCTATGCTAAATCTTTTGCCTATTCTCTTTTTGCTGCCCCCTTTGTGCGCTACCTCGGAGTGAATGGTTTTCTGGTTTTTTATTCCCTACTTCTCTGGCTTATCCTCTTCCTTGGAGCTCGCTACCTTCGCTTGATCCAAAGCCATGGCTTTCCGCTCGCCTCTATTCTGACCTTCCTCTTTGCTTCTATCACCTGCATTTATTATTTCTGGCTTTCCCCTGATTTCTTCAATTTTTCCCTTATTTTCTTTATTCTTTTTCTCTGGTTATATAAAGAGCTGGCCAGGAAGAGCAGAATAGAAGCGCCATCAACTCTTCTGGAAAGGTTCTTTCTTTCTGAAAAAACTGACTTTTTGGCCAGTCTTCTTCTTGGTTTTGCCACTTTTTCCAAGCCACCCAATGTGGTGCTGCTCGCGCCCCTTCTCCTCCATCAGCTATTTAAGCGGCGCCTGGCTCGGGCCACGCTCATGACCTTAATTTTTATTCTTTCCGTTGCCCTCTTTTTTGGCGCAAATTATCTGCTAACTTCTGACTGGAATTATATGGGCGGGGAGAGAAAAACCTTCATCGGCACCTTCCCTCTGGAAAAAGATAATGTCACTTTTGAAAGTGTCGGCCACCCCATGACTTCTGAAGGCTACTTTGAGAAATTTTTCCTGCCCTTGACCTTTGTGCCCGTTAATCTTTTCTATTATTTTTTTGGCCGCTTTACAGGCATAACCTGGTATTTCTTCCCGGCTGTAATGGCCCTTTTTCTTTTTATTTTCAGCCCGAAAAGACTGGAGCAATGGCTGCTTCTTTTAGCAGCTGTGGGCGGCATCTTAATTTATGTTATTTTCATGCCTGACAATTATGGCGGTGGTGGCGGTTCACTGGCCAACCGTTATTTCCTTAATATTTATCCTCTTTTCTTTTTTCTGGCCCCGGACCGGTGGAAAAAAAGAGACTTGATAGTTACCTGGATCATGGCTGCTCTTTTTATTTCACCCATTCTCGTTTCTCCCTTCCGTTCATCGGCCTCGCCAGCGACTCACGCCAAGCGCTTCCCCTTTAAAGCTCTCCCTGTTGAGATGACCCTGATCAATAACCTGCCAACCAATACCAATCCCCGGGCTTTCCGGGTTGATGCCGGTATTACCGAATATCGAGGTTTCCTCCATTTTCTTGATGATAATTTCCTGCCCAAGCTTGAGCCGACCGGTATCTGGACAAGGGGTCCCTATGCCTGTGAAATGATTTTAAAAACCTATTATCCTTTGAAAGAGATTGTGGTTCATCTCCTTAATAATCCCCGAATGAACAATGAAATTAAGGTTATGGTTGAAGGGCAAAAAAAGAAGGTTACCCTCCAGTCCAGGCAGCGAGCCACCCTGCGCTTTCCCGTGGGTCGAGGCTTCCAGATAAAAGCCAGTCATCTCTACCGGCTGAAAATTAAAGCCTCGAAAGGCTCAATTCCCTATTTCGAAGACCCGACGAGTAACGAACGCCGGGTTCTCGGCGTCTTTTTTGAGCTTGAGCTCATTCCAGCCCGATAATGTGTGGAATTTGTGGTCTGGCCTTTTCCCCTGCCTCAGGGCAGCCTGAGATATTTCTTCTAAAAAAGATGGCCCAGACCCTGATTCATCGGGGACCGGATGATGAAGGCTTTTTCTTTCGGCCTGGAATTGGTCTGGCTGTTCGCCGGCTGAGTATCATCGATGTGGCTGGCGGCCATCAGCCCCTGAGCAATGAAACCGGAACGATCTGGGTAGCCCAGAATGGCGAAATATATAATTTCCTGGAAATAAGGGCTGAACTCGAAAAGAGAGGACATCGTTTTCGCACCAGATCCGATACTGAAGTTATTGTTCATAGCTATGAAGAATGGGGCCTTGATTTCCTCCAGAAATTCAGGGGGATGTTCGCTTTAGCCCTCTGGGATGATGATAAGAAGAGGCTTATTCTGGCCCGGGACAGAATTGGAGTTAAGCCCCTCTACTACACCTTATTATCGGATGGTACCCTGATTTTCGGTTCGGAAATTAAAGCGATTCTGAGCCATCCTCAGGTTCCCAGAGAACTGGATGTTGAAGCCCTTGATTTCTATTTAACCCTTGAATATATTCCCGCTCCCCTTTCAATTTTCAAAGGTATTAAAAAACTCCCGGCGGCCCATCTCCTGATTTTTGAGGGGGGTCAGCCCACTCTCCAGCCCTACTGGCGACTGGATGCAGGTCAATTAAAAGAGAGAGCTAAATCCCTGACTCTGCCTCAAGCTATGGAAGAACTTTATGCCTTGCTCCGGGAATCGGTACGTCTCCGGCTGATCAGTGATGTTCCCCTGGGAGCTTTCTTAAGTGGCGGTATCGATTCTTCAACCATTGTGGGCCTGATGAGAGAACTTGGAGCCGAGCCTCTTCGCACTTTTTCCATTGGCTTCAAAGAATCAACCTATAATGAACTTAATTATGCTCGCACCGCCGCCGAGCGTTTCTCGACGCAGCATGAAGAATTCATCCTTGAACCCAGGGCCCTCGAACTGGCTGAAAAGCTTATCTATCATCTGGATGAGCCCCTGGCTGATTTCTCCATTTTTCCGACCTATCTGGTTTCGACCATGGCGCGTTCCCGGGTCACGGTGGCTCTATCAGGAGATGGAGGCGATGAGCTTTTCGGTGGCTATGAGCATTATCAGGCCCAGAAATTGGCTCAGACTGATTTAGTCAGAAAATTGGGACATCTCGCCTCGCCCTTAATTAGTTTATTTCCACCCTCAGAAAAGAAGAAGGGTTTATGGAATAAGCTCCAGCGATTTACTCTCGGCCTGACCTTGCCGGCTGAACTCCGCCATTTTCGCTGGATGACTTTCTGGCGGGAGGAAGAAAAAGAAGCCCTTTTCAACGAAGACCTGAAAAAAGAAATCAAAAAGGCCGGCCCTTTCTGGACTCGAGAACCCCTGGCTTCCCTTTTTAAGGAGATGAACAATTTTGATCCCATAACCGCTGAACTTTATCTTGATCTTAAAACCTATCTTCCCGATGACATCATGGTTAAAGTTGATCGCATGAGCATGGCTACCTCCCTTGAGGCCAGAGAACCCCTACTCGACCATCATCTCGTGGAATTTGTTTTTTCCCTGCCCGGAGAATGGAAACTTCACGGCCTTGAAACAAAATGGATTTTCAAAAAAACCATGGAAAGGCTTCTGCCCAGAGAAAATATCTATCGGCCCAAGGAAGGCTTCAGCATCCCCATCAAGCTCTGGCTCCGCCGGGAATTACGCTCCCTTCTTCTTGACCAGCTTAATGAGGACAAATTGAAGAGACAGGGGCTGTTTCAGCCGTCTCTGGTTAAAAAGCTCATTGATGAGCATCTGGCCGGCCGAAAAAACTACAGCCATCAGCTCTGGGCTCTCCTCGTCTTTGAAATGTGGTACGAGCAATATTTACTTAATCGATAGGAATTATAGGATTTCAAGAACCATAATTTCAGGCTCATTTTCCCTGATTTTAAAGGCTTCATTGACCGGACAGCCAGGAACCCAGACAATTTCATCCCCGGAGAGAAAAACAGGCCAGAATGGCCTCAGATGAAGGGGAATATGACGGGAGCTCATGATGTCCTTCAATTTTCTGGGTCTTTCTGAACCAACCGGCTGATAGCGATCGCCTGGCCGGCGAGGCCGGACCAGAAGAGGTAAATTAAGCTGGCTTAAACTCAGGAGAGCCCGTCGCCAATCGTCATAAGGGGGAAGGTCTTCCCTGTTAACTTTTTTAGCTGAAAATTTGAGCCCAGCCCAGGGAATTTCTAAAGGAGATGAACCATCCCACAAAATTTCATAGCTTTGTCCCTGCTTGAGCCTCTTCTCCTCCATGATCCGGGAACCCAGCCTGATCAACCTTAGCTGGCGCTTGAGGTGAAGCCTCTGACCTGACTCCAGGCGGCGGATGGCCTCTATCTCCTGGAAATTTATTTCCCTCAGATCACCGCGCAGCCTGATGAGGAAGCATCGCACTAGGCGCCGAGCCAGGGCTGGATGAAGCCTGGCTAAGGCCTCAGCTTCAAGCCAGCAGGTTCCAGCCTCTTCTTTTATTACCGAAGCTGCCTTCTCTTCCTCTATTTGATTGAAAAAATCTTCCTCCTCCCTCAGGATATCAGCTGTCCGTGCGAGATTAGCCACAATTTCCGGGCTGAATCTTTTTTCGAGCAGGGGAATGAGTTCCAGTCTGATTCGATTCCTCAGGAAGCGGCGATCGAGGTTGCTTTCATCAATCCGGAAGGGAAAATTAATTTCCCGAAGATAGGCTTCAATTTCCCGGCGCCGGAAAAAAATTAATGGCCTAATTATCTTGCCTTTAATTTCTGGCAGGATGCCTCTCAAGCCCCGAGGTCCGCTGCCTCGAATTAAACGGAGAAGAAAAGTTTCAGCTTGGTCATCCATGGTATGGCCGGTGGCGATTTTATTGGCCAGGAGATGCCTGCTGGTCTCCTCCAAGAACTCGTAGCGAAGATGACGTCCAGCCTCTTCTAAATTAAGGCTATGCCGGCGGGCATAGTCTCTGACATTAACTCTCTTTATAACCAGAGGAAGATTATGCTCTTCAGCCATTTTCCTGACGAATTCTTCATCCTCCCTGGCTGAAGCTCTCAGGCCATGATTAAGATGGGCCAGGGAAAGATTGAAATTCAATTTTGATTTTAAGGCAAGAAGCAGAGAGAGCAGGCCGCTTGAATCCTGGCCTCCTGAATAGGCGAGTAAAACGTGATCACCTGGCTCAATCAGCTTTCGGCTGAAAATTTCCTGCTGGAAACGCCTGAAGATTTTCCGGGCAAGGTAACTCTTTTTGCTGGGTTTTTTAGACACTCTTAGATAACTTTGGTGGCGGTGGAGGGATTCGAACCCCCGACTCTGCGGATATGAGCCGCATGCTCTGACCAACTGAGCTACACCGCCTCGAGCGAAATGATTTTAGCGAAAAGAAGAGCTTTAAGTCAATTAGCCGAGTTGCCTCACTTAAAAATATATACGAAATTGATTCATTGCCTCACGAGAAAATCTATACGAAATTATCTCGTCCTCTGGCGGGGTGAGCCCTTAATTTCGGGATGATCTCAACCAGGAGGCAAGGAAATGGGCTCAGACATGAAAGTTAAGAGAGCCTTATTAAAGGAGTTAGCTAAAAGATATCTGAAAGGCTCCAAGAAGAAAAAAAGCCTAATATGGGAGGAGTTTGTTAGTCTTACCGGCTATAATTGCAGTTATTCGAGCTGGTTATGACGCCACTGTGGTCGGAAGGTAATCTTATCAGCCTGAACGCCATCGATTTGGGTTGCGGCTGGGTAGAAACCGAGGTCTTACGGAATAAAGCCCAGGTCTGGACCTTCCAGGCCCTGGAGAAAATAAAACAGAGGTTACCTTTCCCTCTGCTGGGCATAGACTCAGATAATGATGGAGCTTTCATCACCACCTTATCAGATATTTCGAGGAAAACAACTTAACCTTTACCCGCAGCCGCCCTTACTGGAAGAACGATAATTGTTATATCAAAAAAAACTACTGGGTGGTTCGACGCCTGGTGGGCTATCTCAGATACGAAACTGAACAAGAAAAAGATCTCTTAGAACAGATTTACTGGCTGTCCAGATTGTATTATAACTTCTTCCTGCCGAGCATGAAGCTCATCAGGAAAGAGGGAATAGGCAGCCGGGTGACAAAAAAGCATAATCTACCTAAAAGGCCTTACCGGAGATTATTAGAATCGCCTGAGCTGAGTCCGGAGCAGAAGGATTGCCTTCGCCAAACTTACGAGCGACTGAACGCTATCAAGCTAAAGAGAGATATAGATAGGCTAAGAGAAAAGCTGTGGGCGCTTCAAAAGACAAAGCTAAATTGCACCAATTTTCGACTAGATTCTTCCGTGAGGCAATGAATATGCTTTCATATAGAAATTTTCATGAGGCAACAGGGCTTAATTTTATGCATCACTTTTTTATTTCAATAATTTGAATCAAGACAAAAACAAAACTGGAAGTAAAGGGTTCTCCAGATGTGAGATCATAGGAATGAATAAATGACAACGTTGATAGTTTGTGAGAGAAGGTCCGGAGCAAACAACATGAAGCATCTCTATAAGAATTTCCTTTCTTCAGACCCTTTGATTCGTTTGGCTTGCTAAGCTATTTCTCAAAATCTAATCCATTAAAAAATTTAAATTAAGTTTCTGCCCTTAATGAAAAACTTCCGATCAAAAGGAAAAACAATTTGTCTTAAACCGACCCAGGGAAAGATCGGCTGACCCTTTTCTGGCTTTCTTTGTGGCGGACAAAGTGAAGTTAAACAGATTTTTGTCTTTCCTTACTAGAAAACAAAATTTAAAGACAATTGATAAGGCTAAAGGGCAACAAAAAGATTTGAAAGTTTAGAAGAAACCCGGGCGGGTATAATCAAAAGCCCTTTTTTAGATCAGGAAAAATTTTCCCGGAGGCGCGACCTTCTTCCCTCAAAATAATCCTTCGGAACTTATTTTCACCTTTGGTTCAACCACTGAAAAAAAGACTTAATCTCTCGCTCCAAAGAAGAAAAAGAGAGAACCCAAGATAAAAATGGCAATGACAATGTAAACAGCGATGATAATACCAATCCAAATAAGCGATGCTTTAGCCCAATTGGCCTTACTGGGCTTTGTGTTGGCGCCAAATGCCCAGACGAAAAACATTACCAGGTTAACGACAGGAATAGCGCTTATCAAAAGAGTTAGCATCCATTCGCCTACACTGACAACTTCAGTTAGAGGCGACGATTTACTGATTTCTACCTGGCCTTCCATTTCCCTCCCCCTAAATATAAAAATTTTTTAAAAAATTACAAACACCTAAAATATATCTTACAAAAAATAAAAAAGTCAATTTTACGAATTGTCTTATTTTAAGATCTGCTTCAAAATAATTTATATCCTCCTAAGATTGTAACTTGATGTGATTCTACTATTTTCAAGAAAATAGCTCTGTTTTTATTATTTTTTTCATTCAATTAAATGGACACTTCCTTCTAAACTCAATGTACCATAAGCAAGATAGACATTTTAAACAGAGCATTAATAAAAAAGGGAAACGAGAAGTGGCCTGATTTCTCGCCAGCCACAATAACTGAAGAAAAGCAGATTTATGATTAAAAAGAAATTGGTTAACCAGCCATTGCGGAAATCTCGTGGAACCAGATCCTTTTTATTATTAAGGATTAAAAGGGTAAGGGCCAGAAAAGGCATGAAGAAGGCACCGAGGAGGGCATAGATGAGCTGAATTTTCTGAACAGTGAACCGAAGAGAGACCAGAGGTAAAAAAGATAAAGCCAGAAGATATATCCGGTAAGGTAAAGACCTGGTTAAGTCTTCATTCGTCAGGAGAATGCTCTTCTCCTCAGGGGAACTTTCTCCCTCAGCCTCTTCCTGTCTTAATTTCCCTCCTTCTTTAATCTTCGCCTGCTTGAAACGCTTAATCAGGCGAGATCGCCGGCTAATTCTGAGAAAATCAGCAAAAATATAGGGAACACCCTGCCAGACACCTAAAAGACTGGAAAAAACAGCACTCCAGAAACCAGCCAGAAAAAGGGCTTTGCCAGCCGGGCCCAGAACCTGACCCAGGCTCTCAGCCAGCTGCCAGGCAATTTCGTCGCCTCTGCCCCTGACGATTATTCTTGATCCAATTATAACCATGGCCAGACCAAAAAAAGCTGTCAGCGCATAGCCCACTCCTAAATCGAAACGACATTCCTTCAACCCTTCCCCACCCTGCCTCATTTTTTCCCTTATCCAATAGCCATAACAGATGATGGTGACCGTGCCACCCACTCCGCCCATGACGGCAAGAAGCCAGTTAGAACTGGCTCGCGGGAAAGCAGGCCAGAAAATCCCTTTTAAAATCAATATCCAGTCAGGCTTAATAAGAATAACACTGAGAAAAACGGTTATGACCATGGCGGCTGTCAGATAGGTCATCAGGCGCTGGAAAAGTTCAAATCCGCCTCTCCAGACAAGAATTAGCCCGGCCAGCGAATGAAGGCATCCCCAGATAATCCTGGCGAGGCCTGGGCTGCCCAGGGAAATAAAACCGACACCCGCCACCCCGCAGGCATTAATCAGGGCCCCGCCAACATAAAAAGACCAGAGTAAAAAATATATGAAAAAAAGCCAGGGAAAGATGGAGGGCAAATGGAGATGCCACCCCTCAATAATTGACCGATTCGTGGCCATCTGCCAGCGAGCTATGCCTTCATTGAGAATAAATTTAAGCAGGGCCCCAGCCCAGGCAGCCCAGAGGATAACCAATCCCACGGAAGAACCCGCCAGAGAAGCTGTCAGGAGGTCGCCTGCTCCAACTCCAGTTGCAGCCACGACAAAACCTAGGGCAGCTTTGGAAAAAAGGTTTTGTTTGGCCTGCATGTCAGATCAGATCCAGCTCTTTTAACCCCAGAAAATAATTTCCGCTGTCCTTAAGAGAGGAGAGATGATGCAGAGCCTGGGAAAGGGAAAGAGAACTCATGGCCCAGACACCGCCGCCCCGGATAATCAGCAGCTCATATTTCTTTAAAAGCTCGAGAAATTCAGCTGCTTCGACCGCAGGTGCCAGAACCGGAATCTCAGGGTGAAGAACCCGGCCCTCAACATCCATTGGCTGGAAAAAACTCAGATGACCATTGGCTGTAAGAAGGAGCCAGGCTAAAGCTTCAGCTTCAGCCATAAAGGCTCTGATAACGGAGACTGCTGATGTTTTCTCATATATCAGACGATGCCAGAAAAATTCATTATCTTCAGGCCCGGAAGATAAATCAAAAATATTTAGTGGTCCTCCAATCTCCAGCGGAGTCGAAGCCGGGAAAGCATAAATAATCTGTTTTTTTTCTCTTAGGGAAAGGGAGCCGGTAAAAAAAGGGGAAAGCTGAGCCAGGAAAAGACGATTTCTCGTTTTGTCTATTTCTTTTAATTTATTTTTTTCGAGAGAGACTTTCATTTTTCTTTCCCAGCCAAGGTGATAAGGTGATGGAGGAGAAAAAAGCTTTCCTCGCCATTTTCTTTCTTTCTCCGCTCTTTCCTCAGCCGGAAGTTTAAGCCACTCCAGCAATCTCCAGACCCTGGCCGAGAAATCAGCCAGGCCAGCGTAGAAAAAAGCTTCCATCAGGGTTTTCCCCCGGGAAAAAAGGCCATGACCACAAACAGCCACCACCGGAAAAGACTCAAGCTTGCAGGCAACTGCCTTTGCCAGTTCAGGCGAGCCATAGGCCTTTTTGACCTTTATAACAGGAATAGAAATAAGATAGGTCAGGCCCAAGGGATCAAGGGGAGAAAAAGAACGAATTTTTTTCTTCTGTTTCGAGAAAGCGAGTGTCATTAAAGTTAATTCTCGCGCATGGGCATGGAAGGAAGCATCCACTCCTTTGAGGCCTAAGACTTTCTGGTGAACAATAAGCTCGGAGGAGGCTCCTCTCTCCTTTTTGCCGGCCATATCTATAAGAAGAATATCATCAGGCTCCAAATCTCCTTTTTGAGCCCCGGACCTCGTTATGGCCAACTTAAAGCTTCCCTCTGATTCTCGAAAAAGACAGGCCATATTGCCTGAATGGCTATTTTGAAGACCAATGGCCAGAGAAGCTCGCCCTATTTTCTGGAAAAGATGAATTAATGATACCTTCATCCTTTTTCCTTCAGGGAAAATATCAAAATTCAGCCTGACCTGACAAGAAGATTCTCGGAATGGAGAAAAAAAGAAATTTTTAAGACGATTTTCAGCTTGGAGGATAGAGGCTTTCGATGGCTGCCTGCAAATCAGCTTCAATGGAGGGTGAAGCTATGTCAAATTGCCTGACCTCGAGGCCTTGAAGTAAATCCAGAAAGGAATCAATAAGACCAATTCTCATCACCAGCAAGCCCCTGAAGCCAGAACGGCGGAGCTGCTGACTGAGAGCAGGCCACAAACCACGTCCCGCGAGCTCAAGAGGGCCAACCTCATCCACGATGAGATAATCATTAATCTGATGCCAGAGAATTATCCGGATGGCCCTTTCCAGGCCTTCGGGCAAAAAATAGAAACGACCTGTCTGAGCCTGATCGTGAGCTGAAGTCTGGCGAATATAGGGGCAAATTTCCCGCCGCTTGAGATCAAAAAGGTCATAACCGATAAAGCGCTCACCTTCATAGACCTTTCGGGTAAGAAAGCCGTCAAACCTTTTTTCTAAATGATTCAGATTATTGATTATTCGTCCGAGGAGAGTCGTCTTTCCAGAGTCAACCCCGCCTGTCAAGATATGAATCATCTTTCAAATATTCCTGTCTTTTTATTTCTTAATTGCGTAGCCAAATTTATCTCGTGATTATCCTGGCTCCCCGCGCGTTAAAAGAAATAGAGCGGCCACCGGGTCCATTTCCGGTGACTGAAACCACAGACATTTCCGCCTCACCAGAACCCACAGCTTCACAGATAACGACGACCAGATTGCCCTCTCCTTTAAAACCCCGACCGGGGTGAGGGCTGGAAAAAGCAATAACGGCTCCGCCTCCAGAAGCGTCAATATTTTTCAGGAAAGGAGCTTTCTCGCCTAACTGGGAAATAACACCTCCGGGAATGATATCCTTTATCTTAACAACCGATGGATTAACTGCCAGATTCAAAGAAAAACTGACCACCTCTTCCTGGCAGCTCATATTTACGGCCAGTCGAAATTCGCGTCCCTGAGGCACATCTAAAGTCATTGGACTTATTTCAATCCAGTTGCCTCGCCTGGCCTCCTCCTGTCGTGCCCTTTCCAGTTCTTCCGCTTCCAGAGCCTGTAGTCTTTCAAATAGGGCTCCTGGAGCTGCCCCAGGAATGGCAGCCTGGGTTCCCCCTGAAATCTGGCCTTCAATGTCTATCCAGATGGCTTTCAGATCCTCTTCCGTTAAGGACATGGTTCTAATTATGTAAGGCGTTATGGTCAGGACGACATCTGTCTGTTCAACGGTGGTGTCTTCGGCTGAAAAAAGGCGACCGATTATGGGGATATTTTTAAGCCCAGCTATACCCTTTAAACTCTTTCTTTCTTCATCCTTCAGCAGACCACCCAGTAAATTGGTTTCGCCATCTTTGAGACGCAGAATATTTTTTACTTCCCTGGTCGTGATAATAGGAATACCGGCTATTCCTGTTCCGGCGATGGAAGTAATTTTCAGTTCCAGATCGAGGGTCACTTCTTTCTCCAGATGGACTTTAGGTTTTATCTTAATTTCAAGGCCGACATCCTGATAGACAAAGGAGGTTATGGGTTGCTGGCTGACGCCGCCGGCCGCAATGGGCGCAAAAGTTGTCTGCGGGATAGGCACCCTCTGCCCGACCAGGGACCTTATTTCCTCATCAGCCAGGCCTCTTAATCTCGGCTGGGCAATAATTTTGGTATCCGCATCTGTCTCAAGAAATTGAATAAAGGCTGTGGGTACACTAAGCACGTAATTTTCCATCTTCGTAAAATCAACATCCTTGAGATTAAACCAGCCCTGAGTTTCACTCTCGATGCCTGAATATTTCAGACCAATGATATTCTGATCAAAACTGAGACCAAGCTGTCTCATCTTCATCCGGGAGACTTCCATGATTTCCAGGTCAATAATAACTTCAGCTTTAGGCTTATCCCAGAGTTTAAGGAGCTTTTCAGCCAGCTCCACATTAGCGGGCACATCTCTGATGGTAATGGAGTTCATGTTCTTATCAACTACAATCAGAGGAGCACGGTACTGGGATCGAAGCATCAATTGAAGCTGACTCTGAACGGTTTCCACGCCAATGTTGGAAAGATAAAAGGTGCGGATAGCACTGATTTCATATTGCAGTCTTTTCTCTGGCCGATCCGGCACAATAATGACCGAATTTTCATCGATGACGCGGTAAAAATTGCGGCTGATTAAACACAGATTACTCAGGGCCTCCTCAAAAGTCTTATTGGTCAGGTCAATAGAAACGGGCCGATCAGAAAAGGCTTCATCAAAGAGTATATTTATTCCAGCAAACTTGCCCAGGGCCTGAAAAATGGATTTCAGGGGGGCTTCAGTAAATTTTAACCCAACTTTTTCCTGGGTTGTTTTTAATTTGATCCCGTATTCAATTTTTTTCTCCACTGGCTTTTCAGGCTGCTTTTCCTTCTGGTTAAGGCTCATAGCTTCGAAGATCAGGGCCCGATTCTGGGGGTCATAACTGAGGGCCTGATTATAGGCCCTTTTGGCTTCTTCCAGCCTGCCCTCAGCCACCAGTCTTCTGGCTTCCTGCAGATGATAAAGGCTGGCAGCAATTTTTGCCCGAAGGAGAGCTATCCGGTAGACGGCCTCGCGGGGATTTTCAAGAGAAGCTTTTTCATAATATTTAACCGCCTCATCCCAGCGTTTAGCCATTTCTGCCTGGGCTCCTAGGCGATAATTACGGCTGAAAGTAGCACAGCCCAGGCTAAAAAATATAAGAATTAATATCAGGCTAAATTTTCTCATTTTTCTCTCCTTCAAGGGAGAAACGAATTTCCTTCTTATCCGGCCCGGTCACGATGACTTCTTCAGGAGTTATCCTCACCACCTGAAATTCTGGCGTTATATATTCACCGGGCTCTACAGGCAGAGCCAGACCATTAACAATAAGTAAAGCTATGGTCTTACCGTCTGCATGAACATAACCAATATAACGGACAGAGGGTTGATATACGGCTTCATTGAAAGCCGCTTCCTCTTCTCCACTCTGCTTACCTGGCATTTTTTGCTGTGCTTCAGAATCCAGCTTCGCAGAGGAAGAGATGGTGACAGGAGCTGAATAGACCTGGGGGGAGAAAATATCTCTTAGAACAGGCGGCAAGGTCATCTCCTTGCCTGGCAAAAGTTTTATTTTAATTAAAGGGGGAACCTTTCCAGCTCCTGCCTTTTCTTCCTGATTCTGACCATGGATAAAAGAAAGAGCTGAAATAAAAAAGAAGAAAGAAAATAGCCAGAAAACCCTGATCCGAGATCGTCTCAATTTGCTTTCAGTAAACATAATAGGCACTTATTATCAATCTCAAATCCAGATGGCCTCCACCCTCACCCACATTTTGAAAATCAATATCTTCGAGCAATAGAAAGCGGGGAAAAACTTCCAGTCTGGCCATCAGCTCTCTTAAAGTCAAATAGGTTGTTCTTAATCTCAGATTGAAGCTGATCTTTCTTATTTTGCCCTTTTCCAGGTCATGATAATTGTACTGAAGGGCTGGCAGACTCAAGCCTGACTGGTGAAAAATCTCCTCCAGATCAATTCTTATCTGACGCCATCCAGCCTCTCCCTGGTAATACCATTTTTTCTTCAACTCTTCGAGCTGGTGAACAGCCTGTGACCATTGTAACCAGAGCTGTTCGCTATTATCTCTGGCTTCCTTAGCCTTCTCCAGAGATTTCTTCTGAGAATTGAGTCTCGCCTCCAGGCGAGCTGCTTGATTTTTGGGCCAGATCAGAGCGAAAAGAAAAAAGATGAAGGAAAAAATAAAAATGATTAAAATAATTTTTATGATTTTTTTTTCGCTGTCAGTCAGAAATTCAATCAGTTCTTTCATAGGTCATCGTCACTTCTGAAATAATATTTCTTCCGCTGAGATCTTCACTCTGAACCTGAAGACCGGAGAAACCAGCTTCCCTCAGTTTTTCCAGGGCATGGAGAAGAGAATTAAGATCAGGCGAAGTTAGTTTAAATTTTATTTCCAGTTTGGCCTCGGGCCTTCGATTGAAGGTTAGAGAACTCAGATAACAGGCCGGGGGCAAAGCCCGCTCCAGCCGCCAGAAAAATTGCGACCAGGAGAAGTTCTTATCGCTTATAATCGAGTTAGTCAGGCCAACCTCGCCTTCAAAATCTTTAGCTAAAGCGGCGGCCCTGGCTTCAAATTGCCTTTCCTCCCGTCTCAGGGCATCTTCCATCCTGGCTATTCTTATAAGTTCAAGCTTCACCTGACTGGCTTCCTTCCGGTAACTTACAAGAAGCCACAAAGAAATTATCAAAAATATTAAAGTTAGAATGAACAGAGGACCGGCCAAGAATAAAAAGGGGCGACGATTACGCCAGGGTGTCGAAGCCAGGTTAAGATAGATTTTCATTTTTCTTTATTGGCTATCTGGCCGAGAAGAGGGGCCAGAAGAATCCGATCTTCATTTCTGAATCCAGCAAACTTATCGGTCTTAAGAGGACTGACCTCAAGACCGGCTTGTTTAAGATTATCCATCAGCACCCTGAATGCTTCATCTTCGACAGCCCAGCGAAGATAAATCTTCCTTATCTGCCTTTTTTCTTTATCCTCTATAAAGTGAAGGGTATTTTCAATCTCAGCCAGCGAGAGCTGCTTTAAATCAGCTCCCCTTTCCCAGCGGAAAGATTTCATCCTGTAAAGCAGAGGGACGTGGTTTACTGAAACCAGAAGCGCCAGGTAATCCCTTTCCACGTTAGCCAGGAGATAGTCAGGCTCTTCCACCAGTGGAAGAAGATAGATGGTGGGAAGTCCGATGACTCTAACTCGACAGCCAGCCTGGGCCAGCAGTTTCTCATATTCTTCAATTATGCTGGCCCTGGCGCCGGCGACAAGTATCTTCAGGGACGAATTTAATCGCCAGATCTGAAAATCAAAGCGGAAATCATCGGGAATCAGAGGATAAAGTTTTTTGAGACGCCATTTGATGAGGGCTAATTTCTCCTGGGTTGAAGAAGGCAAATTCTCAGCCGTGAAAATGAACAGGCGAAAACAGGCTTCAGGCAGAAGAAGAGAAAGGTCACTTCTCAAACCGCCAATTTTTCCGAGACCCTGCTCAATAAGACTTTTCAGCCTTTTCGGTTCCAGGAGGTTGTTTCTTTCGGCTGAAGGTTCAAGCAAACCTGCTTCAAGGGGCAAAATAAAATATCGATTTTCCTGGCTCGCTCCAGCCTTAACTCGCATTCCAGTTATTCGATCTGCGGTGATCTGGAGCAAATATGGCGGCAAGGCAGGCTCGGTCAGGAAATCCCGGATTTTATCAATTAGGGTCATTATTTTTTACTCGACAAAAGTCACCTTGTTGAGTTCCCGGAGGCTGGTAATTCCCTTGAGAACTTTTTCCAGGCCAGCTTCTCTTAAGAAAACCATGCCCTCCTCTTTGGCTCTTTTCTTAACCTCAGACAGGGGTTTACGGCTCAGGATCATTTCTCTGATTGTATCTGAGAGCTCAAGCAGTTCAGCAATGGCTGTTCTGCCTTTATAACCGGTAAAATTGCATTCGCTGCATCCTCTGGGTTCATAGAAGACATGATGACGGTATTTTTCCGGTTCCAAGCCTGAATCAATCAGAACTTCATCAGGATAATTTACCGGAACCTTGCAATAGGGGCAGAGAACCCTGACCAGCCTCTGAGCCAGAATACAATTCAGAGCTGAAATGAAGCTATAAGGATCAACCTGCATGTGGAGGAAACGACCGATGACATCAAAAACATTGTTGGCATGGACGGTCGTAAAAACCAAGTGACCGGTTAGAGCTGACTGAATGGCAATCTGGGCAGTTTCTGGGTCGCGGATTTCGCCCACCATTATTTTATCCGGGTCATGCCGCAGGATTGACCTCAGGCCACGGGCAAAGGTCAACCCCTTTTTTTCATTTACCGGAATCTGAGTTATGCCATCAATCTGGTATTCAACGGGGTCCTCAATAGTAATTATTTTATCTTCAGGCGATTTGATTTCGGTCAGGGCCGCATATAAGGTTGTTGTTTTGCCGCTGCCAGTTGGCCCGGTTACCAAAATCATTCCATAGGGTTGGGTAATATAGCGACGGAAACGACGCAAAACTTCCTCGGAAAAGCCGAGTAAATCCAGCCTGAGCTCCTTGATGGCTTCAGTTATCATCTCTTTATCCAGAATGCGGATGACAGCATCCTCGCCATAAATACTCGGCATGATGGAAACACGAAAATCAATGGTTTTATCCTTAATCTTGAGCCGGAATCGGCCATCCTGGGGCACACGACGCTCAGAGATATCGAGATCACTCATCACCTTGATCCGGGAAATGATGGCTAATTGAAATTTCTTATCAATTGGCTCCATGGCCTCCCGCAGCACGCCATCAAGCCGAAATTTTACCTTGACCCCATCTTCTCTCGATTCGATGTGAATGTCGCTCGCCCTCTTCTGGACCGCCGTGAAAATAATCGTATTCATCAATTTGATGATGGAGCCATCCTGGTCAGCCAGCTTTTCAAGGGAAATAACTTCCTCTTCCTCGCCAGTCTCTTTCTCAATAACCTGGACAATGAAGCCCTCTGTGGCCTCCTTGAGGACCTGAACAGCCGTCTCACTCTTTCTCAGGGCTTCCTGAATAGCCCGCAAAGGGGCGGCATAGACCTTAACTCTACGGCCAAAAAAGGATTCAATGGCATCAATGGCCGCTAAATCTGAAGGATCAGCCACAGCTATTTCCAGCCAGTCTTCATTGGCAGCTAAGGGAACAAAATTCCAGCGATGGAGAAATTCAGCTGGAAAGGCCTGAATGAGCTCACGATTAAGGGGATATGAACTCAGGTCAATAACCGGCACATGATAGCGTTCAGCTAACTGCCTGAGTTCCTCCTCCAACGATCTTTCAGTCGCTATCTTCTCCTGTTTCATAGCCCTATCTCGTAATTCTTATTATATTAAATATAGGCAAATAAACCGAAAGGAGCATTATCGCCACCAGAACGCCCATAAATATAATAATAACTGGCTCAATTAAATTCACCAGGGTTTCTATTCTCCCCTTAATTCTTTCATCGTAAACATCAGCTGTTTCCCTGAGCATTCCGGGTAAATTAGCCGACGTTTCACCAATACGAATCATATCCACAGCCAGGGCAGAGAAAATTCCGGTGCGATTTAAAGAATCAGATAAACTCTGGCCATTTTTAATATCCTCCGGAACAGATAGCATGAGAAAGGCTAAGAATTTATTGGGTACAGCCTGAATAGCAATGGGAAGGCAATGAAGCAGGGGAATACCCGCTTCGAGCAGAAGACCGAGAGTCCGGGAAAAGAGAGAAACTGCCTGCTCCTTCCAGAGGGAAGAACCATAGGGAATTTTAAGCTTCCAGCGGTCTACTCTCCTGGCTCCGGCAGGATTACGCCTGAGCCTGGAAATCACAATCAGCGCCAGAATAAAAATGATTAAGCTGGCCGGAATAAGCTCTCTGAGAATACCTGAAACAAAAATGATCAATCTGGTTATCAGAGGCAATTCGGCCTCGAAATCGGCATAAAAGCTGGAAAAACGGGGCAGAATAAAACTAACCAGAATGATCATCAGACCTAAAGAAAAAAGAAGTAGCAGGCTCGGATAAATCAGAGCTGACCGAATCCGCTGTTTCGTCTGGGAAATGGTCCGGGCATACTGAATATAACGATCCAGGGTTCCGGGGAGATTGCCACTTTGCTCACCGGCCAGAATAGAAGCGATATAAACCTTGGAAAAAATATTTTCATAAGGGGAAAAGGCTTCAGAGAGGGATTTACCGCCTCTGACCTCAGTTTCAACTTTCGAGAGTATTTCTTGAAGGGCCTGGTTTTTTACGCGACTTCGAACCATTTCCAGGCTCTTAAGAACAGGATAACCCGCTTTCAAAAGAGCCACCAGCTCTTGATTAACCAGGATAAAGTCTCTATCCTTGAATCGCCGTCTCAGGGAAGAGCTAAAAAGATTTATTTTCCTCCAGTCCTTTTTAATCGCCAGAACACAGAGCCCTTCGCCCTCAAAATATCGGCGGCACTCTTCCTTCGTAGAAGCCAGAAAGGATTGGGTTATAATTTTCCCTTCTTCTGTGGCCAGGCGACAAAGAAAATATGGCATCTTTTTCTCGAGCCCTTATCTCCAGGCCGATCCCGGGTCAAGTTAAATCTATCTTATTTCAACCTCCTCCCCTTGTCAACGACCGGCTTATTTTTATAAAAGGGGCCTCAGGGCTCTCGATAATGTTATTTATCCTTTTTCCCTCAAAGAACTCTTATACCAGGGAAAAAGGTGCTAGCTAAAGGTCATATCTTAGATCATCTGCAAAATAGGATGAGAATAAACCTCGCTCCAATTTAAAGGTCTCTCTTCGGCCTTTTTGAAATTTCTCTTTTATTAAAGTTAAAGCAAGTTTATATTTAATATACAGCTACCCTTTTGCAGCATAATCTCGAATGGTCCCGGCTCTTTATTGACACGATTTAGCTTGAAAGATTATTTTAAAGTGAATTAATTCAATTGAGGAGTGAAATTAATGAAAAAAGATGTTCTTATGGCTTTAACAGGGATTTATCTCATCTTTCTCTTTGCCTGCTCCAGGATGAGTGAAATGGAACAAATAAAGAAAGCCGAGACCATGATTAACGCCGACAGCCTGGCCCAAAATATTCAGATTCTGGCCTCTGATGAATTTGAAGGCAGGGCCCCGGCCTCGGAAGGCGAGAAAAAAACCATCAATTTTCTCCAGGAAGAATTTCAGAAGCTGGGGCTGAAACCTGGAAATGGGTCGAGCTATCTTCAACCTGTGCCAATGGTGGTAATTACGGCCGAACCTTCAGGCACCCTGGAAATAAAGGGAAAAAGAAGGACTCTGACCTTTAACTATAGATCTGAGTTTGTGGCCTTAACCCGCCGTGTCCAGGAAGAAGTTTCTCTGGCTGATTCAGAAATGGTTTTTGCTGGATATGGAATTGTGGCCCCTGAATATGGCTGGAATGATTATGAGGGACTGGATGTGAAAGGCAAGACTGTCCTGGTTTTAATCAATGACCCCGGATATGCCATCCAGGATCCCCGGCTTTTTAATGGCCGTGCCATGACCTATTACGGCCGATGGACTTATAAATATGAAGAGGCAGCCAGACAGGGGGCAGCAGGAGTTCTGATTATCCATGAAACTGAGCCGGCTGCCTATCCCTGGGGGGTTGTCGAGAATGGCTGGACCGGTCCCCAGTTCCAGTTGATAGCGGCTGACAATAATTTATCGCGCTGTGCGGTGGAAGGCTGGGTTCAGAAAGAGGTGGCCGAAAAAATTCTGACTGAGGCTGGTTATAAACTGGAGGATTTAAAAAAGGCCGCTTGCCAGCGGGGTTTCAAACCAGTTCCCCTTGGATTAAAGGCCAATCTTACCCTGAAAAATAAAATTGATAAGGTCACTTCACATAATGTTATCGCTCTCTGGCCAGGTTCAAAGCGATCAGATGAATATCTCATTTTCATGGCTCACTGGGACCATTTGGGTCGCAACCCTGAACTTAAGGGCGATCAAATTTTCAACGGAGCTCTCGATAATGCCTCCGGCACGGCTGGCCTCATTGAACTGGCCCGGGCCTTCACTTCTCTTAAAAAAAGACCCTGGCGCTCCATTGTTTTTCTCTCAGTGACGGGGGAAGAGCAGGGCCTCTTAGGGTCAGAATACTACGCCAGCCACCCCATCTTTCCCCCTGAAAAGACCGTGGCCGTAATTAACCTGGATGCGCTAAATATTTATGGGCCAATGAAAGACATAACAGTCATAGGTTATGGACTGTCTGAACTTGATAAATACATCGAAGAGGTAGCTCGGGCTCAGGGACGAACAGTGAATCCTGATCCAACACCCGAGAAAGGTTCTTACTTTCGCTCTGACCACTTTCCCTTTGCCCGAAGGGGTATTCCGGCTATCTATCCAAGTGGAGGCATTGATCATGTCATTTATGGTCGTGAATGGACCCTGGCTCAGAAAGAAAAATATATAGCTGAAAAATATCATCAGCCTGGTGATGAATTTGATCCGAACTGGGACCTCACCGGTGCGATCGATGACCTGAGGCTTCTCTTTAATATGGCCTGGCGGCTCAGTCAGGAAGAATCTTTTCCTAACTGGCATGAAGGAACACCTTATAAGGCCATAAGAGATGCCGATCTAGCCGCAGCTAAGGAAGCGAGGAAGAATTGACAAAGAAAGATAGCCGGGTTATCTTTTAGTTAAGAAAAATGAAAAAAAGGCTGGAGCGGTTCCTGCTAGCCATTCTAGCAGGTTTATTTATTTTTCAGCTTTCAAGCTTCAGGGGGCAGCTTTCATCTCAGGAATATCCGGCCAAAAGGCAGATCAGCGATTATCTAAGCTCCTTTCTTTCGAGGAGCACCCAGCCCCTCGGTCTGAAGGAAGACCAGAAATTGCGGCAGCTTTTATACCAGGCTCCAGTCAAATGGGTGATCCGGGCGAATCCAAGGCATATTCTAAACTGAGTTTCTTTTTCGGGTGAAAAATTTATCCCTGGTGGTGAGGGAATAAAAGAAACACCTGATGAAAAGAATTCATCTTTCCTTCCTTTTAGTTCCATTTTTGTTCTTCTTTTTACTCGGGACTGTCAACTTTTATCGTAACGTCAGCTGGAAAAATCCCACCGACGGTGTCATCTGGCAAAAAAAAGATGGCCGGCTGAGAGCAATCAAGGTTTCCCCCAATAGCCCCGCCGACTTAGCTGGAATAAAGAAAGGCGATATTCTTTATACCATTAACAGCAATCCTGTTGAAACAACCATTGATATTACCCAGAACATTTGGTTTGCCGCCCGATCCGGTCAGAAATTAACCTATCAAATCATTCGGGAAGGAGAACCCAGCCCTCTTTTTCCCTCCTTCTTCCCTTCTCAAAAAGGGCTGAACCCGATTTATTATGTTCTGGCTCTCCTTGGTTTACTGACTTCTGTCGTGGCTGTGGTCATCCTGGTCAATTTTTCCGAACGGCTCACCTGGCCCTATTTTTACTTCTTCCTCCTCTCGCTTTCCCTTTTCTGCCTGCTGATTTTTTCACCTACAGGCCAGCTGGACTTCCTTGATTATGTTTTTTACTGGATTGACAGGGCTGCCTTTATCTTTTTCCCTCCCCTCCTCCTTCTTTTCTTTCTTTTTTTCCCTGTGCGCCCGAAAATCGTCAAGAAGAGGCCTTCCCTTCCTCTTTTGTTCTTTCTGCCCGCTTTTCTCCTTCTTCTAGCTCGTATTTTTACGCATCTTCCCCTTGAGTCCCTATTTTCTTTAAATGCCCTCGGAGCCACAAATCTTGCTCTTGATAAGCTTGAAATCCTGCAATTCATTCTTTTTTCCTGGCTGACACCTTTCTGGCTTCTCCGCTTCTCAAGACAGACAGACAATCTTCTTTTAAAGCGACAGTTCCGCTGGATGGCCAATGGCCTCTACCTGGCTTTCAGTCCCTTTATCATTTTTTATTTTCTGCCTTATCTTTTTGACCGTCTGCCCTCAACTTTTGCTGAACTGACGATTGTCTTAATGGCTCTTGTACCCATGACCTTCCTCTACGCCCTTGTCCGCACCAAAGCTATGGACTTTGAGGTCATGGTCAAAAAAGGGACTGCTCTCCTTCTCTCCTATGTTATTATTGCCGGCCTTTACTTTCTCCTGGGCGAGAGAATGAAGGCTTTCGCCGGCAACAGATTCAGTACTTTTATCCTGGGCATTCTAGCCATCATTCTGGGAGCCACTCTTTTTTCTCCTCTGAAAAGACTTTTCCAGGCTCTTTTCGACCGCTTTTTCTATCGAAGAAGTTATAAATACCGGCGCACGCTTCTGAGCATCAGCCGGGAGCTTGCCCGGGAAAGGAATCTCAACCGGCTGGCCCATTCGCTTCTTGATCTTATGACCAAAGCCTTTTCCCTGGACAAAATTGCCCTTCTCGTGCCCAAGGAAAGTGGCAGCCAGCTCTATCTTATGTTTGCTTCGAGCAACCAATTTCTGCCTGAAGAAAAAACTGTTGAAATTGAACCAGCTTTCCTTCAGACCCTTACCCGAAGGGATTTTCTCCATCTTCTCTCTTTTCCTGAAACCAGAATGAAAGGAGCTGGCGGTGAATATTTTGCTAAGCTCGGCTTTTATCACTTTCTGCCTCTGCGAGTGGAAGATAAACTTGTGGGCTTCCTGGCCATGGGCAAAAAAGCTGATGGCTCCTATTTAAGCGGCGAAGACTGGGAACTTTTGACCACCATTTCCTCCTCCGTGGCTCTGGCCATAGAAAATGCTTATCTTTATCACCAGATTGCTCTTCGGGCTGAAGAACTAGAAAGGCTAAAAGATTACAGCGAAAACATCATTGAAAGCCTGACAGTGGGCGTGGCCGTGATCAATGAAAAAGGAAAAATAATCGGCTGGAACCGGGTCTTAGAAAAAACTTTTAAAAAGAGCAAGCCAGAAGTCCTGAATAGGACTCTGGAAGAAGTCATTGGCCCTGAAAATGTTCAGGCTCTCTTTCCACCGGAAACTCAGGATGGCTACCACCTTCTGAGCGAAATAACCCTGACTTTGCCCGGTAAAGAAGAGAGAATCTTTGATATTGCTCGAACTCCTCTGCTGGATAATAAGCTGAACCCCTATGGTACCATAATTGTTTTTGAGGATGTAACGGACAAGGTTCGTCTGCAACAGCAGTTATTAACTTCCGAAAAGTTAGCTTCCATCGGGCTACTTTCAGCCGGTGTCGCTCATGAAATCAACACTCCTCTGACCGGAATATCAAGCTACGTTCAGCTCCTTCAAAAAAAACTTACCGATACCCATTATATTCAGATTCTGGAAAAAATTGAGGCCCAGACAGAGAGGGTGGCTCGCATCGTTAAGAACCTGCTTAATTTTGCGCGACATCCCTCCGATACCACCTTTCGCCAGGTCAATCTTAAAGAAAGCCTCCAGGAGATTATTTCTCTGATCGACTATAAACTGAAAACCATGAATATTAAGCTTGAACTTAACCTGCAGGAAGTTAAGCCCATTCTTGGACAGGCAGAAAGGCTCCAACAGGTCTTCATCAATATTATCCTCAATGCCCTGGATGCCATGCCCAAAGGAGGTAAGCTCAGAATTGATCTCTTCCAGAAAAATCAGGAGGCAGTAATTAGTATTACCGATACCGGCACAGGAATTAAAAAGGAGCATCTGCCGAGAATTTTCGACCCCTTTTTCACTACCAAGGGGCTGGGCAAAGGAACTGGACTCGGTTTATCCATCAGTTATGCTATAATAAAAGATCATGATGGTCGGATAGAGGTGGAAAGTGAGGTGGGCAAGGGAAGCACTTTTTATATTTACCTTCCCTTTAAACCTAAATTCAAGGTAACTAATTCCGTTATGCCACCAGATTCAATAAATTAATCATGCCTGATAAAGGAACCATTCATATTATTGATGATGAACCTGTCATTCAGGATGTTCTCTCCCAGCTTCTGACTTCAGAAGGCTATGAGGTGGAGGTTTCCTCTTCTGGCGAAGAAGCCCTGAATAAACACGCCACTCAATCCTTCGACCTCATTCTCTTAGATTTGCTTATGCCTGGGCTTGATGGCATTGAAGTTCTTAAGGCCATAAAAAAAATCGACCCCCAGGCTCTCATCATTATTATCACTGCTTACGCCTCAGTCGAAAGCGCTATTGCCGCCATGAAACTGGGAGCCTTTGATTATATCCAGAAGCCCTTTAAACACGATGAGCTCATTCTCATCATTCGACGGGCCCTCGAACATAAACGCCTGCAGGATGAAAATATCAGACTCAGAGATGAACTTGACCGCAAGTTCGGCTTTGCCAATATCATTGGCCGGAGCAAAGTGATGCAGCATGTTTTTGAAATGATTAAAATTACTGCCCCCACTAAAAGCACCATCCTTATTCAGGGCGAAAGCGGCACAGGCAAGGAGCTAGTGGCTCGAGCCATCCATCAGCATAGCGATCGGGCTAACTACCCCTTTGTTGTCGTCAATAGCGGTTCTTTGCCCCCGGACCTTCTCGAAAGCCATCTTTTTGGCCATGTCAAGGGAGCTTTCACTGGCGCTGTCAGCCATAAACCAGGCCTCTTTGAAGCCGCAGACAGGGGAACAATTTTCTTTGATGAGATTTCCACCATCAGTCTTGAAACCCAGGCTAAGTTGCTTCGGGTCATGCAGGACAAAGAATTCATGCGGCTGGGTGGAACCAAAACCATCAAGGTCGACGTGAGAATTATTGCGGCGACCAATACTGATCTCGAAGAGTTGATTGCCCAGAAGGTCTTCCGAAAAGACCTTTTTTACCGCCTCAATGTTATCAAGATAGAGCTTCCTCCTTTAAGAAAAAGAAAAGAAGATATTCCCCTGCTCGTTCGCCATTTTGTCGAAAAATACAGCCGGGAAAATAACAAAGAAATCGATGGGGTATCGGAAGATGTTCTTGAGATTCTGGAAAGCTATGACTGGCCGGGAAATGTGCGGGAGCTCGAAAATGTTATTGAAAGAGCTGTCGTTTTGACCAAATCAAAAATTATCACCCGCAATGCCCTGCCAGCCTATCTTCTCGGTTATCCCCCACGGGCAGCGGCCGAGGACAAGGTTCCCCTGGGTGAAGACCTTGATTTCCGGCGACAGACTCAGGAGTTCCAGAAAAGACTGATCCTGATGGCCCTGCGCCAGGCCAAAGGAATTCAGAAAAAGGCAGCGGAAGCCCTCGGTCTTAAACCCAGTACCCTGAACGAAATGATCAAGCGTCTGGGCATTGAAGCCGATAGGTTTGATAAGAAAGCACCTTCAGTTTAAGATAATGGCACCAGACCGTCAGGATTGGCTTTAAAATTGCGGGGACGGTGCTTAACTGAAAAGCTAAATTCCTGAATTTTTTCCATAATAATAACCCTTTCTCGCCTGATCTCGGAGCCCTCCCGCCATTCAAGCCAGAGGGGAAAATGGAAAATATCGCCCAGCTGTTCAATTTTTACTTTGAACAGGGAAGAGTCAGCTTTCATTTCAGCCATCGTTTCAATTTTAAGCTGGGGCAAAGAATATTTTTCAAACCAGCTGATCCTAAAAAGCTTTAAATCCAGAGAGGAGACTTTTTCCATAGTCCGGAAAAAATCGGCTGTTGAAGCCGATTGGTAGCGGAAATTTTGAACAAATTCCCTCAGTCCCCTGAAAAAAACCTCCTCTCCCAGAAGATCCGCCATGAGATTGAGGGCCAGCGAACTTTTGTTATAAACAATGGTTTGAAAGGCTTCAAAATCGAGATAACTCAGGCGTGAACCCAGGACTATGGGACCCCACGAGACTTTACGCTTCGTCCAGCGGGTGAACTGGTTTAAAATTTCGGTATAAGCTTTGAAACCATATTTTTCTTTAAGGTACAGGACTGTTGAAAACTGGGCCAAGCCTTCGCTTAACCATTGGTCGCGATAACGTCGCCAGGTTACAGCCTGACCCCACCACTGATGGGCAATTTCATGGGCGAGGAAATATTCGTTCCAGCGGGTTAAATCGACCGGACTTGAAGGTTTTGAGCTTGCAGCCACCTGGGGTCTCAGAGCCCGGGGAAGCTGATTAACAATGACCATCGAACCCGGGCTATGGCCCCCACTTCTCTCCCAGAAGCGAAGAATAACTCTCAATTTTTCATAGGGGAAAGGACCGAAAAGTTTCTCATAAAAAGATATTATGGAGGCCGCTTCCTCAAGCTGACCCTTCCAGTTGAGCCGGAATTCCCTGGAAGCATAAAGTTCTAAGGGCAGACCTGTCTGCGTGGTTAATTCCTGAAGACGTTCCAGATGACCCACCAGAAAAGAAAGATATTTTAAGGGTTTCTGGCTTTCATAAACCCAGAAGATTTTATCTCTTCCCGGGCCTTTTTCAGTCTTCCGGCCAGAAATGCGACCGACTTCAGTGAGTTTTCCTTGACCAAGACAGGCCATATCCTCAGGAGCAATCAATTTAACTCGAGCCGTAAAATAATCCTCACCTGGTGACATGGGATACCAGAGAGAGGAATAACTGTAGAGCCATGATTCGAATTTAACCGGAACATTGATCTGCATATCTTCGAACTGACCGGCCACAACATCAGTATGAGCTGGGGGTGGAACGAGGCGCCCCTGGTAGAAAAATTCAAGAGCCAGAGGTTCCTGACCAAAGGGCTCAATAAGGGGGATATAAATCATTTTGTTGGCCCGATCCTGGTTGAACATGAGTTCATGGCCTTCATTATCCAGGATGCGAATTAAATTTAAATTCGAATTCAGGCGAAAGCGCAGACTTTCAACAGGATGACCTCTAGGAATCAGCCTGACCCTGGCTCTGACCGAAAGATAAAAATTATTCGGGTCAATTTCAGCCTCAAGATCATAATGGCTGATATCGACTCTTTCCGTCAGGGAAAAGCGAAAAAAACGACCTGAAGAGGCCTCCTTAGGAGTATACAGGCAGACAAAACGATCTTTCCTCCGGTCATAAAGGGTAATTTCATCCTCAGCAAAAGGAGAAAAAATATAAGCCATTTCGCCTATTTTTGGGCCTTTGAATTCGAAAACAGCTTCCTCTCCCTGGGGCAAAACGGTCAGCATCTCTCTGGTCAGCGAATTTTCGAGGGTGAAAAAGCGCTCATTATAACGGGCGAAAGCTCTGGAAGCCTCTTCACTTTCCTTTTGATTAAGACTGGCTAAAGGAACGGCTCCTCTTATTTCAATATTGCGGGTAAAATAGGATGGGGAGAATCGAAGGTAGGCTTGATCCAGATCGGCCATTAAAGCCTCGGTTTTATACATCAATTTAAGCTGATGCTTTTCATTTTGATCGCTGGGCTCAAAATTAAGCCGGCCGGGGCCAATTATGAGTAAAGCTGTTTCTATTTCAGGCAGATTATCAAAAAAGACCAGGGCGTTTTGAAAGGTCAGGCTGATATCCTGATGCTTGACTGTAATTTTTTCAGCTCTGGCCACCATCGAAGCTGGAATTTTCAGCCGATAGAGATTTCTCAATCTGGTAGAAACTTCCCGGGAAGCAATTTTCCAGCCCCCATTTGCCGGAACCAGGGAGAGTTTCCAGGTTTCAATCAAAGCTGAATAGGAATTCTGAAAATAAACATGATAGTAGATTATTTTCTTTCCTTCCGCCTCTTTTAGTCCCGGCAGACGACGAACGACCACCTGATCCATAAGCAGCTCAGAAAAATAATTTTCAAAGGCTCCCTTTTCAACTTCGCCTATTTCAGGCAGGAAATGTTCCTGATAATTCTGGAAATCAATTTTTTCGACGGCTTCCTGAAAAGAACGAAGTAGCCCTTCGTAACTATCCTGAGCTGAGCCAGTAAGAAGACCGGGATAAAAAATTCCCAGCAATAAAAAAAAGTCGAGGAGCTTTGCGGTAGCAAGGAAAAAATTTTTATTTTTCAATAGCAACCTCAAATTATTTAACATTATATTATATCATCAATAATAGGGTGGCTTCAGGGCAAGCTGAACTTTCAGGAGGTCAGAGGCTCATAACTAAATTTAGGCCTCTGGAAATTCAAAATGCAAAGATCCTTATTGCTCCTGTTAATTAGATAATTATTTCTTGCCTCAAATTTTCTATATGGTTGTTATTGATTGATTTTAAGGGAGCAAAGTAGATTTCTGAAAGTAGAGGATTAGCGATTGGCTTTAATTTCTTTAAAGCGCTGAATATCTTCTTCCCAGGTGACAAAGCTATGATAGAAGATTGAATCGCCCTCATCAATTCCCCGGGTTATTTCTGTAATATGGGAAGTCGTTGCGCCAAAAGCCTCGACAGCGTAGACAACGGCTTTTTCCGGATCAACATGCTGTCCACAGGTATAAATATCCAGGGCAACATAGCCATATTCGGGCCAGGTATGGGTAGAGATATGACTTTCTGAGATGACCACAACTCCACTTACTCCATTCGGCGGAAATCGACTGAAAGAAATTGACCAAACCTGGGCGCCAGCAATTTCAGCTGCTTTGACGAGAATTTGTTGAACCTTCTCGACACTGCCAATTATTTGGGGATCACATCCCGAAGCTTCAACAATATAATGATGACCAATGGTTGAATGAATCTTCGCCATTGATCCTCTCCTTTTCGTTTTTGGATTTCTTAAATCTAAAAATTAGGCCATCTGTAAATTAATGTCAAGGAATGAGGCGACAATCTTTTCAACAAGAACCGCCAAAAAGCCCTTTAAAAAACATGTTTTGGCTGCTTCGATCAAATTTTCCCGATGTTTTTGACTGAATTTATCTTTACCCCTGAAAGGTTATATGTTATAAATATCAAGAAAAATGAACATGGTGGTGATTATTCTGTGGCTTTTTGTACTGCTCCTGGCGATTACGGTTCATGAAGCCGCCCATGGGTGGGCAGCTCTGAAGCTGGGTGATCCCACAGCCTATAATCTCGGCCGGGTAACCTTAAATCCTCTGGCTCATATTGATCCCATAGGTACAGTTTTAATTCCGGTAATTCTGGTTCTGGTGGGAGCCCCTCCTTTCGGCTGGGCTAAGCCGGTCCCTGTCAATCCCTATAATCTTCATCATCCCCGTCAGGACAATCTCTGGATTTCAGCCGCTGGCCCCATGGCCAATCTTTCCCTAGGCCTGGTGGCTCTTCTGGGCATTGTTCTGCTCAAATTGCTAGTGCCAGGACTCAGCGGTTTTCTCCATGATTTTCTCCTGAGCGGTCGAACCCTCCCCCCGGGTTTTTATCCCTTCCAGGGTCTGGCCGTAATTTTCTTCTATCTCACCCTAACCAATGTCTATTTAGCCATCTTTAATTTGATTCCTGTTCCTCCCCTTGATGGCAGCGGTATCCTGATGGGTCTATTATCCTACGAGGCCGCTCTTCGCTATGAACGCCTGAGGCCTTTTGGCATTTTTATTGTTTTTGCTCTGGTTTATCTTGGAGTCCTGCAGCTAATCATAAGGCCAGTAGAAATTTTCATTTATACTATAGTTTTTCTTTGAGCCTGAAAGCCATGAGTAAAAAAATTGTCCTTAGCGGGATGAGACCAACCGGGCCTCTGCATCTTGGTAATTATGCGGGAGCGCTCCGTAACTGGATCAAATTGCAGGATGAATACGAATGCTATTATACCATCGTGACCTGGCATGCCCTGAGCTCTGAATATCAGAATTCCCGCCAGATAAAAGAGAATACCTTTGAAGTGGCCATTGACTGGCTGAGCATTGGCCTCGATCCCGAGAAAAGTACGCTTTTCATCCAGTCAGATGTGAAAGAGCACGCTGAGCTTCATTTACTTTTATCCATGATTACTCCTCTCCCCTGGGTAGAAAGAGTTCCTACCTTCAAGGAAATCCAGCGAGAAATGGCTGATCGGGACCTCAACACTTACGGCTTTTTAGGTTATCCTGTCTTACAGACTGCCGATATTCTTATATACAAGGCGGAAGTTGTTCCGGTCGGTGAGGACCAGGCCCCTCATCTTGAACTGGCCAGGGAAATCTGTCGCCGCTTCAATCGATATTTTGGCGAAGTTTTCCCCGAACCTCAGATGCTGCTTACTGAAACCCCGAGAATTGCTGGCACTGATGGACGGAAAATGAGTAAATCTTTTAACAATGCAATTTACCTTAAAGACCCGCCTGAGGTTATCAGACAGAAAATAGCCACCATGATGACCGATACCAGGCGAAAAAGAAGGACTGACCCCGGGGAACCTGAAGACTGCCCTGTCTTCACCCTTCATCGAGCCTTTGTTAGCGAGGAAAAAAGAAACCCCCTGGCATCAGCCTGTCGGGTGGCTGCAATTGGCTGCCTGGAATGCAAGGAAGTGCTCATAGAAAGTTTAATGGAGCTTCTCACGCCTTACCGGGAAAAAAGAAAATTTTATGAAAACCACCCGCAGCAGGTCTGGCAAATTCTCCAGGCCGGGGCTGACAAGGCCCGGGAAAAGGCCCGAAAAACCATGGAGGAAGTGAGAAGGGCCATCGGTTTCTAACACCATGCAAGCGGGTGAAATTCAGGAAACCTACCAGGTTCGCCTGGAAATATTTGAAGGGCCCCTCGATCTTCTTCTTTTCCTGATTAAAAAAAGAAAATTGAATATTCATGATATTCCCATAGCCGTAATTACCCGGGATTATCTTGATTATCTGAACAGAAAACAGAACATCAATCTCAACCGGGAAGCAGAATTTCTCCTCATGGCAGCCTTTCTTATCTATCTTAAAAGCCAAATGCTTCTGCCTCGAGAACAGCCTCAGCTTGAAGAATCATCTGATCCAAGGCGAGTGCTGGTCAACCAGCTTCTCGAGTATCAAAAAGTAAAAATAACTTCTTCCCTCCTGAGACAGAAAGAAGAAGAACAACAGCGAAGGTGGCTTCGGCCATTTAACCCGACAGCTTTATCCCTGGAGGAAGAAGAAATCTTAGAAGTTAACCTGTTTGATCTGGCCGAATGCTTTTATTTACTCATGAAGCAAAAAGAAAATGAAAATTTTAAAATTTTAAAGGGCCGGGAAGTATCGCTCGAAAAAAAGATGGGAGAAATCCTTGATCTCCTGGAAAAACAGCCTGTCCTTGATTTTCTTGATTATTTGAAAAGCCAGGAATCGCTCGAAGAGGCTCTGGTGGCTTTTTTTTGTCTCCTGGAACTTGTCAGGGCTAGGCTGGTTATTGCTTTCCAGGAGAGCCTTTTTCAGACAATTAAGGTCTGGCTTCGCCGGGATAGAATGACCGAGGAAAAAGGATGAGCGAAGATCTTAAAGGTATAATCGAAGCTCTGATTTTTGTTTCCACAGAACCCCTGAGCTCAGAAAGGATAAAAGAAGTTCTGGCCGATTTTCCTGAGGAAGAAGTTGAGCGGGCTCTTCAGGAATTAAAGCAAAATTATGAAACCAACAATCGGGGCATCTGTCTTCAACAATCGGCCGGAGGCTATTTGTTCGCCACCCGACCTGAATTTGACCCCTGGATTCGCCGGCTGCTGCAAATAGAGCGAAAGAGCCGCCTCTCCCAGGCAGCTCTGGAAACACTGGCCATCATTGCCTATCACCAGCCTATTACCTCCTCTGAAATTGCGGCCATAAGGGGCGTAGATTCAACTGGAACTATTAAAACCCTGCTCGAAAAAAAGTTAATCAAAATCGTGGGCCGCCGCTCCACACCCGGTCGACCCCTTGTTTACAGGACAACTGAAAAATTTCTTCTTTATTTTGGTTTAAATAGCCTGGAGGATCTCCCTTCAGAAGAGGAGATTGCCCGTCTTTTGGAGGAAAAGGACATTGAGCAAACTGAGAGCTGAGCATTTTAAGTTTTTCTCTTTTCTGGCTATAATTGGCCTGATTTCGGCCTGCCGGACGGCAGCAATTAAAGTCACCCCGCCCCCTGCCGATCGTCATATACCCTATGAATATGTTGGCCGAAAGACCATGGTGGTCGCGGCTCATCCCTTAGCGGTTGAGGCAGGTTTGAAAATTTTGAAAGAAGGGGGCAATGCGATCGATGGTGCAGTGGCCACGGCCTGTGCCCTTAATGTGGCTGAGCCCTTTGCTTCAGGTATAGGTGGTGGCGGTTTTATGATTATTTATCTAGCTCGAGAAAATAGAGTAACAGTTATTAATTTCAGAGAAAAAGCTCCCTCAGCCTTTTATGCGGAAATCTTTATTGAGAAAGGCGAGGAAGCTCCAACCTGGAGAACAGTCAAGGGAACTGCTGTCGGTGTGCCTGGTGCTTTGGCTGGCTGGGATCTAGCCCTTCGTCGCTACGGAACAAAGCAACTGGCTCAGGTCATGCAGCCAGCTATCGATCTAGCCGAAAGGGGTTTTAAAATCAGCGAAACCTTCAGCAGTATCAATAAAGAAGAGTATGAGAAGATTCTGACCAATGCTGGCGAGAAAACAGTTTATCTCAATAATGGCCTTCCCTATGAACCAGGAGACGACTTCCGCAATCCTGAATTGGCACGAACTCTGAGGCTCATCGCTCAAAAGGGAATTGATGTTTTTTATAAAGGCGAGATTGCTTCGAAAATTGTCAAGGCTGTTCGGGAAAAGGAAGGCCTCATGACGCTGGAAGACCTGGCCAGTTATCGAGCGGTGGAAGTTGAACCCCTTCGGGGCCAGTACAGGGGGGCTGAAATCTTTACCATACCACCGCCAGGCTCCGGCCTCCACCTGATTCAACTCCTGAACATTGCCTCTTTCTGGCCTATATCTCAGTGGGGCCTGAATTCAGCCCATTATCTTCATCATTTAACTGAGGCCATGCGTCTTGTCTTTGCTGACCGGGAAGCCTATCTTGGCGATCCAGATTATGTCCAGGTGCCTGTAGAGAAGCTCCTTTCTCCTGATTCTGCCCGTCTTAAGGCTAATTTGATCAGGTCAAATGGAGTCTTGATGGAATACCTCCCTGAAGAGATAAAAGAGAAAACTGAAGCTGGTAACACTACCCATCTCTGTGTCATCGATGACAAGGGAAATGCCGTCGCCTTAACTCAATCCATCAACCATTTTTTTGGTTCAGGCATTATTCCTGAAGGGACAGGCTTTATTCTTAATAATCAACTGGATGATTTTGCCAGCACCAGCTCAGGGCCTAATGCTCCTGGCCCCGGCAGACGACCAGCCAGCTCCATGGCCCCTCTTTTTCTGTTCCAGGAAGGAAAATTGAGGCTAATTCTGGGTTCTCCTGGTGGGACCAGAATTTTTCCCTGTCTGGCAGAAATCATAATTAATATAATTGATTTTGGCCTATCTCTTGACGAAGCTATTGAGGCCCCTCGTTTTTTCAGCTATTCTCAGAATGGTCGCATACGTCCTTTAAGCCTTGAGCCCCGTTTCCCTCAGGCCACGATTAAAGAACTGGAAGCCTTGGGACACAAAATAACGATCCGCGAAGCCTATGACAAATATTTCGGTGGCGCCCAGGGAATTTTGATTGATGATAAAAGAGGCTTGATTTTAGGTGGAGCCGATTCCCGCCGGGATGGCTTCGGTCGGGGTTATTAGATTTTGAGGAGGTCCTGATGAAAGGCGAAAAAGCTTTATCAATTGGCCTTATCTTTATCTTCTTCTGGCTTTTAATTTCAGCCCAATCAAATTTACCTAAATTTTCTTCTCCGGCTTTAATCACCTCAGCCGGACAGAACGCTGAAGTCCAAATGGTTGCCGTTCTGGCCAAAAGAGCCGGAATAGATCATAATTTAAATAAACTGGCTACCGCTCAGGACCTGGCTGGCTTCAAATCACTCCTTTTAGTCCTCGGCGCCAGCATGAAAGGATTGGGAGCGGCGGGACTCGACCTGAATAAAGAAATGGAAAGAATAAGAGGACTTCTCGATGGAGCGAAAGAGAAAAATATTCCTATTCTTTGTCTTCATTTGGGTGGTGAAGAAAGAAGGGGAGCCCAAAGTGATGAATTCATTAGAGCCTGTCTGCCAGCGGCCAGAATGGTCATTGTGGTCAAATCTGGAAATAAAGATGGCCTCTTCACCCGCTTGTGTCAGGAAAAAGGTATCCCCTTGATCGAAATTGACCGAACAACTGAGGCTCTGGAGCCATTGAAAAACGCCTTTACCCTATGAGTTAAAAATCATTCCTTAATTAAATTATGAGCGAAGCTTTAATTTTTATCTTAATGATTTTTATTTTCATCATTTTGACCATGGTCGCCCGCCTGCCGGTAGGCATAAGCCTGATTATAGCCGCTATCTGCGGCTCCCTGGCCGGCAAGGCCGGTTTTTCCTGGCGGCATTTAGTTGAGGGTGCTTTTGGCTATTTCGATACCATTTTGATTATCCTGACCGCGACCATTTTCATGAAGACTCTTGAGGGTTCAGGTGCCCTTGACTCTTATGTTAATTTTCTCCTTCGAGCCTTTTATCGCTGGCGACCAATTTTTCTTCTTATTCTAATGTTTATCGTTATGTTTCCGGGAATGATTACCGGTTCATCCGTCACCGCCATTCTCAGTGCCGGGCCCCTTGTAGCTCCAGTTTTATTAAAACTTGGTTTAAGTCGTAGCCGGGCAGCTGCCTTTCTGGCCATGGGTGGTATTCTGGGCATGATTGCTCCACCTATAAACATTCTGGTTATGATCATGGGAGCAGGGGTTGACATGCCCTATGTGGGCATAACCCTGCCTCTATTAATTGTTGTTGTTCCCCTGGCCATATTTACCTCTCTCTGGTTAGGCCTCAAAGAATCGAAAAAGATAAGCCAGGCTGAACTCGTCAGTCTTTTACCCGCTTCCTGCTGGCCCCAATATGGCTGGCGTCTGATTGTTCCGCTGCTGGCCCTGATTTTCTTCTTTATTGCCCCCTCCCTCTGGCCTAAAGTTATACCTGATCTGGGTTTACCGGCGAGTTTCTTTATCGCCAGTCTTTTTGGCTGGCTGGCCGGACGACCCTTTTCTTTTTTCGAGGCTACTCAGAAAGCCCTTGGGGAATCACTGACTATTTTAAGCATCCTGATTGGGGTTGGTATGTTTACCCAGATTATGACTCTGACCGGAAGCCGCGGCTGGCTTGTCGTCTCCATTCTCTCCTTGCCCTCGCTTCTCCTGATAATCGGGATGATGCTGAGCCTGCCTCTCTTTGGTGGTGTCTCCACCTTTGGCTCAGCTTCCATTCTGGGAGTTCCCTTCATTTTAGCGCTGATTAACCTGAATGCTCTTCTGACTGCCTCGGCTCTCTCCACTTTTGCCGCGATTGGTGAGCTTGTGCCGCCAGCTGCCTTTTCGGCTCGCTTTGCCGCTCAGGTTATGGGCGAGCGCTCTCTCTTTTCCATCCAGAAAAATTCTGCTATTCCTGCTATCCTTTTCTGGATTATGGGGTTAATCCTGATATTATTTGCTCCATTTCTTGATAAATGGATTTAGCCATGCAAATATTTTATTGGCTTCTGGTTCTATATTTGACCATTAACGTGATCATCGCTCTTTTCCGGGAAAAGAAACCCTGGAATCAGGTCGCTGCCTCTCTGGTTTTAATCCTTTTTTTGCTAAGATTATTGTTTATTCAATAAAAAATGAAGCTGCCAGGCTCCAGAACTCTTGCTTTCCCCCGATTTTTATTCTCTTCCGTTCTCCTGATTTTGACCCTGCTTATTTGTTTTTTCGCCGGAAAAGAATTTCTCCTTCAACGCCAGCCTGAACCCATCTATCCTTCTCCGGGCTTAACCTTTCAGAAAAAAATTGAGTGACTATTTTCCGGCCCTGAGAAGGACGGCAGGCGAGACCGAGGTTTATATTTTTGAAGGCCAGGAGCCGGGCGGACATATCTTCATTACTGGTGGCACCCATCCCAATGAGCCAGCCGGTTTTATGACCGCCGTTGTCCTGATTGAAAACATAGCTGTCGAAAGAGGAAAAATAGTAATTGTTCCCAGAGCCAATGCCAGCGCTTTTACCCATAGTGATCCCCAGGAAGGAAATCCTCAGCGCTTTTTCCTGGAAACAGCTTCGGGTCGCCGTTTTTTCCGCCTTGGTTCCCGCCTGACTAACCCTGTTGACCAGTGGCCAGATCCAGCCATATATATAAATCCAGGCGGACAGAAGCTTTCAGGCTCGGAAGTTCGCAATCTCAACCGTTGTTATCCCGGAAGACCAGATGGTTTGCTGACAGAAAAAATTGCCTTCGGGCTCACGGAAGTAATTCGTCAGGAAAAGATTGACCTGGGAATTGATGTTCATGAATCGGCTCCGGAATATCCGGTGATAAATGCTCTGGTTTTCCATGAAAACAGCTCCGAGCTGGCGGCCCTGGTGGCCATGAATATGGAAACCTTTGGCTTCAAAATCAGGCTTGAGGCCTCTCCGCCTAATCTGCGCGGTTTAAGCCATAGAGAATGGGGAGATGCGGCCCACATCCTGGCAGTTCTCCTTGAAACTCCTAACGCTTCTCACGGTCGGCTTAAAGGAAAGCCTTCCCCAGCTCTTATCGTGGAGGGAGTCGATAAATTCTATCCCCGGGCAGCCCGTTCAGGCCGGCTTTTTGTCGATTATCCTGAGAGCGGCATCCCCCTTAAAGAAAGGGTAGCCAGACATCTGGCCTCCATTATTTCTCTCCTCGATGCTTTCAATGAGCTTTTTCCTGATAAAAAAATAAAAGTAAAAAATATTCCTGAACCAGCTGAAGTCATGAGAAAAGGCGTCGGCTCCTTCCTTCATCCACCTGATTGACTTAATTTGACAAATGATTTTATCTAATATAGTATATCCCATCTACCTTTGAATTAGCCCATGGAGATTATCATCGCGAGAGAGAGTGGCTTTTGCTATGGTGTAAAAAGAGCCCTCCGTCTCGCCCGGGAAATCCGGCAGCAAGAGAATTCAAGGGTGTATACCTGGGGTGAGCTTATCCATAATCCGGCTGTCATTAAGGAACTCCAGGAGGAAGATATAATTCCATCTGAAGATATCAATCAATTAAAAGGAGCCACTGTAATTATTCGCAGTCATGGAGTTTCTCCTGAAATTTATGAGCTCCTTAAATCCAGAGCCAGGAAGGTGGTCGATGCCACCTGTCCTATTGTTAAAAAAATTCAGCAATTAACTTCCCGCCTGGCGGGACAAAAACTCGAGTTAATTATCGTTGGCAACCCCAACCATCCTGAAATTCAGGGCTTGCTGGGAACAAGTCAGGGAAAAGCTCTGATTGTCGAAAATGAATCCCAGGTAGCAGCCTTACCCCCTGCCCGTCGCCGGGCTATCCTGGCACAATCAACCCAGGATAGGGAACTTTTCGCCCGAATTGTCTCTCTCCTTGTAGGCAAAACGCAGGAATTGAGAGTTTATAACACCATCTGCCGCTCAACCCAGATCCGGCAGCAAAGCACTTCTGAGCTTGCCACTCAGGTAGATGTCCTTTTGATTATTGGTGGTGCCTCAAGTTCAAATACGACAAAGCTTTATGAAATCTCCAGAAGGATTCAGCCGAGAACCTATTTTATTGAAAAGGCCGAACAGATTAAACCAGAAATGCTTCTTGGATCCAGAAAAATAGGCATATCTGGAGGAGCCTCAACCCCACCTGAGGCTATCCAGGAAGCTGTAATAATAATTAAAAAAATTTCCCAGGAATCTGGTCGGGAGGAGACAACCGCCCCATGTCCGAGATAAAGAAGACTGCTGACAGAAATGACCCCATAAGCTCTGAAGCTTATGAACATCTTCTTGATCGTTATCAATTTACAGTGAAAGAATTAACCCCAGGAAAATTGATCAGGGGAAAAATCTTCAAAGTTACCTCTTCCCATGTTCTTGTGGATATTGGCTTTAAATCCGAAGGGATGATTCCCATTGAGGATTTTGAAGGCGATCACGCCCAGAGCCTCCGTCTGGGAGCTGAGGTCGAAGCCATTCTCGAAAGAATTGATCCCCGGGATGGGTCACTCCTTCTATCTAAGCGCCGGGCTGATACCCTCAGAGCTCTTGATTACCTTGAAAGAGCTTATTTAGGTCAGGGCTGGGTTCAGGGCAAAATAGTGGAAAGAGTTAAAGGTGGGTTTATCGTAAATGTCGGGATAAAAACCTTTTTGCCTGAAAACCAGGCTGATATCAGGGCGGTTAAAGATCCCGATAAATTAATCGGCAATGTTTTTAAATTTAAAGTGGTTCGCTTTGATCGCAAAAGCGAAACAGCTGTCCTCTCCCGCAAGCTTTTCCTTCTTGACGAAAGAGAAAAAAGGAAACGAAGAATTTTCAGTAAACTGGTTAAAGGAGAAAAGATCAAAGGTCAGGTAAAATCAATTACCAATTTCGGTGCCTTCATTGATATCGGCGGCGTCGAGGGTCTTCTGCACATCTCTGATATGTCCTGGGGCAAAATCAATCATCCCTCCGAGTTATTTACGGTGGGCCAGGAAGTCGAGGTGGTTGTCCTGGATTTTGATGAGGCCGAAGAAAGAATCTCCCTGGGCTATAAGCAGCTAACTGAAGATCCCTGGCTCAGAGTTCCAGAAAAATATCCTATTGGCAGCAGGGTTAAGGGGAAGGTGATCAGTCTGGCTGATTTTGGCGCCTTTGTTGAACTCGAAAAAGGGGTGGAAGGCCTCATTCATGTTTCCGATCTGACCTGGTCGAAAAAGCCGGTTCATCCCAGGAAGGTTCTCAGTCCCGGTCAGGAAGTCACGGTTGTTGTTCTTGATATCAATCAGGAAGCCCGGAGAATTTCTCTGGGCTTGAAACAGGCCAGTCCTCACCCTCTGGAACTGCTCAAACAACGTCTTGGTCCCGGCAGCCGGGTAAAGGGAAAAATTACCAGCCTGACCGATTTTGGGGCGTTCATGCAAATTGACAAGGATATTGAAGGCTTGATCCATATTTCAGATATCAGCTGGGAAAAGATTAAGCATCCTTCGGAGAAATTAAAGGTGGGCCAGGAAGTTGAAGCCGTCATTCTCAACATCGACGTGGAAAAGCAAAAGGTTTCCCTGGGGATAAAGCAGCTGGAGGGAGATATCTGGGAAGATTTCTTTGCCCGCCATAGGGTTGGAGATATCGTCCAGGTCAGGGTGGTCCGGATTACTGATTTCGGGGTTTTTGTCGAAATAACGCCAGGCATTGAAGGCGTTGTCTTCCTTTCGGAGCTGGACGAAAAAAGGGTTGATCATCCTTCGGAATTATTTTCCGGGGGAGAACAGCGCCTGGCTAAAATAATTAAAATGAATCCCAAAGAAAAAAAGATTTCATTAAGTTTCCGCCAGGCCCAGTCGGAATTGCAAAAGCTGGAATATCAAAAATATCTTCAATCCCAGAATGATCGGCTGACCCTCGGGGACATTATGAGGGACCAGCTTCGCCACCTGCCTTTAGCCAAAGAAAAGGGAAAGAAAAAGGAGGGCTCATGATAAAGGCCGACCTTGTAGCCCGAATTTCAGAGGAGCTTGGTCTGCCCAAAAAGAAAGCTGAAGAGGGCGTCAATATCTTCTTTGAGGCGATTAAAGAAACCCTGCTGAAAGGTGAACGGGTAGAAATTCGTGGTTTTGGCAGCTGGCGCTGGCGGAAAAGAAAAAGCCGGCTCGGTCGTAATCCCCGAACGGGAAGTACTGTTAAAGTCCCGGCCAAGAAGGTCCTTTATTTCAGACCGAGTAAAATCCTCAAAGAATTAATAAATAAAAAATAATTTTTGCAAATCCATGAAGGCTTATCTCGTCGCTCCATGGAGAGAAGCCTATGTCAGGAATGTTTTCAAAATGAAAGAATGCATCTTCTGTGAGGCAGTGAAAATAGCTGATGATCGCCAAGCTTTAATTTTATTCAGAGGGGAAAATAATTTTATTGTCCTTAATAAATATCCTTATATTCCTGGGCATTTGATGATTGCTCCCTATCGTCATCTGGCTCGCCTGGAGGATGTTCCGGCTGAAATGACCAATGAAATGATGGACCTTTTAAAATTAAGCCTGAAGATACTCCGTCAGGTTTACCGACCTCAAGGATTTAATGTAGGATTGAATCTCGGGCAATGCGCTGGCGCCGGTGTCGCCTATCACTATCATCTCCATGTTATTCCTCGCTGGTCGGGCGATGCCAATTTCATGCCGCTCGTAGCTAAAACCAGAGTGGTCATCGAAGACCTTGAAACAACTTTCAACCGGCTTTACAGGTATTTTCAGCAGGAGAAGGCGAAAAAGAAGCCTTAATCAAGTTTTAATTAAAGGGGACAATATGGATTTCAGCCTGACTGAAGAACAAAGACTAGTTCAGGAGATGGTTCGAGAATTTGCGGAGCGAGAAATTGCCCCCCATGTAGAGCGATGGGAAAGGGAGTGTCTTTTCCCTCGCGCCATCTTCTCCAAACTTGGAGAACTAGGCCTGCTGGGAATGACGATTGACCCGGAATATGGAGGGACCAAAAGCGATTATTTATCCTTCATCTTAGCTCTAGAGGAGTTAAGTCGAGTTTCAGCAGCCGTGGCTCTGACGGTAAGTGTGCATGTCTCTCTTTTTATGAGAGCTATCCAGGAATATGGTCATGAAGAACAAAAAAAGAAATATTTACCGAAGGCGGCCCGGGGCGAAATCCTGGGTGCCTTCAGCCTGTCCGAACCAGGAGCTGGTTCAGATGCGGCCAATCTTCAGACGAAGGCCCGAAGGGAAGGAGATGCTTATATTATTAATGGAATTAAGTCCTGGGTTACTACTGGCAGCGAAGCCGAGGCTTTAATTCTTTTTGCCGTGACCTCAGGCGAAAAAGAGAAAAAAAGAATCAGTGCCTTTGTAGTCGACAGGGATTTACCTGGCTTTCAGGTGCTTAAACTCGAGGAAAAAATGGGTTTCCATTCTTCGCCTACAGCCCAGATTGCCTTCGAGGATTGCCGCCTTCCCGCCACCAATCTTCTGGGCGAGGAAGGCCGGGGACTGGCCATCGCCCTGAGACTTCTGGATGGCTCCAGAATAGGCATTGCGGCTCAAGCTGTGGGCCTGGCGCAGCGAGCTCTCGAGCTTGGAGTCCGCTATGCCAAGGAAAGAGAAGCCTTCGGGCAAAAAATTTCAAGCTTTGAGGCCATTCAGTTTATGCTGGCTGATGCGGCCACGCTGATCGAAGCTTCCAGGCTTCTCACCTATCGAGCTGCTTCGCTCGTTGACCTGAATCTTCCCCATACCAGAGAAGCAGCCATGGCTAAACTTTTTGCCACCGAAGCCGCCAATAAAGTAGCTTACTTGGCTCTTCAAATTCATGGTGGCTATGGTTATTGCCGGGACTACCCGATAGAGAGGCTTTACCGGGAGGCCCGGGTAACGACCATCTATGAAGGAACCTCAGAAATTCAACGGCTGGTAATTGCTCGCCAGTTGATGCGCGAAGCTGAAGGGACAATCTGTTAGCCATAGAAAGGAGAAACCATGCTCAAGGCAATGAGAAGAAATGTTAAAAAATTGTCGCCGAGCCTCTGGCTGGTAATTGCTGCCTTCATCATTGCCATCTTTGCTGTCTGGGGGGGTGGTGGCCGGCTGGGAGTGATGGGGAGTGAAAAGCCTCTGATTATAATCGGCCAGAAGAAAATCTATGCTCAGGATTATATTCTGGCCCTTCGACGCCAGATAGAATCCCTGCAATCAGAATTTAAGGGATTGGATAGAAATTTGATAGAGCAGCTCGGTCTGACTCAGAGAGTCCTTCAGGAATTGATCCAGCAAAATCTTCTTTTTGAAATGGCTAAAGAAATGGGAATTGAAGTAACTGAAGATGAAGTGAGAGAGCGCATTATGAGTTTACCCGTCTTTCAGCGTAATGGTCAATTTGTCGGTTTTGAGGAATACCGCCGCATTCTTGAATGGAACCGAATGTCAGTAACTGAATTTGAGGAAAGTTTGAAAAAAGATATTCTTTTAAATAAAGTCGGGCTGCTGCTGACAGCCAATGCTACGGTCAGGGAGGAGGAAGCCTGGGAAAATTACAAAAAGAATAACGAGTCGGCCCGGCTCGAGTACCTGGTTCTCGAAAAAAATAAAATAAATTTTCAGGAGACTCCTGGTTCCAGGGATATTGAGGATTTTTTCAATCGACATCAGGCTCGTTACACCCTGCCTGAAAAACGACAGGGTTACCTTGTTTTTCTGCCTCTGAGCGATTTAATTAAGGAAATTAAAATTAATGAAGCTGAAATAGAAAAATATTATGAAGACCATAAGGAGCAATTCAGAGAACCAGAGACAATCAAAGTAAGTCGGATTTATCTTCCCTTTACGCCTGAAAATAAGGCCGCTGTTCTCGATCAGGCCAGCTCTTTGCTTAATCGCCTTAAAGAGGGGGCAGACTTTGCGGCGCTGGCCCGCGAGTTTTCTAAGGACGAAAAGGCTTCCCAGGGTGGCGACTGGGGTGAATGGGACTGGCAGCGCCTTGATTCCACCGAGCAGAAAGAGATCAGGAAGCTTGAAAAGGGAGAGGATACCCTGATTGAGCTTCCTGAGGGAGTCTCAATCTTAAGAGTTACTGAGAAGAAGGAAGCCAGGGTGAGGTCCCTCACTGAAGTCCGGGAGCAGATTAAGTCCATCCTTGAAGACCAGAAAGCTCGAGAACTTGGCACCAACAAACTGAAGCAACTGGCCCGAATTGCCCGGAAAGAAAAAAGTCTGGAAGCTGCTGCCAAAAAATTAGGCTATAAAGGCGAAAGCTTTGGCCCAGTCAAGGAAGGGGAAGCTATCTCTGATAAGGACCAGGCAGGTTTCATCAGCCGGAGCCTTTTCAGTTTAAAAGAAAAGGAGATCTCGGAAGTGATTCCCACCTTTGAAGGGCTGGCCCTTGTGCAGCTCACAGCCATAACTAAGGCTCATCCGGCCTCGCTCGAGGAAGTTAGAAGCGAGGTAGAAAAGGACTGGCTTGAATCCAAGAAAAAGGAATTGGCCAGGGAGAAATTGCTAGCTTTAAAACCGAAACTTGAATCAAACTCTGACTGGGAAAAAATAGCCCGGGAAAATAATCTCGAATATAAGACAGTTAATGAACATAAAAGAGACCAGTATTTAAGTGTTGTTGGCGATAGCGAACCCTTTGATCAATTAATTTTTTCCCAGCCCTCAGGCACCGTCAGCGACCCAGTTGAATTTGAAGGCGGTTACTTCATTTTTCGAGTTCTCGAGAAAAAAGAAGCCAGCCGTGAGGAATTCCAGAAAAATTTGAAGGAAGAAATGGATAATTTAATCACGGCAAAAAGAAATTTGCTGTTAAGCTCATTTCTGGCCAGACTTCAGGAAGAAAAAAAGGTTAGATTGAATTCCCAGGAAATCCAGAAAATAAACAATGAAATCTTGGCCAGATTTGAGAGATAAGCCTTTAGCCTAAAAGGCTATATAAAAGCCTCTTCACCCTATTTTCTAAAGCCAGGCGAAAGGATTCAATAGTTTCTCGAGCATTTTCTTTTAGATAGTCAGTGATGAACATGGGCTCGCCTACTCTGACTTTAACCACGGTCGGAATTAGAAAGGGTCTCTGGGTACCGAAAATAGCCACGGGAGTTATAGGAACTAAAAGGCCATCTCTTAAAAAAAGATTATAGGCAATGGCTGAGGCTCCAGGTTTGAAGGGGGCTACATAGGGATTGGGATCAGCCGGCCTGACTCTCCCTCTGCCCTGAAGGGCAACTACTGCTCTTCCCTGCCGCAGATAGTTCTCAATTAATTGCCTGGTTTCTCTTTTTTTATTGGCTAAATCAACTGGAATCGTGCCAATGCGGGCGATGTTTGTCGAAATATATTGAACAAAAAGGGACCTCAGGGGAGCGAGCAAAAGATTGATGAAAAGACCAATTTTCTTAAGATGACGCTCGAGATGCCTGCCGATAAGTTCGTTAAATTCCTCCCTGGAAAATATCTGTCGGTTGGCGGTAAAAAAGATAGGTCGGGGGAGAATCTTAAAAAGAACGGCAATATCCTTATAGGCACCAACATGATTGCCGACAATTAAATTTGGTCCTCTCTTAACAAAATTCTCCTGGCCGTAGACTTCGAGTTTCTTGCCCAATAGAGCCAGATGGCTTAAGGCCCGAATGATGGGCTCAAATTTTTTGAGTTCTTCTTCCCAGGAAATCATCACTCTTAACTAATCTATTTTAAATTGATTTAATGATTCGTCAACCCATAGCTGGCTCCTTTTTAAAAAGCAGGGTGATTTCTCAGGCTCTTAGCCTTTTTATTTCCTTTAAAAAACGTCGAAATATAGAATTTTACATTGAAAATAAACATAGCTAAAAATTGCAGGAAAATTTATTCTCATTCTATCATTTAAATGGGATGAGATGAGGCTTTTTATCGAATTTCTCTTTTGCTCAGGTAAAAGAACTTTTTCTAAAAACGCTAAATATTTACAACAAGAAGGCTCTACAGGCGCGAAAACTTTAAGAACAAGCCTCCTCAGCTCTGGATGTATTTGAAATTTTCTGAAAAATCTTTCATTTCCTTGATAAGCTGGAAGGAGAAGTCTTTATCTTTAAACTCAAAAGGAGCGGGGAAGAATCAACTTGTTTTTTGCTTCTCAGCGTGATAATTTAGCTCAGCTGAATCAGGAGGAAAGGAATGGTTTACATTTTGAAAAATGGCCAGATTTTTGCTCCGCAGCCTCTGGGAAAAAGGGATATCCTGGTAGCTGGTAGAAGCCTGATTGCTCTATCTCTACCCGGCGGCTTTCACCTGGAAGGCCTTGATTATCAAGAAATCGAAGCTGAAGGAAAAATCATTTTGCCAGGATTCATTGATCCTCATGTTCACCTTCTTGGCGGGGGTGGTGAAGGAGGGCCCAGTACCAGAGCCCCGGAAATAAAAATCGAAGATATCATTCAGGCTGGAGTAACCACAGTTATTGGCTGCCTGGGCACAGACAGCGTTACCCGCCACATGACCTCCCTTTACGCCAAGGCCAGGGCCCTAGAAATTGAAGGCCTAAGTACCTATATCTTCAGTGGAGCCTATGATCTTCCTCCTGTCAATCTGACCGGTTCGATCAGGAAAGATCTTGTTCTTATCGATAAGGTTATTGGCTGCGGCGAGGTAGCCATCTCTGACCATCGCTCATCTCAACCTTCTTTTGAAGCATTGGCCCAGTTAGCCGCTGAATGCCGGGTTGGCGGTCTTCTGGGAGGAAAAGCCGGCATCCTTCATCTACATTTAGGTGATGGCTCCCGTCGCCTCGAAATGATCTGGCGTTTGATCAAAGAAACTGAAATCCCTATCACCCAGATTATTCCCACTCATGTCAACCGGAATAAAGAGCTTCTGCTCGAAGCTCTTGATTTCGCTTTGATGGGTGGAACTATCGATCTTACGGCTTTGCCCGAGGATAGGTCAGGATCAAAGGATGTTCCTCTTGAGGAAGCCATATGTCTTGCCCTGGAAAAAAAGGTTCCCTTAGAAAGAATAACGATCAGTTCGGACGCTAACGGGAGTCTTCCTGTTTTTGATTCCCTGGGTCGGCTCTGTGGTCTGACCATTGCGACCCAAAAAAGCCTGCTCGCTTCTTTTCAATCTTTAGTTAAAAAGAAAATAATTACTTTTGACCAGGCGGCCAGGCTTTTCTCCACAAATGCTGCCTGCGCTTATCAGCTCCAGAACAAAGGTTTTCTCCAGGCCGGTCATGATGCTGACCTGATAATGTTTGATTCAGATTTAAATCTAGACATGGTTATGGCCAGAGGTCGGCTCATGTTCTACCAGGGAAAGCTTCTGGCCAGAAGCACCTTTATTCCAAAATAAAAAGCTCGCCTGAAAAATAAAATTAGATTTAATTTTTAATTTTTGAAAAGGTGGGCGGAGAGAATAAAAAATGAATCCAGAATAAAGGAATTAAAGAGCGATGAAGGAAAAAGAATTGCGTCAGCCCTCTTTTGGTCTGGCTCTTATTCCTATCCTGGCCATGGCAGTTCTGCTGGCTGTCGGCTATGGAATTTACAAAATAAGGCCTCAGGTTCTGCTCGTGGCTGCGGCTTTTATTACTGCCTGCCTGGGTTTTATCCTTCGTTATCCCTGGAGAGAAATGGAAAAAGGCATTGTCGACAGTATCAGCAAGGCCATGCCAGCCATTCTTATTATGCTCAGCGTGGGGATTCTTATTGGCAGCTGGATTGCCTCCGGTACCATCCCCATGATTATTTATTATGGACTTAAATTAATTTCTCCCCGCTTTTTTCTCTTTACCGCTTGCCTGGTCTGTACGATCACTTCCTTGGCCACCGGTACCTCCTGGGGAACCATTGGCACAATCGGCGTCGCTTTTATAGGCATTGCCATGGGACTCGGTATTCCTTTGGGTCCAGCTGCTGGCGCCATTGTAGCTGGCGCCTATTTCGGCGATAAAATGTCGCCGCTCTCTGATATCCCCAATCTGGCTGTGGTTGTTGCCCGTTCCAACCTGTTCGACCACATTAAACACATGATGTGGTCCGGCGGTCCGGCCTGGCTCCTGGGTCTTCTAATTTATCTTCTCGTCGGCCTCCAATATCAGGCTGAAGAATTAAATTCAACTTCAATGGATTTGATTCTTTCTACTCTTGAAAAGAATTTCCATTTTAATCTCCTTTTGCTCCTGCCCCTCGTGATAGTTTTTTACTTTGCCGTAACAAAAAAACCAACAATTCCAGGTATGATGCTTTCCTCTGTGGTGGCGACCATCTTGGCCATTATTTTTCAAAAAACATCGCTGACGACAATTGCCACGGCGGTTAATAGCGGCTATCAGCCCCAGACCGGGGTGGAAGTAGTGGATCGTCTGCTATCCCGGGGTGGCCTGATGAGCATGATGGAAACTCAGCTTGTCGCCTTTACAGCCTTTAGTTTTGGTGGCATCATGCAGCGAACAGGCATGCTGGCAGCTATATTGAGCCGCATCATGAAATTTGTCGCCAAGACCTGGAGTCTTGTTTTAACCACCATTGCTACGGCCATTCTCTCAGCTCTGATTACAGGAAGCTCCTATCTCTCCATGATTATTCCTGGAGAATTGCTTGCCCCGATTTACAGGCAAAAAAATCTGGCAGCCAAAAATCTCAGTCGCCTGATTGAAGAATGCGGCGGTATAATCGTTCCCCTTATCCCCTGGAGTATGGCTGGAGTTTATATCACTGGGGCCCTGGGCGTGCCGACTTTATCCTATCTTCCCTGGGCCTTTATGAATTACTTTTCAGTAATTATCCTAGCCATTTTTGGTTTTACGGGATTGACTATGGCCCGTCGCGTTCGGGAGGATGAAACTCTGCCCGGAAGCTGAAAGCTTTTTTCTCCTTGAAAAAAGTTTTTAAAAAAATGAATTTAAGGGGTGTTAATCTTCCTCAATCTGCTCGAGGGCTTTCTTGAACTTTTCTCTGGCTTTCTCTTTCTTTTTCTTCTCTAACTCGGCTGTCGCTTCAAATTTTCTCTCGAAGGCAGCGCGCCTTTCCTTTTCCCGGGCCAGTAAATCATCCAGAGATTCCTTTTTCTTCTGGCCTCTTTCCACTTTAAGAACGCTTTTTAAAGAAGCATCAATCCAGATAGAAGCCCCGCAGTGAGGACAGATAACCTCAAAAACATTCTGATTCTCAGCTTTCATCACCATGATAATTTAACAAATGCATGAGGCCCTGACAAGTTTTCAGGCTCCTTTTCACAGATTTTCTTGAAATAATGCTACCGGACCTGGTGATTTCTCTTTAGTCTGTTCTTCCCGAAAGTTGTCCGGCCATTTTTCCCCTGTTAAAATTTTTCCCCTCAATAAGGGCATACTTTTTCAACAATTTGGTCAGCCCCTGACGGCTCAACCCGAGATTATCGGCTGTTCTGGTTCGATTGTAATTATAACGGGCCAGAGCTATTCTCAGGAAACGTTGCTCAAATTCAGCCCTGGCCTTGAAGAAATTCTGGTCCTTAAGGGCTGGCTCTCCTGGATTGGCAAAAAATTTGGGCGGCAGGTCTTTCTCCTGAATTATTCCTTCCGGCCCGCAAAGAATAAGGGCTCGCTGTATTTCATTCTGCAATTCACGGATATTGCCTGGCCAGTCATACTCAAGAAACCTTTCCAGAGCTTCAGGTGAAATAACGGCTTCGGGCTTACCTGACCTGGGCCCGAAAATTTTTAAGAAATGGTTTGTCAGAATGAAAATATCTTCTTTACGCTCCCTTAAGGGAGGCATTTCCAGGCAGATAATTTTAAGACGATAATATAAATCTTCCCTGAACCGGCCAGCCTTTATTTCATTTTCCAGCTGCCGGTTGGTGGCGCTTAAAAAACGGACATCAGAATGACGAACCCTGGTATCACCCACCCGCCGGAATTCCTTTTCCTGAATCAATCTGAGAATTTTGGCCTGCAGGGGGAAAGCCAGATCGCCAATTTCGTCCAGAAAAAGAGTTCCACCATTGGCTTCCTCGACCAGGCCCGGCTTATCCCTGAGGGCGCCGGTGAAAGCTCCCCTGACATGACCAAACAATTCACTCTCAAGTAGATGCTCGGGAATCGCTCCACAATTAATCACCACAAAGGGAGCCGAGCTTCGAGGTGAAACTTGATGAATTGCCCTGGCCACAAGCTCCTTACCGGTGCCACTTTCCCCAACAATGAGAACCGGAGCGTCACTGGATTTAATCTGAGCAATCGTCCTTCTTAACCTTTTAATGGCTTCACTTTCGCCGATGATCAGTTCTTTAAGCCCTGGTTCTTCCGCAGGGTCTGAAGAAGAAAGTGTCTCATTCCTGGAAAATCGGCCGGCCAGAAGAGCTATGGGTTCTGCCAGAACACTCACAATTTCAAGCTCAGAATCATGGAAAGGTTTAATCTGACGATAAAAGAGCATTACCATTTCCCGGGAGAAGTTCCTGATTGGAAAAATAAGAAAATGGCCGAGGCATGGATGCTGATATTTCCTAACTTCCCCTTTCTTGACCGCTTCTTCCACTGGCTCCGGCTGACTAAGAAGCCATGGCCTGATTCTTCCATCACCAGCTGAAAAGGCTTCCCAGGAAGTTCTTTTTTCTCGCCAGTAAAGACCGGCTTCGTCCACCGATAATTCTTTTTTTAAAAGAAACCAAAGATATTCACATGCCTTCAGCCGGAATCGTTCAAGCTCCATGGCAACAAGGAAAACGACCGAAGGAAAATATTTTCTCACCGGACCCGAAAACATCCGGATGTCATTATGAAAATTTGAAGAGAGATAAAGGAGAGGAAGGAAGGAAGGAAGGAGGAAAAAAGAAAAAATAAAAGGAAGAGAAGAGAAGAGAAGAGAAGAGAAGAAAAGAAAAGAAAAGAAAAGAAAAGAAAAGAAATTTAATTAGGGAGAAAAGAAAAGGGTGAAAGGCAAAATGGATAAAAATGTCTGAAGATAAAAAACGAATTAAAGCTTAAAGAAATTCAACCTGAAAAGACAAAAATGGATAAAATTAATTCAGGGACGATAATTTTCGAGTTAAAGGAGCTTCAGCAATAAATAATTTTTGAGGGACAGAATGAAAGGACACACCGGCGAAAAGAAAGGCAATCACTCCAGGAAAATCGCTAATTTATCGCTAAAAACAGGAGGTTAAATCAGCCAGATTAACGGGCAAAATAGCCCTGACGATGAATAACCTTGACATCCGGCAGCTTAACCTTAACCTTAATTTCCCGGAATCTTCCATCTCTCTCTTTATTTGTAGGGGTGTAATACAATAAATAATAAGTCTCGCTGGCTTCTATGGCTTTCATTAGAAGCGAAGACGGGTTAGAGGAACTATCCACAAAGCCGCCAGAAGCTCGGGCAATCTCATTAAAAGCGCTGAAGATATCATCGACCTGTTCGTCACTTCTCACTCCGGCCAGATCTTTCTTGGGAGTGGTAACAAACATAAAATGGGCAGAAATTGAGGAATCGCAGAAGGCTTGACGAATTTTTTCGGTATTGAGCGAGACGTCCCGGCGATAAAATTCAAAAATACCGTTGATTGTCTGATAGATATCAGGCCTATCCTGGTACATTTCAATATACTGATAAAGAATTTTGGGATCTATCTTAGGAATATATTCTTTTTGATATAGCAGAAAAACATATTTCTGACCGACCATATTCTTAAGAAAATCAGCAAAGGCCAGGAAGTTAGCTTCATCCACCCTTCTCAGGTTTTCCAGCCGCCCCAGCAGTTCCACATAACGCTGAAGCTGCTCATCGAAGGATCTGGGTGGCTCTCCAGCCGATTCCAGGTTGTCCATGGTCATCAGAGGAGAATCGATGCTGCCGGCGGGCAGGCTCGCCTGCCCGGAAACCAGCTGGGCCAGGGATTTGGCCAGGACTTCCATTTCCGAAAGAATACTCCTGTATTCAGCGGAGCCAGTAAGAGTATCGCGGCGCACCAGCCCTTTTAATTGTTCCAGAATTTTTTCCTTGGGTCTGGCCTCCATAGCCTGAGCCAAAAGACGATAACTCTTCAAAGGAGTCATCAGAAATAAATTATCGCCCGGTTTCAAAACTTCCATCACAAAATAGTGAAGAGCTTCATTGAGCCTGGGCATATACTCATTGATTTCGAATATAAGGAAAAAGTTGCGGATAGTTGTCGGTCGGAAAGACCTTTCTTCCTCCCGCCGTTCAATCGATCTTTTTTTAATCAAATAAACAGCTTCAACTTTCTGAGGAACACCATCCTCCGTCACTTCAAAATCACTGAGCTTTAAATCATCGACAAATTGATTCCCCCTGAAAACCCGAACCGGAACCTCCACATTGATGACGATGGATTCTTCCTGTATCCTCTGCTGAACAGCAGGCAGTTGCTCTGCCGAAGGAGAATCATAAGTCAGACAGAAAAGAAATAAGCTAAAAAATAAAATTAAAATGTTTACTTTCGCCATTTCTGACACCTGAATTCGATTTTCTACTTAAATGATAAAATTTACCCTTTTCTCTGTCAACTGAATCCTTTCTTCCTCCTGGCTGGTTCGAAAAAAAGAGGAAGCCAGGGTTGCTTTTCAGCCTGCAATCTGGCCTTCACCTCCTCGGTTACCGCAGCTCTGTTTTCAAGAAAACTAAAAATTAAATTTTTAGGCCAGCCCGCGGCCATTTTTGTCCCCCCCTTATCCGGAATCAGGAGAAGGATTTCATCAGGACGGATCAGCCTGTCCTGGAGAAGATAAAGCTGGTGGGTAGTGATAATTAACTGGGGCGGCCGATGGCTTGACCTGACGAGTTCTCTTATAATTCTCGGCAGCTGACTGACAGCTTCAGGATGAAGGCCTGTTTCTGGTTCTTCTATCAAAAGAGGAGTATCTTTTTCTAAAATTGTCCAGAAAATGGAAAATAACCTCAGTGCGGCCTCGGGCCACTCAGTCCAATCCCGCCAGGAAACTTTAGGACGCCAGTGTTCGCAACTGGCCGAAAGCTGCCAGCGGCCAAAATAATCCCTGTCTAATCTGAGCTGGCCAAACCCCTCAATCAGGGTTTTCATCATTTCAGAAATTCGCCCTAACCTTAATTTCCTCAGACGTTCAGGCGTCCGGGCTATCCTGGCCAGCAAATTATCTTCCTGAAAATCTGAACTCATAACCATCAGATTTTGATTTCTGATTGATTCTGGCTGAGGATTTTCATAATGGAGAGATCTTATAAACTTGGCCACAACCTCGATAGAAGGAGTAACCAGTCGGGGCGAAAGGCAGGATTCCTGTCTTCTTATGGCTCTTTTCTTATCTTCTTTATCCGGACGTCTGAGAAGGAGGGCTGAATCATACCAGATAAGCTCTTCTTTGATGACTGGAGCCGATCCTTCTTCACCAAACCTGAGCCTATAAATCCATTCTTTTTTCTGGTTATCCTTCAAATAAAGCATCAGGACGATATCGGTCTCAGGATAACGCGCTTGAAGATTGCGTAAATGGGATAAGCCACCTCTCCGGTCAACAGCCCTGACGAGATTCACCCCTCGAGCTAAGTCACGCAGAAAGCAGAAAGCATCAAGAAAACTGGTTTTACCTGAACCACAGGGGCCGGTAATAATTAATTTTGCCCCGATGGGGCAAGCCGCTGAAGAAAAACAGCGCCAGTTTCGAAGATATATCTGCGTAATTTTCATTGATTTTAATTCCTTATATACTCAGCTATCACTTCTGTCTTCTTGCCGGCTCAAAAATAAAAATAGTTTAATTCTCTCCAAACCCTGATTATTTTTTAGACGCAAAAACTTTTTTCGTTTCAATATAAAGACTTCCTTTAAGACGAATATCGGCTGAGGAGCTACCCAGCATGATTTCCAGCTCACCCGGTTCCAGAACCAAACTCATCCTGGAGTCAAGAAAAGCCATATCAGCTGCTCTCAGAATAAAAGTAAGCGTTTTTTCTTCCCCGGGATTGAGACTCACTCGTTTGAAGCCTTTTAGTTCCTTTATTGGGCGGGCTACTGAAGCCACCGGATCATGGACATAAAGCTGAACCACCTCATCACCTGCCATCTTCCCGGTATTCTTAATTTTTAGCTGAACCTTTATCTCTTCTTCCCCGGTAATTTTTTCTGGCTCAATTTTTAAATCCTGAAATTCGAAAGTAGTATAGCTCAAGCCATGGCCGAAGGGAAAAAGGGGCTGGCCGCTCATATCAACATAATCCCAGCCACGACCGGTAGGTTTGGGATTGTAGTAAAGAGGTGTCTGACCAGAATGCCGGGGAAAAGTTATGGGCAATTTCCCGCCGGGATTGTAATCACCAAAAAGAACATCAGCTACAGCCCGGCCACCTTCTTCACCTGGATACCAGGCCTGAAGAATGGCCGGAACTAAATTAAACCAGGGTTCCATTGTCACGGCACTTCCGGTCATCAGAATAACCACAACCGGCAGGCCTGAATCAGCCAGAGCCTTAATAATTTTGTCCTGAGGACCTGGTAAGGCCAGATTAGCTCTATCCCGTCCCTCGCCTTCCAGAATTCCGGCTACAAAGATGGCAACTTCAGCTCCCTTAGAGGCCGCCAGAACCTCTTTCAAGGCTTTCTCCTCTTCAGTCGCCAGATCCCAGCCCAAACTGGCCACAGCACCGCCACCATTCTCATAATATTCAATTTTAATTTCATAGAAGCGACCTGCTTCCAGTTTAACTGTAATCAAATCTGTAGTTGGGGCCCGGTCAGACCAGAAATCGAGGAGTAAACGGCCATCAAGATAAAAGCGGACCCCATCGTCCGTGGTTATTCCCAGCCTGTAAAGGGCACTTTTCGGTGGAACCAGATAACCAGTCCAGCGAACTGAAAACTGATCGGCCGGCAATTCAGCGGCGGGCGAACCGGAGCCCCACTCAAAATTAATCTGAGGGTCAATTCGCACAAGCATCGGCTTTCCCTCGAGCTCCATGTTATTGAAATATTCCGCCATTAAGCCATGAATCCCTTTTTTGCCTTTTTCTGGAATCAAATAATCAGAAGAAATGGCCGGTAAAGGTCCAATTTCAAGGTCACAGCCTTTAACAAAACTGACCTCAGTTGAGGGGGCCACTTTTTCTTTAATCCCTTCCAGGATGGTGACCACTTTCTGACCAAAGCCACTGTAACCTCCAAGTCTTACGGCGTCAGCATTGGGACCGCAGACAAGAATTTTGCGCAGTGTTTTTTTAAGAGGCAAAAGGGAATTTTCATTCTTTAGAAGGACGAGGCATTGACGGGCAGCATCTAAGGCTAATTGTCTATGCTCAGGGCAATCATTAACGCGACTGGCCTCCCCCGGATCGACCAGGGGATTATCAAAAAGACCAAGCTTGAATTTAGCCCCTAATACCCGCCTGACAGCTCGATCAATTTCTTCTTCCCTGACCAGACCTTCTTTCACTGCCTGGAGCAGAGGCTCACCATAAATGTTGACTGAAGGCAATTCCACATCCAGACCGGCTTTAAGAGCTAAGGCAGCAGCTTCTTTTTTTGTTGTGGCCACCCGATGCATGGTTAGAATTCCGGAGACAGAGCCATAATCGGAAACGACAAAGCCCTGAAAGTTCCATTCCCGGCGGAGAATATCAGTCAGCAGCCAGGGATGGGCTGAGCAGGGCAGTCCATCAATGGAATTATAGGCAGCCATAACCGCCTGAGCTCCTCCCTGTTCGAAACAGGCTTTAAAGGCAGGAAAATAAATTTCCCTCAGGAGTCTCTCATTAAAATGGATAGGGTTTGAATCCCGTCCACCATCGCCTACATTAGCGGCAAAGTGCTTGGGGGTGGTAATGACACCTTCAGCCTCAACCCCCTGACAGAAAGCTACGCCCATTTGAGAAGTAAGATAAGGGTCTTCACCGTAGGTCTCCTCTGTTCTCCCCCAGCGAACGTCCCGGGCAATATTAACTACGGGCGATAAAACATGCCTTATACCCCGCGTTCTTGTTTCTCGACCGATAACCCGGGCTATTTTAAGCATTAGCTCAGGATTCCAGGTAGCCGCCAGACCGATGGCCTGAGGAAAACTCGTGCCGCCGCGAGCGCAAATGCCATGCAGGGCCTCATCATGAATGAGAACAGGAATCCCCAGTCTGGTCTTTTCGCGAGCTAATTGCTGCAGCCGATTGGCTTTTTCTGCACTCTCCCTGGGTCCATAATTTCTGAGAATAATAGCTAAATGACCAACCCCGGCTTCAATTATGCCCTTGCCTTCAACCTCACCCAGATAACACTGGAGTTGACCAATTTTTTCCTCAAGGGTCATTCGCTTAAGAACATCATTGACCCTTTTCTCCAGGGAAAGATTCGGGTCCAGATAGGGAAATCTGGCCGAGGCTGGCTGGCTTTTCGGGGTACATGAATAAAAAGAAAAATGAGCCAGGTTGAAAAATATGAAAACTAAAATAATAAAAAATAATTTAATCTTGAATCTCATGATTTCCCTCCTTAGTCGCTTTTTTTCTTATAATCTTTTGAATAAAAAGATGTCAAGATAATTCAGGCTCTTGTCGGAGAATGCGCTCATTTATAAGGTCCAAACCGTATTTCTTTAAACACGGATGTACAGGATTTCAAGCGAGCTAAGATTACTGTTAAAAAGCTTTAGAAACTCTTCCGGACAAAATGGTCTTTTGAGCCATCTGATATCATAGTTTTCGGGATTTACCCCATGTCCTCCTGAAGAAGTTCAATTTAAGTATTTATGTGATATCATTAATTCTCCGGGTTTACCCGAATGAATCCAGAGGTATCATATAAATAAAGGCATGAAAATAAATAAGTCCATTTAAATGAGCGAACTTGCCTTAATAAATCCAATCTGGCAATATTGGCTCAGATGTTTTCCTTGAAAATTAGCTTAAAGGAATTCAAGCCTGAAGCAAAGAAGATATATGTATTAATCTTCTTCATCGTCTGCTTAACGAGGCTTCAAGCGGCCCAGGTCATAGCCGAAACTAAAAAACCGAATATTTTGCTGATAACCATTGATACTCTGAGAGCCGATCGCCTCAGCTGCTATGGCAGTTCAAGGCCTCTCACTCCCCATATTGACCGCCTGGCTAAAAGGGGTATTGTCTTCCGTTATGCCTTTGCTCATACCCCCACCACCCTTCCTTCCCACACCAATATTTTACTGGGGACAGCACCTCCCTTTCACGGCGTTCATGATAATTTAAACTTTATTGTCGCTGAAGATTTTCTTACTCTGGCTGAACTTCTGCAAAAGGCTGGATATAAAACCGCCGCTTTTGTCGGGTCTTATCTATTAGATCGTCGCTTTGGTCTCAATCAGGGATTTGAGGTTTATGACGATAATTATGCTCGCTCTCACAGGCATAAGCTGGCTGACCTGGAAAGGCGAGCTGAAGAAGTTGTTAAGCCAGCTTTAGACTGGCTGCAGAAACAATCTTCATCCTGGTTTCTCTGGCTTCACTGTTATGATCCCCACGATCCCTATGAACCTCCCCCGCCTTTTGATTCTTTGTATGCTGAGGATCCTTACAATGGCGAGGTCGCCTATGTTGATTACGCCCTAAAACCATTGATTGACCTAGTCGAAACTTCTCCTTATCGCAGCTCAACCATTATTATTTTTACAGGTGACCACGGTGAATCCTTAGGAGAGCATGCAGAGGAAACACATGGTTTTCTGGCTTACAATTCGACTCTTCGGGTACCACTGATAATTTCTCTTCCTGGAGTCAGGCCGGCTATTATCGATGAGCCTGTCTGTCATCTTGACCTTTTCCCCACCATCGCTGAATTAATTAATCTTCCTGTTCCTGAAGGACTGCAGGGAATCTCCCTGGTTTCTGTTTTCAGGGGGAAAAAATTGCCTGACCGTAAAATTTATTTTGAATCTCTTTATCCCTATTACAGTCGGGGCTGGGCGCCGATCAGGGGATTTTATGAAAAAAATCTGAAATTTATTGATTCGCCCCTTCCCGAGCTTTATGATTGGCGACGCGATCTGGCTGAAAAAAATAATCTCATCAGATCAGGCCTGGTTCAAAAATACAAAGCCGAACTGGCATCCCTTGTTGCTTCCTTGTCTGGAGTTGGAGAAAAAATAGCTCAGGCCAGAGTTGATAGGGAAAGACTGGAAAAGCTAAGAAGCCTCGGCTATGTCTCAAGTCAGCCTGTGGCCAGAAAAGAGGTCTTCGGCCCGGAATATGATGTCAAAAATCTTCTTCCCTATAATAATCAGGCAGTTAAAGCTATGAAACTTTATTTTCAGGGGGAAAAACAAAAGGCCATCCAGCTTTTAGAAGATGTTATTAAAAAATGTCCTCTTTTAGACAGCGCCTATGCCAATCTGGCCATCATCTACCAGAAAGAGGGTAATTTTAATAAAGCTATGGAAATATTGAAGCTGGCCCTGGCCGCCCTTCCTTCAAGCTATGAATTCTTTTTCAATCATCTTAACCTGCTCATGGAAGAGCGAAAATTTGACGAAGCCATCAAGTTTTTTGAGGAAAACAGCCCTCGTTTTCCCCGCTCAGTTGAGGATCCTGAGACCTTAAATCTTGTCGGCCTGGCCTATACTCAAATCGGAAATCCCAGAAAAGCCATAGAAATTTATGAGCTGGCTGCTTCTCTTGATGACCGCCAGGCGGCTCTAATGGCCAATTTTGGTTCAGCCTATCTTTCTCTTTTCTTGAAAACAAAGGAACGCCGGGCTTTAGAAGCTTCCCTGGAGAAATTTAAAAAAGCCATCGAAATTGATCCTGAATTCTTCCAGCCCTATCATGGGTTAGGCATGGCTTATCGTCTTATGGGCAATATAGATGGCGCGATTTATTGCTGGGAAAAAGCGGCTGAACTCAACCCTGACTGGCCTCAAATTAATTATTATCTTGGTCTGGCTCAAATGGAAAAGGGTGAATTTAACAAAGCCGTCTCCTTATTCAGAAAATATCTGGAGAGGGCCGGGTCAGCCCTTTCCCGGGAAGAAAAAGAAAAAATTTACGCTTTAATTCAGGCCTGCGAGGAAAGAATCAAGAAATAACTTAAACTGATCCTTGCCTTCAGAAAAATCATTTAATGTTTAATTCATATCTGGTAAAAACTTATATAGTAAAATAAATTTTTTTCTGACAATTTCCCCTTCGAAACTAAAAAATAAAAAATGAAATGAAATTCGATCTAGTTTTCAAAAGCTAATCCTGTCTAAATTTTTATAAAAAAAAGGGAGGAGGGATATCCCTCCTCCCTTGAAAATAAACTAATTATTAGAAGCCGTAGCGCAAAGAAATCTGGAAGGTGCGGGACAGATTGCTGATGCTCGTTACTCGCTTGTAGTTGGCTGAAGGCGTGTAAGTTCCCACAGTAGTATTATTATCCACCGGCCTCCAGGTGCCACCAGGATTCTGGGTGACATTGACATAATGCGTCCCAAAAAGATTGTAAACTTCAAAAATTACACTGAAATAACCAAACCGCCCAATGTTAAATCTCTTATCAAGACGAGCATCACAGTTCTGATAGGTATAATTCCTCCGGCTCCCCTGAGGCTCAACATTAACAGTGTAAGAAGCACCCCTCACTGTATCCACGTTGTTAGCTGCTGCCCAGGCCGAAGGAACATAAATCGTGCACGTCCTCTGCCACGGCGTCCCACTGTAGTGATTGTAATAAAATGAAGCCACAAAACCATAAGGCAAATTGAAAGTCCCGTAGAGCTTGATCACCAGCGGCCGATCATCACCCAGCCGACCATCAGCATTGACTACCCAGTTCGCTGTATTCGCTGTCCCCGCATAACCAAAAATATTACCATAGTCACCAGGATGATTGCCCCACGTCTTCGAATAAGTCACCGATCCACCTAAATGCCAGCCATGAGAAAAACGCTTCTCAAAGGTAAAGTCAAATCCCCAGTACTTACGATAGGCCTCAGGTATATTCGTCAGCAGCCTCAGCATCTCCGGCGCATTCTTGGTCGGATAATAAAGCGTCACCTGGGCCGCCGGAAAGTTGTCAATAGCCGGAATCGTCGTGGTAAATGGTACCCAGTAGGGACTATCAGGCATATACCAGAATTGACCGGTATTAAAGTCATAAAGAGCATCATCAACTATATTTTTCTTGTGCTTGTACTGATAGCTCAGACCAACTCTGAAATTGGGGAAAAGCTCATGGTCAATGCCGATTGTTATCTGATCATCATAAGTCGCCTTGAGGTTTTTATCCACCAAGCGGCTCCAGTAATCACGAAGCATCACTAGAGGGCTTCGCGTCGTCACAACAACATATTTGTCGATACCAGCTTCATCAGGCTTGCCATTGCCATTGAGGTCCCACCAATTAAAGGTATATGAGCTCAGGCGAATGGGATTATAACTCATGAAGAAAGATGAGTAAAGCCAGCTGGAGAAACGGCCAACCTGAAGTTTCAGGGCAGTCTTGCCATTGCCAAACAAATCTTAGGTAATACCAATTCGAGGCGTAAACAGACTCCATTTAACGAAGTCATCTACCCCTTCCTGCCTGAACTCATCATAGGGATTCATACCATAAAGAACTTTAGGGGTGGCTTCACCCACGGAGTAAGAAATGCCACCGCTTTTTTCCTTATATATATCCGGGATCCAGCCTTCTTCGTAATCATAACGGAGACCGAGGTTTATGGTCAGACGGTGCTTTATGGTCCAGGAATCCTGAAGGTACCCGGAATAACGAATATTGGCCGCTTTAGCCACGCTGTTTTCCCTTTTCTGGCCTATAACATAAAGCAAGATCTGGCCATCACCATAGGTAGGATGGGGACCGGTCAAACCATACAGGCCGCGCCAGTAATATGGACTGCCATTGTAATAGGTGACGCGAATTGGATTTCTCTTCCATGAGGCCCAGTTGCCAGCGCCAGTCACTATTTCCAGTCCAGCCTTAAATTCATGGTCACCACCTAAAAAGTTATCCTGAAAGCGGGTGAAATGAACTGAAGCCTGAGTTGAAGGTCGACCAACCCAGTCATTGGGCCGGTAACCTGAGCCAAAATAATAGCCAGTGTAGGCGTCATAATAAGAGGGAATATCATCCAGTTCGTCACGAACAAGAGTTAACCAGGCATCAACGGTAAGATAACCGCCTCTGAATTCCAGATAAGTATTGGGATCAACAATCCAGGTTAAGGCGCCGAAGCCATTGTAATTGCCCCAGGGGTCATCATGGTAATGGGTGTCAGCTGGCATGAAAAGACCGCTGGCCCGGGTGTTGATATAAGATTCGCGGGCATTGCCATTAAGAACTAAACGAAGATTCTGGCGGGGCTGGAAAGTTAGCTTAAAAAAGCCTCCCCAGTTCCAGCTCTTACGATTGAACTCATCATAGGTAACACCAGTCGGGGCAGTCCATTTGACAAAACCACTGGGAGTTTCACTCCGACCATAACGCCCGTTAGCAAAAAACCAGAGCCTGTCTCTTATAATCGGCCCACCTAAACTGAAAGAGGTAGAATAATTATAAAGAGCCACTGTCGGCCGCCCCAAACCCAGAGCCCGCAGATGGTCCTCAGGAATAACCGGCTTCGACATGCTATCATCGGTATAAATGAAATCAATTAAACCGGAAAACTTATTCCCACCTGACTTGGTCACCACATTAACAAAAGCGCCAGAACTAATCCCGACCTCAGCCGGCATCCCACCTGTCATCACGTTCACTTCTTCCATAATGTTAAAATCAACATTCACCCCGAGCTGGGCATTATCAGGGTCATTGGCATAAAGACCATCCACCTGATAAATCGTATTGGCCGCCGTGCCGCCCCGAACCTGAGAGGAACTAACCACCCCGAGAGCCAGCGTAACCACATTCCCCAAGGCCCGACCTATGGGCAAATTCAGCAATAAATCAGACTTGTAAACATTGGCTATAGCTGATGTCTTAACATCTACTACCGGAGAGGCCGCCGTCACCGTAATCTCTTCCTCCACCTTGGCCGGCATCATCTCAATTGTCACCGTCACCGTTCCGCCCAGGGTTACTTCAATGTTCTCCCTCTTTACCTTCTGAAAACCCTGAAGCTCAGCCGTGATGCTGTAAATACCAACAGGAAGAAGAGGAACCCGGAAGGCACCTTCCTCATTGGTCACCGTGCTTCTCGTACCCATAATGGCTGGTCCAGAAACAGTGATGGTCACTCCAGGCAGGGGATTACCCTCGTTGTCCTTGACAAAGCCACGAATGTTCCCCGTATCCTTGCTCGTTCCCTGAGCTAACAAAATAGCCTGGAAAAATAGTGCAAATACAACAAGGCCTATAAATTTACTTTTCATCTTTTACCTCCTTAAAGATTTCTTTAGTGAAAAGCCGTATTATTTTTTCTTCTTCCTTCTATCTCACCTCCTTAATATATCATATATTTCGCCCGAATTTTAAATCATCTCAAATTAACTTGTCAATAAACAAAATATTGGGCATTTATATTTTTTATTTAGCCTTATATTCTCAATATTCTGTATTCAGACAAGCTTTCAAATCTAAAAAATTGCTTTTATTAGCATTACTGGATACCGCTTGCATGGTGCTTTTAAGTTTCAGGCTTGAGTTTTCTTTTTCCCCGATTTTAAATCTATCTCTGAATTCAGGAATCAAAAAAATAGGGAGTGATTTTTTTATCCAGAAATATTAAAAAAGATATAGTCGATTTGCCTGAAAAAACTGAAAGCAAAATTCTCAGAGTCATAAATTTTTTGCTGATAACCTCGAGTTTCCTTTTCTTTTTACTCAACTCTGCCAGCGGCATGGACTTTTCCTGGAGCAAAGGTGGAAAAACGCTAACTTACCGTTATCTGCCTTCAACTGGAACCCTTAACGATCTGGAAGTTATCACTTCTGATGGTTTTGCCTTTCATCCCTGTAATTATGGCGGCATAACCTCTTTTTTCCTGGGTGGTCAGCTCCTTTATAGCTGGGAAGGAAAGCATCAAACCCAGTTTCTGGGTGCTGCCTGCGATGATTCTGGCTTCTATGTCGCACGTTTTCGCTGGAAATTTTCGGGTGAGTTCTTCGATTTTGCCCTGAAGCTGAAACTTGAGGAGAAAACCCTGATCATAGAAGCTGAAGCTCTTTCCCCATTTTCTCCTGTTATCACCTTCAGCACCGATCGATCCGAGGCCACGCCTGACCCTAGGATAATTGAACTTCCTTTTGGCCACCCCGTTCTTTTCTCTAATGGGTACTTTATGTCCGCCATCCTCGATCCTTTCTATTCCGAGTCTTCCTGGCTTACACCCATTCACCAACCTATTTCGCCTACCTCAGCTGCCTTTGGCTGCGCTGCCTGGTATTTTCCTCGCTCTGATGGCCGGCGGAATTTGCTTAAAGAGCGACTCAGGCTCACGGTTTCACCCTGGATTGAGGATACTTTCTTCATTCCACCTCCAGCTCAAAGTTCCTTTCGTGAGGATCTGGCCAGAAGAGTCGTCGTTGACCTCTGGCTTGATTCTTTTCGGGAAGAAGAAGACTTTCTGCAATGGCTGGCCTCTTTTGGCTTTAAAGACCTTCTTGTTCTTATCCATTACTGGCAGAAATATGGCTATGACAATGGCCTCCCCTCAACCCACCCCGCTGGCGAGATGTATGGTGGTCATGAGGGCCTGAAAAGAATAGGTCAACTCTGTCGACAGCTAGGCTATCGCCTTGCTCTCCATACAAATTATGTTGATTTTTATCCCAATTCAGATGTCTGGAATCCGGCCGATGTGGCCCTGGATTCACAGGGAAAATTGACTCTTTCCTGGTTTAACTCAGCCTTAAGAATTCAAAGTTATCTGCTCAAGCCGACAAAAGCTATTTTCTATGCCCGGCTCTATGAGCCCTTGATTCACAGGGATTATGAAACATCAGCGGCTTTCCTGGATGTTCACACGGCCATTTTGCCTTCCTTCAAGGTTGATTTCGATGCCCGGATTGAAGGGGCAGGACGTCAGCTGTCTACCTTCAAAGCCTATAGTGAACTTTTTCAGGCTCTTCGGGAAATCCATCAGGGCCCGATTTGCGGTGAAGGCTATGGCTATGCGGCTAATATCTGGGCTGGCCAGATAGATTCCTTTGAAGCCGACCCGCGCTCCCTTCACTCCCTGAACAAAGGTGTCAGGGGTTATGCTTTACCCTGCCTTGTAGATTATAAACTTAAAGTTCTCCATAATCGCTTCGTTGCCTATGGAGCGGGCCTGATGGAGCGATTCTTTCATTTCCCCAGACCTTCTCAAGCCGAGGATTTTCACTTTTATCGCGCCACGGAAATTGCTTTTGGCCACGCTGGTTACATTCAGCTTTCCAAAGCACTGGAGCTCATTCCTGAAGAGATTCTACGCGAATACTGCTTTCTGCGGCATCTCCAGCAAAAATATCTTCAGCTTCGAGTAAAGGAAATTTATTATGAAATTGACGGCGAATTTTTAACTCTTTCAGATTCCCTGAGGCGTCTTCTGTCCCTTTCTCCTGGCCCTGATTCGGAAGATTTTCTCTGGATGAAATTAACCAGACTTAAAATAGATTATGACCAGAACCTGGTCATTTATGTCAATCGATCCATGTTCGATCCCTGGGATATTGTGGTTGATGACAAAATTTATACCCTGCCTCCAGGTGGCTTTCTGGCCAAAGAAGGTAACTCTTTTCTTGCTTACACTGCTTTGGTTAATGGCCTCAGAGAATATTTCATCTGGCCGGCCGAATCCAACTGCCGGGGAACACTCCAGAGTTTGATTTTCGCTCCCCTTGAAGTTAGGGGCGAAAAAAGGGAAAACCGCTCTCTTTTTATGAAAGAATATATAAACATTATCACCTGGAAGCCAAATCCAGCTAATAAGGATATAAAAGGCTATCGTCTCTACCGTGATGAAAATGGCGAAAGAAAACTGGTGGGGGAAGTGGCTGAAGGGACTTTTGTCTTTTTTGACCGAGCAGTATTTAAGGATAAAAAATACGTCTATTATCTTGTTGCCTTTAATTCTTATGGTCGGGAAGGTCAGGCTGCCAGAATTGAGATCAAATAAAAGTTTTTCAGGAGACTATCTGTAAAGCGGCGACCCTTTTGGCTACATCCCTGAAGGCGGCATTCCATTTTAAAATTTTGTTGTAAAAGGAAAGGGCTCTGGGTCGATCCTGCAATTTTTCATAGAGGGAGGCAATTTCGTATTCAAGAGAGTGAAGTTCTTCAGGATCGTCTTGACAGAGCTCCAGACATTTTTCCAGCCAGCGAATAGCTTCTCCATAGTCTTTTTTTCTTTTGAAAGCCTCGGCAATGAGGGTATAGCTTTCTAGGGCTTTCTCAGGACTCTGGGCAGACAGCATGAGCTCCTCAATAGCTTCATCAAATAATCCCTGCTCGAGGAAGGCCAGACCCAGCTGGAAATGGGTTTCATAATCCTCGGCTCCAAGCTTGACCTTGGCTTGACGTTTGAATTCATGAATAATTTCATGAAGTTCCTTTTCAGCGGCTTCTCGACCCTTTTGGAGTTGATTCATTATCGCCATTCGAATGGCTTCTATTTCCTCTTTCACCCTGTCTTCAAGATCGTAGAACCTTCTTTCTATTTTTTGAGCCACATTAAGGAGCAGGATGTCAGTACCATGAAAAATCTCCGCCGAAGTGACCTTTTCATCAAGGGCCCCTGTTTCTCTCAGAAAGGAAAGAAAGGACCTGGCCCCACCAGGTCTTTTTTCAATTTCGCTCTCGATGGCGGAAATTTTTTCTACCCGCAAAACGAGCTCTTCCTCAGGCACTTCAACTTTAGCCTGGTCAATCAGCTCCAACCTTTCTCTTATCCGGGTATCATCCGGCCTTTGCAGGGAAAGGTTTTCCAGGATTCGGCGGGCATTCCGGTAGAGGCCCTGATGGATATAGATATCGGCTCGAGCTAAAAGTTCCTCAAACTCTTCATCTGTCTCAGTTTCTGGCTCTCCGGCTTCCTTTTCCAGTCCAAGCTCTCGCCTCAGGCTCCAGTATTGCTTGAGAAGCTCTTCATTATCAGGCACAAGTTCAACCAGCTCGCTGACAGCCGCATACATTTTATCCTTCATTTTCTGCTGTTTTGCTTCTTCCAGGATAGCTCGAAGAACAATCTCCAGGTTATTTTTCTCTTTCCTCAGCCGATAAATTGAAGCCAGCTTTTCCAGAGCCGGAAGATACAAAGCCGGTCCGGAAAGAATTATCCCCAGAAGACCTATCGCCTTTTCTTCTTTTTTCTTTTTAAGAAGACTGTTGATTAGCGGTTCATAGAGTTCATAGGCCCGGGCCAGCTCTCCCCGGCCGACATATATCTTGCCCAGCTGAACTCTGGCCCTGGCTTCAGTTGGTCGATCCAGGAGAATTGATTCAAAAATTTCCTGAGCCTTTTCCATTTCATTCTTATCCATAAGCAATAAGCCGAGCCAGTAGCGAAAGCCAAGATTGTCGGGAGCTTTCGCTATCAATTTCTGCACCAGCTGGAGAGCCTGATCTATTTCTCCTTTTTTCTTTAAGACCTGAAGCAAATGTCCAGCTGTCCTCTCATCGAGGGGATCAACCTCGCTGGCCCGGATTAAAACAGAGTGGGCTCTGTCAATTTCATTGCGGGACAAAAGCAATTCCGCCGTCTCATTGAACTGATTCAAGGCTTCAGTCAATTTCCCCTGGCCCACATAATATTCAGCCAGCTCGAGGCGGTAATCAATATTCTCGCGATTCAGATTTACCAGTTTTTCATAAATGGAAATTATTTCCGGAATGGCCTTCTTCCGGCGAAAAATTTCTATGGCCCGAAGATACTCTTTTTCTGCTTCCCGGGAAAAACCCTGACTCCGGAGAAGATCTCCTGTTTTTAAAATAAATTCGGGGTCATCAGGAATGATTTTGGTTATTTTTTTGACGATGGCCAGGGCCTGGCTCGATCCGCCCTGGCTTTCGAAAGTCTCGGCTGCTTGCCGGAAATAATTAATGGCCCTTTCGTTATCACCGAGGCGAAGATAGAGGTCACCAATGATGTTATAAATTGCCGGCTCTGGCGATTCATCTTCCAGGAGTTTCTCATATTCAGCTATGGCCTCGGAAAGACGACCTGCCCGGACAAATCTTTCAGCCCTCTCTATTATCCGGGACTTATCCCCCTTAGCCACCATTTTCGACCTCTCTTAAATTCCCAAGTTAAAATTACGCCGATGAAAGGGCGTCGGTCCCATCCTTCTTAAGGCTTCAAAATGGGCTTTAGTGCCATATCCTTTATTATCACATAATCTATATCCCTGGCAAATCCTGTCAAGTTTAATCATAAGTTTATCTCTCACAACTTTGGCCACAATTGAGGCTGCCGCAATCGATGTGCAAAGTTTATCCCCGCCCTTTATCGCCATCTGAGGGATAGGTACATCTTCTAACTGACAGAAAATCCCATCAATAAGAAGTAATTCAGGGACGAGGGAGAGGCGAGAAATGGCTCTCGACATGGCGAGCAGAGAGGCCTGATGGATATTCAGTCTTTCAATTTCGCGCACACTGGCTGCCCCCACACCAACGGCCAGAGCTTTTTGCATGATTAACTTTTGTAACCTTTCCCTTTTTTCTGAGGAAAGAGATTTGGAATCATCAATCTCAGCAACCCATTCGGGACAGGCCCGACCATAAAATTCAGGTGGTAAAATGACCGCCGCAGCCACAACCGGGCCAAAAAGAGCTCCCCGGCCTGCTTCATCAACCCCAGCGATATAAACTACGCCCCGTTTTAAAAGAAATTTCTCTAATTTAAAGCCGGCCACTTCTCCCTTCTTCTGCCAGCTCTATTATTTTATTTTTCTTCTCTGAGTTTTGCCGCTTTGCCTTTAAGCTGCCTTAAATAATAAAGCTTCGCTCTTCTTACCTGCCCGTGCCTGACAATTTCAATTTTCTTGATCGAGGGAGAATGAAGGGGAAAAATTCTTTCGACGCCCACCCCGAAAGAAATTTTTCTGACGGTAAAGGTTGTGCTGAGGCCGCGGCCTCTTTTGGCGATAACATCGCCTTCAAAAATTTGAATTCTTTCCTTATCCCCCTCCTTTAAAATAACATGAACCTTGACCCTATCCCCAACCCTAGGGGAAACCAGGTCACGTCGCATCTCCTTAGCTTCTAATAGGTCAATCAGGCTCATTTTTGTTTCCTTCCTTTATTATGTCGTCAAGCAAGCGCTTTTCTTCGAAGGAAAGTTTTTTTTCAGCCAATAGATCCGGTCGAAGCCGCCAGGTTTTTTCCAAGGCTTTCCTCTTACGCCAGCGAAGAATTTTTTCGTGGTCCCCGGAAAAAAGAACCGAGGGTACCTTCATCCCTCGAAATTCGCGAGGCCGGGTATAGTGAGGGTAATCGAGCAGACCATCAAAAAAGGAGTCGTGCCTGACTGACTCGCTTTTGCCCACCACTCCCGGAATAAACCTGGCCACCGCATCCACAATTACCCAGGCCGCGGGCTCTCCACCGGTCAGAACATAATCTCCAATGGATAGCTCCCCATCAACCAGGTACTCGGCCACTCTTTCATCAACCCCTTCATAGCGACCACAGATAAGAATCAACTGTGGTCTGGTGGCTAAAGCCCGGGCCAGCTCAGAATTAAATCTTTTTCCCTGCGGGGAAAGAAGATAGACTGAAGCGTCAGGGAAAACTTTAATTTTTTCCACCGCTTCAAAAATTGGTTCAGGTTTGAGAACCATCCCTTCGCCCCCACCATAAGGGCGGTCATCTACCTGACGATGCTTATCATGAGTAAAATCACGCAGATTATGCACTCTTATCTCCAGCAAGCCCTTTTCTATCGCCTTTTTAATCACTCCAGCACTGAAAACACTGCTTAAAAGCTCCGGGAAAATAGTAATTATATCAAATCTCATTTAAATCCAGGAGCCCTTCGGGTGGATCAATGATGATTAATTTATTGACAGCATCAATGGAAAGACAGATAGCTGCCTCGAAAGGAATCAGTATCTCCTTTCTGTCCTTTTCCACCACCATTAGCGTCTTACCGCTCGCTTCGAAGAAGCCTGCCACCTGTCCTACTTCTATCTGATCCCGGGTCCGGACAATGGCCCCGATTAATTCGAATTCATAAAACTCACCCTCGGCCAGGCGGGGTAAATTCTCTTCAGGAAATAAAACTTCCTGTCCTAAGCAAAAAAGAATTTCCTCTGTCGAATTAACTCCGGCTAACTTAATGATATATTCCCGCCCCTTTTTTTTGAAAGATTCAAGGCGATATGGTATGAGATTTTTTTCTTTTTTTAAATATATTTCTTTTCCTGGGGCCAGCAGAGCTTCTGTCCCCTCGTAAGGTCTGAACCTCAGCTCCCCCTTCTTTCCCTGTAAGTTAATTATTTTACCGAGGACTATCAATTAGCTTTTTTCAATAATCTCCAGATTGAATCTCCTTTTCATCTTCATACCGGCGGCACCAAGAATCGTCCTAATCGCCCGGGCTGTCCGGCCCTGTTTTCCAATGACCTTGCCCAGGTCTTCAGGAGCCACCTTGAGCTCGAGGATTGTTGTCTGTTCGCCTTCGAGCTGAGAGACATGGACTTTTTCAGGGTGATCAACCAAGGATTTGGCAATCAATTCAACCAGGTCTTTCACTGTAACCTCCTTATTGCATAAGTTTATTCAGTTGCGTCCACAGATTGCGCAGCTCGTTCCAGGAGAGACAGGACCGTCTTGGAGGCTTGGACGCCACGAGCCAGCCAAGTCTTGGCCCTGGCCAGATCGATTTTTATCTCGGCTGGATCCTTCAGGGGATCATAATAGCCCAGATAATCGATGGCCTTGCTCTCCCGGGGCCGGCGAGAATCAATGACGACTATACGGTAAAATGGCCTCTTTTTCGCTCCGAAACGCATTAATCTCATGGAAATCATGATTTTCCTTCCGAGTGAAGTCTAATCTTACCTCAATTCTTAAGGCAAGTCAACCCTAATTTTTTTGGCTAACAATTTATCGAACGGCCCAGGGTTTGAAGGTGGGTCATGGAACCATATAGTTTTATCAGCCTTTCAAACTCAGCCTGGTCATAAAAAGGACATTGTCCCTCGCCAAAGGCCTTGGCCACTTCCACCACGAACCTGGCCGCCATTTCGACATCAAAAAACTGAGTGGCCCCAGTTGAACAGCCAGGAACTGGAATCTCTGAGGTGATGGCTACCCCTACCACCGGCGCGCTGGTAGCCGTGGCCGGTTGCATGATGCTATTTAAATGATAAAGGCCATTTCCATAGGGCGTTATATCCTGGGTAGTCAGAGCAAAAACCACCGGAGCCCGTCCCGTAACAATTTCCATGATGGAAAGCAAGGCTTCACTTACCCTTAAGATATAGCCTTCTTTCACCGTCGGCGAGATGGCAAAACCGCGGTGATTTATTATTCTATTGCCGCGCGTGGTATCGATGGACAAAATCGCTTCCATGGCCGGATCAACCTCATACTTATTCATTATTTCCATCGAGACCGGAGATCCCATAAAGGGCACAGGTTCATGAGGAATGATGGGCGAATCAGGTGAAAGATGAGTGGCGATAATCACATCACCAGCCAGAGAATCCCCCCTTGATCTCATTTTGGCCAGATAGGCGGCCACTGCCAGAGCTGTTATGGCTCCATCAGCATCAGAAACCAGGCCGAGCCGATAGGGTCTGGCTCCAATTCCGCCCAGGCGACCAATTACTCCCAGCGTCGGCGCCTCCCCATTGCTCCTTCTACCTTTCTGCCCGCTCAGGAAAATTTTGATGAAGGTGGTTTTACCCTTTTCGCCAGTTATGGTCTCGAGCCTGATTTCTTCTGGCTTAACCCCTCTGGACAAAAAATAATCTTTGATTTCCTTTCGACCACCCTGCGGCCCATCCAGCAAATCAATTATTTCTATAACCTCTTTCAAAAGCATTTTGCCCTCCAGGCTGTAAATTAGCCTTTTTTATGCCTTAATTTTTATGGATTTACCTTCAAAAATTGAATTATTATTATCAATCTTCTCGATGGATATTTCTCTATTATATCTATCGGAAAAGTATAAATTGGCGTTCACTTTTCTTTCCTTTTTCGATTTTTTAAATATTTTTCTAAAAGTGTCAGGCTCCAATAAAAAAAGCCACCAGCCAGTATCCCATTAAAGGCAAAAATGGAAAAGGGGAAGAGGGCCAAGCGCCAGGGATGACCTGAGGTTAACCAACCCGAGAGAAAACCCAGGAGATAGGCTATTAGAGCCATCCAATTAAGGCCAGAAGATTTGTTTCTCTGGCGACAAGTTTCAGCTTTCATCTCAGGCACATTTTTTTTCCGAATAAGGTAATGGTCAACAAGCAGAATTCCACCCACAGGTCCACAGGCTACAGCCAGAAGGCTCAGAAAAAGGCTCAGTCGATTGAGCAATCCAGCAGCCGCCAGGCCGGATGCGGACAGGCCAAGAAGTAGGGTCAATTTCCATCGCCTGAGCCTGACGAGCTTTTTAAAGGCCAGAACAGAAGAATATAGATTGGAATCATTGGTTGTCCACTGAGCCAGGGCGATGGCCAGAAATCCGAGAAATCCCAGACCGGCAAACTCTCCACTGATAATTATCCGGGGTAATTCTTCATGATAAAGACCTGTGGCCATGGCCAGGGTCGAACCCGTCAATTGCATCAGAGCGCTAACAACCATGGCTATGGTGGCCGCAGCGGCAACCTCAAGCCAGCGAGGCCGGGCATATCTAAAAATATCGGCTGAAGTCACTGCGCCCACGATAAATCCACCAGCGACCAGGGAAGCTGCTTCGCCTAAACTCAAAGGATAAGGGGAAGGCTGATGGGCTTGAGCCAGCCGAATCAATTCCGGCCGGGGTACGAATTTAAAACCCACTTTGAAGGCAGCATAAAAGAAAGCTAAGAGCATGGGCGGAACAGCCAGCCAGCTCAGGGCTTTCAGCCCTCGAAAACCAAAAATAACGGGAAGCATCATGGCCAGACCACTGGCCAGGGCCAGCCAAATCCGGGGGAAGGACCAGGGGAAAAAAACGGCCATAGTTTCGGCAAAAAGGCCTGCCTGAACGGCAAACCAGCCAAGGAAAGCCAGTCCCAGAAGCAGAGAAATAAGCAAAGCACCTCTTGGCCCAAAAGTTAGAGAAGCAAGGAGGGGTGTTGAAAGTCCTGTTCGGGCGCCCAGGTAACCGGTGAAAACCATGATTAAAATTAAAATTAATTCGCCCAAAGCATAGGCCAGAAGAACTCGACCGATCGAGCCCAGACCGAGTCCGATCATCATGCCCCGCAATAAGGCCGACATAACTACGGCCACGCCGATCCAGACTATGGCTATATCAATCCATCTCTTCTTCTGTTCAGCAGGAACAGGGCTGAGGGAATAATCTTCCAGGATTTCCTTTGACTTAGAATCAAATCCTTTATTTGCGCCCACCATTTAGCACCGATTAATACTTATTTCAATGATTGTTCTGATTATTTATTATTTTTATTCCTATTTAATTTTCTCCTGCACTTTTGCCTTTACACTTTTCTCAGGGATTTTTACCCTTTTCAAAAACTCATCCCTGCAAATATTATCCCGCCTAGATAAATAACATTAATTAAATATTAATTAAAGGATAGATTGATATTAAATGAACGAGCTGCTCATATCAATATTCTCAGGGATAACTTTCTTACTCCAGGGGGTCTGTCAATTCAAAACTTCGAAAGTCAATTCGGTTTTTTGAATTAAGTTAGTGCGCCCTGGCATTAAATTTCTCTTTTATTTTCAATAATTTACAAAAATAGGCAGGCATAAGCTTCGACAAATCGAATTTTTACTCCTTTTTCCGAAATCAGGAATGACCAAAAATGACTTCTTACTTAAAATTTCCCCTTTAATTTATCGAAAAAAATTTCCTTAAGTCTTTTATATCTGGCACAATTTTTGCTGATATATTATGTACCAAAATTTTCTGAAAGGAGGTGATTTCAGGAGAAGGTCAGGTTAGAGGATGGCTGAGGGATGTTTTAGATTTAAATTCTAAGACTGAAAGGAGGATTAAAAAGTCATGAGTAAAAAGGCAATAATCGCATTGATGGTCATTTTTCTTGCGGCTCTTCCTCTCGCGGCTCAGAAGGGTAGGGGCAATATTTTTGGGATCGTGGTTGATACTGAGGGCAATCCCCTGCCTGGGGTAACAGTAACCCTGACTGGATTAACTGTGGCGCCCATGACCATGGTCAGCAATGAGGAAGGCCGCTTCCGTTTCCTGAACCTGGAACCAGGCGAACACTATGAAGTCAAGGCTGAGCTTCAGGGCTTTAAAACCGCGGTCGTGAGGAACGTTATAGTTAATGCTGGCTTGAACACGGATGTTAAAATTGTCATGGAAGTTGGCCGCCTGGAAGAAGAGGTAACAGTACTGGCCTCAGCGCCCGTTGTTCAGCCCAAAAAAGTTACGGTGACCAGCACGGTCGACATGGCCCAGATTCAGCAGTTGCCCACAGCCAGAGACCCCTGGGTTATCCTTCAGCTTCAGCCTGGAATTCAGGTTGACCGGGAGAATGTCGGCGGCTCAGAGTCAGGCCAGCAGTCAAGCTGGGTCGCTCGAGGCACCACCACCCAGGAATGGAATATGGATGGCGTCAATGTCACTGACTATAGCTCTGGGTCCTCACCTGGTTATTGGGACGTGGATATGTTTGAGGAGATCAGTATCAGCACCGGTTTGATTGATGTCGAATCGCGTTATGTTGGTACTTCCATTAACCTTGTCACCCGCCGAGGTGGAAATCGAG